>Ga0163216_100101_pt1 | contig 235867 bp, 233 predicted proteins | sample SynspAceP_FD_167610 | JGI IMG/M metagenome (GOLD analysis project Ga0163216, IMG submission 167610) | Saline lake microbial communities from Ace Lake in Antarctica - Synechococcus sp. Ace-P (Illumina Assembly) | ecosystem: Environmental > Aquatic > Non-marine Saline and Alkaline > Saline ...
ATATCGCCGTAGTAGCCCTTGAGCTTCTGCTTGGCGCGCAACTGAATGCCGAAATCGGAGAGCTTGCTCTTGCGGCGCTGTCCGTGCTGGCCAGGACCGTATTCGCGACGGTTGACCGGAGACTTCGGACGGCCCCAGATATTTTCGCCCATACGGCGATCTAGTTTGTATTTTGACGATTCGCGCTTGCTCATCGCATTTCCTTTCAAAAGGTTTCACCAGTCTGAGATCAGACCGGCTGAAGGAAACGCACCCTCCTCTGGCCCCTGTTCTTGGGACCTGACAGAACGGTTCACGCACGCATTGTGATAAACCGTCCACGGGACACGTAAGAAAACACGAGGGCATGAACCCTCGCGCTGGCCGGGTCTCTAGAGCATCATGCGAGGGGTGTCAATGTTCACGTCTGCAAGCGCTTCACCTTGTTCTGGACCTGGTTCTGGCCACGGCCCACAATCTTCAACCCGGCAGCGGCCGGGTTCGGTCATGAGAGACCATAAATCGCCATCTCCGTGTCTGCCATATTCCCGAAAAGCGCAAGGCCCGCTATAGCAGAACCAACCCGTCAAATTGGAATCGGATTGCCTATGACCGACACAGTTCTCGACCGCCTGCTCCGTTACGTTGTCATCGACACCCAGTCCGATGCCTCATCAAACGCTCAACCGTCCACCGAAAAGCAGAAGAATCTCGGCCGCGTGCTGGTCGATGAACTGCTGGCGCTCGGCCTCACCGACGCCCACATGGACGAGCACGGCAACATTTATGCAACGCTCCCGGCCAATACCGACAAGACCGTGCCTGTCATCTGTTTCTGCTCGCATATGGACACCGCACCCGATTTCACCGGCACAGGCGTCAAACCCAACGTGGTGAAGAACTACCAGGGCGGCGACATCCAGTTGACCGGCGACTTGAGCCGCATCATCCGCGTCAGCGATCACCCTGAGCTCAAAAACCAGATCGGCCACGACATCGTCACTACTGATGGCACCACGCTGCTCGGCGCCGATGACAAGGCCGGCATCGCCGAAATCATGACCGCCACAGCCACCTTGATCGCCAATCCGGACATCCGCCACGGCACCATCAAGATCCTCTTCACCACCGACGAGGAAATCGGCCGCGGCGCAGACAAGGTCGACATCAAAAAGCTCGGCGCCGCCTTCGGCTACACAATGGATGGCAGCACCATCGGCGAAATCGACGACCAGACCTTTTCCGCAGACGGGGTCGAGATCGACATCGTTGGCGTCGCCCAGCACCCGGGCACATCCAAGGGCGTGATGGAAAACGCCATCAAGATCGCCGGCGACATCATCGCCCGCCTGCCAAAAGAGATCGCTCCCGAGACCACCGAGGGGCTTGAGGGCTTCATCCATCCCACCGGTATCAGCGGTTCAATGGACAAGGCGCACTTGAAATTCATCATCCGCGATTTCGTCAACGAAGGTCTCACTGAAAAGGAAACCCTGCTCAAATCCATCGCCGAAGACGTGATGAAAACCTATCCCGGCTCGACCATGCGCTTCACCGTCACCGAACAGTACCGCAACATGAAAGATGTGCTCGACCGCCACCCCGAAATCATGGCCAATCTCACCGAAGCCGTCCGCCGCGCCGGCCTTGAGCCGGTGACCAACTCGATCCGCGGCGGCACCGACGGCTCCCGCCTCTCCTTCATGGGCCTGCCTTGCCCCAACATCTACACCGGCGGCCATTCCTACCACTCGCCACTCGAATGGATCAGCGTCCAGGACATGGAAAAATCGGCGGAAACGATTGTCGAGCTGGTGAAGGTCTGGGAAGAGCGGGCCTGAGGCTGACGTAGTCCGCAGATCAAGGCCGCCGTTGGATTGCCGGTTATTTCGGATTCGATGATCCAACAGGATTTTAATCTCGGTTTTCCGCGCAGCCGGACGTACCTCGGATCCCGTCGATCAAGCCGGTCTGGCAATCGGAAATCTGAGTTTCCTGTTGGCTGATTCTGTGCGACACCGATGCTGACACGCTGCTTTGCGCTGGCAATTCGGGAACTGTAAGCATCATGGGAATCATCATCGTTTTTGCCATTGCCGCGGGTATGGCGGCATTCGCCATTTCGATCGGCATCGTAGCCGCGTCGCTCGGATTTGCCGTGGGGGCCCTCAAGACCGGAACGTCCCGAAACCTTTCGAAAACGGATCTCGGAATCCTTGTGCTCATGTCATTGGCATTCTTTGCGCTGGTTTTCATCTTCCTGAAAGCTCAGGCATTCGGGCCGGGAACTTTCTGGGAAAAGGCAATCCTAGGCTATCTTGTTTTCATCATAACCGCTCTCGCCCTGTCAGCAGTTGCGATCATGTTGCGGGTGTTCCGCCACCTCAGCGGGTCGAAAAATGACGGCAAGCCCGCAAACACCCTAGTATCTGCGACCGTTATTCTTTTCGGTTTCGGAGTGTCCTATTCCGCCGTAGCCATGACTGGCGACTTTTTCTTATTCAAGGTGAAGAAAGCTCCTCCACTGGAACTGGTCCTCGATGGTCCTCCCACACACTGCGTTTACGCGACATCGGGCATAAATTTCTATGAAATCAGAAGCGCAATGTCCAAACAGCTTTTTCGCCTCAAGCAAGGTGAGAAGCTTCAGTTAAACACCACCTCAAGGAAGGCAGGCGAAGGCTGGGTACGCTTCGCGATCCGGGATGGTGACAAGCGGATAATCGCGTATGCCATCGGCTCCGGGATAGTAGCCTTGAAGAATGACGGCAATTGCGTGCTTCCCAAATGAGGGGCAGCAACGAAGCGGCGTAGATGCACCTGCTCCTCACTCCGCCGCTTCCGCGCTCCCGGTATCCTCGTCCGGCGCATCAGCAGCGCCCGGCGCGGTCTCCGCCTGAAGCTCAGGAATGCCGACAATGCGATTTCCCGACAGATCGGCATGCACGATGATCAGGTCCTGCTCTTCGAAATAGCCCAGCAGACGCCGCGCGCGCCGCGCCGAATGGGTGCCGTAGGCCCGTGCAATACGGGCGTCGGAGGGACAGGCCTCACCCTTGATCGCGGCGTTTGCGAGCATCAGGAACACGCCCTGCAAATCTTCCGACACCATCGCTGACAGGTTTAGCGCCGTCGCCCAGGCCTCGGTCTCGGCAGTCTCGGCATCGACGCCTGAACGGGCAATAGCGACACGGCGGCGGAACGCGCCCAGCGACATCGGCGAGCCCGACACCCGCCGCATCCTCAGCCGCACCATGAAATCCTGATACAGTGTCGCGTCTGTGCGGTAGCCAGACTCCGGATCGGCCAGAATTTCGCCAAGAACGGTAGAAATCCTCTCTTCACGGTCCTCTGCGGTCATCTCAGACCGGGACGTCTCGCCGGCAGGTTTTGCCAGCGGCGCATCGGTCAGCGGCGTGGCACGCGACAGCTCCGCCAGAATGTCGGTGGTCGGCCGTGGCGCCGGCCGCGCCCGGCGCTGCAGTGGCCGCATGAGTTCATCCGCGTCGGGCGTGAAAATCAGATCCTCGACATCAACGACTGCATCCGGCATCGGCATCAGTTTCGGGCTCGACGACCGCGCCTGCGTCTGAACATCACCAATCGCGATCGGAAGCGGGCGACGGGACAAGGCTGGCCCGAGACCAACGAAATTGCCGCGCTGCAGGTCCCGGAACATCTCGGCCTGACGCCGGTCCATGCCCAAAAGATCGGCGGCGCGAGCCATGTCGATATCGAGAAATGTCCGGCCCATCAGAAAGTTGGAGGCTTCAGCCGCCACGTTCTTCGCCAGCTTCGCCAGCCGCTGGGTGGCGATGACGCCCGCCAGTCCGCGCTTGCGGCCACGGCACATCAGATTGGTCATCGCGCCAAGCGACATTTTTCGCGCGTCCTCGGAGACATCGCCACCAACCGCTGGCGCAAACAGCTGCGCCTCGTCAACCACCACCAGAACCGGATACCAGAACTCGTGATCGGCATCGAACATGGCGTTGAGAAAAACCGCCGCCGCGCGCATCTGCTGCTCGACATCCAGGCCTTCCAGGGACAACACGCACGACACCCGGTGCCGCCGGATCCGGCTGGCAATGCCCATCAGCTCGGCTTCCGAGCGCTCGCCCTCGACAACCAGATGGCCGTATTTGTCCGACAGGGTGACGAAATCGCCCTCGGGATCGATGATCACCTGCTGCACCCATTGCGCCGACTGCTCCAGCAGACGGCGAAGCAGATGCGACTTTCCCGAACCGGAATTGCCCTGAACCAGAAGACGGGTCGCCAGCAATTCCTCGATGTCGAGCTTGGCCGGCTGTCCGCCAGTCAAACTCCCCATGTCAATCCCGACCTGCACTCTGGCTTTACTCCGTAAATTGAACGCGCACGAAAACCGAGTCCCTTGGAATCCGGTCACCGCATCCCCTAGCAGAATTTCCCGGTTCCGTTGCCAGCCATCTGGGAAATACACAGAATTTCGTGTCGCGGCCTACCGGCGCCGGTGCTGTATATACCGTGCGATCTAGTCAAAAAACCACCGCTTCGCCTCCTGCCGGGCTTGGCTGCTGGTCAATCCGATATCACGCAGATAATGTTCAGGAAGTGCTGCCAGATGCCGCCTTTGCCGGCGGCGCTCCGGCCAGATGACAAAAACCATCTTCAGCAGATCAAGCAAGGCCCGCCCCCTGGCCTGTTGCAGCGGTGAATAAATCTCTGCCTCGCCAGTCTTCTTATCAATAAACATGCCTACTCTCCGGTTGATCGGGAGCATTTGAATAGTCCGGTTCAACGCAATGATGCTTCGGTCAGCGCCGAAGTAATCCCGGATGACACCAGCCCACCATCCGGACTAGTCTCGGCTCATGACAAACCCTTTTTCAGGACAATCCATCTCGGCGGTGGCAGCCATGATCGGCGATGTGGCGCGCGCCAATATTCTGTTCGCGCTGATGAACGGCAAGGCGTTAACGGCGACCGAGCTGGGCTATCATGCCGGCGTCAGTGCTTCCACAACCAGCGGGCATCTGTCCAAACTGCTCGATGGCCAACTCATTACGCTCGAAAGACAGGGCCGCCACCGCTATTACAGATTGGCCTCTCCTGCGGTGGCCGAGGCGTTGGAAGGCCTCTCAAATCTTGCAGCCAGCGGCCCCAAACGCCACCGGCCGACCGGACCGAAAGTTGCAGCAATGCGGCATGCCCGCACCTGCTATGATCACATGGCCGGACGTCTGGCCGTGGCCATCACCGATGCGCTGACAGCGCGGGATCTGATTGTTGTCGAAGATCGTTCGGGCATGATCACCGATGAGGGCCGGCGTTTCTTCACAGATTTCGGTATCGACCTCGACAACCGGCCAAAACCCACGCGGCCGCTTTGCCGCACATGCCTCGACTGGAGTGAACGGCGCATGCATCTGGGTGGTAGGCTTGGCGCGTCGCTGCTCACCCGAACAATCGAGCTCCACTGGGTCCGCTCCGTCAACGGCACCCGCTCTCTGACGATCACCCGTGATGGCGAACGCGGCTTTCAGGACCTGTTCGGAATACCGGTCGAGGTGCTGATGGTTCAGCGCAACGCATAACGCCTGGAGATGCGGTCAACCGGCGTGCCATCGCGCAAGGCAACGCCGGTTGCAACGCTGTAGTCGACAAATCCTAGTTTGGCATAATAGGCCAGTCCGGCTTCATTGTCGGCTCGGATGGTGGCGTTGATCATGGTGAACCCTGCCTCGCGCGCATAATTGCGCGTCGCCGGAAACAGCGCCGATCCGACGCCGGCAATCCGGGGCCTGCGGGTGAACGTCGCAACATCGACCCAGCCCTCCGGAAAGCGGCTGTTTCTCTCCAGCGCCTGAAAGCCGGCAATCGAAAAATCCCGCATCTCCGCGACATGGCAAGCCACGCAATCCGGACCCGACAGGAACCAGCGCTCGAACTCAGCGCCCGTGAGCGGATTCTCGATCGCCGTCGTGCCACCAGCACGAATGATCTCGTTGAGCAGTTCCATCAGCTCACCGGTGTCGCCCGGCTGTGCCGGGCGTATGCTTAGGGGCTCAACAAGCGGCGGGTTCGATCCGGGCATGACGAAAATTCTATCTCGTGTCCTGGCTCAAACCAAACCCGTGCATCAGCCGCTGGGCGCTGTAATCGGGATTGCCCGACGTGAACACCACGCTATCCTTGGCATCGGGCAGCGCGTCGCCACCCGGCAGCGTCTCGACAATTGCCAGCGCCCGGCGCGCAATGGCTTCCGCCGGATCGATCCAGTCGACCGGCCACGGCGCCACCTTGCGCATGCGATTGACCAGAAACGGAAAATGCGTGCAGGCCAGCACCACAATATCGGTCTGGCGGCCGTCCTGGCTGACAAAACACGGATCGATTTCCGCCTTCACCGCCGCCTCATCGACAAAGCCCTTGCGCATATAGGTTTCCGCCAGGCTTGCGAGATTTTCAGACCCCACCAGCCGTACATGCACTTTATCGGCATAGTCGCGGATCAGATCGCGTGTGTATTGCCGCTTCACCGTGCCCGGCGTCGCCAGCACCGAAACGAGGCCCGAACGGGTCCGCTCGGCTGCGGGTTTGATCGCCGGCACCGTGCCGACAAACGGCAGATCGGGATAAGCTTTACGCAGCGCCGGCATGACGATGGTCGAGGCAGTGTTGCAGGCAATCAGCGCCAGCGCCGGGTTGTGGTGATCGATCAATCCGGCAAACAGCTCCACAATGCGGTCACTCAGCGCACCTTCTTCCCATCTGCCATAGGGAAAGCCGGCATCATCAGCGACATAAACGAACCGCCTGTCCGGCATGATCACCCGCGCCTCGCGCAACACACTGAGGCCGCCAATACCGCTGTCAAACACCAGAATCGGCTGATCGCTCATTCATCGTCTCCCGGCTCGTCAACCTTACGTTTGCCAGTGCGACTAAACTTGTCAAATGAGGCAAAAAGACCGCGCAACACGTTGATTTCATCGGTAGAGAATCCCGGCCGGGTCAACACCGCGCGCAAATTGTCGACCGCCTTCATCTTTTTGGTTTCCGAGCGGAAATAACCGCGCGCCTCAAGCCCTTCCTCGATCTGGGCGAACAAGCCATGCAGATCGGCTTTCGGAGCCGGTTCCACCTCCGCCTTGTCGAAAGCCGTCTGATGCGGACTGGAAAGCCCCGACTTCATCCATTCATACGACATCAACAGCACGGCCTGGGCAATATTGAGCGAGGCATAGGCCGGATTGACCGGAAAGGTAACAATCTCGTCGGCCAGCCCGACTTCCCAGTTCCTTAGTCCAATCCGCTCGCGCCCGAACAAAATTCCGGTCTTTTCGCCGGAGTTTTCACGGCCACGCAATATTTCGCCTGCTTCCACCGGCCCGCGCACCGGCTTGTGCCCGTCGCGTGGCCGGGCCGTCGTGGCATAAACCAAATTCAGATCAGCAAGCGCTGCTTCAAGCGTCTCAAACACCACCACGCCTTCGATCACATGATCGGCATGCGCTGCCGCGCTGATGGCCTTGTCATTGGGCCAGCCATCGCGCGGATTGACGATGCGGAGATTGGACAGCCCGAAATTGGCCATGGCGCGCGCCACCATGCCTATGTTCTCGCCCAGTTGCGGCTCGACCAGAATGATCGCCGGCCCACCGGTGATGATCTCGCGATTTCGGTCGGTTCCGGCCACTAGTTTGCTCCCCGGCTTAGCGGCCAGCGAGTTGGTGCAATCAGATAGGTCAAATCAGTCAAGGTCGGCCCCGCATCTCAGAGGCCGACAGCACTACTTCTCCAATCCTGCACAATCAAGGCTTGCCGCTGCTACACTGCGCTGAACACCAGCGAGGCGTTGACACCGCCAAAACCGAAAGCATTGGAAAGCACATGCTTCAGCGTCTTTTTGCGCGGCGTGTTCGGCACCAGATCAAACCGGGCAGCCGCCGCGTCGGGATTATCAAGGTTGAGCGTCGCCGGCATGATACCGTCGCGCAAGGCGAGAATGGAGAACACTGCCTCGATCGCGCCGGCCGCACCGAGCAGATGCCCGGTCGAGGATTTGGTCGCCGAGACCGACAGGTCATGCCCACGGTCTTCGAAGACATGACCGATGGCGGCGATTTCCGCCGCATCGCCCACACCGGTCGAGGTTGAATGGGCGTTGACATAATCGATATCAGCAGGTGTCAGCCCGGCCATTTTCAATGCGCCGCGCATTGCTTTTTGCGCACCATGCCCTTCGGGATGACCTGCAGTCAGGTGATAAGCGTCGGCGGATGTGCCATATCCCGACAGGATCGCCAGCGGCGTCGCGCCACGCGCGTTGGCGTGGCTCAAGCGCTCGATTACCAGCACCGCCGCCCCTTCCGAAAGCACGAAACCGGCACGCGACTGGTCGAACGGCCGCGAGGCACGCGCCGGATCATCATTATAGCTCGTGCACAATGCCCGTGCAGCCGCAAAGCCGCCGATCGAAATCGGATCAACCGAGCCTTCAGCTCCGCCGCAGACCACAATTTCGGCCTCGCCGGTCTGGATCAACCGCATGCCGTCACCAATCGCCTGCGCCGATGCCGCGCATGCCGTCACCGGCGCGCCAATAGGACCCGTAAAGCGGTGCCGGATCGAGATCCAGCCGGCGGCCAGATTCGGCAGGAATGCCGGTACCGTGAAGGGTGACAGCCGCCCGGGACCTCTTTCCATGATTGTCTGCGCCGTCTTCGCCATCAGCGGTGAACCGCCAACGCCGGTGCCGATAATGGTGGCCGTTGCATCCCGGTCAGCCTCGGTTGCGGGATGCCAGCCGGACTGGGCCAGCGCCTGCGTTGCCGCGGCGAGGCCGTACTGGATGAACCAGTCCATCTTCTTTATGTCCTTGGCATCAATCCAGTCTCTCGGATCAAACCCTTCCGGATCAACAGTCTTTGCCGGAACCAGACCGGCAATAGTGCTGCCATAGGCGCTGACATCGAAGCGGGTATTGGCAACCACGCCGCTGCGCCCGGCAAGCAGACGTGACCATGTCGTCTCCACCCCCACACCCAGCGGGCTGACGACACCCATTCCTGTCACCACAATCGGATCTCTGTTCATCATCAAGACTTTCTGTTGCTATTACACTGGTGTATTTACACTATACGAAGCGAAAAACCGGCCCCGAACATCGCTTCAACCCGCCGTCAATGCCCTCAGCGCTGACAGCAGATGCTCCGATTGCGGCGCGTCGAGCAGCTCGCGAACCTCGGTCTGCGCCGCCTGCCAATGCGGCACCAGTTCGTCGGCAAGGCTCCGGCCTTCCGGCGTCAACTTGAAGGTGCGGCCATTGCCCTTTGCCGCAGGTGCGGTGGACACCAGCCCCTTGCGTGTCAGCAGTTCGAGATTGCGAATCAACGTGGTGCGATCCATGGCGATACGCGCGGCCATATGGCTGACCGGCTCTTCACGATCCTGCCTCAGGACCATCAACACCGAGAACTGCACCACCGAGACTCCATATTGCTGCAATTGAGCATCGTAACGGCGGGTCATGGCCCGCGCCGCCATCACCGTGTTGAGCAGCAGGCAGTCGGAGAAATCATAATTCATCCAGACACCGTACCGTGTATCTACACCTTGTCAACGCCCGTTGCCCTAAACCCGGTTTAGTTACTCGCGAATGCCCGCCCCCTTGCCTAACGCGTCATTGTTTTCACATCCGTGATGTACCGGAAGGTTCAAAACGAGCGGACAGATAATTCTGATGTTTTGAGGTGATCTCTGCGAAGATTACCCAACCATTGCGTCTTTCCAGACGCCCCGGCAGTCGGGTGATCAGCCATGGCTCAGCCCACCGGGCTCAACCCTTCGTCTCGAACTGGCCGGTCAGGCTGTCAACATGTTGTGCGGGCGCGCGGCTTTTGTTAAGAGATGCGCCAACTGAACGGGCGGCTTTCGGCCTCCCCCTGATAACCCTCTCAAAAGGTCTAGCAGAATGGCAAAAATCAAGGTTGCAAACCCCGTCGTGGATCTCGACGGCGATGAGATGACACGCATCATCTGGCAGTTCATCAAGGAAAAGCTGATCCTGCCCTACCTTGATCTTTCGATCGATTATTATGACCTCTCGGTCGAGCATCGCGACGAGACCGATGACCAGGTGACAATCGACGCTGCAAACGCCATCAAGAAGCACGGCGTCGGCATCAAATGCGCCACTATCACCCCGGATGAAGCCCGGGTCGAGGAATTCGGCCTGAAAAAGATGTGGCGTTCGCCCAACGGCACCATCCGCAACATCCTTGGCGGCGTGATCTTCCGCGAACCAATCATTATGAAGAACGTGCCGCGGCTTGTTCCCGGCTGGACCAAGCCGATCATCGTCGGCCGCCACGCTTTCGGCGACCAGTACCGCGCCACTGATTTCAAGTTCCCCGGCAAAGGCAAGCTGACAATCAAGTTTGTCGGCGACGATGGCGAAACCATTGAGCACGACGTGTTCGATGCCCCATCGGCCGGCGTGGCCATGGCGATGTACAACCTCGATGATTCGATTCGCGATTTCGCCCGCGCTTCGCTCAACTACGCGCTTTTGCGCGGCGTACCTTGCTACCTGTCGACCAAGAACACTATTCTCAAGACCTATGACGGCCGCTTCAAGGATCTGTTCGAGGAAATCTTTGAGGCCGAGTTCAAGGAAAAATACGCCGAAGCCAAGATCTGGTACGAACACCGCCTGATCGACGACATGGTCGCTTCTGCGCTGAAATGGTCCGGCGGTTATGTCTGGGCCTGCAAGAACTACGATGGCGACGTCCAGTCCGACATCGTCGCTCAGGGCTTTGGCTCGCTCGGCCTGATGACCTCGGTGCTGATGACCCCGGATGGCAAGACCGTGGAAGCTGAAGCCGCCCACGGCACCGTCACCCGCCATTATCGCCAGCACCAGAAGGGCGAGGAAACCTCGACCAACTCGATCGCTTCGATCTTTGCCTGGACCCGTGGCCTTGCGCACCGTGCAAAGCTTGATGACAACAAGGAACTGATGCGTTTTGCCGACACGCTTGAACTGGTCTGCATCCAGACCGTCGAATCCGGTTTCATGACCAAGGACCTTGCCCTGCTGATTGGTCCCGATCAGCCTTGGCTGTCGACCACTGGTTTCCTCGACAAGATCGACGAGAACCTGCAGAAGGCCATGGCCTGACTGATGGCCACCGGACCTGTCGTCACGCTCAAAAAGCTGTGGCGGCACAACCGGTGGCTAACCCTGTCTTTTCTGATCACATTGACGCTGGCGCTGTTTTTCATCATTCGCGCCGGCGTTTTTTTTGTCTACTGGCAAAACCACACTGATGAGCCGATCGAAGGCTGGATGACGGTGCGCTACATCGCCCATTCCTACCGTGTCGACCCTCAAATCGTTCATCATGCCATCGGTCTGCCGGAAACCGGACCGGAACGTCGGCCGTTGATCAAGATAGCTCGAGAAGACGGCGAGCCGCTCGACCAGATCACCGCGCGCATTCTGGAAGCTGTCAGGACTGACCGTGCTGCCCATGGTCAACCAGAAGGCAACCTTCCTGCCCCGAATTTGAATTCCCCTTCCACACTGCCTCCGGCCAAATCGCAGCCATGACCGGGCAATTGCTCGAATTCCTCACCGTCTACGGACTTCCTGCCGCCGCCTTGCTTCTGGCGGTCGGCCAATTCGGCATCCCGATACCGACCTCTCTGGCACTTTTGACACTCGGCGCACTGGCCGCCAATGGCGACGCAGATCTCTCAACCGCGTTCATCTGGGCCCTGACCGGCGCCACACTTGGCGACCAGGCGGGCTTCTTCGCCGGGCGTTTCATCATCCAGTCTGCCGAGGGCCGCCCCGGTTTTCTGGGCGGAATGGCCAAAAAGGCCCGTGCTGCCGAACCCCGCCTGGCCAATTGGGGCGGTCGCGGCGTGTTCTTCACCCGATGGCTCGTCACCCCGCTTGGCCCGGCGTTCAATATCGCCAGCGGCATCACCGGCCTCCCCTGGTCGAAATTCACCGTTTGGTGTGTGTCTGGCGAGATTTTGTGGGTGTCGATCTACATAGCACTTGGCTACAGTTTCGGCTCCAACATCGAGACGCTGTCCGGTATCCTCGGAAACCTGTCGATGGCGCTCGCCATGCTGGCACTGGCCGCCTTCCTCGGCTGGCGGCTGAAACTGGCCGTCAAGGCAGCGCAGGATCGCTCCCGGCAGAAACGGCAGGACCAGCAATGATGACTGCGTCAAACGACAACCAGGTCACCCTCATAGGCGCCAATTACAGCGTCTACACGCGCATCTGCCAGCTGACTCTCCATCTCAAGGGTGTGCCGCACGCGTTCGAGGCCCTTGATGTCTTTGCTGAAGGTGGTCGAGAGAAAGCCCGTCAGGCGGGCCATCCATTTGGCAAGATCCCGATTCTGCGTCACGATGATCTGATCCTTTACGAAACACTCGCCATCACTCGATATATCGATCAGGCGTTCGACGGCCCGCTGATTCAGCCGGAAAATGCGGCCGATCGGGCCCGCATGAACCAGATCATCTCGATTGTCGACACCCAGGCCTACCCCATCCTCGTCTGGGGGCTTCATGTGCCGAAGTCGGAAGGCCGCGAGCCCGATCCCAAAATGCTCGACAAGGGCCGCACGGTTCTGTCTGTGCTGGAGGGATTGGCGGACGAGCCATGGCTTTGTGGGCCAAAACCCTCACTTGCCGACGCCTATCTGGCGGCTTGCATGGGCTATATCCTTGATAGTGCTGCGGCGAGCCATCTACCCGGTAACGGCCCCAGGCTCATGGCCTGGTGGCGCCGCGCTCAGGCGTTGCTGCAATCATCACAAATTGCCTGACGTCAGTTCCGGAAACTCAGAAACTCGAAAGACTGCCAAGCAGTATCCGATGCGCGTAACACAGCATAAAACCTCACCGGATTTATATTCGTTAAATTCAAAACCCTAAAGAATTAGACAATACTAAACTACAACAACACTTCCACAAATACCCACCGAATAAATAAAGTTTTAAATGTATCCGGCGATTCTGCCCCCGAGTAAACGGCAATGGAATCGGACAATGACAGCAAAACCTTCCCCAAACTCCAAACGCTACGATCTGGGCCAGCAGTCCGGCGGAACGGTTGTCGAAGTCGTCCTCTCCTGCATCAACAATATCCGCCTTATGGATGACGCCAATTTCGCCCTTTATTCTGACTCCAAAAACTGCAAATTCATTGGTGGACGGGCGGAAAAATCGCCAGCGCGGCTGACCATCCCGAAGACCGGTCATTGGCATATTGTCGTGGACAAGACCGGCTTTGAAACTCTTGCGAATTCAAATGTCCGCGCCATACCGCCGCAAGGCATGAACGCTGCTAATTCATCAGCCCCCCGCAAGGCCGCAAATTCCGCCACCGTGAAAGAAAAAATGGCAGCCGGTCAGTCTGCATGACCGGGTACATGCATCAATTCAAGGCGTGACAGCGCCGCCGTTCTGCCAAACGGAAAACGCCCGGACAAAGCCCGGGCGCAATCTCAAATCTCTGTCGCTAAAGACCAGCATTCCACTGAGGCTATCAGCCGATAGCGGCTGCCACCGCATCTATCGCGGCATTGGCATTGGCGCCATCGGGACCACCGGCCTGAGCCATATCAGGCCGTCCGCCGCCGCCCTTGCCGCCGATTGCTTCTGATGCCGCGCGCACCAGATCAACCGCCGAGAGCCGCGAGGTCAGATCTTCGGTAACGCCGACCACGACGCTGGCCTTGCCATCTTCACTGACGGCCACAAACGCCGCCACGCCCGAGCCGAGCGAGGCTTTGGCTGCATCCACCAGTCCCTTGAGATCCTTAGGCAATACGCCGGTGACCACCTTGCCGAGATATTTCACGCCGCCGATGTCGCGGCTTTCGTCACCACCAGCACTGCTGCCGCCCAACGCCAGCTTCTTGCGCGCTTCGGTCAGCTCACGTTCAAGCTTCTTGCGCTCGTCCATCAGCGCTTCGATCCGCGACGGCACTTCGCCCGGCTGCACTTTCAGCAGCGAGGCCACCTGCTTGAGCTTTTCGTCCTGTTCACTCAGGTGCTGGCGTGCGGCTTCCCCGGTCAGCGCTTCGATGCGGCGCACCCCGGCGCTCACCGCGCTGTCGGACAACACCCGCACGAGGCCGATCTCGCCAGTGGCCGCCACATGGGTACCGCCGCACAGTTCCACCGAGTAGGGCCGGTTCGCCTTGACCCCGTGAACACCGGTGCCCATCGACACGACGCGGACTTCGTCACCGTATTTCTCGCCAAACAGCGCCATGGCACCTTCGGCAATCGCGTCATCCACTGCCATCAACCGGGTTGTCACCTGGCTGTTCTGCAGGATGATCTCGTTGGCCATGGTCTCGACTTCCGAGAGTTCCTCTGAAGTCATAGGCTTGGGGTGCGAGACGTCGAAGCGCAAACGCTCGGGCGCAACCAGCGAACCCTTCTGCGCCACATGGGTGCCAAGCACTTCTCTGAGCGCCTCATGCAGCAGGTGTGTGGCCGAATGGTTGGCGCGGATCTTTGCGCGTCGGCCATGATCGACAGTGAGTTGCGCTACCGCGCCCCGCGCCGCCTTGCCCTGAATGACTTTAGTCCGGTGCACGAACACGCCTTCGCCACGCTTCTGAGTGTCGTTCACTTCGAGCTTGTAGCCTTCGCCGGAAATCGTGCCCCGGTCGCCCATCTGGCCACCGGATTCGCCGTAAAACGGCGTCTGGTTGACAACCACGTCAACCAGCTCACCAGCCTCGGCTGTCTCCACCTGCTTGCCGTCGCGAACCAGGGCCTCGATCACGCCTTCAGCGACCTCGGTATCATAGCCGAGAAAATCGGTGGCCCCGACCTTGTCCTTGATTTCATACCAGATCGTTTCTGTCGCAGCGTCACCCGAACCCGACCAGTGCTTGCGGGCTTCGGCCTTCTGCCGTTCCATTGCAACCTTGAATGCATCGGTGTCGACATCGACGCCACGTTGGCGAAGCGCATCCTGGGTCAAATCCAGCGGGAAACCATAAGTATCGTAGAGCTTGAATGCGGTTTCCCCATCAAGCCGGTCGCCTTCGCCAAGCTCCGCGCTGGCTTCATCGAGCAGGCTCAAGCCGCGCTCAAGGGTCTTGCTAAACCGGGTTTCCTCAAGTTTCAGGGTTTCCGAGATCAACGCTTCAGCGCGCTGCAGCTCTGGATAGGCCCGGCCCATCTCGGCAACAAGCGTCGGCAGCAGCCGGAACATCAGCGGATCGCGCGCACCGAGCAACTGAGCATGACGCATGGCGCGGCGCATGATACGCCTGAGCACATATCCCCGGCCCTCATTGGACGGCAGAACGCCATCGGCAATCAGGAACGCAGATGAGCGCAAATGGTCGGCGATCACCCGGTGGCTGGCACGGTTCTTTCCCTCGGCAGCAACGCCGGTCGCATCCACCGATGCCGCGATCAGGTGCCGGAACAGATCTATGTCGTAGTTGTCGTGTTTGCCTTGCAGAAGTGCTGCGATCCGCTCGAGTCCCATGCCGGTGTCGATCGAAGGCCTTGGCAGATCCACCCGCTCGTCGGTGGTGATCTGTTCAAACTGCATGAACACCAGATTCCAGATTTCGATGAACCGGTCGCCGTCTTCATCCGCCGAACCGGGAGGTCCGCCCCAGATGTGGTCGCCATGATCATAGAAAATTTCGGAACACGGTCCGCACGGTCCAGTGTCGCCCATCGCCCAGAAATTGTCATTGGTTGGAATCCGGATGATCCGGTTTTCCGGAATTCCCGCAATCTTGCGCCACAGATCGAAAGCGTCGTCATCGGTATGATAGACCGTCACCAGAAGACGGTCCTTGTCGATACCGAACTCCTTGGTCAGCAGGTTCCAGGCAAGCTCGATGGCGCGATCCTTGAAATAATCGCCAAACGAAAAATTGCCGAGCATTTCGAAGAACGTGTGATGGCGCGCAGTGTAGCCGACATTGTCGAGGTCATTGTGCTTGCCGCCGGCGCGGACACATTTCTGCGAGGTTGTCGCCGTCGAGTATGGACGGTGTTCAAGACCGGTAAAGACATTCTTGAACTGCACCATGCCCGCATTGGTGAACATCAGTGTCGGGTCATTGCGCGGCACCAGCGGGCTGGAGGCCACCACTTCATGTCCGTTTGTCTTGAAATAGTCGAGAAAGGCCGACCGGATTTCGTTCACGCCACTCATGATCAACCCTTTGTCTGATAGGCAGGCAGTGCCGCAAAAATGGTTTCGTGGCACAGTTTTAAGATCCGCCGCGCGACTGGCGGACCGCCGCTTTTATCGTCCGCCCGGTTACCTGTCCAGACGGCAGCGGCCCCCGCCAAAGGAAAACCGGCCGCCAGCCCCTCAAAGGGCGGACGGCCGGTTCTCAAACAGCAGGCCTGAGCCCGGTAAAACCTACATTTCTGCAGCATCCGGTGTGTCATCATCATCGCCGGTGCTGCGGTCTTCTTCCAGGAATTTCTCTGCAATCAGCCCGGCGTTCTGGCGCAGCAACATCTCGATCTCGTCGGCCACCGCCGGATTGTCACGCAGGAACTGCTTGGAGTTCTCGCGTCCCTGCCCCAGCCGCTGGCTGTTGTAGGAGAACCAGGCGCCGGATTTCTCGACAATCCCGGCCTTGACGCCCAGATCGACCAGTTCACCCACCTTTGATACGCCTTCGCCATACATGATGTCGAACTCGACCTGCTTGAACGGCGGCGCCATCTTGTTCTTGACCACCTTGACCCGGGTCTGGTTGCCCACCACCTCGTCACGGTCCTTGACCGCTCCGATGCGGCGGATATCAAGCCGTACCGATGCGTAGAATTTCAGCGCATTGCCGCCTGTCGTGGTCTCGGGCGAACCGAACATCACGCCGATCTTCATGCGGATCTGGTTGATGAAGATGACCATGCAGTTCGAGCGCGAGATCGAGGCGGTCAGCTTGCGCAGTGCCTGGCTCATCAGTCGCGCTTGCAGGCCAGGAAGGCTGTCGCCCATCTCGCCCTCGATTTCGGCGCGCGGCGTCAGCGCCGCAACCGAATCGATGACCAGCACATCGAGCGCGCCGGAGCGGACCAGTGTGTCGGTGATCTCGAGCGCCTGCTCGCCATTGTCCGGCTGCGAAATCAACAGGCTTTCCAGATCAACGCCCAGCTTGCGGGCATAGACCGGATCAAGCGCATGCTCGGCGTCGATAAAGCCGCAAATGCCGCCCTTCTTCTGCGCCTCGGCAATGGTCTGCAGCGCCAGCGTGGTCTTGCCCGAGCTTTCCGGTCCGAAAATCTCGATCACCCGGCCGCGCGGTAATCCGCCAATGCCCAGAGCAATATCCAGCCCCAGCGAACCGGTAGGAACCGTCTCGATTTCGACCACTTTGTCATTGGCCCCGAGCTTCATGATGGAGCCCTTGCCGAACGAGCGTTCGATCTGGGAAAGTGCGGCGTCGAGCGCCTTGCTTTTGTCCACGGATTTTTCCTCTACCAGCCGCAAAGAGTTCTGTGCCATTCGGTCCACCTTTAGGTTATCATGCCACTGCAAGCAATGAGTGCTCGTTTGCATAGTTTGTACTCTATTTGTTCTGCTTCTGCAAGCCCCACTCAACCTACTGATTAAAAATGACAAATTCACATATGTTCTATTTTTGTTTTCACCCACAAGACAAAATGCCTGCCTCACGGACAGCTGCGCCCCGGCGCAATTGGTCAGACGCGGCGATTCGCCTTCACCCTGAGAATTGGGCGGCATAGGACATGGCGCGAGTTCTGGTGATCGGCGGTGCGCATATCGACCGCAAGGGCTGGCTTTCTGGCCCGCACAAGGCTGGCGCTTCCAATCCCGGCCACTGGGAAACCGAGGCAGGCGGCGGCGCCTTCAATGCAGCGCGCAATCTCGCCCGCCTTGGCCACGAGGTCACGCTTGTTGCGCCCCGCGGCGCCGATGCCGCAGCCGATCTGGTCGCCCGCGCAGCCGACGAGGCAGGCATTGAGGACTGCCCGCTGACCTTTCTTGATCGCGCCACGCCGAGCTATGCGGCAATCCTGGAGCCGGATGGAAATCTGGTTACCGCACTCGCCGACATGGCGCTCTACAATCTCGTTCCAGCCCGCCGCCTGCTCACCTCCAGGTTACGCAAACGGCTGGCCAAAGCCGATCTGCTGCTGGTTGATTCCAATCTGCCCGAAAGCGCGCTCACCGCCCTGGCCGATACGGCAAACGACATCGGCCTGCCGCTGGCCGTCATCGCGGTATCACCTGCAAAGGTGGTGCGTTGGCGCAGCAGTCTTGCCAAAATCACCTGCCTGGCCATGAATGTGGCCGAAGCGGCGGCCTTGACCGGATCACAGGCGCAAACACCAGCCGACTGGATTCCACATTTGACCCACGCCGGCCTCGTCGGTGGTCTTGTCAGCTCCGGCGCCGCAGCAGTAACAGCCTTTGCCGGCGGTCCATCGGGCGCGGGCTCCATCACCCTCCAGCCTCCCCGGCTTGATCAGCTTCAGGATGTTACTGGCGCAGGCGACGCACTGGCCTCGGGCTATCTTGATGGGCTGTTGTCGGGCGGCTCCATCGAGGCCAATCTGGCGCGCGGCATTGCTTTGGCACGGCTCACCGCCGGCATTCGCGGGCCTGTGCGCCCGGATTTGTCGCGAGACCTGCTTGCGCAGGCGCTTGAAGCCATGCCAAAGCCAGCGCAAATCTAAATCACAAGTTCAGGAACCCCACCCATGACCGGATCCATCAACATCGAAACCACCCCGGAAGTGGCGGATGCCTTGGCTCAGGGCCGTCCGGTGGTGGCGCTTGAATCCACCATCATCACCCATGGCATGCCCTGGCCGGGCAATCGCGACATGGCGCTTGAGGTCGAGGCGGTGATTCGGGCCGAGGGCGCTGTGCCCGCCACCATAGCCGTGATTGATGGCCGCCTGCATGCCGGTCTCGACGAGGCCACGATTACCAAACTGGCCCAGGCTAAAAATGTGATGAAGCTGTCGCGTGCTGATTTCGCCTTTGCATTGGCCGAGGGCCGCACCGGCGCCACCACGGTTGCGGCCACCATGATGGCCGCCCATCTGGCAGGCATCAGCGTGTTCGCCACCGGCGGCATTGGTGGCGTGCATCAGGGGGCGGAAACAAGCTTTGACATCTCCGCCGATCTTGAGGAGCTGGCGCGCACGCCGGTTATCGTGGTCTCCGCCGGTGCCAAGGCCATTCTCGACATTCCCAAGACGCTGGAGGCACTGGAAACCCGCGGCGTGCCGGTTGTGGCCTACGGCCAGGACGAGATGCCGGCCTTCTGGTCGCGCAATTCCGGCCTCAAGGCGCCTTTGCGGCTTGATGATGCCAGCGCCATCGCCCGCTTTGAGCTCACCCGCCGGGCACTTGGCGGCCATGGCGGCATGCTGATCGCCAACCCGGTACCGGTGGAAGACGAGATTGCCGCAAGCGAAATGAACCATCATATCGCAGCGGCTCTGGCCACCGCCAAGGCCAAAGGCATCGAAGGCAAGGCGGTGACGCCGTTTTTGCTGGGAGAGATCCTTGCACTCACCAGTGGCGCCAGCCTTAAAACAAACATCGCGCTGGTGCTCAACAACGCCCGCCTCGCCGCCCGCATCGCCAGCGAGCTGGCGGCCGGAACCAACTGACCGCAAGCCTTCGCCTGCCGTCAAAACCAGAGGATATCGTGATGAAGCCCACCCGACGCACCGGCAGCGCATTCGACCGCGCCGAAGCCGCTTTCAAGTCCGCGACCACCAAGCCGGTTGAAGCCGCGCCCAAGCCCACGACCGTGCCCGAAGGCAAGGAACTGGTGTCGCTCAGGCTCGACCGCGCCGTGCTTGAGCATTTTCAGGAGGATGGCCCAGGCTGGCAGGATCGCATCAACGCCGCGCTGCGCGCAGCTGCAGGGCTCGAGAGCAACTAACCCACCTGCGCTGGTCGCAGAACGGTCAATTCCACAGCCAGCATTATCCAGACAGCACACAAAAAGACCCGGCAGCTTTCGCCACCGGGTCTCATGTCGCCTCAAACGATCTTTTGGCGTCGCTGATCAGCTCAGCGGCGAAATCTGGATTTCCACGCGGCGGTTGGCGGCGCGGCCCGCATCCGAACCATTGTCGGCGATCGGCTGGCTTTCGCCAAAGCCCTGTGTGTAGAAGCGGCGCGGATCGTTGCCCTGCGAGATCAGGTAGCTCGATACCGACTGCGCACGCTGCTGCGACAGCGTCAGATTGTGGCTGTCAGACCCGGTCGAATCTGTGTGGCCGGCGACATCAACCAGCGAACGGTTGAATTTCTGCAGCACCAGCGCGACCGAATTGAGCGTGCCGTAGAACTCCGGCTTCACCGCCGATTGGTCGCTGTCGAATGTGATGTTGGATGGCATATTGAGCACGATCTTGTCGCCCATGCGGGTCACGGAAACACCGGTGCCCTGCAGTTGAGCCCGAAGCTGCGCTTCCTGCTGGTCCATGTAGCCGCCCACGGCACCGCCTGCGAGCGCGCCGATGCCCGCGCCAATCAGCGCGTTTCTGCGGTCATCGCCGCCAGCGAGCGTGCCAAGAGCGGCGCCACCAAGCGCGCCCAATGCCGCGCCGCCAGCCAGATTGGAGACTTTGGACTGGCCTGTATACGGATCGGTCGTGCAGCCGGATACGAAGACTGCGGCCAATGCCGCGATCAGGAGTTTGGATTTCATGATGGCCCCTTTTGGCAAAACTGGAATTGCGAATTCTAGCCGAAAATGCGGCAGGATGATGAAGATTTTGTCACGGCGCTGTTAACCATGTAATCCCGCCGATCGACGATCCGCCCGGCTACTCATCCAGCATTTCGCGTACCGAGGTCGCCAATTGCTTGAGCGAGAACGGTTTGGCCAGAAAACCGAACTTGGCGTCTGCGGGCAGATTGCGGGCGAACGCGTCTTCGGCATAGCCGGAAACAAAGATGAACTTCATGTCAGGATAGTCCTTGCGCAGCTCGACCAGCAGTGTCGGCCCGTCCATCTCCGGCATTACAACGTCGGAAACGACGATGTCGACCTTGCCTTCGAGTTCGGCCAGCACTTCCAGCGCTTCCACGCCAGTACCGGCTTCGTGCACCTCGTAACCGCGCGCTTCGAGCATCCGCTTGCCACCGCGCCGCACCGCTTCCTCGTCTTCCACCAGCAGCACCACCGCCGAACCGCCGGTGAGATCCTCCGGCCCGTCGGAGGCAATCTTCGCCTGCTTTGCAGCGCCTGCTTCCAGCGCGGCAGCGGCTTCCGCAGCAGCAATAGCCTTTTCCGCCTCATCCTCGACGTGCCGCGGCAGATAGATGCGGAATGTCGTGCCTTTCCCCACTTCTGACTCAGGGTAGATATAGCCGCCCGACTGTTTGACGATCCCGTAAACCATGGACAGCCCGAGCCCGGTTCCCTTGCCCACATCCTTGGTGGTGAAGAACGGCTCGAAAATCTTCTCCATCACGTCCTGGGCAATGCCGGTGCCGGCGTCGGCAAGCTCGATGAGCACATACTCGCCAACTTCCATGCCACGATAATTCAGCCGCTGAACTTCCTCTGCCTCAACATTGCGCGTCCGCACGGTGATCGTGCCGCCCTCGGGCATGGCGTCCCTGGCATTGACCGCCAGATTGATCAGCACTTGCTCAAACTGGCCAAGATCGGTCTTCACCGGCCACAGGTCACGGCCGAATTCGAGTTCCAGCTTGACGTTGGTGCCGATCAGACGGTCGACCAGCATCCGCAGATCGCCGATCACATCGGTCATCGACAGCACCGTCGGCCGCATCGTTTGCTTGCGCGAGAACGCCAGCAACTGGCGCACCAGCACGGCGGCACGATTGGCGTTGCGCTTGATCTCGATGAGATCGGCAAAGCTCGAATCAGCGGGTCTCAGCGACATCAGCAGATGATCCGCAGACAGCAAAATTGCGGTCAGCACGTTGTTGAAATCATGCGCGATACCGCCGGCAAGCGTGCCCACGGCGTTCATTTTCTGGGTCTGCGCCATCTGCGCTTCAAGCGCCTTCTGCTCGGTGGTCTCCACCGCATAGATGATGGCGGTTTCCTCGGGCGCCTCTTCCGAGTGCTCGATCACCGCATTGACGTAGAAGCGGAAATGCCGCTCTTCATCGTCGGCGCGGCGGCTGTCGATGGGCGAGATATCGCCCTGCTTGTCCGCCGCCTGCCGCAGCGCATCCTGAAATCCCTTGCGGTCATCTTCGCGCAGCACGGTCTCAAACAGCGATCCGCGCTCCATGTCGTCACGCGTCACCAGACCGCTGAACATCTGCAGGAACGGTCCGTTGGTCCGCAGGATCTTGCCGTCCCCGTCCACCGAGGCAATGGCCATCGGCGTGTTGTTGAAGAACCGAGTGAAGCGCATTTCCGCGCTCGCCGCATCATGAACGCCCGAGCCGCCCTCTTCCCGGCTGATCACGATTGTCCGGCTTTCACCAGGCGAGCCGTCTCGCGTGGCGCTGACCCGGTGCACCAGCCGCACCGGCAGGCTCTGCCCGTTGGACTTGAGCAGATCGAGATCAAGCTGCGCCGTGCGATTGAGACCCGGCTCGGCCTGCACCGATTCCACCAGCGCCATGCCGGCACCGGCAACGAGATCCCGCAACATCACCTTGCCCGGCAGGAACGAGGTGAGATCAATACCGAGCCAGTCGGCCAAGGTGGCGTTGAGATAGACAATGTCGCCATCACGGCCCGCCGAGAAAAACCCGACTGGCGCATGATCGAGATAATTGATGGCGTTTTGCAGTTCCTTGAACACCATTTCCTGTTCGGTGCGTTCATGGGTGATGTCGGACAATTGCCAGGCCATCAGCTTGACGTCTTTGTCTCCCGACGCGACCGGACGGCCGCGCAACCGGTACCAGTGCCCGGCCTCTGTGCTGTCCTGAGCCGCCCCCAGCGGCTGGGTCATGCGGAACTCTTCCTGTCCATCGTTCCCGTCGCGCATCGCATTGGTCAGCCGGTAGACAGCTTCGGCAGATTCACGGTGGCGCGACAGGATCGCTTCAATGGATTGCACATCGGCGGCACTGGTCGAACCGGTCAACCGCCCGTATGCGTGGTTGGCGTAGACCACCCGCCCCTTGTCGTCAGTAACAAGCGTGCCTTCGGGATGGGTATCGATAAAGGCTCGGGCAAGCGGATCGGCAGTTGTCTTCGGCATGACGTCGACAAAGCCGATCACCGTGGACACCAGGAAGAATATTCCCACCACCGCGAGCACGCCAAGAATCCCGAGCATCAATTCATTGTTGAGCTTGTCCTTGAACAGGAAGAACACGATGGACGCGCCAATCATCACAAGCGCGAGGAAAATCAGCCTCGACACCGAGCGAGGTTTGGCGCTTCGGTCTACAAGCGCTGCCGGGTTTCCAGCCGCTGGTGTCGTCTCGGTCATGAATCGCTCTTTCGCCCCCGCCCCGGATCCGTCCGGTTTGAATCACATTCCGCCGCTGATGGAAAGCCCAAACACTGCTCCAGCCTGTTTACCTGCCTTGTTTGCCGGGAAAACCGCCATTGCCCAGCTGCCAGGAGGCATATCCCTGCCACATTTCACACGATATTGGAAAACCGCTTCCTCCGGCTTGTGATCCGGGTGGAAAAAAAGTCAAATGTAGTCAGGTCATGATCAAATCCAGTGCAACGCCGCTGATTTCATTGGCACATATCGACTGGAACGGGAGAACACCGGATGCCGGAAAATCTACTGGGTGGCCAGGGTGCAACACTGTTGACCGCCATCATCATCGTCGCCGTGGCGCTACTGGCCCTTGTCGGAGTCTTCTGGCTGATCCGCAAACGCGCATCATCGACGTTTATCCGCGGCGGCAAGAACCGCCAGCCGCGCCTTGCGGTGCTGGACGCAACGGCCGTTGACACCCGCCGCCGGCTGGTGCTGATCCGCCGCGATGATGTCGAACATCTTGTCATGATTGGCGGACCGACCGACATCGTCATTGAAAGCCGCATCCCCCAGCAGCCAGATCAGGGCCGTGCGGCCCAGCAAGCGGATCACGCAACGCCATCGCCAACACCTCCGCAGCAACAGCGGATGGCTCCGCCTGCCCCACGCTCGGCTCCCCAGCAGGAACGCGCCTCGGCACCGGCGCAATCAACCGCCCCCTCCATCGATCGCTTGCCCCGGCAGGTGGAAGCCGCTGCCCAGCCATCCGTCCGGCAGCAACCGCCTCTTTTCGCGCCCACAGCAGCCGTGGCGAGCGTCGCCGTGGCAACCGCAAGCCGCACCGAAGCCGCAGATCTGCTCGAGACAGCCAGAACGAGGGTTTTCGAGGAGCCCGACTTCGACGAAAGCACTCTTGATGATCTGATGGCCGTTCCACAGCGCGCGGTCCAGAATGCTCCGTCCGCCAGCGCACCTAAACCCGCACCGCTTCAGCCTGCGGCACCATCCACCAGGGCTCCGGCAGCCTCGGCTGCGGCTGACCCCATCCAGGCGAAAGCCGCCGATGTGCTTGAAAACGTCAGGACAAGAGTATTTGAAGAGCCAAGCTTCGACGAGAGCGCCTTTGACGAACTGACAGCTGCTCCGGCTCGCAGCGAGCAGGCCAGCCCCGCAGCGGCAACCACACGCCCCCCAGCTGCCACTTCCGAACCCGCCCCTCCCGCGCCATCCGACTTCGAAGCGGTCCTGGCTGCGGAATTGTCGGAGGATCCGACGCTGGGTGCTCCCCAGAGCAATTTCATTGCAGCCCAGTACAACGAGCACCAGCTTGATCCCGGCGAAGCCGAACTGCTTGAAGCACCGGATGTTAATCCTGAGCCGCAGCCATCGCGGGATTCGCTTGAAGCGGAAATGGAACGCCTCCTCGGCGATCTGTCCCGCAAGCCCTGAAGGCTGTCCCGCAAGCCCGTCTGAAAAGTCCCAGGCCAAAATGTTCAGATCATAAAAAAACCGGCCCAGAGGCCGGTTTTCAAGCTATTTCAGTTTTATCAGGCAGAGCCTATTCGTCGCGATAAACCTTTTCGCGCCGCTCATGCCGCTCCTGAGCTTCAATCGACAATGTCGCGATTGGCCGTGCGTCGAGCCGTTTCAGACTGATCGGCTCGCCGGTTTCCTCACAATATCCGTAAGTACCGTCATCGATGCGCGATAGTGCCGCATCAATCTTGCCGATCAGTTTGCGTTGACGGTCACGGGCCCGCAATTCGATTGCGCGATCTGTTTCAGACGATGCGCGATCGGCCACATCAGGTTGGTTGGCACTTTCCTCCGCGAGATGGTCAAGCGTCTCGCGAGCCTCTTTGAGAATGTCACTCCGCCATTCATTCAGCTTGGCCCTGAAATAGGCCTTCTGCTTGGCATTCATGAAATCCTCGTTGTCCGAGGGCACATAAGAGGAAAAATCGAAGTCTTCACTCATGACGATTCTCCCGGCTAAGCCATTTCGGGGGGTGTATAGACAGACGGGAGCACGGGTACAAGCGATAAAGTGGCCGATCCCTGCAATTTCATTGAACTGTCAAATTGTTTCAATAAATTGAAACTAACCGGTTTTTCCGGCTAATATCCGGCCTTCTGCTGTCCAGAACGGTCAAAAACAGCCCTCGAACACGTTGCAGGCAGCACGCCATTCGCACCAATGATTAAATATTGCAGTGCACTTTGTGCTTTTGGTGAATTGAAGCACCGCCGCAAATAGCTACATTCAGCAAATGAGCCCTGCACCGCACACACCCTTGCGCGTTTTTCTGGTCCGCCATGCGCATGCAGCATGGGCCCTCCCCGGCGTGCGTGATTTCGACCGGCCTCTTGATGACCGCGGACGCGAGGAAGCCACGCGGCTTGCCGCAACCATGTCCGTCAACGGCTTTGAACCGGATCTGGTCTACTGTTCCAACGCGCGCCGCTGCGCCGAAACTCTCGGCATTCTGCAAACGCGTGCCAACGGCAAACTTCAAGTCCACTACAGTGATGCGCTCTATGCCTCCAGCCATGACGCCTATCTTGATCTGATCGGATCAGCGCATGATGAAACCGTTCAGTCGATCATGATCATCGGTCACAATCCGATGCTTGAGGACACGGCTCAGGCCTTGCTGCAAAATGATCCTGCAACCTTTGAGACCGCACTCGGTCCTGGCTTTCCGACAGCAGGCCTGCTGATCCTGGATTGCCCCGAAAGGGGCAACAGTGCCGTCAATGGCGGCGCAAGGTTCATAGGCCTTCTTTCGCCGGTGGACGCCTGACGTGGGCGCCTTGAGCGGTGCCGCATTTCCCCTCGATGCTTTTAATCGTTCCGGCACTCTCCTATATCGGTAGCAGCAATCCGGAGCAGATCCCAACGTGTCATCACCCATCACCACCCTTGCCGATGAGGCACTGATCGCCTTTGACACGCTTACCGATCGCGCCAGCAATCTGATCCAGCCCACCTTGCGGTTGGGCGTCACCGGGCTTTCACGAGCCGGCAAGACGGTTTTCATCACCTCACTGGTGCACAATTTGCTGCATGGCGGCCGTTTGCCGATGTTTCAGGCAGCCCATTCCGGCCGCCTCGCCCGTTCTTTTCTCGAACCACAGCCCGACGATTCCGTCCCGCGGTTTCAATACGAGGATCATGCGGCACGGATGATCGGTGAGCGCATCTGGCCCGACTCGACCCGCGCCATCTCGGAGCTTCGCCTGGTGATCGAATATGAGTCCGCCAGCGGCTGGAACCGGTTCTTCTCTGGTGGCAGGCTGTGCTTGGATATCGTTGATTATCCCGGTGAATGGTTGCTCGACCTTCCACTGCTGGGGCAGGACTTCGCCGCTTTCTCGCTCAATGCCGCCTCATTGGCGAGATCTCCTGTCCGTGCCGATCTCGCGGCCCCCTGGCTTGAAAAAGCCAACTCCATCGACCCGCTCAAGCCGGCTGATGAAAGCGACGCGCGCGAACTGGCGCGGCTCTTCACCGATTATCTCAGAGCCTGCAAGAAGGACGAGCGCGCGCTTTCCACCCTTCCCCCCGGCCGCTTCCTGATGCCCGGCGACCTCGAAGGCTCGCCGGCGCTGACCTTCGCCCCCCTGCCCAACCTACCTGACACGTCCGCGCCCAAGGGGTCGCTGATGGCGATGATGGAGCGTCGCTTCGAGAGCTACAAATCCGTCGTGGTCAAACCCTTCTTCCGCGAGCATGTTGCCCGCCTCGACCGCCAGATCGTGCTGATTGACGCCATGCAGGCAATGAACGCCGGCCGCGAGGCGGTCATCGATCTTGAGCGCGCGCTCTCGGACGTGCTGTCCTGTTTCAGGCCCGGGAGCGGCAATCTTCTGACCAGCCTCATATCACGCCGCATCGACAAGGTGCTGATCGCGGCAACCAAGGCCGATCACCTTCACCATGAAAGCCATGACCGGCTGGAAGCCATTGCCCGCCGCATTGTCGAGCGCGCCTCGGCCAATATCGGAACCTCCGGTGCCGACATCGAAGTGCTGGCACTGGCCGCAGTGCGGGCAACCCGTGAAGCCACGGTGCGCCAAGACGGCGAGGAGCTTCCGGTGATCGTCGGCATCCCGCTTGAAGGGGAACGCATCGCCGGAGAACTGTTTGACGGCAAGCGCAAAACAGCCATATTTCCCGGGGACTTGCCCAAGAATCCGGATTCATTCTTCAAAGCCGTTGATTCAGCCTCTCAGCCGCTTCTGCCGGAGATCAACATCGTCCGCTTTCGTCCACCATTGATCGAGGAAAGTGAAACCGGCATCAAGCTTTCGCTGCCCCATATTCGCCTCGACCGGGCGATGGACTACCTGTTGGGAGACCGTCTGGCATGACCGACAGCGACACCAACTCCCAACCTCGCAAGCCACGGTCTTTCACCGTCGACGATCCGGTGACGAATGCCGGGCCCGACCGGCAGAACAAGACCGCACACAAGGCACGCAAACCCTCTGCCATCCCCGTCACCGTTGCGATGACAATGGAGCAAGACGATCCGTTCCACTCGCAGCCGCAAGAGCTTGACGCCCTGACGCCGCCACCGGCAACACCCAGGTCCCGCCGTCTGACGGCAGGCAAAATCTTGACGGCAAGCCTCGGCTTCCTTCTCGCTCTGGCGCTTGGGATCTGGACTGACACCCTGATACGCAGCCTGTTTGATCGCATTCCCTGGCTCGGCTGGGCAGCCACCGCAGCCGCCGTGATTGCGGCTCTGGCACTGCTGGCTTTGGTGATCCGGGAGATCATCGGCATCCGCCGCCTGGCCAAAGTTGCACATTTGCGCGAAGGCATCGCCAAGATCGCCAAATCCGCGACCGCCAAGGAGGCCCGGGCGCTTACCGCTCAGGTGTCGGGCCTGATCTCGGTCAATCCGCTCACCGCACGCGGCCGCAAGAACCTCAAGTCACTCGATGACGAAATCATCGACGGGCCGCATTATCTGGCCTTTGCCGAGCGCGAATTGATGAGCTCGCTTGACCGGCAGGCACGGCAACTGACAGTCAACGCGGCCAAGCGGGTCTCCGTTGTCACTGCAGTCAGCCCGCGCGCCTTTGTCGATCTCGCCTATGTCGGCTTTGAAGCCATCCGCCTGATCCGCGCCATGGCAGAGCTCTATGGCGGCCGGCCCGGCGCCATCGGCATGATCCGTCTATCCCGCGATGTCATTGCCCATCTCGCTGTCACCGGCGCCATTGCCGCAGGCGACAGCCTGATCCAGCAAGTCGTCGGTCATGGTGTTGCGGCCAAGCTCTCCGCACGGCTTGGCGAAGGCGTCATCAACGGGCTGATGACAGCCCGGATCGGCATCTCCGCCATGGACCTGTGCCGCCCGATGCCGTTTACCGCTCTCAAACGTCCCGGCATTGGCGATTTCATGTCGGATATCGCCAGCTTCACAGGCAAGTCTCCCGAGACCGGAAACAAATCCGACGGACTATGATTTCTGCACAAATTGTGGATATATCAGCGCTGATTACTATCCATTAACCATTCTGGGTCATTTTCAGAGTTCCTTTCCAGCCGCAACAGGTGTGACCATGTTCTCGAAGTTTCGCATCTTCCCGCTTTGTCTTGCGGCAATTGCCCTCGCCTCGGCCACGCCGGCACTGGCGCGCGACAAGGACATGGTTTTCTTCGAATCCGTTGCGGGATCATGGAAAGGCCCCGGCGAAATTGTTGCCGGAAAATACAAGGGCACCAAATTCGTCTGCAATCTCAGCGGTGATGCTGTCGAAGGCGTATCGGCCGGCATATCGCTTGATGGCCACTGCCGTGTCGGCGTTTTCAACCAGAAAATGTCGGCCTTGATCACCCGCAAGGGGTCGACCTATACCGGCCGGTTTCTCGATGGTTCCGCCGGTGACGGCCTCGACATCGTTTCCGGCAGGATCACCCGGGATCGCGCAGTGATGGGCATCAACCGCAAGACGCTGGATGGCGCGATGATTGCCCGGCTGCACGACACAGAAACCATGAACGTGACGATTTCGGTCAAGGTCGGCAAGGAGATGGTCCCGGTGATCGGCATGACCCTCAAGCGCAAGGCCGACAACATCAAGACCGGCTCGCTGAACTGAAATTAACCGCAAGGGCGTACTGCTCCCCATCGAACGGGACAAACGACCATGATCAGACATCCCGGGTTTCTCGGGTTCCCCGACGAACTCCCAAACGGCAACCAGCCCCGCATAGTGCTGTTTGGCGCGCCTCACGGCAGCGATTATCCCGGAAAAGACAGCAGCGGCTATTCCGGGGCAGCCAGAGATATCAGAGCGGCCAGTGAGGAAGATACCGATCTCGTCGGGAACTGGGACTTCGATCTCGATGGCCCCCTGTTCGCAGGCCAGACGGCGAGTTGCGTGGATGTCGGAGACCTCCGCACCAGCATGGGCGAAAACACCCGAAACAGGGCTCTGATTGAGGCAAAGACGAGCGAGATACTCGCGGCGGCAGCCACCCCGTTGATGATTGGTGGTGACGATTCGGTGCCCATTCCATTTCTTGCCGGATTTGCCGAAAGCGGACCGATCTGGATCCTGCAGATCGATGCGCATATCGACTGGCGCGATGAACTCCAGGGCGAACGCTTTGGCTATTCCAGCCCGATGCGGCGCGCAAGCGAGATGGCCCATGTCGCCGGAATCGTCCAGGTCGGCATTCGGGCGGTCGGCAGCGCGCGAGCCTCGGAACTGGAAGCGGCGCGGAATTTCGGCTCAAGGATCGTCACCGCCCGGGAAATTCATTCAGTTGGCGCAAAGGCCGCCATAAATCATATTCCCAAGGGGGCAAGGATAGTCATCACGCTCGATTGTGATGGCCTCGATCCCAGCGTCATGCCCGGTGTCATGGCCCGCACCCCGGGCGGCCTGAGCTACATGCAAGTGGTCGAGCTGGTCGAAGCTGCCTGTTTGCGCGGACGTCTCGTCGGGTTCGATCTTGTCGAGTTGCACACCCCGTCCGACATTGGTGGCATATCAGCCCTGACCGCAGCCCGCATTCTCGTCAATGTCATCGGCAGGATTGTCCGACAGACTTGAATCCGGGTTGACCGGAACGGCTTATCCCTCCTCCTGCCACCAATCGCCAGTCCGGCTCAGCGCTTCAATTCCTTCCGAATCCACGTCGCTTGACCAGTCGGCAATGCTTTGCAGATTGACCACCGCCTGCGGTGCAATATCGGCCAGCGGCACCATCACGAAGGCCCGTTCGGTCATCCGTGGATGCGGCACGGTCAGATCGGCATGATCGGACAGGAAGTCGCCGTGTAGCAGCACATCGAGATCAATCGTCCGCGGCCCCCATCGGTCGGTGCGCACGCGGTCGAGCTGCAATTCAATGTCCAGGCACACTTTGAGCAGTTCGTGCGGATCGAGTGTCGTTTCCACCAGCGCGCAGGCATTGTGAAACCACTCCTGATCGGTCTTGCCCCAGGGCGGCGTCCGGTAGAGCCGCGAGACTGTGCGAATGGCAATATCGTTGCGCGCATCAAGCAGCTTCAGCGCCCGGGCCATGGTACGGCGCGGATTGCCGATATTGCCGCCAAGCCCGATTGCGGCAATGACCGTTCTGGACTCAGGCACGATGTTCGACCATCACTTCAACATGATCGAGAATGCCCGGAACCGCGGCACTGGGCTTGCGCACGGTAATGCGTGCCAGCCTGATCTGCGAAAAACGGGCGGTCAGCGCCTTGGCGATATCCAGCGCCAGAGCTTCGATCAGATAACGCCGCTTGCCGGTGACGATCTCCTCGATGACCTGAAACGCAATGCCATAATGAACCGTACCCTCAATGCTGTCGGTTTCCAGCGCGTCGCCCGGATCAACCTCGAGTTCGGCATCGACAAAAAAGCGCTGCCCCAGAAACTCTTCCTCGTCATGAACGCCATGGCGGGCGAAAAACGCGCAGTTGGCGAGGCGGATTGTATAGCTGTCAGCCATGACCGGGCTCCTTTTTGCGGCTGCTTTGAACCATCGCGTCAGCGACCGCAAGCCCGTCCTTGTTGAAAGCCACATTGTGCACCCGAAACATCGCCGCACCGGCGAGCCGCAGCGCAACGCTGGTCGCCACCGTGCCGACATCGCGATCAGACGCCTCGCGTCCGGTCAATCCGCCGATAAAGCGTTTGCGCGAGGTTCCGGCCAGCAATGGCAGCCCGAGCCCGTGCAACTCTGCAAACCGTGCCATGAGTTCGAGATTGTCACGTGCATCCTTGGCAAAGCCAAAGCCCGGATCAAGTATGATCTGGTCGTCTGGAATGCCTGAACGCCGGGCAATGCCGAGCGAAGCGGAAAACCAGTGAAACTGGTCCTCAACAAGGTCAGCCAAGCGCTCGCGGTCCCGACCGGTGTGCATGATCGCAACCGCCGCACCGGCATCGGCTGCAACCCGCGCCATCTCCGGCTCACGCTGCAACCCCCAGACATCGTTGATCAGGTGCGCCCCGGCGGCAAGCGCCAGCCGCGCTGTTTCCGCGCGCCACGTATCAACCGAGATCAGCACACCCTCTCGTCCGCGCAAGGCCTCGATCACCGGCATGATCCTGCGTTGCTCGTCAAGCGCACTGACAGGATCTGCCCCGGGCCGTGTCGACTCACCACCAATATCAATGATGTCCGCCCCCTCCCCGATCATCGCAAGTGCTGCATCCACAGCGGCTGTTGCATCGGCATGCAGCCCGCCATCAGAAAACGAGTCCGGCGTCACATTGAGAATAGCCATCAGCCGCGAAAGCGGTCCGAGTTCGATTGTCCTGCCACGGCCAAGCCGCAAGGTTTTTGGGGTGAAGACGCTGTCGGGCGGCAATTGCATGACGTTTTATCCCGTGAACTGTGGCAATATGGCACCCGGTTCCTGTTGCATGAGCCAGCTCCATGACGCAAGTTCCGCCGCAGTGTTTCTGACCGGGAGTCTTCCATGCGCCGCCTACGCCTCGCCGTCACGGCCCTGACGTTACTGTGCGCATCTGCTGTTACGGTCGTTTCAGCTCCGGTGATCAAGAAAACCTATTCCTATTTCAACATCAACGGCCTGACCGGCGAGGATCTGGAACGGGAATTGTCAAAACATGGGCCAATGCTGAGCGAGACCGGCGTCCGGCATCCCGGCGCCACCAAGATCAAGCTTGGAGGATCGGTGGACTATCGAAGCTCCGGCGGCAAATGCCGGGTGATCGATGCAACAGTCACGCTCGAAACCCATTTGACCCTGCCGCGCTGGCAAGACAGGAATCGGGCGAACCGGGAAACGGTGATGATCTGGGACACGCTGTCCTCCGACATCAAGCGCCATGAAGAACGCCACGCCGAAATCGCCCGCCAATATGCCCGCAAACTGGAGAAAGCTCTCGAAGCGCTCTATCCCGAGCGGAGCTGCAAAAAGATGGAAGAGCGCGTCGATGCAACCAGCAAGTCAATCATCGACAAACATGCCGCGGACCAGGAACGCTTCGACCGGGTCGAGGCTGCAAGCTTCGAACGCCGGATGCTCAGAATGCTCCGCTTCAAGGTGAACAAGCACAACAACCGCAGCTGATCCGGTCTCCCCGAACACCGAAAGCTTGCCCACGGCAAACTCTGCGCGGCACGGTAACACTTTGAATTGATGCATGTACGCTATCAATTCCCTCCGGCAAATGGGCCAACTAACGCGCGCGCCACACAGAGCACAACCCGGCCTGGCGCCATCGGGCGAACTTCATGAAAGAATGAAAGTTTCCGCAATCGAGAACAAAGCAATTTCCCTGACCAAGTTACATTTGTTGGACTGCAGGAGTTTCGCTGAAATTCCACTATTTGGACAGCACCTCCCCCGATAGACTGTATCAATAACGCAAATGACAAGTTTCCACCGGGTATTACTGGCAATATTCCAGAGAAATTCATCATATAAGATTCAACTTAAGGGACAGTATTAAGCAATTGATTCGCGTTCCCCGGCGCAAGGAAGCCGCCTGACGATCCTCCCTCGTCAGGTTTGATACCGAGTGCGCCTATTAGCCTCGCTTCCCTTCAAGGGAATGCGAGGCTTTTTTTATCGTGATCTTGGGACGCAGTGCCGCGACGGCCGAGCTTACTGGACGCCGAGCTTCTTCTGCAGACTGGTCGACGAAGTGGTGTACTGGAACACCATCTTCTCGCCGGGATGCGCCAGCCGCTTGACGGCCTGGGTCATCAGCGCGGCTTCATGAAAGCCTGACAGGATCAGCTTGAGCTTGCCCGGGTACCAGTTGATGTCGCCGATAGCGAACACGCCGGGAATGCTGGTCTCGAATTTTTCGGTATCAACCGCGATCAGGTTTTCATGCTGATTGAGCCCCCAGTCGGCGATCGGACCGAGCTTCATCGTCAGACCGAAAAAAGGCAGCAGGCGATTGCAGGCAATGTCGATCTCGCCATCCGGGCTTTTCAGCGTTGCCGCAGTAAGCTGCCCGTCAGCGCCCTTCAGACCGGTAACCTGTCCGACCTGAAAGTTGATTTTGCCCTCGTCGCGCATGGCAAACATCTTGTTGACGCTGTCAGGTGCAGCGCGGAAATCCGGACGGCGGTGCACCAGCGTCACAGATTTCGCCACCGGCTGCAGATTGAGCGTCCAGTCGAGTGCCGAATCGCCGCCGCCGACAATCAGCAGATCCTTGTCGCGAAATTCTTCCATGCGGCGCACGGAATAGAACACGCTTGAGCCCTCATAGGCCTCGATACCGGGAACCGGCGGACGCTTCGGCTGGAACGATCCACCACCCGCTGCGACAACGACGGCATGAGCATGGAACAGCTCACCCTCGTCGGTCTCGACCTCAAACCGGCCATTGTCCAACTTGCGGAAGCCGGTCACCATCCTGTTGAAATGGAATTCCGGTGAAAACGGCGAGATCTGCTCCATCAACCGGTCGGTCAACGCCTGCCCGGAAATCTCCGGCCAGGCCGGAATGTCGTAGATCGGTTTTTCCGGATAGAGCTCGGCGCATTGGCCGCCTGGACGGTCCAGAATGTCGATCAGGTGGCATTTCAGATCGTAAAGGCCAAGCTCGAACACGGCGAACAGGCCAACCGGCCCGGCACCAATAATCACGACATCGGTTTCAATCGGGGTAGACATGGAATGTATCCGGAATAAGGAGGGAAATCAGGCCTGCCGCTCGGGCACATGCACAACCAGACCGTCAAGTTCGTCACGAACCTTGATCTGACACGACAGCCGCGATGTCGGACGCACGTCGAATGCGAAATCGAGCATGTCCTCTTCCATCGCCTCCGGCGCACCAACAATTTCAGCCCATTTGTCATCGACATAAACGTGGCAGGTTGCGCAGGCGCAGGCCCCGCCACATTCGGCTTCGATGCCCGGAACGGAATTGCGAATCGCATTTTCCATCACGGTCGAACCGTTCTCGGCGTCAACATCAAAACGCGTACCGTCAAAAGCGACGAGGGAGATTTTTGTCATTACGACCTCTGGCATAGTCTCGGGGATATGAGGCTTTCATACACGCTGGACTGTGTGAGGCAAGAATGAAAACCACACTGCGACAGTGATTCGCGGCATGGTTTTCCAAAATGACGATTTCCGCACTGAATTCACGCAAACTTTTAGCGCATCAACCCGACAATGAACGTATCAGCTTCAACAACGGCCTTGGTGAACGCCGCGACAGCTGCGGAATTGCCCGGCTCGGCCTCAAGCATGGAGGCACAACGGGCAACATCGGATGCCCCTACCCCTTTTGCGGCGCCTGCAATCTTGTGTGCCAGTTCGGAGCGCGCATCTTTTTTCAATTCACCAATCTGGGTCACTGCCTGTCGCGCCTGACGCGCAAACAGCGCCAAAACCTCTGTTTCAAGCGATTTGTCGCCGCCGGTCTGACGCGCCAGATGCACCAGATCTATTGGCCGTCCGCCCGATGGACGCGGCTGGAGGCTGACTTCCTGAACTTCGAACGCGATACCAAGTGCCGCCATGGCGGATTTCCTTTACTTGAACAATAGTTGGGACTTTAATGGCACAGGCAGTCTCTAGATCGGGTAAACACCAGTGCGGCGCGGGTGGATAAACCTGGCGGAATGGTTAACGACCCGTAAATGTGGCGTTTCATTGACGTTTGTGCATCTTTTTGAGACAGACGATCGTTAAAAACCAGTGGATGCAGGCGCCATCCCACCGGTTTCATTTGTGAATTAGCACTGTGTGTGTCACTAAATTGGAGGTTTATGGGGCCGGAAAGCCGTTTTCCGGATCTCGTCGCGCGTCCCGAGCGAGCCTTTTATAGTGCTCCGGGAGTGGGAAAATGACGGGGAACATGAATGAACCCTGTTTGGAGTAATGAGGCTTGAGTGGCATGAGTAAGACACCAGCGGACAAGACAATTGAAGAGCAAACTTTCGAGGCGCTTGAAGACGCTTTGAAAATTGATCTGAGCGACGACGGTCTCGGTGTGCTCGACGATGTTTCGTTGGACGAACTGGAAGAGAAGGTTTCCAGCGCCGCCCGCGAACTCAAAAGCGCAGGCACGACGCCCCGGACCGCGGCATCGTTGCAACAGGCAGCCCCTGGCGAAAGCACGGCGCCGAAAACACCAACACCACCGTTCACGCCCGCTGGCCCTATGGCGCCCGCCAATGACGACAGCCGCAAGAACACGGCCGGTCTGCTGCGCACGCTCGAAAGCCGTTCGAGCCGTAGCGCCATCCGCAATGCAGCCGTCTTCTCTCTGCTCTGGGCCGTTGGCGTGCTGGGACTGGCCAATCTTCTCTACGCGCCGGCGATCTGGCAGATCCGCTCTGTCGGTGATCTGCTGGCGATGCCGGCGGCCATTGGCTTTATCGTGGCGATTGCCATCCCGATTCTGGTGTTCTTCGCATTTTCGATCATGATGGCGCGGGCCCGGGAAATGCGCTCCGCGGCGCGTTCCATGGCGGAAGTCGCGTTGCGCCTGTCTGAACCGGAAAACGTTGCCGGAGACCGCATCCTGACCGTCGGCCAGGCAGTCCGCCGTGAAGTTTCGGCCATGAACGAAGGCATTGAGCGCACCATTGCCCGTGCGTCCGAACTCGAGACCCTGGTCCATTCCGAAGTCAACGCACTCGAACGCAGCTATTCCGACAACGAGATGCGCGTCCGCAGCCTCGTGCATGAACTCGGCAGCGAACGTGATTCCATTGTCAGCCACGCCGAGCGCATCCGCGCCTCCATCGCCGGCGCCCATGAGCAGCTCAAGGAAGAACTGACAACGGCCAGCGAGGAAATCGCCACCCGGATCTCGACCTCCGGCGAGGCCTTCGCCCAGGTCATGGAAATCCGCGCTGCCGCATTGCAGGAACGCACCACGCAAACCAGCCGCGAGCTGGAGAGCCTGCTCGATGGCCGCACCGAAGCCCTTGTCGCTTCACTGAAGACCTCCGGCGGCGAATTGACCGACGAGTTCGACACCCGGCTGGAAATGCTCAATGTCCAGCTCAATCATCGCGGCAAGGCGCTGTTGTCGGAGTTCGAAACCCGCGCATCGACGCTGGACGCCAACACCGAGAAGCTCAATGCAGCGCTCGGCGAACGCGCCCGTCAGCTCAACGAAACACTCATCGCCCGCACTCGCGAGATTTCCGACAGCCTGTTTGTCGGTCAGCAGGCAATTTCGTCGGGTCTCGAGGAAACGCTCGCTGCGCTCAATTCCTCACTCGACGAAAAAGGCTCGAGCTTCAGCCAGGCGCTCAAGTCAAGCGCCGACGACGCGATCATGGATCTCGACCTTCGTTCCGGCTTCTTCGAGGAAAAACTCGAATCCACCGTCGGACGCATCACCTCCGCCTTCGACGAACGCGTCGGCGAGTTCACCTCGGCCTTCGACAGCCGTGCAGGAAATCTGGACACCAAGCTTTCCGAAAGCCTGGCCAAGATCAATGAGACGCTCAACGGCGGCACAAGTGCCATGGACGGCATTCTCTCGGCCAGCCTCGACCGCATCGGCGCCACCCTGTCCGACCGCAGTCAGGCGCTGGAAGCCACTTTGGGCTCTGGCGCAGAGCGCATCGAGACCTCGACCGCCGATGTCGCTGACCGCATTGAGGCTTCCGCTTCGGGCGCTGCCCAGCGTGTGGAAGCCACGGCGTCGAGCTTTACCGAGCGGATGGACGCAACGGTTTCAGACCGCACTCAGGCTCTGGAATTGGCGCTGGCAAGCGGTGCCGAACGCATCGAGACCTCCGCATCAGGAGCAGCCGAGCGTGTGGAAGCCACTGCTGCTGGTCTGAGCCAACGCATTGACGCCTCTTCCAACACAGCCACAGAACGTCTGGAAGCCACGGCATCCAGCGTTGCAGAACGGATGGACGCAACGGTTGCAGAGCGCACCCGGGCCATCGAACAGGCACTTTCAAGCGGGACAGAACGCCTGGCAGTGTCCGCAGCCGACATCACCGAGCGGATGGAAACAACGGTTGGCGACCGCACCTATGCCCTGGAAATGGCACTGGCAAGCGGAGCCGAGCGAATCGAAACCTCCACATCCGGCGTAGCCGAGCGTGTGGAAACATCGACCCGCAACGTCACCGAACAGATTGACACCACACTGGCAAGCCGGACCGATGCCCTTGAAAAAGCACTGACTGCGGGCGCCGAACGTATCGATTCAAGCCTCAATGAACGCTCCGCCGCCCTCTTCGGCTCGATTGCCCAAAGCGCGGAAGCACTGGACCTCAAGCTTGCCGACCGTGCCGGCGCATTCGGAACCGCGGTCAGCCAGGCCGCCGACGCGATGGATGGCCTGCTGGCCGAACGGACCAGTTCTGTTCAGGCAGGCCTTGCTGAAGCATCCGAACGGCTGGTTGCCACACTTGATGTTGAAGGTCAGCGTTTCTCCGAACTGGCCAATGCCGCGTCCGATCGTGTCGATGCGACCTTCCTGAAGGGCACCGATCATATTGACGAACGCCTGACGACGATGAACAACATGCTCGGGATAGGCCTCGACAGTGTTTCCAAGACCATCGAGGGCAAGGCAACAGGCCTCGCAGCTAAGCTGCGTGAGGCCGTTTCCCAAGCCGCCCACGATCTGGACTCCGAAGCCATCAAGGCCGGCGAAACGCTTCAAACGGTCAGCACCGGTTTTGCCGGACGCATGGACGAGCAGGCACGCAATTTCGTCGAACGGCTCGACATCCATGTCGACGAACGCACAGCCAACCTGGCTGCCCATGCAGAAAACGTCGCCAACCGCATTTCCGCCGGCGCGGCGGAGCTCGGCAACGAGACCAGCCGGATCAGCGATCTGGTCGAGCGCGTTGGCGAAACCGTTGGCAAGCAGGCCGATGCCATTTCCGGTACACTCGAGGCGACTGAAGCCCGCTTTGCCGCACAGGCAACAGCGCTTGCATCCCGCCTGGAAACGGAAACCGGTGCAATTTCCGAGCGCTTGGGACGGACTGCCAGCGAACTCGTCTCCACACTTGATGGCAAGACCAGCGAGCTTGTCTCCACACTCGGCGGCAAGACCAGCGAATTTGTCTCCACTCTCGACGGCAGGACAAGCGAGCTTGTTTCCAGCCTCGACGAAAAGACCAATGCCATCGACGCCCGTCTCGCGGCTTCCGGCGCAAACCTCGTCACCCGCACTGGTGCGCTCGGAGAGGCGCTCGACCAGAAGGCCGTCTCGATTATCCAGCGGCTGGTTGAAGCGGAACAGGCAATGGATGTCCGCGCCACTTCGGTTCACTCGACCCTCGATGAGCGGACGCGCGAACTCAACTCCATGCTGGCAAGCCGCTCCGCCGAGCTGTCCCGCGTCATTGATGAGCAGGCCCGTCCTCTGGTTGACCGTTACGTCGCCAGTGGCGAGGACTTCGCCAATCGCCTGACCGAAGTCACGCAAACCTCGACAGATCGTCTGCGCGCCGAAAACGCGGCCTTGATCAACGCTATTACCAACCGCACCAGCGAGACGCTGTCAGCCATCGAAACCGTCAATCAAAGCCTCAGTGGCAATGTTGGCGACCTTCTCGAACGTCTTGGCGCAAGCAACGAGGAAATTTCGACCGTCATCGCCAAAGCCGCAAGCATGCTTGGCAATGCAAATTCGCAGCTCACGCAGACCTCTGGCGAGATTTCATCCTCGACCGAGAAGGCAGCCGAACTGCTGTCCGGCTCGGCCCGCCTGCTCGACGGCAAGGTCGAACGGCTCACCGACATTTCCAGCCGGACCCTCAACCAGGTCGGCGCCATTGCCGGTCGTTTCGACGACCACTCAAGGGTTCTGGCTTCTGCTTCAGATCTTCTCGGCGCGGCGCAGTCCAATCTCGCCACCACGCTTGAGGAACGCCGCGAAGCCCTGCAGTCTCTGTCAGTCGGACTGGTCAGCCGTTCGGAGCAGATCGAAACGACGATGCATTCGCTGGAGGACATCATCGAGAAGGCATTCGACGGTGCCGAAGATCTCTCCAAGCGCTCGGCGATGCGCCTTGAAGGCGGATTGCGCAATGCCGCTGAAAATGCCGGCAAGCTGATGAGTGAAACCGAAGATCGGGCCCAGGTCGCCGCAGGCCTGATGCGCGAGAGCATCCGTGAGGCGGTTGAAGACGCCGACAAGCTGCTCGGCAAGACCGAAAGCCGCGCCCATTCGGCTGCTGGCTCTGTCCGCCAGACTGTAGGCGAAGCCGTTAGCGAAGCCGACAAGATGCTCAGTCAGACCGAGAGCCGCGCCAATGCAGCCGCCGGCTCGATGCGCGAAAGCGTGCGCGAAGCCATCGAGGATGCAATCTCGCGCTTCTCGGGAGCAACCGAAGAAATCCGTCAATCAGCCTCCAGCATCCGCAAGGAACTGGAAGACACCAGAGGCGAACTCAAGCGCGGTGCGTTTGATTTGCCCGAGGAGACCCGCGAAAGTGCTGCGGCCATGCGGCGGGCAGTATCCGATCAGATCAAGGCGCTGCAGGAACTGTCGCAGATCGTCGGTCAGTCAGGCTACCGTGCCGAGGTCAGCGAACCGATGCCAGCCCCAGCTCCGCGCCCTGCTCCGCGTGCCGCCGTGCAGTCACAGCCTGCTGCACCGGCTCCGGCTCCACAGCGCGCCCCGCGTCGCGATCCCACTCCTGCACCGCGTGCGGAAGCCCCGGCCCAGCGTGCATCACTGCGTGGCAGCCTGGAACCGGCGGGAGCCGCCCCCGCCAAGAGCGAAGGCTGGGTCAGCGATTTGCTTCGTGGCGCCTCCCGCGAACAACCGGCTCCTGCTCCTGCGCCGGTCGCAAGCCGGACGCCCGAGCGCAATCCACGCCATGTCGTTGAATCGCTCAACTCGCTTTCGGTCGACATTGCCCGAGCCATCGACCATGACGCCTCCGTTGATCTGTGGCGGCGTTATCAGCGCGGCGAACGCGATGTCTTCACCCGCAGGCTCTATACACTCAAGGGGCAGCAGACCTTTGAAGAGATCAAGAACAAGTATGGCCGCGAGCCCGAATTCCGAGACGCTGTGGACCGCTACATCGCCGATTTCGAAAAACTGCTGTCGGATGTTGCACGCAATGATCCCGACAACATGATGACCCAGACTTATCTGACGTCGGACACCGGCAAGGTTTACACCATGCTGGCCCATGCCAGCGGCCGCTTCGGCCGGGAATAACAATGTCGCTAGGCTCTGGCGACATTCAAAACCCCGCGCCACCAGCGCGGGGTTTTTCCATTACCGGGCCGGTCAGCGAAGCCAAACGTTGATCACAATGATCCCATCAAATGATCGCGGGAACAGACAATCCTGATGGTGCTCGACCTTCAAACCATTCTTGTTACGCTGAGTGGTGTGTTCCTGATTGCCTTCATGAAGGGGGCTTTCGGCGGCGGATTTGCAATCATTGGCATTCCGCTGTTATCGCTGAGCATGACACCGCTACAGGCCGGAGCGCTTCTCGCGCCGCTTTTCATCGTCATGGACCTGTTCGCGCTGCGCCACTGGAAGCCGTCGACCTGGTCGAAACCCGACCTGGCCCCGCTTCTGCCCGGCCTGATTGCCGGGATTGGCATCGGATATGTGCTCCTGTCGGCGCTCGACGGAAGGGCTGTTGCCATCGCAATGGCGCTGATCACGTTGGCCTTCGCCTATATCTGGTTCAGAAGCGGCGGCGACACCAAAGCGCGCCCGCGCTCGACGCCAAGGGCAGTCGGTGCGGGGCTCGTGTCTGGCATAACAACCATGGTCGCGCATTCGGGCGGCCCGCCGCTGGCGATCTATCTGTTGCCTCTGGGGCTTTCAAAAGCGCTCTATGCGCTGCTGGTAGTCACTTCAATCAAGTTGTTGTGGGACGGAATAACAGGCTATCTGCAGTAGAGCCATTCAACGGTTCGGCCCTGCCCGGATCAGATCCGCGACAGCGTCCAGCTGACGAGATCCTGCACAACCACCTCGAAAGCCCGGTCTAGCGATTGCACATAGGCCGCATTGCCGGAGCCGGTGACCGCGGCGGTGGCGCGGAACACTTTCGTGGCCACAACAACGCCGTTGCGGTCATTGAGCACCTTGGCCGATATTTCGACCACAGCCTGTTCGCCCGCATCCGCCTTGATTTCAAAGGCCCGAATACTGGTGATGATCTTGTAATCGATCGCCAGCCCGTCGCCCGGACGGCCAACCCCGCCAACCCTGCCGGAATTCTCGAACGCCTGAACCAGCTTGTCCTGCACGATATTCGGCAACCGGTCTGACCATTGCGATTTCGCCAGATACTCGATCGTCGAAGGAGTCGGACGGATGACGATCTGCACGCTGTCCAGCGCCTTGAGCGCGGTGGGATCAGAGATCAGGATCTGCCGGTTGCGAGCGCTCTCGCCGGAGATCGCTTGCGCCGTGGAAAGCCCATAGGTCTCAGGAGGAGTGCTGGGGATAATCCCGCCCGCGCAACCCGACAGAACTGCCGACATTGCAATCGCACCAATCCATTGACCCGCTTTCACGCTGACACCACTCCCCAAAGCCACAACCCGGATCCTTGACAATACGTTGACCATTGTCTTGCGACGCTGTACGGAAAGAGTCAACGCCGGTTCCGCCCGTCATATTGTTTGACCGTATCACCGCCGAAAATCAGCCGTTGCGGGTCTTTTTCAATTGTGGATATCGAGCGTTCGATACGCTGGATCGAGCGGCGCGCTTCATTGACCAGCGCCTCAACGTCACGCAGACCCGAACCGGAAAAGCGTTGCAGGTTGTCGGCAATCGGGCCGACCCGGGCATTGAGCGTATTGGCAACGTCGCGAAACGATTTCAGCGTCGCCTCCGCATCGGCGATCAGAGAAGACGCATCTCCCTCCCCGAGGAAGCCGTCGACCTTGGCCAACACCCCGTCGACACGCGCCGAGGCAGCGTTGAACCTGCTCGTCATCTGCTTCACGTCGGTGATGATGAGGTCGTAGTCCTCCTTGCGCGCACTGAAGGTATCGACCACGCCACGCGCATCAGCCAGCGCCTGGCGCGCGTCCGAACTCGCAGCTGCGATATCATCCACCGCCGTACCGACCTTGTTCGGGTCGATGCTCGAAATGATGGCATCGACCTTGTCGAGCGAGGCATCTGCGCCGGCTGCGAATGTCTCGAGCGACTGGGCCGCCAGCTTGAAGCTCTCAAGTGTCTTGGTAATATCACCCGACGCGCTGGCGACAGCACTGGTCACCGTGTCGACATTGGCCAGAATACTATCGATCTTTTTCGGATCGACCGCATTGATCAGGTTTTCCGCCGACCCAAGCGCGCTGTCGATCCGGCCCGACAGCGATTTGACAGTCTCCGACAGGCTGGCCACGCTCTTGAGGAAGTCATCAATGCCGTCGGCATTGTCGCGCAGCGCCCCGGTGAATATCTCTGTGTTCTTCAGCGTCTCTGTCAACGGCGCCCGCGCGTCTTTGACGAAGCCTTCAATCTCACCGATCACCCTGTTCGCCCGGTTGAGAATATCATCCGCGGTGGCCAGCAGGTTGGTTACTCCGGAAGGATCGGCCTCAATGACAGCGGTCTTGTCCTCTGTAAGCGCCCTCAGCAGAATGTTGTCATTTGTCGGTGTCCCGCCCTGCAATTCGATATAGGCAGAGCCGGTCAGCCCCTGAATTTCCAGCGCTGCGCGGGTATCCGTATAAATCGGTGCGTCAGCGCTCACATCGGTCTCGGCAATCACGAAATTTGGGCTGATACGGTCGATCGCAAGGCCGCGCACCGTACCGATGGCAATGCCATTGAAACGAACCGGCGAACCGATGGACAAGCCGTTGGCCGAACCCGGTATCCGCACCACGAGACGCGCCGGTTCACCGGCACCGCCATAGCGCGCCATCCAGTAGACAAATCCGAACGCCGACACCATCACCAGCAGGGTGAAAAAGCCGACGATGGCGTAATTGGCCCGCGTTTCCATTATATCGCTTCGCTTTTCTGGCTGTCAGACTGCTTTTGATTCCGGTCCGGGATCAAGCGTGCTCGTTTGCCTTGGAAATAGGACTTCACCCAGGGATCGTCGCATGAAAGCATGTCGTCTATCGTCCCTTCCACCAGCACGCGCTTCTCGGCCAGAACCGCAATGCGGTCGCAAACCGAGAACAGGCTGTCGAGATCGTGGGTGACCATGTAAACCGTCAGCCCCATCGTGTCACGCAATTGCGCGATCAGCTCATCAAACTCCGCGGCCCCGATCGGATCAAGACCTGATGTCGGTTCATCCAGAAAAACCAGGTCCGGATCGAGCGCCAGGGCGCGCGCTAATGCCGCCCGCTTGATCATTCCACCCGACAATTCGGAGGGGTATTTGTCGGCCGCATCGGGAGCCAGACCGACCATCGCAATCTTGAGTTCCGCCAATTCATCCAGCAGTTCCTGGGGAAGATCAAGATACTCGCGCATCGGCACCTGTATGTTCTCGCGCACCGTCAGCGACGAAAACAGCGCGCCCTGCTGAAACAATACGCCCAGACGCATGTCGAGTTCGATTTTCGTGGAGTCATCAACCTTGTCATAATCCTCGCCGAGGATGCGAATAACGCCTTTTTGACGTGGAATCAGACGCAGGATCGACCGCATCAGAACCGATTTTCCGGTGCCCGAACCGCCGACAAATCCCAGTATTTCGCCCCGGTACACATCCAGGTCCAAGTGATCAAGCACCACGTTCTTGCCGAACGAAATACAGATATCGCGCGCCGAAAGAATGACCTCGCGCCCGGCTTTGGCATTTGGATCCGTTTGGATTTGCGGGATCATGGGGTCCTGTCTCAAAAGTCGATGGCCGCGTAAAACATGGCAAAAATCCCGTCGACGAGGATCACCACGAAGATCGATTTGACCACCGAAGCCGTCACCCGGCGGCCCAGCGATTCAGCGCTGCCGCCAACCTTCATGCCTTCCACCGCAGCAACAATGCCGATGATCAGCGCCATGAACGGCGCCTTGATCATGCCGGACGCGACAGTCGACATCACGATTGCTTCGCGAAGCCGGGTGACAAAAACATCAGGTGTGATCCCCGAATAGCTCCACGAAACCGCGGCAGCGCCCGCCAGGGCGGAAAAATTCGCCACCACGGTGAGCAGCGGCAAAACCACGGTCAGCGCCACCAGACGCGGGAACACCAGCACGCCGATGGGGTTCAGGCCCATCACCTTGAGCGCGTCGACCTCTTCGCGCATTTTCATCGAACCGATTTCCGCCGTGATCGCACTGCCGGAACGGCCGGCGATCATGATGGCGGTCAACAACACACCGATTTCGCGCAATTGCAGAATTCCGACAAGGTCAACGACGAAAACTTCTGCACCGAAATACCGCAGCTGAAACGCGCCCTGCTGGGCAATGATCGCTCCGATAAGGAAGCTCATCAGCATGATGATCGGCACCGCGCGAACACCCATGTGATCCATCTGCGTGACAATCGCCGCCGGCGAGATCCCCGAGGACCTGTTCAGCTTGAGCTCTGCACCGCGAACCGCCGAACCGAGAATGTACATCGACGCAACAAAGTCATCAGAAAAAGCATACAAGGCCTTCCCGAACGGTGTGAACAACCGCTCGAACGTCGTAGGCTTCACCTCCATGGATGAGGATTGGTCAACCAGCTCCGGGAGTGCCGCAATCAGCGACGACATCGGCTGTGTTGCGCCTGCAAGCCGCACTTCTGCCCCGCGGGCCTGTGCCGCAGCCATCGTCTTGCGGACAAGCCAAGCTCCCGCCGTGTCTAAATGGCTGACCCCCGCCAGATCGATTTCCAGCGATTTTCCGGACAGTCCGCTTTGGATATCCAGCAACTCGCCATACACGCCGGAAATCGCCGCATGGCGCCAGTTACCCGAAAGAACGAGCCTCTCGCCTTCGCTGGAGACGTGGCGCACGATCTCTGGCGGCAGACCGGCGGCGTGTCCGTCCTGGACATCGGCCCTTGTATCTTTTGGCTGTTCGGTCAACATGATCCACACATAGCGGGTCACGCAAGAACTGTCACCGGACAGCCCCTGTATAAGCCACCGCTTTGACGCTCTATCGACACCTTTTTTACGGACACGTTACAATGCCCAGACACCTTAGCGCCAAGATCGACAGTTTTCCGCTCAAACGAGCCTTCAACATTTCTCGTGGCGCCAAGACTGCGGCCGACGTGGTCACCTGCACCATTACCGAGAACGGCGTTAGCGGCCACGGCGAATGTGTGCCCTACAAACGCTACGGAGAAACCGTCGAAGGCGTGCTGGGCGCGATAGAATCAATGGCCGGTGCCATTTCCTCCGGCATGAGCCGGCAGGAATTGCAGACTGCGATGAAAGCGGGCGCAGCACGCAATGCCATTGATTGCGCTCTATGGGATCTCGAAGCCAAATTGAGCGGCATCCGCGTTTCAGCGAGCGCCTGCCGGATCCTGCCGCGGCCGGTTCCCACCGCGGTCACCATTTCACTCGGTGAACCGGCCGACATGGCCGATGAAGCCCGCGCCCATGCCTCTCAGAAGCTGCTCAAGGTCAAGGTCGGAACCTCCGATGACCGTGCCCGCATGCATGCCGTGGCAAGTGCAGCCCGCGATGCCGAGATCATTCTTGACGCCAATGAAGGCTGGGATGAAAGCAATATCCGCGAACATCTGCTGCTCGCCGCCGAACTGCATATCAGCTTGATCGAACAGCCGCTGCCGGCGGGCAAGGACGAGATCCTCGCCCACATCCCGCATCCAGTGCCGATTTGTGCCGATGAAAGCGTCCATACAATAGCGGATCTGCAATCGCTGTCGGATCGCTATGACGCGATCAACATCAAGCTCGACAAAACCGGCGGCCTCACCGAAGCGCTGCTGATGCGCGACCGCGCCCGGGAACTGGGTTTTGGCGTGATGGTCGGCTGCATGGTCGGCTCTTCGCTTGCAATGGCACCTGCCGTACTTCTGGCTCAGGATGCCGACTGGGTGGATCTTGACGGGCCGCTGCTGATGGCCAAGGACCGGTCACCGGGTCTTGTTTATTCCGGATCGCTGGTCTCGCCCCCCTCGCCTGACCTCTGGGGCTAAGCGCTTTCAACAGCTTGCCTGTCCTCATATCAAACAGGTTTCATTTGGGCCGGATCGGCTCTAGAATTATTGAACGCCAGTAAACTGGTTCGTTGAGGGGGAAACTGCATGAAAATCGATCGAAGCGGCGTTAGAGAAGCCGAAGCCAGTGAATCTGGCATCGCCTGATTCTCCTTGTCCATGAACAAGATGCGTGGCGATCGCCACGCCCCGACGCCGATAGCAAAGAAGAGCCTTACATGACCTCCAAAGACACCAAGCGCACCCCCGATCCGAAGCCCACCAGCGGTGAACTCGACGAAAACGCCCTTTTCTATCATCGCTATCCGCGGCCGGGAAAACTCGAGATCCAGGCAACTAAGCCGCTCGGAAACCAGCGTGATCTGGCACTTGCCTACTCGCCTGGCGTTGCCGCCCCCTGTCTGGCGATTCGCGACAATCCGGATCTCGCTGCCGATTTCACGGCGCGCGCAAATCTGGTGGGCGTGGTCTCCAACGGCACAGCCGTGCTCGGTCTTGGCAATATCGGCCCGCTGGCCTCCAAGCCGGTGATGGAGGGCAAGGCCGTCCTGTTCAAGAAATTCGCCGGCATCGACGTCTTCGACATCGAGATCGACGCGCCCGATGTCGACCGCATGGTCAGCGTGATTTCGGCACTTGAACCGACATTTGGCGGCATCAATCTCGAGGATATCAAGTCGCCGGAATGCTTCGAGGTCGAGCAGCAACTGCGCGAAATCATGGATATTCCGGTCTTCCACGACGACCAGCACGGCACGGCCATCATCGTCGCCGCCTGCATTCTCAACGGCCTGGAGCTGGCGGGCAAGCCGATCGAGACAGCCAGGATCGTCACCTCCGGTGCCGGTGCCGCCGCCCTCGCCTGCCTCAATCTCCTCGTGGCGCTGGGTGCCAAGCGCGAGAATATCTGGGTTCATGACATCGACGGCCTTGTCTACGAGGGGCGTGAAGTGATGATGGACCAGTGGAAATCGGTCTATGCCCAGAAATCCGACAACCGGGTGCTGACGGAATCGATTGGTGGTGCCGACGTGTTTCTCGGTCTCTCGGCCGCCGGTGTGCTCAAACCGGAAATGCTGGCCACTATGGCAGAACGGCCATTGATCATGGCGCTTGCCAATCCGACGCCTGAAATCATGCCCGACGAAGCCCGCGCGGCGCGGCCCGACGCGATGATCTGCACCGGTCGTTCGGACTTCCCCAATCAGGTCAACAATGTCCTGTGCTTCCCCTACATCTTCCGTGGCGCGCTCGACTGCGGCGCACGCACCATCAATGAAGAAATGAAGATGGCGGCGGTTCGCGCCATTGCGGCGCTAGCCAAAGAAGAGCCCTCCGACATCGCAGCCCGCGCCTATTCCGGTGAAACGCCGGTCTTCGGTCCGGAATATCTCATTCCATCGCCTTTCGATCAGCGGCTGATCCTCAGGATCGCGCCGGCGGTTGCGGAAGCCGCGGCCAAATCCGGCGTCGCACGTCGTCCGATCGCGGACATGGACGCCTATGTCGATCAGCTCAACCGCTTCGTCTTCCGCTCCGGCCTGATCATGAAGCCGTTGTTCACGGCCGCGAAAGCCGCCACCAAGAAACGCGTGATCTTTGCCGAAGGCGAAGATGAGCGGGTTCTTCGCGCCGCCCAGGTTTTGCTTGAAGAGGGCATTGCCGAGCCAATCCTCATTGGCCGTCCCGGCATCATCGAAGCCCGTCTGCAAAGGTTCGGTCTCAGGATCAGGCCCGATGTTGATTTCGCAGTGACCAACCCCGAAGACGATCCACGGTTTCGCGACTATGTGGACGAGTATTTCTCCATCGTCGGGCGCAAGGGCGTGATCCCGGAGGCTGCGCGCACCATTATCCGCACCAATTCCACCGTCATTGGCGCCCTGTCATTGCGACGCGGCGAAGCTGACGCGCTGGTTTGCGGACTTGAGGGCCGCTATACACGGCACCTGCGCGATGTTTCCCAAATCATCGGCAAGCGCGAAGGCGTTATCGATTACTCGGCGCTCAGCCTGCTGATTTCGCAGCGCGGCGCCACCTTCTTCACCGACACCTACGTATCGTTCAATCCAAGCGCCGAAGAAATCGCAGAAACCACGATCATGGCCGCGCAGGAAATCCGGCGTTTTGGCATCAATCCCAAAGCCGCACTTCTCTCCCACTCGAATTTCGGGTCACGCGATTCCGACAGTGCCGACAAGATGCGCCAGGCGCTCAAGATCATCCGCTCGCTTGAACCGGACCTGGAAGTCGATGGCGAGATGCACGGCGATTCCGCAATTTCCGAAACGCTGCGCCGCAGGGTGATGCCCGACAGCACCCTGACCGGCGAAGCCAATTTGCTGGTCTTCCCCGATCTAGACGCTGCCAATATCGCCTTGGGAGTGGTCAAGACCATGACCGAAGCACTGCATGTCGGGCCGATCCTTCTCGGCACTGCCCTGCCGGCTCATATCCTGTCCCCGTCGGTGACTTCACGCGGCGTCGTCAACATGGCGACACTGGCAGTGGTTGAAGCATCGTCTGCAGAGTGAACACGGCGCGCTGACCGTACAGCTTAATCGGGACCTCGGTCCCGGTTAAGGTAAACAAACAGTTGTGATTGGAGCAACCAACCTCAAGCGCTAGTATAAAACTGTTAGGGTATCTGGGGTATGGCTTGGGTAGCTGGCGGTGTTTTGTAAGTGTGTTGGAGTTGATCATGCGTAGCGTCTGGTTTCGCAGTTTCCTGTCTGTGCTCATGCTTGCCCTCACCGGGACCAGTGCGGCGGCAGACGTTTCTGCTGTATGTGCGCGGCTACAGACACAGCTTGAAAATGCCTCTTCGAACGTGGGTTACTCAGCCAAATTCCAGCGCTATGCCAATGCCGCCGAGAAACAATCCATCCAGATCAATCGGGTGGCCGCCGACCTGAGCCGTTTCAACTGCACTTCGGGCAGCTTTATCGTGATGGGCGGCCAGAACGCCAAGGCCTGCGCCAAGCTCTCCGCAGCCTACGCCAAAATGCAAGCCAATCTCAAATCACTGGAACGCAAGCGCGATTCCTATGCCAACCGGGGTGACAAGACTGCCAGACGGCGCATTCAGGCAGCTCTCAATGCCAATGATTGCAATGGCAAACGTTCGTCTCTCCAGGCTGCCTCCGTCAAGGGCAAGCTGGCCGCGCTCAAGGCCAAATCACAGCGTAGTCCGGGCCTCGTGGCAGTGCTGGGCAACGGCGGTGACACTGACCGCAACATCACGCGGGTCCGGCAGACTGACGCGCGCATTGTTATCGAGCCAAAGGCATCCCGGGGCGGCAATTACCGGACACTTTGCGTGCGCAGTTGCGACGGTTTCTTCTTTCCGGTCTCCTCAGCCGCCGCCCCGTCAGATTTCGCCCGCGACGAGCGCACCTGTCAGATGATGTGCCCCGGAACCGAGGCCGCCTTGTACTTCCATGCCGCGCAGGGTCAGGAGAGCGAGGACATGATCTCCGCCCGCACTCGCGAACCTTACACCGAAATGCCCAACGCCTTCGCCTATCGCAACGCCGCCGCGCCGATGAGCAAGGCTTGCGGATGCAACATGCGGGCATTTTACAATGAAATGCAGCGCCGCGAGGCGATCCTCAATGGCACCAGCACTGGCGACGAGGCGGTGACAACCTGGGTCCGGCCATTCAACCGGCCCGATCCCGGCGAGGATCCTGAATCAGTCCTCAACACCGAAATGCGCCTGACCTCGGAAGATGTCGCTGCAGTGCTGGCTGCCTCGACCGCCGAACGTCCCTTGACACAGGACCATAAGGACGTCCGCGTTGTGGGACCGGTTTTTCTGCCCGACCAGTCGGAACATCTGGATCTCAAATCCGGAACGCTTTCACTGATCCGCTAGCCAAGCAATACTTGCCCGAGCCTACAGCGCCGCGCATCCGATCGGATGCAAAAAGGTCGCTGTAATACTTTAAAATAATGTACATCAGCTCTTTGCGGCATGACGCTGCAGCGCTTTGCGACTGACCAGCATCATGACACCGATCATAGCCACGCAATAGACACCCATTGCCGCGATCTGCGCCGAATATGGCACGCCCGCATCGATCAGTGCGCCGGTCAGGCCCGGCCCCATGGCGGTGGCAAACACCATGAAGGCAACGATGACCGAGCGAATGCCGCCAAGATGTCTGGTGCCGTAGAACTCAGGCCACAATGCACCGAACAGGGTTGATGAAAACCCGTAGGAAACGCCCATCAGCGCCATGAAGGCGTAAGCGCCCCAGGCTGCCTCGGTCGACGCTAGCACGAAACACGACAGCGACAGCGGAACCAGGAATGCCGGTAGAATCCGGGTCGCGGAAAACCGGTCAACCAATTGTCCGGCGATCAGCGCAAAAATGATCGTCATGGATGACATGATCGCAAATGATGCCGCAAACACGCTTGGCGCCCAGCCACGCAATTCCGACAGATAGACCTGATGAAAGAAGATGGTGGTGCCGATAAAGGCCGGCGCCAACACCCCGGACAACGCCGCCCAGAACAGCGGGTCACGGATCACCTCGGAACGGGTCCAGTCACGCACAGCCGGCCGGTTTGGGTCCTGCACAACCGATTGCGGCATCCGCTCCACCTTGAGCAGACTGTAGATCGCGGGCAGCGCGATGAGCAGGAGCACAGCGGCAGCGACCAGCCAGGAGCCGCGCCAGCCGATCAGCGCCGCCACGCCGACAAAACTGATCGGAAACAGCGCCTCGCCGAAATTGACGCCGATGGCGGTCAGCGAAATCGCCCGGCCGCGCTGGGTGGCGAACCAGCGCCCCATCGCGGTCATGGCGATGTGGGTGAACATGCCCTGCCCGAACAGTCTGAGCAGATAGATCGACCCCACCAGCAGCGCCAGCGAGTTCGACCACGCCATCAGCAAACAGGCAATGGCCAGCACGGGAGCGGCCAGCAGCACCGTAGAGGCGACAGAAATCCGGTCAACAATCTTGCCGATCTGAGGCAGCGTCGCCGCACTCGCCAGCGTCGCCAACATGTAGAGCGTGCCGAATTCACCATGGCTCAGACCGTACTCGGAGCGGATTTCACCCGCCGACAGCGAAATGAAATAGGTCTGCCCGAACGACGAGAAGAACGTCAGCAAAAACCCGCCGGCGACCCAGCGGGCATTGTCACGCAGGAACGATTGAATCATCCGCGATCCCTGAAGCGATTGGTGATCGGGTAGCGCCGGTCGCGGCCGAAATTCTTTTTCGTGATCTTGACGCCCGGCGCCGACTGCCGGCGCTTGTATTCGGCGATGTAAAGCAGATGCTCGATGCGGTGCACAGTGGCAACGTCATGGCCGCGCGCGACGATTTCCTCGACCCCCATCTCGTGCTCGACCAGACATTCGAGAATATCATCAAGCACCGGATAAGGCGGCAATGAGTCCTGATCGGTCTGATCGGGTCTGAGTTCCGCAGACGGGGCCTTGTCGATGATGTTGACCGGGATCACTTCGCCCGAGGGTCCCAGTGCACCGGGCGGCACGTGGGTATTTCGCCAGCGCGACAGTGCATAGACCTGCATCTTGTAGAGGTCCTTGATCGGGTTGAAGCCGCCATTCATGTCGCCATACAGCGTGGCGTAGCCGACCGACATTTCGCTCTTGTTGCCGGTGGTCACCACCATCGAGCCGAACTTGTTGGAGATCGCCATCAGGATGACGCCGCGCGCACGGCTCTGCAGGTTTTCCTCGGTGATGCCCTCGTCGGTGCCCTCGAACATCTCGCCAAGTGCGTTGAGAAAGCCCTGCACCGGCTCCTCGATCGCCACCGTGTCATATCGGCAGCCAAGCGCCCGGGCGCAGGCTTCTGCGTCAGCGAACGAGCTTTCCGAGGTGTAGCGGTAAGGCAGCATGACAGCGCGAAGGCGTTCCTCGCCCAGCGCATCGACGGCAAGTGCTGCGCAGATCGCCGAATCTATGCCGCCCGACAGGCCCAGCACCACATTGCGGAAACCGTTCTTGTTGACGTAGTCACGCAGGCCCAGCATGCAGGCCCGGTAATCGGCCTCCTCGCTTTCGGGGATCACCGACATCGGTCCTTCGGTGCAGGCCCATGCGCCATCGTCCTGGCGCTTGAAGGTGACGATCGACACCGCCTCCTCGAACTGGCTCATCTGGAACGCCAGTGTCTTGTCGGCGTTCATGGCGAAGCTGGCGCCATCAAACACCAGTTCGTCCTGGCCACCGACCTGGTTGGCGTAGATCAGCGGCAGACCGCTTTCGATCACCTGTTTCAGGACCACCTGATGCCGGATATCGACCTTGCCGCGATAATAGGGCGACCCGTTCGGCACCAGCAGGATTTCCGCGCCGCTTTCGCTCAGCGTTTCGCAGACGCCGAGATCGCCCCAGATATCCTCGCACACCGGAATGCCGAGCCGAACGCCACGAAGCGAGACCGGCCCGGGCATTTCACCGGGGTCAAACACCCGCTTCTCGTCGAATTCGCCATAATTGGGCAAATCCACCTTGTCGCGAGAGGCTATCAGCTTGCCGCCATCCAGAATGGCGGCCGAGTTGAAGCGCTTGTCGCCCTCAAAACGCGGATAGCCGATGATCACCGCCGGGCCGCCGTCAGCCGTCTCCGCCGCCAGTTCCTCGACCGCCTTCAGGCAGCTTTTGAGAAACGCCGGCTTGGTCACCAGATCCTCCGGTGGATAACCGGCGATGAACAATTCGGTAAACAACACCACATCCGCACCGTGACGGGCGGCGTCGGCGCGTGCTTCGCGCGCCTTGGCAAGGTTGCCAGCGATGTCACCGACGGTCGGGTTCAACTGCGCGATGGCTATCCGGAGGATATCGGTCTGAGGTATTTGGGTCTTGGTCATGACTTTGGTGTTACCCCAAGTCGCCCCGCTTGAAAATCATCGAATTCCGATTGGCCGGACAACAGCGGCAATTTTTTCTGGCGCCGGTTTGCGTCGCGCCATCACGCCACCGGTACAGCCTCAACCGCCGGATCGAACCGCCACATGGTCATGGCCAGCACGCCGAATTCTGCACTGTCATGCACGAGCTTGGCCGTCCCCGCCTCACCTGCGGCGCCCATTGCCACGTAAAGCGGCAACAGATGCTCGTCGGTGGGGTGATTTTTGGCGGCGAACGGCGCAGCGCGGCGATAATCGAGCAGCGCTTCGATATCATTGGCGGCGAGTTTCCCATTCATCCAGCCGGTAAAGCTCTCGACCCATTCCGGCACATCTGCCGTGCGGATGCCGGCGCGCAGCAGCTTGAAGGCTTCGCCAAGATTGTGGGTGAACGAACCCGAGCCGACCACCAGCACACCTTCCGCGCCAAGCCCTGCCAGCGCCTGACCGAGACCGAAATGGTGATCGGGTCCTTTTGCGGGATCGACCGAAACCGACACCACCGGGATATCGGCATCGGGATAGGCAAGCTTCAGCGGCACCCAGACACCATGGTCAAAGCCGCGTTTTTCCATCGCCTTGGCCGCAAATCCCGCCGCCTGCAGATCACCCGCGATCCGCCGCGCCAGATCCGGATCGCCCGGAGCCGGATACTGCATGGCATAGAGTTCAGGCGCAAAGCCGCCGAAATCATGGATGGTTTCGGGATGCGGATCGGCCGAGACGGCAACGCCACCCGAGACCTCGAAATGCGCGCTGGCCACCACGATGGCGCGCGGCCGTGGCAGATCCGCAGCCATCTGCTTGAGCCAGCCAGCGGCCTCTGAATCAGCGATGACAGTGTCAGGCGAGCCGTGCGAGATGAACAGCGCCGGCAAGGGCTGTGCGGATGGGGTGTGCATTGAGGTCATGGACTGTCTCCTTGGCCTCAATATGCCTATCGGCCCGCGTTCATGAAAGACGCCACTTTGACCACTCAGCGTTCGGAAATTGTGAACAGCATGACATTGGGTCCGTCTCCGGCATGGCTGATCGCCCGCACGGATCGCTCCGACCGGGGGGATGTGACTGAAGTCCGGAGGGCCGCACGCGGGCTTTGCCTCTGGATAGTGAGTAAAAGGGTGGCGCAGCGCGCGCACGGCCCGATTGTCGCCGGATGATGTCCACATCCGACAGGCGGCGCCTTGCACCCGCGGGAGTTTATCCCCGCCCGGATTGCTCCAGCCGCAGCCTGGACTGGCCGCGTGTGTGCCTTTGGCGAGGTTCCGGCACGGACTCTGAAGGTCATGCGACCCGTCATGTCCGCCACAGGCCCGGACCGGTCTCCCGCTCCACACCCCGCCTTTCGGCTGGGACGGAACGAAAGCCTGCCCGGTGGCTGGCTTTGCACGATCAATCCGATCGCCCGCCAGCGGATCCTCCAAGGCCTCCGCCTCCTCCCGTCCTTCACCGCACGTTACGGCAAAACTCGGGAGGCCTTCCTCCCACCTGATCGAAAACGTTCGCGATCCATCCGGCAGCGGGAGTGCGAAGATGATGGCATGGGGTTTGGAGGGTGTGGATGAAATAGGGGCGGATTTGTGCGATGGCACAGCACGCTCCCTCTCCACCCTGGTGGGGGAGGATGAAATTTCAGCGTCTTGGCTTCAGCCAAGTGCTAGAAATTTCAAGAGAGGGGGCCAAGTCATGTGTCCGCAAATCCCCCTCACCTGAAAAATCTATGACTTGGCGCTGCGCACCAAGACCATGATTTTTCTTCCTCTCCCACCAAGGGAGAGGAAAAGGAGCCTCAGTCCGCCACCAATATCCCCGCCGACCCCTTCTCATATTGCGGCAGGCCGTCGGTGATCTCGTAGAAATCGCCCTTGTCGGCGCAGAAGATGTGCTTGGAGATCGCAAGCCCCGACGGCTGGTCGAAGGCCCCGGCGAGCACCGAGATGTGCTGATCAGCCTGATGCTTCCAGAACAGCGCCGAGCCGCAGGTGGTGCAGAAGCCGCGCTTGGCAACATCAGAGGCCTGATACCAGGTGATATTGGCCTCACCCTCGATCTCGATCCGGTCGTCGGCCACATTGGTGGCGGCGAAATAGAGACCCGACTGCCGCCGGCACTGCGAGCAGTGGCAGGCGACGACCTCGCGCAAGGGGCCGGTGGTGCGGAAACGGACCGCGCCGCAATTGCAGTGTCCGGTGCGGGTTTGATCGTCTGACATGAGGGCCTCCAAGGGGGTGGTTCAGGTTGGAGGCGATAGAAACACGGGCGGGGGCTGCCATGCTACTGACATTTGCGACAACACCTGACGTGGCTTTACACCCAGCGCTCCGGGTCCATGCGACCGTGCAGAATGCGGATGACCCGAGGTTCGTCATCGACCAGTCGAACAAATGAAATATGCGAACCTGTATTGAGTTTTAACAATCCAGGTCTGACCTCAGATGCATCACGCAAGATGCCCGGCACCTCTGCAGCACGGCTGAGCGTTGTTACGATCTGGCGAACGTAAAGGTTAGCCTGATCCACGCCGAATTCACGCGCGCTCCAATTATGAATACCCGTAAGATCGTGCTTCGCCAGAGGCGAATAGACCAGCTTCAGCATCAGCCGCGCAAATCGGCAAGAAAAGCATCAACATCCAAAGGCATTGCCGGCCCGGAGGCGTCACCCGCATCGATGTCGCGCCTCAGCGCCTCCATCATCAGGTCTCGTTCCTGCAAAGTCGCCAAACCGGCACGCACGGCTTCACTCACTGACGCAAAGCGCCCCTGTTCGATCTGGGTCCGAACAAAGGCTTCCTGCTGTTCAGTCAACACCACTGAGGTATTCTTGCCCATCTGAACTCTCCGATTACCAGATATTGGTACCACAATTGGACGTCTCGATCAAACCTGCTGTGCCCCGAATGCAAAACGCCGGGGCTTCCCCCCGGCGTTTTTCGTAATCGCATCAGTCGTTGAGCCCAGTTTTACCCGTTCACAACAGCCTTTTGCTCATCCCGGCCGCCCTTCATGCGTTCGGCGACGAGGAAGGCGAGTTCGAGCGCCTGGTCGGCGTTCAGCCGTGGGTCACAATGGGTGTGGTAGCGGTCCTGCAGGTCCTCGCCCGAGAGTGCGCGGGCGCCGCCGGTGCATTCGGTGACGTTCTTGCCGGTCATCTCGATGTGAATGCCGCCGGGATGGGTGCCCTCGGCGCGGTGGATCTGGAAGAACGAGTCCACTTCCGACAGGATCCGCTCGAACGGACGGGTCTTGTAGTTGTTCATGGTGATCGTGTTGCCGTGCATCGGATCGCATGACCACACCACCTTGCGGCCCTCGCGCTCGACGGCGCGAATGAGCTTGGGCAGGTGATCGGCCACCTTGTCATGACCGAAGCGGGCAATCAGCGTCAGCCGGCCGGCTTCATTGGCCGGGTTCAAGATGTCGATCAGCGCCAGCAGCTCGTCGGGATCAAGCGATGGGCCGCATTTCAGGCCGATCGGGTTCTTGATGCCGCGGGCATATTCTACATGGGCGTGGTCGGTCTGGCGTGTGCGGTCACCGATCCAGATCATATGGCCCGAGGTGGCGTAGAAATCACCCGAGGTGGAATCATTGCGGGTCATGGCTTCTTCATAGCCTAGCAGCAGCGCCTCGTGGCTGGTGAAAAAATCGGTCTCGCGCAGATTGGACTGGTTGTCGGCGGTAATGCCGATCGCCTTCATGAAGTCCATGGTCTCGGAGATCCGGTCGGCGAGCAATCGGTAGCGCTCGGCCTGCGGGCTGTCCTTGACGAAACCGAGCATCCACTGATGCACATTGTCGAGATTGGCGTAGCCGCCCTGAGCGAATGCGCGCAGCAGGTTCAGCGTTGCCGCCGATTGCCGGTAGGCCGCAACCTGGCGTTCCGGATCAGGAATCCGCGAGGCTTCGTTGAACTCGATACCGTTGATGATGTCACCACGGTAGCTCGGAAGCTCGATCCCGTCCTTCTTTTCGATGTTGGACGAGCGCGGCTTGGCGAACTGACCGGCAATACGGCCGATCTTGACCACCGGCTGCTGCGCGCCAAAGGTCAGCACAACGGCCATCTGCAGGAAGACGCGGAAGAAATCGCGGATGTTGTCGGCTTCGTGCTCGGCAAAACTCTCGGCGCAATCGCCACCCTGAAGCAGAAAGCCCCTGCCTTCGGAGACTTCGGCAAGCGCCGACTTCAACCGGCGGGCCTCCCCCGCAAAAACCAAGGGTGGAAACTTGGCCAGCCGTGCTTCGGTCACTTTCAGCGCCTCTGCATCCGGATAATCCGGGACCTGCTGGATCGGTTTGTTGCGCCAGCTTGACGGGGTCCAGTTCTGTGCCATGTCGTTCACCGTGTTTGTCGGGCTCATGCCCGGCTGTTTTGCGGGGCAAACCCCGCGGATCCGTTATTTCAAGGGGCGCTTATAGCGATAGTTGGGCAGCCTGAAAACCCGGCAATTCGAATCAGTCGTCCAGAGGTTGCGTCCGGCGCCCGAGCGCTGCGTCAAACAACTCGATCTCGGACGCCGACAGACTGACGGCGCGCGGGTAAATCGCTGCATGCCGGTCTTCGTGGATGGGCATGTGGAACGCATCGGTTTCAGCAACGAAGCGGTGCACGCCTTCAGGCCCGAATTCACGCAGGAAGCCTTGCATCACCGCATCAAGATAGGACCGCAGGATCGGCGACGGACCTTGTGTGGGAGGATGCTCGATCCGGGCTTCATAGACATGCAGGATCAGACCGGAATCAACCATAAAATCCGTGACTTGCGGAGTTGTGCTTGAGCCGAACTCCAACTCGGCGAGTGTGATGTTGCGGCGGTGATAGCGGAACTCGCGGCTATCGATCTCTGGCAGATTGGCGGCAAGATCAATGACCAGCAGGCCGTCAATGCCAGCTTCGAGGTTCGTTGCGGACGCGCGATGTGCGCTCAGCAGCGACGGCGTCAAGCCGTCCGGCAGCGCCACGCCCGGTGCCGGCCCCATGTCAGGCCGGGCCCGCCAGGTCCGGTGCCAGCCTTTCAGCCGAACCGGAAAGGTTGCCAGCACTTCAGTCCTCAGCGTGGCGCGGTTGACCAGCGAGCCATAGCCGAAATAACCGACAAGCTCGCCCGCATCTGCCTTTTGTTTCAAATCCTTGCTCAATCGCCCTGCCCGCACTTTTCCGGCCCTGTGCCGATATCAGCACCGGCTGACACCGTATTTTGCAAAAGGCTTCTACCTTCCTACATACAAGAGATAGTGATCGAATGTCTTTCCACCAAATCCGGGCGAACCACATGACAGAGATATCAGACAGCATTGCCGCTCTCCGCGCCACCTTTGACGCCCGGAAAACCCGGCCCGAGCAATGGCGGCGCGGCCAGTTGCAGCGGCTTCAGGCGATGGTTGAGGACAACGAGAGCGACATCCATGAGGCGCTTCACGCCGATCTGGGCAAGTCAGGTTTTGAATCGCGGATGACCGAAACCGGCACGGTGCTTTCGGAAATCAAGCACACGCTGGCCCATTTGAAGAAATGGATGAGGCCCAAAAAAGTCTCCACACCGCTGTCCAACCAGCCTGGACACAGCCGGATCGTGTCCGAACCGCTGGGCGTGGTGCTGATCATCGCGCCGTGGAACTACCCGGTCAATCTGATCCTGACACCGCTGATCGGAGCGATCGCCGCAGGAAACTGTGCAGCGCTCAAGCCCTCCGAGGTTTCGTCACACACATCGGAGCTGCTAGCCCGGTTGATCCCGGCCTATATGGACCCAGATGCAATCCAGGTCTTCGTGGGCGGAGCCGAAACCTCGACCGAGCTGCTGGAACAGCGCTTTGACCATATCTTCTTCACCGGAAGCGAAGCCATCGGCAAGATCGTCATGACCGCCGCCGCCAAGCATCTGACACCGGTGACGCTTGAGCTCGGCGGCAAGAGCCCCTGCATCATCCACGATGATTGCGATCTCGAGGTCGCAGCGAGACGGGTGGTCTGGGGCAAATTCCTCAACGCCGGCCAGACCTGCATTGCCCCCGATTACATCCTCGTGCAGGAAAGCGTCAGGGACGCGTTCATCGCCCGGTTGAAGGCGTCGATCCGGGAATTCTTCGGCGATGATCCGAGCACAAGTCCCGACTACCCGCGTTTGGTCAATGAACGGCATTTTGATCGTGTTGCAGGCCTGATCTCTGGCGGCGAGATTGCCCTTGGCGGCGAGACCGACAAGGCCTCGAAATACATCGCACCGACGGTTTTAACCGGGGTCGATGCGGATGCGGCGGTGATGCGCGAGGAGATTTTTGGTCCGGTACTCCCGGTCGTGACATATGGCGCAATCGAAGAAGCCATCACATTCATCAATGCCCGCCCAAAGCCGCTGGCGCTGTATCTGTTCGCAAAATCCAGCCAGACCCAAGATGAGGTGATCGAGGCCACCAGTTCGGGCGGTGCCTGCATCAACGATGTGGTGATGCATCTCGCTGTCCCGGACTTGCCGTTCGGAGGCGTCGGCGCCAGCGGCATGGGCGCCTATCATGGCCGAACCTCCTTCGACGCCTTCAGCCATGCCAAATCCGTGCTCACCAAGAGCAACTATCTCGATGTGCCGCTGCGCTACCCGCCCTATACTGATACGAAGCTTCGGTGGCTCAAGCGGTTTCAGTAACCTGCCTCGAAAGCTGATCGGTAAAAGCGAGATTTCACCGGGTTTTGATACATATCAAGGCCGCCAGTCCTGCATCCGCTATGAACAGGACATACAAATCGGATCAGCGGAGTGAAACAAATGCCGGAACAATCAGCCTATTCGGCCACAACAGAAGCCGTTGGCATTTTTCACAGCGCACAGGATCTGCAGGCAGCAGTTGACGATCTGCTGACCCAGGGTTTCAATCGCATGGAGCTGAGCATTCTGGCGTCCGAAAGGGCAATCGAAGACAAGTTGCACGAAGCCTATATCCCTGCCCGGGATCTTGAAGACCGCGTGGCCGTGCCCACCACAGCCTTTGTTGCAACCGAATCCATTGGCGACGCCATGGGAGCTGTCATCGGCGTTCTGGTCTATGTGCCGGCGATGATCGGCGCGGCAGCTGTCGTTGCCTCCGGTGGCGCGCTGGCGGCCGCCGTGACCGCGGCCCTGATTGCCGGCGGTGTCTGCGGATCGCTGGGTTCTGTCATGGCCGGCATGATCGGCAAGGCTCATTCTGACGAGATCGAAAAGCATCTGCTGGCTGGTGGCCTGTTGCTCTGGGTTCGCACCCGCGACAAACAACATGAGGAACGTGCACTCGGTATTCTCAAAGGTCATAAAGCCGAGGGTGTTCATCTTCACACCCTGCCCTCGCTTGCAGGCACAGCCTACAGCACGCCGACGGAAGATGTCGTTGACGTCAGTTCAGCAAATTCCGCATGAGGAAAAAGTGACCGATCCTATTCACATTGTTTGCCCGTCCTGCCAGGCCAAGAACCGCATCCCGGCAGCCAAGCTCGCTTCCAAACCGACCTGCGGCGCTTGCAAGGCGCCACTGTTTCCCGACGTTCCGTTCGAGCTCGATGAAGCCAAACTCAACAAGCACCTGAAGAATGACGAGGTGCCTATGCTGGTGGATTTCTGGGCACCCTGGTGCGGGCCCTGCCGCATGATGGCGCCAATGTTTGCCGAAGCATCGACCCAGATGTCCCCAAAAGTGCGCTTTGCGAAGCTCGATACCGAGCAAAACCAGAATGTAGGAAACCGCTTTCAGATCAAGGGCATTCCGCTGATCATCCTGTTCGACAAGGGCCAGGAAGTAGCACGGCAGGCAGGCGCCATGGACTCGCGTGGGATCGTCGCCTGGGTGAAGCAGAATTTGAAGAATTAGAGTCAGGTCTGCGGCTGGCGCCGTCGATAAAAAGCATGATTCAGCGCACGAACGCGATGAATCAAATTATCTGGACTTGACTGCAAACGATTGAAACCATGACTTAATTTTCAACAGCAGAGACCGCCTTCTCGACGCAGGCCAATCAACCTCCCGCTCGGGAGCTCCAAAATCACAGTCCGCGCCCGCGGCGATCAGCGCCGCCTCAAAAATGAGGCAATTGCGGGCGATTTCGTCGCCGATCAGCCCGGTGTCACCGTTGACGATGTCGCGCGCGGCCCGGTAGTCGAGCCTGTCGTCAACGCAAAAGTCTTCCAGTTTGCATGGCCGGAACCAGCCCTCGATCATCCCCGAAAACGCCACATGGGCGGAAATGACCGGATCGAGGATAAGGTCGTAATTCTCGCCCAGCCCGACCGCCACCCCGAAGCGGCGTTTGAGCCCCTCCTCTGCGCCCACATAGTTGCGCCGGTGGGTAAGCTGGATGTCGCCGCCGCCGACGGGATGCCGGCCGGTTTCATCCGCCAGCCAGTAAGGCGACTTGACCCATTTCAGACGTCCTGCGTCGTAAGCCTTCTGCAATCGCTCGGCCGAGGTCTTGCGGTTCGGCGCAAACGCTTCCAGCACCGGCTCCATCCGCCCGCCGGTCTCCCGGTAAATCTGACCGAGCGCCGCGGCCAAATAGGTCAGCGGATAATCCGCGGCGTACCATCTGGCCCAGACATCAAGCTTGACCGACAGCCCTGCCCGTTGCGCAGCCGTCATCCCGTCGGCAAACAATTCCGGATCGGTGATGGTCAGATGGTCGAAAAAAGCCGAGCGGTTCATGGCGTGACGATGGCCGGTTCCACAAAAATCCTCAAGGGGCAGATCACCCACTCCGCAGCAAGCAACCGGAAAATTCACACCTGCCTGTGATCATGCAATTGACGTGAACGTAAACGTTATTCAGACTGAGCCGCACGCAGCAGGAGACTTTTCGCATGCCGTCCGGAACCAGCCCATCAGCGGATCAGCCAGCTAATATCGATACCATCATGTTTGACGCAGCAGATGGCCACCCGCTGGAAGCCACGCTGACAACCGGCACCGGTAACGGACCACTTGCGTTGATCTCCGCCGCCACCGCTGTCAAACGCGGCTTTTACCAGAAATTCGCCGAAAGCCTGGTTGCCGAACACGGATTTCGCGCCGCACTGACCTATGATTACCGCGGCACCGGTGGCTCGATCAGCAAGCGTTTCAACCCGCGCCATATCACCATGTCCGACTGGGGCATGAAGGATTTCCCTGCCGCCCTCGCCCGGCTCGAACAAGTGGCACCCGGCCATCGCGTCGTCGGAATCGGCCAGTCCTATGGTGGTCAGGCGCTGGGACTGGGCAGTGTTTCAGAACGCTTTGAGCGCTATCTGATGGTTGCGACGATATCCGGCTACTGGCGAAATCTTGGCGGCGGCTGGAAAGCTCTCGCCTCGATGAACCTCATCGCCAACCCGGTTGCGGCCGTATTGGGTCACGTCCCCGCCGGTCTGGGGCTGGGCTCCGGACTGCCCGGCGGCGCTTTTGCCGACTGGACCAAGTGGTGCCGGAAAAAGGACTACTTCTTCTCGGAACCGCGTTTCGACGCAAAAAGCCTCTTCGCCTTGGTCAGAACCCCGATTCTGGCTATCGGTTCAACCGATGACCTGTGGGGAACACCTGCGGCCCGCAATGGCATGATGGACTACTTCGTCAATGCACCCGTGGACACAAAATGGCACGATCCGGAAATGGCCGGAGGACCAATCGGCCATCTCGGCTTCTTCCGCTCGCGCTTTCGCGACACACTCTGGCCAGAGCCGATCGCCTGGCTGAAAGGCGAAAACAGCCGTTAAGAGCTAGACGCGTTCGCCGCCCTTCACCAGGTAGCTTGGCTTGTACATTGTCACCAGCTCTTCCGAGGCTGAGGGATGCAGCGCCATGGTGCGGTCGAAATCATCCTTGGTGCATCCGGCTTTCAACACGATGCCGAGGATCTGCGCCATCTCGCCAGCCTCGTGGCCGAGAATGTGAACGCCGATCACCTTGCGGTCTTGCGCATTGACGACGATCTTCATGATCATCTTTTCCGCCCTGCCCGACAGCGTCGCTTTCATCGGCCGGAATTCGGCTCGATAGATTTCCAGCTCATCGTACTTCTTGGATGCCTCGTCTTCCGACAGGCCGACCGTGCCAATTTCCGGCTGCGAGAACACCGCCGTGGCGATCAGGTCGAGATCCGGTGAGGTTGGACGATCATGATAGAGCGTGTCGATCAGGCACATGGCTTCGTGGATCGCCACCGGGGTAAGCTGTACCCGGTCGGTAACATCGCCAACCGCATAGATGCTTTCAACATTGGTGCGCGAATACTCATCAATCAGGATGTCGCCCTTGTGGCCGGTCTTGACGCCCGCGGCCTCAAGCCCGAGCCCATCGGTGTTGGGATCGCGGCCGAGCGCCAGCATCACCTGATCGGCCACAAGCGACTTGCCAGCCGATGTATGCGCCAGCAGGCGTCCATCGGGACCGCGTTCGATCTTCTCGAACACCTCGTGGCAGAGAATCCGGATACCCTTTTCTTCCATGGCCGCATGCAGGCCGCGGCGCATGTCCTGATCAAACCGGGAGAGGATTTCCTTGCCGCGATAGATCAGCGTGGTGTCGACGCCCAGACCATGGAAGATGTTGGCGAATTCAACCGCGATATAACCGCCGCCGGCGATCAGGATCGCCTTGGGCAACTCGGCAAGGTGAAAGGCCTCGTTGGAGCTGATGCACAATTCATGACCGGGAAGTGAGGCATGCGGATTGGCGCGTCCTCCGACGGCAATGAGAATTCGCTCGGCCGTCACGGTCTGTCCGGTTGCCTTGATCAGCACCGAATTGGGGCCTGTCAGTTCGGCCCGCGAGGTGATGATCTCGGCGCCGGCATTTTCCAGCCCGCGTTTGTAAAGCCCTTCCAGCCGGTCGATCTCGCGGTCCTTGTTGGCAATCAGCGTCGGCCAGTCGAACGACGTCTCGCCGACACTCCAGCCAAAGCCGTGGCTATCCTCGAAATGCTCTGAAAACTGCGAGGCATAGACAAACAGTTTCTTCGGCACGCAGCCGCGAATGACACAGGTGCCGCCAAACCGGAATTCCTCGGCAATCGCCACCCGCTTGCCCAGACCAGCAGCTAGCCGCGCCGCCCGGACCCCACCGGAGCCACCGCCAATGACAAACAGGTCGAAATCAAATTTGCTCATGTGCGGTAGTCCTTTATGCGCTTTGCCGGGAGACTTTAGCCTTTACCGGACGATACCCGGCATGAAAATGCCCGGACGATTGCTGTTTATTTAGCCAACCCAGCACAAAATAAAAGCCCGGGATTGGCCCCGGGCTTTCAAATGGCGATGCAAACACGGCAATGTGATGCCGCATCGAACCAGGTCATGTGGCTGACTGAAGCGGATTAAGGCTTTGCGTCGCCCAGCGTCGGGCGCTCGCCAACTTTCTCCGTCAACGCCTTGTTGACGTTGTCGGACAGATCGCGGGCAACTCCGGAGGACCAGATATCAGCCGACTTGACCAATTCGCGCGTAACCAGCGGACCGGTTTCGATCAGCTTCTTGCCTGCTGCGGAGTTGTAGAAATCAGCGATTGCGGCGAGCTCTTCCTTGGTGAAGGCCTTTGCATAGATCTGGGCAGCTTCCTTCTCCAGATCGCCGCGGCGCGGCACGATCTTGAGCGCTTCTTCATCGACGGTTGCGCTGATGACTTCCTGAAGATCGGCGTTGGCCCGAATCAGGTTGACTTTCAACTGCTCGGCAGCCCCTGGAATGATGGCGTCGAACTGATCGGTGGAACCAAGGGCGACGATTGCTGTCCGTGCGGCGGCAAGGTGGTCTTCGCCCAGCTCCTGCGCAACAACCGGATGGCCCGCAACGGCGAGGCTCGAGATCACAATCATGCCGGCGCCGAAACGCTTGAGACCGGTGAGGATAGTCATGTTCGGTTTCACTCCTGTTTAATTCTTCGCGAGCAGGGTCCGCGCACCGCTTTGCGAAGCGATGATCGCGGCATCCGCCATATTGAGAAACAATCCGTGTTCGACCACACCGGGGATTGCGGCCAGCCCATTAGCGAGGGCTTCTGCATCCGGAATGCGGCCAAAAGATGCATCAAGGATGAAATGGCCCCCATCGGTGAGATAAGGTCCGTCCTTGTCCGGCCGCTGAACGATCTCGCCGGTCAGCCCGAGTTTGGCAGCAAGCCGGTCGACCGCCAGCCGGGTCGCAGCCATGCCGAAAGGCGCGATCTCGATCGGCAGCGGAAACTGCCCGAGCGTCTCCACCAGTTTGGACTCATCGGCGATGACAATCATCTTGGTCGAAGCTGACGCGACGATCTTCTCGCGCAGCAGCGCCCCGCCACCGCCCTTGATCAGTCCCAGCGCGCTGTCGACCTCGTCAGCGCCGTCAATCGTCAGGTCAAGCTCCGGCAAATCATCAAGCGAATAGAGCGGCACCCCGAGCTCGACACAAAGCCGCGCCGTGCGCTCGGAAGTCGGAACACCCTGGACCTTGAAGCCTTCTGCGACCTTTTCCGCCAGCAAACGGACAAATTCATCCGCCGTGGAACCAGTTCCGATACCGAGCCGCATGCCGTCCTCGACATGTTCGAGGGCTACCTGTGCTGCTGCGATCTTGAGTTGCCGGGCGTCCATGCCTGTCTGCCATTGTTATTGATGTTGATCCGCCTGTTAGCATGTAAGCAAGGCAAGGCAAAGCCCGTGGCGACACCTCATGTCCATGGCTTTGCCTCCCGGCGCCGCTATCTGCGGCACAAGACCGGGTTTTCCACTGAAAGCAGAGAAGGCGGACGAACAAAACACCACAATTGCGCCTTCGCTGCGGCCCTGTTAAGTCAGCGTCGCACCGGCCTGCCGGCGCGAACAGTCCCATTCGTCCCGGAGCCATCATGACATCCTCACTGGTTATTTTCGATCTCGACGGCACGCTGATCGACACCGCACCCGATCTCATGGCCAGCCTCAATCATGTGCTGGATCTGAACGGCCTCGCCCCCGTGACATTCGAGGACATGACCTGGCTGGTCGGCCAGGGTGCCAAGGTGATGATTGAGCGGGCCTGGTCGCATCACGGCCACCCTTCCTCGCCCCAGCAACTGGAAACCGCGTTCGATGCGTTTCTGATCCATTACGCCGCGGAAATGCCGGGCAAGTCGCAGCCTTACCCCGGCCTGATCAGTGCGCTCGACCGGCTGGAGGCAGAAGGCATGAAGCTGGCCGTCTGCACCAACAAGACCGAAGCGCTGGCCCGCCGCCTGCTCGACAGTCTCGGTTTGACGGAGCGTTTCGCCGCCATCACCGGTGGCGATACATTTGCTGTGAGAAAACCGCATGGCGACCATATTCTAGGCACCATCAACATGGCGGGTGCCCGGCGTGAGAATGCGGTGATGATCGGCGACAGTGTCAATGACATTCTGGCAGCGCAGAATGCCTTTGTTCCCGCCATCGCAGTTCCGTTTGGTTATTCCGACAAACCGGTGGCAAGCTTCAATCCGGACGTCATCATCGAGCATTTCGACGAGCTCAATGCGGACATGGTGCGACAGCTGATCGCCGAGCGCGGCAAGGCCGGCTGACGCAACCAGTTTCACGGCCTGCAAAAACCACCCTGCCCGCGGAACGGCGCTTGACGGTTGCCCCGCGCACCGCTTATACCGCCGCAGACCGTTCGGACCGCACCTCGCGGAGCCAGCGACGGGCGCGTAGCTCAGCGGGAGAGCACTGCCTTCACACGGCAGGGGTCACAGGTTCAATCCCTGTCGCGCCCACCATTTCCTTGAAGCCCTATGGGCAAGCCCCGGCGCAATCGCTTATGCCACGTCCAAGGGCGCAGTGATGACCATGACCCGCGGCATGGCCAAGGAATTTGGTCCCCGCATCCGGGTCAATGCCATCTGCCCGGGCATGATCGACACCGATTTCCACAACGTGTTCACAAAAGACGAGGTTCGCAAGAATGTCGCCAACGGCACGCCTCTCAAGCGTGAAGGCACATCCGAGGATGTCGCCAATCTGGTCGCGTTTCTGGCATCCGACCAGTCCGCATTTATGACCGGCACAAGTCTCGACATCAACGGCGGCATTCTGTTCTCCTGACCGCCAGGGAAAGCCGGTCAAGGCCAGGAAGGCCACACACCCAACTGGCATCGGCTTGTCACAAGAGCCCGCCACCGAGCATCAGATAAACAAACAACAAAGAGCCGCGCGTTCAATTGAACGCGCGGCTCTTTGTTGTTTTGAGTGGCGGCATGCGATGTTTTTTAGAACTGCATTTGCGTTTATCCCGGGCCGGTCCCACTAGCACCGGAAGCTGGCCTGTCCACGTCAGCCATTGATGGCTTCAGCACAACAGAAAGCCCCCGGCAGCAGCAGTGACTGCAGTTGATACGCCAACCTTGCCTATTTCGAGGCAAAAAAGCCCATACATCACCTTTCAAAACAGGGGTTTATGGTGGCCTGGAGACTGCAGACGGCAGGTGTTTTGGCTATTGCGGAAACCAAAAAAATGAGATTGGATCAACTCCGGGCGGCAAGCCGCACAGCGATTGTCATCCTACCGTCATTTACGGTGCTTAGGTGCTCACGTCGCGGTGACAAAATCACCGAAGCCCCCTCAGAGCGGGCAAACAACCAATCCGCTTCGGCGGTAACAGGAGCGTTCGAAATGTCGAGACTTCAAAAGCTTGGTGTGGTGCTCGCCACCACCACCGCCTTCACGATGAATTTTGCTGGCGCAGCTTTCAGCCAGAACATGGACGAGCTTGTCGCAGCCGCCAAGGCCGAGGGCATGCTCACCACCATCGCGCTGCCACATGACTGGTGCGGCTACGGCGGAGTAATCGCCAGCTTCAAGGCCAAGTATCCTGAAATCACCGTCAATGAGCTCAACCCGGACGCCGGTTCGGCCGACGAAATCGAAGCTATCAAGGCCAACAAGGACAATACCGGTCCGCAGGCTCCGGATGTCATCGACGTCGGCCTCGCCTTCGGTCCCGCAGCCAAGGCCGAAGGCCTGACGCAGGCCTACAAGGTCTCCACCTGGGATTCCATTCCCGATGGCGCCAAGGATGCCGACGGCTTCTGGTACGGCGATTACTACGGCGTGATGTCATTTCTGGTAAACAAGGATCTGGTGGAAAACACACCGGCCGACTGGGCTGATCTGCTCAAGCCCGAATATGCGGGCCAGGTGGCGCTTGCCGGTGATCCGCGCGCCTCCAACCAGGCGATCCTCGCGGCACTGGCAGCCGGTCTTTCAAACGGCGGCGCTTCGGGCAAGGATGCCGGCGAGAAGGGCCTCGAGTTCTTCGCCGAAATGAACAAGGCAGGCAATTTCGTCCCGGTCATCGGCAAGGCCGGTACTCTGGCGCAGGGCGCAACTCCGATCGTGGCGATGTGGGACTACAATGCACTCGCAGCCAAGGACACACTGGCCGGCAACCCGCCGGTTGAGGTTGTGGTTCCAGCATCGGGCGTTCTGGCCGGTGTCTATGTGCAGGCAATCAGCGCTTATGCACCGCACCCCAACGCTGCAAAATTGTGGATGGAATACCTTTACTCCGATGAAGGACAGCTTGGCTGGCTCGCTGGCTATTGTCACCCGATCCGCTTCAACGACATGGCCGCCCGTGGCGTGATCCCGCAGGATCTGCTCGACAAGCTGCCGCCGGCAGAAGGTTATGCCAAGGCCTACTTCCCGACGCTCGATGAAGTGAACGCCAACAAGGAAGCCGTTGTTGCCGGATGGGACGCCGTCGTCGGCGCCAACGTCGAGTAAACAGGCCGCCAAACTGCCGTCCCGCGCCCGCCGCGGGACGGTTTTCTTTTCTGCATTTGCGAATATGGCTTGATGACACCCCAGTCCTCCCCCGACATAGCCCGCACCAGGCGCCCCCCGCTGCGCGAAAGGCTGCCACTGCACTGGCTCGGGCTTGCGCCATTCGCCGCATTCGTGATCCTGTTTCTGATCCTGCCGACGATGTATATCGTCATCGGCGCATTCCGCTCGGCTGACGGCGGCTTCACCTTCGACAATGTGATCGGCCTTAACACCGCCTCAATTCGCTCGGCCTACTGGGTTTCGATCAAGATATCTCTGGCTTCATCATCGCTCGGCTGCCTGATCGGCTTTTGCATGGCGGCGGCGATGACGCTCGGAGGCCTTCCCAAATCGGTCCGCGGACCATTGCTCACCTTTTCCGGGGTCGCGTCGAACTTTGCCGGTGTGCCACTCGCCTTTGCATTTCTGGCGACGCTCGGTCCGATCGGCCTGGTGACGGTGTTTCTCAAAACCAATCTCGGCATTGACCTGCGCCTGCTCGGCTTCAACATCCTGAGCTTCTGGGGCCTGACAATTACCTATCTGTTCTTCCAGATTCCGCTGATGATCCTGATCATCACGCCGGCCCTTGACGGATTGAAGCGTGAATGGCGCGAAGCCGCCGCCATTCTTGGCGCATCCGGGCCGCAATATTGGCGGATGGTGGCGTTTCCTATCCTGTTTCCATCAATTCTCGGCACCATGGCGCTTTTGTTTGCCAATTCATTCGGCGCCGTCGCCACGGCAATCGCGCTGACCGGCTCGTCGCTCAACATCGTGCCGATCCTGCTGTTTGCGCAAATTCGCGGCGATGTGCTGGGCGATCCTTATCTGGGTTACGCGCTGGCCTTCGGCATGATCGTCGTCACCGGCATTGCCAACACTATCTATATCGTGCTTCGGGCGCGCTCGGAGAGGTGGCAGCAATGATGCGTTTTTCGGCCTGGGCCGCCATAGCTTTCGGCGCACTGTATTTCCTGCTGCCGCTGATGGGCATGACCGAGTTTTCGCTGAAGATGCGGCGCGGTGTCTACTCGCTTGATGCCTATGCCAAGGTGCTGGCCGACCCACGGTTTCAAGAGACCTTCAGCTATTCGGTGATCATGGCGGTCTTCACCATTCTGTTCGGCATTCTACTGGTGGTGCCCACGGCCTATTGGGTCCGGCTCAAGCTGCCGCGCGCACGTCCCTATGTCGAGTTCATCACCCTGCTGCCACTGGTGATTCCGGCCATTGTCGTCGTTTTCGGCTATATCCGGCTCTACAACACATCAAGCTGGCTGCCGCTGACCGGGACCGCAATGGGCACCAACATCCTGCTGATGTTCGGTTACGCGATGTTGTCCCTGCCCTATATGTACCGCGCCGTCGATACCGGGCTGCGCACCATCGACGTCGCCACGCTCACCGAAGCGGCGCAATCGCTCGGCGCTGGTTGGGTCACCATCCTGGGCCGGCTGATCCTGCCCAATGTGCTTATTGCCGTGCTCTCGGGCGCGTTTGTGACACTGGCTATTGTCATCGGTGAGTTCACCCTCGCGGCGTTGCTCAATCGTCCCGCATTCGGGCCCTACATGCAGCTTCTGGGCGCCAACCGGGCCTATGAGCCTGCAGCGCTCGCCGTCATTGCCTTTGCCATCACCTGGGCCTGCATGGGGCTTATGCAACTTGTCGCGCGGCTCGCACCCAAACCAGCAACTCCGGTGAAAGACTGATGACCGAAGCCCCCTATCTCTCAATCAACGGCATCTCCAAATCCTTTGGCGCCATGCAGGTGGTGCGCAATGCCGACATTGAAGTCGGACGCGGTGAATTTGTTTCGTTTCTTGGACCGTCGGGCTGTGGCAAGACCACGATACTGCGCATGGTGGCAGGGTTCGAAACACCCAATACTGGCTCGATCAGCATCGACGGCCGTGACATAACCTACCTGAAGCCAAGCCAGCGCAACATCGGCATGGTGTTTCAATCCTATGCGCTGTTTCCAAACCTGACGGTGGCCGGCAACATCGGATTTGGCCTGCGGGTGGCGGGTGTCGGCAGAGCCGATATCGACGAGCGGGTCCGTGAAATGCTGGCGCTGATCAAGCTGCCGCAACTGGCCGAGCGTTTTCCCTGGCAACTTTCCGGCGGGCAGCAGCAGCGCGTAGCCCTTGCCCGGGCCATCGCCCCGCGCCCCTCCGTCCTGCTGCTCGACGAACCCCTGTCGGCGCTGGATGCCAAGATCCGTGTATCCTTGCGCGAGGAAATCCGTGGCATCCAGCAGGACCTCGGCATCACCACGATCTTCGTCACCCATGACCAGGAAGAAGCCCTGTCGATGTCCGACCGGGTGATGGTCATGTATCAGGGCCGGATTGAGCAGATTGGCACCCCATCCGAAATCTACAATCATCCGAGCACGACCTTTGTTGCAGGCTTTGTCGGAACTCTCAGTCAGCTTGATGCCATCGTAACAGACATCTCGCGGGGGGAAGCGCGTGTCGGTGCATCGGGCATATCCGGGCTCTCGCTTCCCGAAACTGCAAAGCAGGGTGACGCCATTCGTCTGGCGCTCAGGCCGGAATCGCTTCGGCGCGAGTACCGCGATGGCGACCAGACGCTGGAAGCCCGCATCGAATCGGTCAGCTTTCTAGGCGCAGTCATCCGCATCAAGCTTCTCATCGGCGATGTCCAGCTCTCGCTCGATACGTTCAACGATCCGACCCGGCCGTCGCCAGTCACGGGACAAACGATCAAAATCCATTTCGCGCCGGAAACTGTTCTGGCGCTGACCGATTGAGATCACATGTGAGGCCGCAAATCCCGGCCGGTGGCGAGTGATCAAACGCCATCGCTTGCACTCGCTGGTCTGTTTCCCAGCTTGCCGGCCAAACGCCAGCACCGTGAAAACCCCGTTTTGATCAAGCTCAATGCGCCCGCTCACTCGGCAATGATAAAAAGCCCCTGAACTTACATCACAATGTGCTGGTCGCGCTTGTCTGCGGTTAAAAACACCCCACCTGTCCGGAAGGACAAAAACCAGAGAACGACCAGAGAACGAATTGGCGGCCAATGCTGGAGCGAATCGAATGAAGAATCCCTACGAGGCCCTCGGGCTGAAGAAGGAGGCAACGGATCAGGAGATCAAGCTAGCCTTCAAGAAGCTTGCAAAAAAATACCATCCAGATTTGCATCCGGACGACAAACAGGCCGAAGCCAAGTTCAAGGACATCGCAGCCGCCTATGAGTTTCTCAAGGACAAGGATCGCCGCCGGCGCTTCGATGCCGGTGAGATCGACGCTTCCGGCGCGGAAAAACAACAGCAACAGTATTATCGCGATTATGCGGGCCCGTCATCATCGGGCGCGCACGCCAGCCAGGACGGGTTTGCCAGCAATGAAGACCTCGAGGAATTTCTCGCCCGCGCGTTTGGCGGCATGGGCGGCGGTGGCATGGGTGGCGGCCGCCGTGGCGGTCAGGCCGGCATGAAGGCGCCCGGTCAGGATGTCAGTTACACATTGCGCGTTTCTTTCCTCGACGCCGCCAAAGGCGGAGTGAACACGCTGCAATTGCCTGACGGCAAGACACTCAAGGTTACGATTCCCGAAGGCGCCGAGGATCGTCAGACCTTGCGGCTGAAGGGCCAGGGCATGCCGGGCTATGGTGGCGGCCCCACTGGTGACGCTTATATCGAACTGCACATCGAGCCTGATGCCCATTTTGTCCGCAAGGATGACAACATCCATCTCGAGGTTCCGGTCACTCTGAAAGAAGCTGTCCTGGGCGCCAAGATCGAGGTCCCCACTCTCACCGGCCATGTCAGCCTGACAGTCCCGAAAGGCTCCAACACCGGCGCCAAGCTGCGGCTCAAGGACCGCGGTATCCGCAACCGGAAAACCGGGAATAAAGGGCATCTTTATGTCAGCCTGAAAGTGGTTCTTCCGGAAGGCGATGAGCCGGAACTGTCGGCGTTCCTTGAAGGCTGGACACCCCGCCATGCGCAAAATCCACGCAAGGAGATGCTCTCATGAAAAACCTGGAAGAGGTGATCTCGCTGGTTCCCGACCTCAATCGCGACGATCTGGAACGCTGGATCCGCGACGCGCTGGTTGAAGCGGCACAGGATGCCGGAAGCCCAACGCTCAGCGAGACCCAGTTTGCACGGGTCCGGCTGATCTGCACCTTGCGCTACGACATGGATGTCGAAGAGGAAACGTTGCCAGTTGTTCTGGATCTGCTCGATCAGTTGCACAACACCCGTCAGCGTCTCCACACGCTGAGCCAGGCCGTGCTGGCGCAGGATGAAGAGGTCAAGGCTGCGGTACTGCAAGCGCTGTCAGAACGTAAACCGTCCGAAGGGAACTGATCCTCGGCAGACAAAAGCCGCCTGCCCTCACAAGACAGACGGCTCTCATATTATCATTCTGACAGGCTTCACGGACACACGGCCCTATAGCTCTGACCACCACATTTGGAGCGTCGCACGGTTGGTATGACGCTCTAATGAGAGAGACCAAACCGACGGAAACAGAACCGGCGAATCCGAAGACCGGACACGTCTGTTTCCGTCCCCGCTGCGCCTCATTGTTGCAGGCTCTCCCAGCTCAGGAAGTCCCGTCCATCAGTTTTTCAACATAGCCGTCGAAGGTGATTGTCCCGCCTTCAGCAGCGGCCTTGCCTGCGTCTTTTGCCGGCAGCGCGTCCTGCACCATGTCGATCCGCTTCCAGCTGGGATAAGGCTGTTGACCTTTTTCATCCGGCACATAGGGGCTTTGCCCGAGCCGCTGGTGCTTGTGAATATAGCGCGCACAATTGAGGAAACATGAGGTCACATCCACCCGGACGATCATATTGGCGCCAGGGTAGTTCACCAGTTCGGGGTCATCGGCTGAAAGGCTCGCCTCTCCCTGCAGCCGGATCCGGTTTGGCGTTTCCATATCTATGAACAGCATTCCAATCTTGCTGGCTTCGGAAATGTTGCCCATCGACTTGAACATGCCGTTGCCATCGTAATTGGGGAAGACCACCGTCCTGGAATTAAGCACTTTAACCAGTCCCGGCGCACCGCCCTTGTAGCTGACGGTCGGTTCGCCTTCAGCACTGACGGTGGAGAGAAAAAAGAAATCCCGGCTTTCTATAAACGGGATATGCGGCTCTTCGATCTCATCACGCACAATAGCCTGGACCACCACATCGGCCAGCTTGACGCTGTCGTGCTGTTCTTGCAGCGCGCGCTGCGCGCCGGTGTAAAATTCATCACTGGTAAGCATCTCTGTCATCCTCATCAATTGGAGACGCCTCGCTGTGCTCAGGGCCCTGTTAAGAACATCAGGCCACGGACAAGGAGGTGCGGCGGCTATTCGGCAGCAGGTTGCAACGTGCAGAGCTGGTCTTGCGCAGCCTCGGCAAGATCCTTCGCCGCCTCGTTGTCAAACGCCATGACCACCGGGCTGGGCTTCTGATTGAACATCAGACGGAACACGTCGGGCCGTGAATAATGTCCGCAGGGATCGGCGGCCACCTTGGCTATGGAAATTGTGTTCAGATCGATTTCTGCGATCACCAGGCCTTCTTCATGCTCTTCCAGCACATTCCCCATTGGCGAGCCGTCGGGACCGAAGATCCGCGCGAAACCTCCGCCCGTGGTCAAAAGCTGCTGCTTTACCGGACTGTCGCAGAGCATATCGAACATCTCCTGGCTAACCGTCGCGCAAGCCGCCAGCACAAAACATTGCCCTTCGGCAGCATACATCTGGCTGGCAGCCGTGTTGAGCTCGGCACCGAGCGCATAGGCACCGCCCTTGTAGAGACTGAAGCTCGGCCAGGACCCGATATGGATCTGCTCATTCTGCGAATACATCGCATACTTGTTGAGCGGCTGGAGATGCTCCCAGCAGCACAGCGCCCCGACCCGGCCCAGATCGGTGTTCATGACCACCATGTCGCTGCCGTCACCTTCGCCGAAAACGGTGCGCTCCACATGCGTCGGCTTGAGTTTGCGCCGGCGCGAGATGATTTCTCCATCAGCGCCGTAGTGCCATTGCGCGATGTAAAGCGTGCCGTTTGACCGTTCGGAAAGGCCCATGACAACTTGAATTTTGTTGTCCCGGGCTGCCTTTGCCAGGCGCTTGTCCTGGTCGCTGCCGCGCTCAATTGAATTGAGGTTGTAAGGAACGACGTATTGCATGGAGAGCGCTGGCGCATCCAGCCAGATCCACCACGGATAACCGGGCAGCCAGGTCTCCGGAAAAGCGATCAGCTTGACGTCTTGCGCGGCGGCTTCTTCGATAAGTCCCACCGCTTTGTCGACGGTCGAGTCAAGGTCGAGAAAAACCGGCGCGGCCTGCACCGCAGCTACTTTGAATGGTCCTGACATGTGTGTCCCCTTTTATTGGATTCCCATCTGCCAGCAGCTTGCCAGTGATAAATCCGGGGGACTTTGCAGATTGGGCGTGAGAAGTTGTGTTTTCGGGCGGCGCCGAAAAACCACTTGATTTTCGCAGGGAATAGACAATCCTGCACCGGACAATATGGAGGTTGCGCTCATCGACACCGGCATCCATTTGACGACGAAAGACGTGCATCAACGCGACAGATTTGCATTCTGGCGCGAAGCTGTCTGTGATTCCTACGTGCAGCTTGAGTGCATTTCAAACGCACGAGCGAACTTCATTGGCGAAATTCGGTTGACCCGGATGCCCCGGATTTCGACATCCTATGTATCGGGAAGCCAGCAGCTGGTGCGCCGGCGCAAGCGCGACATCGCGCAAGCTTCAGAGCAGTGTTTTCTGCTGAGCATACAGCTTGAAAAACAAGGACTTGTGGAACAATGCGGGCGCACCGCGGAACTCGCCCAAGGTGATTTCGCACTCTACAGCAGCACCGAGCCCTATGATTTGTCCCTGCAGGACGGGTTCCGGCAGCTGGTGGTTCAGATCCCCCGGGCCGAGCTGCTGCAGCGATTGCCGAACACTGATTTGCTGACCGGCATGGCGGTGAGTGGCAACAGCCAGATTGGCGGATTGGTCCGCGACAGCGTCTTGCGGCTGGTCCAGTCACAAGCCACCGCCAATGCCATGACGCTTCGCTGTCTGGAAGACAGCATCATTGATCTTTGTGCGACTGGGCTGACCACGCTGCGCGGCGCCGACGCCATTCTCACGGCAACCGAGCACCGCCTGATCCATCAGGCCGACACAGTCATTGCGCGAAGAATTCAGGACCCGGACCTCGACCGCGCCGCCATCGCTGCCGCCCTGTCGATTTCAGTCCGGCGGCTGAGCGAAGTGTTCCAGGCCGAAGGAACTTCTGTCGCGCACAAGATCCGCGAAGCGCGCCTTTCCGGCATTGCCGCCGACCTCCGTAGTCCACAGTATTCCGGCTGGACAATCAGTGCGATCGCCATGCGCTGGGGGCTCAACAACCTGCAGCATTTTTCCCGGATGTTCCGCGATCGCTTCGGTGTCTCACCCCGGGAGTACCGAGCGATCATCAACCACAACCAGAGAACCGACCTGCTGATAACACGTTGATGGATCTGCATCACGGCTGACCGCTCGCCCCATCATAAGGCAATATCAGTCAGCCATTTTGCTAAATCTTTTCCAGGCCGCACCAGCTGGCGATGAACAGCGCTGTGGTCTGCGTCACCCGCCTCACGGACTCGAGGTCTACCCGTTCGTTGAAGCCGTGGATGGCTTCGGCTCTGGGTCCGTAGACCAATGCCGGCGTGTCCGCATAGAGCCCGAAGAACCGGGCATCGGTGGTGGCCGTGGTGGCGATCTTGTCGAGAGCCAACCCGGTGACCCTATGGTGCGCGCTTTCCAGCGCCGTGATCGCCTGTGCTGCGCCTTCGGACCGGTCTTCCGACAGCGCATAGCCTTCGGCGTGAAAGCCGTGATAGACGATCTCCGGCGGGTTATTGCTCAGGAACGGATGCAAATGGGCGGCCTCGGCGACAACCGCCTCGATCTCGCGCTTGGCGTCTTCGAGGTTCTGGCCCGGAAACAGCCCCATCCGCACGTCAAACACACACCAGGCCGGCACAGAACTGGTCCAGTCGCCGCCCTCGATCTTGCCGACATTGAGATTGAGCGCGTGGTGGTGGTGAGCATAATCGGGATGGCGGCGGTCAGCCTCGTTCCAGCGATGTTCCATCGCATGCAGCGCCGCAATCAGCGGGATCGCCGCCTCGATGGCGTTCGAACCGCTACCGGCATAGGCGACATGAACCGGGATGCCCTTGAGATGCACCTGGAACCACAGCACGCCCACTTGCGCAGTCATCAGCTTTTCTTCAAACGGTTCCGGGATCAGCGCCGCATCGGCCTTGTAACCGCGTTGCAGGCAGGCGAGCGCGCCATTCCCGGTGCATTCCTCCTCGACCACCGACTGGAAGAACACATCGCCCGCCGGCGCAAAACCGATGTGGCGAAGCGCATCGATCGCGAACAGGTTGGAGGCAAGCCCGGCCTTCATATCGCCGGCGCCGCGGCCATACATCCAGCCATCCTCAATCCTTGGCTGATAGGGCGGCGTGTTCCACATATCGAGCGGCCCCTCGGGCACAACGTCGATATGGCCGTTGAGGATCAGGCTCTTGCCATTGCCGCCTTGGGTCCGGTGGGTGCCGACCACATTGACCGCATCCTCGTAATTGCCGATCACCGGCGAAAAGCCCGGCAGATGCGCGATGTCGGCGACATCCACATTCCACCGGTCGACCTCATAGCCGCGTTCACCAAGCTCGGAGGCCATGAAATCCTGCGCCGACTGCTCGTTGCCGCGTGTGGAGGGATGGGAGGTAAGTTCAGCCAGGAACTCGATCTCGCGGTCGAACACCGCATCCACTGCCTTCAGGATCGCTGTCTGGTCTTCCGGGGTCATCATTGCTGTCCGTTCTTAAAATGTCGGGATCGGTCCGTCAGATACAATCAGCGGCGTACCGGTCGCCTCGCGCACCTGGGCCAGTGTTACGCCTTCTGCGAGCTCCATCAAGTGAAGACCATCCGGCATGACATCGCAAACCGCCATGTCGGTATAGATCCGGTGTACGCAGCCTACAGCCGTCAGCGGCAGCGTACAGCGCTCCAGGATCTTCGGATTGCCGTGCTTGTCGGTGTGGGTGGTCAAGACGCCGACGCGGCGGGCCTTTTGCGCCAGCTCAATGGCCCCGCCGACGCCGGCGGCGAACTTGCCCGGAATGATCCAGTTGGCCAGATCGCCATTGGCCGCAACTTCGAACGCCCCGAGCAGGGTCAAATCCAGCCGCCCTCCCCGCACCAGCGCAAATGACACCGCGCTGTCGAAAAACGAGCCGCCCGGCGCGCAAGTTATATAGCCGCCGCCCGCATCAATCAGATTGCGGTTGGTCTGACCGGCAGGTGCCAAGCCGCCAACACCGGCAATGCCGTTTTCGGAATGCAGGCACACCGGGCAATCGGCCGGCACATGGTTCATTACCTGTGTTGGCAGCCCTATTCCCAGATTGACGGTCATGCCGGGTTCGATATCGCGCGCCGCACGGCTGAGCATTCTGTCCTTAGCGCTTAACGACACCGTACACCTCCGGAACTTCTGGCATGGCAACGAGATGATCGACAAACGGCGCCGGCGTATGCACTTCATCCGGACCGATGCTACCGACAGGCCCAACGGTTTCGGCCTCGGCGATGGTGCATTCGGCCGCCATCGCCATCAGCGGATTGAAATTGCGTGCCGTCGCCTCATAGGTAAGATTTCCAAACGTGTCTGCGCGAGCCGCGTGCACAAGCGCGAAATCCGCCTCGATCGCCGGTTCAAACAGATAGGTTTCCCCGTCCACCTCAACCCGCTGTTTGCCTTCGGCCAGCAAGGTTCCCATGCCGATGTCAGAGACAAAACCCTTCAGTCCGGCGCCGGCAACCCGGATGCGTTCCGCCAGCATGCCCTGGGCGACGAACTCGACCTCGATTTCGCCAACATTCATCATCCGCACCGCATTGCCATTCAGACCGATATGACTGGTGATCAGACGCTTGACCATTCCTGCGGCAAGTAGCCAGTCGACGCCCATTCCCGACTCATTCGCATCATTCTTGATGATGGTCAGGTTTTTCGGGCCCTGCCGGACCAGTTCCTCAATCAGCAGGAACGGCGTGCCGGGCACGCCGAACCCGCCGATCATGACACGGGCACCATCGGGGATCTGCGCGATGGCGTCAGCCATCCCGATGGATTTATCCAGAACCGGCATTATCTGTTCACCGGCAGGTTCATTTCCTGAGCCATCAGATCGAGGCTCTCGATCAGCGTGGCAATGATTTCACCGATCTGGCTTTCATTGATGATCAGCGGCGGACAGACCAGGAAATGATCGCCCTCAAGCCCACCCCGGGTGCGGCGCGAATAGATGATCAGACCACGCTCATAAGTCAGATCGACAAGCCGGTTATAGGCATTGAGCTGCTTGGGCAGCGGCGTCATGGTTTCGCGGTCGGAGACAAGCTCGAAGGCCAGCAAAAGTCCCTTGCCGCGGACATCGCCGATGAACGGATAGCGGTCCATCAGCTTGGTCAGCTCGGCCTTCAGCAGATCGCCCATAACCCTGGCATTGTCGACCAGCTTGAGACGATCCATTTCTTCCAGCACGGCGCAACCGGCGGCACAGGCGAGCGGGTTGCCGGCATAGGTGAACCCGTGCATGAAACCGCCCGTATCGAGCACTTTGTCGACAATGCTGTTCTGCGCCACCATGGCGCCCAGCGGCGCATAGCCCGCGGCGAATCCCTTCGACAGCGCGACAATATCGGGAATGACGCCCCAATGTTCCGACGCGACGAAGGCCCCGGTGCGGCCTGCACCGGTCATCACTTCATCATAGATCAGCAGGATGCCGAATTCGTCACAGATCTCGCGGATGCGGCCGTAATAGCTGTCGGGTGCGACCAGCGCGCCGGTGGATGCGCCGCCGACCGGCTCCATGATGAAGGCCAGCACGGTTTCCGGTCCCTGTGCGATAATCTCGTCGCGCAGCATGTCGGCGTATTTGATGCCACGGTCTTCGTGGCTGAGATTGTCGCGGTCGAGATAACACAGCGGCGCCGGGATCTTCGGCATTTCGCGGAACATTGGCTGGAACGGCTTGGTCAGCGGATCATATCCGGTAAGCGCCACACACCCGAGCGTGCCGCCATGATAGGACGGATAGCGCGAAATGACCTTCCAGCGGCTGTCCTGGCCAACAGCCAGCGTATATTGCCGTGCCAGCTTGATGGCGCTTTCAACCGCTTCGGATCCGCCGGAGACGAAGAACACCCGGTCGAGACCTTCGGGCATCCGCTCGGCAGTCATCCGCGCCAGTTTTTCCGCCGCCTCGTTCTGAAAATGCAGCCGGTAGCCGAACGTGGCCTTGTCCATCTGCGCTTTCATGGCGTTAAGCACATTGGCGTTGGAATGGCCGATATTGGATACCATGGCGCCGCTCGATCCGTCGAGGTAGCGTTTTCCCGTGGTGTCATAGAGATAGATGCCCTCCGACCTGTCCAGCATCGGCCGGGTAAGACGGGACTGGTAGAACAGGTTGGATTTTGGTTCAGTGCCCATGGTCTTCACGTTAATGCTGTCCTTTAAGGTGTTTGCGCAGGAAATTCTGGGTGCGTTCGTTGACCGGATTCTTGAAGATCACCTCTGGCGGACCTTCCTCGACAACCACGCCCTGATCCATGAACAGGACCCGGTCGCAGACGTCCTGGGCAAAGCCCATTTCGTGGGTGACGATGATCATGGTCATGTGTTCTTCGGCGAGCTGCTTCATCACCAGATTGACCTCTTCGACCAGTTCCGGGTCGAGCGCCGAGGTGGCTTCGTCAAACAGCATCACCTTGGGCTTCATGGCCAGCGCGCGGGCAATGGCGACGCGCTGCTTCTGACCGCCCGAAAGCTGGGAGGGGTAGTAATCGATCCGGTCCAGCAGCCCGACCTTGTTCAATTGCTCGACGGCCAGCGCATCGGCTTGCGCCTTGGAAAGGCCCTTCAGCATCTTCGGCGCCAGCGTGATGTTCTCGCGAACCGTCAGATGCGGGAACAGGTTGAAATGCTGGAACACCATGCCGATGTTCTGCCGGACATTGTTGATATGCGCCTCGTACTGGCGCGGCGGCAGCGTCTTGTTGACCTGTGTGTCATCGAGCCAGACCTCGCCCGAGGTCAGCGGATCAAGATCATTGATGGCGCGCAGCAATGTCGATTTGCCCGACCCGCTGGGACCGATGATCGCCACGATCTGGCTTTTCTGAACCTGCAGGCTGATATCCTTCAGCACTTCCAGCGAGCCGTAGCTTTTCGCCGCGTGCTTGATGTCGATGATCGGTTTGTCAGTCATGGATGTCTCCCTTCAGGCCTTAACGGGCGATCTGGATGCGCCGCTCGATCCGGCGCAGTCCGGCCTCAAGGCCAAGGTTGATGACGTAGTAGCAGGCGGCGGCAGCGACATAGAATTCGAACGGCCGGAAGGTTCTCGAAATCGCCATTTGCGAGGTCAGCGTAAGTTCGGTCACGCCGATGACGGACACCAGCGCCGAATCCTTCAAAAGCGCGATCATGTTGTTGCCGATCGGCGGTATCACGGTGCGCACCGCTTGCGGCACGATGATCTTGCGCAAGGTCTGCATCCGGCTCAACCCCAGCGTCCGCGCGCCCTCATACTGGCCCTTGTCGACCGCCAGGATGCCGGACTGGATGATGTCGGAATTGTAGACTGCGAAATGCAGTCCAAGCCCGATGACGCCCGCAACAAACGCGGGCAGGTCAATGCCGATCTGGATCAGGCCGAAATAGATCAGAAACAGCTGCAACAGCAGCGGCGTTCCCATGAACAGCCAGGCAAACAGGCGAAACGGATAGCGGATGATCGCCGGCGAATACAAGGCGATGACCGCAAAGATAATGCCGCCGAAGAAGCTCAGGATTGCCGCGCTCACGGTGATCGCGATGGTCCACAGCGCGCCCAGGAAAAGCGCTCCGCCAAAGGCTGGAACCACCGAAAAATCAAGACCCATGACAGCCTCCGGTTATCGAGAAAATGTCCGTCATTTGAGCGCCGCGCGCCGGTCGAGCCATGAAACACCGAGGCCCGTCACATAGATCATCGCCATGTAGATGGCGCCGGCCAGGAAGAACATTTCAAAGGGTTTGTAGGTCGAGCCGATATAGCGCTGGGCGGTGTAGGTCAGTTCCACCACCGAGATCGCCGCCACCAGTGCGGTACCCTTGATCAGCGCGTTGATATTGACGCCGAGCGGTCGGATCATCAGCCGCATGGCCTGTGGCAGGGTGACCGATCTGAAGGTTTCAAAGCGGCTCAGCCCCAGCGTACGGGCGGCTTCATTCTGCCCCCGGTCCACCGAAATGATCGCGCCGCGCATGGTTTCGGTCATGTAGGCGCCGATGTTGAAGCCGAGCGCCAGCACGCCTGCCTCGAACGCATCAAGTTGAATGCCAACCTGCGGGCCGCCGAAATACAGAATGAAGATCTGGATCAGCGCCGGCGTGCCGCGGATGACGCTGACATAGGTCGCACCGGCAAACCGCAAGGGCGCACTGCGCGACAGCCTGGCGGCCGCGCCCAGCGCACCGCAGGTCAACCCGAGCACCATTGAAAGCACCGACAACTGGATAGTCACCCAGGCCGCTTCGATAAAGAACGGGAAAACGCGAATGATCAGGTCGGTGTCCAAAGCATTCCCCTTCCCTGTTTAGTGGTGATCTTTGCGATCAAGCAGCGGCAGCGCACGAATTTCGCGCACCAGATCGACCGTGGCGGCAATCGCAGCATCCAGAAACAGCTTGCCGTTTTCGGCTGTTGCTACTGTCGGGTCGCCCATCGTGCCGTCGGCCGAGACCGAGGACCACCAGCGCATCAGCATGGCCGATCCGCCACCGCCTGCCAGATCAAGATTGAAGAACTTGCTGCCCGGATTGTGCGCGATCTGCTTGGTTGCCTTCGACAGATCGACGAGATCGGGGTGCAGATACATGTACATCGCCGCCTCGAATTCGCCGGCGTGCGCGATCCCGCCGAGTTCCGACTTGCGGATAGCGTTGATCTCCTTGGAGCACAGGTTCCAGTAGGACGCCGACACGCACAACACTTCTGATTGAATGACGGTCTTGCGCGCGGCCAGATCGAGAACCGGATGGTTCGATCCATGCGAATTGAGCAGAAGGATCCGGCGAAACCCGTGATGGGCGAGCGATTTGGTGATGTCGGTGATGAAGGAAATCAGCGTTTCGGGCTCGATCCAGATAACGCCCGGAAAATCCTTGTGATGTTCATTAAAGCCGTAGGGAATGGGCGGCATGACCAGAATGTCTTCCGGCGCCAGCTTTGCCGCACCTTCGGCCACTGCCATGCCCAGCACCGTATCGGTATCAAGCGGCATGTGATTGCCGTGATCCTCGGTCGCCGAGACCGAGAGAATGACCACCCGGTCCTTGTCCGCATCGCGAACTTCTTCGACTGTGAGCTGGCCGTAACTGGTCTTCATGGAAATTCGTCCTCGTTTGGTATTTCCTGCGTAGACCCCTGTCCCGCGCAGGCGAAGGCCCTGCGCCCGGTCTGGACGCAGGGATATGTGTCAGGTTTAGCGAATGTCGCCGCCAACCCACTTGTTGGCGATCTCGACATAGGTGCCGTCAGCTTGCAGCGCTTCAAGGGCTGCCTGCATCTCGGCCTTGAGCTGCGGGTTACCCTGGCGGATGGCAATGCCGGCGCCGACCGAGTCGGTTTCCAGATCATTGATCGCCACCAGATCGCGGCCACTTTCCTTGGCGGCCAGGATCACGGCAACCGAATCGGCGATGATCGCATCGACACGGCCATTTTCGAGCTCGAGCAGCAACTCAGGCAAACCCTTGTAGGTCTTGACAGTGTAGCCCTGCTCGACGGCCCACTGCTCGTGGGTTTCGCCGAGTGTGACACCAACCGTTACGTCGCCCAACTGCTTGACACTTGTGATCGGCGAGCCGGCCTTGGTGAAAATCGCCCGCTTGGTGGTGTAATAGGGACCCACGAAATCGACGACCTTCGAGCGTTCCTCGGTGATCGACATCGAGCCGACGATGGCGTCGTATTTGTTGGCGAGAAGTCCGCCGATGATGCCATCCCACGCGGTGGTGACGATTTCGACTTCAAGCCCCATGCGCTTGGCGATTTCGGCGCCGATCGCCGGATCGAAGCCAACCACTTCGTTCTGCTCGTTGACGAAGTTGAACGGAGGATAGGCGCCGCTCATGGCAATACGCATGACGCCCTTTTCGCGGATTGTATCCAGCTCTTCGGCTGCAACGGTGCCGCTGGACATGATGGCAATGGACCCGGCTGCAAGTACGGACCCGATGATCTTGGTGAAAGCGTTCATAACACGCCCCTTTTCGGTTCAATGGATTGCCGGACTGTCGTGCCGCCCAAAAGATTGCGTGTGCTGCATCAGCCCTGAATTAATTTGTCGCACGGTGATTTACTATGGATCAAACAAATAATATCAATCCCAACTATAAACAGGATTTATGATGCAGCCCTACGAACAACGATTTCCCTGGAACCTCGACTGGAACCTGCTGCGGACATTCATGATCGTGGTCGACCAGAAAGGCCTGACCCGCGCGGCGAACTATCTGGGCGTGACCCAACCCACCATTTCCAGTGCGCTCAAACGCCTGGAGCGAACGGTCGGCGTATCCCTGGTGGACCGGCGTCCGGGCAATTTCGCTGTAACTGAATCCGGTCAGATTCTCTATGAAGAGTGCAACGCGTTGTTTGGCGCGGTGTCCCAGATCCCCGGATTGCTGAACAAGGCCCAGCAACATGTCAGCGGCCACATCAATATTGTCATGACCAGCCATGTCGTATCCGAACACCTCGATCAGGTGCTCTACGAATTCAATTCGCAAAATCCGGACGTGACCTATTCGATTTCGGTGGCAGAGAGCTCGGAGGTGCTGAACCGGCTACGTCAGAACTGGGCCACGATCGGTATTTGCCTGATGCGTGATCCCGATCCCCTGCTTGCCGCCACGCCGCTCTACCGCGAGCGGTTTGCGCTTTATTGCGGCCCGCGGCACCGGCTCTTTGGCAAGACCCAGATCAAACTGGCTGAACTGCAGGGCGAAAACTCGGTCTCGTTTCAGACCGAGGTGGAAAGCGGCCCGTTGTTCCTGCTCGCACAGCTTCGCGAGCGCGCGCTGCTCAACCCTGCCATCAAGGGCATTTCCGCAAATCTTCCCGAAGTCCGCCGCATGATCGTTGCCGGGATTGGAGTGGGCGCGCTTCCGGTCCATGTCGCCAATCGCGATGTCGAAGCGGGCCTCTTGTGGCCGTTACCTCCTTATTCAAATCTGCCCAATGCCGACATCCATTTCGTCACAAATCCACGCCGAAGCATGAATCCTGCCGAACGTGTTCTTGTGGGAGCGATTGCAAACCTGATCGAAACGACGTCCATCGCCGAACGGACCTATCCGCGACCAGAGTGACGACCGCAATGCAGGAGGAGCAGGAGGCTTCCGCCGGCGCAAGCAAATGACAACTGACGACCCCGCAGTGCAGCGCATCCAATTGGATGCGCTAGGAACGATGTAACGCTTTGAAATGATGCATGTCACACCACACATTTGAAATGTAGTGTAATGTAAGATTTCAGTCTGCGCTCACAACCGCGCAGCAGATTGATGAATAGGTTCAGCTTGCATTCCAAAGATGTAGCCTAAGTGAGATCCGTAGCTTCAAAAATTTCTGGAAATCATCATCATCTGTGCGGTTGATTTTTGCTGTTTGCACCGTACAATTTTACGGTTTAGTTTGCCCGTATCGAATGACTGATTCAGGCCATTCTCAAAATTATTTCAGATCAGGTTGTCCAATGGGTGTGCAGGAAACGGCGGTCTTCGAATTTATCGAGCGAGTCGACAATCACATTCTGATTGATGACTTGCTTGACGACCTTTTGCGGGTCGTCGGCGATTACGGCTTTCAACACATGATCTACACCGGCCTTCCCGTTGGCAACAACCCGATTGACCCGCTGGTCAAGACCAACAGGTTTCCACAAGACTGGTGGGACCGCTATGTTGAGCAGGATTTTGCCAAAAGCGATGCTGTTTGCCAGCAGGTGTTCTCAACCATGTCGCCTTTTGCCTGGAATGAAGTGGCCCCGAGCTTCGCCTCGCTGGAGGGCGCAGCTCAAGTCGCCGGTGAAGCCGCCGAGCATGGCCTGGTGGATGGCTACATCGTGCCGGTCTTTTCGCGTGATGAATGGCTGTCGGCCATTTCGTTCGGTGCCCCGGCAAAGCTGAAGCTGAGCCAGAAGGATCGCGGAGCGCTCAACCTGATGGCGGTCTACACATCCTCCGCCATCGAACGCCGCCAGCAAAAACAGCCCCACCGCGGCAAACTCAGCTCCCGTGAGCGCGAGGTTCTGTTGTGGACCTCAGTCGGAAAATCCTGCTGGGATGTCTCGATGATTCTGGGAATCAGTGAGCAGACGGTGCGCTTTCACACCGCCCAGATCCGAACCAAGCTGAACGCCAGCAACACCACCCATGCGGTCACCCGTGCACTTCAACAAGGTGAGATCACCCTTGGTCAACTGGCTGAATCGCTAGGCGACATTCACTAAACCCGAGCACTATCTTTTTCCCTGAGAATAAAGGGGAAAAAGATGATCGAAGCTCATGTCGTCAATGCTCAAAACAAGCATCTTTATGAACGCGAGTTCGAAGAATTTCTCAAACGCCGCCATGACTATTACGCCGTAGCCAACCGCTGGGTGCCGGTCAGTGATGACAGCCTGGAACTGGATCCGTTCGATACACCACAGGCAACCTATCTGCTGGGAATGCTCGAGGATCGGGTGGTCACCTCGGCGCGGTTGATGCCGACGACTATTCCAAACCTTGTGTCGGAAGAATTCCCGCACATGTGCGAAAACATTGGTCTTCCCTGCAGCCAGGAGTGGGCCGACTGGACACGGACCTATGTGCTGCCCGAATACCGCGGCGTTGGCGCCACTGGCATTCTCGGGCAAATGTTCTGCGCGGTGATGGAATATTGCCTCGACGAGGGCATCACCCACACCGGCGGAGTCTTGCAGCAATTCCTGCTCAAGCGCTGGCTTGATCTCGGCTGGAAGGTGATCCCTGCCGGCCTGCCGCGCATCCTGTCTGGCGACTGGTGCTTGGTCGCCTATGTCGAAGTCACCGAAGAAGCGCTTCACAAGGGCCGCATTCATGCCTCTATTGACCGTCCGTTGCTGCTCCGCAAGGGCGCGCAATTGCCGTTCATCAAACCAACGGAACGTCCCGCTATCGAGGCCGTTTCATGAGCGATCAACCGTCAAGCATCGATCAGACGGTCGCCTTGTTGAAGATCCAGGCCCTGCTGGCAGGCGCCTATGAATTGTCACGGCAAACAGACACTTCATCGTCACGAACCGACATGAAGTTCCTGTCCTATCTCATCAAGATGGCGCGGATGGAAGTCGGTGCCTGCTTCGAAAACGCCGGTCCGGCGCAAAGCAGTTCAGAAAATCGCAACGATCTGGATCGGATGTAACTCCAGTCGCACCACGCGCCGGTCCGTGTGCGTGGTGCGACCGAAAGCTTTGCCAAAACCGGGCGCACCGGTTTTCACTTTTCCTTAAACCCATGCTGCTAGTTTGTGAGTGCGGGATTCCTGTCAGGGGAAGCATGATGCACTCTCGCACGCCATTTTGATCATTTACGATCCAGGCATGTTGGAATACCGGTCCAGACCGCGTTTGCATGTCACCGCAGCCCTCAACGGGCGCGACCCATCCCTGCGCAGGTCTACATCAACAATCTGTTTGTAATCGCGTGAGGAATTCGTCGTGGCGGCCCAAAAATCAGACAAAAGCAAAGCTCAGGACAACAAAGGCGGCATGATGGGCTTGGTCTCGAAAATTCTCGGCGTTGCCGCAATCACGCTTGGCGCGTTGTTTTTCGCAGCCATGTTCGATGTCGGTCATGCGGGACTGATCCATACACTCGCTGGCTCCGCCATCGTTCTTGTTCCACTGTTTGCGCTGTCCGCAATTGCCGCGATGTTCATGTCGCCAAAATCCGGCGCAGACCTCGACGAAATGGCTGCCCAGATCGCTGCGCTGACGGAATCCAAATCCAAGATCACATCACAGGTTCTCACATTGCAGAACCAGATGGACTCCATGAACGGCCAGGACATCGAAACCCTGAAGGCCCTCAACAAGGAACTTCAGGACCAGCTCGACACAATTCATCAGGCCGAGCGCGAGAAAATGGACGGCGAAGTCGATACCCTGCGCCAACGCAATGAAGAGCTTGAAGCACAGATCAAGAAATGGGCTCTTGAGACCATCTCCAAAAGCGTGGCCGTCGAGAAGCCGGATACGAAAAAAGCAGCCTGATCGCTGCACGATCACTGCGATCGGAAAAAATTCAGTTCGATGGTGTTTTCAGCGCCTCCCGCCTCCGGCAGTCATTCCTGCCGGAGGCGGTTTCATTTCGGCCCTGTCCGGCATTTCCCCGGCATTCAGTTGTCCGGCTTCAATTGCAAATGACAGGCCTTTCGGTCAAAGATGCCGCATGGCTTTGGAAATCGAGCGCAAATTCATGGTCGACAGCAACGCCTGGCGTGACGCAGTCGAGAAATCGCACTCCATTGTTCAGGCCTATATGGCCATTGATGGCGAAACATCAGTGCGTGTGCGGATTTACGATGACAAACAGGCGCGCCTGACAGTTAAAATCGGGATCTCGGATCTGACCCGCCACGAATTCGAATATCCCGTTCCCCTCGATGACGCCCGGACCATGGCCGTGGCAAGCCGTGACCGGATGATTGAGAAGATCCGGCATATCATCCCCATCGACGGCTTTGTCTGGGAAGTAGACGTCTTTGCCGGCGCTCTTTCTGGCCTGGTGATCGCCGAGGTCGAAATGAACTCGGACAACGACGATCCGTCACTGCCGTCCTGGCTGGGCCGCGAGGTCACCGGCGACCCGGCCTGGTCCAACGCCATGCTGGCTGCGCAAGGTTGGCCCGGGAACGCACGCCGATGACCTGCCGGCTCAGGCCCGGCAAGCCCTTGAATGGCGAAGTCGTTCGCGTCGCTGGAGACCATTCCTCCCGTACAATCAAGATCCTGCATCATCAGGGCTATAAACCCTGATATTGGCCACCAAAGGCGATTACCACCAGTCTGCCTAAAACGCTCCTTGCCCTCATCCCTCATACCCGGCCTTGCGCAGGCCTTCCATGATGTGGACGTGATCGTCAGTGGGGACATTCCACTTGTTCATTTCACCGGTTGGGGAAACGCCGGGTTTGACCTGTTTCATCGCCGCCACTGACTCAGGTGCATCCTTGCGTTCGAGCTGGCCCAGGGCGGCGGCTTTGAGCATGTGCGACCAATAAAAATCCGGCATGCTGATACGCTGCATATCGACCAGCGTTTCTTCGTACCGGCGCTCGCGGAAATGCAGCAGCGCGAAGCTGAAATGATACCAGCCAGGATGCAGCGGGTTGAGCGCCTGCGCCCGTCGCGACAGCTCGATCCCGCGCTCGAATTCGCCCATGAAGGACAAATAATGGCCGACTTCGGCAAGGATTTCCGGATCCGTCGGGTTGAGATCCAGCGCCCGCGCAGCCTCGGCTTCAAACTTGCCGATGTCCTTGCGGAAGAAATGCACGATCGCCAGCCAGCAATGCGCATAGGCGCTTTGCGGATCGAGCTGGGTTGCCTTGAGCGCCATGTCGAGCGCCCGCCCAATCGGGTCGGGGCGCGGATTGGCGTCGAAGCGGTGCTCGGCAAGATAGACATTGGCGAGCAACGCATGCGCTTCGGCATAGTTGGGATCAAGCTCAATGGCCTTTTCCAACAGGTCGCGCGCCTCGGCATGCATACCCTCGTCCAGCGTCGCGGTGTAGCGCCGTGCATGCAGCAGGCAATCATAGGCATCGAGTTCGGACGGGCGCTTTCTCAAGGCGCGGGTCAAGGCCGTGGTTTGCATCTTCACCCCAAGCGAGGCGGCGATCATGTGGGTCACCGCGTCTTGAACCGCGAAGATGTCACCCATCGGCCGGTCATAGCGGTCGGCCCACAACGACACCCCTGTCACAGCTTCGATCAGCTGCACCGCGACGCGCAGCCGCTCGCCCTCGCGGCGCACGCTTCCATCGACGATATAATCGGCGCCGAGCCTTTCGGCGATGTCAAAGAGCGGTACATCGCGGGTCTTGAAGTGAAACGACGAGCCGCTGGCAATCACCCTGAGTTCGCTGAAATGCGTGAGGTTGGAAATGATGTCTTCGGTCAGGCCATCACAAAAATATTCGTCCAGTCCGGCGCTTGCGATCTTGAACGGCAGCACAGCCAGAACCGGCATGACTGTTTTGGGATGGGTATCCCCACGTAGGGCGGGCACCGGTTCATCGCTGGCGATTGCCGGCGACGGACTGGCACCCCCTGCGGGATCCGGGCGGCTGCCCTCACCTGCCGCTTCGCTGATCCCATCCTCGCCCTCGCAGGCCACGTCTGCCACAAACCGGAATCCGCGCCGCGAGATGGTGCGGATCACGTCCTGCGCCTCGCCGGTGTCGCCCACGGCGCGTCGCACGGCAAAAATCCGGCTGCTCAATGTGGTGTCGGACACCGCACGGCCATCCCAGACGGCGGCAATCAGCTCATCCCGAGACACAATCTGGTCGCGGTGGCGCACCAGATGCAGCAGAACATTGAACACCTGTGGTTCGATTGGCACCGGTTCGCCATGCTGGCACAGCTCATAGATCGCAGGATCGATGGTAAAGGCGCCAAACCGGTAAATCATTCAGTGCCAATCTCTCCTGACCAAAAAATCATGAACTCTGAATGTAATCTCAATCCCCTCGTCAAGCAACGAGGGCAGCGCTCCCTTAGGCTGAAGCGGTACAATCATATCAAAAGGGAGATTTTGATGACCTGGTCACTCAAGGGAACGTATTTCGAAAGCTGCAATTGCGACACAGCCTGCCCCTGCCTGTTTCTCAGTCCGCCAACCCAGGACGAGTGCACGGCGCTTGTCGGCTGGCATATTGACGACGGCAATGATGAGGGTGTCTCGCTGGCGGGCCTCAATATGGCGCTTGCGGTGCACTCGCCCGGGCATATGGCGACAACCCAGTGGAATGTCGCCATCTATGTCGACGAGCACGCCACCGAGGCCCAGAATGCCAGTCTGATGAAGATATTCGGCGGACAGGCTGGAGGCCATCCGGCGCGGCTCGCCACCCATATCGGCAAGATCCTCGGTGTGCGCTCGGTGCCGATCAACTTTACCGCCAGCGACGGCAAATACGGACTCAGCATCCCGAAAATCGCCGATGTCGAGATCGAGGCGATCACCGGCCAGGGCGACGGTGCGGTCACCATAACCGGCCACCCGTTGTGCATCGCCCCGGGCTTTACGGCGACCGTCGCGAAAGCCAGCAAGAATGTCTATTCAGACCACGGCATGGAATGGGGCCTGACTGACAAGACCGGCGTTTTCTCGCCCTTCGCTTACCAGAGTGAACAGTGATGAACCGCGCGGGCGCCATACGCCGCGCGGGGGTGCAGCTCACTCCCGCGCGGCTCGCCGTATTGCTCGGCGGACCGGTCGCGCTGGCTCTGGGGAGCTGGATCTACCTGGGCATGATGATCGGTGACATGTCGATAATCCCCGGCATGGCGTCGATGATGATGCCCGGACAGATGTTCTTGCCAGTGCCTCTGTTCGGATTGTTCCTGATGTGGGCGGTGATGATGGCGGCGATGATGCTGCCGACGGCAGCGCCGATGATCATGGCCTATGCGCGCATGCAGGCAACGGATCGTGCCCGCGGCGCCGGCTGGCAACCTGTGTGGATGTTCTCGGGCGGCTATGTGATGGCATGGGCCGGTTTCAGCCTTGCTGCAGCAGTTTTGCAGGCCGGACTGACCAATCTCGCGCTCATGTCGCCAATGATGATGAAAGCGGCCTCAGGGCCGCTTGCCGGAAGCATTCTGCTGATCGCCGGGCTCTATCAGTTCACGCCGCTCAAGCAGATGTGTCTTCGCCTGTGCCGCACGCCGATCAACTTCCTGATGACGCAATGGCGCGACGGAAGCCTCGGCGCGCTTCAGATGGGTTGGCGTCACGGTCTGTTCTGCATTGGCTGCTGCTGGGCGCTGATGGGGCTGCTGTTTGTCACCGGCGTCATGAACACCACCTGGATTATCGCGATTACACTTTATGTGTTGGTCGAGAAGATCGTGCCAGGCAGCGAATGGCTGACGAAACTAACCGGTCTCGGCATGATCGGCGCCGGTATATGGTTCATGACCGGGTAATGTCGTCCGGAAGTGAACAGGCTCGCGCCGTTACCCGACGCAGGCCTGTTTCAATCGGGAGAGCCAATTGTTTCGATAAAGCTCAGCCCGATTTTTTCATCTGCTTGGGGGCGCCAGTGGTCATGTCGGTGCCGGTATACTCCAGTCCCGCGTCTTTCCAGGCGCCGAAGCCGCCTTCCATATGGGCGACGCGATCATTGCCGGCCTGAAGGAATTTCTCGGCTACCATTTTCGACCGCACGCCGGAGCCGCAATGAAACACGATGCGCTTGTCGGTCTGTCCCGGCATGTGCATCGGCTGAAACGCCTGCATCGGCGCCAGCAGCGCGCCTTCGATGCGCTCAAAACTGTATTCCTGCGGCGTGCGCACATCGATAAGGACGATCTCGTCACGCGCGAAAGCGTCTGCCGCTTCCTGCGCCGCCCAGCTTTCAAGGATACCGTTGGCTGTATTTTCAGTTTTCATAAGGTCTCTTTCTCAAAACGGTTCAGAGGACTCTCGAGATAGCGGATGCCATCGCTTTCTGTATCAGGAGCGAGCCCTGCCCTGAGGTTCATCTGCAGCATATGATCATGCGATCCCGAGCTGCCAAGGTGTGATCACACTCGTTGCGCAGCCTTATATAGGCATATTTTTATGTATCGCCAGAATGATATGAATTTTGCCGGCACTACTGGCCAACGGTCAATGTTTGCCGTGATGATGCCCGTCCTGATCGCTCATCTCGCCGTCTCCAATCGCCTCCGCGCCGACGCAGGCATGTTTTGAGCATTCCAGCTCAAGTGTCGTGTGAGCCAATCCGAAGTTCTGTTTCACCGCGTCCTTGACCGTCTGCTTGATGGCGTCGGCGTCGCTCCAGCGGCCGGCGTCAATGACAAGATGCGCATCAAGCGCGGCCTGATGCTCCTGCATCTGCCACAGGTGCAGATGGTGCACACCGGATACGCCGTCGATGGCTTCCACCGTCTTCAGCACCTCGTCTGCGTTCAGGTCTGGCGGGGTGCCGAGCATCAGGATGCGGATGACGCCACCGATTTCCGAAAACGACATCCACAGGATGTAGCCGGCGATCATCAAAGTAACGAGCGGATCGATGATTTCCCAGTCATAGAGGATAATCAGGGTTCCGGCGAAAATCACCGCAACGGACCCCAGCGCATCGGCGACATTGTGCAGGAAGGCGGCGCGGATATTGACGCTTTCCTTGGACAGCGAATAGGTCAGTAGCGCGGTCACCACATCCACAACGAGTGCGACGCTGGCGATAATCACCACCAACCAGCCATCGACGCCGGAAGGCTCGATAAAGCGCATCACCGCCTCATAGACGAGATACAGCCCGATCACGATCAGTGTGGTGTAGTTGATCAGGGCCGCCACCACTTCGGCGCGGCCATAGCCAAAGGTCATGCCACCATCAGCCGGACGCCGCGCAATCTTGCGGGCGAAAAACGCGATGATCAGCGACATCGCGTCTGAAAGGTTGTGAATGGCGTCGGCGATCATCGCCAGACTGCCCGACAGGATGCCGCCGATGATCTGCACTACCGTCAGCCCGAGATTGACGACAACCGCCCAGAAGACGCGTGCATCACCTGCGTTCGGGTCCATATGATGGTGGTGATGATGGCCTGCCATGGTGTCTCGCCCCTGCGCTCGGTTCTGTTGTCACGGGTTTAATCCCTCTAGCCACTCTAGGTACAAGCAAAAAATTGTGCCCGCGTTCAAATCGCTCCGGAGCAACCTGCCACATCGCATTTGTATTGCCCAAGCCCACTGCCTAAATAGGCCGGAGAAACCGAACTGAAAATCAAAGCAGTGCAAGGGCGCAACGCGTGAGCCAGTATAACTATCCGACATATCCGACGCGGCATGGCTACATGTCCGAAAAGATCCAGCGGGAGTACATCACGTCCGCTGTCGCCAAGAAGCTGCTTCCCGGCGATGCGCACCGGATGGCGCAGATCATCTCGCTGGATGCCCCGAATGACGTCACCAAGCCGATACAGATCTGGCAATTGTATTCGGTGCTCGGTCAGGACCGCATCGTCCGCATCGTGAGCAGCTTTTACGAGCGCGTATTCGCAGACGAGGACTGGTTTGTCTCGGTGTTTGCCCGCGTCGGCGGCGTAAACCATCATATCAACACCCAGGCCTCGATGTGGATCGATGTGATGGGCGGCGGGCCGGCCTATCATGGCGGGGATTTCAGGCTGAATTTCCACCACACCCACAATGCCATCCAGCTGATGACCGAAAAGGGTGCCGAGCGCTGGACCAAACTGATGCTGGAAACGCTGGACACCTCCGCGCAGCACATGACCGATGACCCAAGGGTCAGACCTGCTCTCAACACCTTTCTAAGCTATTTCATGGGCAAGTACGCTCAGGAGTTCGCGTTCGAGAACAAGAGCGTGTTCGGCGACACCAATCCACCGGTCAGGCGCAAGATCAATTTCATGAACATGACCACAGAGGCGATCGAGGCTCTGGGCGAAGCCGAGCTTAGAGAGGCACTTGAAGCGCTTGGTGTCGACGCATCCCAATATCCCGGCAAACCGGAGCTGGTGAACAAGGCGCAGATGCTTTGATCCATAAGCCGTGGTTCGGGGTAGCGCACCGAACTTTCCAGCACCATTCAGAACACTGAATCAGAAACGTCTTCAACACGCCGGTCGACATCAGCGCTAAAAACCTTGCCTTCAGCAGGGCATCGCCGAGATGTTCCTTACCCACAATGTCCGCCATGGCTGTCGGCGGCCGGTCCACCGTACTCAATCGCGGCAAGACGCCCAGTGCCGTCCAAGTTGGTCAGGAAATGATGGGGCACGAAGGATCGCTCAGTGGTACCATCAGACACCAGACCTGACAGTCCACAGATTTTCAGTGGCGCAGATTCGTTCGTGCCATTGCTGCTTCTGAAGCATGTCAACTTTTGATTTCGTATCAGTTGCGTTTCGAGTTCTCCATTTTCGGTTTATCTTCACAACGAAGACTTTGACGCCTCCCTACTTCCCTGCCCTTTTCCACACGCAAACCCTCCGGATTGAAGCTTGCCTGGCAAAAACTCTGCACCGCAGGGCTTGCCATTTGAACGGCAAGCCAGAATAGTCATTGAGAAAAAACGAAAGGGAGGAAGACCATGACTTTGAAAACAATGCTTTTGAGCACCATCGCCGGTTTCGCCATGACCATCGCCGCTCCACTCGCCGCATCCGCTGCAGACTGCGAACGCGGTACGCTGGACGAGCGCTATTGCGACGTCGACGGCGACCTGATTGCCGACATCCCGACCGATGCGGCTGAACTCATTGACCCTGACACGCTGATCTTCGCCTACACACCCGTGGAAGACCCGGCCGTCTACAAGGAAGCCTGGTCTGATTTCCTGGTCCACCTCGACAGCATCACCGGCAAGAAATCGGCATTTTTCCCGGTTCAGTCCAACGCCGCCCAGATCGAAGCCATGCGCTCCGGCCGCCTGCACATTTCGGGCTTCAACACCGGCTCCAATCCGCTGGCTGTCAATTGCGCCGGCTTCCGCCCCTTCACCATCATGGCATCGCTTGACGGCGGATTTGGATATGAGATGGAAATCATCACCTATCCCGGCTCGGGCATCGAAAAGGTCGAGGACATCAAGGGCAAGGATCTGGCCTTTACCTCTGAAACCTCGAACTCCGGTTTCAAGGCACCTTCGGCGATCCTCAAGGCCGATTACGGCATGATTGCCGGCACCGACTTCACACCGGTCTTCTCGGGCAAGCATGACAACTCGATCCTCGGCGTCGCCAACAAGGATTATCCGGCTGCCGCGATCGCCAACTCGGTGATGAGCCGGATGATCGAACGTGACGTGATCAAGGCCGATCAGGTCAAGTCGATCTACAAGTCGCAGACTTTCCCGACCACCGGATTTGGTGTGGTCTACAACCTCAAGCCGGAACTTCAGGAGAAAATCAAGGAAGCCTTCTTCACCTTCCCCTGGGAAGGCTCGTCGCTGAAGAAGGAATTCGAAAAGTCCAACGAAGGCCAGTTCCTGGAAATGAACTACAAGGATTTCTGGGACGTGATCCGCAAGATCGACACTGCCAATGATGTGAAATACACCTGCGGCTGATCCGTTCAGGCTTCGCCGTCTCCCTTTGGGCGCGGCGGAGCCTTTTTTCATGCGATTGCGCGGCACCGACCGCAGCGCGTCCCTTGCCGATCACGGAACCTCATGCTCGAACTCAAGAAACTGACCAAGACCTATCGCACCGGCGACAAGGCTCTACAGAATGTCACCCTGACCATTCCAAAGGGCCAGGTTCTGGCCTTGATCGGGCCATCTGGCGCTGGCAAGTCGACCTTGATCCGCTGCATCAACCGTCTGGTTGAACCGACATCGGGCAGCGTCGTGCTTGACGGCACCAACATCACAACGCTCAGCTCCGGCGGCCTGCGCAAGATGCGCCGCAAGATGGGCATGATCTTTCAGGAATACGCGCTGGTCGAGCGGCTCACCGTAATGGAGAACGTGCTTTCCGGCCGGCTCGGCTATGTCGGCTTCTGGCGCTCGTTCCTGCGCAAATACCCGCAATCCGATGTCGATGAAGCCTTCCGGCTGCTCGACCGGGTCGGACTGCTGGCCATGGCTGACAAGCGCGCCGATGAACTTTCCGGCGGTCAGCGCCAGCGCGTCGGCATTGCCCGCGCGCTGATCCAGAACCCGCGGCTGTTGCTGGTCGATGAACCGACCGCCTCACTTGATCCGAAAACCTCGCGCCAGATCATGCGGCTGATCTGCGAACTGTGCGCCGAGCGCGATCTCGCCGCCGTCATCAATATTCATGACGTGGCGCTGGCGCAGATGTTTGTCGAACGCATTGTCGGTCTGAAAGCCGGAGAATTGGCCTTCGACGGCAAGCCGACTGAAATGTCCGACGAAGTACTCACCACGATCTATGGCGAGGAAGACTGGCACGCCACGATCCGCGATATCGACGATGAGGACGCCGAAGCCGGAGAACCGGCGCAATGACCGCCGTCACGCTCGATGACAGGCTCGGCAGTGCCTGGAAAAAACCACCCCTGATCTCCAATGGCGTTCTACGCTGGGGCCTGTTTCTTGGCGCGCTTATATATCTCGTGCTGGCAACAGCATCGATTGATGTCAACTGGTCGCGCGTTGCCCAAGGCATGAGCCGTGGCTGGGCCTTCGTCGCCTCGTTTTTCAATCCTGATTTCGTTTCTCGTGGCGGTGACATCTGGGACGGAATCATCGAGAGCATCATCATCACCATCACCTCGACCGTGGTCGGCATCGCCATTTCGATCCCGATCGGCCTCGGTGCTGCGCGCAACATTGCACCTTTGCCGGTTTATCTGGTCTGCCGGGGCATCGTCGCGCTGTCACGCGCGCTCAACGAGATCATTGTCGCCATCCTGCTGGTTGCGATCTTTGGCTTTGGGCCGCTGGCCGGTTTCCTCACCCTGTCGTTTGCGACCATCGGCTTCATGTCGAAACTGCTTGCCGAAGACATCGAGGAAATGAGCCGGGTGCAGGCCGAGGCGATCCGCGCCACCGGCTCGTCCTGGCTGCAATGGATCAATTACGGCGTTCAGCCGCAGGTGATGCCGCGGCTGATCGGGCTGTCAATGTACCGCCTCGACATCAACTTCCGTGAATCCGCCGTGCTTGGGCTGGTCGGCGCCGGTGGCATCGGCGCAACGCTCAACACCGCTTTCGACCGCTATGAATTCGATACGGCGGCGGCAATCCTGCTCATCATCATCGTCACCGTCATGGTGCTGGAATATCTCTCCGGCATCATCCGGGCAAAGGTGCAATAATGCCGGTATCAACTGACGCAAAAGGCGCCAAGGTCTGGCAGCTACGCAATCGCAACCAGACGATCACCCGCTGGGCCGGCTATCTCGCGGCCGTCGCCATCTTCATGTGGTGCTGGCAGCGGATTTCCGAAGCCACCACCTGGTTCTTCGTCTGGGACGCGCCGCGCATCGCAGCCGACATTGGCGGCCGCGCCATGCCGCCGCGCTGGTCCTATATGGACAAATTGTGGGGCCCGCTCTGGGACACACTCAATATGGCGACACTGGGAACCGTGCTGGCCCTGTTCATGGCGGTGCCGGTGGCATTTCTGGCAGCTCGCAACACCACCCCGAGCGCCGTGTTTGTCAGGCCCGTGGCACTGTTCATCATTGTTGCCACCCGCTCGATCAACTCGCTGATCTGGGCGCTGCTGCTGGTCGCCATCATCGGTCCCGGCGTCTTTGCCGGGCTGATGGCGATTGCCTTCCGCTCCATCGGTTTTTGCGCCAAGCTGCTTTACGAAGCGATCGAGGAGATCGACGAGAAACAGGTCGAGGCGATCACTGCGACCGGCGCCAGCCGCTGGCAGGTGATGGCTTACGGCATCGTGCCGCAAATCATGCCCGCCTTCGCCGGCATCAGCGTCTTCCGCTGGGACATCAATATCCGCGAATCCACCGTGCTCGGCCTGGTTGGCGCCGGCGGCATCGGACTGCAGTTGCAATCCTCGCTCAACACGCTGGCCTGGCCCCAGGTGACGCTGATCCTGATCGTCATCCTGTTTGCTGTCATCGTCGGTGAATGGGTGTCGGCCAAGGTGCGTGGAGCAATTATGTGAGCACCGGATCAGCAATCCTCAAGGGCGCGGATACCGCTGTCGCCTTCACCGAGTACGAGTCCGTCAGCCACCGGTTGCCTCAAGGGCGCGGACCGGCGCAATTCACCCGCGCCACCGACCTTGATGCCATCGCCGACCAGTTCGATGTGTTCCTGCTCGATGCGTTTGGCGTGCTCAACATCGGCGAAACCGCCATTCCCGGCGTTGTCGACCGCGTCAACGGATTGCGCCAGAGCGGCAAGCAGGTAATCGTGGTCACCAATGCGGCGGGCTATCCATCGTCCGTGCTGCATGAGCGCTACAAGCGCCTAGGCTACAGCTTTGAGACAAACGACGTGGTGTCGAGCCGCATGGCGCTGCTCACCGGCCTGAGCAACCACAAGCACCGCAAATGGGGCTTGGTCGCAGCCCCCAAATTCGGCCGCGAAGAGCTTCCCGAAGGCGCGATCTTTCTCGAAGACGACGCAAGTGCCTATGCAGAGGCAGAAGGTTTCCTGATGTTCGGCGCATCAGCCTGGAGCGAGACCCGGCAGGCGCTGCTCGAACAGGCGCTGAAGGAAAACCCGCGCGATTTGCTGGTCGGAAATCCTGATCTGGTCGCGCCGGTCGAAGCCGGATTGTCGCGCGAACCCGGCCATTATGCGCATCGGCTGGCGACAGCCACCGGAGTGGAGCCGGTGTTTTACGGCAAGCCCTTCCCGGCGATCTTTGATCTCGCCCGTGAGCGCATCAGGCCCGGCACACCTGACGAGCGCGTGGTAATGGTCGGCGACACGCTGCACACCGACATCCTCGGTGGCAGCGCCGCCGGTTTCCGCACAGCGCTGATCCAGGGCTACGGCTTTTTCGACGGCGGAGACCCAGAGGACGCGATCAAAACCTCCGGCATTATTCCCGATTTCATTCTCGAGCGGCCCTGAGCCGCCAAGCACCGGACTTCGACCAAACCACCCGGCGTAGATTCAATCGTTTTGCACGCGGTCTTGATGCACGTCAAAGCAGACACAACTCCATCTTCTATAGTGGCCTCTCGTTCAGTCCTGTCTCACACAGCCTTCCGGGAGCGCCTCATGTCCGCAGCCAACAAGAACGTCATCTGGTTTGAAGATCTTTCGCGCGGCGATGTCGCGCTGGTCGGCGGCAAGAATTCGTCGCTCGGTGAAATGGTACAGCAGCTCGGCAGCAAGGGCATCGACGTGCCGCCCGGCTTCGCTACCACGTCGGACGCCTTCCGCGCCTTCATCAAGGCCAACAATCTCAATCAGGTGATCGCTGACGCGATGACCATGCTCGAAAGCGGCAAGCGCACGCTGGCCGAAACCGGCAAGGCCGTCCGTGCCGCAATCGCCGCTGGCGACTGGCCCGACGATATCCGTGACTCCATCCTGTCAGCCTATCGCGAGCTCGGCGAGCGCACCGGCAATACCGAGCTTTCGGTCGCCGTACGCTCTTCGGCCACCGCTGAAGACCTGCCCGATGCCAGCTTCGCCGGTCAGCAGGAGACCTACCTCAATGTCCGTGGCGAGGCGGCGTTGCTGTCGACCTGCCGCCGCTGTTACGCCTCGCTGTTTACCGACCGGGCGATCACCTACCGCAAGATCCAGGGCTTCGACCACAACCAGGTGGCACTTTCGATCGGCGTGCAGCTGATGGTGCGTTCCGACATCGGCGGTTCCGGTGTGATGTTCTCCATCGACACTGAATCCGGCTTCGACAAGGTTGTGCTGATCAACGCCGCCTGGGGCTTGGGTGAGAACGTCGTGCAGGGTGCTGTAACCCCCGACGAATACGAAGTGTTCAAGCCGCTGCTCGACAAGCCCGGCCTCAAGCCGATTGTCGAGAAGACCTGCGGCGCCAAGGAGATCAAGATGATCTACGCTGGCGCAGAGGGCGGCGAGACAAAGAACGTGCCGACCTCGAAAGCTGAACGCGGTGCTTATGTGCTGTCTGATGAGGAAATCCTCAATCTCGCCCGCCAGGCGGCGACCATCGAGAAGCACTACGGCCAGGCGATGGACATGGAATGGGCCAAGGACGGCGAAACCGGCAAGCTCTATATCGTTCAGGCGCGGCCAGAAACCGTGCAGTCGCGCATCGATGTCACGGCGCTGAAATCCTACACCATCAAGAAGACCGGCAAGACCCTGATCACCGGCTTGAGCGTCGGCGCCGCTGTCCGCGCCGGGCGCGTGTGCATGATCGAGAACGTCAAGGATATCGACAAGTTCATCGACGGCTCGATCCTGGTGACCTCGACAACCGACCCCGACTGGGTGCCGATCATGAAGCGTGCGGCAGCCATCATCACTGACCATGGCGGGCGCACCTCGCACGCGGCCATCGTCAGCCGCGAACTCGGCCTGCCTGCCATTGTCGGCACCGGCAACGCCACCCATATCCTGCATGACCAGCAGGAAGTGACGATCTCCTGTGCCGGTGGCGAGGAAGGTGCGGTCTATGAAGGCATCGCCGAATATGAAGTTACCGATGTCCATCTCGACCATGTGCCGGAGACCAAAACCCGTATCATGCTCAATCTGGCTGATCCGTCGGCGGCCTTCCGCTGGTGGCGCCTGCCCGCCGATGGCGTTGGCCTGGCGCGGATGGAATTCGTCGTCAATTCCGCCGTCCGGGTCCATCCGATGGCGCTGGTCAATTTCGACACGCTGAAGGACGAAGAGGCCAAGGCCGAGATCGCCGAGCTGACCCGTCGCTATGAAAACAAGGGTGACTATTTCGTCGAGACCCTGGCCCGTGGCCTGTCGCGCATCGCCGCCGTCGCTTATCCGAAGCCGGTGATCGTGCGGATGAGCGACTTCAAGACCAATGAATATGCCGAACTGCTCGGCGGCCGCGCCTTCGAGCCGAAGGAAGAAAACCCGATGATCGGTTTTCGCGGCGCGTCGCGGTATTACTCCGACAACTATCGCGAGGGTTTTGCGCTCGAATGCAAGGCGATCAAGATGCTGCGCGAGCAGATGGGCTTTGACAATGTCGTCGTCATGATCCCGTTCTGCCGCTCGCCTGACGAGGCCGACAAGGTGCTTGCGGTGATGGCCGAGAATGGACTGGCCCGTGGCGAGAACGGCTTGCAGGTCTATGTCATGGGCGAGATCCCGTCCAACGTCATCCGCGCCGCCGAATTCGCCGAACGCTTCGACGGCTTCTCCATCGGCTCCAACGATCTGACCCAGCTGACACTCGGCGTCGACCGCGATTCGGGCGAACTGGCCGACCTGTTCAGCGAAGCCGACCCGGCGGTGATCTGGATGATCGAGACCCTGATCGAGCGCGCCCATGCAGCCGGCGCCAAAGTTGGCCTGTGCGGCCAGGCGCCATCCAACAACCCGGCCTTCGCCAAGCTGCTGGTCCAGGCAGGCATCGACACCATCTCGGTGACGCCCGACAGTTTCGTCGCGGTGAAGGAAAACGTGGCGGAGGCAGAAAAAACCGGGCACTGATGCACGCTACAAGGCGTCACGAGATTGAAACCACCCTGCTCCCTGTGTGATGGTCTGCCCCATGTCTGACATTCTGACCATCACACTCAATCCCGCCTATGACGTGTCGACCTCGGTCGGCACGGTGACGCCCGGCCCGAAACTGCGCTGCGAGCCACCCCGCTTTGATCCCGGCGGCGGCGGCGTCAATGTCAGCCGCGCTGTCTCGCGGCTTGGCGGGGTATCCACCGCCTTCGTGGCGCTGGGCGGTCAGACCGGCGCGATGTTTCATGCGCTGCTCGACGCCGAGGACTTCGAGGTCGCGCAGTTCGAAATCGACGGCAACACCCGCCAGTCGCTGGCCGTCATCGAGACCTCGACCCGCAAACAGTATCGCTTTCAACTCCCCGGCCCGGTGTGGTCACCTCAACAGACCGCTGCACTGCTGCAGCATTTGCGGCCGCATCTGACGCGAGGTCGCATCGTGGTGATGTCAGGCAGTGTGCCGCCTGGTGTCCCCGCCGATATCGCCTGTGCAATCAACAAGATGGCAATCGAAGCCGGCGCGCAGCTGATCCTCGACACCTCCGGCGAAGCCCTTGCCAGCGCCGCCGCCAACCCGGGCCCGCCTTATGCGCTGATGCGGATGGACGGCGCCGAAGCCACCGAGGTGTCGGGCAAGAACTTCGCTTCTCCGGCTGATCTGGCCGATTACGGGCAGCAGCTGATCAACAGCGGCGCGGCCCTCCGGCTCGTGATGTCGATCGGTTCGACCGGCACCGTTGGCGTGTCGGCCACCGAGCGGTTCTTCTGCCAGCCGCCAAAAATCGAAACGCTCAGCGCCGTGGGCGCCGGCGACAGCATGGTCGCGGCCATCGCACTCGAGCTGTCGCGCGGAGCAAGCTTCATGGACGCCGTCCGCCACGGCGTCGCCGCCGCCGGATCAGCCGTCCTGACCCCGGCCACGGAATTGTGCTCAAAAGCGACGGCGGACGAAATATTGGCGAAGGTGGTGACGGCTGAGATTTGAGCCCCCCTCAAAACTTCAGCTTCGACGTATACTCCGAGATCACCTCGGCGCTTCGTTTCAGCGCCGCGCGTTCGGTCGCATCAAGCTCAGGCATCAGGGTGGCGATGACTCCCTCGCGGCCGATGATGCGCGGCAGTGACAGGGCGATGTCGTGCACGCCTTCGACCTCACGACTGACCTGAGAAACGCTCAGAACCGTGCGCTCGTCATCAGTGATCGAGCGGACGATGCGGGCAAGACCGGCGCCGATGCCGTACCAGGTCGCTCCCTTGCCTTCGATGATGGTGTAGGCGGCACCACGCACCTGATCGGCGATCCGGGCGCGGGTATCGGCGTCGAGCGGACGTCCGATCTGCCCGGCAAACGAGACGATCGGCACGCTGCCGGCCATGGCGCTAGACCAGACAGGCACTTCGCTATCGCCATGCTCGCCCAGCACATAGGCGTGCACCGAATTTGGCGCGATGCCCAGATGATCGCCAAGCAGGCTCCTGAGCCGGGCCGTGTCGAGAATGGTCCCCGAACCGATCACCCGTTCAGGCGGCAGGCCGGAGATACGCTGCGCAGCGAAGGTCATCACATCGAGCGGATTGGTGGCGATCAACAGGATCGTCTCCGGAGCCGCCTTCATGACGCCAGCGATAACCGAGCGGAACACAGCGACATTGCGCTCAAGCAGTGCCAGCCGGCTTTCGCCTGGCTTCTGGCTGACACCGGCGGCGATGATCACCACAGCAGCGCCTTCAAGATCGGCATACTCGCCCGCGCTTATGGACACCGTGGTGGCAAACGGCGTGGCGTGGGCAATGTCCTGGGCCTGGGCGCGGGCAAGCGCCGGATTGGCGTCCACCAGAACGATCTGTGTGCCAACGCCCAGCAGTGCCATGGCGTAGCCAGCCGCACTCCCAACCATCCCGGTCCCGACGATCCCGATTTTCATGTGATGCTGCTCCAGCTTTCAGGGCATACAGGACATGCAGCCAATTTTTATTCTAGCAGGGACAAACGGTCTGCAACGTGACAAAAATCAAGACGGCGCGGAATAGCCCTCTGATCGGGACTGGGTCCCTGTATTGAAGACCAGAAAACGAGCCGCATCGTTTCCGGCGCGGCTCGCATATTCGATCAGGACGTCCGGGGCTTGGATCCCCTAGGTATCAGGAGGTGCGGGCGGCCTCTGTGGCATCTATCGCCTTGCGCAAATAGCTGTCCCGGCCATAGACATCGGCAAAATATTCTACCGTGCCATTTTCATCCGGCCAGGCGGTGAAATACGACACATGCACGGGGATTTTTTGCTGCAGGTTCACCTGCTTGTTCTGACCGCCGGCAATGTAGCTGCCAATGTCGGCGACCGAGGTGCCAAGCACCTTGGCGGCCATCGCGCGCGGATCCTTCAAGCGGATGCAGCCATGGCTCAATGCACGGGTATCACGCTGAAACAAGGATTTCGACGGCGTGTCATGCATGTAGATGGCGTGACTGTTGGGAAACAGGATCTTGAGTTCGCCCAGCGCATTGCCATCGCTCGGCGGCTGGCGCACACCGATGCCGCTGCCCCTCCCAACTGAATTCCAGTTGACAGCACTTGAGGACACCGCGCGTCCGCCGGAAGTCACCTCATAACCGAGACGGTCCAGATAGGACGGGTCGGCACGGAGCTTGGGCAGCATCTCGTTGATTATGATCGACTGCGGCACACCCCAGTAGGGATTGAATTCAACCAGCTCGATCTCGTCATCGAAAAAATTGGTCTGGTTGGATCTCGAGCCAACCACGACCCGCATCGACAGTTCGGCCTTGCCGCCATCGTAATAGGTCGCCGTATAGGCCGGTTGATTGATGAAAACGCGCTTTGCCGCCAATACACCCGGCAGCCAGCGCGACCGTTCCATGGCGAGGCGGACTTTTTCGATCTTGTCTTCGTTGGTGATGCCCACCAGCGCACGGCGCGTCGCGGGCCCGACAACGCCGTCAGGCTTGAGGCCCGCTTCTTTCTGGAAGCCCTTCACAAGCGCAACAATTTCCTCGTCATACTCCGGCTTGCCGGCATAACTCGCAAACAACAGCGCATTGTCGACCTTCAGCGCATCGCTGCCCTTCATCTCGATCGCTGCCATCACATTGGCCAGTTCCGCATTGGACTGACCCGGCTTGAGCAGCAGATCCGCAGCAATCTCAATACGCTTGACGTCGTCTAGATCCTGCAAGCGTTTCAGCTCGGCCTTCAGCGCCTCGAAATGCGCACCCTGCGGATTCTGAGCAAGCAATGCTTCAGCCGGATCTGCGGCCTGAGCAAGCGCTTCAATCTGCTTGCCCAGCTCCGGGCTCTTGCGTTTGAAATCGTGATACCCGGAGATCCTGTTTGGATCGACCCGGCCGCGCATTGCGTCAAGCATGTAATTGGCGACAGCGACCGACAGCTTCATCTCGAAGGCCATCAGCTCTTTCTGACGTTCGGTGCCACGCGTGACATCGAAAGCATCCGCAGGCACGTCGACCTTGTAATCAGCCGCCGACAATCCGACGGCATCGGCAGCGTTGAGAACATCTATCACCGCACGGGCGCGATCCGTGATTGCAGTCCCTGCGACCCAGACGTAATCGGGATGCGCGGAATAAAACTCGACAACCGCCTTGGCCGCATCAGGCAGCGCCCGCACCGACAAACCAGCCAATGCCGGCCGGCCTTCAGCGAAGGGATCAATTCCCAGCGGCGAGAGCCCCATATCGTCAATTCCGCCGGTGACCACCGGATCGGCAATCTTGTCGAAATCAACCTGAACCAAAGTGTCGGGCTTGTATCTGCGATAGCTCGGGCCACTGATCCGGGCAACGGGCTTTGGCGCCACGGTTTCCTGCTTGGCCTGCGACCGTGCAATCTTCTCGCGCTTGCGCTGGGCCGGGCTCTTGAACAGCGCATCCAGCAGACCCTGCGCCTGGACCGGAGGTGTTGCCGCGACCACACCAGTGAATGTAACCGCGATGGCGATCATCGCCACACCTGCACGTATCTTGATACTCATGCCCAACCCAGATTGTTATGCAAAGCCAGCCAGCCCGCGCGTTCAGACGAAATTGCCATGTTCGAGCGAACTCTACCAAATGATGGTTACTAAGGAAAGAATGCCCGGCGATTTCAATCGGCTGAATTGTCACCCTTTCGTGACCAGCAGCAAGACCCCAAGCGCAGCAATGGCAGCTGTGATCTGGCCATGATGGCTCCCGTCACGTCCGCCGGATCAATCCCGGAAAAGCCAGAAATCCGCAACCGGCGACATGACGGCAGGATTATTCCAATGTCTTTGCGGCCGTTCTCCGGGACAGCGCAGGCGCCATTTCGTACCAGCCCTTTGAACGGTTGACGATCCATACCAGCGACAGCATGACAGGAACTTCGATCAGCACACCCACCACGGTGGCAAGTGCTGCACCGGAATTGAAGCCGAACAGGCTGATGGCCACTGCAACGGCGAGCTCGAAGAAATTGCTGGCCCCGATCAGCGCGGACGGTCCCGCGATCACATGGGTCTCGCCGACCACCCGGTTGGCAAAATATCCGATTCCGAAGATCAGATAGGTCTGGATGATGATCGGCACCGACAGCAACACGATGATCATCGGCTGGGCGAGAATCGCCTGCCCCTGGAAGGCGAACAGAACAATGAGCGTTGCCAGCAGCGCCAGGATCGACAGCGGCTGAAGTTTGGTGAGCAAGCCCTGAAGTCCGGCCTCTCCACCGGCTGCCAGAACCCGGTTGCGCAGAACCTGAGCGATGATCACCGGCACCACGATATAGAGCATCACCGAAAGCAGCAGTGTCTGCCAGGGCACCGTGATCGCAGAAATACCCAGCAGCAGTGCCACGATCGGTGCAAAGGCAACCACCATCACCAGATCATTCACCGTGACCTGGCTCAAGGTGAACAACGGGTCTCCCTTGGTGAGATTGCTCCAGACGAAAACCATGGCGGTGCAAGGTGCAGCCCCCAGCAGGATCAGGCCGGCGATGTAACTGTTGATCTGGTCACCGGGCAGATATGGCAGAAAAAGCCAGCCTATGAAGAACCAGGCCATGACCGCCATCGTGAACGGCTTGATCGCCCAGTTGACGATGAGTGTGACCGAAATACCGCGCCAGTGCTTGCTGACCTGCCCCAGCGAAGCAAAGTCGATCTTGACCAGCATCGGAATGATCATCAGCCAGATCAGCACCGCGACAGGCAGGTTCACATTGGCGACTTCAGCGGATCCGATCGCCTGGAAAAACGATGGGAAGACATAGCCAAGACCGATACCTGCGGCGATGCAAAGGGCGACCCAGAGTGTCAGGTAGCGCTCGAATGTGGACATGTCATACTCCTGTTCAGCAATACCGGCAGCTTGGCGGCAGGGCCACGATGTGGACGGCCAGATCTCCGCGACGGCGGCAACGGTTTAAAATCGATAAATCATGATATATAGAAATATTCAAGAGTGCTCTCATCCTTGCGACCTATGCCGCAATTGCAATTGAACAGCCTTCATCCTAAGACCGCAACTTCCAGCAAGCGACTAACAGGCGACCCGAAAGGTATCCCGTGGCAAACGATCTCTTCCCACTTGGACCCGACACCACACCTTGGAAAAAGCTGACCGACAAACACGTCGGCATCGAGCATTTCAAGGGGCAGGAAATCCTCACGGTTGAAACCGAGGGGCTGCGGCTTCTCTCAGAAGCGGCTTTTGGTGACATCAACCACCTGCTCCGGCCGGCACATCTCAAGCAGCTGGCTGCGATCCTTGATGATCCCGAAGCCACCGAGAATGACCGCTTTGTTGCCTTCGACCTGCTCAAGAACGCCAATATCGCAGCCGGCGGTGTGCTGCCGATGTGCCAGGATACCGGCACCGCAATCATCATGGCCAAGAAAGGCCGCAAGGTCTGGACCGAGGGTGGCGACTACGAAGCGCTTGCCGGTGGCGTTCTCGACGCCTATGAGCGCCGCAACCTGCGCTATTCGCAGCTCGCGCCGCTCTCCATGTTCGAGGAAAAAAACACCAAGACCAACCTGCCCGCCCAGATAGACATCTATGAAGAAGGCGAAGACAGCTATGACTTCCTGTTCGTCGCCAAGGGCGGAGGATCGGCCAACAAGACCTTCCTGTTCCAGGGTACGCCATCGCTTCTGACCCACGACCGGATGATCGAGTTTCTGAGCGAAAAGATCCTCACACTCGGCACCGCGGCCTGCCCGCCCTATCATCTGGCAATCGTCATTGGCGGAACCTCGGCGGAGATGAACCTCAAGACCGTCAAGCTGGCTTCGACCAAGTATCTTGACGAGCTCCCGACCAAGGGCTCGGATTCTGGTCATGCGTTCCGTGACCTGGAAATGGAAGCCGAAGTTCACAAGCTGACCCAGCAGATGGGTGTTGGCGCGCAGTTTGGCGGCAAGTACTTCTGCCACGATGTCCGCGTCATCCGCCTGCCCCGCCATGGCGCCTCGCTGCCGATCGGACTCGGCGTGTCCTGCTCGGCAGACCGTCAGGCCAAGGGCAAGATTACCAAGGATGGTATCTTCCTCGAGCAGCTGGAAGCCGATCCGTCGAAATACCTGCCGGAGATCGACGAGGAAAAGCTCTCCGAACACGTGATCAAGATCGACCTCAATCGCCCGATGAATGAAATCCTGGCCGAGCTGTCGCAGCATCCGATCAAAACGCAATTATCCCTGACAGGCTCGATCATCGTCGCCCGGGACCTGGCGCATTCCAAGATCCGCGCCAGACTGGAAGCTGGCGAACCCATGCCAGACTATCTCAAGAACCATCCGGTCTATTACGCCGGTCCGGCCAAAACCCCGGAAGGCTACGCGTCAGGCTCATTCGGCCCGACCACCGCCGGGCGGATGGATTCCTACGTTGATCAGTTCCAGTCTTTCGGTGGATCCATGGTCATGCTCGCCAAGGGCAACCGCTCCCGTTCAGTGCGTGAAGCCTGTGGCCGTCATGGCGGCTTTTATCTCGGTTCCATCGGCGGACCGGCCGCGCGACTGGCTCAGGACTGCATCAAGAAAGTCGAAGTCGTCGAGTATGCCGAATTGGGCATGGAAGCGATCTGGCGGATCGAAGTCGAGAATTTTCCTGCCTTTATTGTGATCGACGACAAAGGCAATGATTTCTTCAAGGAACTGAATCTAGGCTAAAACCCCATAAGAATATGCGGATTTTACATGCACGCCGAATAGCAACGGGGTCAGAGACTTCGTTGCTATTAACATTTCCCCAAGATTTAACCCGTAAGAATATCGGTCGTTAGAGCTGTTAAAGCCACGTTGGGGACGAAAGATGACGGTAGCACCTACGAACAAGGTCCAATCAATGGACACAGCTACCCTGGTGCTCGCCACCATGCGCCGTCGTGGTATTTCCGGCCTGCCACGCAACTATGAGCTGGTTTACGAGGCCCTCAACGCGTCCAACCCTATCCTGACGAAACAGTTTGAAGCGCTCGGCCGCAATCCGGCGCAGGACGAACTGGACGCCTTGGGCAAGAAGGCTTTCCCCAATCAGCATCGCACCGGCATTGTGGAGGGCGCTCACGACAAGATTTCCGGCGAGCTTGACGGAATGCTGCGCCTGCTCAAGCAGGAACAATCGTCGATGGAGAGCTATTCGAAGCTGCTCGGCGAAGCCTACAATCGCATCTCGACCAAGAGCATGGCAAGCGCCGAGATCCTCAACAACGTGATTGGCGTCTTGACCAATGCCACCGGCGACAGCATGGAAAAAGGCAAGGTCGTGGTCGAGCATATGGTCGAACGCGCCCGGGAGATGGAGCAGGTCAAGCTCGAACTCGATGAGTACAAACGCATTGCCAACACCGACCCGTTGACCCGTCTGGCCAATCGCCGCGCGTTCGACGAGGTTCTGGCCAACATCTACAATGAACAACGCGATGCCATGTATTACGCCCTGATCGTGGCGGACATCGATCATTTCAAGAAATTCAATGACACCTACGGTCATCCGGTCGGCGACAGGGTGCTTGGTGTTGTCGCAGCGGTGATGAAAAGTACGCTGCGCAAGGATGTGTTCATCTCGCGCACTGGCGGTGAGGAATTCGCGGTAATCCTTCGTGGAACAAGCCTGGAAACCACCATGGAAATTGCCGAACGGCTGCGAAAATCCGTCGAAGCAACGCCGTTGAGAAACCAGAAAACCGGCGTCAACTACGGCCCGATTATGCTTTCTCTCGGCGTTTGCATGGCCAGCGACGCAGACAGCGCCGAAGAACTCTACAACAAAGCCGACGTGGCCCTCTATACAGCCAAGCACAGCGGCCGCAACAGATCACAGCTCTACAAGCCTGAACTGAACCAGGAGTTCGAAAAGAACTGGTCTATCTATAAGAGCTGAAACCCATTCTTGGCTTGCCATTGCAAACAGGCTCGTTCTGCATCCGGCAGGTCAACAATTTCAGCCGCCAAGCTTCTTCAAACTGGACACACGATAACGAAGCAGTTACCCGTAACAAATGAGGGTCGAGGGCTGATCTACGGATTGGCGCAGCCCTGATTGAACCAATGCGTCACCTGCATTTCAACGACAGCCCTGGATCCTGACATGAAACGTCTGATTTCTTCCGCATTTCTCGCATTCTGCCTGATGGCACCTACTGCTGTGCAAGCTCAGCCGGCTGGCCAGACCTCCTCGGAATCAAAAACGCTGCTGCAGATCCTGTTTCCGCCATCGAAAAACTACAACAAGTACCATCGCTCGGACAAATCACCGATCAAGCGCAAGGTCATCTCGTTTAAAGAGAACCACCCGGAAGGCACGATCATTATCGACACTTCCGATCGCAGGCTCTACCACGTGGTCGGCAAGGGCAAGGCGATGGCTTACGGCATCGGCGTCGGGCGTGACGGATTTACCTGGCAGGGACAGAAGCGCATCACCCGAAAGGCTGAATGGCCGGGCTGGACTCCGCCGCAGGTGATGCGGGACCGGGTCAAGCGCCAGGAAGGCCGCGTACTCCCCGCCTATATGAAGGGTGGACCGGACAATCCGCTTGGTGCGCGCGCCATGTATATCGGCTCGACCATTTACCGCATTCACGGCACCAACCAGCCGTGGACCATCGGCAAGGCTATGTCCTCGGGTTGCATTCGCATGGCCAATGAGGACGTCGAGCATCTCTACGACAAGGTCAATGTCGGCACCAACGTGATCGTCCGCAATTAGGCGTTTCAACGTAGTATTTTAAAAGAACCGGCCCAATTGGCCGGTTTTTTTGTCACCACATGCTGGTCTTCGCCCGTTCAGGCCAGTCCCGGTCATAGCTCTGGCTGTCAAAATCCTGCTTGAGTTCCCGCATCAGGCTGCCCGGCGTCGGCAGAGTGGCCACATCGGGCCAGGCATCGCGATCCCAGATTTTCGCCCGCATCAGAGCCCTGGCACACTGGAAATAAATCTCGCCGATCGTGATGACGATTGCCGAGCGCGGTAATTTTGCCTCTATAGCGAGGCTCGCCAGAAGATTCGCGTCGACCGAGATCTCGGCCCGGCCGTTCACCCTGAGTGTGCTGCCCGATCCGGGGATCAGGAACAACAGCCCGACCCGGCTGTCTCGGACGATATTGCGCAGGGAATCAATCCGGTTGTTGCCGCGCCTGTCGGGCAGGACAAGTGTGCGCTCGTCCTTGATAGTCATCACCTGTCCGGGATCGCCGCGCGGAGAACAATCGAGTCCCTCCGGTCCGCAGGTTGCCAGCGCCATGACCGGCGATGCTTCGATCAGCTTGCGGTAGCCTTCGGTGAGGCGATTGCTCACCTTGATCACCGACGCCTCCGAAGGCTCTCCGTAAATCGCTTCGAGTTCAGCCACCGTTTGGATGATGGTCATGCAAGCCTCCGGGATCTCCTGCTTTCGCTGGCTGGCAATTTATTCGCTTCGTTCGAACTTGGAAGAGGCAAGTCGAGGATTTCCGCATCCCTCGCCTCTTCGCCCAGAAATTCGACAACCGCCTGTGTCACCGGCTCCGCAGACACAATGCGGCGATGCCCGAAGCCGTTGGCTTTCACCAATCTGGCATGCGGCCCGATGCGGGCAATCGCCTCGGCATTGGAAAATGCCACTTCCTTGTCGTCCTCGGCATGGATCACCAATGTCCGGATACAGACATCATGCATCATCCGGTCGACCCGGAACTCGGACAGCGGCCTGCCCGAAAACCGCAGCACCTGCCGTTCGAAGGCATTTTGCGCAGCGGCGCCAAGTCCCATCAACTTTCCCACCCAGCGGAACACATCAGCCATGTCAGACGGTGCCGCAATGGTGACGATGCGATCCGGCCGCCGTTGGGGCACATGCAGGATGGACCCCGCCGCAGCCGCCATCACTGACGGACCGCCGAAAGAATGACCGATGAAAGCATCAAACGGCCCATGCTGACGCCATGCCGCGTCGATTGCTTCCACCGCCTTGCCCAGATGCAAAGTCCGGCCGGTTGATGCGCCGTGCCCCGGCAAATCAAGGCAAACGACGGTATGCCCCGCAGTGACAAGTGCATCGGCGAGCGCAATCATGTGATCGCTGCGAGACCTGTAGCCGTGCACCACGAGGACATGCTGGCCGTCGGTTACCGAAGGTTCCGGACGAAACACGTGGGTGGCGACAACACTGCCGGGAATCACCAGCCGCACAGTTTCACTCTCAGTCATGCGCACTTGGGCCCGGGCGATGGCCTTGTGTTCCTTATCGCTTTGGGGCTTGGTCGAGCGGGTTCGCGTAAACAGCCAGAACGCCAGTTCACCAGCCTTCTGAGGCGATTGTGCGGCCACGAGGCGAAGCACCACCCGGGTGACCTTTTCAATAAGAGATGCCATAGTGGAATTTCCAGATTGGTTCAACTATGAACAGAATTGTACAACTATGAACAAAAATCAAGCCCCACCCTGGGATAACCCTCGTTTTCACAACTGGATTGCAGTTGCGCGCGCCTGCCAGGTAATGGGATTGACCCTGTCGCGGGCGCTTCAGCCTCTCGACATCAAGCCTCCTCACCTCGATATTCTCGTCAACCTTTTCCGCCAGCCGGGAATATCCCAGCAGGATCTGGCCGACAAGCTTCTGGTCGGCCGTTCGAATCTGTCGATGCTGCTGCCACAACTTGAAAAACGGGGCCTTTTGGCCAGACGTGGCGACCCGCAGGACCGGCGCGTGTTGCGGCTTGAACTGACACCCGAAGGGATAATCCTGACCCAGGAAGCGATTGCCATCCAGTCCGCCCTGATCGACAGAACCATGAAAACCGCAACCACTGATGAGTGCAATCTGGTCGGCGATGTTATGACCCGCATCATCAGGGAATTGACGACGTCAGAGGTCACCGAATCGCCCGAAACAGAAAAGCCTTTTCGGGAAAAAGCATAGGCCGGGTCTCTACCGGGTCCGCGACATGCCCTTTTCCGCCAGTTCGGCAATATACTCGGCCCAGCTCGCTTCTCTTGTCTCGCCAAGTTCGGACAGAAAGCTCCAGGTAAAGATGCCGCTGTCGTGGCCATCATCAAATGCCAGCCGCACTGCATAATTGCCGACCGGCAAAACCTTGGAGATGGTCACATCAGCCTTGCCGCCCACCGTCACCCGTTGCGCGGGAGAATGTCCCTGCACTTCCGCAGATGGCGAGCGGACCCGCAGCAACTCGGCCTCGATGGCATAAGACCGTTCGTCGGAAAAACCGACCGTCAGCATCTTGCGATCGGAAGATACCCGCAACTCTTTTGGCCATGCAGTCTCATGAACGCTCATCGGTCCTGGTCCTCGATTTCATCGCATTTTATAGCTGATCTAGAACTGATCCGGCAGCATCACAAGCCAAAGCCGTCAAAACACGACCTTCTCGCGCCGGTCCTATTGACGCGCCCCCTTGACGCGACATCAGTGGACGACGACATTGAGCAAAGCAAAATGAAGGATCATCCACGATGGAAGACACCCCTGCCCCGACAATGATCGACCCATTCGGCCGGGCGGTGAACTATCTCCGGGTATCGGTGACGGACCGCTGTGATTTCCGCTGCACCTATTGCATGGCGGAAAACATGACATTTCTGCCCAAAAAAGACCTTTTGACGCTTGAAGAGCTTGACCGGATCTGCACGGTCTTTGTCGAAAAGGGCGTGCGCAAGATCCGCCTCACCGGTGGCGAGCCACTGGTGCGCAAGAACATCATGGAGTTTGTCCGTCAGGTCGGGCGTCATATTGATGCCGGCCACATGGATGAGCTGACGTTGACCACCAATGGTTCGCAGCTCTCCCGTTTCTCGTCCGAGCTATATGACTGCGGCGTTCGCCGCATCAATGTCTCGATTGATACGCTCGATCCCGACAAGTTCCGCAAGATCACCCGTTGGGGCGAATTGAGCAAGGTGCTGGAAGGGGTACGTTCCGCCCAGGCTGCCGGTCTTAAAATCAAGATCAATGCCGTGGCTCTCAAGGGCTTCAACGACACAGAAATCCCCGAAATGCTCAAATGGGCTCATGGCCAGGGCATCGACATGACAGTGATCGAGACCATGCCCATGGGCGAGATCGATGAAGACCGGACCGATCAATACATGCCGCTTTCATTGCTGCGGAGCAATCTCGCCAAACAGTTCACACTAGAGGATATTCCGTTCCGCACCGGCGGTCCTGCCCGCTACGTGACGGTCAAGGAAACCGGCGGCAAGCTTGGTTTCATCACCCCCATGACCCACAATTTCTGCGAAAGCTGCAACCGTGTGCGCCTGACCTGCACCGGCACGCTCTACATGTGCCTCGGCCAGGACGATGCGGCAGATTTGCGCACGCCTCTTCGCGCGTCGGAAGGCAACGAACTCTTGTCCGAAGCCATTGACGAAGCCATCGGCCGCAAGCCCAAGGGCCACGATTTCATCATCGACCGAACGACCAGGCAGCCAGCCGTCTCCCGCCACATGAGCGTAACCGGCGGCTGAACGCTCCACGGGACATCAAAGCAATGCGTGTTGCAGTCATTGGAGGCGGGATCGCCGGATTATCCACGGCTTGGGCCCTGACCAAATCCGGCGTCGAGACAACGCTGTTCGAACGAGGGCCAATTCCCAATCCGCTTGGCGCATCAGGTGATCATCACCGCATCATCCGCCGCGCCTATGGCAGCCAGGGCGGCTATCAGCGCCGCATCACCGAAGCCTATGATGCCTGGGCCGAAATGTGGGGCGATATTGGCCAGAACCATCTCGTCGCAAGCGGCTTTCTGCTGGTCTCGCTTTATCCCGGCGACATGGGCGACCAGATGCGGCAGGGCCTCGCCGATCAAAGCGATCCACATGAGACACTGCCCACCGAGGAAGCGCTCAGGCGCTACCCCTATCTTGATGCGGCAAGCATTTCCGAAGTCACGTTCAGCCCCGAGGGTGGCGCACTGATGTGCCGCCACATTGCCACAGATCTGGTGGGTTGGCTCAGAACCAACGGCTGCGTGGTTCGCGATCACACCGAAATCCGGTCGCTGGACCACGACACAGGCGAACTCCTGACCGCGAACGAAGAGTGCTTCGGCTTTGACCGGATCATCATTACCGCTGGCGCCTGGGCTCCCGGCCTGGTTCCCCAATTGCAGTCCGAGCTGATCCCGTGGCGAACTGCAGTGGCCTATCTCGAGCCACCGGCCGACCTGGCTGAGGCCTGGGCCACGTCTCCCGTTATCCTTGAAACCGGAGGAACATCCGATGGATACGTTCTGCCGCCGGTCCGTGGGGCCGGGCTCAAATTCGGCACCGGCATGCACAAGGTGAAAAACCCGAACCCGGACGAAAACCGGGAGGTTCGCCCGGAAGAAGGACGGCAAATTCTGTCGCATTTTGCTCAAAGCTTCGCCCGGCTGGATGAATACCGCGTCAGCGATGTAGTGTCCTGCGCCTACACATTCACTCACGATGAGCATTTCCTGGCGCGGCGGATCGGCAAATCCACAGTGGTTTCCGCCTGCTCGGGCCATGGCTATAAATTTGGGGCGGCTGTGGGACGGCGAACGGCCCGAAGCGTCATCGATGCCGATGATACGGCACTGATCCAGTGGATCGAGGCCCGCGATTGATCAATATCAGTGATGCACCGGCAAAGGCAGACGACTGTGTCGGCACGCTTAACGATGCTAGCATCAATTTCGAGCCAGCGATTCCATGCCGGCCAGTTCCGGATGTGTCATGGTTCTTTCTCCCAATATACGCGGCGCGTTGTTCATGTCCCTGTCTATGGCGGGATTCACCTTCAATGATTCAATCGTCAAGCTGCTGACCGACGATCTCAACGTCGCTCAGGTGATGTTCCTGCGCGGCGTGGTCGCGACCCTGCTGATCTTCCTGCTGGCCCGCCAGCGGCGGGCGCTTCGTCCGATGCGAATATTGGCCGACCGTTGGGTTGCGCTCCGCCTGCTCGGCGAAACCGGCGGCACGCTGGCCTTCCTGATCGGCCTGTCCCACATTCCCCTCGCCAATGCATCAGCAATCCTCCAGGCATTGCCGCTGGCGGTTACCATGGGCGCGGCGCTGTTCCTGTCCGAACCTGTCGGCTGGAGACGATGGGGCGCCATTCTGGTGGGCTTTGCCGGCGTCCTTATCATCGTCAGGCCAGGACTTGAAGGATTCTCGCCCTACGCGCTGATGATTGTTGGCACAGTCATTTTCGCGTCTGTCCGGGATATCGCGACCCGAAAGATCAATTCGGCAATTCCGTCCCTTTTCTTGTCGACCGTCACCGCAGCTGCCGTGGCGGTCGCAGGCCTGGCGCTGACCTGGCCGATGGGAGGATGGCGACCGGTCAGCGCGGTCAATTTCGGCTTTATCGCCCTGGCTGCCTGCCTGGTTTTGGTCGGCTACCAGTTTATCATCATGTCGATGCGCGAGGGCGAAATCTCATTCATCGCGCCATTCCGCTATACAGGCTTCATTTGGGCATTGCTGCTTGGAATGGTGGTGTTCGGCGAGTATCCCGATGCCTTCATGATAACCGGCGGCGCCATTGTGATTGGATCAGGCCTCTACACGCTGTATCGCGAACGGGTCAAAAGCACGGCCAAGCCCGCAAGCCGCTCCGCACCGCGTCATTCACCGTAATCTGGAGATCGTTTTGTTCGGATCAACCTGTGGAGTAGAACTGGACGCAGAAGCAGGCTTTTGCGCTGGAGTGTTGGCATTGCTCGCCAAAGACGTACTGCCAGTGAGTTCTGGATTTGACCGGGCTGCCGCTTCATTGTCCAATTCCGCCAGCAGCTTGACGTGCAAGCAGTCGCCCCACGCTGCATTGCAGAATGGACACTGGTCAACTTCGCCGTTGCCGGACATGCGGTTCCACCCAATCCAAACAGTAAATCCCAATAAAAGCATTAGAAATCTACTGTATCAAAGCCTTCACTTCAGAATCACAAAGTAAATCCTATTCGCCTAACGTGCAACAGCCCCGACGCCGCGCATTGTATCAATAAAACACCGATGGATACGATTGCCGCTCATGTCGGATTTCGTTTGCATCGCCAGCCCTTACGTCAGAAAACACCACCAATGAACAAAACAGCATTCCTCAATCGCGCGACGCCGCCCCACATTGCCACACTTGTGGTGATTGCCGGGCTGAGTGCATTGAACATGAACCTTATTCTCCCCTCGCTGCCGGGCATCGCCAATCACTACCAGGCGGATTACACTCTGGTGCAGCTGGCAGTCTCCGGCTATCTGGCCGTCACTGGCTTGCTGCAGCTGATTATCGGCCCGATGTCCGACCGCTACGGGCGGCGCCCGGTGATGATTGCCAGCCTCACCATTTTTCTGATTGCGACTGCGCTGGCGCCTTTCGCGCCGACCATCGAAACATTTCTGGCAATCCGCATGCTGCAGGCCGGTGTTGTCTCCGGCATGGTGTTGTCGCGCGCCATCGTGCGCGACATTGTCGGCACCGAACAGGCTGCCTCGATGATCGGCTATGTCACCATGGGCATGACGCTGGCGCCGATGATCGGCCCGGCGCTGGGCGGGGTCATGGAAGAACTGTTCGGCTGGCAGTCGGTCTTTGCCCTGCTGTTCGTGTTCGGAGTGGTGGCTTTCATCCTGTTGCTGGCCGATCTCGGCGAAACAAACCTCAACCGCTCTCCCAGCATGCTCAAGCAGTTTGGCGCCTATCCCGAACTTCTCCGTTCGCGCCGCTTCTGGGGCTATTCGCTGACGGCGACTTTCGCCTCTGGTTCATTTTTCTCGTTTCTTGGCGGCGGCCCGTTTGTGGCCACGACAATCCTCGGCATGCAACCCTCCCAACTCGGCTTCTACTTTGTCTTTATCGCGCTGGGATACATGACCGGGAACTTCTTCTCCGGCCGTTTTGCCAGCCGGATAGGCATCAACCGCATGATGGTGACCGGCTGCATCATCGCCACGCTCGGCATGACGCTGGCGTTAACGCTGTTTCTTGCCGGGCTGTGGCATCCCTTGTCCTTCTTCGGCCCGATCTTTTTTGTTGGCCTTGGAAACGGTGTGACACTGCCAAGCGCCAATGCCGGCATCGTCAGCGTCCGCCCGCATCTTGCAGGTTCTGCTTCTGGCCTTGGCGGCGCAATGATGATTGGCGGAGGCGCGGCGCTCTCGGCACTGGCCGGCGCAATCCTGTCCGCAGAGACCGGACCCTACCCGCTGATCATCGTCATGCTGGTTTCCTGTGTCCTCAGCGTGTTTGCCACACTCTATGTTATCCGCGTCGAGAACAGCCTTGCTGACGACGCCAAGATTGGCCGGACATCTTGAAGATCGCTGGCGTCATTGTTGACGGCGGCTTTGGGGAACCCATCACCAGCATCGACAAGCGTATTTGCCTGTTGGCAGGGTAGCCACTGTTTTGGTGAGGGTCGAACGTTTGCCATCCCAAACTCTTCGCCTGACCCGAAAGCTCACAAAGCTTACCTGCATTGACTCTGGGTAAGTTAGTATTTCCTGTTGCAATCCCCGACAAAACAGTGGGAATATTCATCCCAGCGCGGTGACCATCACCTGCGATCATCGGAATGCGGCGGCAACAAGCTGCAATCCAGCCAACAGAGAGGACACCTATGTTTATTTCCAAGCGGATCACGCTGGCAGTTTCTGCTGCTGCACTCATATTGTCGATGGGCACTGCTGCCCAGGCCGCCAGCCATGGCGGCATGAAGAAGATCATAATCGGCACCGAAGGCGCCTACCCGCCCTTCAACAACCTTGAATCCGATGGCAGCCTCGTTGGCTTTGACGTAGACATCGCCAAGGCGCTTTGCACCGAAATGAAGGTCGAGTGCGAATTCGTCACCCAGGATTGGGATGGCATCATTCCAGCGCTTCTCGCCGGCAAGTTCGACGCCATCATTGCCTCGATGTCGATCACCGATGAGCGCAAGGAGAAGGTCGACTTCACCAACAAGTATTACAACACCGGACCGGCCATCGCCGTACCGACGGACAGCGCGATCACGGATGCAACCGACGCCGGGCTTGCCGGCAAGGTGATTGGTGCGCAGTCCTCGACCACTCACTCCAACTTTGCGGAAGCCAAGTTTCCGTCTGCCGAACTCAAGCTTTATCCGACGCCTGACGAATACAAGCTCGACATCGCTTCGGGTCGCGTCGATGCGGTCATCGACGACGTGATCGTGCTGTCGGATTGGCTCAAATCAGACGACGGCAAGGCCTGCTGCAAGTTGCTCGCCGCCCTGACTCCGGATCCGGTGATCAATGGCGAAGGCGCCGGCATCGCCATCCGCAAGGGTGAAACCGAACTGCGCGACATGTTCAACACCGCCATCGCCGCGATCCGCGCCAACGGCACCTACAAGACTATCAACGACAAGTATTTTGACGTCGACGTCTATGGCGACTAAGCCTGACATGAGCAGGTAAACCAACGCGATAAGACGGCGGGCGAGCTATCGTCCGCCGTTGCATTCCAAGACCGCGAACAAAGCGGCAAAGTCAGGGGACCGCATGGAACCGACAGCATCGCTGGGTGGGCAGCTTTATTCGCTTGCATCGCTGTTTGATCCGTTTTGCGGCCCGGTCGGGTTTCTCAATCTTCTGCCCGAAGGCTCCCTGTTGTCATGCGGAGACACCGGCTGGGGCGACGAGGTTGCACGCGGCTTCTTTGTCACCATCACGCTGGCGCTGTGCACATTGCCGATCGGGCTTATAATCGGTCTGTTCCTGGCCCTGGCAAAGCAGACCGAGGTCCGCTCTCTCCGCACGGCGGCAAATATCTACACCACCATCTTCCGCGGCCTGCCCGAACTTCTGACAATTTTCATGATCTATTTCGGCCTGCAGATTGCTGTCCGTGAGGTCGCCATCGCGCTGGGCTACGAACGCGGCTTCGATATCAACTCCTTCGTCGCCGGCACCATTGCGCTGTCACTGGTTTTCTCGGCCTATGCGTCGGAGGTGCTGTCGTCGGCGTTCAAGGCAATTCCCAAGGGCCAGTACGAGGCTGGCTATGCGCTGGGCCTGCGCCCGGGCAAGACCATGCGGCTGATCGTCCTGCCGCAACTCGTCCGTATTGCCCTGCCCGGCCTCGGCAATCTCTGGATGATCCTGATCAAGGATACCGCACTGATCTCGGTGATCGGACTTGGCGACACGTTGCGCCAGACAGGTATTGCCGCCAAGGTCACCAAGGAAGCCTTCTTTTTCTACGGAACCGCGTGCCTGCTGTTCCTCGCCTTGGCAATGGTTTCCTCCGTGGTGTTCTCGAAAATCGAAACCCGTGTGCGCCGTTCGGGAGTAAACCAATGAGCGCCGTCGAGACCCTCATTGCACCGCAGCCGGCACCGCCGCGCGAGCCTTTCCGCTGGACAGGCATGCGCATCCTCGGCGCGACCCTGCTGGGTATTTGGATAATGGCAGGCATTGCTCTGGTCCTGTGGCTGATCGATGCCTGGGACATCGACAAGGTCATCACCTACGGCCCCAAACTGCTTTCAGGCCTCGCCACAACGCTGACCCTTGTCGGGATCTCCATAACACTGGGTGCCATCCTCTCTCTCCCGGTCGCCTTCGGCCGGATGTCATCCAACCGGTTCCTCTCCTCCATCGCTTACGGTTACGTCTATTTCTTCCGCGGCACCCCGCTGATCGCGCAATTGTTCCTGATCTATTACGGGTTAGGCAGCTTCCGCGATCAACTCGAGGCGCTGGGTCTGTGGGTGTTTTTCCGCGATGCCTGGAATTGCGCACTGTTCGCCTTCACGCTCAACACTGCCGCCTATCAGGCCGAAATCCTGCGCGGCGCCATCGAAAGTGTTGCCCGCGGCCAGCATGAGGGCGCAGCCGCCCTCGGTCTGACCCGGTTCCAGACCTTCCACCGCATCATCCTGCCCCAGGCGATGATCGTGGCGCTCAGGCCCTATGGCAACGAGATCATCCTGATGATCAAGGGCTCGGCAATTGTCGCCATCGTCACGGTGTTCGACCTGATGGGCGAGACCCGGCGGGCCTATTCCCGCACCTTTGATTTCCAGACCTATATCTGGGCGGCGGTGTTCTATCTCGTCATTGTCGAGGCCTTGCGCAACATCTGGGAAAAGATGGAACAACGACTGACCCGGCATCTCAAGCGATAGCCCTCAAACGATAAAGCTTCATTCGCTGCTTGCCGCGCTCGCGCCTTTGTATAAAAGGGGCGCGAAACCAGATTTGGAGCCTCCCATGGCCAAGACCGACGATGATGCTTTGGCGGAAGCCTACAACCGTGCGCTGGCGCTGGAAAAATCAGGCGATTTCGATCTCGCCGCAGCGGCTTACGCAGAGGTGCTGGCGCTTGATCCCGACGATCACGGCGGCGCGGCTGTGCGGCTCGCCTCGATGAAGCGCGGCGACGTGCCAACGCGGGCGTCAGAAGCCTACGTCACGACGCTATTCGACCAGCATGCAGAAGTGTTTGAAAAGGTGCTGGTCGAGGATCTGGGCTATCACGTGCCGCTGCTGCTGCGCCAGCGGCTGATCGAACTTGGCGAGACCAGCTTCGAGCGCATGCTCGATCTCGGCTGCGGCACCGGCCTCACCGGCGGCGCGCTTGAAGATATGGTCGATGACGCCACAGGTCTCGATCTGGCCGAGAACATGGTCGAGATCGCCCATGAAAAGGGCCTCTACGACACGCTCTATGTCGCCGATGCCGTCGACTATCTCGAAGACAATGACGACGAGCCGTTCGACATCATTGCCGCAACCGATGTACTTCCCTATCTCGGTGCGCTCGAGCCATTGTTTGAGGCGGCTGCTAAAAACGCGGATCCCAACGCCCTGTTCTGCTTTTCAAGCGAGACCCTGCCCACCGAGGAGTTTGAAGGCCGCCCTTACACCGTCGGCGGGTTCCAGCGCTTCGCCCATCAGCTCGATTATGTCCGCCAGGCGCTCAGCACCGCAGGTTTCGAGACAATCGAGGCCGGCGACATCATCGTCCGCCACGAGCAGGGCCTGCCGATTGCCGGACACCTGTTTATCGCACGGAAGAGCTGATGAACAAATTTGTCTCGATCTAATTCGGCTTGAGGCAAATCCCACGGATGCGGGCGCCGCAATGCACGCCCAACTGCGCTCAAACTTCGCGGGCCGCCAGAGCTGCAATATCGGCAAGACCGGGTTTCCCGCCGGGGCCGATGACGACGTAGGCCGCTCCGTTGCCTTTCCAAGAAACAAAGTCAAAGCCCTTGATGGTCTGCTGCTTGAATACCGGTGCCGGTGCTGCATCGCTGTTCATGCTGCTTTGCAGGCACAGCGCGATGACCGTGCCGTCCGCCTGCCGGTACATCAGCTGCGCGACCGGCTTGCCGTTGGCGACCAGAAGACGCCCGCCCTCGAACGTCAGGCCAAATCCGGCCAGATCGGGGATCGAAAACGCAACCCCGACGGTCGCCCCCAACCATTTCTTGATATGATCGGACTCATCCGCTGCCACTTCGACAAGGTGACGCTGCTGGCTGGCATAGACTGCGTGATAGTCGGCGATGTCGCTCAGCCAGCCCGCACTGGCAACCACAGTGCCGGTAGGAGCGACCTGGTCCTTGAGCAGATAGCCTCCCGCCCCGCCAAAAATGAACAGGGCAAATCCAGCCGCCAATGCACCCCAAACCGGACGACGCGCCGGGCTCGTGGCAGGCATCCCGACTGGGGATGACTTGATCTTCTGGGCAATCGCCAGCGGAACCGGCTCACTCAGAAGCGCATCGAACTGTTCCAGTGCTGCCGCATCGGCGGCCATCAGCACATCCAGCTCGGCTCGCGCCGCAGGGTCTGATTCCAGCAAGGTTTCGATCGCCAGGGCATCGGCGGCTTCCAGCTCACCGTCCAGATAGGCGCTCAACTTGATCGAGATATCTGTCATGTCGTGATCCGCTCCCCTTGACCAAGCGCGGATACCAGCAGTTTTCGTGCCCTGTGAATGCGGCTCATTACGGTTCCAACCGGAATTTCCAGAAGTTCCGAGACTTCCAGATAGCTGTAGCCCTCGGCGCAGACCAGCATCAAGGGGCGGGAAAGCTCCGCAGGCAGGGCGCTGACCTTGCCCTGCACCTGCTTTGCCGCGAGGGCATCATCGGCATCGCCGGTCTGCAGCTCCGTCGCCTCTTCCGCCGGGACTTGGCCCTGTCCTTGCCGAACCTGACGTTTGCGGATCTCGCTGATCCAGAGGTTGCGGGCGATGCGAAACATCCAGCGGTCCAGCGGCTGTCCGGGGTCGTAGTGATGCCATTTTTGCAGCGCCGCAGCACAGGCATCCTGCACCAGATCATCGGCATCCGGAGCCGAGCGGGTTAAGGTCATGGCAAAGCGGCGCAATCGAGGCAGAAGCCCAATTATCTCTGTCTTGAACTGGTCTGGCGTTGTCACCCTTGCCTCGTTCTTATTGTCTGCGGCATGGCCCCAGATTGCCCGGGCAATCTGACCCCGAAAGCCGACATTCGCCGGTCGCGCGCATATAGTGACCATTTCCGTCACAGTTGCAATCCGCCTTTCCCTCAAGCCTGAACCCGGCAACCGGGGGCCGCGATGAATGGACTCGCCGCCCCCGGAGTTCGAATTATCAGTGTGCGACGTGCCAGACGCCGCCAACGCCGTCGCCATTGGTCTCACCCGGCTGGGTATCGCCAACCCAGAAGTAAAGCGGCATGCCGTCCTTTGCCCACTGCTTGGCGCCATCCTTGCGCTCAATGGTGCTCAGCCCCGGCATGTCGGCGCCATTGTCTGCAATGTACGGAGGCCAGTTGACCGCACAATCGTCATAACAGACCGACGTGCCCGCCGTATCTTTGTCAAAAGTATACAGTGTCATGCCGTTGCTTGCGGTCAGGTTCGCGTGGGCGGCTGCATAGGCTCCACTGCATCCCGCGGCCAGAACTGCGAGGGTGGCAAGGGTTGTAAATTTCATGGGAAACTCCTGTTCAATATTACCGGAACGACAACGAGCGGCGCTCTCAAATGGGTTACGCCTGTGCTGTTCAGTTTATTCTCGAGAAAAACATTTATCTAATAAGCGTCTGATATATATATGTTATTCCTTGCAACATGTTCTTGTCGCCTGGGTGGCGATCACGAAACCGTGAACACTCCGAATAATTTGGGATGCTGTCACGTAAGCCAATCGATACCCAAAACCAAAGGAGCTTCAAAATGCGCACACTCATCCTCACCACCGCTCTCCTGTTCCCCATGGCCGCCTATGCCGCCGGGTCATCCTCCGACAGCTCGCCGCCAAAGCCCACCCAAACCACCACGTCCTGCCAGAACGGCCAGGTTTGGGACAAGAAGACAAAATCATGTGTCGACGCGAAGGAAAGCCGGCTCGACGACGACACGCGCTACGGCGCCGTGCGAGAGCTGGCCTATGCGGGAAAATACAAAGAAGCGCTTTATGTGCTTGCGGCGATGTCTGACCAGAACGAAAGCCGTGTGCTGACCTATTACGGCTTTACCCATCGAAAGGCAGGCCGGACTGATCTCGGGATGCAGTATTACAATGCCGCGCTGAAGGCCGATCCGGACAACCTGCTTGCACGGTCCTATATGGGACAGGGCCTGGTGGCAGCAGGCAATATTGAAGCCGCCCGCGTTCAGCTGGCAGAGATCGAGGCCCGCGGCGGCAAATCAAGCTGGCCTGAAACCTCGCTTCGCAAGGCAATCCAGACAGGCAAGACCTACAGCTATTGATCTACCTCCAGTAGATCAAAGTGACCTGGCAGATGGCCATTTTTACGGCTTCTGTTGGGTCACTTTTTGGCTTGCTCAATCCAGTAAAAATATCTGCAGGCCTTGCGCATTCCACCCCGCCTCAGCCGGGGCTCAAGCTCCACACACCAGCCGGATCAGCCACATCGGTGGCCGGAATCTCGATCGAGTTGACGTCGGCCCAGAGCGCAGCAAAATCGCTGTAATGGCCCGAGAACACATTGCCCGATTGGCCTGTTGTCTGGATGTAGGTGGCGTGATCGAGATCGGCCATGTCGAAAATGCCGCGATAGCTTGCCGCATTGGTGTTGGCATAGGGATCCTCGTCGTCTTGAACTTGGGTTCGTCCGCGATCAAGTGTGAACGGCCCGCCGCCGCTTTCCACTTCAACATTGAAGAAGCGCTTGAGCAGGCTGACTTCGCCGAATGGGCGATGCACGCCCTTGGCGTAATGTGCTTGCCCCCAGCGCCATTTGCTGGAGTCTTCGCCATAGCGGGTCGAGAGATCAGCAATCGCCGCTTCGAAAGCTGTCATCACGATCTGGTCACAGCTTTCCTCGGTCTCGGTGGTTTTGACGTCGCACCAGTTGCGCGCGGTCTGGCCGTCAAGCAGACGCTCAAGCACCTTGCCGCGCACCTTGAACCAGTCCTTGAACAGGAAGCCGAGATCGTCCTCAAAGGTCTTGATCATGGTGTGGCGGACCCAGGCGATGAACAGCAGCGGCTCCATTTTATCGCGCGCCATCTGGGCATCCCAAGATGCAATCCGGGCCACGAGAGCTTGATCAGCTTGAGACAGCGTCTTGCCATCAAGAGCTTTGAGCATGCGCGGTTTCAGGCTTGCAAATGCCGGGGAGAATATATCCGCCTGTACCTGCCGAGACGTCGCCGGCGTGTGCTTCTCATTGGCGCCGTTGATCAGCGTTTCAATACGTTCCTGGCGGTAAGGTTCCTCCCAATCGAATGTCAGGTGCACCGGATAATCCGGTCCGACGATTTTGGTGTTGGCCGTCGCAATCAGCCCGTTTTCAGGATTGTTCTGCCGTGGCAGGTCCTTGTAGGGCGCGAAGCCGCGCCAGTCATAGATCGCGTTCCAGCCCGGCGCAGGAGCGCGGCCCATCAGCCGGTTGGCGGGATCGCGCCGCGGTACCCTTCCCGCCGCCACCAAACCGATATTGCCCGACCGGTCAGCCACCACCATCGACTGCATCGGCGTCAGGAATGCCTCAAATCCGGTTTGAAAATCCTCGACCGTGCGCATGTCATATAGCCTTGGCCCAACCATCGCCGTGGTATCGTCATGCGCCAGCGCCACCCATTGCAGCGCCGCCACCGTATTTTCGGGTAACAGCTTGTCGAAATGCTTGTAGCTTGCCGGAAACACCGGACCATGACGGCTCCAGCGGCGAGTGAAGCGCTGATCTTCGCCACCGCGGATCTTGATGACTTCCTCTTGTCTCCCGAAGGCCTCCCAGCCGGTTGGGGTCAGATACTGGTCCGGATTGGCTGGATTGACCCGCTCGACAAACACGTCCTGTGCATCTGTGGCGGTATTGGTGAACCCCCAGGCAATGTCGTTGCCACGCCCCAAAAGCACATAAGGCGTCCCCGGCAGCGACGGGCCAATCAGATGGCGTGGTTCGTCAAATTCTTCCGTGACTTCCAGATGCGCCAGATACCAGACCGACGGCGCCATAAGTCCCAGGTGAGGATCGTTGGCGAGCACGGGTAGGCCCGAGGCTGTCCGTTCTCCCGAAATCACCCAGTTGTTGGATGCGCCAGTCGACAGTACTCCATCGATGTCGGCAAAGTTCTCCGACCCATCGACGATGGTCAAATTCGCGCCGATCGGCGCCGTTTCGAGCCCGAGCAGTGCAGTCAGATCCGGCATCGGCGGTGGATTGTCGGCATCCAAGTAAGGCAGAAGATCCTGAACTTCGGCATCGTTCAAACCGATCCGGGCAAATCCGAGTCGCATAGCTTCCTCGCCAAGGTTCTCTGCCAGAGAAATCGACATCATCTTGATTGAGGTCAACGTGTCGACCGGTATCCAGGGCTCAGGCTTGACACCCAGGATCAGGTATTCCGGCGGCAGCTTTGATGAAAACACCTGCGGATTGCGCTCGATCCAGGCATTGACGCCGCGTGCATAACCTTCAAGCATTGCCTTGGTTTCAGCATCCATGACGCCCATCGAGGCTGCCGCCGCCTCATGAATGCCCATGGTGCGGAGCCAGATATCGGTATCGACGGTGGCGCTGCCAAACATTTCCGACAGCCGTCCCTGCCCGGCCATGCGGCTGACTTCCATCTGCCACAAGCGGTCCTGAGCATGCGCAAAGCCGAGACCGGCAGCAACATCGGCCCGGGTTTTCGCCTTGATGTGCGGCACGCCATTTTGGTCACGTGTGATCGTCACGTCTCCGCCCAGCCCGGCGATTTGCATCGCCCCGTCAGATGGCGCTTGCGACCGCGAAGCCCACAGCATTCCCGCTCCTGCAGCCATCACCACCAGTGGAGTGAGGAGAAGAATGAGCTTGATAAGCCCTTTGAGGATGCGCATCATTGGTCTATGTCCCTCCCATAAGCCGGCTGCTTGCTTTACGTAACTTGCAATCAAGTCAGCCGTAAAGCGCATTTGTGACAAAAGGATAAGCGAAATGGCAACAGTAGCATTCATTGGTCTGGGCGTTATGGGCTACCCCATGGCAGGTCACCTCAAAACCAAGGGCGGCCACGAACTCAGGGTCTACAACCGCACGGCTGATAAAGCCCGCAAATGGGCCGGCGAGTTTGGCGGCACGGCTTGCGACACGCCCGCCGACGCTGCCAAGGGCGCCGATTTCGTCTTTACCTGCGTCGGCAACGACGATGATTTGCGCGCTGTCACACTCGCTCCGGGCGGCGCATTGCATGGCATGAGCAAAGGCGCGATCCTGATCGACAACACCACCGCGTCGGCCGAAGTGGCGCGCGAGCTGGCCGATGCCTGCGCGGACAAGGGCTGCGGCTTTCTCGATGCGCCGGTATCAGGCGGCCAGGCCGGTGCTGACAATGGCGTGCTGACCGTCATGGTTGGCGGCGACGAAGCAACCTTTGCGAAAGCCAATCCGGTGATCGACGCCTATGCCCGCATGGTCGGCCTGATGGGCCCGGTCGGCAGCGGCCAGCTGACAAAGATGATCAACCAGATCTGCATCGCCGGTCTGGTTCAGGGCCTCGCCGAAGGCATCCATTTCGGAAAGAAGGCCGGTCTCGACATCGAGAAAGTGATCGACGTCATTTCCAAGGGCGCCGCCGGGTCCTGGCAGATGGAAAACCGCCACAAGACCATGAATGCCGGCAAGTATGATTATGGCTTTGCCGTCGACTGGATGCGCAAGGATCTCGACATCGTTCTCAATGAAGCCAAGCGCAACGGCGCGACCCTGCCCGTCACGGCGCTGGTCGACCAGTTCTACGCCGACGTGCAGGCTATGGGCGGCAACCGCTGGGACACATCCTCGCTGCTGGCGCGCCTTAACAAGTAAAATGGCACCCCGCCGGCCGCCGGAAAATGCCGACTACACCGTGCCAGATATCCTGGCATGGCTTGAGGCGAACGGGTCGGCGGATAACATTGCCGGAATGTCCCGCTTCGGCATCAACACCGAAAAAGCTTTCGGCGTCGGCAACGCGGCGCTGAGGCCTTTCGGCAAGACGTTGGGGAACAATCACGAGCGCGCGCTGGAGCTCTGGCAGACCGGGATACGCGAAGCCCGGCTGCTGGCCCTGTTCACCGATGAGCCCGGCCGGGTGAGCCCGACACAGGCGCGCGACATGGCGGACGATTTCAACAGCTGGGAAATCGTCGACCACGCCTCCGATCTGTTCGTTGATGCCGGTCATCTCTATGAACTTGTTCCGGAATTTGCTGCAGACGAGCGCGAATTCGTCCGCCGCACCGCGTTCGCCATGATCGCCTGGGGTGCGGTGCACCTGAAAAAACGCGACGACGTGGACTTCATCGGCTTTCTTCCGCTTATCGAGTGCTATGCAGACGACCCGCGCAACTTTGTCCGGAAAGCAGTCAACTGGGCTTTGCGGCAGATCGGCAAGCGGAACCTGACCTGCCACGGCCCTGCGCTGGCGCTGGCAGAAAAGCTCGCCACGTCGGACGACAAGACCGCGCGCTGGATCGGCAAAAACGCGGTCATGGAGCTGACGGACCAAAAAGTCCGGCAGCGCCTGGCATCAAAACAGCGTTAAAACCGGCGGGTTACATCCCTTCGGCAGCATCCTTGATGATGTCCGAGAGCAACACGTTGACCGCGTCGCGCTCACCGCCTGCAGGCAACATTCTGAAGCCAACGGTAACGGTTCCCGGCTTTTCAGCTGCTTCATAGGCAAACACCACATAAGGGCAATAGGCGATATCGCCGATTTCGGCTTCCATCACCTTGCGCGACACCACGGCCGAGCAGAAGGTCAGGAATTCCGCGTCCTTGTAGAGCGCCTTGCTGGCATCAACATCGGTTGCGGTGCGGTTCAGCATCTCGCCGAGAAAGCCGTGGTAATCGACCTTGAAGCCGCGATTGACGATGGCGTTCTCAATGCCGGCCGTAACATCGGCAAAAGCCGCATCGCTTTCAATGGTTTTGATATCGTCGCCTGCAGCTTGGGCACCGGTTGCCAGGCAGAACAGAACTGTCGTCGCGGCAAGAAGCATCTTCATGTCAAATCTCCAATCAGGGCTAAACTCTCAACATATCGAAATTTCACCATACACCGCAAATGGCGGCATGGTGAGAGATATCATCGCGACTTTTCGCCTCTGTAGCCTGCTTTGCGTTTGATCAAACGCCGGAAGAGCGCCCTCGCAAAGAGGCATATGCGTCATCCCGCCGGAGCGCGTCAGAAGTCAGCTCGCCTCGGATTTTTCCTTGGCCAGCTGAATATAGTCCAGCGGCAATTGCGTCGTGTACTTGATTTGCTCCATGGCGAAAGACGACGAGACGTCGCGGATCTCGATCTTGGCGATCAGCCGCTTGTAGAATGCATCATAGGCCGCAATATCAGGCACAACCACGCGCAGCAGGTAATCGACATCGCCGCTCATCCGGTAGAATTCCACCACTTCAGGAAATTCGGTGATGACTTCGGAGAACCGTTTCAGCCACTCGTTGGAGTGAGAATTTGTGCGGATCGACACGAACACCGTGACCTTTGCGTTGACTGCCACCGGATCAAGCAGCGCCACGCGGCGCGTGATAACGCCGTCTTCCTCCAGTTTTTGAATACGCCGCCAGCAAGGCGTCGTCGAAAGTCCTACTTTCTTGGCGATTTCAGCCACGGCCAGAGTGGAATCTTCCTGCAACAGGCGGAGAATCTTGCGGTCGAGGCGGTCCATTGATGTCTCCAGAATAACCAGAAAAAGAAAGTAGCCCCCTGATATCGTGTCCCAATCGCCTTCACAAAGAAAATATTACCCGTGAGCAGGCAATCACGAGGTAATATTTCCACCATCTTGCGATATCTTCTCTTTCACCAACTGCTTAAGCTCCGGCAGCAATTCCGCTTCGAACCATGGGTTCTTGCGGATCCAGCCGCTGTTGCGCCAGGATGGATGAGGCAACGGCATCACCGGACACTCCGGATCGCTCTCGGCGAGGATAGACCGCCAGTTGCGAACGGTGTCGGTCAGGGTGTTTTGCTTGAGTGCCCCCAGATGCCACGCGTGCGCATACTGGCCAATCACCAGAATGAGCCGGAGCTGCGGCATAGACTTCATCACTCTGTTTCGCCAGGCAGGTGCACATTCCCGCCGCGGCGGCAGATCGCCGCCCTTTGCATCCTGTCCCGGAAAACAGAACCCCATCGGCACAATGGCGAAAAGGTCCGGATCGTAGAACTGCGTCTCGTCAACACCGAGCCAGTCCCTCAGCCGGTCACCGGAGGGGTCTGTGAACGGCCTGCCGCTCAAATGCACCCGCGTCCCCGGCGCCTGACCGGCAATCAGGATCCGGGCCTTTGACGACGCGACACAGACCGGGCGCGGCTCATGTGGCAAGGCATTTGCCGGGCCGCCCGCAGGCGTATCCCGGCAAATCCGGCAGGCAGCGATCTCATCAAGCAGCATGGCGAGCGCCGCATCCGGATCTCGCGTTCTGCCGCTCTCCGTGCTCATCTGACTGTCATGCCTTGGCGCTTGGCCTCGACGACACTGCCTGATACCAGCGCATCACATTTTTGAGGTGCTCCGGCCGATCGATGCGCGCTGGCTTCATGAAATCAAACGCAATCATCCCGGTGATGTCAGCGATGGTGTAGCGGTCGCCGGCGATAAATTCGCGGCCCGCCAGTTCCTGATCCAGCATCTCCAGAAAAGCCAGTGCCTTGGGACGGTTGATCTCGCCCCATTCCGCAAGCTGCGGCACTTCCCATTCCTTCATCGCCGGATGGGTGTGCCGGAAGGCGTTGGCGACAGCACTCAGGAAATGATGCTCCATTCGCCGGTTCCACATCTCGACGACTGCCCTGTCCTTGGCATCCGTTCCCATCAGCGGCGGCTCCGGATGCAGTTCTTCGAAATAACGGCAGATAGCCACTGATTCAGATATTGCTGTGCCGTCATCGAGCACCAGGACAGGCAATCGCTGCAGCGGATTGAGTTCGGTTACTTCAGCCGATTTGTGACCCAACTGCCCCATGTCCACCGGCACCTTTTCAACTTCGATGCCCTTTTCTGCCAGAAACACGGTTACCCGTCGCGGATTTGGCGCGCGTCCGCCATCATAAAGTTTCATGCGATTTTCTCTCCCGATTCAACAAGTCTGATCAGACACCAAACAGCCGCCGCAGAAAAGCCATCAGCACCGACAATCCGGCATGAAAATCCTCATCCAGCCCTCCGTGAACGGTTCGCCATTCCTTCGGCCGTTGAAAATCTCCGGCCCATAGCCCCGCCCGGGCCGATCTGGCCTCGGCTTCGGCCACCTCATAATCGCCAAAGGCGATCGCATGCCCCGATCGCACCATTGTGGCATTCAGATCCACGCCACCAGCTTTGCAGCGCACCAGATCACGGCCATACCGGTCAATTCCTTCGCCCTTGCAATCAACCCGATGACGGCCGACCAGCCCTCTGAGAAAGGATGCGGCCTCGATGCCGCAGCCATACTCGTGGCCATCCTTGCGACAGCGCTGCTTGAGTTCCGGCGCATCAATCCCCTTGAGCCGCAACCGCCGCTTATCCAGCGCCAGGCTGTCGCCGTCCACGACCCGCACCGGGCCGGATATATCCGCACCGGCCAAATGCTCCATGCGCGCGGCAACAAACGCCGCGCCCGCAAAGATCAGAACAGCCAGACAGATGTCGAGGAATTTGCGCCAGCGTGGGCGACGCAAACGGGCTGGTCTTTTTCGGAATCTCATCTCGCCAAATGAACTCATTCATTCATTGGGTTCAAGGTGATTGATCCGCAATGGAAACCAAAATGCAAACAGGTTCTTAAACTTTGGCGACTAGATTTTCTGTCGGAACCAGAGATATCGGAAACAAAGTGTCGACGCCCCAGACCATGACCGACAAGAATATTGTCGATCGTTCGCGTATTCACAAAAACGCGGCGGTCGTTAAAACCGTGCGCGCCACCCGCGAACAATTGCAGCATGGTCGCGAGAAATCACCTGTTTTTAACAATGAAATGCTCCGCCTGCACATAAATGCAGTGCTGCAGGGCGCAGCTGCACCTCCGGTGCTTGTTATTCTGACAGCTGTGGGCGGACTCTGGTTCGATGACGCAGTCTGGTTGCTCGCCTGGGCTTTGATGGCGCTGACTGTTTATGCCGGATTGATATTGGTTGCGCGGCGTGCCTCACGTGTAAATTGCGACGAAGAAGCCACCAAACGCTGGCGGAAACGGTTCCTTGCGATTTACGCTGTAATCGGATTGGTATGGGCATTTCTTGCCTATCAGGATTGCACTGCCTGTCAGGGCGATACCTTCATCTTCTACAAATCAGCCGCCTTGTTGATCGCGTTGGCCGCCACCGCAATGACGACCTTCGCGTTGCGTTCAGCACTCTACTTCATTGCGGTGCCAATGGTCGCCGGGCTGGCGTTGCGCACAAGCATCAGTCGCGACATCATGGATTTCTCCGCCCTGGCGATGATCCTGGCAGCATCCATGTTCTTCGTCTTCATGTCGAAACGGCTCTACACCACCAACCTGAAAATGCTCAGTTTCCAGACAGAAAAAGATGACCTGATCGCCGAACTCGAGGTCGCCAATTCGGTGTCCGACGAGGCACGCCGCCGCGCAGAGGAATCCAATCTCGCCAAGTCGCGCTTTCTTGCCTCCATGAGCCATGAGCTCAGAACTCCGCTCAACGCCATTCTCGGATTTTCGGAAGTGATGTCCGGCGAGGTGCTGGGTCCGATGGAGAACGCCAGCTACAAGGAATATGTCGGCGACATTCATCGTTCTGGTCAGCACCTTCTTAATCTGATCAACGAAATTCTCGATCTTTCGCGCATTGAAGCAGGACGATACGAGCTCAACGAGAACGCATTGTCGCTTGCCGACATCGCCGAGGATTGCATTGGACTGGTCCAGCTCAAGGCGCGCAGCAAGAACATCCGCTTGATTGAAGCGTTTGAGGAAAATCTGCCGATGGTCTGGGCGGATGAAAAGTCCATGCGTCAGGTGGTCCTCAACCTTTTGTCGAATGCGGTCAAATTCACCCCGTCCGGCGGCGAAATTCGCGTCAAGCTGGGTTGGACCGCCGGTGGCGGGCAATATCTGGCGATCAAGGACAATGGCCCCGGCATCGCAGAGGAAGAAATCCCGGTGGTGCTGTCTGCCTTTGGTCAGGGTTCTGTCGCCATCAAGAGCGCTGAGCAGGGCACCGGTCTCGGGTTGCCAATCGTTCAGGCAATCCTCGCCAAGCACGGCGGTGAATTCGTGCTCAAATCCAAACTGCGCGAAGGCACAGAAGGTATCGCCATCCTGCCGGCCAAGCGCGTGCTCGAGAGCATGGCTCCCGTGGAGGGGGTCCCCAGCGCGTCAATCAAGAAAAAGCGGGCCTTCAGCTAAGCTCAAGACCCGCCCCGCATTTGACTTGGCTTTTTAGTCTTTGCCAGCAACACCGGCCTGAGCAAAGGTTGCCATTCCGGTATGACATTGGGCCGCGGCCTTGACGATTCCTGCCGCAAGAGCCGCACCAGTCCCCTCACCCAGACGCATTCCCAACGCCAGCAATGGCGTTTTGCCAAGTTTCTCGATCGCAGCCATATGGCCCGGCTCGGCTGAAACATGACCGATTAGGCAATGATCCAGCGCGCTCGGGTTGATCGCATGCAGGACCGCCGCAGCAGCAGTCGCGACATATCCGTCAATGAGAACCGGAATACGTTCCATCCGTGCAGCAAGGATCGCACCGGCCATGGCGGCGAGTTCACGTCCGCCCAGACGCCGCAACAGCTCCAGCGGGTCATCAAGATGCGATTTGTGCAGGGCCACGGCGGTCTCGACCACTGCGATCTTTCGCGCCAGCACTTCGCCCTCCGAGCCTGTGCCGGGCCCGACCCAGTCAACTGCAGAGCCGCCATAAAGCCCGTAGAAGATCGCAGCCGCGATGGTGGTGTTGCCGATGCCCATTTCACCGATGCACAACAGATCGGTACCGCCTGCGACAGCCTCCATGCCAAATGCCATGGTGGCAGCACAGGTGCGCTCATCCATCGCCGCCTCGGTTGAAATGTCACCGGTCGGCACTTCCAGCGCCAGATCGAAGATCTTCAGCCCCAGATCGTTGGCAACGCAAATCTGGTTGATGGCAGCCCCCCCGGCAGCGAAGTTTTCCACCATCTGCGCGGTCACCGAAGACGGGAACGGCGAAACACCTTGCGCAGTCACGCCATGGTTGCCGGCAAATATCGCCACCAGCGGGCGGGTGACCTGCGGCGTCCGGCCTGTCCAGGCAGCGAGCCAGAACGCGATCTCTTCCATCCGCCCCAAAGCACCTGCAGGTTTGGTCAGTTGCGAATCGCGTTCGCGCGCCGCCGCAAGCGCCGCTGTATCTGGCCCCGGCAGATTACGCAGGAGTTCGCGAAAATCATCAAAAGGCAAACCGCTGGCACTCATTTTTTTCTCCAAGACTCTTCTGGCGCATGACGCGCGACGTGGCCCGGTGTAATTGTCAAATCGCCCAAGGACAATAACGTTCGCGACATCCGGGGATTTGACCAGAATATTGCCCCCGGCAGGAGACCGATATGCAGCTTAGTGATTATCTCGACGATATTGCCCGTGCCACAGGCTTTCTAAGCCGTTTGCCGATGCCTGCGCGTCATTTTGACGGTCACGATGGATCACTGGTGCGCGCATCGGGCATGTTTCCAGCCGCGGGACTGATCATCGCGCTGTGCCCCGCATTGGTGGTTTTGATCTTGTCGGCATTCGGCGCCAATGCTGCGCTGACTGCAATACTTGCGCTAACGGTTCTCATCGGCGTGACCGGCGCGCTGCATGAGGATGGGCTGGCCGATTCAGCAGATGCTCTTGGTGCAAGGGGCGGACGCGAGCAGATGCTCGAAATCATGAAGGACAGTCGAATTGGAACCTACGGGGTGCTGGCGCTGGTGGTGAGCTTCGCCCTTCGCGCAATTTCCCTGACCATCATTCTTTCTGTATCCGGAGGCTGGAGCACGTTTCTTGTGCTTCTTGCCATTGCAGCCGCATCCCGCGCTGCCATGGTCTGGCATTGGAACACCTTGCCCCCAGCCCGTCAGAACGGGGTTGCTGCCGCAGTTGGAGCTCCGGAAGAAAGCGCCAGAACATCGGCCTTGATATCGGGCGGCATTCTGTTCATAGCTCTTGTGAGCCTCACATCGGGGCTGGTTGCGGCATTGATCAGCTTGGCGCTTATGGCCGCTGCAGCCGGCCAATGGACATCCATGGTACGCACCAGGCTCAACGGGCATACCGGCGACACCATCGGCGCCACCCAGCAGATCACCGAGACCGTCTGCCTCACTGCCCTTGCCCTTTTGCTGTGAAGGACCAATATAAAACATCCAGAATGTCTGTAACCGAGCGAAGAATCCTATGAGCATAGAATCGCCCTGCATCCTGATATGCTCGATGGACATGAAATCCGGTTATTGTTTCGGTTGCGGACGGACCCGCGACGAGATCTCCGGGTGGATGGACTACTCACCGGAAACCAGACGTGAGGTCATGGCGGAATTGCCGGCACGGCTCGAAACGGTGGAGCGCAAACCACGCCGCGAAACAAGGCGACAGCGCATGGCGCGTGAAAATCAGGCCAGCTGACCGGGATGGTATTCATTCTCGCTTTGCTTGGTGCAGCCCTCGCCGTACTGATTTACAATCATGAAACCGGACTGAGTTTCGGCCTGCCCAACGACGATCTCGCCAGTCTTGTCTATCTCGGCCTGATTGCAGCCGTTGTGGGTGCAGGCGTGGTCGGCGCACATCGCAACATCGGTGAAATGATCAGGAACCTGTTGATCTGGGTGGTGATAATTCTCGGCCTTGCGACGGGCTGGCTATATCAGGATCAGGCCAGGGAGATGGTTTTGCGCGTTGCCGGCGGCCTGGCTCCAGGGCGACCGGTCACGGTGTCGGACAAGGATGGCCAGGCCGTCCTGATCCGGAAGTCATTGAATGGGCATTTTGAAGCCGCCGGCGAGGTCAATGGTGAACCGGTGAATTTCCTCATCGATACCGGCGCGACATCGATCGCGCTGTCGCATGATGACGCCTTGCGCATCGGCTTCACCGACGATGATCTGAGCTATACGCTGATTATAAACACCGCCAACGGCAAGGCTCGGGCAGCGCCTGTCCGGCTGAGCACCGTGACTGTGGGCTCAGTCGTGCGCAGCGGGCTGCGCGCAATGGTGGCTGAGCCGGGACGGCTCGACCAGAGCCTTTTGGGAATGAACTTTATATCTTCCTTAACCGCTTTCGAGATGCGGCGAGACGAAGTCATCCTCCGCGACTAGTATCCCCACATTGGTGTGCCCCTGTTGCGCAAGCCCGAGGTGTTCGACCAGTGGAAAGCCTCAGGCAAGCGACCAATGGCATTGTCGCAGTAGAATCACTTGCAAAAGGTGAGTTTCCGCCACTCATCGATTGTTCTGTTTGTATTCCCGAGCGCAGGTCACGACATGATATCCAGTTATCAATCCTACACTTTTTACACCAAGGACATCAATCAGACGCTGGCGCGTGCGGCTGCAGATCCGGTTGTCAGCAGGGAAGCGCAATATTACCGCGACACGATCGGCTCGATCACAAGCATCGATGATTTTCTCGACAATGACAGGGTGTATGCCTATGTGATGAAGGCTTACGGCCTTGAAGAAATGACTTATGCAAAAGCCTTTATCCGCAAGGTTCTTGAAAGTGATCTGACAGACAGCGACAGTTTCGCCAACCTTCTTACAGAAACCAAATACAAGACGCTGGCGGCTGCATTTGATTTCGGCAACACCGTAACATCCGAGATCATTCAAACCACCAGTCAAATTGACAATCTGATCGGCACCTATGAGCAAACGATCAGGAACAACGACGCTTTGCTGAAGGCGGACACCAATTACTTTACTGCAGTGTCCCAGACGTTCACAAACGTGGATGATCTATTCAGAAACACACGCGCACGCGATTACGTCTTCACCACATTTGGCATCGATCCCGATACTTTTGACTACGACACACTCAGGGGAGTGCTGACCAGCGACATCACCGATCCGGCGAGTTACCTAAATTCCGTGATCGCACCGAAAGTCAGTGACTGGCTTACTCTCATTGACGATCTCAATACGCAGTTGGCAGACCCTTCAAAAACGGCTGCAGAGATCGAGAGAATTGACTACCTGATCACACATTATACAAAATCGGTTGCAAAGGCTGACAACTTTTACAACATGGCCGCATCGTTCAATTTCAAAGCCGATGGAACGCTGGACACCGGTGTGCCGGCAATGAATGCAGCACAATTGAAATTGGTCACCGAAACCTACGTGCTTTCACAGCCAAGGTTGACCTCCACCGGAGCCCTGCTCAACAAGCAATACTATGAAGACACCATTTCTGGCATAACCTCGATAGACGACCTTCTGAACGATTCCCGTCTCAGCGTGACGATACTGACGGCTTTCGGTGTCCCGCTGACCACCAGCCGCGCCGATGTCAAATGGGCGCTGCAGCAGGATACGTCTGATCTTGCCGGAGCGATATATTCAAAAAGCGACGAGATGATCGCGTTGGCCAAGGCCTTCAATTTCGAAAGTGATGGCAGCATTACGCCTGGCAAGGACATTCAGGATGCAGAGCAACTCTTCCTGACAACTGCCTATTACATCGACAGATACAATGATGCCGATGACGAAGATGATGTGGCAGCGATTGCAAAATACAAGCTCTATATTGGCCTTACCAGCAATCTCGATGACTTTCTGTCGCTCCAACCAGCTGCCGTTACGATTCGGAACTTCGCGTTGAAGGCCTTCAACATATCTCCAGACGAGGTCTCCACTTTCAAACTGAAGCAGATTTTCACCAGTGATCCTTATGATCCCAAAAGCTATGTGAACCAGTTGAAGGATGACCGGTTTGTGGAACTGGCAAAGGCGTTCAATTTTACCGCAGATGGCAGCATTGGCCCACCGCGTTACGCGCAATCTGAAAATGAGATTACACGGATTGGCAAAGCCTACTACACTGCAGTGACCAGACTGGATTCCAGCGATTCATCTAAAAAGGCGGCTGAAGAAGAGGCGTCATATTATCGAACCAAGTTGCAAACGCTCGAGACCGTTGACGATCTTCTCGCTGACGTCCGCCTGAGAAATGTGCTGCTTGTAGCAGAAGGCTTGAGACCGGTTGACGTGAGTTCGGAAACACTCAGAGCGGTGTTGACGTCAGACCTCGATGATCCTGAGAGTTTTGCAAATATGCAGACCGACATCGCCTTCCAGAAGATTGCCGGGTCGTTCAATTTTGACGCAAACGGCATCATCCAGTCCGTCACCAACGAGAGCGTGCAAAATGAGCGCGGACTGATTGAAACCCAGCGTCTCTACCTGACACAAGCCGTCGAGGAGGAGGCTGGTGAGGACAGTCTCGGTGCTCGTCTCGCACTCTATTTCGAGCGCATGGCGCCTACTCTGACGAGCAATTACGATATCCTCGCTGACGATGCCTTGGCGCAATTCATTCGAACCACATTCTCGATTTCCGAGGACACTGCAAGCAGCGACATCGACAAACAAAAGGAGATGCTGGACAGGTTTTTGGACATCGACGACCTGCAGGATCCGGAGAAGATTGACAGTCTGGTGCGGCGCTTTCTTGCTCTCTATGATATCGACAACGGCATCGAGGACCCCGTGCTCTCCATTCTCGGAGGCAATTCATCCATCAACTTTGAAACAGTGGCGACACTGATGCAGCTGCGCTCCGGTTTCTGAGCGAAACGCGATGACTGTAATCGCCATGCGGAAACGCCCGGCGTTTGTTGGAACACTCCGGGCCGGAGCTATCAGGATTATTCCGGTCAGCTCAGACTATAGAGAAACCGTGCGGCCACCGTCAGCATGAAGCACCCGAAGGCGATTTCGAGGTGCCGTTTGTCCAGTGCGTGGGCAAATCGCACGCCGAGTGGGGCGACAAGAAGCGTTATTGGGATAATGAGCGCCGCCACCACCCAATTGATGTAACCGGTGGAAAATGGCGGTAGCCCTGCAGCTCCCCATCCGGCCCATATATAGCCAAACAGACCCGGGACTGCGATCAGCACGCCAATGCCTGCGGAAGTTGCCACGGCCTGATGCACCGGACGGCCGTAAAGCGTCATGAAGGTGTTGTTGAGAACGCCCCCGCCAATACCCATAAGTCCGGACAAGAGTCCGATTGACCAACCGACTGCGGCCCTGACCGGATTGGCCGGCAATTGATTGCCCAGCCGCCAGTGCTGTCTGTTCAACAACATTCGCAAACCAACCAGAATGGCTATCAGGGCAAAGATTGCACGCAAGCCCGCGCTCGAAACCGATGCAGCGACCAGCGCCGCAGATATCACCCCGAGCGGCACCGGCAGGATCCAGCTGCGCAGCAGGTCTTCATCGACTGCGCCTCTTTTTCTATGGGCCATAAACGACCGGATTGATGTCGGAACGATGATTGCCAGCGAAGTGCCAACCGAGAGATGCATGCGCACAGCATCATCGACATGAAGCAGTCCGAAAAGCTGGTAGAACACCGGCACCAGGATCGCCCCGCCTCCGATGCCGAACAGGCCGGCAAGAAAGCCAGCCACAGCCCCGGCTCCGGCAAGTGCTGCCGCAAACCAGATCAAGTCTCCTGTAGCCGGCATTCACGCAGTTCCTTGTTCGCGTCCAGGCGCATTGCCCGGCATGTTTTCCGCGGCTGGCTTTACCCCGCCGGGCATCCGTCATCAAACAGAGACATTTATCAAGCATTGTCCAGTTGCAACCGAGACATCCGCATCCGGTCGCACAGACTCCGACGGCCGGTTTCCCCGCACGCATCCCGCCCGTTCGGGAGTCTTCCCGCTCCGGGTTGACGCCCCATCCCCCGGCAACGGGCTGAAGGCTGGCATGTCCAGCCTTCTTTTTTGCTCAATCGCAGTGACGATAGCCGGTCTTGCGGGCTCTCAGGTCAAAGTGGAAGTGGTCCTTGTGATGAACGTCACTGCCCGGACCGAGGACCGTATTGAAATATTTGCAGCTGTCGTTCCGGACAGTCTTCAGCAGGCTTTTCTCACGGAAAGAAAAGAACCCGGGTTTTCTCACATCGATCTCCTGGCCATTGTTCAGGTAGATCTTGCCGACGTCGATCGCATTGCCGCTGGCATGCTCTGACATCGGGGCGCCGCGCTTCGAATTCATCGTCCGGCAGGAATAGGAAGAAAGCTGGCGGATCGAGCTCACGCCGGAGAGATAGCGAAGCCTGGCTGCCGGTGCGAGTTCGTTCTTCACCCATTGCGCGAAGGCGTCAGTGATCTGGCAATTGAGCTTGGCAGCAGGCTTGATCTCAATGCCGCCCGATAGCCCGGTGACTTCCACCGGATAGGGAATTGAACAACCCTTGCCGCTGTCGATTGCCGGAAGGCTGCGAAATTTTACGCCAAGACGCTTGAGGCGGTTAAGGCAGGCCTTCTCCGACGCAGGCATGCCACCCGCCCATTTCGGTGCGCTCATCGGATTACTGACCCGGGGCATCAACCCCGCGACCAGAACCTGATTGTCATCGGCCGGATCACCCTGAAGCTGCAGGTCGGCTCCGCTGCTGGTTTGATATCCGGACGTCGACACCAGTTGTGGATTGTCAGTGCCGATTCCGGTCACGATCGGCTGTTCCGAGTTGCCGCTCGGCAACGCAGACGTCATCTGGTTCCTGTCCACCCCTGCCGAGACAGGATAGGCGAGCACGTTTTGCATTGGCGCATCCGGACCGTTGGGAATACGCGCATCCGATGTATCGGCGAACATGGCGGGTGCCATTGGTGCGCTGCTAATCATCGGCGCTGCAGGCTCTGTAAGGATAGCAGGCGCCGTTGGCTGCAACGTCAACAAATCACCCGGAGGCGCCATGTCACCAGAACATCCGCTGGCGAAGAGAGCCGTCGTCATCACCAACCCCGCTGAAAACAGCGAAAGACGGCGGCCCTTGGACACACAAGACGACATGGATTGCTCCGATACTACGCAAGACTGATCCTGATAATCCCACACAACAGTAAACGAAGGCTGATCCCGGGCGTTAACGTCTGGGGCAATATTGCGGCACAGGCAGCCCTGCCTTTCCCGACCCGCAAGCACAGCAGGTGGGAGGCTTCCTTCATCCCCATATTTGGGCCCGAACTCACTTCAAAATCGGAGCGCATCGGGGTAAAGCTGAAACACAATGAGGAGAAAAGCATGATCCCCCCGAGTGGTGAACTGACATTGCGCACACTGGCCATGCCGGCTGACGCCAACGCGGCTGGCGACATTTTCGGCGGATGGGTGATGGCTCAGATGGACTTGGCCTGCGGCATTCGGGCCGCCGAACGCGCCAGGGGGCGCGTGGTGACTGCGGCGGTCAATGAAATGTCGTTCGCCATGCCGGTCAAGATTGGCGACACGTTGTGCATCTACACCGACATCGTCAAGGTCGGCCGAACCTCGATGACGCTTCTGGTTGAAGCCTGGGCCCAGCGCTATCTGTCCCCGCAGATGGACAAGGTGACCAACGCCCTGTTTGTCATGGTGGCGCTCGACGCCAACAACAAGCCGACCCCGCTCCCCGCCGAGTGATCGGCAAACGCATTGCGCTGGCAACATAAGGCGTTGAATCAGCGACTCGAGCGCCAGATTCAATCTGGCAGAAATCACGCTCATCTCATTGAGAAAATTAAATAAAACACGACACCTAAACTGAGTACGATAAAATCCAGCGATCTTTCAGTTCTATTGCGCCTCGGCGTTTTCGTCCGGCACGGCGTCCGGCTTGTTCATTTCATACAGGTACATTCGGGTCTTGCGCCCGTCAGGAAGCTCCCAGATTTCATCAGCCGGGATACCCGGCACCGCAAAGCTGTTGGACACCAGCAGGCTGCCGGGCTTCATCTCCTGCTTCGCTTTGCCGTAAAGCGCCGGCATCGGTTCGGGCGAGAGGAAGGCATAGACAATGTCCTCGCTCGAAAGATCAGTCACCCAGATGTCCTGCCGCAGGATCTGGCCCCGCCTCTGGATCTTTGACAGGATGACAGACAGCAGCCAGACCATTGGTGCAGATTCCACACCCCTCGCCCGCCGGCCCTCGCCATCAAGCGACCGCACCACGCCACCAAGCCCCGATCCGAGATCGGTGAAGCGTTTGGCATTCCGTTGCCGCATCAGCGCCAGCAATGCCTCTGTCGTTGGCCGATTGGTCAAATAGAGCGGCACTCGCTCGCGCGCCGTGTTGGAGAAGAAAAGATAGAGCACTACAAATCCGACGCCAAACGGCCAGGCTGGCAGATCGGCCACATTGAGCGCCAAAGCCATAGCACCAGGAAAGCACAATCCGATCCAAATCCACCAGACTGGAAGCCCGAGCAATCTCGTCACCACGGCAGCGATCACGCTTTGCCCAACCAGGCCTGCCCAGAACAAACCGCTCGCATCAAGGACGTTGGCTAAGGCCAGCAAAATCGCGAACACAACGAACCCGGCGGCGATCTGGGCGATCACCGCGCCGATAATCGGATAGGAGCGAATTGCTTTCATGTCAGGTCCCGTCGGGTGGCCATAAGGCCGCGTGGATTGGTCAGGCTGCGGCCGTCAGATCCGCGAAGTCTATCTCGGCAAAGGCAGCCGCGATGACCTCCGGCCCAGCCCCCGGACGCACCGCGTCAGCCGATAAAATCTGCCGGAACCGGCGCGCACCACGGATAGCCTGAAACAGTCCAACCATGTGACGGGTGACATGAATCAGCCGTCCGCCGGAGGCCAGATGCACCTCGGCATGGGCCATCATCGCCGCGCAAACAGCACCCCAGTCCGTATCAGCCACGTCCATTCCGTAGACCTGCTGGTCCACATCAGCCAACAGCGAGGCATTGTGATAGGCGGCACGTCCGAGCATGACGCCATCGACATGATTCAGATGTTCAACCGCCTGACTCAGATTGGAAACGCCGCCGTTTATCCCGATGAAAAGGCTAGGATAATCTTGCTTTAGCCGATACACGCGATCATAGTCGAGCGGCGGGATATCCCGGTTTTCCTTGGGCGAAAGCCCCTCGAGCCAGGCCTTGCGGGCATGCACCCAAAGTGCATCCACGCCCGCATCGACAACCGCGCGGGCAAAGTCCGAGAGCGCGATTTCCGTGTCCTGCTCGTCAACGCCAATACGGCATTTCACCGTTACCGGAACATCCGAGACCGCCTTCATCGCGGTCACGCAACGCGCCACCAGATCCGGGTCGCGCATGAGGCAGGCGCCGAAAGCACCCGACTGAACCCGATCAGACGGACAGCCGACATTCAGGTTGAATTCGTCATAGCCGAAACCAGAGGCGATCCGCACTGCCTCTGCAAGCTTGCCCGGATCTGATCCGCCAAGTTGCAACGCTATCGGATGCTCGATCTCATGATAGCCAAGCAGCCGTTCGCGGTCGCCATGAATGATCCCATCGGCAACCACCATCTCGGTATAGAGCAGCGCATTGCGCGACAGCTGGCGATGGAGAAACCGGCAATGCCTATCGGTCCAGTCCATCATCGGCGCGATGGCAAATTTATGTGACGGGTATCTGGTCATCTGGCCTGCTTCATGAATCCGCTGTGTGTCGGGTTTCTCGCCCGAGGCTTTTTGCCAGCATATAGCTCAAATCCTCCCGGCGCGAAACCACAGCCTCAATCGCCCATATCAAACGGGGATGGAACAAGTTTCGCCTCTTCCGCGTTGACGGACGAACACAAATGGAGACTCCCATGCCGGTAGAAAAATTCGGTTCGATAATAGATCCCGTAGACACTCAGGTTGGCGGCGATGCCGATATCAGCGGCATCGCCCAGACGATCACAGCCGACGATATCAACGCTGTGCTGATGGCCCCGCAATCAACCGATCAGCGGCTCGAGACCCTGAAGGCCATGCGGGCTGAGCTCGAAGCACGCTCCCATGCCGACTTCGGCAACGAGATGGCGCCACTCATCAACGACATCGATGCCGCCATCGAACATCTTTCGGCACGCAGTTGAACCACCTCCACCCAGCCTCCAAAACAGGGAGTTTTTAAAAGTCATGGGCAGCAACAACCACGGATCTTCTGTCAAGAACAACGACACCTATGAAGCTCTGCGCGAGGACGGCGCCTCCAAGCAGAAGGCGGCTCGCATCGCCAATGCGCAGGCCAATGACAGCCAGCACCCGTCATCCAAGGGCGGCAAGGCGTCACCCTATGAGAACTGGACCAAGGACGAGCTTTATGAGCGTGCCCGGGAACTGAAGTTAGACGGCCGCTCAGCCATGACAAAAGCCGAATTAATTATAGCACTCAGAAGCAACTGAACCTCCCCCGGCCTGACCAGCAGGCCAGAAAACCCCGCCCGGACGCCCCTTCCGGAGCGGGGTTTTCACGTACTTAGATCGGATATGGCGCCCGTCACACGCTAAGACTTGTGACCTGCGCCACAGCATCCGCGGCTTCACGTCCCTTGCCAACAAAGTGCGCTGTATAGAACGCCTCATGTTCCCCCTTGGGCTGAAAGTGATGCGGCGTAAGAGAGACCGAAAACACCGGCACCTCAGTCTTAAGCTGCACATCCATAAGCCCCGTCACCACCGCCTGCGCCACAAAGTCATGCCTGTAGATGCCGCCATCGACGACAAGAGCGGCAGCAACGATTGCATCATACTCACCGGTCTTGGCAAGCTTTTGTGCCAGCAGTGGCATCTCAAACGCGCCAGGCACATCGAACGGCCTGATTTCGGCATCCAGCCCCAATTCAGTGATCCGCGTTTGAAAGCCGACAAGCGCCTGATCGACGATGTCGGCGTGCCAGCGGGCTTTGATGAAGGCAATTTTCAGGGATTTTGTCATCGCTCGGATCCTTTCAATAATGACAAGATCCCAGAGCGCACAAGCGTTCGGAACAGATCTGACGATCTGCTGCCTCACACCCATTCTCTACCATCCGGACTATGACCGTCGGCCCTGGAGTTCCACCAGTGTCTGCTGACCCACCCGAGAGGGTGGCGCTCGCGGGCTGTAACCGCCGGTGGGGAGTTTCACCCCGCCCTGAGAATAGGCTGGTGGTAGAGTTTCGATCCTCGCGAGTCAATTTGTTCTTGTGACTTGCCGGTACCTGTCCAAAGGGGTGTGGAAAGCTACCCCACCCGGCGCAGAAAATCCCGGGTACGGGGGTCGTGAGGATCATCGAAAATCTGGCTCGGCGGCCCCTGCTCGACGATCCGGCCGCCCTCCATGAAAACAATGCGGTCAGCTATTTCGCGCGCAAACTGCATCTCGTGGGTGACGATCAGCATGGTCTGCCGCTGCTCGGCCACACGTCGCATCAGATCCAGCACCTCACCCACCCATTCCGGGTCAAGCGCCGAGGTCGGTTCGTCAAACAGCATCAGATCGGCCCCCAGCGCCATGGCGCGGCCGATGCCCACACGCTGCTGTTGTCCGCCTGACAGGGCGGCTGGATAGGCGTCGGCCTTGTCGGACAATCCGGTTTCCTTCAACACCGCGTCAGCCTTCGCCTCGGCCTCGGCACGCGAATACTTCTGCACGGTGATGAGCGCCTCGGTGATGTTCTCGCGCGCAGTCTTGTTGGCAAACAGCGCATAGTTCTGGAACACGAAAGCGGTGCGGCGGCGCAGCGCGAGAATGTCGGCACGACTGGCGCGCGCCGCATCAACACTCAAGTCCCCGACGGTGATGGTACCCGCATCAGGGTGATCGAGAAAATTGATCGAGCGCAGCAAGGTCGACTTGCCGGTGCCGGACGGTCCGATGACCACCACCCGCTCGCCATCCTTCACCTCAAGGTCGATATTGTCGAGCACGGTGTTTGTGCCAAACCGCTTTGTAAGTCCGGAAACGCCACTCATCTCGAATACGCCTGTTCCATGCGCCCCTCGAGCACGCGTTGACCATAGGAAAGCACTTCAACGATGGCCCAGTAGATCAGTGCCACCACAATGAAGCTTTCGAAATAGAGGAAACTGCCCGCCGCCTCCTTCTGCGTGGCGCCCATCAGTTCGGTTACGCCAAGCGTGAACGCCAGCGAGGTGCTCTTGATCATGTCGATGAAGTAATTCACCAATGTCGGTGCCGCCACCCGAGAGGCCTGCGGCAGAACGATGCGCCTGAGCATCTGGCTGCGGGTCATGCCCACAGCCATCGACGCTTCCCACTGGCTGCGGTCAACGCCGATGATGGCGGCACGAATGCTCTCGGCCATATAGGCTGAGAAATGCAGGGTCAGCCCCATGATCGCCGCGGTGACGCCGTTGATCTGGGCGAGGAACGACACCAGCTGCGGCAGACCGTAGTAAAACAGGAACAGCTGAACCAGAAGCGGCGTGCCGCGGAAAAAGCTGATGAACAGCATTACCGCCTGGTCAAGCACCGGAATACGGATGACGCGTTCCACTGCTAGCAGGGCCGCAAGCACCAGCGCAAAGGCCATCGATGCCAACGCCATGCCAAGCGTCAGCGGGACATAACCGAGCAGCACCGGGACCAGTCCCAGCATATAGTTGATATCAAGCGCCTGCATGACCCTGCCCTATTTGACCGACGTGATGTCCGACGCGAACCATGTCTGCGAGATTTCCGCCAGCTTGCCGTTTTCCTTCAGTGTCGTAAGTCCTGCATCAACCCTGTCGCGCTGCGCACGGCCTGCCTCGTCATCGCGGAACGGCAAGGCGTTTTGGATTTCAGAGAACGGCTGACCGGCGAGCGCCAGTGGCAGCGGGCTTTTCTGAATCACCTGGGCCGAAGACACCCGGTCCATCACGAACGCGTCTACCCGGCCAAGCGCGGTATCCTGCTCAATGTTGGATTCGTAGGTCTTGATGGTGATTTCGCTGGCATAGGGCAATTCGCGCAACAGTTTCTCGAAATTCGACCCGAGGTTGACCGCGACAGTGCGCCCGCGCAGATCTTCGGGGCCGGTGATGGTCTCTTCATTGCCCTTCTTCACCACTACCTGCGCGCCGTCATAGACATAGGGCTGCGTGAACAGAAAGGCGGCCTCGCGTTCGGGCGTAATGGTGATCTGGTTGGCGACAGTATCGATCCGGCCGGCGTTCAATGCCCCGATCAATCCGGAAAACGACATGGTGACGAATTCCACATTCATCCCGGTTTCCTCAGCAACCGCGTTCATGACGTCAACTTCGAAGCCTTGCAGTTTGTCCTGCTGAACGAAGGTGAAAGGGAAGTAGCCGCCCGACATGCCGACACGCAATGTGTCGTTGTCCTGAGCACTGGCAATTGAAACGAAGCTGGCCGCTGCGAGAGCGGCAATGGCGATTGATTTGAGCATATCTTGTCCCTCTTGTGAGCAGACACCGGTCCGGGCGAACACGGCGTGTCTGGAAAGTGAACGCCATAGATGGGCGGTAGTTCCACCATTACAAACGTCAGCTTTGCTATGTGTGCTTGTATGGCTGGCAATGTGAACGGGCGTGATTGGTTGTGACCAACCAGTTCCTTTTTCCCCATGACGCGGAACTCAAACCGGAGCCATGCGTTGAGACCCCGTAAGTTTCACGGCAAAAGGAGCAAACGATGCCCAATATGGAAACCGCCAAGATCCTCATCATGTCGACCCATGGCTTCGAACAGTCCGAACTCGAATATCCGCTAGAGCATCTCAAGAAAGCCGGCGCTACCGTTCATATCGCCACCCTCGACGGGAAGCCGATCAAGGGCTGGGACAAGGACGACTGGGGCAACACGGTTGATGCCGATTTGAAAATTTCCGACGTCAATGTCGATGACTACATCGCACTCGTGCTACCCGGCGGCCAGATCAACCCCGACCTGCTGCGCGTCGAGAAAGATGCCGTCCAGCTTGTTCGCGACTTTGTCACCAAAGACAAGATTGTCGCCGCTATCTGCCATGCGCCTTGGCTGCTTATTGAAGCCGGCGTCATCAAGGGCCGTGAAGCGACCTCCTATCACTCGATCCGCACCGACATGGAAAATGCCGGCGCCAAGTGGGAGGACAGCGAGGTCGCCATCGACAATGGCATCATCACAAGCCGTTCGCCTCTGGATCTGGGCGCATTCGTCTCCAAGATCATCGAGGAAGTACGCGAAGGTGAGCATCACCGCGATTCCGCCAACGCTGCCTGATACGGTTTTGGGGCGGCCGCACTCGCGGTTGCCCCTGGCTCGCCATATTGGGCGCAAAACCCGATAGGGCCAAACTTTTCATATTCAGCGGGAGATCGCATGACCCACACACCAGTTCCTCACAAGACCCTTATCGTCGTCGGCACCGGAGAAGGCGCCAAATTCTACCGCAATTCAGGCAAGAGTGGCGAACTCAAGCTGCAGCATGAGCATGACCTCAAGCCAGGCGACCTTGCTGATCAGGGGCCGGCCGGAAAACAGCCGCCTGATACATCGGCCAAGGAATCGATGGAAGCAACCTTCGCCAAGATCCTGGCCAACCACCTCTATGATCTGGCCCAGCAGCACAAGTTCGACAATCTTATCCTGGTGCTTGATCCCGATACGCTCGGCGAAGCCCGCCCGAGCCTGCATGTCAGCGTCACCGAAAAGATCATGCTCGAGTTGCCCAAGACATTGATCAACAGTCCCACTGACCAAATCGAGAAGTCGATACTGGCAGCGCTTTGATCAAAACTTTTAATTCGGCCGGGCCTGATGCCCGGCCGTTTTATGTTCCGATATCGAATTATTCTGCCGCAAGACACCAGAGTTGCCTCATCACGCCCCTCATGCGAACCTGCTCGTCGCACAAATCTGTTGGGGGGACCATGACCGTTAGTTATACAACCGACCGCATGCTGCATTTCGGCGACTGCGATATATCCGGCACCGCCTATTATCCTGCCTACCTCAATCTCCTCAACGGAGTAATAGAGGAATTCTGGTCGTCCATCGGCTACCCGTGGCATGAGATTATCTGGAAGGAACGCTGGGGCACGCCGACCGTGCACCTGACTTGCGATTTTTCCAAACCGTCCCTGTTTGGCGAAAAGCTGACCTTCGAGCTGACCGTCACCAGGGTCGGCAAGTCATCAATGACGGTCGAACATGTGGTGCTGTGTGGCGAGGAGCACCGCTGGTCAGGCAAACAGGTGCTGGCCGCAAGCTGGCTCGACAAGCACACATCAATGCCCTGGCCCGACGCTGTCCGAGCCAAGCTCGTGTCGTTCCTGCCGGACGATCCCGCGGAATAAATTCGCGGGAAACAGATGGTTTTCGCTAATCGGATCTGATTTTCGGTGATTTCTCCGGCACCAGTCCGGAGCGGAATTTCTGCAGCACGAACTGCAAAATCAATCCGACCAGCAACATGCGGATATAGGACGACCGCGTGATCCATTCCGGTGGCAGACGGCTGGTGAAGATTTCGGTCGCCGACCACAAGAACCAGATCACCAGAGCGCCGGCGATGGCGCCTTTGTTGTTGCCCGAGCCGCCAGCCATCAGCATCACCCAGACAAGGAATGTGACCAGCAACGGCTCGGTGGCCGATGGCGACAGAAACTTGAAATAATGCGCCGACAGTCCTCCGGCCAGACCCATGATGGCGCAACCGATCACGAAGGTCTGTAGCCGGAACCGGTCGACATCCTTGCCCGCAGCCCGCGCCGAATCCTCATTGTCACGGATCGCCCGCAGCGTCCGGCCCCAGGGGCTGATATAAAGCCGCTGGCACAGGATGTAGACGCCGAGCACACAAAACCAGACAACAGCAAGATAGAGAAGATCTGCTTCCCTGCCGCGCACCAGATCGCCAAACGGGCGCGGCACGCCGGCGATGCCAAGGCTGCCATTGGTCAGCCAGGATTCGTTGACAATCACAAGCCGCAGGATTTCAGCGATCCCGACCGAAGCCATTGCAAGGTAATCACTCTTCAGCCCGACACAGATCTTGGCCACCGCCCAGCCGGCGATCCCGGCCACGATCATGGCTGCGGCAAGCCCGAACGGTATAGGCAGTTCGAAACCGCCAAGATGCTTGGCCGACACTGCGGTCGTGGCGATCGCCGAAGCGTAGGCCCCAACGGCGAAGAACCCGGCGATGCCTGCATTGAACAGGCCGCCCATGCCCCATTGCACATTCAGCGCCAGACACAGCACCGCATAGATGCCACCGGCGATCAGCACGCTGACCAGATAGAAAAACAGACCGGTCATTTCCATTACAGCAACCTCCCCTTGAACAGGCCCTGCGGCCGGAACAGAAGCAATGCCACCATTATAAAGAAGGCGACGGCGGATTTGTAGGAAGGCGAAATCAGCGGCTCGTCAGTAAGCCAGGGGAAGGTCGCGGTTTCTTCGGCAACACCGATGATCAGACCACCGACGATGGCACCCATTGGCTTGCCGATGCCGCCAAGAACGGCAGCCGCGAACATCGCCAGCAACAGATTCCAGCCAAGATTGGGATGCATGCTGGTGTCCATGCCGGCAAACACACCGGCAGTGGCGGCAAGCGACGCCCCGATCACCCAGGTCCAGCGCACAACGCGTTCGGTATCAAGCCCGGCAACCGCCGCCAATTCCGGCTCGTCAGACACCGCCCGCATGGCCCGGCCGAGCTTCGAACGGGTCAGGAAGAAATGAAGGGCTACGGCAATAATCAGGGTCAGGGAAATGACCTGCATATGCAACTCGGATATCCGGAACGTATCAAACAGCACCACCGGCATGCGAACGCCCGAGACAAACACCTGATTGCCCGAACTCCAGAACAATTGCGCCAGAGACCGGAAAATCAGCGCCACGCCGAACGAGGCGATGACCGTGTAAATGGTCGGGAGCTTGCGCAATGGCTTGTAGAAAAACTGATCCGCCGCCAGCGCCGCCACGATTGCAAACGCAATGCCGAAAGGCAGCAGCAACAGCGGGTGCACAGGGATGAACCAGACCGCTGTCAGCACACCGTAACCACCAAGGGTCATCAGGTCGCCATGGGCAAAATGCGCAAACCGCAAGATCCCGAAAACCATCGAGATACCCACCGCGCCTAGCGCATAGATGCTGCCGATGGTCAGTCCCGGCACCAGGTACAGATTGATGAAATCGATCATGCCGCAGCACCCCCGAGGAAAGACCGCCGCACGGCATCGTCGTTAAGCAAGGCTTCCCCCGTCCCGGATATGAAATTCTTGCCGCTGACCAGAACATGACCATTGTCGGCGATCCGCAGCGCCTGCTTGGCGTTCTGCTCCACCATCAGGATGGTCACGCCGCGCTTGCGAATATCAAGCAGCAGATCAAAAATGACCTCGAGATAGGCAGGCGACAATCCAGCCGTCGGCTCATCCAGCAGCAAAAGCTTCGGTTCGCTCATCAACGCCCGCCCCATCGCCACCATCTGCCGCTGACCGCCTGACAACTCGCCTGCCGCCTGTCCGAGCTTGTCCCTGAGATCGGGAAACAGCGCCAAGACGTTCTCGCGAACCGCTTCCTTGTCTTTCGGCGGGGCTGCATAGGTGCCAACATCAAGGTTTTCATCCACCGTCAGGGTCGGAAACACATTGCGGCTTTGCGGCACCATGGAAATGCCGAGTGGCACAAGATTCGCCGTCTTCAGCCCCGAGATATCCTTCCCGGCAAACAAGATTTCCCCTTCCGAACGGGCGGTCAGCGCGAAGATTGTTTTGAGCAGTGTCGATTTTCCGGCACCATTCGGGCCGATGATGACCGAGATCTCGTGATCCTGCACATCCAGATTGATATCCTCGATAATTGGTACACCGCCATAACCGGCGATCAGTCCCTTGACCGACAACAACGCACTCATGGCTGGGCCTCGTATTTTCCGCCGCCGAAATAGGCTTCGATAACGCGCGCGTCCTGCCGCACCTCGTCCACCGGCCCACGGGTCAGCAGTGTTCCTTGCGCCATGACGATGACCTCGTCGCAGAGTTTGGAGACATAATCGAGATCGTGCTCGATCAGGCAGAAGGTCAGCCCCTGCTCCTTGTTGAGAAGCAGGATCTTGTCGGAAATCTTGGCAAGCAGCGTCCGGTTGATTCCGGCGCCGATCTCGTCGAGCAGAATGATCTTGGGTTTTTGCATCAGCGCCCGGCCGAGTTCCAGAAGCTTTTTCTGGCCACCGGAAAGATTGCCCGCCTTCTCGTCCTTGACCTGATCGATCTCGAGAAACGACACCATGTCGCGCGCCGCGCGGTAGGTCTTTTCTTCCTCCACGGCGAAACGGCCTCGCCGGAATATGACATTGAACACGTTCTCGCCGATCGGCGTGGCAGCAGCAGCCATGAAATTCTCGATCACGGTGAGCTGCGAGAACTCATGCGGGATCTGAAATGTGCGCGCCAGGCCTCGTGCCGCCCGCTGATGCGGTTTCAGCGACGTGATGTCCTTTCCCTCAAGCAGGATCCGCCCACCTGCGAGCGCCACATGACCGGCAATCGCATTGAACATCGTGGTCTTGCCCGCACCGTTCGGTCCGATAAGACCGGTGATCTGCCCGGACGGGATGTCAAAGCTGACGTCATCGACGACATTGGGGCCGCCGTAACTCACCTTCACATGTTCAACAGATATCATTTACGCCCCATATCGCAGCCGATAACGGCTGCTGGCGATGCCTTTCCGGGTTCCGGATATTATCCGCCCTGATGGCTCGCGCTTTGTAAATGTCCCTCCCCTTATCGCAGGGAGGGACAGTCTTTTGCAGCTTCAGGCAGACTTACTCAGAAATGGCAATCTGCTTGTAGACGGTGCCGTCAACGACAAACTTGCCGATGAAGCCGGCAACATCGCCGTTCTCATCAAAATCATAGGTGCCGCCGGCGCCATCATAATCGATGTCCTTGCCGTCCTTGATCAGTGCCTTGGCCTTGGCCCATTCGCCAGGCCCGACCTTTTCACCGGGAGCCGATGCGATGGCGCGCAGTGCCGCGGCCATCTTGGTACGGTCAGCAGATCCTGCCTGCTCAATGGCGAGCAGCGCCATGAAGGTGGCGTCATAGGTCTGATCGACGAATGGCTTGTCGGCTGGTTCGCTGTAGGCTGCGGTATAAAGATCATGCAACTGGGCCTGGTACGGATTGTCAGCAGGTGACGTCGGCGCAGAGAAGAATGAGGTAGCCAGTGCTTCTGCACCGATATCGGAGATCAGCGCTTCGTCGCGCAGACCGTCAGTTCCAACGAACTTGGTGAACAAGCCGCCTTCGATCGCCTGCTTGACGATCTTGCCGCCGGAATCACCGGCATAGGCGACAACCACCAGCGCATCGCCGCCAGCTTTCGACAGGGTCGCCAGCTCGGAACGGTAGGAGTTCTTCTTTTCCTCATGCTTGACTTCAGCAACCACTTCGCCGCCGAGCGCCTTGTAAGCCTCGACAAAGGTGGAGCCAATGCCAACGCCGTAGTCATTGTTGACGAAGGTCACAGCAACCTTGGTAAGGCCTTCATCCATCACCATCTTGGCCAGAACCTTGCCCTGGAAATTGTCCGACGGCACGATGCGGTAGAGAAGGTCATTGTCCTTGATGCCGGTCATCGCCGGTGACGTGGCGGTTGGCGAAATCTGCACAACGCCAGCCGGGATTGCGGCGGCTTCAGCCGAAGCAATAGTGGTGCCTGACATCAGCGCACCCATGATGATCGGCACGTTCTCGATGTTGATCAGCTTGCCGGCGGCATCGACCGCGCCTTGCGACGATCCGGTGGTGTCGCCGTAAACCGGGACAGCCTGGCCGTCGAGCAGTCCGCCATTCTCATTGACGTGCTGGATCGCGAGATTGGCGGCATTCTGCAACGGCGGAATGAAGCTTGCGATCGGACCTGTGATGTCCATCAGCAGGCCGACTTTGGTGTCAGCGGCAAGAGTTGACGCGCTGGAGGCGAGCAACGCCGCGATCGCCAATGCATATGTTGTCTTTTTCATTTAACTGCTCCCATTGAATTATTGGCCCTATGTTACGTGAGCGCCACGCGGGCTACCATTACAAACGCTCAGATTTCTTCCACGACATGCGTCTCGAATGAACCAGGAAGCGAAACCTCCAACAGTTGAAGGTCATCGCTTGGCTCACTGTAGCGCGTCGCCATCCGCGGCGGAATGACAAAAGCATCGCCTTTTTCAAGACCATAAGGCTCTTTGCCTTCGCCTTCCAGCATCATGCTTCCCGACATCACGAAGTTGAACAGAATATCGCCTTCATGTTTGGTCCAGACCGCAGCATGCATTCCCGAAGGCCGTGCCACCATCACCGAAGCGACGCCTTTGGTATTTTCATTGATTGTGGTGTCGCGCGCCTCGAAACCCGGAATACGGAAAGGTTTGAAGACACCGTCCTTTACCAGGCTGTGTACAAAACGCTGGCCATCCCATTCCCGGTCCGGCCGCTCTTGCGGTGTCGGCAATTCCATTTCGTGGTCGATTTCGGTGACGTGATCGGCGGGCACACCGATCTCGATGACCTCGATCCCCTCAGCCGCATGCAAAACCTTATGACGAATCTGCGGAGGCTGGATAAAACAATCACCGGCGTGCAAGCGGCGTGTGCCGCCCTGATCTTCGTAAAGCACATCGACCCATCCGCTGATGCAGAAAATCAGCTGAAACCCGACCTTGTGAAAGTGAACCATGTCAGGCACCGGTCCGTCCGGCACGCGGATATGCGAGGCGATCATCGCGCCACCAAGGCGGGTCGGGATCAGATCACGGTATTCCATGCCCGCCCGGCCGATCACCCAAGGCGCCTGATCCGCCAACCGGCGGACCACAAAGGCGTGCTCGGTCTTCGGCATCACAATCGGCGGATTGAGTTCGTCAATTTCGATGCGGGTGCCGTTCGGCGCCACCAGTTCGCGCTTGCCATCGGCAAAACCGTCAGGATCGTCGGTCAGAATGCGCAGCGTTCCCGGCGCCTCAGGCGCGCCCTTCTGGATGCGGATTCGAAGCCCATGGCCGGACAGAACCGCCACTTCTGGATCGTCTGCGGGATAAATCATGTCGAGGCGCATTTTCAGCGTCTTGGTGAAGAACGGCAGGTCATCCCGCAGTTCCGAAGTCGGCAACCTGATTTCCGCGCGCGTATCCAAGCTTCTCTCCCAAGTACCGGTCAGCCGTCACAACAGTCGGACATGACAAAAACCCATATATTTCAACGGCTATCGAAGACTATCGAACCAAACAGACATTTCAAGGCTAAAATAGTTTATCCACCTGCCTACAATTCGGTGCGAACCCGCCACAATTCGGGGAACAGCTCAACATCAAGCATGCGCCTGAGATAGCTTGTGCCACCGGTACCACCGGTGCCGCGCTTGAGCCCGATCACCCGTTCCACCGTGGTGACGTGGTTGAAGCGCCAACGCCGGAAATAGTCCTCAAGATCCACCAGCTTCTCGGCCACTTCATAAAGCGCCCAATGCTTTTCGGGGTCTTCGTAAATGGCTTTCCAGCCAGCAGTCACGCCGTCATGGAGTTCGTGGGTCGTGCGAACATCGCGCGACAGCACTTCGCCAGGCATGGCAATGCCGCGTCTTGCCGCCAGTCGTATCGCTTCATCGTAAAGGCTGGGCTGGGCCAATTCGCCTTCAAGCTTGGCCATCGCCTCGGCGACATGCGCATGTGGACGCATCATCGCATGATTGCGATTTCCCAGCGCGTATTCGATCAACCGGTATTGCAGGGACTGAAACCCGGAAGACTGGCCGAGCTTGTTGCGAAAATGGGTATAGTCGGACGGCGTCATGGTCCGAAGCACATCCCAGGCCGAGTTCAGCTGTTCAAAAATCCGCGACACCCGTGACAGGGTTTTCATCGCCGGCTGCAGGTGATCGCCTTTGATTGCCTCACGCGCTGCGGTGATTTCATGGATCACCAGCCGCATCCACAATTCCGACGTCTGGTGCTGAATGATGAACAGCATCTCGTCATGAGCGTCGGTTCTTGTCTTTTGCGCCCCAAGAATCTGGTCGATGCACAGATAATCACCGTAGGACATACGGCCGTCAAAATTCATCTCCGCACCTTCTTGCGAAGGGTCGTAATCCTTGGGCTCGCTCATGTCACGGCCTTCCGGGCCTTGAACTCCGGCTGGTCCCACTCGCCTGTTGCGATGATCTCACAAAGCGCAGACGCAGCGTGGCTGACATCTTCCGGCGTATTGTAGAGCGGGCAGAATCCAAAGCGCATGATGTCTGGCGCACGGAAGTCACCGATAATGCCGCGCGCGATCAAAGCCTGCATCCCCGCATAGCCTTCGTGAAAACGGAACGAGACCTGGCTGCCCCGAGCCTGCGGATCGCGCGGACTGGCAAGCTCCACTTGCTCGCAGCCCGCTTCGACTTCAGAAATAAACTGCTCGGACAATTCGATCGACCGGGCACGAATGTCGGCCATGTCGACACCATCAAACGCATCAAGTGCTGCATCCAGAACAGCCATCTGGATTACCGGCGGCGTGCCTACCCGCATCCTGCTGATGCCGTTGCCAGGCCGATAATCAAGATCGAAGGCAAACGGTGCCTGATGCCCCAGCCAGCCCGAAAGCGCAGGTCTGACCTGATCAATAAGATCCGGGCGAATATGGATGAAACCCGGCGCACCGGGGCCGCCATTGAGATATTTGTAGGTGCAGCCAACAGCAATGTCAGCGTTGCATCCGGTCAGATCAATCGGCAGTGCACCGGCGGAGTGCGCCAGATCCCAGATCATGATCGCACCGGCTTCATGCGCCTTGTCGGTAATCGCCTTCATGTCGTGCACACGGCCGGTCCGATAATCGACATGGGTCAGCATCACCGCTGCAACGTCTTCGGTGATATTATCTGCCACCGCTTCCGGATCGACGACCTTGAGCTCAAGACCCTGCCCCAGGCTTTTGAGCAAACCATCAGCCATGTAGAGATCGCTCGGGAAATTGCCGTTGTCAGACAGGACGATCTTGCGGCCGGGCCGCATTTCAACGGCCGAGGCGACGGCCTGATAGACCTTGATCGACAGCGTGTCACCGACCACGGTGCTTCCGGCAGGTGCACCGATCAGACGGCCAATCCGGTCACCCAAACGAGACGGCAGATCCATCCACCGGGCCTTGTTCCAGCCGGTGATCAGCATCGGACCCCATTCATCTGCCATGGTTGTCCGCGCCCGCTCGACAGCCGCCTTTGGCAAAGGTCCAAGCGAATTGCCGTCGAGATAGGTGATCCCGTCCGGCAATTCGAACAAATCTCGTCTCGTCTGAAAACTGCTCATGGCTTCATGCTTCCTTTCGCGACTTCCCGATTTCTGCTGTCGCTTCGATCTCGACCATTGCCTCATCCTCGATCAGTCCAGCAACGACGACCACCGACATCGATGGAAAATGCCGACCCAACACCTTGCGATAGGCAGCGCCGACATCCCTTTGACGGGCCAAATATTCCTTCTTGTCGGTAATGAACCAGGTCAAGCGCACAATATCGGTCGCCTCGCCGCCGGCCGCGTGCACGATTGCCACGATGTTGGCAAGCGTCTGCTCGAGCTGGCCGACGAAATCATGATGCTCGAAAACCTGATCCTTGTTCCAGCCAATCTGGCCACCAGTGTAAAGCCGTTCGCCGTCAACGAGCATGCCGTTTGCATAGCCCTTCGGCTTCTCCCAATCAGGCGGATTGACTGCTTCTATCATGATGAAATTCCTCGATTAGATGTCTTGGGATAGATTGCCTCAGGCATCATCACCTGAGCGGAGCCTGAAACGCTGAATCTTGCCGGTCTGGGTCTTGGGCAGTGTCTCGGTAAAGATGATGGAGCGCGGATACTTGTAGGGTGCGATCACCGCCTTGACGTGATCCTGCAGACGCTTGGTGGTCATCTCATCGGCCACGACGCCCACATTGAGCACCACATGCGCCTGAACAATCTGGCCGCGCGCCTCGTCAGCAACGCCAACCACTGCACACTCGGAAACATCAACATGCGCCAGAAGTGCAGCTTCGACTTCCGGGCCGGCAATGTTGTAGCCGGCAGAAATGATCATGTCGTCGCTGCGTGCAGCAAAGTGGAAAAACCCGTCCTCGTCCTGGGTGAAGGAGTCCCCCGTCAGGTTCCAGCCGTCGCGGACATATTTCTGCTGCTGTTCCGGATCGGCCAGGTAGCGGCATCCTGTCGGCCCACGCACAGCCAGCCGACCGACTTCACCACGCGGAACCTCATTCATGGACTGGTCCACAATCCGCGCCTCATAGCCAGTTACCGGCAATCCGGTGCAGGCAGCTTTCGAATTCTCGAACCTGTTGGAGATGAAAATATGCAGCATCTCGGTCGCGCCAATGCCATCAAGCATCGGTTTACCGGTTTTTGCCATCCACTGGTCATAGACCGGCCCCGGCAAGGTTTCACCGGCGGAGACGGCAGCGCGGAGCGAGGACAGATCCGCCCCCTCCTCCATTGCAGCCAGCATGGCGCGATAAGCGGTGGGTGCTGTAAAGCAGACCGTCGCTTTGTGGGTCTGGATGATCTCGACCATGTTGGCCGGCGTCGCCTGTTCAAGAAGTGCTGCGGCAGCACCAAAGCGCAGCGGAAACACAGCCAGACCACCGAGCCCGAAAGTGAAAGCCAGCGGCGGCGACCCGATGAAAACATCATCAGACGTGACGCCGAGAACTTCCTTGGCGTAGCCGTCAGCAATGATCAGCATATCGCGATGAAAATGCATCGTCGCCTTCGGCATGCCTGTCGTGCCCGAGGTGAAGCCCAGAAGCGCCACATCATCGCGTCCGGTCTTAACCGTTTCAAAGCGCACTGATTTGGAGAGTGCCAGCCGGTCGAGTTCTGCATCGTGATTGGCCGTTCCATCAAAGCCGACGACATTGTCCAGAAACCGGTTTTCCTTGGCGCAGGCAACCATCTCGTCCATCAGTCGCGTATCGCACAGCGCCAGCGAGATTTCCGCCTTGTCAGTGATCTTGCCCAGTTCAACCGCCCGCAGCATCGGCATGGTGTTGACCACAACGGCGCCTGCCTTGGTCGCCGCCAGCCAGACAGCTACCATCGCCGGATTGTTGGCTGAGCGGATCAGGATCCGGTTGCCCGGCTTGACGCCGTAATCCTCGACCAGCACATGAGCAAGCCGGTTGGTCCAGTCAGTCAGTTCCTTGTAGGTTCTGATCCGGCCATTGCCGATCAGCGCCGTGTGATCGCCAAAGCCCTTGGCCACCATCGCATCGGTCAGCTCATAGCCGCAATTGAGCCACTCGGGATATTCAAATCCTTCGAGCCGCAACTCCGGCCATTGATCGGCCGGTGGGAGATTGTCCCGCGTGAACGTATCGATATGCCCCGATGGTCCCAGCACTTTAAACTCCTTTGGCATTCGCCAGCGTCTGCCGCGCGATCACGACCTTCTGCACGTCCGACGCACCTTCATAAATTCTCAGCGCCCTGATCTCGCGATACAGGCTCTCGACGATGTGGCCCTTGCGCACGCCGTCGCCGCCATGCAGCTGCACAGCCTTGTCGATGACATCCTGGGCATGATCGGTAGCATAAAGCTTGGCCATCGCCGCCTCGCGGCTGACCCGCGGCGCGCCCTGATCCTTGAGCCAGGCTGCCCGGTAGACCAGCAACGCCGAGGCATCCACATCCAGCGCCATATCGGCAATGTGCCCCTGCACCATCTGCAAATCGCTCATTGGCGCGCCAAAGAGCTGCCGTTCGCTGACACGTTTCAGGCTTTCATCCAATGCCCGCCGGGCAAAGCCAAGTGCAGCGCCAGCAACAGTCGAGCGGAACACGTCAAGTACCGACATGGCGATACGGAAACCATCACCGGGATTACCAATCAACGCTGATGCAGGAATCCGGCAGTCATTGAAGGCGAGCCGCGCCAGCGGGTGCGGTGCGACCACTTCCAGCCGCTCGGCGATCTCGAGACCCGGCGTATCGGCAGGCACGATGAAGACCGAAAGTCCCTTGGCGCCCGGCGCTTCGCCGGTGCGCGCAAAGACACAATAGACATCGGCGATACCACCATTGGAGATCCAGGTCTTCTCGCCATTAAGAACGTAATCATCGCCATCACGCACAGCTGTCATCGCCATATTGGCGACATCGGACCCCGAAGCCGGTTCCGACAGCGCAAATGCCGACAAAGCCTTGCCTGCGCGGGTTTTCGTCAGCCACTCGGATTTCTGCGCGGGCGTACCGAACAGCGAGATGGCGCCTGTGCCGAGGCCCTGCATGGCAAAGGCGAAATCCGCCAACCCGTCATGTCGGGCCAAGGTCTCGCGAAGGATACACAGGCTCCGCACATCAATGCGCGAGCTCTCATCCGTCGGATCGACAGCACTCAGTTTGAGCCATCCTGCATCGCCAAGCGCCTTGACCAGCGCTTTGCAGGCTTCATCGACATTGGAATGGTCAATATCGACAATATTGGCCGTCGCCCATTCATCGGCGCGGTCGGCCAGATCCCGGTGCGCTTCATCAAAAAATGGCCACTGGAGAAAACTGCGGTCAGACATCAATTGCCCTCGAATACGGGTTTCTGTTTAGCGGCGAAGGCTTCATAGGCACGGCGAAAATCCTGGGTCTGCATGCAGATTGCCTGAGCCTGCGCTTCAGCCTCGATCGCCTGCTCGATGCCCATATTCCATTCCTGAGCCAACATGGTCTTGGTCATCATGTTGCCAAATGTCGGGCCATCAGCCAGACGCCGTGCCAGCTTGCGCGCCTCGTCCTCGATCTCGGAAGCCGCGACGACACGATTGTAAAAGCCCCAGCGTTCACCTTCCTCGGCGCTCATCGAGCGGCCGGTGTAAAGCAGATCCGCCGCGCGGCCTTGTCCGATAATCCGCGGCAGGATGGCACAAGCGCCCATGTCACAGCCGGCAAGCCCGACACGGTTGAACAGGAAGGCGGTCTTGGCTTCAGGCGTGGCAATCCGTAGGTCGCTGGACATTGCGATGATCGCGCCGGCACCGGCGCAGACGCCGTCAACAGCCGCAATCACCGGTTTGCCGCAACCAATGATCGCCTTGACCAGATCCCCAGTCATCCGGGTGAACTGAAGCAGGCCCTTCATGTCCTTATCGAGCAAAGGCCCGATAATTTCGAACACATCGCCGCCCGAGCAGAAATTACCACCATTGGAGCCAAAGATCACAACCTTGACGTCATCCCGGTAGACCAGTTCGCGAAACCAGTCGCGAAGCTCGGCATAGCTTTCAAAGGTCAGCGGGTTTTTCCGCTCCGGCCGGTCAAGCGAGACTTCCGCAACGCCATCGTTAAGTGTCAGGCGAAAATTCTTGGGGGCGTCGGTTGGCATGGGGTCAGTCCTCTCCCTTGGTACTCTTCTGGGCAATGCACTCGAGCTGCTCTGAAAGGTGCTGGACTTCACTCACGTCAACATCGTCCAACAAGCTGTCTATCCAGGCTTCGTGCCTGGCCGCCATCTCGGCGAATTGTTCGCGCCCGGCGTTGGTCAGCCGCACCGTGGTGGCGCGACGATCGTTGTCCACCGGAATCCGCACCAGAATGCCGTCATCGACAAGCCGGTCGACGATACCGGTGACATTGCCATTGGAAACCCGCAGCACACTCGAAAGCTCGCTCATTTTCAGGCCCGGCTCGACGCGGTAAAGCGCCGCCATCACATCAAAACGCGGCAGGGTCGTATCGAAGACCGTACGAAAATTCTCGCGCAACTCTGCCTCGACGTGTTTGGTTGCCTTCAGGAGTTTCAGCCAAAGCCTCAACCGCGCTTTTGACGCAGCGGCATCCTTGTCGCTGGTATCGGTATCACCTGATTTTGTCGCTGGATTATCACTCATGTCTCTCCCCCCGACAGCGATATCGCCTGACCGGTCACGGAAACCGCAGCGTCGCTGCAAAGCCAGATTACCGTCTCGGCAATTTCCTCCGGCTGTATGAAACGCCCCTGCGGATTCACATCCCGCAGCGAAGCTTCCGCTTCCGCCCGTGATCGTCCGGTTTTTTCAACGATGTTGTCAATGGAGCGATGCAGCATCGGCGTTTCGGTGAAGCCCGGACATATCGCATTGACTGTAACGCCTGTCTTGGCGAGTTCCTGCGCCAGGCTGCGCACCAGGCCCACAACCCCGTGCTTAGCCGCGCAATAGGCGCCAACATAAGGATAGCCCTTCAAACCAGCGGTCGATGCAATGGCAATGAGACGGCCCGGCTGCTTCCGATTCATTTTCAGAAAGGCTGCCTGGAAGGTATTGAAAACACCTGTCAAATTCACATCCAGCGTGGCGCGGAACATCTCGGCATCTGTGCGATGGAACGGAGCGCTTTCCGCCGACCCGGCATTGGCGATGACGATGGTTGGTTCGCCATTCTTTTCCACAGCTTGAGCAATCGCGGCCGTCATGGCGTCAGCATCAGTGACATCGGCGGCCACCGCAACGATGCGGTCATCTTGCGCAGCGAGAGCCTCGAGCGGCGCCAGCCGACGGCCAATTGCCGTCACCCGCGCGCCCTTGTCTGCGAGCGCCAGCGCAATCGCTTCACCGGCACCCGACCCGGCGCCAGTGACGATCGCATGATGCCCCATCAGTTCCGGCATGATCAGACCTTCCCGAGCATAGTGTCGGCGCGCTCGGCCAGACGCCACATCTGGTCACGCCCCGGCTGATAGGGATCAGGCCATTTTGCCTCATGATCGCCCAGCGCAGCTGCTGCATGCAACGTCCAGTAAGGGTTGGCCAAATGCGGACGGGCAAGACAAACCAGGTCGGCACGGCCGGCCATCAGGATAGAGTTGACATGGTCCGGCTCATAGATATTGCCAACGGCCATCGTTGCCATGTGCGCCTCGTTGCGGATCCGGTCGGCAAACGGTGTCTGGAACATCCGCCCGTAAACCGGCTTGCCTAGCTTGGATGTCTGACCCGCCGAGACGTCACATATATCAACACCGGCCTCCTTGAGCATCCGCGCGATCTCGACCGCCTCCTCTGGCGTCACACCGTCTTCGCCAACCCAGTCATTGGCCGAAATACGCACCGAGATCGGCTTGTTCTGTGGCCAGACCTCGCGCACGGCACGATAGACCTCAAGCGGATACCGCATGCGGTTTTCCAGGCTGCCGCCATACTCATCGCCACGCGTGTTGGTCAGCGGCGTAATGAACGATGACAACAGATACCCATGCGCCATGTGGATTTCGATCATGTCGAAGCCGGCACGCTCAGTCATTTCAGCGGACTTGACGAACTGGTCACGCACCATGTCCATGTCGTCCCGGGTCATTGCCTTCGGCGTCTGGTTCTCGCTTGACCAGGCAACATCAGAGGCGGACAGAAGCGGCCAGTTGCCCTCTTTCAGCTGCGCATCCATGGTTTCCCAGCCAAGCTGGGTCGAGCCCTTGGCGCCCGAATGACCGATCTGCATGCAGACCTTGGCGCCACTTTCGCTGTGAATGAAATCGGCAATCCGGCCCCACGCAGCCTCTTGCTCCGCCGTATACAGTCCCGGGCAACCCGGCGTGATCCGGCCTTCAGGCGACACGCAGGTCATTTCGGTATAGACGAGCCCGGCGCCACCCTTGGCGCGTTCGCCGTAGTGAACCAGATGCCAGTCGGTCGGGTTGCCATCAACAGCCTTGTACTGCGCCATCGGCGACACCACGATACGGTTCTTCAGCTCCATGTCGCGCAGCTTGTAGGGCGCGAACATTGGCCGCCGCACCGATGCACCTTCCGGCACGCCGGCCTGGGTCTGGAACCAGCGCTCCGCACCTTCCAGCCATTCAGGATCGCGCAGCCGCAGGTTCTCGTGGCTGATGCGCTGCGATCGGGTCAGCAAGGTGTAATTGAACTGAACCGGGTCGAGGTGGAAATACCGCTCGATTTCCTCAAACCATTCCATCGAGTTGCGTGCAGCCGATTGCAGACGCAGCACTTCAAGCCGGCGATCTTCTTCGTATTTGTCAAACGCCTTCTGCATGCTCGGTTCTGAATGCAGATATTCAGCCAGTGCAATTGCGCTTTCAAGCGCCAGCTTGGTGCCCGAGCCGATCGAGAAATGCGCTGTTGCTGCTGCATCGCCCATCAGCACAATGTTCTCGTAACTCCAGCGTGCGCACAACACCCGCGGGAACTGAATCCAGGCCGAACCGCGGACGTGATTGGCATTGGTCATCAGGCTGTGACCGCCCAGATGCTTGGCAAACATTTTCTCGCAGACCGCGATGGTCTCCTGCTGGCTCATCTCGCCGAAGCCGTAAGCGTCGAAAGTTTCCTGGGTGCATTCAACGATGAACGTCGCCGTTTCATCATCGAACTGATAGGCGTGGGCCCAGAGCCACCCCTTGTCGGTATCTTCAAAAATGAAGGTGAAGGCATCATCAAACTTCTGATGCGTACCAAGCCAGACAAACTGGCATTTACGCACATCGACTTCCGGCTGGAACTTGTCTTCAAACTCGGTCCGTGTGCGCGAGTTCAGCCCGTCGGCAGCAACCACAAGGTCGAATTCCTTGGCATAGTCTGCGGCACTTGAAACGTTGGTTTCAAAGCGTAGCTCGACGCCGAGCTCTTTGGCCCGCGCCTGCAGCAACAGCAACAGCTGCTTGCGGCCAATCCCGCAAAACCCGTGACCGGTCGAAACTGTCTTGGTGTCCTTGAAAAGAACCGCGACATCGTCCCAATAGGCAAAATGTTCCCGGATGGTCGCCGCACTTGCAGCATCATTTTCAGCCAGGTTGTCGAGGGTCTCATCAGAAAGCACAACGCCCCATCCGAAAGTGTCGTCCGGCTTGTTGCGTTCGATAACAACGACCTGGTGCGACGGATCGCGCAGCTTCATCGAGATTGCGAAATAAAGGCCGGCCGGACCGCCACCCAAACAAACTACCTTCATGCGCCGCACCTCCAGTCTGATTGCCGTTAAGCGTGATCATATGCCTGACAAGAGATATTTCAAGCCTAAAATGTTTATACCACAATAAATCCCCGGACCCGTGGCGGCAAATCCGGACCACGACAACATGAGAAGCAAATTTGATTAGGCCGTGCCGCGGCGAATCCCGCTCAGCGCCTCAGTGAAGCGGTCAATACCGGCTTGAGTCGTAACGAAACCCGGTGAACAACGCAGCAATGCTCCGCGTGCATCGGCAAACACAGATCGGGTGCGCAGATCTTGGAGAACCGTCTGGGGATCGATATCTTCAGGGAGCTTCATCATCAAACTACCGCCACGCTGCGCCGGATCTCGTGGCGACGCCAGCTCGAAACCTGCGTCGTCAGCGGCCGCGATGATCACATCACAAAACGCCCGGTTCTTATCAAGCTGCGCAGTCCAATCCTGCGCCGCATGCCATTCCAGCGCAGGAACCGAAGCCGCACAGGCCATCACCGACGGCGTGCCATTGTCGAAACGGCGAATATCGGGTGCATAGGCGAACGCATTGATGTCCCAGGAGAAGATGTTGTCCTGACTGAACCAGCCGCGCAGGCCTGGCCGGCAGCGCGCAATCACATCCGGCATCACCTGCAGAATGCCGCCTCCGGGCGAGCCGCACATCCATTTCAGACTGGTCGACACACAAAAATCCGCAGCCACCGACATGCAGTCATAATCAATCAGCCCGGCCGCTTGTGTAATGTCCACGCCGATAACCGAGCCCTGCTTTCGGCCATGCGCCATCAGCGTTGCCAGATCACAGCGGTGCGAAGACGTGGAGCTGACCCAGGTGAGCAACGCCAGCCCGACTTCAGGCCCCCAGGCAGAAATGACATCTTCGTCCTCGACCCAATTCGCTCCGTCGCGCAACGGCACCGTGCGAAGCTCAAAGCCATACTGCTCGGCCATCCCCGTCAGCAGGAAATGCAGGCTCGGGAAACAGTCCCCCGCAACCAGCACCACCCTGCCCTCAAGGTCTTCGCGTGGCAACGCCATCACCATCGCGGCCAGTGCCGAGGTGACGTTTTCCGTCGTCGTCAATGAAGCTGACGGTGCCTTGAGCAGTTGGCTCCACAGCTCGATGAACCGTTGCCGCTGGCCCAATGCATAACCCCATTGCTCGTCATTGGGCGCACCCCAGCAATCTGCAAACGCCGTCAGGGCCCGGGACATATCCTGGGTCTTGCCGGGATATTGCCCGATCGAGTGATAAAGCAGGTAGCCCGAGCCATCGTTGTCCTGCCGGTCTGATGTGTCTGTCATGTCAGTCTCCCTGCTCTCCACCTTCAATCGAAGGCTTCCGCAGCATTGCACTTGGTTCTAATCCTTACCAGCCTACCTGCTGCGGATCGGGCAGCGGAATGGCATCCAGCAATTCGCGTGTGTAGGCCGCCTGCGGCGCATCAAACACGCTGTCAGCCTCGCCATACTCAACGATGCTGCCACGCTGCAACACCATTACCCGATCACACAGTCTACGGATGACTGAAAGATCATGGCTGATGAACGCCAGCGTCAGACCCAGTTCCTTGACCAGATTGGCCAGCACATTGAGCACCTGCGCCTGCGATGACACATCAAGGCCCGAAACAATTTCATCCGCCAGAATGAATTCCGGCTTCAGCGCAATAGCTCGGGCAATCCCCACACGTTGGCGCTGGCCGCCAGAGAGTTCGTGGGGATAGCGGATGCGGAAATTGCGCGGCAGGCCGACATGGTCAAGCGCGTCGTCAATTCGGCCATCAATCCCGTCAAAGCCATGCATCTGCATCGGATCGGCAATGATCGCCCCCACCCGTCTGCGCGGATTGAGCGACGACATAGGATCCTGAAAAATCATCTGCATGCGGCGACGGATCGGACGCAACGCGTCTTCGTTCAGATGGGTAATGTCCTGACCATCAAACAGGATGGTTCCGGCTGTCGGCTCTATCAGTCTGAGCAGCGCCCGCCCCAGGGTCGATTTGCCTGATCCCGACCCACCGACGATGCCAAGCACCGAACCACGGGTAATATCGAGATCAATTCCATTGAGAATCTGGATCAGTGGCGCCCGTCCAAAAACCGGCTTTGCCGCCATGTCCGGCAAGGCAACCTCAAGCGATCTGGCCGAAAACAGAATGTCTTTATCCGCCATGACGCCACTCCTTGTCAGCGGCCAGAACCTCTGCGGCCACCGCTTCAATCACCGCTTCATCAACCGGCAAGAGCGATGCATCCGGATCTGTGTATTTGGGCGTCGCCGCCAGCAATGCGCGGGAATAGGCATGTTTTGGGCCAGCGAAGAATTCCGGAACACTGGAATTTTCCACAATTTTGCCGCCATAGAGCACCGACAAGCGCTGGCAGACTTTCGAGACAACCCCGAGATCATGGGTGACAAACACCATCGCCGTGGAATGACGTGCCTGAAGCTCCCGGATCAGTCGGAGGATTTGCTTCTGCACGGTGACATCCAGCGCCGTGGTCGGCTCATCGGCGATGACAAGCTTCGGATTAGCCGCGAAAGCCGAGGCAATCAGCACCCGCTGCCGCATGCCGCCTGACAATTCATGCGGATAGCTTCCCATCACCCGTTCTGGATTGTCGATATGGACTTCATTGAGAAGTTCAAGCGCCCGGATCCGTGCATCCGCTTTGGTCCAGCCCAGAATATCGACCAACCGGTTGGTGATCTGCGGCTCGATCCGCCGCGACGGATTGAGCGCGGTCAGCGGGTCCTGCGGGATCAGTGCCGCCGTGGCGCCAATCAGCCGGCGGCGGTCGGCGGGCCGCATCTTCTGCAAATCCTCCCCGTCGAGCAGGATCTCGCCTTCAACAATCGAGATCGCCGACGGCAGGATGCCGAGAATGGCCTTGCCGATCATGCTCTTGCCGGCACCGCTTTCGCCGACAAGGCCGAGCACTTCGCCGGTATCGATGGAAAACGACACCGAGCGCAGCACCCGCTGCTCATAGCCGTGCAGCGCCGCCGAAAGGTTGTTGACGGTCAGAAACGCACTCATCGCAACACCGGATCAAAGCGGTCCTTGAGACCTTCGCCGAACTGGCTGAAGGACAGGACGGTCAAAAACAGAATGCCAAGCGGAAAGGCCAGTACCCACCAGGCCTGATGGATTGAAGTGCGCCCCTCGGCGATCATCCCGCCCCAGGTCGGCGCGTCGGTGGAAATCGACAGGTTGACGAACGACAGGATTGCCTCGACGATCACGGCGATGCCCATTTCCAGTGTCGACAGCACCACGATGGTCGGCAGCACATTGGGCAGAATTTCCCGCCACAGGATATCGCGCCGCGGCCGGCCCGCGACAATCGCGCTCGAGACATAGTCCATCGCCGACTGGTTCATCGCCTCGGCGCGGACGACACGGCAAAACCGGGTCCAGTCAATCACCACAATGGCGATGATGATCGAGGTTAGCCCGGTGCCCAGCACCGCGATCAGCAGGATCGCAAACAGCACCGGCGGAAACGCCATCCAGATTTCAACCAGCCGCGAAATCACAACATCGACCCAGCCGCGCATATAGCCAGCCAGCAATCCCAGCGCCGACCCCACGAATGCGGTCGCCAGCCCGGCGACAAGTGCCACCGAAAAGGCGATCCGCGCGCCGTGAATAATCCGCGTCAGCACGTCCCGGCCAAGACTGTCAGTTCCAAGCAGGAATGAAGGATCAGCGCCGGTGACCCAGAACGGCGGCAGCCGGCCGGCGAACAGATCCTGCGCCAGCGGGTCATGCGGGCTGATCAAGGGCGCAAACAGCGCCAGCAGGGCCATGATGCCGAGCCAGGTGCCGGATAACCACAACCTTGCGCCCAAGGGCCGTTTACCAGTGCCGCGGCCATCAAGCATGACGCAACCTCGGATTAAGCAGCGCATAGGTCATGTCGACAACCAGATTGATGATGGTGAACAGCAGCGCGAAAACGATCACGATCCCCTGGATCAGCGGCAGGTCGCGGTTGATGACCGCGTCGATGGCCATGTTACCGAGCCCTTCATAGGAGAACAGCCGCTCGATGATCACCGTGCCACCGATCAGAAAGGTGAATTGCACCCCGATCAGCGTCAGTGTCGGCAGCACCGCGTTGGGCAATGCCTCGGACAGAATGACGTGGTTTTCGCTGTAGCCCTTGGTGCGCGACAGCGTCACATAATCAAGATGCATGGTTTCCTTCAGCGACTGCTTGAGCAGCTGGCTGATAATCGCCGCCAGCGGAATGGCCAGCGCCAGAGCCGGCATGAACATGTGCTTGAGCAGGTCCCACCACAGATCGAACCGCAGCCGCGCGACACTCTCGAAGACGTAGAACTGGGTGACAAAGGGCAGATCGAGCGACGGCGAAATCCTCCCCGAAATATGAAAAACCGGCATCAGCACCCCGAACAACACAATCAGGATCAGCGCCCAGAGAAAATCCGGGATTGAAAGCCCCACGCCGTTGGCGACATCAATGGCTGTCTCCGTGCGGGTCTCCCGGTGCCGAACCCCGGTCAGCGCCAGAACGCCGCCAATCACTACCGCGATCACCAGAGCAAAGATCGCCAGTTCAAGCGTGGCTGGCAAGCGCCCGAGCACCAGCGGCATCACTGGCTGGCGCAACGAAATCGACGTCCCGAAATCACCCTGGAAAACACCGCTCAACCAGATCCCGAACTGCTCGACAATGGTTTTGTCGAGGCCGTAATGCGCCGTCAGCCGGGCGATATCCTCGTCGGTGGCACCCGGCGGCAACATCATAGCTATCGGATTGCCCGGAACCACGCGGATGACGAAAAACACCACCACCGCCGCCCCTATCAAGGTGACCGACATGGTCGCAAGGCGAAGCAAGATCGCGCGCAACAGTTTCAAAATTGAATATCCTGCAAAAAGGGGCCGCCACCCGAAGGCGGCGGCCCGTGCATTCGTGTGAGCCTTACGAAGCCCGCTTCATCAGATGCGGAAGCAGCGCGCCCGATGCATGCGGCGTGACCGACACTCCAGAGGAGTGAAGGATCGGCTGAACATACTGCAACAGCGGGATCACCAGCGCGTTGTCGGCGATGTATTTGTCGACCGCCTTCCAGCCGGCAATGCGCTTGTCCTCGTCAGCCTCGCCCCAGAGCGGTCCAATCATCTCGATCAGATCCGCGCCATCCCACACCGAGTGCGGAGACGGGCCGAACATTGCAAAACCGGTCGATGTCGTCGGATCGCCCACCGAGTTGCCCCAGTTGTAGAAGGCGGCCGGCGCGAGCTGATCGGCAGCGCGCAGTTCATAATGCTTGGCGATCTCGTAGACTTCGATTTCCGCCTCGATGCCGACCTTGCGCCACAGACCGACAATCGCCTGGATGATTTCGTAATCCTTCGGCTTGAAACCGCGGGTGGTCTGGATCTTGAACTTCACCGGATTTTCTGGCGAGAAGCCCGAGGCAGCCAGCAGTTCCTTGGCCTTTTCAGGATCGTAGGGAACCTTGATCGAGGCATCGAAGGCGATATATTCAGGCGTCTGCAGCGTATCGATGGCGACACCATAGCCCGAAAGAAGACGGTCGATGATCAGCTGTTTGTCGATCGACATTGCCGCCGCCATGCGCACGTTCGGATCCAGCATCGCTTCGATGTCGTTGAGGAAGATCATGCCGATATCGGAAATCGGCGCCGCGGTTCCCATGATGCTGCCGCCGCCCTTGAGCCGGTCATATTCCTCGTAAGGCATTTCGAGCGTGACGTGCGAATTGCCGGATTCGATCTCTGCAACGCGCGAAGCGGCGTCTGTGACGAACTTGATGGTTACGGATTCAAAATCCGGTTTGCCACCCCAGTAATTCGGGTTGGCCTTGAGCCGGACAAACGCATTACGCTCGAACTTGTCGACCATGTAAGGCCCTGTGCCGATCGGAGCGGCCTCAAACCCTTCCGCGCCAACTTTTTCGTAGTAGGCCTTGGGCAGCACATAGCCGGTGAGGAAGTACATCCACTTGAAAATGGTCGGCTCGAACCGGGCGACGTCTGCCGTCACCATGTTGCCTTCGGCCTTGATGTTGGCCAGCGTCGACCAAACGAACTGGATCGGGTTTCCGGTTGTCTCGTCGGCAGCGCGGCGCAGCGACCAAGCCACGTCTTCGGCGGTGAATGGCGATCCGTCATGCCAGGTCACGCCTTCACGCACTGTCATCATGATCTTGGTCTTGTCGTCGTTCCAGCCCCATTCGGTCAAAAGACCAGGTGCCGGCGAAAGGTCAGGCTGCTGCAGGATGAACTGGTCGAACACCGACTGATAAATACCCTGAATCGTTGGGTTGACCGCCGAAGGCCCGACCGTCGGGTCCCAGGATGGCAAATTGACATTGTAGGCAATGACAAGTTCATCAATGCCTTGGGCAAGGGCCGGACCGGCAAAGGCGCTGATCGCCAGTGCCGCTGCCGAGCCCTTGAGCACCGTGCGACGAGAAATCTGTTTCATGCTGTTCTCCCTGTTTTTTGGTCTTCATTTTCCGCCCAGTTTCTGGGCGAGAATATATCCTGCGCCCGCTCCGGTACCCGCACCCGGCCAGACGCTGGCGCCGGTGAGATGCAAACCGTCAACGGGGGTTTTTCCCGTGGCGTGGCCAAGGGCCGGCCGGAACAGGAAATTTTGCGACAGATGATGACTGCCGGCAACCTGGTCGCCACCGACCAGGTTCGGATTGTCCGCTTCAAGATCGAGTGGCGACACCACAGTCCGGCCTATGATCTTCTTTTTCAATCCGGGAGCATGACGTTCGATCATCTCGATCGCCCGGTCCGCATAGAGCTCTTTGACGACAGCCCAGTCGGTATCACTGATCTTGCCGGCGGCGTCACCGAGGATTTCGGCCGGAACCATCCGCACCTGGACCCAGAGCACGTGCTTGCCGTCGGGTGCGCGGCTCGGATCAACGACCGTCGGCTGCCCGACTACCAGCACCGGTTCATCCGGCAACAGCCCAGCAACCGCCTGCTGATAAGTGCGGGCCATCTGCTCAAGCGAGGGCGCGATATGAACATAGGCGAATGTCTTGAGCTCTTGGCTGGCAATCCAGTCCGGCAAGCCATCCAGCGCCAGATGGATCATCATGGTTCCCGGCGCGTGGGAGAACTTGGTCATCTTGCTGTCAAACACCGCATCGCCGGACGCGCCGCCAAGCAACGACATCAGCCCGCTTGGCGCGACATTGGCGACCACTGCCCGCTTTGCCTTGATCAGCGAACCATCCTCGAGTTCGACACCCGTGGCTTTGCCACCCTCGCGGACAACCCGGCTTACACGCTTGCCGCAATGGACCTCGCCGCCGGATGCTTCGATCTTCGAGATCAGCGCCCGGGTCACCGTGTCAGCACCGCCCTTGCCTATGACCATGCCGAAATTCTGGTTGGCCATCGATTCGAGATAGGGAAACACTGCCCCGCCGGCCATATCGGGCGCAAAATCAAGATGCATGCCCCAGGCAGCCATCGTTGCCTGCACATGATCGGATTCGAAGGTTTCCGAGAGCCATTTACGCGGCGAGGACAACAGCAGCCGCACCAGATCAGCCGTCCAGGAGAAGCCTTTCCGAAACAGCGCTTTTGCCAGAAGCTTGCCTTGTATATGCATTTGCATAGGATTTCCCAGCAAAGCAAAAACATATTCCGCAGTCCCCGGAAAGTCCGCACAAAGTTGATCCCAGGTCTGCGCGTCCTTTTCGGAAAAAGCCGCGATCCGGGCCCGCGTCTCGTCCGGACCAGTGCTCACACCCAGCCATTTGCCATCATCAAAAACACTGGCGAAACAATGGGAAGCAGGTGCGAACTCAAGCCCGCGCCCCATCAGATCCTCGCCGTAAACCTTGAAAAAACCAGAGCCCGCAAAGAGACTTAGATTCATCGCCGCCCAGTCATGACGAAAGCCGGGCTGGGTCAATTCCAGCGTCTTGACTGCTCCGCCTGGCGTCTCGGCCTGCTCGAATATTCCCACACGCCAGCCCTTGGCACCCAGATGGACCGCGCAAGCCAAGCTGTTCACACCGGCGCCAACAATGACCGCATCATATTCGTTCTGCACTGCGCCTGCTCTCCGTTCGAGATTTATAATTGCAAATGCATATTATTCTGTCTAGCATCTATTTATCGAGAGACACATCCCGTCATCCGGGATGCTCACCGAAGCCACCAATACGCCTGTCAGAGGAGGATCACTCAATGAACGCCGCAGAAACACTTGGTAATCTCGCCGGAATGCTGCTTGAGGGAAAAGTTGAGGTGGTCGACCTCTCCGGCCCGCTGGGCCCCGATACTCCGCTTCTCCAGCTGCCGGAAGATTTCGCCAAGAACACGCCAAAAATCGAGATTCACAAGATTTCGGAATATGACAGCGACGGTCCGTTCTTTGCCTGGAACTGGCTCAAGATCGGCGAGCATTCCGGCACCCATTTCGATGCACCGCATCACTGGATCACCGGCAAGGACTATGCCGACGGCTACACCGATTCCATTCCGCCGCAGAATTTCGTGGCGCCGGTCAATGTGATCGATTGCTCCGCTGAAGTGGCCAAAAACCCGGACTTCCTGCTCGACGCTGCTGGCGTCAAGGCCTGGGAAGCAAAGCACGGTGAAATCAAGGCCGGCGAATGGGTTGTGATGCGCTCCGACTGGGACGCCCGCGCAGGTGATGAAGCGGCCTATCTCAATGCCGATGAAACCGGCCCGCATTCGCCTGGCCCGACGGTTGATTGCATTCAGTATATCCTGTCCAAGGGTGTGATTGGCTGGGGCAACCAGTGCATCGGCACAGATGCAGGTCAGGCAGGAGGCATGGAACCGCCCTACCCGGCGCACAATCTGCTGCATGCCGCCAACAAATACGGCCTCGCCTCGCTCGCCAATCTCGACAAACTCCCCCCCAAGGGCGCGATCCTGATCGCGGCGCCGCTGAAAATAGTCAAGGGCACAGGCAGCCCGATCCGCGCCATGGCGCTGGTCGCACGTAGCTAAGGCGTATCAACGCCGGAGACCAGGACAATGGCAGACTTTGACCACATCATTGTCGGCAGCGGGATCAATGCGCTCGTTGCCGCGGCCATGCTTTCCCAAAAAGGCAAGCGTGTTCTGGTTCTCGAGCGCGAGAACCGGTTCGGCGGTTGCATGCGCACCGAGGAAATCACTTTGCCGGGGTTCCACCATGACGTCATGGCGGCAACCTTTGTGCTCTTCCTTACCTCCCCCGCCCATGCCGCGCTCGGACCTGATCTGGCACGGCATGGGCTGGAATTCTGCCATACGCCGCATCCCACAGCCGTGCTGCGGCCCGACGGGTCTTCGCTGGTCTTGACCACCGACCGGGCCGCCAACATCAAGACATTCAACGCTGTTGCTTCGGGCGATGGCGATCGTCACGGCGCCGACGTCGGAGAAATCGAAACCGATGCGCCGTTCCTGTTCGCGCTGCTCGGCGGCGAATTGTGGAGCTGGCCAACGGCGAAGCTTCTGATCAAGCAGGCCTGGAAGCGGGGATTGCGCGGTCTTGCCGCCTGGATGGGAGAAGCCTTGCGCCCGACCCGCGCCTGGCTCGAAACCACCTATTCCTCAGATCTGGTCCAGGCGCTTTGGGCACCATGGGCGCTGCACACCGGACTGACCACCGAATCCGCCTATGGCGCCCAGATGGGCAAGGTTATCGCCTTTGCACTGGAGGCCGCCGGTGCACCGGTGATCAAGGGCGGCGCCAGCCAGGCAGTCAGCGCGTTCAAAAGCCTGATCGAGGAAAATGGCGGCGAACTGCGCGCCAATGCTGATGTCGACCAGGTTATTGTGCGCAATGGCAAAGCATCCGGCGTCAAACTCGCCGATGGGACAGAGATCTCCGCCTCCCACGTCATTTGTTCCGTAGCACCAGGACAGCTTTACAATCGGCTGCTGCGCGACGACACGAGAGACCTTCCCACAGACGTTACCTCCGGCCTCAGCCAGTTCCGTCATGGCCGCGGCAATTTCCAGCTGCATTACGCCATTGATGGACCGATTCGCTGGAAAACCGGCGGATTGGAGGACGTTGCCCTCGTCCACCTCGCCGAAGGCATCGATTCCGTATCCAAATCCTCCAACGAAGCCGAACGTGGCATGCTGCCGGTCACGCCAACAATTTGCGTTGGTCAACCACACCGCCTTGATCCATCCCGTTGCCCGGAAGGCAAATCCATCCTCTGGCTGCAGATTCCCGATGCGCCACGCACCATCAAGGGTGATGCCGCCGGCGAGATCGAAACCGGTGGCGTCTGGAGCGAAGCCACCCGCGAGGCTTTCGCCGACCGCATCGAAGCGATCCTGGCCTCTCATATCGAAGGCTTTGTCGACATCGTTCTGGCGCGCAAAGCCTATTCGCCTGTGGATCTGGAGACCATGAACATCAATCTGGTCGGCGGCGATCCCTATGGTGGATCCTGCGCACTCGACCAGTTCTTCATCTGGCGGCCATTCTCCCACGCCAAGAACAACACCACCGCAGTTGAGAACCTGCACCACATCGGTGCCTCGACCCATCCGGGTCCCGGGCTCGGTGGCGGCTCGGGATTCCTGCTTGCCAAGAGGCTGGGCAAATGAACGAAGTCAAAGCTCCAGAGATAGAGAAGTCCGAGCCATTGCAACGGCTTGGTGAAATCGGCCTGTCCAATTTCGCGCCCTATTTGATGAACCGGATCATGGGCCGCTACAACGCCGACCTGAGACACGAAATGACCGACTTGGGGCTGACAACGCCGAAGATGCGTGCGCTCGCGGTTTTGTCTGTGATCGACGCCCTGCCCATTTCTGAGCTTGCCGTTTACGCCGTCGTTGAACAATCAACGCTCAGCCGCTCGCTGGAACAGCTGACATCTGACGGTCTGGTCCGGCGCGACCCTGATCCCAATGACAGCCGGGTGACCCGTATCGGCATCACCGATGCCGGACGCGCGGCCCTTGATCAACTCTGGCCGTCGATGGCACGGGTCTATGCGCAGATGTTTGACGGAATACCGGACGAAGAGCGTCAGGCCTTCGTCACGACGCTGCAGAAAATGCTCAAGAACATCCGGAAGCACGATTTCTAATGACGGGAATTACACAGCATGGCTGAACGTTCATTCGCCAAGGAAGTCCAGAAACTCAAGATCGGTGAAGGTGAAACCTTTTCCGGCGAGGGTATTCTGGCGCTGACGAAAGCTCTTCTGGAAGCAGGCGTCGGCTATGTAGGCGGCTATCAGGGCGCACCCATCAGCCATCTGATGGATGTGCTTGCCGATGCCGAGGAAATCCTCACCGAGCTTGGCGTACGTTATGAGGCCAACGCATCCGAAGCCGCTGCTGCAGCCATGCTGGCCGCCTCGGTGCATTATCCTATCCGCGGCGCGGTCACCTTCAAGGGACCGGTGGGCGTCAATGTTGCCTCCGATGCGCTGGCCAACCTTTGCTCTTCCGGCGTCACCGGCGGGGCGCTGGTCATCATCGGCGAGGACTATGGCGAAGGCTCCTCGATCATGCAGGAGCGCAGTCATGCGTTCGCGATGAAGTCACAGATGTGGCTGCTTGATCCCCGGCCCAACCTGCCCTCCATTGTTCAGTCGGTGCACCAGGGCTTTGAATTGTCGGAAGCCACCAACACCCCGGTGATGCTGATGGTTCGGATCCGCTCCTGCCATGTCACCGGCAGTTTTGAAGCCAAGGACAACAAGCGCCCGCCATTTTCGGTCAAGGACGCGCTGGCCAATCCGCGCAGTGATTACGCCCGCGTCGTGCTGCCGCCGATGTCCTATCTGCAGGAACACGACAAGATCAACAATCGCTGGCCGGCTGCGCAAAAATACATCGTCGAGCACAAGCTCAACGAGTTCTTCGGCCCCAACGAAGCACCGGTCGGCATCGTCCTGCAGGGTGGTATGTACAATGGCGTGATCCGCGCCCTGCAACGCCTCGGTCTGGCCGACATTCACGGCGAGACGGAAATCCCGCTTTATGTGCTCAACGTCACCTACCCGCTGGTCAATGATGAGTTTTTCGAGTTCTGCGAAGGCAAATCGGCGGTTCTGATTGTCGAGGAAGGCCAGCCTGAGTTTATCGAGCAAGCGCTCGGTGCCGCACTTTACAAGTCCGGCCGTACGATCAAACTGCACGGCAAGGATATGCTGCCGATGGCTGGTGAATACACCGGCCAGGTCATGCTTGACGGCCTTGAGGCATTCTTGAAGAAAGCAGCCCCCGAACTGCTGCCCGCGCGTCTGCGCGCGCCCAACTCTGACCAGAAGCCCGCACTTCCCGATCTGTCCAAGACCGTGCCGATGCGCCCGCCGGGATTTTGCACCGGCTGCCCGGAACGACCGATCTTCGCCGCGATCAAACTGACCGAGATGGAACGCGGCAAACACCAGATCGCCGCCGACATCGGCTGCCATCTATTTGCCACCCTGCCGCCGTTTGAAATCGGCGGGTCCACCATGGGCTACGGCCTCGGCCCGGCATCCAACGCAGCTTTCGATGGTGGCGGTGACAAGCGGTCAATTTCCATTCTCGGCGATGGCGGATTCTGGCACAACGGCCTGTCCACCTCCATCGGCAATGCGGTCTACAACAAATCCGACGGCGTCATCGTCATTGTCGACAACTTCTATTCGGCGGCAACCGGCGGTCAGGACATCCTGTCGTCGCGTGCCGACAACCCCACCAAAACCACCGGCCAACCGATTGCCGATGCGCTCAAGGGCATCGGCGTCAAATGGGTCCGCCAGATCGACCGGACCTATGACGTGCCCAAAATGCGCGAGATCCTCAATGAGGCGCTGACCACCGACCATGTCGGCCCCAAGGTTATCGTCGCCTCATCGGAATGCATGCTCAACAAACAGCGCCGCGAAAAGCCCTTGATGAACAAGGCAATCAAAGAAGGAAGACGGGTTGAAAAACCACGCTTCGGCATCGATGAGGACATTTGCACCGGTGATCATGCCTGCATCCGTTTGTCGGGCTGTCCATCGCTCTCGCTGAAGAAACTCGATGACCCGCTGCGCGACGATCCTGTCGCCAGCATCGACCAGAGCTGCGTCGGTTGTGGCAATTGTGGCGAAGTCGCCGATGCCGCTGTGCTCTGCCCCTCTTTCTTCCGCGCCGATGTCGTTCACAATCCAGGCTGGTTCGAACGCACACTCGGCTCCTTCACCAGCCGCACGATCACCTGGCTGCAAAATCGCCGCTCCCGCGGCCGCATCGAATTCGTCCGGACCTGACACCATGGCAAGCAAAACCAAATCCGCATTGAAATCCAGGCCGCATGATCCGGCGCTTGATCAGATCATCAAGCTGGCCGTCATGGCGGTCGGCGGCCAGGGCGGCGGCGTGCTGACCAACTGGATTGAGGATTGCGCCCACCGCAACGGCTATGTCGTCCAGGCCACATCTGTAGCGGGCGTTGCCCAGCGGACGGGAGCGACCATCTATTACATGGAAATGGCGCCCGCGGGTGAGCGCAACCCGGTGTTCTCGCTGATGCCGGCAGCCGGTGATGTCGACATTCTGGTTGCAGCTGAAATGATGGAAGCCGGGCGCGCCATCATGCGTGGCTTTGTCACCCCGGACCGCACCACCCTGATTGCCTCATCGCACCGCGCACTTGCCGTCTCCGAGAAGACTGTACCCGGCGACGGCATTGCCGATTCCCAGGAAGTCATTGCAGCGGCTGAAATCGCCGCCCAGCGGTTCATCGCTTTCGATATGGAGAAAATGGCCATTGATGCAGGCTCGATGATTTCGGCAAGCCTGTTCGGCGCACTCGCTGGCTCCGGTGCGCTGCCATTTGAGCGTGACGGTTTCGAAGCCGCCATCAAGGCCTCCGGTCGTGGTGTCGACGCAAGCCTGCGTGCCTTTGCTGCCGGTTTTGAAGCCGCAGCCAAAGGCATGGTGGAAACGCCGCAATCCGGACGGAAGACGACACCTGTCGACAGCAGCCCCACCGGGCCGAAGACCCTTGTCGATAAATGGCATACACTTGAAGCCCGGGCGACGGCCCTACCCGTCTCAGTGCGTGACATGGCATTGACCGGACTACGCGCAGTCGTGGATTACCAGGACCTCGCTTACGGCAGCGAGTATCTCGACCGGCTGGACCGAATTCTCGGTGAAGATGATGCCACCAAGAGCCATGAGCTCACCCTTGAAGCCGCCAAATATATCGCCAAGGCAATGACCTATGATGACGTGTTCCGGGTGGCAGACCTGAAGACCCGCGGCAGCCGCTTTGCCCGGGTGCGCACCGAGATAGCCCCTGCCAAGGGCGCGCAGATGAAGCTCACCGAATTCATGCATCCCCGTGCCGAAGAGGTCGTCGGCATGATGCCCTCACGGCTTGGCCGAAAGCTTTCGGCGAGCCAGGGCGCGATGCGGCTGATCGATAAAATGGTCAACAAGGGACGCAGGCTGCGCACCGACCGGCTGTTGCCGTTTGCCCAGCTCTATGTGCTCGGCGGGCTCCGCAAATACCGGCGCGGCACCCTGCGCCACGCGATCGAGAAGCAGCATCTCGACACCTGGCTTGATCTGGCGTTGAGTTATCGCAAGATTGATTACGCGCTCGGCGTCGAAACCCTGCGCAACCGGCGTCTGATCAAGGGTTACTCTGACACCCACGCGCGCGGCCTGTCCAAGTTCGACCGTGTCATGGACGGCGTGGCCCTGCTTGCCGGTCGTGACGATGCGGCGCACTGGTGCCGCTTGCTGCGTGAGGCCGCATTGGCCGATGAAAAGGGCGAACAGCTTGAGGGCGCCCTCAAGACGGTTCAATCCTTTTCAGGACAAGGCGATACCGCGCTACAAAGCTGATTCCGATTGATGGAAATCGACAGCAACGCATTGTTGCTGTTATTTTTTCAGGGCCTGCTCTTGTTAGATTTGGGAAAAGGAACTCAATCAGCGGCGAGCTGCCAAGATGGAGACATCCGACGTTAGATTTTTCCGCAATTGGTTTGTCGAGGGAAGCCACACTTGCGCACGGCACGCCGTTTCATACATAAGACAGCAAGCGAGGACGACCTCCCCATCCAGGAACAGCAGTCGGGACGGCCCGGCAATCAGTTGGGGACCTCCATGCGAGACACCAAAGACAGAATCCGTCACGCGCTGAGTTTTGAAATCGTCGCGCTTTTTCTGGTCATACCGCTTGGCGCCTGGGCGTTTGGGCAACCTATCGACGACATTGGTATCGTCGCTGTGGTCAGCGCCACGATCGCCACCGGCTGGAATTATCTCTACAATCTGCTGTTCGACCATGCCCTGCTTCGAATTGCCGGGCATGTGACCAAATCGATTGCCGTCCGCATTCTCCACGCACTTCTTTTCGAAGCCGGACTGCTTCTGGTGCTGATACCGTTCATTGCCTGGTATCTCGGCGTGAGCCTGCTGGAGGCATTCCTGATGGACGTGTCGTTCGCAGTTTTTTACCTGCTCTACGCCTTCGCCTTCAATTGGGCCTATGATCTGATCTTTCCAGTACCCACGACACATCAACCGGAACACCACCCCACCGTGGCAAAACGGTAGGATCCAGTCTCGAAACAAAAACGGCCGCGGATTGCTCCGCGGCCGAATGCTTTTCAGTCAAATACTGGGATCAGGAGAACCACCAGCGTTCGGCGAGCTTGCCACCGTCAGCCTGCCAGTTGGCTGCAACATTTTCATCATGCGCCAGCTTCTTGGAATGACCATGAATGAAGTTGGCCCACATGCCGACGATGGCGCCACCGTCATCCTGCAGGATCTTCTGCGCTTCCCAATACTGGTCCTTGCGCTTGGTTTCGTCGGTTTCCGAACGCGCCATGACAACAAGCTCGTTGAACTTGTTCGCTGCTTCGCCGTCTTTCCAGGCTGTATCGTTCCACTCGGTGTCAGCCGTATAGGCAGAAGCGTACATCCAGTCCTGGGTCGGACGGCCGCTCCAGTAGCAAGCGCTCCACGGCTTCTTGTTCCACACGTTGGACCAGTAACCATCGCTGGGCTCGCGCACCAGTTCGATCTCGATACCGGCTTCCTTGGCAGATGCCGCGATCAGCTGAGCCGCATCGACGGCGCCCGGGAAGGCAGCGTCGGAGACAGACAATTGGATCGCGCCGGAATGGCCGGACTTCTTGTAATGGAACGCAGCCTTTTCGGAGTCGAATTCATGCACCGGCAGTTCGGTGTTGAAGAACGGCATTGAGGCGTTGACCGGCACGTCATTGCCAGCCTTACCATGGCCGAGCAGGATCTTGTCGACCAGCTCCTGGCGCTTGATGGCGTATTTCAGTGCCATACGCAGATCGTAATTGTCGAACGGAGCCGCATTGACCCGCATCGGGAATGTATAATGCTGCGTGCCGGTTGTCTGAAGAATATCAAGCGTCGGCACCCGGGCGAGCAGAGCCACCGTCTTCGGGTCGACATTGTCGATAAAATCAACATCTCCGTTCATGATGGCGTTCTGCCGCGCAGTGGTATCGGCGAGTGTGATGAACTCCACTTCATCGAAATGCGCGTGACCTTCCTTGAAGAAGTTCGGGTTGCGCTTCATCTTGGTGCGCACGCCTGCTTCATAGCTTTCAATGATATAGCCGCCGGTACCGATTGGGCTGTTGGCGTCTTCGATCTGTCCATCAACCGAAGGCATGATCATGATGTGGTAATCGGAAGCGATGTACGGGAAGTCGGCATTGCCGCCTTCAAGTTCGAAGATCACCCGGTTGTCACCGTCCTTCTTGATCTCCTTGACCGCGGTCAGCAGGCCCTTGGCGGCCGACTTGGAATTTTCATCGCGGTGGTAGTTGAACGTCGCGATCACATCGTCGGCGGTCATGGTCTTGCCGTCGTGGAATTCCACACCCTTACGCAGGTTGAAAACCCAGGTCTTGGCGCCGTTCGAAGCTTCGAAGCTTTCTGCAAGCTCGGGAATAAGCTTGCCGTCACTGCCCACTTCGGTGAGGTGGTTACCGCGGGCATAGTTGATAGACTGCGACATGCCGTTTTCCGACGTGCCGGGGTCAAGCGCATCCGTGGTCGAACCGTAGGACGAACCAAAGCGCAGTTTGCCGCCCTTTTTGGGCGTTGCAGCGAGGACATCGGTTGCCAGCGTCAGCGCTGATGGCACAGCCAAGCCCGCTGCAACGGCAGCCTTGATGAACTGCCGGCGGCCGATCTGGCCTTCGCTGAGCCAGCGTGCCTGCTTCTTAAGATATTCGTCTCTCATGGTATTCTCCGTTAGGTTCCCGAAAATTTTATTTGTCGGCATTGCGCAAAACACAACACCGTAAATCCTCGCCAATCCTGTCCTGCGGCCGAAGATTGTCAACTGCCGGACCGGCGCAATGGTACTGTCAGGTTTTAAACCCCAAGACCGGAAAATGTAAGGGCAAAGCGTAAGTTATCGTTATCGCCAGATGTCAGCATGTTGGATTTCAATCCCCGCAACTTGGCCAGAGTTGAGCCAACAACCCACGTTCTGCATATATATTTTATTATCCGCTTAGCCCGTTTACAAACGCCATTGGACTGGTCAACAATGCAAACCAATACCGGGCCGCTGATTGCAATTGCGCCAGCAGAGCCCGGAAAATGGCCCTAAGACCATCAATCAACTAAGGGGAATGCGCACTTGAATGCAGTGCTGTCGACCATATTGAAACGGCTCGGGATGGGCTTTGCCACGCTTTTTGTCGTCTCAGCCATTATCTTCAGTTCCATCTCAATGCTGCCCGGCGATTTCAGCGAAGCTGTTCTTGGCCAAGCCGCGACCAAAGAAACGGTTGCCGCCTTCCGCAAGGAGCTGGGCCTCGATAAACCTGCGCCGGTCCGCTATTTCGAATGGGTGGGCGACGTCCTTCAGGGCGACCTCGGAACTTCGTTTTCAGGCCGCAATGCATCAGGCCAGGACCGTTCGCGTAAGGTTGTTGACCTTGTCATGCCGCGGCTCTGGAACACGCTGTTTCTGGCCGGTGTGACAGCCCTGATCGCCGTGCCGCTGGCGTTGTTTCTCGGGCTGACTGCGGCACTTTACCGAAACACCGCTTACGACCGGATCGTCAATGCTGCAACGCTGACAACAATCTCGACGCCGGAATTCTTCGTCGCCTATATCCTGATCCTGTTCTTCGCTTCGCTGTGGCCCGTGTTTCCATCGCTCGCAAACATTGACGCGTCCACTGCCCTTGGCGAAAGGCTCTATCGTGTGGCACTCCCGGCGCTCACCCTGACTTTGGTGATTGTCGCGCACATGATGCGCATGACCCGCGCCGCCATCATCAATCTTCTGGCCAGCCCCTATATCGAGATGGCACGGCTCAAGGGCGCATCGCGCTCGCAGATCATTCTCAAGCATGCCCTGCCCAATGCCTGGGCGCCGATCGCCACCGTCATCGCCTTCAACCTGGCCTATCTGGTTGTCGGGGTGGTCGTCGTCGAGGTGGTGTTCGTCTATCCCGGCATCGGCCAGTTGATGGTCGACGCCGTGACCAGCCGCGACATCCCCGTTGTCCAGGCTTGCGCGCTGATTTTCGCAGCCACCTACATCCTGCTTAACCTGACCGCCGACATCATCGGCATCGTCACCAACCCGCGATTGTTGCACCCCAGATGAGCGAGCAACCCGAAGCCTACACAGCGTCCGCAGAAGTTGGCGCCGTCCGCAAACGCCGGACCGGCCTGGAGCGGTTTGGGCTGCTGATGAAATCGGCCCCACCAAGCGCCTGGTTCGGCATGATCGTCGTGTCCCTCTATATCCTCGTGGCCATCCTTGCCGATGTGATCGCCCCCTATGGCGAGGCCGAGATTCATTCTGTTGCCTTCGCGCCATGGAGCGATGAGTTCTTTTTCGGCACCGATCAGATCGGCCGCGATGTGCTCACCCGTCTGATTTATGGCGCCCGCAACACCATGGGCATTGCCTTGGCCACCACGTTTCTGTCTTTTCTCATCGGCGGTGGTCTTGGCCTCGTGGCGGCAATCAACCGCAGCTGGCTTGACCAGGCGCTGAGCCGGTTTGTCGATGTATTGATGGCCATTCCGAGCCTGATCTTCGCGCTGATGCTCTTGTCGATTTTCGGATCAACCATCACCAGCCTGATCATGATTATCGCGGTGCTGGATTCCACCCGTGTGTTTCGCCTCACCCGCGCCGTTGCGGTCAATGTCGCGGTAATGGACTATGTCGAGGCGGCGAAGTTGCGCGGCGAAGGCCTCGGCTGGATCATGCGCCGGGAGATCCTGCCCAACATCATGCCGCCGCTGGTGGCCGAATTCGGGTTGAGGTTCTGTTTCGTCTTTCTGACCATCGCGGCATTGTCGTTCCTCGGCGTCGGTATCCAACCACCAACCGCAGACTGGGGTTCGATGGTGCGTGCCAACGCCTCGCTGATCCAGTTCGCGAAATACGACATGACAGCGGCGATCACACCGCTTCTGCCGGCTGCGGCGATTGCGCTGCTGACGGTGGCCGTCAACTTCATCGTTGACTGGTTCCTTCAGAAAACAAGCGGGCTCCGCGAATGACCGACAATTCCGAACAGAGCAATGAAATCCTGTTGGAGATGCGCGATATCCGCATCGACGGGTATTCCGACGAGCAATGGCACCCGATCATCAAGGGCGTTGACCTAACGCTTCGCCGCGGCGAGATCATGGGCCTGATTGGCGAATCAGGCGCCGGCAAATCCACCCTCGGCAAGGCGGCCATGGGCTACACCCAGCCCGGCTGCAAATTGACCGGCGGCTCGATCATGTTTGATGGAATCGATCTGGCAAAAGCCAGCGACCGCGAAAAGCGCAAACTTTGGGGAACCCGCATCGCCTATGTGGCGCAGTCCGCCGCCGCATCTTTCAATCCGGCACACCGGCTGATTGATCAGACCGTCGAAGCCGCAAACCGGCGCGGAATCCGGCCAGACGCAGAATCCCGGGCCGACGCGGTGGAACTGTTCAGGGCCCTGCAGTTGCCCGATCCCGAAACCATCGGCAGCCGCTACCCGCATCAGGTCTCCGGCGGACAGCTGCAGCGGGTAATGACCGCCATGGCGATGTCGCCGCGCCCGGATCTGATCATTTTTGACGAACCTACCACAGCGCTTGACGTCACAACCCAGGTCGAGGTTCTGGCTTCGATGCGCAACATCGTCGAGGAATTCAACACCGCTGCGATTTACATCACCCATGACCTGGCGGTCGTTGCCCAGATGGCCGATTTCATCCAGGTCCTGTGCTACGGCGAAGAAGTTGAAGAGGCGCCGACACGCCAGATGCTGACCAAACCGGAAATGCCCTATACCAAATCGCTCTGGTCTGTCAGGGCGCTGGAGAAGCCCGAGGTCAAGGGCGAAGACATCGTGCTGTCCGTCAATCATGTCGATGCCGCCTATGGCGACATCAAGGTGTTGCATGATGTCTCGATGTCGTTTCCGCGCGGGCGAACTGTCGCGGTGGTCGGCGAATCCGGATCAGGAAAATCAACCGTCGCGCGGGTGATCACCGGCCTGTTGCCGCCATCAGCCGGAGAAGTCATTTTCAACGGCGAACCTCTGCCGGCCGCTTTGAAGGATCGCAGCAAGGAACAGCTGCAGCAGATCCAGATGATCTACCAGATGGCTGACACGGCGATGAATCCGCGCCAGACCGTCGAGGACATCATCGGACGTCCGCTTGAATTCTATCTCGGCCTCAAGGGCAAGGAGCGCGAGGAACGGATCCTCGAGCTTCTCGACATGATCGAGCTCGACGAGAGTTTCATGGACCGGTTGCCGTCGGAACTGTCCGGCGGGCAAAAACAGCGGATCTGCATCGCTCGCGCGCTGGCTGCCAAGCCGGACATCATCATCTGCGACGAAGTCACCTCCGCGCTCGATCAGATCGTGCAGGAAGGCATTCTGCAATTGCTGCTGCGGCTGCAAAAGAAATACGACATCACCTACATGTTCATTACCCATGACATCGCCACGGTGAAGGCTATTTCGGACGAGATCGTGGTGATGCTCGAGGGCAAGGTTGTCGAGCAGGGCCTCAAGAGCGAGATCCTGTCACCGCCCTTCCCCGATTACACCAAACTGCTGCTGTCATCGGTGCCGGAAATGGACCCCGACTGGCTCACCAACCTCTTGGAACATCGCGCCGACTGACCAGAAGCAACAGAGTCAGTTATCGATCAGTCAGCAAGTCAGGCAGATCCGCTACCGAGCCAATCAGCACATCCGCCAATGCGGCAAGCGTCTGACGTGAACCTGTGCCAGACAGCACCCCGATCGCGGCACCGGCGCGTGCCGCGCGCGCCATTTCCATATCGTGCCGATTGTCGCCAACCATGGCGATTTCCGCGGGACTTAAACCCAGATGAGAAGCATAGGCATTGATCATGCCCGCTTCGGGTTTGGGGCCGTGGCCGCTGTCATAGCCTGCGATAAAGCCAATATGCTGCGACAATCCCAATACATCGACGGTCCGGCGAATACTGGCTTCCGCGTCACTTGAAGCAATGCCAATAGACAGCCCGGCGCCCGCCAGTGTGCGCATCAAAGCATTCAGATCACAAATCGGCCATGGCGATTCCGCGCCTTCGACAAAGGCTTGATCCAGCAACCGGGCGAGTTTTTCAGGATCAAGCGGACTACCATGCGCCACCATATGCTGGGCAATCTCGTTGGCATTGGCCGCAGCAAACATGCTGTCGGCCCGAGTCTTGCCAGTCAGAAGATCCATGCCACACGCATCAAGCAGGGTGTCTGCCAGATCCGGATCACCATCAGCCGCAATCAGTGCTGATTTGCGATTGGTTGAAGCCCAGGTTTTGTCAAAATCGACCAGTGTGCCATCCTTGTCGAACAGAATCGCCTTGATCTCTTTACTCAATTTCCATGTCATGTTGCTTTTCCAGTTTGACAGAAGCTGTGCCCCGCGATTTTGTGGACGTCAACACCGGAAACCCACATTGAGGACATGCCCTTGCGCCCCGCCCCCTACGACACGCTGCTTGACGACGAAACCTGGGCATTCATCGACAAATCGATCGCTTTCTACCCTGAAAATGCCACCAGCCTCGACCATCAAGGCCAGCGCGGCGTTTACGACGCATTGTGCAAAGCATTTGACGCCGGCAGACCTTCCGGCATCTCGGTGCGTGATTTCACAATTCCCGGTCCCGGAGGTAAAATCCCTCTCCGTGAATATCTGTCAGAATCAGGAGAAACTGCCGCAAGCATCATGTATCTGCATGGCGGCGGTTTCATCCTTGGCGGGCTGGAGAGCCACGATAGCATCTGCGCGGAAATCTGCGACCGGACCGGTTATGCGGTGACGGCTGTGGATTACCGACTGGCGCCCGAACACCGGCACCCTGCCCAGTTCGACGACGCCATGGCGGCTTTTCGTTACGTGGCAGGCAACGCCGGACAGCCGGTCATTCTGTCTGGCGACAGCGCCGGGGGCAATCTCGCGGCCGCAGTCGCATGGGCAACCCGCAACGACGGCTCCAGGCCGGCAGGACAGCTGTTGATTTATCCACTGCTTGGAGCCGACACCAGCAAGGGCAGTTTTGTCAGCCATGCCAAGGCACCGATGCTGACCACCGCCGACATGCTCTATTATGACAGCCTGCGTTCCGGCGGCACGTCCCCGAAAGACGACCCTTCGTTTACACCGCTTGCCGCAGATGATTTTTCCGGTATGCCGCCCACCATTATCATCACCGGCGAATGCGACCCGCTGTCCGGCGACGCTCCGGAATATTGCGAGCGGCTGATCCGCGCAGGCGGCAAGGCTGTCTGCTTTGAGGAAAAGGGCCTTGTCCATGGCTACCTACGGGCACGTCATTCGGTCGCCCGCGCCCGTGAAAGTTTTACCCGGATGATTTCCGGCTTCACAGCACTTGGCGCGGGCGAATGGCCCTATTGAGCCTTTTCATGAAGGCCAAAGCAGTCAGACAAACCGCCGTGGAATCCGTTCGTCCCAATCCCGCTCAAAGAGGGGCGAACCATCCTCCTTCGCCACCAGTTTACCGGTGATATAAAACCAGTCCTTGTCGCAGCGCATTTCCATGTCCAGGATCGTGTCGGTGCGCCAGTCATCACGGCCACCGGTCTGTTCCCAACGGATATGCGAAGTCGCAGATTGAGGATCGTCAGGATGGATCGAACAGACCTCGCGGGTGAGACTGCCCGAAATCAGGCCATGTTCCAGATCGCGCGCCTCGCCTGCATCATCTAAAACAATGCTGGTGACAACGCCGCTGACGGGATCTGTTTCGCTCTGCCGGTTGTAGACTGACGGCCTCAGGCTTTCATACCGCCAGGGCTCTGCACCAACCGGCTTTTCAAAGCTGCATTCATCAGCATCAGCCTTTGTTTTACGAAACGGTAGTTCCAGTGTCCCTGCTTCGAGTGCCACGGTCGCACGCTCCGGGGCAGGCCAGATAAACGGCCAGTAGCTGGTCGACACCGCAATCCGCAACCGGTGCCCTGCGGGAATGCGATAGGCAATCTGGTCGAGCGTAACGGTCGCCTCAAACACGTCGCCAGGCGTCAGCAATTCCGGATTTTCGGCCGATTTCCGATGGGTCAGATTGAGCACACCCATGGTGATCAGCGCCGAAGTTCCGTCCGGACGCAGATCGCAGAGCCGCACCGCCACTTGCGCCATAGGCTTGTCAGCGCGAGCCCGGATACGCAATTTCGGCGCACCAACGATATCCACCATTTCGGCAAGAACGTCACCATCGAAGCATGCCGACCTCACATCATCCGGGGTTTGCTCATCGGGCAGTTCCGGACCGTAGGCAAAGGGGAAAAATTCGCCGGCCTGGCTACCGCAATCTGCTGGAGAGTTGACGGAAACAGCCTCCTGCATCGGCGAATTGCCGAGAGTCTTTTCACCAAGTTGCAGCGACGTCACATCAATATTGTCTGACGGCCATTCAGCCTCCGCTATCCATCGGCCCGGACGCTCATCCACCCACCGTTCCGGTGCAATGGAGTCCATCAGCCACGCGCGGTAGGCGGGTAAATTTTCAGCCCCGTTGTCGACGCCTTTGAGCCAATGATCCCACCAGCGCTTTGCCTCCTGCAAAAAGCCGATGCGCGGCTCGGGCCCGGCGTAATGCGGATATTTGTGAATCCACGGCCCGACCAGGCCCTTGACCGGAGCCTCCAGGTTCTCGACCAGATTGGAAATCGTGTTTCGATACCCATCGTGCCAGCCGCCGATCGTGAGCACTGCAGCTTCGATCGCGCTGTAATCCTCACAAACAGAACCGTGCTTCCAGTAATCGTCCCGCGCCTGCCGGGAGATCCAGTCACGCGCCAGAAAAGGCATGGCATTCAGCCGTTCAAGCCACATCTCGCGCCACTTGTCGCCAACAAGAGCCGGGTCCGGCGGGCGTGACGAGTAAGACAGCATGTTCGCCGCCCAGGCAAAGTTTTCGCCGAGCAGGCAACCGCCCTTGAAGTGGATGTCATCGGCAAAGCGGTCGGCGGTCGAGCAGATCGTGATGATCGCCTTGAGCGCCCGCGGCCTGAGCGCTGCAACCTGCAACGAATTGAACCCGCCCCAGGATATCCCCATCATCCCCGCCGTCCCCGAACACCATGGCTGCGCGGTTGCCCAGGCGATGACATCGCAGGCATCCTGCAGTTCCTGCGGCGTGTACTCGTCCTCCATCAGGCCTTCGGAATCGCCGTTGCCGCGCATGTCGACACGAATGCAGGCATAGCCTTGACCCGCCATCCACGGATGGGTGATGTTGTCACGCACGATGGTTCCATCGCGCTTGCGATAAGGCAGATGTTCCAGAATTACCGGCACAGGGTTTTCATCCGCGTCACGCGGCAGCCACATCCGCGCCGACAACCGGCAGCCATCGGGCATCACGATCGGCTGATCCGCGATCTCGACAACCTCGCGGGGAAAGTCTGTCTCTATGTCCGGCATGAATGACGTCATGGAATCTCTCCCCGATAGATCAGCAGTCCCGTAACTGTCACGCAAGAGCGGGGCGGCGCAATGGTTCAGACGATAAAATTTCGGAACAGAACCAACCAATTGGCAATCTGGATCATGATCACGACGCGACCAGTCAGCTACTAATTCTTGTCATCAAAGCTAATTGGCATGCAACGCAGCCATCAGCCCGCGGGGGCCTTTTCCCCGCCGGGAGATCGCCGTTCCGGGACAAGACGACACAACCTCGATGCCATGCTGTTCCAGCACCCGGAATGCAGCTTCATGCTCCTCGAATGCGATGATTCGCCCCGGCGACAACACGATGGGAGCGAGTGTCGCCAACGCGGCGGCGACCGGTTTTTGATACAGGTTTACATCCATCAGACAAAGATCAATCGACCCCATACAACGCATGAGCTCTTCGATGAACGAAGGTTTGCAGAGCTCAATTCCCGACACCGCCCCCCGGGGGTTGGCGCGCACCACGAACGCATTGGCCAAATCGAGCAGCTTCCTGTCGACAAGCAGGCATTCACGGCTCAGCGGCAGAAAACAATCATCGAGACACTCGCAATCAGTACCTGTCAGATCGAGCCAGAACATTGTCCCGACGGTTTTTTGGCGAAACAGCGATGCGGCCAGCAATGACAAGGCTTGCACGCTTGTGTTGCGCGTAATTGCTCCGACACAGATTCCACCCCCCGGCATGGCGATATCATTTCCATCGACAGGTGGGCATGATCCGTCTGCACCGTCTGCGGTCAACCAGAACTCAAACCGGGATTGGTCAAACAACGGCGCAAAATTCAGTACCGTGGCGGCAGTTATCGCGGCTGCTGAGCTTTGCCGCGGTTCCGGTTGAGAAAGAACCACACCGCCATCAATGATGCGAAACCGCCCGCGTGGATGCATCACATCGCAAAGCGGCGCCATGAACCAGCCGCCATCATCAATCGCCCCATAAGCCGGATGATGAAGCCCCGAAGGCAATTTGGCATTTTGCATGCCCTCCATCAGATACCGCGTCAGTGTTTCGGCCGGCTGCTCGCTCATCCATGACATGAGATCGAAAGCCCTGCCCTGATCAGGCTCCCGTTCGCAAATCCGCCGTTCGAGAATCCAGTCGCGGGCATCTGCAAACCCAAGTGCGGAATAAAGCAGCGCATCCAGATGCCTGATGGTTACGCCCGCCTTTTCGAGATCCCTCACCAAGCGCCCATGTTGCTGCACGGCTTCATGCGCCGCACTTTCCGTGCCCCGGCCAATTCCCCCCAGAGGATTGCATACCGGCCCCTGAACCAGGGCATCTCGCAAAACGCCAAGGTCATCGATTACCGAAATTGGTGTGCCGGTCTGGGCCATGCTTTCCCCAAGATCAAGGCAGTTCGCCGAGGTTTCTGGAAGGCATGCTCGACCTAAAGCAAGGCGCGCACATTGATGCTCGTCAATACCACGACATCTCGCGGCACAGTCTCATAGCGCCATGAAAACTGTCACTATCGGACGCGTGCAATGGAGCCGAGTATCCAGCCTCGATCACCGTTCAGTGGGAAGCAATCCTGTCGAGATCCACACGGGTTTCCCCGGATTGCCTTATCAGCTCGCTGACATTGAGCAATTCAAAGTGCTTGGCATTCATGATGCGGATAACCTTGCCGCGGGCCAAAGTCTGAATGTTGCGGCTCAAGGTCTCTGGCGTTGTTCCGAGATAATCGGCAATATCACGGCGGCTAAGCGGCATATGTACGACAAAATCTGACGGTGCTCCGCTCTCCAGATGCTGATTTTTCGACCGCCTCGAAAACACATAAAGCAAAGTCGCGACGCGTTGCATGGTGGTATGGCCATTTGTGATCGCCGCCCATTCACGTACCGCATCAAGTTCATCAAGTTTGGCTTTGAGCATCTCGTGCTCAACTTTGGGGTGGTCGGAAAGAAACCGCTCGAAGGCCAGCTTGTTCATTGCGCACAGCGTAACATCGGTGGCCGCCTCATAGGAAAACTGCGATTCTTCCGAAAACAGGCGCCCGAAGAAGTCGGACGGAAACAGCAAGCCTACAATATGTTCGTTGCCATTAATCGAAGCGTTGGAAAGCTTGACCACTCCTTCAACGACATTGCCGACAATGTCGCTGGTTTCACCTTGCGCCTGAATGATGCTACCGCGCGAAAATGTCCGCATGTGAGAAATGCGGTTGAGTTGCTCGACAGCATCTGGAGAAGCCGCAGCGCAAACGGACCGGTTATACACCGTGCAGTTCAGGCATTTGCCGCACAGACAGGAAACGTCGACGGCGCTATTCATTTCCCGCACCTGCTGTAATCAGGCATTTGCCCATGGGTAGGCTCATCAAATAAAGCTTCATCAGAGTCCACATGCATCAATTCGAAGTGCTACAGCAGCCTTTGCGCATCAAATTGGATGCGCGGTGCTGTAGCAGTCAATAGTACCGGCCACTTCGCGTCAAGGACAGCGAGTTCCAATCGTTAAGCGATTGAAAAGAGTACCGATCGCAACCCAACATCACTCAGGGTCCCACAGTCCAATGCGCTTACCTCACGAACCCGAGTTCAATGGTTTCGGAAATGAGGTGATGGATCACTCCCTGAAAGGGCCGCTATTACCGAACGAAGGTGAGTGCTCCCTGAGCACCTCCGGATCTACATGGTAGCGGGCCACACGCTCGACTTTGGATTTGGAACCAAAGACCAGCGGGGTGCGCTGGTGCAAGCTGGTGGGTTTGATTTCGAGGATCCGGTTGACGGAATCTGTTGCCGCACCGTCTGCCTGCTCGACCAGAAACGCAATCGGATTGGCTTCATAGACAAGACGCAAGCGGCCTGACCCATAGCCCTCGCGCTTGTCGGCAGGATAAAGGAACACGCCGCCGCGAATGAAGATGCGATAGCAATCGGCCACCAGCGAGGCGATCCAGCGCATGTTGAAGTCCTTTCCGCGTGGGCCGTCGCTGCCTGCGAACAGGTGATCGACATACGACCGGATCGGATCTTCCCAATGCCGGTAGTTGGACACATTGATCGCAAACTCGGATGCGTCCCTCGGGATCGAGACGGAATCATAGGCTTCGATAAAATCGTCAAATTTGCTGCAATAGATGAATATCTTTGTGCCCGCACCAATTGTCAGCACCAACGCCAGCTGCGGTCCGTAGATGAAGTAACCGGCGGCCAGCTGCCCCGTTCCGGGTTGCAGGAAAGACTGCTCCGGATCCGATTGCGGATCGCCCGTCACCGGCATGATGGAAAAGATGGTTCCGATCGAAACATTGGTTTCAATGTTGGAGGACCCATCGAGCGGATCAATCGCCAAAGCCAGAGGCTTGGCCGGATCGATCAGGATCGCCCCGGTATTCTCCTCTGACCCATAGAGCGCTATCGGTACATTGCGCATCGCCGCTAGAAAAATGTCGTCGGCGACGACATCGAGATCCTTCTGGATATCTCCGTCGCTGTTTTCGCTGCCGCGAGAGCTGGCAAAGCCGGCGTTCAGGGCGCCTTGGGTTGTCAGCTTGCGAACTTCCAGAGCGGCTTGCGCCAGCGCGGCAACGCTCGCAGCAACAGCCTCGATGTATGGCTTCCGGGCAAGTGAATCCGAGCCCAAATAGGCGGCTAGCGATTGGCCTGACATTTTGAATATCTCCGGAGCCACAGTGTTCGAACAGGCTCTTGTGTTTAAAATTTCCGGCTTGGTGATAGCCTGCACAAGTCCTTTTTGCACATTCCTCACTCAACATCACTCCCCTTCAGAGACGCGCCCTTCTCGCCATTCGAAAACAGGGCGGCATTTCAGACGTGGCACGGATGCTTGGGCTGACTTCAGCACTGCTCCAAGTGCTGGCCAAATGCCCCTCGGGGACTTTTATGCAATTGCCTCGCCTCGCCCCGCCTGACGGCCCGAAAAGATGCAGCCGCCAAGAAAACTGCCCTCCAGCGCATTGTATCCGTGATAGCCACCGCCGCCAAAACCGCTGACTTCACCGGCAGCAAACAGTCCCTCGATCCGTTCGCCTTGCGCATTCAGCACCTGACCGCTGAGATCGGTCTCAAAACCGCCCAGCGTCTTCCGGGTAATGATGTGCAGCTTGACCGCGATCAACGGCCCGTTTTCGGCATCAAGAAACCGGTGCGGCTTGGCCGTGCGCATAAGCTTGTCGCCACGGTAGTTCCGTGCTGCGTGAACCGCCATCAACTGCGCATCCTTGGTGAACGGATTGTCGATCTGTCTGTCGCGCGCCACGATCTGCGCCCGCAATCTCTCAAGATCGATCAGGTCGCCGCCCTTTTGGTTCATCCCCGCAACCAGATCCTCAAGCGTATCGGCAACGATAAAGTCCTCGCCATGCTGCTTGAACGCCTCGACCGCCGGTGTCGCCTGCTTGTTCAACAGCCGTTGCTGGATCACCTTGAGCCAGCTCTTGGCGGCGAAATCCGGATTTTGCTCGGACCCCGAAAGCGCCACTTCCTTCTTGAGAATTTTCTGGGTCATCACGAACCAGGAATAGTCGTAGCCGGTCGACAGGATTTCCCGCAATGTCGACAACGTATCAAAACCCGGCAGGCACGGTGGTTTGAGCCGGTTTCCTCTAGCATCAAACCACATCGATGACGGGCCGGGCAGAATGCGGATGCCGTGATTGGGCCAGATCGGGTTCCAGTTTTTCACGCCCTCGGTGTAATGCCACATTCGGTCGGCATTGATCACCCGGCCGCCGGCGGCTTCGGTGATCGCGATCATCCGGCCATCAACATGGGCCGGCACTCCGGCAATCATCTCACGCGGCGGCTCGCCCAGCCGGTCACGCGGCCAGACCTTGCGAACCAGATCGAAGTCCCCACCAATACCGCCCGACGTGACCAGCACGCTAGGCGCACGCAACTCGAATTCACCGGCAATGTCGCGGCTGGTAGACTGCCCGCGTTCCTTGACATCATCTGCCAGAATTTCGCCTGATACGCCTTTGACGACATTGTTTTCGGTGATGATATGAGAGCAGCGATGCCGGAACCTGAGCTCAATACGCCCAGCCTTCACATGGGCACGCACCCGTTTTTCGAAAGGCTCGACGGTACCGGGACCAACGCCCCATGTAAGATGAAACCGTGGCACGGAATTTCCATGTCCATCGGCGAACGAACCGCCGCGCTCGGCCCATCCGACAATCGGAAACCAGCGCATGCCCATGTCATGCAGCCAGGACCGCATCTCGCCAGCGGCGAAATCGACATAGGCCTCGGCCCATTTGCGCGGCCAGTAATCCTCTTTGCGATCGAACTGCGCCGACCCCATCCAGTCACTCAGCGCCAGCTCCCGGCTGTCCTTGATGCCCATCCGCCGTTGCTCGGGCGTATCGACCAGAAACAGCCCGCCCAGCGACCAGAACGCCTGCCCACCGAGAAAATTCTCAGGCTCCTGATCCAGGATGATGGCCCGCTTGCCCCTGTCAGCCAACTCCGCCGCCGCAACCAGCCCGGCGAGGCCGCCGCCGACAACGATCACATCACAACTGTCCATCTTGCCTTATCCCGTCCTGGAACTGTTTGCCTTGCAGCGGATCAGACGATCCCCGGCATCGCGGTCACATTCATCAATAAAGCATCTGATGAAACCGGCAACTCTAGATGCTCTTGAACACCTGGTTGACCGCGAAAGCCGCCTGGTAGAACCCGGCCTTCAGGCCACGGACGGCCTCCGGCTGGACGCCGGTCACGGGCAAGGGCAAGTCCGCCTCATCACCGCCTGCCAGAAGATCAGCCATCGCCTTGCCAAACACAGTGCCTGGCGCGATGCCGCGTCCATTGTAACCTATCGGTGTATAGAGCCCCTCGGCCAGACGATGAATGCGCGGGATATGGTCAGATGTCATGGCAATCTGGCCGTGCCAGCTTTTCTCGAACTCCACCGGGCCAAGCTCCGGGAAGAGCCGCTTGAGTTGCCGCCCCGCCCAGCGTTCCGACAAGCCATGCGCCCCGCCAATTACCGACCCCATGGACCCGATGATCAGCCGGTCCGCTGCATCGCGCCGCAATGACAACATGATCTTGCCGGTGTCCCACAGTCCCTGGCGTTCCGCCAGGATTGAGGTGACCCTGTCGCCCAGCGGTATGGTAGCAACCTGAAAATAGTTGATCGGCACGAAGCTGGTACGCAGGCCGGGCCAGAGGTCATCGGTATAGGCATTGGTGGCGAGAACCACCGATTTGGCGGTCACTGTCCCGTTAGCCGTCTCGAGTAGCCAGCGCTCTCCCTGGCGGCCAAGCTTCGTGACCGACACGCCGGTATGAATCCGTGCGCCAGCCGCCCTCGCCGCACGGGCAAGTCCACGGACATACCCCATCGGGTTGATGGTGCCGGCGCGCGAATCCAGCAAGCCTCCATAAAACGCGGACGAGCCGATCTTGTCGCATGCCGCTTCTCTCGACAGCAGCGACACCGGTGCACCCAGCCGCTTCCATTCCGCAGCTCGTCGTGCCAGATCCTTGAAACCGCTGGGCGAATGGGCTGCATGGATGGTGCCCGTACGGGTCAATTCGCAGCGGATCTGATGTTGCTCGATCAGCGACATCACATAGTTGGGGCCGTCGCCAAGCACCTCAACCAGCCGCGCACCGCGTTCTTCGCCAAAATGCGCGCGCACATCCTGCGGAGGCAACCACAGCCCCGCATTGACCAGCCCGACATTGCGTCCTGAGCCCCCAAAGCCGATCTGTTTCGCCTCCAGCACACAACAATCTAGCCCCTTTGCCGCAGCATGGAGTGCGCTCGACAGACCGGTAAATCCGCCACCGACAATGGCGATATCAGTCACCACATCCGCGGTCATCGCAGACTCAAATTCCGGTTCCGCAGCGGTCTCGTCCCACAAGGACAATGTTGATGAATTTGCCATGCCTGCACGTCCCGATTGCCGATAAAGCCCTGCTGAGCCATGAAGACAACGGCAGCTGGCAGCACAAGTGTTGAACCAAGCCTCCAGATGCGTCAATCATGCATTTGCACCACACCGCAGTTTGAACAGGAAAGCCCATGGCCAGGACCATCACCCCCGTCGCCGATCTCGTTGCGAGCGCCCGCGCCCGTATCGAAGAGGTAGAAACAACTGCCGCCATCGCCATGGTTGACGATCCGGATGTGATCATCGTCGATCTGCGCGATGTTCGCGAACGCCAGCGCTCAGGCTATATCCCGGGCAGCGTCCATTGTCCGCGCGGCATGGTGGAATTCTGGGTGGATCCGCAAAGCCCCTATTACAAGGAGGTTTTCGGCCAGGACAAGAAGTTCGTCTTTCATTGCGCATCCGGCTGGCGCTCGGCACTGACAACGGCAACCCTCAACGACATGGGGTTTGACGCCGCCCATCTGAAAGAAGGTTTTTCAACCTGGGAAGTTCAGGGCGGCCCGGTAGAGTTCCCACCCGATCACAAGCCGTAAGCCGTGGCGGTACTTACCGGCACAGTTCCCCAACCGGCAAATCTCAATGCAGATCAGCTTCTTGTTCAATTCTCCACTTGACCTTTCCGGCATCAAGAAAGTCGATGGAGTGCACCACGGTGCTGTTTTCACTGAGAAAACAGACATTGTAGTTGGGAGCCAGATCGCCATAACCCATCCGGTTTATCTGACCTGAAAAATCCGGCCAGCAGCTGTGATTGGTTGAGCGCGGAGCCGAATAAGGCACACCGGACACCGCACCGCTCAGCGTGTAGTGGCAATGACCGAAGAACAGGTGCGCGACGGTATCATTGTAATCCCTGAGCAGGGACTGAAGCTCACGTTCGTCGAGAATCCCGATGATATCGGCATTGGCCACGTGAACCCGGACCGGGTTGTGATGCATGAACAGATAGGCCTTCTGCCGCTTGGCCCGTGCATCATCAAGCACGCTTTTCAGCCAGACCATCCGCTTAGCGCAATACCGGCCGCTATGCCGGCCCTGATCGACCGTGTCCATATAGACAAACACGCCTGCCGGGGTTTCCTCTGTCCACTGAACAAAACCTGCATCATCGCGCCGGGTGGCCGGGAAAACCGACGCAAACGTCTCGCGATTGTCGTGGTTGCCAATCATCAGCCGCGGCTCAAGCTTGTCCTTGAGCGAGCTTCCGGCCAGAATCGCTTCCAGTTCGCGGTAACTTTCCTCCAGCCCGAAATGCGTCAAGTCGCCGGTAATTACCACACGGTCCGCGTCATGGTCATGCGCCTCCACATAGGCCAGGCACTTTTTGAAATTGGCAATAGAATCGAGACCGAGAATGGGTTCGGCGTTGATATGAATGTCTGAAATATGAACAAGTTTCATGATCGCTTCCTCTGGCCGTTTCCGTCTGACTAGCCGGAATTTGTTGCCTCTCCATTACAACAGCCCCGGACATTTCGATCATGACAAAAAACGAAACGCAATCTCTTCCTGTTCCGGCAGCAGGCCCAAAGACCTCCGGCATTCAGGAAGCTCCCGAATCTGGATTTTGCTGGCAGCATGGAAAACGCCGCGCATCCAATGGAAAGCGCGGCGTTGTAGAGCTTCAAATGCAACATTGGTGTCGGCGCTCAAATCATGTCGATTGAGCGCCAACAGAACTTAAAGCATATCGAGATTGATACCGATGGTGATCGCACCGATTGGCTCGCCCGTTTCCGGATCGGAAATGGTTACGCTGGCCTGCGACTGCAGCGCCTGTGTCGATTCATCTTCTTCAACTTCATCGACGAAAACCACGCCAGCGCCGGCGCCATAGGTCTTCTGCCATTTGGCTTCATCACCCTGCCAGTAATCGGATGTCACATCACTCTGGCCGACATTGAGACCCTTGGCGTCCATCACGAACATTTCCGTGATCATACCCTCGCTGCCCTCTTTCTTTTCCATCAGGAATTTGGAAAGCGCACGCCCCAGAACTTCATCAACCATAGGCTTGTCGGAAGCCGTCGCCTGAGCGCGCCAGTCCTTGTCAAGCTTGTCAATTGCGGCCTGGTCCAGGCCGCTGGTCTTGGCATTCTGTTCCTTGATTGCACTGACGACGACTGGATCTGACAGCCAGCCTTCAACGCTCTGGCTGATGAATTCCTTGACCGGTGCAACATGCGCCTCCTCGGCCATGGCTGAGACAGGTGCGAAAGCGAGAACGCTCGCGGCAAGCAAGGCAGATGCAAGAATTTTGATCTTCATAGGGTTCTTCTCCTCGTTTTGAAGTGGATAGCGACCGTTAGTGGCCGTTTCTGGTTTCGGATCGCAGGCTTAAAACTCTTCCCAACTCTCGGTGCTTTGGGCGAGCGCTGCATTTCCCTGAGTTCGGTACTGAGGTTGGGCGGCAGGGCGGGGCGCGGACGCCTTTGGAGCAGCCGCCGGTGTCTGTCGTGGTGTTTCAACTGCGCGGGCATGAGACGCAGTGCCGGTCAGCTTGAAAGAGGTCACAACGTCGGCGAGACGTTGGCATTCTCCGGCCAGCTTCTGAGACGACGTGTTGCTGTCCTGAACCATGGCCGCGTTCTTCTGGGTCATGGTGTCCATTTCATTGATCGCCATATTGACCTGCGACAGACCTGTCGCCTGTTCGCGTGAAGCCCGCGATATCGCATCAATCCTCTGGGCAACCTCGGTGATCTGCTTTTCAATCTTGTCCATGGAAAGACCCGTCTTGTTGACGAGGTCGACGCCGTTGCTCACTTGCGTTCCGCTCTCTTCAATCAGGTCCTTGATTTCCTTGGCGGCAGTGGCCGAGCGGCCTGCAAGATCACGAACTTCCTGTGCAACCACAGCGAAGCCCTTGCCGGCTTCACCGGCACGTGCGGCCTCGACGCCTGCATTCAACGCCAGAAGGTTGGTCTGGAAGGCAATATCGTCAATAACCTTGAGGATCTGGGCTATGCGCGAGGAAGACTCCTCGATGCCGCCCATCGCGGTAATCGCTGAACGGACAATCTCGGAAGACGATGTAGCCGCATCGCGGGTTGATCCGACGAGATCTCCTGCTTCGGTTGCCTGCTCTGATGAGGCTTTGACGGTAGCCGTAATCTCATCAAGTGCCGCCGCGGTCTGCTCCAGCGCGGCCGCCTGCTGTTCGGTTCTGCGAGCCAGCTCATCTGTAGAGCCGCCCAGACTATCAGAGGCCTGCTTGACCGCCTGCTGTGCACTATCAATGGTTCCGACTGTCTGCTCGAGCGCTGAAAGCGCCCGATTGAAGTTGTCCTGCAACGCGGCAAACTCGCCGCCGAGGTCCGGTACACGGGCTGTCAGATCACCGGCTGCAAGCTTTTCAAGCGCTGCCCCAAGCTCCTGAACAACCTTGCGCTGCGCCTGAGCCGAGCGTTCGGTCTCGCTCATATTTGCCTGCCGTTCGGCATCCAATTGCTCGCGCTGCTTCACCATTTCAGCATCGGCATCAAGCTTCATCTGCGCGGCTTCGCAAAACTCGGTCAAAGCACGCGCGACAACACCGATCTCATCACCCTTTTCGGCGTGCGGAACCGGAGCGGTAATATCGCCGGCCTGCAACTCACCGATACGTTGGTTGACCTCGGCGAGCGGCCTGCCCACGAATTTGCGCATGGCGAAAAGCAGTATTCCAACCGCTACGATCAGCACGATAATTTGTGAAGCCATCGCCTTGAGGGCGAAATCGCGGGCCGACATGGCGATATCCGCGGTCGACCAGACAGTCTTGATCTGCCCCAATGAAACGCCGTCCTTGCCTGCAGGCAAAGGAGCCGCAATCACAACGGAGCTAGGAGCTACCTCGAATGTCGCTTTGCTCAACGCGCCGGGATTGGAGGAAAGCAGATCCGTCAGTGGCGCCTCAGGTGTCTCTGAACGCGTCCAGACATCAACCTGGTCACCTGCCTGATTGAACGCGGTAAATCCGATAAGGGCAAGCTTGGGGTCATCCTGAAAAATCTCGTAGGCTGACCGAATGGACTCGGTCTTGCCCCACTTCACACCGCCAGCGGCTTGGGCGCCAATCTGGGTGGTATCCTTCAGCCAATTCCGTTCCGCCATTTCCATCTGGCTTGCGCCCGACATTTCCGAAATGGCAAAACTCGTAACAGCCAGCCCAAGCAGATTGACCAGAATAACTGTAATCGCGATTTTCTGCGTGATGCTTCGCGCCGAACCTTTGGCTTTGCCAGCCTGGCCCTTAGTCAGATTGAACCCCATGTAATCCCCTCAACAATTGCATCAGCCATCTCCCAGATATGCAATCATTGCGGGTTGACAGGCTTCATGCCTGACGTTCGGCCTACTATTCATGTATTACAATGTGGGCATAACAGGTTTAATTACACTTAATTATTAGGGGATCATAATCCACCTATTGTACGTTTTTTGGGCACTTTGCCGGTTAATTCAACGTCACGAACATATTCAACAGATCAAGACGACAAAGGAGACACTCTAAAGCTTTTCAAAGCGCCCCTGTGGTTGTTTGTGACAATGCTCATCACTACTGATCAGAAAACAACTCTTGAACCGACCAAAAAAGCAGGAGCGCAAATGCCGAAGAAAAAGATCCGGAAGGTGTATGACGCCCTCATTGAGGGCGCTTATCAAGGCCTGTCAGATATCGAATTGCACGACTATGTCTTTGAGCGTTGCCCCAAGGCAACCAGCAAGCGCCTGGTCCGCGCGGCCCTGCTGGCACTCAGTGATCCCAATGTTCAGGATCGCAATGTTCTCAATGTGATTTATGCCCTTGCCATCAAACATCGCCTTGATGGCGGTCCCGATGCTGATGAGGACGATGACTGAACTGGTTAAAGCGCCAGGACTCTGCCCAAGACAGGTTGCCATGACAAGCTTGAGATTGTGACCTGGCCATCTGGCCGTCAAACGGGTCTCGCAGAATCAATCGCACGCATCATATAATCGACCAAAACTGATCCTGCAGCCTGCACTGCGCCGGAATTATCGATGATGATATCCGCCTCGAACCTGGAATCCAGCTCTGAAGTACGTGCCAGCCGAGCCTCGATCTCCGGCGCGCTCTCGCGGCCTCGTGATTGAAGCCTCTGCACCAGAATATCGGGATCCACTTTGATTTCCACGGCTACGGCACTCGGGAAAACCTGTTGGATTACGCTCCATGCCCCCCTTGAGCCGTTAACAACGGCAAGTTTGCCCTCAGTCAGATGGGCTGCGATGGCTCGTGGCAGTCCGTAACGCAAACCGTTCGCAGCCCACGTCAGGGAGAACTTCCCCTCGTCAATCGCCTGATCGAATTCGGCATCGGTCATGGCAACATGGTCTTCGCTGCCAGCATCCGCAGGACGCGTGATAACGCGACGAACGAACAGCACGTCTGCTCGATCGGCAAGCTCGCTTTGTGCAAAGGACAACAGCGTATCCTTGCCCGAACCACTCGGCCCAAGCACCACGATCAATTGACCCTGCCTCATGTCTGAAAGGTTCTTTGCAACCGGCATCAGGCCACCCGTTCACCCTGCCGCCAAACCGAGCGCACAACCGGAACACCAGTCTCGCGGCGCACCCGCACAAGATCAGCGCGTTTCCCGGGTGCAAGGCTGCCACGATCATCAAGTCCGACCGTTTTTGCAGGTGTTGCCGTCACCAGCCGGATGGCGGCCGGCAAATCGAGATCTTCAATTTCATCGCTCAGCACAAACGGGGCATGGATCAGGCTGAACGGAATATAATCGGATGACAACACATCCAACACTCCGGCCCGAGCGAGGTCAGTTGCGGCAATATTGCCAGAATGTGACCCGCCCCGCACCACATTGGGCGCCCCCATCAAAACGCTCATGCCGGCCTTGTGAGAGGCCTGCGCAGCCTCAATGCTTGTCGGAAATTCCGCCAGCTTGACGCCGAACCCGATTGCCTCCTCGACATGATCAAGGGTTGCGTCATCATGACTGGCAACCGTAATTCCCCGTTCAGCGCAGGCCTTCGCAAGCACTTTGCGGTGCGCATCGGAATAGCGCGCCGAAGAGTCTTTCCGTCTGGTCACAAAACGAGCGAAGGCCTCATCGGACAGGCCGCGCTTGGTCTTATAATAGAGCGTGTACTGTTCCATGGTCTGGAACTGGCGTTGGCCCGGCGCATGATCCATCAGCGAAGCCAGCCGTACCTGACCATCCGTATTGAAGTCAGCGAAGTGATCCAGCACATCTGCCGCGGACACTTCGCAACGCAAGTGAATGAGGTGATCAGCGCGCAGCCGGTTTTCCGCTCGTGCCTGAGCCAGTGCATCAGCAATCGCGCGCATTTCGCCAACCTGAAAACCATCATCAGCGTCAGAACCGAGCCGCAGGCAGTCAAACACGGTCGTAATGCCCGAAGATGCAATTTGTGCATCATGGGACTGAATTGCCGAGATCGCATTCCACCGCACGCCGGGGCGCGGCGAGTAGTGCGATTCAAGGTGATCAGTATGAAGTTCCACCAGACCGGGGATGATGTAATCCCCTTCCATATCCACGCCCTTGGCTGAATTGCCTTCCGCAACCTCGGCAATCACACCGTTCCTGAAAACCAGGCTCCCGGAGAGTATCCGGTCTTCAAGCACGAGCCGGGCGTTGGTCAAAATGGTCTCGGTGGTCATTCAGGCAGTCTTTCTATGCTTGCCAAGCGCCAGCGGCGTCCGGCTATGGATTTCAAATGGTGCGCCGGGCTCAGGCTCGACAAATAGGCTCAGCGACCGGACTGCAACTGGCCCAGCCAGGGCGGGCGCGAAATGCGCGGCTGCGGCATTTGCGATACGCGTGAAGTCAGGCTCGGAAAGCCGTGTCGTCAGGGTCATGTGAAAACGGAAACTGTCGAACACATAGGGATACCCCCATCGCATCAGGTTCCTCAGCTCCACTGAAGACAACGAATCCGGATTGCGGCGCTCGATTTCCCTGTCTGAAAGGACTGCGCGCAACGGTTCGAAAACTTCAACAACCGAATTGGCGAAAGCATGCAGCTCCGCTGCCGGGCCTTCTGGTACAAGCGCCAGAAATCCCTCAAGCTTGCCGACGATCAGCGACGGGATCTCAAATGCTTCGGCCTGATCGGCAAAAACCTCGATGGCCTTAATCAGATCCGCTTCGCTTACGCCTTCGGCCAGACGGAACGGCGCCTTTAACGTTGCATGGAAACCATAGCGCCGGGCCGGACCGGTAATTGATGCAAGTTCACTTGCGCCCAGCCCTTCGAGATCAGGATGCTCAATGGCAGCGCCACTCGCAGCATCCCGGCCCAGCCAACTCGCGCCCAGGTCATGAAGCATCTCACCGGGGCCCGGAGAAAAATAGAACGCATACCGCATCACACCTGCCCTCTGCCGATCAGCAATCCACGCAAGCGCGAAGATATCGTGTCGAAAACATACACCACAAAAAGGATCAGCAGCACCATGTAGGCAACGTTCTCCCAATCCGAATTGGTCCGCATTGCCTCCCACAGTTTGAGGCCGATGCCACCGGCACCAACCGCACCGATGATTGTCGCAGAACGGGTGTTTGATTCCCAGAAATACAGCGACTGACTGACGAACACCGGCAGAACCTGGGGTACCACGCCAAACCGCTGCACCAGAACCGGATTGGCGCCCAGCGAGCGGACACCCTCGCGTTGCTTCTCGTCGATATTCTCCAGCGCCTCGGAATAGAGTTTTCCAAGCGTTCCCGTATCGGTGAAGAAAATGGCGGAAATACCAGCCAGCGGCCCCGGTCCGAAGGCGCGTGTGAAAAACAGCGCCCAGATCAGCATATCAACCGAGCGCAGGAAATCGAACAGCCGCTTGGTCACCTGATTGGTCAGAAAGCTCGGCGTGATATTGCGCGCCGCCATGAACGACAGCGGGAATGCGATCGCGGTGGCAAACAGCGTTCCGACAAAGGCCATGACGATGGTCTGCCCCAGCTTGATGAACACGTCGCCATGCTGCCATTCGGCATTGTTGAGAAAATTGTCCACAGCAAGAGACAGGTTCGACTGCCCCGGCTTGATCCGCTCGCCCCACAGGATCGTCGCCATGACATCGCCAAAGCTCCGGTTCCAGAATTTCGAGGATGTGTCGAAAACAAAGTTTTCCCAGCCGAAAAACCGCTGGCGGATCTTGACCTCGTCATCCTCGATTTCGACCCGGCCGGCAAATCCGAAACTGGCGATGATCTTTTCGCCTCCCCGGCGTTCGACAGCCCATTCCGGCAGCGCGCCCTCGGCGCGGACGATACCGTCGGATCCGATATTGACCACAACAGTCTGATTGCCGCGTTTCAGCGTCACCCGATAAGGTTCCACCACGACCGAGCCAGAGCTCATGTCGACTCTAGCGCGCACCGGCAGAACTTTCCGCTCCGAAATTGCCGGCGTCTCGACTGCCGGTTGGCCGGCGTCCTCAGGAGCGCTGCCGGTCGCCGCACCCGGTGCCATGAATCCTGTCGAGGTTCCCTTCGCGCCGGGAACCAGGAAGCCGGTGGCCGCAGGCGGCGTTGTAACCGGCGCTACCGTCTCGGCCTTCGTCGTCACCGTCACTTCGGCTACTTCGGTCACCAGCCAGTCAGGCTTTGGGTCAGAGCCCAGCGGCGAATATTTTGGAAACTCGACCTCCAGATATCCGTCGTGATAGACGATATCCGGTCGCACTTCATAAGAGATCCAGTCCGCCAGATAGCTTCCGGCGATGTCCCAGCTGCCGCGTTGAATCACCTGCCCGATGGCAAACAGGTTCCATGCGAAAACCAGATAAATGGCAACGGCTGCGACCATCAGCACCTTGCTGTACCGGGTCAGAAACGAGCGATTGAACACGTCGGGATAGCGCCCGACGATATCATCCAGTTGGCTTGCGGTCATCGCGGTCATGACAAGGCTCCCCCTCGGGCGCTGGCGAATGCCTGCTCGCCAACCACACGCTTGCGAAGCCATGCGGAGAACTGGTCGACGGCGATCACTGTCGTCAGCAGCAATAAGACAATGGCAATGGTTTTGGCTTCATGGCCGCGGCTGATCGACAACCGCAACGCTTCACCTATGCCGCCGCCGCCAACCGCGCCGATGATGGTCGAGGCGCGCACGTTGATCTCAAGCCTGAGCAAAGTGTAGCTCAAAAAGTTCGGCAGCACCTGCGGCACCATGCCGAAGCGCACCCGCTCGACCCAGTTGCCGCCAACCGCGCGCAAGCCTTCATCGGCCTTCATGTCGGCATTCTCGACAACCTCGAAGAACATCTTGCCGAGAGATCCGATGGTATGGATCGCCACGGCGATAATTGCCGGCACCGGCCCAAGCGAAAGAATGGCCGCGAAAAACCCGGCGATGACAATTTCAGGAAAAGCCCGCAGGATTTCCAGAAAACGCCGCACAAAACCGCGCAGCCAGCCCCGCGTCGTAAGGTTCGCTGCAGCCAGAAAGCAAAGCAGAAACCCGAAGGTGAAGCCGATAATCGTCGAAACAACGGCGATGTTGATGGTTTCAATCATCTTGAAGACATATTCGGGCATGTAGAGGCTGTCGGTCAGCCATACCCGCCCCACCGGATAATCATACTTCAATGATCCATCGGCATAGGGGCTTTCCAGATCAAACAGCGCCCGCCAGATCTCCCAGCCATCGCGCGGGATCATGTCACCGAAAAAATCGAAGAAATGCGGCAGCCGATCCCAGAACTTGCCGGCATTGGTCTCGTTGGCAAACCACAGCGATCCGGCCAGCGCCATCAGAAGAAGCGCAAGCCCCAATCCTGTATAGATGCGCCGCTGCCGGGCCAGAGCCTGCCAGTGCCGCTCGGTCTCGGTGACCATCGGGGAATGTCGGGGCATTTTCATCATCAGGTCCTGTTGCGACAGGGAAAACCGCGGTCACTCCTGCGAGGAACCGCGGCCGTTTGGTGTCGAGAAGGCTTACGAGCCGATCTTGGCGCGACGAGCTTCGATGATCGCCTGATAGAACGAGGCGTCAACTTCGGTGAAGCCCTTGTAATCGCCGCCCTGGATGGAGGCGAAGCACTCCGGATCGCTCTCGGGCAGAGCCATCATGAAGTCCTTGAACTTGGCTTTCATGTCGTTGTCCATTGATGAACGGACAACGATTGGGCCGTTCGGGATCAGCGGCGACTGCCAGACCTGAACCAGGTCACCCATGTCGACGATGCCCTTGTCGACCATCTTCTTCAAATTGCCGGACGTGTAACCGTCCTTGAACTCACCAACGCCGGAAGCCCAGGTGGTGCCTGCGTCGAAGTTGCCCTTGACGACTTCCAGAACCAGGTTTTCGTGACCGCCGCCGAAGCCGGTCTCGGAGAAATACTCGGCAATCGGCATGCCGATGGCGGCTGGCAGGGTGACCGAAGGAACCAGGAAGCCGGAAGTGGAATCCGGATCAGCAAAGCCGAGCTTCTTGCCCTTGAGGTCTTCAAGCTTGGTGATGCCCGAATCCTTGCGCGCAACCATGACCGAATAGTAACCGGTGGCGCCGTCTGTCTGGATGGTGGTCAGGATCGGCTCAACAGCGTCCTTGTTGTCGAGATAGACCTTGGCGTAGCCTGATGCGCCGAGTTCGGCATAATCGAGCGTGCCGCCGAGCAGGCCCTGGATCACGCCGTCATAGTCTGCGGCCGGAAACAGCGAAACCTTTTCAACGCCGAGAACGGCAGGCAGTTTTTCGGTCATGCACTGAAAGCTGCGCAGACGGTCGGCTTCGTTTTCGCCACCGAGAATGCCGATGCGGAAGTCCTTGAGGTCTTCAGCGACAGCAGGCTGGACAGCGATGATGGCAGCGAACGATGCCGCTGCGAGAAGGGCTTTTTTGAACATTGATCTGCTCCTGGTGAGATCCGGCAGGATGCCGGCTATTCCTTGGGTTGAGCCTGTTACGCGGGCAAGGCGACCCCGGCGGCTGCGGGCTTGACGCTAAGCGCCGGCTGCAGCGGACCGGTGGATTGGGGCTTGGCTGGAACGGCAGTGCGCCCGGCCGAAATCGATGTCGAGGTGATGGATTCGGAGATTTCGGCGCCGTCGCCGGAGGCGCCGTAAATCATCCGCACGGCGTCAGTGGTCAGTTCATCGGGCGAGCCGTCAAACACGACCTTGCCGTCGGCCATGCCGATCACCCGCTCGCAATAGGCGCGCGCGGTATCGAGCGTATGCAGATTGGTGATCACCGTGATGCCTTCGCGATCATTGATGTCGCGCAGCGCGTCCATCACGATCTGGGCGTTCAGCGGATCAAGCGAGGCGATCGGCTCATCGGCCAGCACCATCGAGGGTGACTGCATCAGCGCCCGGGCAATGGCGACGCGCTGTTGCTGACCACCCGACAAGGTACCCGCCATCTGCAATGCAGTCTGGGCAATGCCGAGGCGCTCCAGAGCCATCAGAGCGTTAGCGCGCTCCTCGACCGTAAAGATGTTGAGGATATTGAGCACCGTTGAGCGGTGATTGAGGCGGCCGAGCAGCACATTGGTCAACACGTCAAGCCGCGGAACCAGGTTGAACTGCTGAAAGATCATCGCGCAATCGCGTTGCCAGTTGCGCAGATCACCGCCGCCAAGGCCCGACACGGTCTTGCCCTTGAAGCGGATCTCGCCGCTACTTGTCGGCGTCAGGCGGTTGATCATTCTCAGAAGCGTGGATTTGCCCGCTCCGGAGCGTCCGATGACCCCGACCATCTGGCCTTCGGGGATAGATAAAGTGACAGCATCAACTGCGGTGTTCGCGCCAAATCGGCGGGTCACGTTGGTCAGTTCAAGCATATGCCAATCCCCTAAGATCACGGTGGGTTCTTATGTTTTCGAGGATTGGACTAGCCCAGCCATGTGAAAGGCCGATGTCGGTTTGATGTCAGATTTGTTACGATCCACAGCTCCGAACCATCGTCGGTGAAAACTCGCAATTTTTGCGAAGCTCAACGGGCTTGCGTTCGTGTCCCGGCCATGGCCCTATGCGGCCGTCTGGTGCCCGTGAACTGCGGGAGAATCGGGAATTTGGTGAGAATCCGGAACGTGCCCAACGCTGTGAAGGGGATGGTCTGTGCGACATGCCACTGGGAAAGCCCCGGGAAGGTGCGCGGACCAGATGATCCGAAGTCAGAAGACCGGCCAGATGTCATAGCCTTTCAGCGCATGGACAGTGCTGCGGGGTTTTACGGATTGTTGGGGATCAAACAATGCCGAAGACATCCATGCTGATGGCCGCAGAGCCATTTCCAGTAGCTGAACGCGACGCAGTTTACAGGGCCATCTTTACCCGTCGCGATGTACGCGACCAGTTCCTGCCCGACCCGATACCCGGAGACGCCGTACGCCGGTTGTTGGAAGCCGCGCACAGTGCCCCGTCGGTCGGCTTCATGCAGCCGTGGAACTTCATCACCATCCGGGATCAGGCTGTGCGGGAGCAGGTCGCAGACGCATTCGGCCAAGCCAATGAGGAAGCCGCCAAAATGTTTCCTCAAGAGCGGCAATCGAAGTACAAATCCCTGAAACTCGAAGGCATCCGCAAGGCGCCGCTCAATATCTGCGTCACTTGTGATCGTGAGCGAGGCGGCGATGTCGTTCTCGGTCGAACCCACAATTCCAACATGGATCTCTACAGCACGGTTTGCGCGGTGCAGAACCTGTGGCTGGCAGCACGCGCCGAAGGCATTGGCATGGGTTGGGTCAGCATCTTTCGCGACGCCGATCTCAAATCCATCCTCGGCATTCCCGAGCGGATCGAGATCGTCGCCTATCTCTGCCTCGGTTACGTCGATCAGCTCTATGAACGGCCGGAACTGGAGGTCAAAGGCTGGAACCGCAGACTGCCGCTCGACGATCTGGTTTTCGAGGAGCGTTGGCAGGGCGGGAGTTAACCGCCGTGGAGCTCAAGAAATTGCTCGACCGAGAGCGAGCGAAAATCTGCAAGTGCTGAATGAAGCCGGTCATGCTCCCAGTCCCACCAGGCGAGCGTGTCGAGGCGGCCGGCGATATCGTCGGAAAAGCGCTGCCGGATGGTCCGTGCCGGCACGCCTACGGCGATGGCGAAATCAGCGACGTCCTTGGTCACCACCGCATTGGCGCCGATGATGGCGCCATTGCCGATGCTCACGCCTGGCATCACCACCGCGCCATGACCGATCCAGGTGTCGTGACCGATGGTGATCCCCTGCCCGGCGCGCCAGTCGAAGAAATCCTGATCGTCGGCCTCGCCCTCGAAATACCACGCCGAGCGATAGCTGAAATGATGCAGCGACGCGCGTTCCATCGGATGCATGCTGGCGTAAATCCGCACATGGCTGGCGATATTGGCGAACTTGCCTATGCTCGCATAGGCGATCTGGGTGTTCTCGACGCAGTAGGAATAATCCCCCAAGGTCGAGTGCGACACCGTGCAGTTGGCGCCGACTTCGGTGTAGCGGCCCAGAGCCGAGTCCACGATCCTAGCGCTGTCATGCACCAATGGGGTGTCGCCAAGTCGTGTCATGCCGCCGACTTTCCTGTCGCAAAGGCCGAAACGTCGATGATGTGATCTGCCACCGCGTTGCGCACATCCTGATCGTGGAAAATCCCGAGCAATGCTGCGCCATCGGCCTTCTTGCGGGCGATCAGATCTATGACGACGGCGCGGTTGGCTGCATCGAGCGACGCCGTCGGCTCATCAAGCAACAAGACCGGATGGTCGGTGATGAAACCGCGCGCAATGTTGACCCGCTGCTGTTCGCCCCCCGAAAACGTCGCCGGTGGCAGCAACCAGAGTTTTTCCGGCAGATTGAGTTCGGTAAACAGATCCCGCGCCCGTTGATGGGCGACCTCCTGCCCGACGCCACGGATCATCAGCGGTTCAGCCGCCACATCGAGTGCCGAAACCCGTGGCACCGCGCGTAGAAACTGGCTGACATAGCCGATGGTGTCGCGCCGGATCTCCAGCACCAAGCGCGGATCAGCACTGGCGATATCGATATGACGGCCATGGTGTTGCACCAGGATCTGGCCGCTGTCGCAGCCGTAATTGCCATACAGCATCTTCAGGATCGAACTCTTGCCGACACCTGACGGCCCGCCAAGCACCGCACAAGCACCAGCCTTGAGCGAGAACGACACATTGGTGACGACCGGCAATTCGACCCCGCCGCGCATATGCATGATGAAGGATTTTTTCACTTCCGAAGCGACAAGCAGCGTGTTCATGGCTCTAAACCTGCAGGATTGAGGAAACGAGGAGCTGGGTGTAGGGCGCGCGCGGATCATCAAGCACCCGGTCGGTGAGACCCGCCTCGATCACTTTGCCCTCCTTCATCACGATCATCCGGTCCGACAGCAAACGCGCCACGGCGAGATCGTGGGTGACCACCACAACGGCAAGCCCAAGATCGGAGACCAGACCGCGCAACAGATCGAGAAGCCGCGCCTGCACCGACACATCGAGCCCACCGGTCGGCTCATCCATGAACACCAGCCGCGGTTCGGTCACCAGATTGCGGGCGATCTGCAGCCGCTGGCGCATGCCGCCCGAGAAGGTGCGCGGCTGATCGTCGACCCGGTCTTCATCGATCTCGACACGCGACAGCCATTCAATCGCGGCTCCGCGGATATTGCCGTAATGCCGGTTGCCCACTGCCATCAGCCGCTCACCGACATTGGCGCCAGCCGAAACAGTCATCCGCAAGCCGTCAATCGGATTCTGGTGCACAAAGCCCCAGTCTGTGCGCATCAGATACCGGCGTTCGGCTTCCGCCATCTTGTAGATATCGGAGCTCACCCCATCGCGCATGCGGTAATGAACCGTGCCGCAGGTCGGCGTCATCCGTGACGAAATGCAATTGAGAAGTGTTGTCTTGCCGGAACCGGATTCACCGACAATCGCCAGCACTTCACCAGGCCATAAATCAAAGCTCACATCGGCGCAGCCAATGCGCTTGCCATAGACCCGCGTCAGACCATCCACGCTGAGCAACGGTTGAGCTGCGACCGGAGCATTTCCGATGGGCGCTTCAAGTGTATCTGCAAGGCTCATCACATTGCCTCCTTCGTGATGTCGGCTTCTTCGCCGAGCAAAGCTCCGCGGTGCCCTTCGGCACGACGGCTTTCGCAATAGTGGGTGTCCGAGCAGACGAACATGCGACCGCCCTTGTCATCGAGCACCACCTCGTCGAGATAGACCTGCTCCGCGGCACACAGCGCACAGGGCTGATCAAAATGCTGGATCTCGAACGGGTGATCCTCGAAATCGAGGCTGACCACTTCGGTATGCGGCGGGATCGCGTAGATCCGCTTTTCACGGCCCGCGCCAAACAGCTGCAGCGCTTCGGAACGGTGCATTTTCGGATTGTCGAATTTCGGCGTTGGCGACGGATCCATCACATAGCGCCCCTCGACCTTGACCGGATAGGCATAGGTCGTGGCGATGTGACCGTTGCGGGCGATGTCCTCGTAAAGCTTGACGTGCATCAGCCCGTATTCCTCAAGCGCATGCATCTTGCGGGTTTCGGTCTCGCGCGGTTCGAGAAACCGCAAGGGTTCCGGGATCGGCACCTGATAGACCAGCACCTGACCTGCGGTCAGCGGCGTTTCCGGTATCCGGTGACGGGTCTGGATTATCGAGGCGTCGGGTGTCGCGGTTGTCGTGGCCACGCCTGCGGTTTTGGCGAAGAATGCCCGGATCGACACCGCATTGGTGGTGTCATCGGCGCCCTGGTCGATCACCTTGAGCACGTCGTCCGGACCGATGATTGCCGCAGTCACCTGCACCCCGCCGGTGCCCCAGCCATAAGGCATCGGCATTTCGCGGGAAGCGAACGGCACCTGGTAGCCGGGAATGGCAATGCCCTTGAGGATCGCCCGGCGGATCATCCGCTTGGTCTGTTCATCGAGATAGGCAAAGTTATAGCTCGCCAGATTCTGGGAAGGCGTGTCTTGTGTCAGCGCGTTCATTCCGCAGCCTCCATGGTATCGTCAGTCACGGATGTCTCATCTTCGGCCTTGGCGGTACTGGCGAAATGCTCGGCGCGCATGCGGCGCACCAGATCGAGTTCGGCCTGAAAATCGACGTAATGCGGCAGTTTGAGGTGCTCGACAAAGCCGGTCGCCTGCACATTGTCGCAATGCGACAGCACGAACTCCTCGTCCTGCGCCGGCGCGACAATGTCCTCTCCCAACTCGGACGCACGCAGCGCCCGGTCGCACAGCGACATCGCCATTGCCTTGCGCTCGGCCTGTCCGAACACCAGCCCGTAGCCACGGGTAAACTGCGGCGGCGCCTTGGCCGAACCCTGAAACTGGTTGACCATCTGGCATTCGGTCAACTTGACCCGGCCGATTGCCACGGTGAAGCCAAGTTCCAGGATCATCACCTCGACATCGACTTCACCGATGCGGATCTCACCGGCGAACGGGTGGCTCCGCGCATAACCGCGCTGGGTCGAATAGGCGAGTGCCAGCAGGAACCCCTCGTCGCCACGCGCCAGCGTTTGCAGCCGGGCATCGCGGCCCATCGGATACTCCGTCGGCGTGCGGGTGATATCAGCAACCGGCTGCGAGGCATCAGAGACAGGATCATCTTCGATCAGTCCCTCATCACCGAGAATGTCAGAGACCCGGATCACTTTCTCGCCCGCGTCCGGAGCAATCTCGGGCGCATCCAGCGGCTCGTCACCGGCAAGTGCCGGATCAAGCAGACGGTGGGTGTAGTCAAATGTCGGGCCAAGCAATTGGCCGCCTGGCAGATCCTTGTAGATCGCCGAGATCCGCCGTTCGACCAGCATCTTGCCGGTATCAAGCGGTTCGGAATAGCCAAACCTTGGAAGAGTGGTCCGGTAGGCACGCAGCAGGAAAACCGCTTCGATCAGATCGCCGCGCGCCTGCTTGATGGCCAGCGCTGCAAGTTCGGGATCGTAAAGCGAGCCCTCCCCCATCACCCGGTCGACCGCCAGCGACAATTGCCCGGCGATCTGTTCAAGCGTCAGTCCCGGCACATCGGCACTGCCCCGGCGGCGGGCCGCAAGCAGCCGGTGGGCATTGGCGATGGCGGCTTCGCCGCCTTTGACAGCAACATACATTGGTCAGGACTCCGTACGGATGAGGCGGACGCTGCGCGGCATGGCCGCGACGCAATCGGGACCGGCAAGGATCAGATCGATCCCGCGCGGAAATGCTGCCCGGTTGGCCTTCCACTGTTCAGTGAAATGATGCGGCATCGGATCAGGCGACAGCGATGCCTGGCCCTTGATACCGGGACCTTCCAACACGAGTGGTGTGCCTTCGGACAGCGTCGAAACCTGAAGGATTACGCTTGTCGAGCGGTCCGGGAATTCCTGGGTGCCGAGCGAAAATCCGTTCAGCGCCGAAAGGCTTTGCGGCGCCGCCACAAGCGCGAAGGCCGCTTCGGACTGGTACTCGGTGATAGGCGCACCGGTATGAAACACGATCCAGTCTTTCACTGCCGATGTCTTGGTCAGCGCAGGATCAAGCCAGACCGGTGTGTCGGCATCCGCCAGCATGGCGATCAGCGCCGAAGCTGCAGCGGTCAACGGTGCTGGGGGCGCGGTCACATTCGGCAACGCATGCACCGAACCGGGCCGCGCCATGGCGTCCATCAGCGCACGAAACACGGCCTGCGATGCGCCGACAGGATCGGAAAACCCGCCTTCATAGACGGTGGAATTGGGTGTGGCAGCAGGCATCAGTCTTCCCCTCGCACCATGGTGAAAAAATTGACCCGCGTGGCTGCGGTCTCTTCGCGCAGTTTGGCGTCAGACTCGCTGGCGAGCTTTTCAAGCGGCGCAACAATATCGCGCTCGATCATGTCTGCATGCGCCGGGTCCTGCGCCAGTGCATCGATAACGGCAACCAGTTGCGCCTTGCGGGTATCGCGTCCGCTGATCATCGCATGACCCACTTCGCCCGACCCGATCCGCACGGTCACCCGCGTGGCTGAAACCTCGCCGACTTGAAATGGCTGACCATTGCCGCCGACCTGGCCCCTGAGCGCGACAAGACCAGTTTCCGGACCACGCAGCAGTTCGACAACCGGATCAAGCCCGGTCTGCTTCCAGCACGACAAAAGCTCTTTTCCCGGCGCCTTCGCCAGCACCGACAACCGCCGTTGCCGCTCCGCAACGTCATTGGCGACAGGCTCATCCTGCACATTTCCTGCAAGCGACATCGAGAACTCCTTATTTGTCTATTTATCTAGACAACCATATCAATTAAGATACACATATTCTCTGGATATGACGAGCCTGTGACATCACGAAAGGAAAACCCACGTGACGACGCTTCAAAGACGCACCGGGATTGCCCTCTGGCGGCAGGTCGCCGACCAGATCCGTCAGTCGGTTCTCACCGGGCTGGCCGCCAATGAGCGGCTTCCGGCGGAGGCTGAACTGGCAACCCGCTTCGGCGTCAACCGGCATACGGTGCGCTCCGCCATCGCAGCGCTCGAAAAAGAAGGCATCCTGCGTGCCGAGCAAGGCCGCGGCACCTTTCTCAATGATCGCAAGCGGCTCAGATATCCGATCGGCCCGCGCACTCGTTTTTCCTCCGGGCTGGAAGATCAGGCGCAAACCCGCTCCGGCAAGCTGCTGACAAGCGAGACTGTTCCCGCCCCGCCCCGTGTCGCCTCCGCATTGGCCTTGCCACCAGGAGCGCCAGTCATTCAGCTATCCACGGTCTCGGCCGCCGATGGCGATCCAATCTCCGCTGCCACTTCCTGGTTTGCCGCCGCACGCTTCGCCACTATCGCCGATCATTATGCCGAGACCGGATCAATCACCGCGTCGCTCGCCCGGCTCGGCGTCGATGACTACACCCGCAAAACCACCGCCGTGGAAGCCCGCCATGCCAGCAGCGAGGATCTCGACCTGCTCGCGCTCTCGCCCGGCGCCATCGTGCTGCTGACCCGCTCGGTTGACGTGGATTCCGCAGGCCGTCCGATCCAGTATGGCGAATCCCGCTTCGCCGCCGACCGGGTAGAATTGCTCATCGACAGCGGCACATCCGGAGCGCCAGGAGGCTCTGCCTGAGCCAGAGGCTGTCACAATGTCACAACCACCGTCACAAAACTGAGAACGGAATCGTGTTTAAGCCTGCCAGCAAGACGATTGCTCAAGGTTTAGGCGGCTCCCGTGACCAAAAAATTCCGGACCATTTTCCTTTCCGACATTCATCTCGGCACACCTGACTGTCAGGCCGAGATCCTGATCGACTTCCTGCGCGAGCATGACGCGCCGACAATCTATCTCGTCGGCGACATCATCGATTGCTGGCGCATGAAGCGCAAAGGCTTCTACTGGCCCCAGTCGCACAATGACGTTGTCCAGAAACTGTTGCGCAAGGCGCGCAAGGGCACCCGGATCATCTATGTCCCCGGCAACCACGACGAATTGCTGCGTGATTATCAGGGCGTGCATTTCGGCGGCATCGAAGTACGCGAGCGTGATGTGTTCGAGACCGCCGACGGCAAGCGCCTGCTGGTCATTCATGGCGATGAATTCGACATGGTGGTGATGAACCACCGCTGGCTCGCTCATCTGGGCGACATGGCCTACGGCATGGCGATGTGGACCAACAAATGGCACAACCGCTCCCGCAGATTGCTGGGCTTGCGCTACTGGTCGTTTTCCCGCTGGGCCAAGCTGAAGGTCAAGGGCGCGGTCAATTTCATCTCGGACTTCGAGGAAGTTCTGGCCGAAGAAGCCCGCAAGCATGATGCCGACGGCGTCATCTGCGGCCACATTCACCACGCCGCCAACGAGATGCGGGGCGGCATCCGCTACATCAACACCGGAGACTGGGTGGAAAGCTGCACCGCCGTGGTCGAGCATTCCGACGGCCGGATGGAGATCATCGACTGGTCACGGCGGATATCGGCCAAGGTCGGACTTGTCGCCAGGGATGATCCGCTCAAACAGATCACCGACGCACAAGGCGAAGCGGCATGACGCTGACATTTCTTTCTCTCCCCCGGAGCACTCACAATGACAATGATTGAAACCACAGCGGTCAGCGCCCGCATTGATGGCGCGGTCGTGCGCAACACCGCCTTGTCTTCAACGGGACTGCTGGAGCGGGTATTCTCGGCCGCGTTCCGGGGCCTCGTCTATCCACAAATCTGGGAAGATCCACTGGTCGACATGGAGGCCTTGGCGCTCAAGCCAACCGACACGCTGGTCACCATCGCCTCGGGCTCATGCAATGTGATGTCCTATCTGACCACCAACCCGGCTGAAATCATTGCTGTGGACCTCTCTCCGGCGCACGTGGCTCTGGGCAAACTCAAGCTTGCCGCCGCCACCCATTTGCCCGGCCACACTGCGTTTTCGAACATGTTCCGGCACGCCAACCTGAAGACCAATGTCGCGCTGTACGAACGCCACATCCGCCCGCATCTCGATGACAAGACCAAGGCCTACTGGGATGGCCGGGAAGCCAATGGCCGCCGCCGCATCAGCCGCTTCACCCGCGGGTTCTACACCACCGGATTGCTTGGCCGGTTCATTTCCGCGGCCCATGTGATCGGAAAGATCTACGGCGTTGATCCGCGTGAGCTTCTGCGTATGGACAGCATCGAAAAGCAGCGCGAATTCTTCGAAACCCGCATCGCGCCCGTGTTCGACAGCCGCAGCTTCAAGGCGCTCACCTCTCTGCGCGCATCCTTGTTCGGATTGGGCATTCCACCCGCACAATATGAAGCCCTGGCCGGCGATGCACCGGACGGCATGACCGGAGCGCTCAAAGCCCGGACCGAGCGGCTGGCCTGCGGCTTCCCGCTCAAGGACAATTATTTTGCCTGGCAGGCCTTCGGGCGCGGTTATCAGCCCGGCAAGACCGCAAGTCTGCCCCCCTACCTGGAAGCTCAGAATTTCGAAACGATCCGCCGCAATGCAAGCCGTGTGGACATCATCAATGAGAGCATTACCGCCATGCTCGCCGCCCGCCCCGCGGCCTCGGTTGACGCCTTCGTGCTGCTTGATGCCCAGGACTGGATGACAGACAGCCAGTTATCCGAACTGTGGGCCGAGATCACCCGCACCGCGACCCCGGATGCGCGCGTGATTTACCGTACCGCCGCCGCACACTCTCCGCTGCCCGGCCGGGTTCCCGACGGCATCCTCGCCAAGTGGGACTACCGCGCAGAGGAAAGCCTCGAACTTGGAGCAAAGGATCGCTCGGCGATTTATGGCGGCTTCCATCTGCACATCAAACGCGGATGCGCATGATGGATGCCCTGCCCGCCAATGCATCGCTGATGGACGGCATCTACCGCCATCAGCGTCATATCTATGACCTGACCCGCCGCTATTATCTGCTCGGCCGCAATGATCTGATCGCAGCTCTCAAACCGCCTGCCGGTGGCTCAGTGCTTGAAATCGGCTGCGGCACCGCCCGCAATCTGATCCTGACGGCGGAGCGCTACCCGGATGCGCAGCTGTTCGGTATCGACATTTCATCCGAAATGCTCAAATCGGCGGATGCAATGGTCTCAAAGAGCGGCATCCGCGACCGCGTCAGTCTGGCCCAGGGCGATGCGACCCGGTTTGATGCTGGCGAGCTTTTCGGCGTGCCCCGCTTCGACCGGGTGTTTCTCTCCTACAGCCTGTCGATGATCCCTGGCTGGGAAGCAGCCTTGCACCAAGCCATGCATGCCGTCGCGCCCGGTGGCGAATTGCACGTGGTTGATTTCGGGCAGCAAATCGCCCTCCCCGGCTGGTTCGGCAAGGCTCTGAAAACCTGGCTCGCCCGGTTTCATGTCACCCCAAGAATAAATCTCGGCGACGTCATGGCGGCGATTGCCTCGGAGCATCGCGGCGAATTGAGCTTTTCGACGCTCTACCGCGATTACGCCCGGATCGGCGTCATCCGCCTGCCGGCAGCCTGATGCGGTCTATCCAACACCACCGACATCCGACTGAGCCACGGCAACGGTTTTGATAATGGCGAAACAATCGGCCCCCGGAGCAAGCTCCAGAGCCAGTGCAGAGCGTCGGGTAATTCGCGCCAGCAACAGATCTTCGCCGGCCCGCAGCTGAATGATGGCGCCCGGCCCATCGCCAAGCCGCACCGCTGTCACCGTTGCAGGCAGAACATTGAGTGCCGACAGTCCCTCCGGCCGGGTCCGGGACAGGATCACATCCTGCGCCAGAATGCGGATGGAGAGCCGGGTCCCAATCGACGCGTCCACGTGTGGCAAAAACAAGGGTCCCGCTGAGGCCTCAAGGCGGGTCAGCCCGTCTTCTTCTTGCGCTGCCACGATTGCATGAAGCGAAGCACCTGCGGACCGGACCCCAAGGGCTGGAACGTTTTCAGGATCAGAGAGCATCTCCGACGCCGGCCCCGACCTGATCACGCGTCCATTGTCCATCAGCACCAGAGTTGTCGCCAACCGCGCCACTTCCGCCATCGAATGGCTGACATAGAGAACCGGGATATCGGTTTCCTCACGCAGCCGCTCGAGATAGGGCAGAATTTCGGCTTTCCGCTCTTCATCAAGGGCTGCCAGCGGCTCGTCCATAAGCAGCAGGCGCGGGTTTGCCAGCAAAGCCCGGCCAATGGCCACACGCTGCTTTTCACCGCCGGATAATCCGCCCGGCCGCCGGTCAAGCAACCCGCCGATGCCCAGCATGGCGACGACCCGGTCAAAGTCGACGCCGGTCTGGCGCGGCCCGAACCAGCTTCCGTAGAGCAGGTTCTGGCGAACGCTGAGATGCGGAAACAACCGTCCTTCCTGAAACACATAGCCAAGCCGCCGTCGATGCACCGGCACCGAGATCCTCCGCTCCGCGTCAAACAGAACAGTCTCGCCGAGCCGGATGTGCCCCGCATCGGGCCTGAACAACCCGGCAACCGCATTGACCACCGAGGTCTTGCCCGACCCCGACCGGCCAAACAATGCCGTCACGCCTTGCGGCGCCTCGAATGCCACATCCAGCGAGAAACTGCCAAAGCGATGCGCTAAACGGATCGAGAGGCTCATGATCCCGATATCCTTCGCGCCACCGCCCTGCCCACCCACTCAGACAGAAACAGCGCCAGCAGCGCGATCCCGACAGCGATCAGCACCAGTTGCAGCGCTTTTCCGTCACCACCCGGGGTCTGCAGAAAACTGTAGATCGCAGATGGCAGCGTTTGCGTCTGGCCAGGAATGTTGGAGACAAAGGTGATGGTTGCGCCAAATTCTCCCATCGCCTTGGCAAACGCCAGAATGGCGCCGGCAATGACGCCCGGCAAGATCAGCGGAAATGTAACGGTGGCAAACACCCAAAGCCGCGATGCGCCAAGCGTTGACGCAGCCTGTTCAAGCTTCGGATCAACCGCTTCGATGGCGAGCCGTATGGCACGGACCATCAACGGAAAGGCCATCACCGCCGCAGCCAGCGCAGCCCCGGTCCAGCGAAACGCAAAGACCAGCCCAAAGCTCTCATCGAGGAAACCGCCAATCGCTCCCCGGCGTCCGAACGTCAGCAGCAACAGATAACCGGTCACCACCGGTGGCAGGATCAACGGCAGATGCACCAGCCCATTGAGTGCCTGCTTGCCCCAGAACTCATAGCGCGCCAGCACATAGGCCACAGCCACGCCAAACGGCAGACTGAGCGCCATTGCCCAGAACGACACCTTGAGCGACAGCGCAACCGCGCTCCATTGATCCGGGGTGAGCCAGTCAGCCATCGCCCTGCCCGAACAGCGGCATAAAACCCTGCCCCTTGAAAATCTTCGCCGCAGCCGCGCCGCTCAGGGCATCAAAAAACTCATCTGTGTCCGGCGCTGCCGAGGTAGCAAGAATGGCGGCAGGGTAGATGATCGGTACATGGGTTTCTTCAGGAAAGACCGCAACGACGCTGACATTGTCATCCGCCACTGCATCGCTCGCATAGACAATGCCGAAAGGCGCTTCACCGGAAGACACCAGCGCCAATGCCGCACGTACATTGTCGGTCTGCGCAACCTTTGCCGAAACTGTATCCCAAAGGCCCAGACTGGTGAGTGCGGCCTTGCCGTAGACGCCTGCCGGCACGGAATCGACCAGTGCCATGGCCAGCCGCTCGTCACCCAGCAGCCCTGCCAGATCCGTATCCACGCCTAGCTCCATCTGGGCGGCCTCTCGGCCATGCGCGATCAGCACCAGACGATTGCCCAGCAGATTTTTCCGCGTCTCCGCGCGGATCATCTCCGCCGACTGAAGATGATCCATCCAGTCAACAGACGCCGAAATGAAAATATCAGCCGGTGCGCCCTGCTCGATCTGCCGCGCCAGGCTGGAACTGCCCGCATACGAAACAGTCACGGCCTTGCCAGTGCGTTCGCGCCAGTCCTCGGCAACTTGATCAAGCGCGGTTTTAAGGCTGGCGGCGGCGAAGACCAGCACATCATCGGCCCGTGCCTGAACAGGGACCAGCAGCAGGCCGGTCAGGAAAAAAGCTCGAACCAGTCGACCAAACGAACAGGCAAACATCAAATACGCTCCGGCACAATTGCGTCTGAACCGAAGTAACAGTGCTGGCCCTTGGCTGGCAAGCACTTCAATCCCTACAAAAAACCGGAAGCGGGCTACCGCTTCCGGTGAATGTGCAACAGGGCCTCGAGATCAGCCAAACATGTCAGCCGTGATCCCCGCATACCATCCGACAGATTCCTCAAAATTGGATTTTCGAAGCGCATCTTCCTCATGCATCTGGCTGATGAAACCCTGGGTCGAAGCGATCTTGCCGTCGCCGGGCGCATACTGGGCCCCGACCTTGATGCTGTCATCTGTCTCGATCAGGCTCCAACAGGTGTTGGCATATTTCGCCGGAAACACCTTCGATCCGACCAGATCGCCACGAATGGTCATTGCCGCCACCTTGGCCTGGCTGTTGGCGGAGAACGCCGATTTCGGCATGTCCCCGGCAATACAGGCGTCACCGATGACGAAGATCGCGTCATCGACGGTGGAGCGCATGCTCTCGGGCTCGATCGGACAAAATCCGCTGTCATCGGTCAGTCCAGCCGATGCAGCGATCTCGCCAGCCTTCTGTGCCGGAATAACGTTCAGGAACGCACCCTCGAATGTGTCTAGATCGGTCTCCACCGTGCCGGATTTGGCATTGATCCCGTCGATACCGCCATGCACATCCGGCCCATACCATTCGATCATGCCGGGATAATGCTTCTCCCAGCCTTCCTGGAACACGCCCTGCTTGGAAAACTTCGGCTTGGGATCAATGATGATCACCTTGGAGTCTGTCAGTCCCCTGGACTTGAGCACATGCGCCATCATCGAGGCGCGCTCGTAGGGGCCGGGCGGGCAACGATAGGGATTGGGCGGCGCCACCATCAGGATCTGCTGTCCGTTCTCGATGGCATCAAGCTTGGCTTTGAGTATTTGGGTTTGGGGACCAGCTTTCCACGCATGCGGCGCGATCTCGGACACCTCCTCGGAGTAACCCGGAACCGAATCCCAGATCAGATCAATGCCCGGCGAAACCACCAGCCGGTCATAGGGGATGGAAGAACCATCGGCCATCATTACCTTCTTGGCATCGCGGTCGACGCTACTGGCGCGACCGGTCACCTTGGTGATGCCATAGCTCGATTGAAGCGTGTCATAGCTGTGGGTGATGGATTCGAAACTGCGATATCCGCCAACATAAAGGTTGGAGAAAAAGCAGGTGGTGAACATGTCCGAATCGTCAATCAGCGTCACGTCGATTGCACCGTCGGAATCCTTGGCGATATAGCGCGCCGCCGTGGCGCCCCCGGCACCGCCGCCGATCACCACAACACGCGGCTTGCCTTGGGCTCGCAGATAGGTCGGAAGCGTAAGTGCTGCCGCACTGGCTCCGGTGAAAAGTCCGAATTGGCGTCTTGTCAGTCCTGCCATGATATCCTCCCGATTGCAGGTTGCAGTTTATTGCGGATCCAGCGAACTGAAATAGGCCGCCAGCGCCGCAATTTCCTCGTTCGAGAGGTTCGCGACGCGCAATTTCATAACGTCATTTGAACGCACATTGTTCAGATACTCAAACAGCGATGCAACGAAGTAATTCTTCGGCAATCCGACGATCGAGGGAATACCATCTGCATGGCCGCTGGCCTGATGACAGGTCACGCATTCGCCCGCGAGATATTCGCCATACTCCGGATCACCTTCCATTTGCAGCACGATGTCGGCAAAGCCGCTGATCGGACCGGAAGTTGAGACTTCGCCAACCACGGGATCTGTAGCCGGCGCCTGCCGGGTGGCGCTTTCAAGCCAGTCGATCAGCGCCAGACGGTCATCGGCCTCAGCCATGCCACGAAACGACATCCGGTTGCCCTTGATGAAATCACGCGGTCGTTCGAGATATTGGCTGAGCGTTTCGGCGGTCCAGACAAGCCCCGCCTCACCCGCCGCCCGCATTCCATCCGAATAGCGGAAATCCTCGAGACCTCCGGCCTTGCGGCCAAACAGCCCGTCCAGATGCGGGCCGACCTTGTGTTTCGCCCCCGCCCCGATCTCGTGACAGGTCGAGCACGGCTTGAACAGATCCTTCGGCTCGGATGCCCTGGCTCCGCCGGAACTGTCGGCCATCATCACTATTCCAAAAAAAATGGCAGGCACCAGTCGGCGCAACATCATAATGCGCTTTTGGTGCCTGCCATGATCGGCCATTTCATCTCTCCTCAGAGGCGTTTGACGACCCCGGTTGTCAGTCGATTCCGCCTCCGGAGTTTTCATCACCCTCGCCTTCCGGCGTCACGTCGATGATCTGCGCGCGAGCAGTGATTTCCACCGGACCCGGTTTGCAGTCGGTCATGCAGGGCTCCAGACCCTTGGCATAATGCGGCTCGCTCAACCGGTCGTCCGGGATGAAGTTGTCTTCATTCGGCAACCGGATCGACGCGAAGTTCTCCTTGGAAAGCTCAAACTCCTCATCGTCTACGATGTCGTTGAGATACAGCAGATAGGCCGTCAGCGCATAGACATCGTCATCAGACAGCGAACGGGCATCACCGAACGGCATGGCGCGGCGGACATAATCGAACACTGTCGACAGATATGGCCAGTAGGAACCTATGGTCTTGACCGGACGATCCTTAAGCAGCGTGTCCTGACCTCCGGCGAGTACCGGCCAGCGGCCTGCACCTTCACCGAAATCGCCGTGACAGACGGCGCAGTTGTCGGCGAAAATCGGCTCGCCCTGAGCCACTGTGCCCTTGCCCTCAGGCAGGCCTTCACCGTCCGGGCGGACATCAATATCCCAGGCGGCGATTTCATCCGGCATCGCCTTGCGGCCAAGCCCGAACGCACCCTGACTTTTCTCGACGTTCATCGCTTCGGCAGGTGCAGCTTCGGCGGCAGTGCCTGCGTCCGCTGTCTCGACCGCTGCATCGTCACTCTCGGCGGCAGCCGGAGCCGCTGCGGTCTCGGCGGAGAACGTCTTCAGATAGGCCAGAACATTGGCAATATCATCGTCTTTTTTAAGCCCGGCGAAGGCCATTTTCGTGCCTTTGACCATGTCCTTCGGTTTGATCAGATATTCGGTCAGGGTTGCCGCATCCCAGACCAGACCACCGTCACCTGCCTCGATCATGGCTTTGGAGTACTTGTACCCCTCCGCAGACCCTGCCGTGCGGCCGAACAACTCGTTGAGTTCAGGGCCAACCCTGTGCTTGGCGTCTTCGCCCACGGCATGACAGGCCTTGCACTTCTTGAACACCTTGCCGCCTGCATCAGCATCGCCATCGGCCAGTGAAGGGCTGGCAAAGGCTGCCAGCGCCAGAACGGCAATCGCCGCAGACTTAGGAAACTTCAACATTTTCAACCACCCCGTCGTTGTTGACGTGCCATGTCTGGATGCCATTGTTGTGATAGATCGAATTGCCGCCACGCGCGGAGCGCAACTCGTTCTTGGTCGGCTGAACCAGTCCCTGATCATCGATGGCGCGGGATTGCAGCAGCATTTCCGAACCGTCCCAATTGATATCGAGATAGAACCGGTGCAGCGCCTTGGGCAGGCTTGGTCCGTCGATACGCGCCTGATGCCAGGTGCGCCCGCCATCAATCGTCACATCGACACGCTTGATGGCGCCACTGCCTGACCATGCCAGACCAGAGATAACCAATGGCCCCTTGCCATGGGTCACCGGCGCTTGCGGGCTCGGGCTGGTAATGACGGATTTCACATCCATCACCCAGGTGTGACGTCGGGCTTTACCGTCGGCCAGAAGATCGGTGTATTTCGACGTCTCTTCACGTTGGGCCCAAGGCTCATCGCCAACTTCAAGCCGGCGCAACCACTTCACCCACATATTGCCTTCCCACCCGGGAACACAAAGCCTGAGAGGATAGCCCTGCTCGGCGCGCAAGGATTCGCCGTTCATCTTGAAGGCCACGAGACAGTCATCAAGCGCCTTTTCCATCGGGATGGATCGCGTCATTGCTGCCGCATCAGCCCCTTCGGCCAGCAGCCATTTGCCGTTGGTCTTGACGCCCGCCTCTTCCAGCAGATAGCGCAAGGGCACCCCGGTATAGACCACGCAATGGATCATCCCGTGGGTGAACTGGCAGCCATTGAGCTGAGAGCCCTTCCATTCCATGCCGCCATTGGCCGCACATTCCAGGAAGTAGACCCGGTTTTCCCGCGGGAACCGCTTCAAATCCTCCATCGTGAAGACCAGCGGCGTGTCGACCAGTCCATTGATCATCAAACGGTGATCAGCCGGATCGATCGTTGCCGTGCCACCATGATGCCGTTCAAAGCAAAGGCCATTGGGCGTGATGATGCCATCAAGCTCATGCAGCGGTGTGAAATTGATCGACGAGACCGGATCGGCGGTCAGCCAGGGCACACTGCGGCGAACCACATTGGCTTCGAATTCGGATGGTTTGCCGTAGGGCGCGACATCCACTCCCTCGCCGAGATAACGGTTCCAGTCCTGTATCTCGGTGATCAGTGGCTCGCCTGCTGCCCGCGCCACGCCAGCGCTCGCCGCAACCGCGGCTCCGCCAAGCAGTCCGGCCTTGAGAAAGTCGCGCCGTGACGCTGCCTGTTTCGTCGGTTTCGGGTCGGTGGTATCTACCATGAGATCCTCCCGTTACGCATATCCAGCATCTGCATCATTGTCTCCGTCGTCTTCGCCGCAGCTTTAGGGCCCGGCTTTTCAGTTCAAGTCAGGATCACCGGATCACCCGGACCGCCGCAGCGTCGGGATCCAGCGTGACCACCGATTTCTTGGTGATGTAGTCTTCCATCAGGTCGTAGATCGCAGGACCTTCGACCCCTTCGTTCACCGACGCCCAGCCACCGACCGTGTAGGTCTTGCCGGCCTCGAGCAACTCACCGCTGCCGGTCAACCGCATGTCGGTGATCCGGTCGCCCATTGCGGCCTCCGGGGTGCAGGCGTAGCTGAACCCGCCAACCCGAACCATGTCGCCGCCCTGCTGCAGGAACGGATCCTTGTTGAACAGGTTGTCGCAGACATCTTCCATGATGTCCTTGAGCTGCGCACCGGTGAACTCCAGCCGGTAGACCGACGGATAGCTCATCGAGGTTTCGGTATAGAGATCATCGATGGTGATATCCGAGCCCGGCAGCAGCGTCGTGCCCCAGCGGAAGCCCGGCGAAAGTGCGATCTCGACATCCCGCTCTTCCATGATGCCCTGACAGATCAGGTCATCCCACGTTCCGTTGAAATTACCGCGCCGGTACAGAAGGCTGTCGGTACGACCGATGACACGCTGCGTTTCTTCCTCATAAGGAGCACGGACTTCAGCGATCTTGGCCTGCATTTCCGGATCGGGCGTGATCACATCGGCAAAAACCGGGATCAGGGTCGAGCTGTAGCCGGCGACCTTGCCGTCCTTGATGTCCAGATCGATGCGCCCGAGGTATTTGCCGTGCGATCCCGAAGACATCAGCAACGTGCCTTCGACTTCCAGCGCAAACGGCGTTGCATCGTGGGTGTGACCGGTGACGATCACATCAAGCCCGCTGACGACGCCGGCCAGCTTGCGGTCCACGTCAAACCCATTGTGCGACAACAGAACCACAACTTCGGCACCCTCGGCGCGTGCCGCATCGACATTGGCCTGCAGCACCTCCGGACGAATACCGAACGACCACTTCGGGAACATCCAGCTCGGGTTGGCGATCGGGGTGTAAGGCATGGCCTGACCGATCACCGCTACCTTGACGCCGCCGCGCTCAAAATAGGCAGCCGGCTCAAAGGCAGGCTCATCCCATTCCGCATCGAAGATGTTGGATGCCAGGAACGGATAGCCCATGGCATCGACCAGCTCGAGGAAACGGTCCTGGCCAAGTGTGAATTCCCAATGCCCGGTCATGGCGTCGGGTTTGAGCAATTTCATGCATTCGACCATGTCCATGCCATTGGTCTTCAGCGCTGTATAGGAGCCCTGCCAGGTATCACCACCGTCGAGAAACAACACCTTGTCATCACCACGATCTGCACGGATCGCCTTGACCAGCGTCGCCGTGCGGTCAAGACCGCCAAGCTGGCCGTAGGTGCGGGCCAGATCGACATAATCGACCATCGTATGAGCATAGGCATAGGGGCTGCCCGCATCGATATCGAAATAATCCAGGAATTCCTGCGCAACCAGATGCGGCGGAACACCGTCATAAGCGCCAACCCCGATATTGGTGTCGGGTGGACGGAAGAACACCGGCTTGAGTTGTGCATGACAATCGGTGAAATGCAGCAGGGTCACCTGCCCCTTGGAATCAAATTTGAGAAGATCGTCCTGCGTCAGCTTTTGCTGCGCCAGCGCGCGTGTCGGATTGGCGCCCAAACCGGCGGCGCCAAGCACAAAACCGGCATTCAGGGCATATTGCAGAAAATCTCGCCTTGTATGCATTCCATTCTCCATTTGGGTGAAAAACGGACAAACGATCCCGCTCCAGCAATTGCCAGAATCCGTATTTTCTTTTTATTTCAATCCGTTAACGCAATACTATTCAAGTCTGCACGATCCGAAGAACGGCTATTGCGTACCATCTCAGCCTTCCAGCTGCCGACGCAGGCCCGGTGGGCGCGCCGATATTTGAGCCGGAGGCGTCGAGACGCCTCCGGCAAATTCATGACCTACTGGCGAACCGATGGCGTCTCGACCGAAAGGCCGGTGCCACGCCATGTCACATAGGTTTCAAGCGCCATCAGCTCATCCGAGAACGCCTTGGGCTGCTCGGCGCGGGTATCGCGAATGCAACCCCGGAAACGCTGATGCAGCGATGTCAGTCCGCTTTTGAGACGGTAGGTCGGGAACCCGTTGACCTGTCCCTGGCTCAAATGGTCGGCACGGATCATCTTGCCCATCGCCACTTCATGGCAGCTGGCGCACGCAAGGTTCAGCTGACCTGTACGGGTGTAGTAGACTTCCTTGCCCTTTTCCCACCACGACTGCATCTCGCCTTGGGAAAGATCAAGCTCCACCGGCATGCCCAGTGACTGATGCTTGATGTAGGTCGTCAGCTCGCGCTGCCCGTTCTTGTTGAAGGGAAGCGCCTCTGCACCCATCTGCTCGGTGCGGCATTTGTTGATTTGCAGCTCGACATTGATCGGCTTTTTCGAATCCGCATCCCACTTCGGGAAATGCGCTCCAATGCCCTTCATGCTTTCGGCAGCATCGCCGTGGCAAGTCGCGCAGGATTTACCTTCCGTACCGTCAACCGTATTCCACAGCGTTTCGCCGTCTTCAACAGCGATCATGCCCGGGTTTTCGATCGTATCCCGCTCAACATCGCGGGTTTCCGCCTCACGGAAAAGCCAACCCGAATACACCTCGTCAAAGGGGTGACCTTCAGGGGCAGCTGTCCGGGTGACAATCGGCATACCGTCGATTTCGAGTGTGTCATCAACAGGATCGGCCCAAACTGGTCCGCTCCCCGCAAAAGCGGCTGCCAATACGACACCGGCTATCAAAAGTCTTTTCATAACAGTCTCCGTCCTCCCGGGATTTCCCTCACGCGAGCCTCCCCCCGCTCGGGATCCCTCCCAAAGTTATTTGACTTCGATCGGCGCCTCGGCCTCATAGACCGATCCATCATCATCGAGCCATGTAAACACGAAGGTTCCGCTGGACGGCACCTTGGCATTGAACTCGAAATAAGGATTGGCAGAAATCGCCGGATCCAGATCACATTCAAACACAAGTTCCCCTTCGAAGGTACAGGTGAACTTGTTGATGATCCGGCGCGGGATAGGGTTGCCATCCTTGTCCTTGCGCTGGCCTGATTCCATCTCGTGGCTGATCAGGGTCTTGATGGTGATCACCTCACCGGCCGAAGCCGACTTGGGCACCTTGATGCGTGGTTTTGATGCCATGTTCGTAAATCCTGTCCTGCCTCAGCCGCCGCAGCCGCCGATGGTTACCTTGACCTGCTTCTTGTCCATGAAGACCGAACCGTCTTTCATCTTCGCAACTGCGATGACGTTCTGGGTCTTGGCCAGACGAATGCGGGTGGTTGCAAGCGCTTCGCCGCTCATTTCAGTGAAACGAAAGGTGGCGATGGCCGGGCTCGGGTTCCCATCAGCAAAGATGATCACCGAATCGACCAGATCGTCGCCCTCCATGGCGCTTTCTACGCTGACCGAAACCGGCACAGTGTTGCCGTTCTCGGCGATCTCAGGCGCAGTCAACGTGATCTTGCCTTCACCGGGAGTTGCCCCACCGGTAAACTCCATGATCATTTTTTCCGCCTCTTCCGCAGAGGCCAGTGCCGGAGAAATCCGGGCGCCGACGACTGCGAACGCGGCTGCGCCCGCCGTCAGTCCTAAGACATTCCGTCTTGTCAGTTGCATTGGCTTCGAGCTCCTTTGCTCCAGATTATTCCTTGAGTGTACCGAGATAGGCCACGACATCCTCGACCTGCTGAGCGGTCAGGATCGTCTTGCCTGCAACGTTTTCAGCCACGTGCTGTCCGACTTCCAGCGAGTAGAAACCCGGCATGACGGTCTCGTCGGTGAAGACCTTCTTGGAATTCGTCACGATCGCCCTGAGCTGCGGTTCATCCCAGCGCGAGGCCACACCATCCAGCGTCGGCCCGACATCGCCGTGAAACAAGTCACCCGACATATCGTTGTTGGCGTGGCATGCCAGGCAGTTGCCAAGCTTCCGGCTTTTGAAGGTTTCCGCGCCAGCGGCAGCATCACCCGCTACACCGGTCAACGATATAACCACACCGTCATCGGTGAACTCCACCGCACTAGGCGCGACTTCACTCGCAATAGCTGCAGTCGATAGCGCAAACGCTGCTATCGCCCCCAGTGTAAATTTCATTCGCCTTGTCATTTGGCGTTCCCTCCTCCGATTAACCGGACACGAACAGTCCGGATCCGCTCCCATTCCAAGATACTCATACTTCGCTGCACAATCAATGCAAAAATATGATTTCTTGAATGTGTACTAAATTTCGTCTCATTCAGCCTCAAGTCGTCCCTCGGCCCGAAGCTCATTTATAATCCGGGCATGATACTTCTGGAAGTGCTCGTCGCCCTCATAACCTTTCTCGGTTACCCATTTGAACATATTGAGGAACGTCCACTTGCCGAAAGCGCCCGGCATGGTCGCAACGGCTGCCTCGGCTGCAGTCTTGCCTTCAGGAACCTCCTCCGGCAGAAACACCAGGGTTGGCGTGAAAACATAGCCCCATTTGCGCGCCGCAGTCTTCTCGGTCAGCACCTCGCCGTCGAGATCTGTAACTTCCTCATCGCCGAACATGTTGTACTGAACAACCTTGAAGTTCGCCTTGATGAAGTCGGAAACTTCGGGGTCCGACAGCAGCGTTTCGTGCATCTTGGCGCAATAGATGCATCCGCGCTGCTCGAAAATCATGACCAGCCGCTTGCCCTCTTCCTTTGCTGCCGCGATATCGTCGGCAACATCCCGGAAGGTCAGGGCAAACCAGTCTTCCTTGTGCAGGCCATCCTCGCCAATCTCGGACGACCATGCATGGGCTGAAAAGGCCGCAAGCGCGGCAAGCGCAATTATCGCACGTCTGATCATCATACTTCTCCTATCCAATCGTAGCGAATGCAGGGAACATCTCAAGCAGCCATTGGGCGATTCGCGACATCTGGCCGGTCATGAATAGGATGCCGGTTATTACCAAAAGCACACCCATGGCCTTTTCAATAACTGCCATATGCTTTTTGATTCGTGTCGAAAATCGAATGAAACGGCTGGCAAAGAACCCGGCGATCACAAACGGTATGCCAATCCCAAGCGCATAGAGACCCAGCAACAATGCGCCCTGCCCTGCGCTTTCCTTGGCCGCCGCCATAAACAGGATGGCGGCCAGGATCGGCCCCACGCAAGGCGTCCAGCCAAAGGCAAAAGCCAATCCCATGACGTAGGCGCCTATCATGCCCGCGGGCTTGCGCTCAACCTGAACCCGCGCTTCGCGGTAAAGCAGCGCGAAGCGGAACACGCCAAGGAAATGCAATCCCATCAGTAAAATCAACACGCCGGCGACAATCGACAGCACGTCAAAATAGCGTGCTACCGACTGGCCGATTAGGCTGGCTGTCGCCCCCAGCGCAATGAACACGGTCGAAAAGCCTAGCACGAAGGCGACCGAGGCAAGCGCGATTCGGCGCGATGCTACATTGTCAGCATCGGCATTTTTCACTTCGTTGAAGCTCATTCCGGCCAGATAGGCGAGATAGGGCGGCACGATCGGCAGCACGCAGGGCGAGAAAAAGGACAGCAATCCCGCCAGAAACGCAGCCCCATACCCAACATCGATCATACTTGTGTCCTCCGCCGCGGTGCTGCCCTGTCAAAGCTGACGTGCAGGAGCCGCCCTCCACTACAATTTGGTGCATGCCGGTTTCGCTGATGCGATGTCAATCGCACAAAACAAACACGTGCATTTGTCAGCGCTTCAAGCCTCCCCCGGCTCAACATCAACCAGAATGCGATTGCAAGATATGCAAAATAATATATATATTGCAATCACTATTTTCAGCGAACGGACCGGCGTCATGACCTCAGTTTACGCGGCTGCACTGGCCTTCATCATGGCTGTTTCAGCTCCGGTCATGGCCGCCGAAATGATCATGTTCGAGCAACCCGGCTGCGCCTGGTGCAAACGGTTCAACGACGAAATCGCGCCGGCTTGGCCAAACACCGAACAGGGCAAGCGCGCGCCGCTGCGCCGGGTTAACATTCACGACACACTCCCAGCCGATTTGGCCGGAATCCCGATCGAACGGTTCACGCCGACTTTTGTGCTGGTCGATGATGGCCACGAGATCGCTCGGCTGCGCGGTTACCCTGGCGATCAGTTCTTTTGGGCGCTTGTCGACGAGATGCTGATGAAGCTGGAACCATGACGACTGCCCCGTCATCAGGCCAGGGTTTCAACGGGCAGGATATCACTCTCCTCGCCAGCCAAGCCCGCAAGGCGAGCGACATCCTCAAGGCACTCTCCCATGAAACCCGGCTGCTGATACTGTGGCTGCTGTCTGAAAACGAAAAGTCGGTCTCCGAACTCGAGGAAATTCTGGCGTTACCGCAAGCTGCGGTATCACAGCAACTTGCCCGGCTGCGCTATGACCATCTGGTCAGCACCCGCCGCGAAGGCCGCATAATCCACTATTCGATCACCGACCCCGAAGTATCGGCCGTGGTCACCTCGCTCTATGACCTGCTGTGCGACACTGATGGCAGGCGCAATTGATACAGAAGCATTGCTTGCGCCGGTTGCAGTCGCTGCCTAAGCTTTGCATCAGGGTTCGTGGGACGGCCTTTAACGAGAGGAGACGGTCATCATGATGGATTCGGGATGGATGCTGGCGCTGGCCGGCTGCTTGGTCGGCTCGATCATCGGCTTTGTCGCGCGAAGAAGTCATTTCTGCACCATGGCAGCGCTGGAACGTCATTGGTATGCGGACGACGATGGCCCCTTGCGGACCTGGGCATTGGCTGCATTCACCGCGCTTATCGCCACACAACTGCTCAGTGCTGCAGGGCTCGTCACTATCGAGAAGTCCTTTTACCTGACCGAACCGTTGCCGCTCGCAGGCGCCATCATCGGTGGTCTCATGTTCGGTGTCGGCATGGCCCTCGTCGGCACATGCGGATTTGGCGCACTGGTACGGCTGGGTGGCGGCAATCTGCGCGCACTGGTGGTTCTTACCGGCCTCGGGCTTGCAGCCATTGCCGCCCAGCGCGGCATCACCGGGCATATACGAACAGCCCTGCTTGATCCGCTTTCCATTGATCTCACCCGCTTTGGTGGACAATCCGCAGGCGCATTGCTGTCACACGCCACCGGCGTCAACATCACCCTGCCGCTGGCATTGGCAATCGGCGCAGCCGGCCTGTGGTGGGTGTTCAAATCAGCCAGCTTCCGAAACGACCACAAACGGTCAAGCGCCGGAATTGTCATTGGCCTCTGCATCGCCGCCGGCTGGGTCATCACCAGCCATTTTGCCGCCCTGGCCTATCATCCGGTTCAGATTGAAGCCGGATCCTTCGTCATGCCGGTCGGCGATACGATCATGCAAATCATCACGGTCACCGGCGAACTGCCCGACTACGGCGTCGGCCTTGTCGTCGGTGTCTTTCTCGGGGCCTCCGTGTCGGCCTTTCGCTCAGACGACATGCGCTGGGAAGCCTGCGATGATGCCCGCGAACTCAGCCGTCACCTGCTCGGCGCCTTCCTGATGGGTACCGGCGGCGTCTTCGCGCTCGGCTGCACCATCGGCCAAGGCGTCAGCGCCTTTTCAACCCTGGCAATTTCCGCTCCCATCGTGATGATCTCGATCGCCGCCGGCGCCCGCATGGGCCTCGGCCTGCTGATGGAAGGCAACGCGTTTGGCTTTCTGGCCGACTGGCGGGCGTCAAATTCAAAAAGCTAGCCCGATCTATTCATGAGGCTTCGATTTTGTCGTGTTTTGGATGGCGGCCCTTCCATTGCGTGTGGTTTGGGCGAGCCTATTTTTTGCGCCTTTTTCATCGCGGGTTATCGGGGTTTGGCGGCT
>Ga0163216_100105_pt1 | contig 229825 bp, 226 predicted proteins | sample SynspAceP_FD_167610 | JGI IMG/M metagenome (GOLD analysis project Ga0163216, IMG submission 167610) | Saline lake microbial communities from Ace Lake in Antarctica - Synechococcus sp. Ace-P (Illumina Assembly) | ecosystem: Environmental > Aquatic > Non-marine Saline and Alkaline > Saline ...
GGGCGGCGTCGATATCGCTCGATGTCATGCCGCCACCTGCGGTGTCATCGGCGTATTGCTCAGAAGCTGATCGTAGGCCGACAGATCAGCCAATTGCACTTCGACCCCGGGCAGCCTGTCAACCGAGTGTTGATTTTCGGCTCGAATTGACCCATTTTTTCATTTCGCGTTGACCCCTCTGGCTTATGATAACATCATGGAAAGTCGGCGGAATTAATGACATCTGGTGGGTCACGACGTTTCGGAAAACTGGGTCAATTTCTCGCACAATTCAACAGGCACGGGGATCGAAACGTCCCGCGCACTGCAGTGTGTCCAGATTGACGAATACACCGTTGATCTTTTCGTGCTCATGGAAAGCACGGACTTATTTGACCACCTGCCGGCATCGATTAAGCAGATTCTGCAATTGGACGGAGAGGCCCGGCGAGTCACATTATCGGCCGCTATCGACGTCCATACACGTTGTTTTCTTGCTTTGCAGATCGTTCCGGAGGGCATCGAAAGCCCTTTGCGGCAGACCTTGGAAATGATCTACACCGATAAAAATCCAATTGCCGACGCTGCAAACGCTAAATTCGGCTGGCCGATGGGAGGGGCACCTGAGAGTACCTTGCTCGATCGCGGGGCGGGGTACATTACGGACGACGCCTATGATGTTCTCGCGAGTCTCGGCATCACCAACTTCGGCGCGCCGGCCGGTAAGCCGTGGCTCAAGCCATATATTGAACGCGTTTTTAAGACAATACACAGCGATCTGCTACTGAGATTTTCGGGGCGCGCTTTTAGCAATGTGGTTGAGCGTGGGGAAAATGATCCAGCCGAACGCGCTTCGCTCACCTTGGAAGCGTTCCTTATTTGGCTCGTGCGTTGGACAGTGGATGCCTATCATACGAAAAAGCATTCCGCGCTCAATATGTCCCCAGCGCAGGCTTGGAAAATCGCTACAAATGAGTGCGAGCCTCGGTCGCTTACCAGCGACGAAATGCGTGAGGCGTTCGGGCTCCGGCTTCGGCGCAAACTGAGCCGCGGCGGACTGCGAGTCTCCCATATCGACTATCAAGCCGACGCCCTGATGGAGAAGTTCCTCGACTCGAACGCAGAGTATTTTGAAATTCTGCGTTGGAACGGTGACATCGGGACTATCGGTGTGCGGTGCGACGATAGCGACTGGACCACAGTACCCGCCCGCGACGAAATGTGGATCGGCAAGACAGATACTGATCTTCGGGAGTGGCTCCGTAATCGACCAGAGGAAGACGAAGATGAAGTCATTGCACGCCGCGATTTCATCAATGACGCAAACAAAGAGTCGTTTCGCCTAAAGCAATTGATGGGTTTGATTTCTCTGCCCAAGACACCGCCTGAACTTGCCAAGGATGTCGAGCGCTTCATGCGGCATGCAAATACCGCCGAGCGCCGCCATGCAGCGGGACCTTACCGCGGACTCCTGGAAGACATCGACGATGGCTCGAAATTTCATGCCGCACTGCAGGTCCTTGGCACCGCATCTGACCATGTCGATCTCGACGGTGACATCAATGATTTAGACGAAGATTCAATGGAGTGAACATGAAGAACACGACAACGACTGCACCGATTACGATTACGGAAAAGCTTAAATGGCTGGAAAATCGCTATTGGAAATTCGGTGACGAGGAAAATCTCGCTGACAATCTGTTCGACCTCTATGAGGTCGATGACGACGGTCGGATGACATCACAGCCGAGACGCGACCCGCTCACCGGTGAGACGAGGGGTCTGATGGTCCTCGGTGCTTCTGGCAACGGTAAGACGGCGCTTCTCAAGCGCGCCTTGCGGGTGGATTCCATCTTGACGAAGTTCAGGATCAATCATGATGGAACGACGCTTTTCATTACGGTACCGCCTGATGCGACAATCAAAAAATTGGCGGAGATCATCTTGGCGAAGACAGGCTATACCAAGATTGATGCGAAACTGCGGTCGGCAGATGCTTGGGAAATCGCACGGCATCGGTTCGGTCTTGTCGGGATCAAGACGGTAGTGATTGATGAATGTCACCACATCATGCGGCCTGGCTCTGGTCGCGATGTCCTGGGAGCGATTCAGTCGTTGAAGCACATCATGCAGAGCGACCCTGGTGTCGCCCTCATTATTGCGGGCGTTCCAAGCTTGAAGGACGCAATCCTGTCCGAACCATCAGGTGAAACCTACCGCCGATTCCAGGAACTTCATCTGACGCGGATCCGCCTTGGGAGTAAAGCTGCCGGATTGTTTGGCAAGAATCTTATGAAATCCGCAAAGACCCTCGGGGTGGAGCTCGCTGTCGAAGATGCGCTTCCGGAACGCATCATCTTCGCTGAACACGGCCAGGTTGGAAAAAGCGTAGCTCTCGGCAAGGAAATCCTGCGGGACGCGGTGTCTCGGAAACGTGACACGATCTCACTCGCGAATGCGGATCGTGTGTTCAAGAAGTCCACGCCTGGTCTCGACATGACGCCTTTTCATGTCGCCGATTGGGACGTCGTGAAGGCTGAGTTGAATGCTATCGGGTGGGGGCAGTGATGACCCTGTGGCCTGCTCTCCCATTCAATTGTGAGGAAACACTTCTGTCCTATGCTGACCGGCTGTCCGTGATGCATACGGGACGCGGCATGAAGCGTCTCGTCAGGGATTTTGGCATTGACACTGAGCATTTCACCTCTGGGTATGTTGATGCTGTCGCTGTTTTCGCAGACGCAACCGGGCTGCCGCTTTTGGACCTGCAGCAGGCCTCCGTCCGAGTCTTGCGGTCCTGTGCGTTCTTTCGAGGCGATGATATCTCGAAGTTATTCCTAAGCCCGCGGGCAGCCCGTTATTGCCCGACGTGTCTGGAAGAAGACGGCGACAGGGCGGACTGGCGGTTTCGCCTGATCTGGGGATTTCATCATGTTGCCAGGTGCGACCTGCACGCACTCTGGCTGGTGGATGCTCCGACCTCAAATGAGACCAACCTACGCCTTGCCCTTGGTACCTCGGAGTTGGGTGAAGCACAGACAGTTCATGCGAAAACGCCGGACTATCTGTCGTGGCTTCGTGCTCGTATTCACGGCTCAGTCAACGGCAAGAATAAGTGGATGGACGGTCAAACCATTGAACAGGTGCTCGCTGCGTCTGAAATGCTCGGCAGTATTCTGCAGCACGGTCATAAAGTGGCCATCACGAAACTGAAACCCGGGGAAACTGAAGAAGCAACGGATATTGGTTTCTCCATCTACGCAGAAGGCCCCGAGGCCATCGAGGAGGCGCTTGACACTATCCGTCAGACCTCGACCGCCACCGCGGTGCAGGCTGGTCCACTTGCCCTTTATGGAAGTCTTTTTAACTGGCTTGATCGCCGGTGCAACGCGATCAATCCTGGTCCAATCCGTGATATCCTGCGCGACCACATCGTAAAGCACTCCGCAGTTGAGCCCGGCACGCGGGTTCTTGGCGTCGAAATCACAGAACGGCGGTACCATACCCTTTACAGCTTGTCCGCAGCCGTCGGCGTCGAAAGGCCACGGCTATCGCGCCTTCTGAAAAAGCTTGGTGAGATTCCAATGGATGCTACTGAAGTGGAGAGCGGGAGAATGGTGTTCGAGACTGCCAAGAGCGTGCGCCTGATCGAAGCCTTTGCAACCGCCATTCCGTTGCAGGATGTCCCCGCATATCTGTGCGCCACCCAGAACCAAGTGGAAATTCTTTATCGCGTAGGTCTTATGCACCCATTGATTCCGAGGGCCGGTCGAGGGTCAGTTCGCCATGTCGTTATTGCCCGGTCGCACCTCGACGAACTTCTGAATAAGGTGACCGAATTGCCGGTGCTGGACGAAACGGCAGCTGGTGAATTTCATCCGATTTCTTACGCCTGCCAGCGTGGTGCTGGACGCTTCGAAGACCTGCTCGCCGACGTTCTCGATGGCAAGGTTCAGGGCTATCGCCGTTTCGATAAAGTTGGCATCGGAGCTATTGAAGTCGATGTCCGCTCTTTAATCGCGATGAAGAAATCCGCCTGAACCGCGCCTGAACGTTCCAAAAATTGTCAGTCACCAAGCTCGCCTCGGCGGGCTTTTTTTCGTCTTGTTCCCGTCCGCGGGATCTTACCCCGATTTTCGTAGCATCTTTGCCCGGATTTCTAAATCGCCGAAAATAAGCCACTGTTATTAATATCTTTTTCGAGCTCCTTCGAGACAACTTTGGCCGGTTTTACAATTACTCCAATGCCTGCTCTGACGCTTTGATTTAACGTTCGCGTGCGCGGCGCTTGGTGTGCTGCGCGCGTTTTTCTGCGTTGTAGCTGGGCATAAACTGCCGATTGGCAGGTGCCGCCCCCTGCGACCATTCGGATCATTTTGTTCGAAGGGGCATTCGGCTTAAGACGTTGGAAATAATTGCGGTCTACAACCCCGGTATCAACCTACGGGGTCATTGCCGCCTTGCAAAATATTGCAAACCTTTTTCTTTTTCTCATGGTCGTCACCTCGGGCAGTCTTGTCGCCGTTGTGTCGGCTAATCCTGTGCCAGGTGAACCCGTCTTGATCCTGTCGGCGCAAGGCGTTTTGTCGCGCGAACACATTGTCCGCAGCAGTGGGGGCCGATTTATAGGTCCAACATCAGCCCCGCTGGCAAGCCTTGCTGTGTCTGACGATCCTGAATTTGTCGAACGGTTGCGATCCCTAGGCACCTTTATGGTGCTGGATGGTCGTTCGATTGCCCAACTTTGTGGAGCTTCAATATGACTTCTTCAACCGAACCGAAACTCTGCGATAACATCCGAATCGAACGCCAGCGCGCCATGCGCATCGTCGCTGTCAGTGGATGGTGTTTTGCGCCGATCCCAGTGTTGGTTGGATTTTTCGTTGGAAACCCGATTTTGCCAATTTTAATCGGGACGACCCTTTTCGCTGTTATGGGATCTATCGCGCTACGGATGGGTGAAAAACACGCGACGGTCGGTGTTTGCCTCGCCTTGGTAGGGCAGGCTTTTATGCTGACCGCATCACTGGCCGGGCAGGGGTGGCAACTGGACAGTCACATGATGTTTTTCGCTATTCTGGCCTGTACCATGCTGGTTAACGATGCCTCTGCCACCATCATCGCTGCGCTCGCGATCGTCGTGCATCACTTGCTGCTATCAGTATTGGTTCCCTCGCTTATTTACCCGTCGTCGGACATGATCCTGAATGTCCAACGATCGCTTTTTCACGGTGTTGCCGTGATTGTTGAAACTGCTGCGCTACTCCGGGCCATCTCGACACGGGCACGCTTGGATCGTCAGTCCAGTCTTGATCGTAGCGCGATCGAAACGGCAATGACTGATGCTGCTGCAGCGCTTGTGCAGGCTAAAGCCGGTCAAAAAGAAAGCGAGGAACTGCGCATGCGCGCAGAGGCCGCTGTGACCAAAGCAGAACAAGAGACTCTGAAATCAAGCGAGGCGATGGCCCAATTGGATGTCGCCAACGCGCGCGAACGCGAACGTCAGCAAAACGAGGCGGAGCGCGACCGCGCCCAAGCCGAGCGGGTGTCCTTTGTTGTCGAACAGCTGCGGATCGGATTGAAAAACCTGTCTGACAAGCGTCTGGATCAGCAGCTCGATCAGCTATTTTCTGACGAATATGATGACCTACGCCGCGATTTTAACGACGCTGTCGTGTCACTGCGGCGGGCGATGGAATCTGTCCTAGAAGGCGCTGACGATATCAGTGTCGAAACCAGTCAAATCTCTAAGGCGACAGCAGATTTGGCGACCCGTACTGAAAGTCAGGCAACCATGCTTGCTGATGTCGCAGCGCAGATGTCGCGGGTAAATGAAAACGTGCGCGGCACGGCAAAGCTGGCGAAAACCACAAGCGGGGAAGCGAACCAAACGCAGGTCGAAACGGAAAAAAGTGCTGCATTGGTTGGCGATGCGGTCGTTGCTATGGGAAAGATTGAAGCATCGTCCCAGCAAATCACATCAATTATCAAAGTGATCGAAGACATTTCCTTCCAGACGAACCTATTGGCGCTGAACGCCGGCGTAGAAGCTGCACGCGCCGGAGATTCTGGTCGGGGCTTTGCGGTTGTCGCATCTGAAGTGCGCGCCCTTGCACAACGTTCGTCGCAGGCGGCAAGCGAGATCAGAGGGTTGATCGAAAACAGCGGCGCACAAGTGACTCAAGGCGTTGATCTGGTGCAGCGCACAGGGGTCGCACTGAAAGACGTGGCAGAGCGTATCATCGCGATGTCATCGCGCGTCACGGAAATTGCGACATCCGCAGAACAACAAGCCAAAGTGATTCAAGGGATCGATCAGTCTTTGGGCCAGCTTGATCTGGTAACCCAGCGCAATGCCGCAACCTTTGAAGAGACAACAGCAGCCAGTTCTTCGGTCGCCACAAATGTGCAGGAATTGGTGCAGACGATTGCTGTGTTCGTTCCTAAAAGCACGAAATCTGTCAAACGCAAAGTCTCGTAAAGTATCAAGCCCTGTCTCTTGGCCAAGTTTGGTCAGATAGAATCGAAAAAGGTGAATGTATTCAAATCTTGCCGATTTACGCGTCTAGCATATTTCGATTTATCCCGTGATCGCGCCTAAAAGCCAGATGGGACCGCATTAGATCCGCCGTTCGTTTGGCGGATCTAATGCCGCAAAATGGCGGGTGCCTAGCCCCCGATCCGACGATTTGTGGAAGGCGGCCTAATCTTGTGACTGCGTGATCCATTGGGGCAAATGGGGCGCACATTACACCGAAGACATGTTTGCGACATGAAGCGACATGGTATGCCGAATATCGTGAAGGATAAGCGATCTGACACCGGGTCAGGTCCACGGTCCGAGAGATTGATCATGTCGCAGACACCCCCGCTTTTCTACACGACCGATGCCACCCAAACGCCGCGCCACGCCATCGCAACGCGCGTTTTGCATGCAGGGCTTGCCACGGCGATCGTCGTGCAGCTTGGCAGTAGTCAGTTCATGAACCCTGACGACGGGGGCGATAATATCTTTCGTGTTCATTCTTATGTTGGGCTGGCGGCCTTTGCCCTCGTGCTTGCGTTTTGGGTGCAGACGCTTTTGCGCCAGCGCGGCACGCCGCTGGGCATGTTGATCCCTTGGTTTAACGGCCAGCGCCTTGGCGCGGTCTGGTCTGATTCTAAGGCGCACCTGTCCGCGCTGACAAAACGACGCCTTCCGGTGCACGACACCCATTCGCCCTTTGCGTCAGCCATTCATGGTCTTGGTTTGCTATTGGTGACGGCGATGGCTGCGTCGGGCACGCTGTATTATTTCGTAACCACGGGCGATCCTGATGCAGGCGGCTTGGTCAAGGTTGCGATGACCGTTCATACGACGCTGGCGAATCTTGTCTGGATTTATCTCATCGGTCACGCGGCAATGGGGTTGATTGCGCACTATGGTGGCACCCTATCACTGCGGCAGATGTGGTCCTTCCGCAAACATCCCGGTGCCTGACGGGGGCTTGGGAAATTGATGCGCGCGGCCAGTCCGGGCGCATTGTCGGCCAAGGTCAAATGCGCGCGGTGCAAAGTGCAGACTGCCGCCACCAGCGCCAGGCCAAGCCCGTTTCCATCTGCCGTGCGGCTGCGTTCAAGGCGGTAAAGTCGTTGCAAAACCTTGCTGCGCTCATGCTCTGGAATACCCGGACCTCGGTCTGCGACAACAAGCGTGACGCCATCCGGTCCAGTGGAAACGGTGACCTGAATGCTGCCGCCATCGCCGCCATGCAGCATGGCGTTTTGGATCAGGTTGACCAGCAATTGCGATAGCAGTTGTCGTTCGCCTGCCACGATAGCATCCGAAGTCAAATCCGTCGTCAGGATCAACCCTCTTGCCTCGGCGTCGACTTCTAGAAAATCGACAACGTCGCGGGCGATATCTGTCAGATCAACCGCCGTCAGACGGTCGCGTGCGGCACCGCCTTCGATTTGTGCCAGCTGCAGCAGCGCCTGAAACGTGCGCACGATGCGCGCGGTCTCATCCTTTGCGCGTAGCAGCAGCGTTTCCTGCGCCGCGGACAGGTCTGTTTTCGTCATCACTTGATCCAGCAGCACCGACACCCGCTGGATTGGCGTCTTAAGGTCATGCGCAATATCGGTCGAGACTTGGCGCATGGACACAAGCAGCGCCTCTTGCGCGGCGGCCATGTCGTTTACGTCCTGCCCGATGCCTGACAGATCATCGTGGCGGCCTGCGACGCCCGGCACGCGCGCGGCGGTTTGGCCGCTTGTGATTGCACTTAACGCGGTCTGGATGGTGCCAATCCGCTGCTGCGTCCGCCGGGCCACCCACAGGCCCGCACTGGCGGCGATGCCAATCGCGGGCAACAACCCCATTAAAACGGCGGCGGCAAACACTTCGGCCATTTCAATAATAGAATCGCGGGATTGCGCGACGATCAATTGCCCATCCCCGATCCGAAGGCTGCGCACCTGATAACTTTCGGCGAGGGGCCGATCAGACGTGGCAAAGTCGGACCCCGGCAAGACGGCAAATCCGCTAACCGGTGCGGCCCGTTTAACGTTCGCAATGACAGCCCCATCATCCGGCAGAAAGTGCAGGATCCGGTAAGCCGGGTCGGTCGTCAGGGCCGCCTCTGTCAAATGTTCGCGCAGTTCGGCAAGGTCGGCGGTTGACCCAAAGGTATCGACGGTCTGCTGCATATCCGACAGGATCGCCGCCGTCAGATTAGCGCGCACGATCAAAAAAGTTGTGGCAAAACAGGCCAGCGACGCCGCGGTAAAGATGACCGACAAGATGACGGTCAGGCGCAGCGGCGTAGACCTGATGCGCAGCAAGCGGGCGGGCATCATGCGACGTTGATCCGGTAGCCCGCCCCGCGCACTGTCTCGATCAGTTCTGATCCAAAGGGTTTGTCGATCTTGGCCCGCAGCCTGCTGATGTGGGTGTCGACAACATTGGTCAGCGGATCATAGTGAATGTCCCAGACCGATTCCATCAGCATGGTCCGCGTTTGCACCCGGCCTTTTCGGCGCATCAACTGCTCTAGCAGGGCGAATTCACGCGGCAGCAGATCAATGATCTGGCCTGCCCGCGTGACCTTGCGGGTCAGCAAATTCATGTCCAGATCCGCGACGGTTAGGCTGATCGGGTCGTCCTGCATCTTGGGGCGCCGACCAATGGCTGCGATCCGGGCAGAGAGTTCACCAAAGGCAAACGGCTTGACCAGATAGTCGTCCGCGCCCGCGTGCAGTCCGGCGATCCTGTCATCGACGCCGCCCATCGCAGTTAGAAACAGCACGGGTGTTGCGTTTTTCGTGGCCCGCAGGGTTTTGACCACGCTCATGCCGTCTAGTCCCGGCAACATCCGGTCCACGACCATCACGTCATAGGTCCCGATCGTGGCCTGCACCAATCCGTCAGCGCCAGAGGCGATCAGATCAACGCTATGTCCCTCTTCGCGCAACCCGTCCGCGATATAGGCCCCGGTGGCTGCGTCGTCTTCGATGACGAGTATTTTCATGGTCGCCCCTTACGCGCTGAACCGACTGACAAAGCCGCGGCTTTGGGGATGAGTATCACAGGGCGCTGAACTGCGATCATTGCAAATTTGCAATGATCCGGAAAACGCCGCGTGGGGGCGGGGCTGTCACGCCACGCAACATGGCAGCGTAGGATTTGCGACTGCTTGCACGATCATCCCCGGCCCTGCGCCGGACCATCAGGGGCACCCGCGATGAAGAACCTTTTGTTAAGCACGGTGCTTATCATCGTCCCCGTCGGCCTTTTCGCCGCCGGATACAATTTTTTAACGCCGGCGCAGATTGTGCAGGCCGGCGCGCCCAGCCTTGGCGACATGGCACCCTTCGTCGCAATCACAACGAACGTACAGGGGGTCGCGGCGACTGGCGATTTGCCAGCTGCCAAGGCGCGGATCACTGATCTGGAAACCGCTTGGGATGACGCACAAAGCACGTTGCGGCCCAATAATACACTGGCTTGGGGCAATGTTGACGGGGCGATTGACGACGCGTTGACGGCGTTGCGCGCTAAGGCTCCGGACGGCACCACGGTCACCGCGACGCTGGCCGCTTTGCAAACCGCTCTTGCTGATCCCGCCGTAGGGGCCGCAGGCGGGCCGCTACAAACCGTGTCCGGCGTGGCCACCACTGACGGAAACGGTCGCGCGCTGCCGTGTGAAGTCATGCTGGACCAGTTCCGCACGGCCCTGTCGCAAGCCACCATCGCGCCGCGCGATCGCGCCACCATTGACACGCTGCAGGCCAAGGGGACAGAGCGTTGCAACGCTGACGACGACACCCGCGCCGATGACTTTTTCGCGCAGGGCATTGCCCTGATGACCCACTGAATCTGCGAGCTAAGGGAAAAGCCATGAGCACTTTTGCACCATCCGCCGCCCTGAACCGCGTACCTGATGTGACCGTCGACTTCTGGCTGATCAAACTGATGGCCGTTACGATGGGGGAAACCGCGGCCGACTTTTTGGCTGTGAACCTTGGCCTTGGGTTGACTGCGACCTCGCTGCTGATGGCGGCCATTCTGATCGGCGCTTTGGCGCTGCAATTTCGCCAAAGGCGGTACGTGCCGTGGTCCTATTGGCTGGCGGTCGTGCTGATTTCGATCGTTGGTACGTTGGTGACTGACAACCTTGTCGACAACTTTGGCGTATCGCTGGTGACGACGACGGTTCTGTTCAGCGCCTTGCTGGCCCTGACCTTTGCCGCTTGGTTCGCGTCAGAACGCACACTGTCGATCCACGAGGTCAAGACGACCCGGCGCGAGGGCTTCTATTGGCTTGCGATCCTGTTCACTTTTGCCCTTGGAACCGCTGCGGGCGATCTGGTGGCAGAGCATTTTGCGCTGGGCTACATGGCGACGGGCATCTTGTTCGGCATGATCATCGCATCGGTGACGGCGGGGTATTTCGTGCTGAAACTTGACGGGATTTGGGCATTCTGGATCGCCTATATCTTTACCCGCCCGTTGGGCGCATCCTTTGGCGATCTGTTGTCGCAGCCTGCGGAATATGGCGGCTACGGTCTTGGGACGATCATGACCAGCGCGCTGTTTCTGGCCGCCATTGTCGCGATTGTCATCTACATGTCGCGGGGGCGCCAAACCCGCGTGCAGCCTATGATCGGCTAACGCTCATCCAGAATGGCTGCGCATGGCGCAGGGTGATCCCGGGATCGGTGCTGGGCGTCTGGCCGGGCAGGGCGCGCAGGTCAAATTCTGCAAAAACCCGCCCGATCACGTGGGCTGCGATCTTGTTCGCCAGATGCAGGCCGACGCAGCGATGTTGCCCCAGCCCGAACGGCAGGTAAGCATCGCGCGGACGCGGTGTGCCATCCGCAAAGCGGGCGGGGTCAAACCGCGTCGGATCAGGCCAGAAATCAGCCCGGCGGTGCAACAGAAACGGAGAGATCAGGACCGAACTGCCGCGCGGGATGTCAAAGCCGCCGATGGTGTCCGCCTGCAACGCACGGCGTTCGATGATCCAGATCGACGGGTAAAGCCTGATCGCCTCTGCAAAAATGTGGGCGGGGTCTGCGGCCTGAAAGGCACCAGAGGCGTGGAGGAAGGCCCATGATAACGCATTCGCCGTCGTCTCGTGCCCCGCAAGCAGCAGCGTCACGGCGGCGTCGCGCAACTCTTGATCCGTCAATTGCGCCTCTCCCTCTGCCGCGTGGGCATCCAGCAGCCGTGTCAGTACATCGTCCGGGCGCTGGGCACTGGCGCGGCGCGTTCGGATCAGATCGAGCACGATCGCATCAATCTGCGCAACGGCCTTTTTAAAGGCGGGGCGGTGCAGACGGGGAGAGAGGAGAGAGGCGTCCAGAGGGGCCTCGATCCGGCGCCATGTGTCGGCCAGCAGGATTTCCAAAGGCGCGTTAATGCGCTGCGGATCGAGGCTGGATGAAAACAGAATGCGGATCGCGGCGGCGATGACCAGTTGCATCATCTCGTCCACGATATCGATCTTGCCCGCCTTGTCCCAACGGACAAACATCGGGGCAATCAGGTCGTCCAAGACGGGGCCGATCCCATCGAAGGCGCGAGGCTGGAATGCGGGCTGGATCAGGCGGCGGTGCCGGGCCCATGCGGTCTGATCGGCAGACAAAAGGCTGCGCCCTGTGGTGGCCGCGATCCGGTTCGCGCTGCGGGTGGCCTTGTCATAGTTTGCCGCATTGCGCGACAGCACCTGTTCCACCAGCGCAGCGTGGTTGACTAAATGCGCCGTGATCGGCCCAAACCGCAGGCGCACAATATCGCCATGGTCCTGCGCGGCCTGCGCCAAAAACCCCAGCGAGTCCGCCTTGAACGCCCCTAGCGATCCCCACAGCAGGCTGCCCTTTGGCCCCGGCGCACGCGTCATTTCGCATAACCCCCGCGTTCAAAACTGCGCGCCCAGCGGTCCGCGACGATGGCTTTGGTGGGGGCGTCCAATTCGCCGAAACTGTTCTTTTTATACCCCTTCAGGCTGGCGACATAATCGCGCAAAACCAAAGAGAATTCCGCGAAACCGTCCAGTGACAGCGCGTCATAGGCCTTTGCGATTTCGCCGACCGGATCGGCCTCTAACGCGTCAAAGCGAAGCTCGTGAATCTGGCCTTTTGGGACCAAGGGCAGGTCGGCGTAATAGGCGTCATACATCGCCTCGTGGCGGCGCAGGATGCCATCGTCAATCGCCCCCAGATCGGGCTTTTGCAGATAGGTGTACCAGCCAGCAGTATCAAAGAAATGCCGCTGCGATTGAAAGACGCGGTAGGGGTTCCGGTGGATATGAATGAAACGGGCGTCCGGAAACATCTCTAATATCAGCCGAATGCGCGCGGTATGCGGCGGTGATTTGATCAGCAAATGGCGTGTGTCATGCAGCGATAGCTTTTTGCAAAAGGTGACAAAGGCGGATTGCCAGGCTGCAACGTCTTGCGGGTCGGCATCTTGAAACGTCATGTAGCGGTCGTAATGATCCATCCGGCGCGGAAAACTCGTGCCAAGGTAAAGCGAGGTCAGCGTCATCAGCAGCGGCGCGAACTCGTCCTCTTGCGGGGACGTAAAGGCCAGCGCCATGTTATCCATCGGGCGCTTTGGCGGGACCAGCCATGGGAACATGCGGGTGGTAAAGCCTTCGGTCGTCAGAAAAGTGTAAGGGTTCACAACCTGATAGGTGTTGGGAAATTGAAACTGGGCGCGGTCCTGCGCCAACAATTCGTGCAGCAGGGTCGTGCCGCTGCGCCAATGGCCAAGGATAAACAGCGGCGCTTTGGGGCGCGGGGCCTGGCGGATCGCCGCGCCATAGCGCAATTCCTCGACCCCGGCGCAGACCGAATTGGACAGGCTTGCCAGCGTAATCGCGGCAGCGCGGTGCAAATAGGCAGGGGACACCTGAAACCCGTTTTGCGCCAGCAATTTGCACCACCGCCCAAAGGTGATTCCGGTCAGATAATTGTGCCCAATGCTCCATTGATGTTTCAGCTGGGCGCTCATGTCCTTGTCCGATCGCATATTTACCGCATTGCCGATATGTTTTTAGGCTATTACCCGCGAAGTAAAGCCGGAGTTCTGCCTATGACCATCCCGTCCCATGTGATCGACATGCTGCGCAAAGTCCGCGCAACGTTTCAGGCAGAGCCACTGGCAAACCGTATGCAGCCCAGCGAGGCTGCCTTTGCCGCCCTTCGCCCGGTGCGCCGCGCCACGGCGGCATCGGTCGCGAAATACTGGAACCGTTTGCTGGATACGGCATCGACGCAGGACCGGGACGCTTTGGCCGACCCGCTGACCATGGCTGATCCGGCGCTATTCGACGCCAATATCGAAAACTTCATCGGCACCGTGAAAATCCCCGTCGGCATCATCGGCCCGCTGCGCATCAACGGCTTGAACGCCCACGGCGATTACAACGTCCCGCTGGCCACGACAGAGGCGGCCTTGGTCGCGTCCTACGGGCGGGGTGCCTATGCCGCGACAAAATCCGGCGGCATTAGCACCGCGCTGCTGTACGAGGGCGTGATCCGCACGCCTGCCTTTGTCTTTGACAGCTTGGTCAACGCAGGGCTGTTCGTGGAATGGGTCGTGAATGACATCGAAACGCTCAAGGCCGTAGCAGAGGCGACAACGCGCCACGGCAAGCTGACCTCGGTCGAGCCGATGGTGGACAATAACATCGTGTTTCTGATCTGCCGCTACACAACGGGCGACGCGGCGGGGCAGAACATGGTGACCATCGCGACAAACGCGCTGTGCGAAGACATCAACGCGCGCTGCCCCATCAAGGTAAAGGCGTGGTATATCGAAGGCAACTTTTCCGGCGATAAAAAAGCGTCCTTTTTGGGCCTCGTCACCGGGCGCGGGCGCAAGGTCAGCGCGTCGGTCACCTTGCCCGCCAAGGTGGTCGAAACCGTGCTTGGCACCAGTGTGCAGGCGATGCTGGATTACGGTCAGGTTGCGAACCTTGGATCGCACCTGTCAGGCCAGCTTGGCGCGCAGGCGCATTACGCGAACGGTTTGGCCGCGCTTTATCTGGCGACCGGGCAAGACGCCGCCTGCGTGGCCGAAAGCGCCGTTGGGATCACACGGATGGAGGCGCGGGGCGATGACTTGTTCTGCTCTGTCACCATGCCCAACATCCTTGTGGGGTCGGTCGGCGGCGGCACATCGCTGCCAAGCCAATCGGCGGGGCTGAACATTCTGGGGCTTAAGGGCGCGGGCAAAGGCGCGGCATTGGCCGAGGTCGCGGCAGCGACGTGTCTGTGCGGTGAAATTTCGATCGTGGCGGCGATTGCGGCGGGCCATTTCACGCGGGCGCATCAGCAATTGGCGCGGCACCGATGAAGGTTGCGGCGCTTTGGACCTATCAAAAGGAACGCTTCCCGCTGGCCAAGACGGTTCCGTTGCTGGCGGTGTTTTCAGCGGCAAGCCTGTGCGCTTCGGCTGAAATGGCAGGGCGGCCGCTGCCCGAAGCGTGGGCGTTTGTGGCGGCCTTCATGGCCGCGATGATGCTGTTTTTCCAGATGCGCGTTTGCGATGAATACAAGGATCTGGACGACGACCGCCGCTATCGCCCGCACCGCCCGATCCCCCGCGGGTTGGTGTCGCTCCGCCAGATTATCGCGCTTGGGCTAGCCTCGTTGCCCGTCACGGCGCTGGCCGTCTGGCTGTGGCATCCCCCCGCGCTTTGGCTGCTCGCGCTGGTCTGGCTCTGGCTGGCCGCGATGACCGCAGAATTCGGCGTGGCAGCGTGGCTCAAGGCGCGGCCGCTGCTGTATCTGGTCAGCCATATGGCGATCATGCCCTTGATTGATCTTTTGCTGACCGGGATCGAATGGATGCCCGGTGGCGGGGCAGCGCGCGGCATCTGGCTGTTTCTGGCGCTATCTTTCGTCAATGGCTGCGTGCTGGAAATCGGGCGCAAGCTGTGGGCACCGCAAAGCGAATTGCCGGGGGTGGAAACCTATTCCCGCCTCTGGGGGCCGCGCCGCGCGGCCATTATCTGGGCCGCTTGCACCGCGCTATCCTTTGGCCTGCTGCTAGGCGTTGGTGCCGTAACAGGCGCACCCTGGATCACGCTTGCATTGGGCGGGGCAGGCTTTGCCGCCTGCCTTTGGGCCGCGCGGGCCTATGCCATATCCCCCACACCCGGCGCGGAAAAGCGCATGGATACGGTAGCGGGTCTTTGGGTTTTCGCCTGCTATGCCATCGCAGGCTTTGTGCCCGTCTTGATAAGGGTTCTTTAATGTCTGGCATCATCGCTCAAGAGGCCGCGCAGGACGTGCAGCAGGTCGGCGGCAAGGCTGCGTCCCTCGCGCAGTTGGCCAAGCTGGGGTTCAACCCGCCTGCGTTCTTTGTCATCCCGGCAAGCGCCTGCGCTGCGCGTGAACCGATCGCCGGGCTGGACGCGGCCTTGCACGCGCTGGGGGCCGGCCCCTTTGCCGTGCGCAGCTCTGCCCGGGCAGAGGACGGGGCAGAGCATAGCCACGCGGGGCAGTTTGATACGGCGCTGAACGTCGCGGCCGCTGACGTCTGGCAGGCCGCGCAACAGGTTTACCTGTCGGGCTTTGGCGATACCGTCGCCACCTATCGCCAGCTTAAATCCGGCGGTGCGGCAGAAGGACCCGCCGTCATTGTCCAGCGCATGATTGACGCGCAATCCGCAGGCGTCGCCTTTTCCGCCGATCCGGTGTCGGGCCAGCGGGGCGTTGTTGTGATCTCTGCCATCGCAGGCTTGGGCGAAAGGCTGGTATCTGGCGAAGCCGACGGCGAGGATTGGATCGTCACGGATACAGCCCAGGGCCCAGATGCGCCGCAGGTGCTGACCCCCGCGCAGGCGTTGGCGGTCGCAGACCTTGCGCGCCGGGCAGAGGCGGCCTTTGCCGCGCCGCAGGATATCGAATGGGCCATCGACGCCGCTGGCCTGCATATCCTGCAATCGCGCCCGATCACGACGCCGCTGCTGCCAGCGCCGCAGGTGGACAGCGCGCTGACGATCTTTGACAATTCCAACATTGTCGAAAGCTATCCCGGCATGGTTAGCCCGCTAACCTATTCCTTTGCCGTGCATGTCTACGCCCGCGTCTACCGCGCCTTTGTTGGCCTGTTGGGGGTGCCAGATGCCACGGTTGCAGCGCATGCCGGCGTCTTTGGCAATATGCTGGGGCGGGTTGATGGCCGTGTCTATTATAACCTTGTGAACTGGTATCGCGCCTTGGCCCTGCTGCCGGGGTTTTCGCTGAACCGCGCCTATATGGAAACCATGATGGGCGTCGCGACCCCGATGCCGGATGAAGTCACGCAAAGCATCGGCCCGCCCCCCGCCAAAGGTGCCGCGCGCGCGCGGGAATACCTCAAGCTGGTGCGGGTTGCGGGCGGTCTGATCTGGCAGGCGATCCGGCTACCCCGCACGCGAGCGCGGTTTTATGACCGCCTGAACGCGGCGCTGGATAGCGGATTTGATCCACAAACGGCGGGGCCAACCGCGCTGGCCGCCGAATACCGCCGGATTGAAAGCACGCTACTGGACCGCTGGGACGCGCCGCTGGTGAATGACTTTTTGTGCATGATCGCCTTTGGGGCCTCGCGCAATCTGCTGGAAAAATGGCTGGGGCCACAGGGGCTGATGCTGCACAACGATGTCATGATCGGGCAGGGGGATATCGTCTCGGCCGAGCCTGCGCAGCGCATTGCGCAGATGGGGCAGTTGGTGGCGCAGGCGGGGCTGGCTGACGCATTGGCGGCTGAGGGTCTGGACGCGCTGGCCGGACATCCGGCGATACTGCAAAAGGTTCACGCCTATCTGGACCGCTTTGGTGATCGCTGCACAGAAGAGTTAAAGCTGGAAAGCATCCCGCTGACGGATGATCCCAGCAGTCTATTGCAGGCCATCGCCGCCAGTGCCGGGCGCGGCCCGGTGGCTGATCGACAGGGGACCGCGCCGGACTGGTCCGCGCTGTTTCCCAAAAATCCCATCAGACGACACTTTGCCAAATGGCTTATCAACTGGACCAAGGCCCGGGTGCGCGATCGCGAAAACCTGCGGTTTGAACGCACGCGCATCTTTGGCCTGACGCGCCGCGTCTTCCTTGCGTTGGGGCGCGAATTTGCCGCACGCGGGCTGATCGCCGCGCCGCGTGGTATTTTCTATCTGACCAAGGACGAGGCGCTGGGCGCGGTCGAAGGCTACGGTCTGTCGCCAGACCTGAAATCCCTGATCGCCCTGCGCAAGGCAGAGGACGCCGCATCCGCCCTGCGCCCCGACCCGCCAGAGCGGATTACGCTGCGCGGCCCTGCGATTGCGCCGGTGTGGCAACCCGAAAGCACGACAAAAGACCCCGCCACGCAGCGCAGCGCGACAGGCTGCTCTGCTGGCCGCGTCACGGCGCGGGCGCGGGTGATCCGCGATCCGCGCACGGAAACCTTGACCCCCGGCGATATCTTAATTGCGCGCCATACCGATCCGGGCTGGATCGCGGTCTTTTCCAACGCCGCCGCCATCGTGGTCGAACGCGGCTCGCTCTTGTCCCATTCGGCCATCGTCGCGCGCGAACTGGGCATCCCTTGCGTAGTGGGTCTGAAAGGCGCGACACAGTGGATTAGCGACGGGGAATTGATCTGCGTCGATGGGGCAACTGGCATGGTGGAGCGTTTGAATGACCTCTGAAATCGCGGCAAAGGCGGCCTTTGACCACATCCGCTATGCCCAGTTGTGGGAGGACGCGGATGTCCTGACGCAGGCCCTTGGCGATTGCACGGGCGGCACGCTGGTGTCGATCTGTTCCGCCGGGGATAACGCATTGGCGATGCTGACGCGGGACCCTGCAAAAGTCGTGGTCGTCGATCTGTCGCCGGCGCAAATCGCCTGCCTGCACTTGCGGATCGGCGCATTTCGCAACCTGTCCCATCCAGAGTTTCTGGAGCTGATGGGCGCGCGCCCCAGCACGCAGCGCGCAGGTCTGCTGGACCGGGCGCTGGCGGGGCTGGACCCAGACACGCAGACCTTCTGGCAGGCGCTCGCCGGGGACGTCGCGCTTTATGGCGCTGGCGGCGTCGGCAAGTTCGAACGCTATTTCCGCATCTTTCGCACCCGGCTTTTGCCGCTGGTCCACAGCAAGCGGACCATCGACGCTATCTTCGAAACTCGCCCTTTGGCCGCACGTCAGGCGTTTCTGGATCAGCGGTTCAATACGTGGCGGTGGCGTTTGCTGCTGAACACCTTCTTTTCGCGCTTTGTCATGGGGCGCATGGGGCGGGACAAGGCGTTCTTTGACCACGTCAACGGCAGTCCGGCGCAACACGTTGCCCGCCGGATTCACCATGCTGCCGTCACCTGTGATCCGGCGGAAAACCCCTATCTTCACTGGATCATGAAAGGCACCCACGGCGCGGCCCTGCCGATGACGTGGCGGGCAGAGCATTTTGAGGTGGTCAAGGCGCGCCTTGATCGCCTCGATATCCGCCCCGGTGCGCTAGAGGCGTTTATCTCGACCGGGGAAAAGGCCGACGGGTTCAACCTGTCGGACATCTTTGAATACATGTCGCCGGACACTTTTGCGCAGGTCTATGGCGACATCCTAAGTGCCGCGGCCCCCGGTGCGCGGTTGGTGTATTGGAACATGATGGCCCCGCGCCGGATGCCGCCACAATACGCTGGCCGCGTCCGGACGCTGACAGACACCGAGGATCGTCTGAAAGCTATCGACAAGGCGTTCTTCTACTCCGACCTGATCGTCGAAGAGGTCACTGCGTGACGGCTCCGCTCCAGATCGGGCTGGCGCTTGGCTCTGTTGCGGTGCTGCTGGGGGTGATGGCTTTAGTGCGGCGGCTGGCAGGCGTCTGGCAGATCGGGGCAGAGGTGCAGCGCAAGCTGGTGCACATCGCCACCGGCCTTTACGCCCTGACCCTGCCGTGGCTGTTCCCGGATCGCTGGCCTGTCTATGTGCTGGTCGCGGTGACGCTTGTCGTCATGCTGGTGCTGCGGCGTCCCGGATCGCGGCTCGGGCAGACGTTGCACGGCGTCGAGCGCACGTCCTATGGCGATCTGCTGCTGGCGCTGTCCGTCGGCGTTTGCCTCTTTCTCGCGGGCGACGAGCCTTACCTTTATGTGCTGCCGATGGCGGTGCTGACACTGGCGGATGCTGCGGCGGCGCTGGCGGGCAGCACCTATGGCACGCGGTTTTTCAAGATCGAAGAAGGGCGCAAAAGCGTCGAAGGCAGCGTCGTCTTTTTCACCGTCACCCTGCTGATTGCGATCCTGTGCCTGATGCTGATGACGCCGTTCCCGCCGCCCAATATCATCGTCATTGCCCTGATGGTCGCAGGCTTTGGCACATTGGTCGAGGCCGCCAGTTGGCGCGGCTTTGACAACCTGTTCCTGCCCTTGGGTCTGCTGACATTCCTGTCCGTCCATGCGGCCAGCCCCTTAGCGGGCCTGCTGTGGCTGGCGGCGGTTTTTGCGGCGTCCCTTGTGGCATTCCGCCTGATTGCGCCGCGCATCGGGCTGACGCATCACGCGTCCCACGTCTATGTCACCACAGTGTTCCTGCTGCTTGCTACGGTAGAGGTGCACAACGCGATCATCCCGATCCTTGTCCTTGCCGCCCATGCGTTCAGCCGCAGCGCCGCACCCTGCCGGGGCAAATACCCCGATCTGGACATCGTCGCCGGGCTGGCGCTGGTCAGTTTCGGCTGGCTGACGCTGGGCAATGCGACGGGGTGGAACGCGGTGACCTTTTACGGGCTGACCGCGATGGGCATGACCTTGGCGCTGTGCGCCTTGGCGCTGGCAGACCGTCCCGTAGCGGTGCGCGGGGGGCTGCTGTTGCTGGCAGCAGGGGGGCTTTGCGTGATTTACGCAGTGGCCTTTGGGCTAAACCCTGATGCGTCGAACTGGAACGGTCCGATGTGGCCCGCCGTGGTCGCCAGCGTTTTGCTTTCAGGGCTGACGCCGTCCCTGATCCCGGCCGCTTTCGGGGCAAGCCGCGTCACAAAGGTGACGCTGATGTCCCTCGCGATCCCGGTGACAACCTATCTGGCAGCGATTGGATTTGCCGCATGACAAGCCGTGTGTTTCAAAATGACGGTGCCAAGATCACCGTGTATCTGGACGGCCCGGCATGGGACGGCGCACCAACGGCTGCGTTGGGCGGGTTCGCCTGCAAAACACCAGAGGCAGGCCGCGCGGTGTTGGATCAGGCGATCGCCCATGTCTGGGATGCGGGCCAGCGCCGCATTATCGGCCCGATGGACGGCGACACATGGCACAGCTACCGCTTTGTCACGCAAACAGACGGCAGCCCCGCATTCCTGTTGGAGCCGAAGGACGATCCCGCAGCGCGCGCCCTGTTTACGGACGCAGGCTTCACCCAGATCAGCAGCTACTTTTCCGCCCAGGTGCCGCTAGCCACTGCCGCAGCCACGCCGCCTGCGCCCACCGATGATTTCACAATTCAGGCGTGGGACGGCACCGCGCCAGAGGCGCTGTTTGCGCAGGTCTACGCCCTGTCCAGCGCCGCATTTGCGCGCAACGCGTTCTACAAACCGATCAGTCAGGATGCCTTTCTGGCGATGTATATGCCCATGGTGCCGATGCTAAAGCCCGAGCTGATCTTCTTTGCTCGCCGCCCGGATGGCACGCTGGCAGGCTTTTTGTTCGGCACGCCCAATTATGCCGAAGGGTTTGCGCCGCGCAGCGCGATCCTCAAGACTTATGCCAGCCTGCAAAAGGGTGCGGGGCAGCATTTGGCCCATGCCTTTCACACCGCCGCCGCCGTGCTGGGCTATGACACCGCGATCCATGCGCTGATTCATGACGACAACCTGTCGGCCTTGCGCAGCGCGTCCGAAGGCGCGCAGATCTTTCGCCGCTATGGTCTGTTCGGGCTGATCCGCGATGGCTGATCTGCTGTCTGACTTTGCCGCCGCCGTCGCACGGACCCCTGACCGAACGGCAATCATCGACGGGCTAGGGCGGCGGGTCAGCTTTGCGCAGTTGCAGGCCCGCGCGCAGGGATTGGCGCGGGCGTGGCATGCCTGCGGCATCGGCAAAGGCGACCGCGTGCTGCTTGCGATGCGCGTGGACGCCGACCTTTACGCCAGCCTTGCGGCGCTGTGGTCGCTGGGCGCGACCGTGGTCTTGCCAGAGCCTGCGATGGGTCTGGCGGGCCTGCGCCATGCGGTGCGGGTGGCTGGGGTCACGGCCTTTGCCAGCGCGGGCGCATACGGGCTGCTCCGCTTTGCCTTGCCAGCGCTGTGGCGCTTGCCGCATGTGCGGCCCATCGCAAAGCTGGGCCCCGCGCTTGATCTGCCCCTGCCAGATGCAGGTGATCTGGCGCTGATCTCTTTCACCTCTGGCACCAGCGGCGCACCCAAGGCGATCCCGCGCAGCCATGGCTTCCTCGGCGCCCAGCACCGCGCCATTGCGCCGATGCTGGACAGCAGCGCGGCAGAGGTCGATCTTGTCGCCTTTCCGGTCTTTGTCCTGATCAACATCGCCAGCGGCCGCACGTCCGTCTTGCCAAACTGGAAGATGTCGCAACTCGCGCAGGTGCAACCCGCCGCGCTGACGGCTTGGATGGCGCAGCACACCGTCACCCGCGCCCTGCTGCCGCCCGCGCTTTGCGACACGCTGGCTGGCGGCGCGATACCGCCGTCACTGCACACCGTCTTTACTGGCGGCGGCCCGATCTTCCCGGACCTGCTGCGGCGATTGCAAGCCGAGGGGCCCGCCTTGGACATCACCTGCGTCTACGGCTCGACCGAGGCAGAGCCGATTGCGCACCTCAGCAGCGCCCAGATCACCGCTCGGGATGCTGCGGCAATGGCGGCGGGGCAGGGCTTGCTGGTCGGATCGCCCGTTCGCGATATTCAGGTGCGCATCGTCGCGGGCGAAATTCAGGTCGCCGGCGGGCATGTGAACGGCGGCTATCTGGACCCCGCGCATGATGCGGAAAACAAGGTGCGGATCGGGCAGATCATCTGGCACCGCACTGGGGATGCGGGGCATTTCGACGCGCAAGGACGGCTGTGGCTTCTGGGGCGCGTTGGCACGCAGGTCGATCTGGCTGGCAAGCCAACCTATTCGTTTCAGATTGAGGTCGCCGCGCGGTCTTGGCCCGGAGCGGCCCAATGCGCGTTGATGTCGGTGCGCGGTGCGCCCTGTCTTGTGATCGCAGGGGACGCGGCGTGCCTGAACGCTTGGACGAAAGCCGCCGCACAGCTGGATATTTCCAGCGTCAAGCATATCGCTCGTATCCCGATGGACCGCCGCCATGCGTCAAAGGTAGACCGCAAGGCGTTGCAAAAGCTGCTTTAATCGCCGTGCGCATAGCGTGACAACCGATCCGCAAGCTTTCCCACAGCCAGATGCAAAGCGACAGTCAGGCAGGCTAAAACGATCAGGGCGGCGAACATCAGGTCGATCTTGGCCCGGCCATTGGCCAGCAGCATTAGATATCCCAGCCCCCGCGACGCCCCGACCCATTCGCCAATGACGGCCCCAATCGGCGCATAAACTGCCGCCAACCGCAGGCCCGACCCCAGCGCGGGCAGCGCCTGCGGTATCGCGATATGGCGCATGAACCGCCAGCGGCTTGCGCCCATCGTCGCGGCCAGATCGTGATAGCCGGGGGCCGCGCGGCGCAACCCGTCGTGAAAGGCTGATGTCACGGGAAAGAAGATGATCAGCACCGTCATCACGATCTTGGACCCCATGCCATACCCGAACCACAGCGTCAGCAGGGGTGCGAGGGCGAAGACCGGGACCGCTTGGCTGAAGACCAGCAGCGGCAGCATCAGCCGCTCTGCCCTTTTTGACAGTGCCAGCCCGATCGCCGTCGCAGCGCCCAAAGCCGTGCCAAGGATCAGGCCCAGCAGCACTTCGATCCCCGTCACCCACGCGTTTTGCGCGATTAAAACGCGGCTTGCCCAAGCGGCCTGCATCACCCGCAGTGGCGAGGGAAGGATGAAATGCGGCGCGCCTGTCAGTGTGACCGCCGCCTGCCACAGGGCCAGCGCAAGCAGCACCGCAGCCAAGATATCCCGCCCCCTCATGCGGCGCAGCGCAGATGCGCCAGCAGGCGGCTTTGGCTCGCGATCGTGTCGGGGGCGTCGATGGCGCGGGGCGGGGATTGCGGCGGGGTCGGCCAGACTGCCGTCCCTTGCGGCGACAGCAGGACGATCTGATGGGCCAGCCGCGCGGCCTCTGCCGGGTCGTGGGTGACCAGCAGGACGGTGCGGCCCGCCAGAGCCTGCGCCGCAAGGTCCTGCATATCGGCGCGTGTCCCTGCATCAAGCGCCGAGAAGGGCTCGTCCAGCAGAACAACGGGGCGATCCTCGCACAGGGTGCGGGCAAGGGCGGCGCGTTGGCGCATGCCGCCTGACAACTGGCGCGGCATGTGATGTGCGGCGCCTGACAGACCGACACGGCGCAGCAGCTCTGCCGCGCGGGCACGGTCGGGGGTCGTGCCCCGCAGGCGGGCGCCGATGCAGACATTATCCAGCACGTTCAGCCAGGGCAGCAGCAGATCAGACTGCGCCATATAGCTGACGCGGTTTTGCAGGCTGGCCCCGTCCGTGGCTGCAATCTGCCCAGCGAAATGCCCACCCGTCGGCAGGCCGAGGAGCAACCGCAGGATCGTCGTTTTGCCGGTGCCGGACCGCCCAAGCACGCAAGTCCATTCTCCCGCCCGCAGGTGCAAATCCGCGCTGAACAGCGGCGCACCCCCAAGGGCATAATCCCCCGCCAGTTTGATGCCCGGCGGGGGTGTCATGCGTCCAGACCCATCTGCCAAAAGCCGACCTCTAGCTGGGTCGCCGTGGTGAAACGCTGCTGCAACCGCGCAGCACGAGGTGAGGTGGCCAAGCTGCCGATCCGCTGCGTCACGGCGTCGTCGATCATCGCGCCGACGCTTTTGCAAACAGCCTGATAGTCCGGCGCGGCATAGGTGTCGATCCAGTCCTTATAGGGCGTGTCCGGCGTGCAGGTCTGCGCCAGATGCAGACCGATTTCGCCGTATCCCATGACGCAGGGCGCAAGCGCGGCCATCAGATCAAGGAAATCCCCCTGCAGGCCCGCGTCCAAAACGTAGCGGGTATAGGCAAGGTTCGGCGCGGCCTCGGCCGTTGCGAAAAGTGTTGCCTCGTCAATGCCATGCGCAGCGCAGACCCCGATATGCAGGGCCATTTCGTGATTGACCAGCGCATTAACGGTTGCAGCGCAGGTGCGCATCTCCTCCAGCGTTTCCGATTTGACCACGGCCAGCGACCACGCGCGGGCGAAGTGCACCAGAAAGACGTAGTCCTGCGTCAGGTAGTGCAGGAACGCCGCACGCGGCAGCGTCCCGTCGCCCAGTCCCGCGACAAAGGCGTGGCGGGTATAATCGCGCCACGGCCCCAGTGCGCCGCCGCGCCACAGGGCAAAGGTTTGCCCGTAATCCGGTGCCGTCATGGCGCGGTCACGTCAATCGCGATGCCGGACACAGGCGTCTGGTCAGGCACAAGGCCAGCTTCGGCCAAGAACGCTTCGAACGCGGCATAGCGGCCGACGTCAAAGGCGGCGGGGCGCAGGGCAAAGCGCGGGATCGTGTCGGTCCAAGCGCGGGCGTTCAGGGTGTCGTCAAGCTCTGTCGAGGTGGCGGCGAAGACCTTCCAGCTGTCTTGCGGGTGGTTGACGATATATTGGGTCGCCTTCTGCGTGGCGGCCAAAAAGCGGGCGATGCGGTCTTTGTCCATCGTGTCCGCGTTGGCGACATAGATCAGCTCGTCATAGGACGGGATGCCTTCTTCTTCGACGAAAAAGCAGTGGCCTTTGACGCCTTCAAGCTCCATCTGGGTCAGTTCAAAATTGCGAAAGGCCCCGATGACCGCGTCGACTTGGCCCGACATCAGCGACGGCGACAAGGACCAATTCACGTTGACCATTTCGACATCGTCCGGGGCGACACCGTTGTGGGCCAGGATGGCGCCCAGCATCGCCTCTTCGACGCCGCCGACAGAAAAGCCGACCTTTTTTCCCGCAAGGTCGGCGGGGGATTTGATCGGCCCGTCCGCCAGCGCCAGCAGGCAATTCAGCGGGGTCGCGACCAGCGTGCCGACACGGCGCAGCGGCAGGCCTTCGTGGATTTGCAGGTGCAGTTGCGGCTGGTAGGAGATCGCAAGATCGGCTTGGCCCGCGGCGACCATCTTGGGCGGATCGGACGGATCAGCCGGGGCTATGATCGTGACGTTCAGGTCTTGGTCCGCGAAATAGCCCATTTCCTGCGCCACGATGATCGGGCCGTGGTCGGGGTTCACGAACCAATCCAATAGAACGGTCATGTCGTCAGCAGCCCAAAGTGGCTGAGCGGTCAGGGCCAATGCGGCAGTGAGGGTAGTCAGTTTCATGGTGTATGCCTTTCAAATTTCCGGCGTATCGCCGTATGCAATGAGTGAGATTTCGCCGCCCCGTTTGGTCCGCAACGTGCTGGCCGCCTGCCATGCCCGCAGGCCAGAGCGGCAGGCGAAAACGATGCGGCCCGTATCAGGGAAAGCCTGATCCGCGATCTGCGCGTTGGTCATGCGCAGGGCGGTGGGGATGACGGGGAATGGTGCCTCTTGGGTATCGCGCAGGTCGATGACCAAATCGGCGGGGCCAATCTGCGCGGGGGCGATAAAGCGAAAACCGGCGTCGGGCTCTGGCGCTGTATCAAAACGAAAGCCGCTGGCGCGAAAACTCGCCATGTCGAATTGCAACATCTGGCCAAGCGGGGAGGGGGTTTGCCCGATCAGGACAGCCAGCGCCATCTGCGCCTGCGCCGCCCCGATCAGCCCGACAACGGGGCCCATCACGCCTGCGGTCGCGCAACTGGCGGCGCGGTCCGGCAGGTCGGGGAACACGGCACGCAGGGACGGCGCACCGGCGCCGAACCCGCCGACATAGCCGGTAAATCCAAGGGTCGAGGCGCTGATCAGCGGTACCCCAGCGACAAGGCAGGCGTCAGACAGGATGTAGCTGGCGGCAAAGCTATCGGCGCAGTCCAGCACAAGGGTGTGGCCAGCAATCAGCGCAGCGGCATTTGCCGGATCAAGGGGGGCCTGCACCGTGTCGATCCGGCAGTCATCGTTCAACTGCCGCAGGGTCGCGGCGGCTGCGTCTACCTTTGGCTGCCCGATATCATCCATGCGAAACAGCGTTTGCCGGTGCAGGTTGGACAGGGACACGGTGTCCGGATCGACGAGCGTCAGATGTCCGGCACCCGCCCCAACCAAATATTGCAGCACCGGCGCGGCCAGCCCGCCAGCGCCGATGACAAGCACACGGGCCGCGCGGATGGCGGCCTGACCGGCGGGGCCGACCTGCGGCAGGATTTCCTGGCGGCTATAGCGGCTCATCGGGTGGCCGCCAGCCAAGCGCGGACCCGCGCCTCTGGGTCTGTGTGCAGGGTGATATCTGTCACGGCGGACACCGTGTCTGCCCCGGCGGCAAAAGCCCCCGCCGCGCGGTCAATGGTCATGCCGCCGATGGCGATGAGGGGCGTTTGACCGATCAGGCTGCGCCATGTGGTCAGCTTGTCCACCCCTTGCTGGTGCCACTTCATCTGCTTCAGGATCGTCGGATAGATCGGGCCAAGAGCGATGTAGTCGGGGGCCAGCTCCAGCGCGCGGGCCAGCTCTGTGCGGTCATGGGTGCTGACGCCAAGGCGCAGGCCAGCGGCGCGGATTGCGGGCACGTCGGCGGTGTCCAGATCCTCTTGACCAAGGTGCAGCCAGTCGCAGCCTTCATCAATCGCGATGCGCCAGTGATCGTTGATGACCAGCGTGCAGCCCTGCGCGGCGCAAAGCGTTTTGGCGCGGCGGATGTGACCCCGCAGCACGGCTTCGCTGGCGTCTTTCATCCGCAATTGCACCAATTTGATGCCCAGCGGGACCAGCCGTTCCAGCCAGTCGGCGCTGTCAAAGATGGGATAGAAACGATCAAGGCTCATCCAAGGAACGCCTTTCCAAGCAGGGGGGTGGACGGTGCGGCCATGTCGCGCGGCTCCATCGGGTCTGCGTGCGCGGCGAGTTGTCCGGCGCGGATTGCCAGCGCAAACGCCTCTGCCATCGCGGCGGGATCGCCGGCTGCGGCGACGGCGGTGTTCAGCAGCACGGCGTCGAACCCCAGTTCCATCGCATGTGCGGCTTGCGATGGCAGGCCAAGACCCGCGTCGATCACCAATGGCACATCCGGAAAATGGGCGCGCAAGGCCCGCAGGCCAAAGATGTTGTTTAGCCCCAGCCCCGACCCGATGGGTGCCCCCCAAGGCATCAGGACCTCGCATCCCGCATCCAGCAGGCGGTCTGCGACAACCAGATCCTCAGTCGTGTAGGGGAACACTTGAAAGCCGTCGGCGGTCAGGATGCGGGCGGCTTCGACAAGGCCAAAGACGTCGGGTTGCAGGGTGTCGGCGTCGCCGATGACCTCTAGCTTGATCCACGGCGTATCGAAGACTTCGCGGGCCATATGGGCTGTGGTCACCGCCTCTTTCACCGTGTGGCACCCTGCGGTGTTGGGCAGAACGCGTACACCCAGATCGCTGATCAGCCGCCAGAAATCTTGGCCTGCGCGGTCTTGTCCGCTTTCGCGGCGCAGGGACACGGTGGCGACACTGGCCCCGCTGCGGCGGAAGGCGTCGGCAAGGATCGCAGGCGACGGGTATTGCGCGGTGCCCAGCATCAAACCGCCGGGCAGGGCGGTGCCATAAAAATCACGCATCACTCAGCCCCCCTGCATCGGCGCAAGGATTTCGACCTGATCGCCGTTTGACAGCGCATAATCCGCGCGGTCGGTGACGGGCACGAATTTGCCGTTCACCGCGGTTGCCACCTTGGCATTGGCAAAACCGTAGGCGTCCAGCAGCTCTGCAAGGGTCGCTGCCTGCGCCGCGATGGGCGCTCCGTTAAGCTGCAGTCTCATCCATCACCTCTGGTGTTTGGTTGTCGAAAATCAGGTCGGCCACCATGCGGGCGGCGGCAGGGGCCAGCAGAAAGCCGTGGCGGAACAGGCCGTTCAGCCGGATCAGATTGCCGCTGCGGCGGATGCGCGGCAGGTTGTCGGCAAAGGCGGGGCGGCTATCGACGCCAACCTCGATCACCTCCGCCTCGGCAAAGGCGGGGTGCAGGGCGTAGGCGGCGGACAGCAGTTGGAGCAGGGCGCGCGCAGTGATGTGCGGGCCTGCGCGGCCTTCGATCATCGTCGCCCCCAGCATGAATATGCCATCCCCGCGCGGCACGATGTAGAGCGGCGCGCGGGGATGCAGCAGGCGGATGGGGCGGGACAGCGACACGTCAGGGCAAGACAGGATCAGCATTTCCCCTTTCACGCCGCGCAAATCGGGGATCGCATCCCGCGCTGCAAAGCCGCGGCAGTCAATCGTCAGACCGCGGGCGGCGTGATCTTCGGGGCGCGCGTCGGCGATTTGGAAGGTGCAACCATCTGCCACAAGGCCAGCCCGCAGATCCGTCAGCGCGGTGCGGGGGGACAGGTGCGCCTCTTGCGCGAAATACAGCCCGCTGGTGAAACGTCCGGCAAGATCGGGTTCCAGCGCGGCAATGGCGTCTTGATCGACGGTGCTGTGCCCGGTCGTCCGCTTGGCGAAGCGTGCAAGCTCTGCCCTATCCCGCGCGGGAGAGATCACCAGTGAGCCGCAGCGTTGCACTGATCCGGTGCGCCGGGCCCACCAGTCTGCCGCCTCTTGGCCTAGCCGCCCCACGGGTTCCTCGGCGCTTTCGCCTTCGCAAAACGGGGCGAGCATGCCGCCCGCCCACCATGAACAGGCGTGGGGGCCGGGGGCGGCGTGGCGGTCGATGACCGTGACCTGCGCGCCGCGATCCAGCAAGGCGCGGGCAGTGCACAGGCCTGCAACGCCTGCGCCGATGACGGTGACAGAGGCGGTGTTGGGGGTCATGCCCAGACCGCGTGGAAATGATGCACCGGACCGTGACCAGCGCCAATGTTCAGTCGATCGGCGGCTTTGATCGCGCCTTGCAGATAGCGGTGCGCAGCCGTGACGGCGGCGGGCAGGTCCAGCCCCAGCGCCAGTTGCGCCGTGATCGCGGCAGAGTAGGTGCAGCCGGTGCCGTGGGTGTTGCGGGTGGCAACGCGGGGGGCGTTTAGCGTAGCCATTACGCCGTCCGGGCCGATCAGGATATCGGTGCAGACCGCACCTTCAGCATGGCCGCCTTTCATCAAAACGGCCTGCGGGCCAAGGTCCAGCAGGCGCATGCCTTGGGCGATCACCTCAACCTTGGTCGTGGCGGGGGCGGTGTCCAGCAGGCGGGCGGCCTCTGGCAGGTTGGGGGTCAGCAAGGTCGCGCGGGGCAGCAGCGCATGGGTCATGGCGGCAACGGCGGCATCTTGCAAAAGCGTATCGCCGGATTTTGCGATCATCACGGGATCAAGCACGATGGGACCTGCAAAGCCAGCCAGCCCCTGCGCCACGGCATCGATGATGGGCGCAGAAAACAGCATCCCCAGCTTGATCGCCCGCACGTCCAGATCGGACAGCACTGCTGCAATCTGGGCGGCAACGATGTCGGCGGGGATCGCGTGCAGATGGGTGACAGCGCAGGTATTTTGCGCGGTCACAGCGGTGATGACACTGGCAGCATAGGTGCCATTGGCGGACATCGCCTTGATGTCAGCCTGCACGCCAGCGCCGCCACCGCTGTCGGATCCGGCAATCGTCAAGGTGATCGGAGGGGCAGTGTTCACGGCAGCAACTTTCCAAGTTTTGGGAAATGCCGACGTGAAAAAACGAGAATACGCCCCAAGAGTGGTGCGTTCTACCCGTTCCCTACGCCGGTATAACCCGGATCAGGTTCGACGGGTCGGTGCGTGCACCTCTCAGCCCCAAAGGGCCCCCCGACGGATAATATGTCTTGCGCCGCCCCCAAGTTTGGGGCGGCGATTTGACCGGACGCTAGTTGCGAATTTTGCGGATCGCAACAGCGGAATGGTTGTGCCGGGGGCGCGCACTGCAACCGCGTGCCGCTGGGCGTCCCCCCGGTCGCGGGGGCTTTAGGACGCGTAGGCCCCGGCAGAGTAGGTCAGCTCGTAGCTGTGGCTGTAGATCTCGAACACGATACCAAAAGGGTCTTCGACATAGACCATGCGATACGGTTTTTCGCCGGGGAAATATTCGCGGATCGGCATCCGCTGGCGGCCGCCTGCGGCGACGATGGCTTTGGTCAAACCTTCGACATCGGGGTCTTGGACGGCAAAGTGAAAGGTGCCGTGGCGCTTGTGTTCCAGCTTTTCATCAGGGGCATAATTGCCAGGGAATTCAAAGATTTCGATACCGATGCCATCGGCGGTGGAAAGGTGCGCGATGCGCAGCGATACCCAGCCGGGGCCGAAAACATCGGTGCACATCACGCCGATGGCGCTGTCATCTTCGAACGCTTCGGTGGGCTGCATGACGACGTAAAAACCAAGCACGTCGGCATAGAATTTTACGGCGGCGTCAAGGTCGGGAACGGACAGGCCGATGTGGGAAAAGGTGCGGGGTGTCTGGGACATTTTAGGTCTCCTGCAAGGTTGCGATACCCATTAGATAGCGATGCGTGCCTTGCGTGTGAAATTATGATATACAATAAAAATCATAACAAAATATTTGGTTAACCCATGCTGAATGCGACTTGGCTCGAGACCTTTACAACCCTGTGCGAGGCGGAACATTTCACCCGCACGGCGGCGCGGTTGAACATGACGCAGCCCGGCGTGTCGCAGCATTTGCGCAAGCTAGAGGCGCAGGTCGGCCAAAGCCTGATCACGCGGCAAGGCAAAAGCTTTACCCTGACCCCGGCGGGGGAGGCGGTCTTGGCCCTTGGTCAGTCCCGCCGCGCGCAAGAGGACGCCTTGCGCCGCGCAATCACCGCCGATGATCGCGACAGTGGCACCGTGCGGATCGCCTGTTCCGGCAGCTTTGCGATGCTGCTGTATCCCGCGCTGATGCCTTGGATGCAGGCTGCGCCTGATCTGGCGATCCACCTGCAAGCCGCGCCGCAAGCGCAGGTGCTGTCGGGGCTCCTCGACGGGCAGTTTGACGTGGGCGTGTTGGACGCAGACCCCGGCCACCCGCGCCTGCAAGCGACGCATTTGGGCGAAGAAGAACTGTGCCTTGTCCTGCCAGCAAATGCGCCGGATACGCCGCCCAGCTTTGCCGATTTGCAGGCGCGGGGGATGATCGGGCATCCTGATGGCGACGCCTATGCCGATGACCTGCTACACCTGAATTTTCCCGGCGCATACCCCGGTGCCGACAGGCTGCGCGTGCGTGGTTTTGTCAACCAGATCGGCCAGATCCCGGCCCCGGTGGCGCAGGGGGTTGGCTATACGTTATTGCCGCGCAGCGGGGTAGAAGCCTTTGCCCGCAGGGATTTGCTACAGGTCGTGCATCTTGCAAAGCGGCGGCGGCATCCGCTGTGGCTCGCGGGGCGGCGCGGACGCACGATGTCGGCGCGGCTGCAGTATGCCAGCGAACTGATTGCATTGGCGGCGGGACAGTTAAGCTAAGTTAAATGCCCTAAATTCGCGCGCGGCCTTGATACGCAACGGCGCGTCTGACGCCGATGTGATCTGCAAAGCAAAACAATCGAAAGAAACGTGCGACGGATGCTGCATCACCGCGCGTTCAAGCCGGGATACATCTTGGCATCAAAGGGGCACAGGGCGTGCGCAGACTATTTTCAGTGATATTCTCGGTTGTGATTTTGTTTGCGATCTATGCTGCGGTCTTTGGCATGCCGGACCGCGTCACGAGCGCTCTCAACCTAGAAACGGCAGAGGCACAAGGCGATCAGGCCGCAGCGGCTGGCCCTGCCGCTGGGGGCCGCTCCGGCGGCGGCGGACGGCCCGGCGGGGGCAGCCGTGCGACGACCGTGGTGACCACGCCGCTGGAACTGCAACCCTTTGAGGTCGTCCTGAACGCGCTTGGCACCGCTGTCGCCCTGCGCAGCGCCGATGTTGTGTCCGACACGGCGGGCGAGGTGACGCAGGTGAACCTTAGCGCCAATACCACTGTCGCGGCGGGTGATGTCCTAGTGCAACTGGACGCCCGCACCCAGACGCTGGATCTGGAAATCGCGCAGGCGCAACTGGATCAAGCGAACGAGACCGTTGCGCGTTATGATCGCCTGCGGGCCAGCGGCAATTCCACCGTGACCGACGTGACCCTGTCGGATGCGCGTATCGCCCAGCGGTTGGCCGAGGCGAATGTCGGCTTGGCGCAAGTGGCGCTCGACGACCGCACCCTACGCGCGCCCATCGCAGGCAAGCTGGGGCTGAGCGATATCGAGGTCGGCGATCAGTTGTCCGCCAATGATGTCGTCGTCACCATCGACAATGACGAAGCCTTGCTGGTGGAGTTTGAACTGCCAGAGCGTGCCATCGGCATTCTGCAGGACGTTAAGACCGTCGTCGCCAGTACCCCCAGCTTTACCGGGCGCAATTTCGAGGGCGAGGTGGTGTCCTTTGACAGCCGCCTTGATGATGTGACCCGCAGCGTGACCGTCAAGGCGCGGATTGATAACGCCAGCGGGGAACTGTGGCCGGGCATGACCTTTGCCGTGCGCATCTTGCAAGAAAGCGACCCGCTGCCTGCCGTCCCTGCGACGGCGATTACGTGGTCGCGGGCCGGGTCCAGCGTTTGGATCGACGCCGATGGCAAGGCAGAGCAGGTCGCCGTGACGATCCTGTATCGGCGCGATAGCACCGTTTGGATTGATGCTGATATCGCTGCAGGCACCGCTGTGATCAGCGAAGGCGCGCAAAAGCTGCGCGCTGGCGCGGCGATCACGACGCCGGATGCCGTGCGCAGTGGTCCCAAGGACGGCGCTGCCAAAGAAGGCGGGCCGCGTGTGGGCGCTGACGCAAGTGTACAAACCGCGCCAGCAGGTGATCCGACATGAGCGATCCTTCGAAAATGAACCACGTCAAAAAGGGTTTTGCCGACCTGTTCGTGGCGCGGCCCTTGCTTGGGATCGTGCTGAACCTGCTCATCCTGATCGCGGGTCTGGCGGCGCTGTCTTCGGTCGATGTGCGCGAAATGCCTGACGTGGATCAGCCTGTGCTGTCTGTGCGCACGTCCTATGAGGGCGCTGTGCCGTCCACCGTCGATCAGGAAATCACACAGGTCCTAGAGGACGCGCTGAGCGCGCTTGAGGGGCTGTCCTACATGGAATCCAGCTCCTCTACTGGGTCCAGCCGCATTACAATCGACTTGTCCGAAGGCACCGATGTCGACGTCGCTGCGAATGAAGCAAGAGAGATCGTATCCGCCACGCTGCGGCAGTTGCCGAACGATATTGACGATGACCCCAGCGTGACGAAAAGCGATAGCAACGCCGATGCGATCATCCGCCTTGCTCTACTGGGGGACGCGAGTTTTGACGAACTGACAGCGATTGCCGAAGGCGCGGTCTATGACCGACTGTCTACCATCGACGGCATCGCCGAGGTAACAGTCCGCGGTAATCGTGCGAATGAATTCCGGGTGACGCTTGATATGCGGTCCTTGCTAAGCCGGGGGCTGGACGTAGCAGACGTGACCGATGCGCTGGCGTCCCTGCGCGATGACACGCCGCTGGGGTCGGTGGAAACGGATGCGCAAGCCTTGGCGCTGCGGGTCGGCAATGCCGATGTGACTGTGGATTCCGTCAATCAGGTGGCGATCAATGCGACGACACGCGTGTCAGACGTGGCCTTTGTGCAAGTGGTGCCAGAGGACAGCGATGTGTCCACCCGCGTGAATGGCCAATCTGCGGTGGGCCTTGATATTACACGGCAATCCGTCGGCAACACGCTGACGATTTCCAAGGCCGTGCGCGCAGCTGTCGACGATCTGCGCACCACCATGCCCGAAGGGGTCGAGCTGCTGATCGCCTCCGACGATGGTGTGTTCATTGAAGGGTCCATCGACGAGGTGATCAAATCCATCGGCCTTGCGACGGTGATCGTTGTTGCCGTGATCTTTGCCTTCCTGCGCTCGCCGCGCGCGACGATCATCCCGGCGGTTACGATCCCGGTGTCGCTGGTCGGCACGGTCGCGGCGATCTGGATCACAGGCTTTTCCGTGAACTCGATCAGCTTGCTGGCGCTGGTTCTGGCCACGGGCATGGTCGTGGATGACGCCATCGTCGTGATCGAAAACATCGTGCGCAAACGCAAAGAAGGCATGGGCCCCTTTGCCGCTGCCGCCGCTGGCACAAACGAGGTGTTCTTTGCCGTGATTTCAACCACGGCGACGCTTGCCGCTGTGTTCATCCCGATTTCATTTCTGCCGGGCCAAGCGGGCGGCGTGTTCAGCGAATTTGGCTTTGTGCTGGCGTTTTCTGTCACGCTGTCGTCGCTGACGGCGCTGACGCTGGCCCCCGTCATGGCGGCGTTCCTGGACCCCGGTAAACCGGGCGAGGCAGAGGCTGAGCCGAAGCCGAAAAGCCGCATGGCGCAGGGTTTTGACGCGATCATGGACCGGGCAATTCGCGCGCCCATCCTTGTGCTGACCGTCGCCATGGGCTTTGCCATCATGGCCGCAGGCGCGTCGCAGACCCTGTCGTCTAGCATCACACCAGAGGAAGACCGCGGGTTTTTCCTGATCCAAGCGCGGGGTGCGGCTGATACAACCGTCGCCTATCTAGACACGCAGGTCGCCCAGATCGAAGCGATCCTTGATCCCTACCGCGCCAGCGGCCAGATCGACGTGGTGCAAAGCATCATCGGTGTCGGCGGCGGCACCAGTGCCTTTATCGTGGTGCGCTTGCCGGATTGGGCAGATCGCGACTGGTCGCAGGCAGAACTGATCGCCGAGATTAACGCCAAGCTGGGCAGCGTGCCCGGTGTGCAGGTCAGTGCGCGGTCCACTAATAGCTTGAATATTCGCGGCGCGGGGCAGGGCCTTGGCTTTGCGGTGACGGGGAACAACGTCGATGCGATGACGGATGCGGCTGATACGCTGGTGGCTGCGATGGGCAACGACGCCAGCTTTGTGAATCCGCAGCTGTCTGGCGACGATGTGCAGGCGCAATACGAAGTGCGCGTGGACCCCGAAATGGCCGAAGTGTTCGGCCTGACCGAGGCAGAAATCACGCAAACAGTGAGCACCATGATACAAGGCAGCGTGGCCGTCACAGTGTTCCAAGATGACACGGAAACCGACGTCAATGTCGTCGCGGGCGGGCCGCCGATTGACGATCCAAGCGATATCGAAGGCATCTTTTTGCAGCTGCCCGGCGGCAGCTTTGTCCCGCTGTCATCAGCGGCAACCTTGGTGCCTGTGGTCAGCCAGTCCAGCATTACCCGGCAGGGCGGATCATTGGCCGTCTCAGCGCAAGCGAACCTTGCCGAAGGCGTCGATTTGGGAACGGCCATGGCGCATCTGACCACAATCGCCGAGGAGGTTTTGCCAGACGATATGGGCATCATCTTTACCGGTGAAGCCGCAACGCTGACGGACGGCCAGTCGGCGATGTACACTGTCTTTGGCGTGGCGTTTTTGATTGTGTTCCTTGTGCTGGCCGCCCAGTTCGAAAGCATCGCAAGTGCGGTTGTCATCATGCTGACCGTGCCTTTCGGTCTGGCCGCGGCCTTGTTCGCGATCAAACTGACGGGCGGATCGCTGAACTATTATAGCCAGATCGGCCTGGTGATGCTGATCGGGGTCATGGCAAAGAACGGTATTCTGATCGTCGAATTCGCCAACCAGCTGCGCGAGGCCGGGCAGGATATCGACAGCGCCATCCGTGACGCGCTGGCACTGCGCATCCGGCCTGTGATGATGACGATGGTGTCCACCGTCTTTGGCGGCCTGCCGCTGATCATCACCTCTGGCGCCGGGGCAGAGGCGCGGATTGCCGTGGGTTGGGTCATCGTCGGCGGGCTTGGCTTTGCCACCGTCTTTACCCTGTTCCTGACGCCGGTGTTCTATCGCTGGATTGCCGTTTGGGGGTCAGAGCCGGGGATGGCGTCCAAACGCCTGCAAGGCGAGCAGCAGGCCGGCGGGTTCGACACGACGTTTGACCGGGTGTGAGTTTTAACGCCGTAAAAACGGCGGGCTGACGTTTGAACCATCAAAGTGAAAAGGAAAGTTGACGATGCAGCGTGTTTGGACGACCTCAATCTTTATCGCGGCAGGGTGCTTTGCACCTGCCATGGCCTTTGCCCATTCGGATGTGGACAGCATTTCCGACAAAGCGTTGGTGCAGCCTGCGCAGATCGTGGACTGCACGCTGGAAAATGGGGATGCGGCGCAATGCGCGTCCTATACGCTGAAATTCGTGCCGGATGATTTAGAAATCGGGCCATTCTGCCCTGCGACACTAGACGACGTCGGCGGCATTTGGGACTGGGATGGAGAGAACGCAGGCCTTTACCGGATCGACGGCGACTACCTTAAGATGCTGTCAGGACTTGGCTACACGTTCTACAACGACGACGGCGTCGTGAACGTCTTTGACATCCGCGTCGAAGGGCCAGTGGCAGAGCACGAATGTATCGCCGGATCGCTGGACGCGGGCAGCGAGATGTCGATCACCACGCTGATCCCGATCGCACCCGTCTTGGCGGACGCGCCGACATCGCTCGGCACCGTGGCCAAGGTCGGGATCGCGCTCGACGGCGTTCCGATCTTTGCCGATGCGCCCAGCGTGCTGGACACCGGACATATGCCCGCGCTGGACACCTGCGGCGGCCACGTAGATCCGGGCGGCTGGTATCATTGGCACGCCACGGCGACGGATATCGACACGGTCTTTGCCCAAGACGGTGTTGACGCCAGTTGCGCCAATGTCGCGCAAGATCAGACCGCGCAGTTCGCCTATGCCTTTGACGGCTTTGCGATGTTCGGCTCGCTTGAGGCAGATGGAGCGGCACCTGTCGGGCTGGACCAATGCGGCGGCCATATCGGCACGACTCTGGGCAGCGCGGAAGAGGTTTACCACTACCACGCGGGTGACGGTTTTCCGAACCTGCCGACCTGTCTGATGGGCGTTGTTGCGCAGGATAACTTTGCGACGACTGCGGCGCAGGGCATCGGTTCTGCTGGTGGGCCGAGCGGCGGTGGCCAAGGTGGTCCCGACTTCTCAGGCACTGCAGCGGCGCTGGGCGTCGATGTGGCCGATCTGCAAGCCGCACTTGACGCAGAGGGGGGCCGGGACGCTGACCTTGCCAAGGTGGCCGCACGTTTGAATGTGTCGCTGGACGATCTTCAGGCTGCAATGCCGGGGCGGCCATAACGGGTTACGAAGTGGTGTTCAGTCCAAGCTGGACTGAACACCCCCGCAGTTCAAAGCAAGAAGATATGCGCAAAGATCACGGCCTGCAGCAGCAGAAACACCGTATCGACCGCGATCAGGACCAAGCCTTTGACGCCCGGCGCAAACAGCTTTTGTAGCGATGTTTTGACCCCAAGCGCCGAAATCGCGACGACCAGCAGGAACCGCGACGTGTCGTTGACGAAGTTCAGCAGCCCCTCTGGCAGCGGCACGAAATTGCGTAGCAGCATCAGCGCGATGAACGCCACGACGAACCATGGCAGGCCAGCGGTGCCGCCTGCGTCCTTGCGGAAAATCACCGCGACGACCAGCAGGACGACCGGCAAAAGCGCGACGCGCAGCAGCTTGGTAAAGGTGGCGATATCGCCTGCGGTGTCGCTGACGGAATAGCCCGCGCCGACAACTTGCGCGACGTCGTGGATCGTCGCGCCAATCATGTAACCGCTTTCGACATCCGCAAGGCCAAGCCGGCTGAACAGCATTGGATAGACGATCATCGCGATGGTCGACATGGCCGTCACGCCGACGACGGTCAGCAAGACGTCTTCTTCTTTCAGGTATTTCTTGGGTAGCACCGCCGCGATGGCCATGGCGGCAGAGGCACCGCAGATCGCGACAGAGCCGCCGGTCAGCAGGCCAAACGCCGTCGTCCGCCCAAACAGCCGCGCAAACACAACACCGCCCAGCAGGGTCAGGATCAGCATCCCCACCACGCCGATGATCGGCGTGATGCCCAGTTGTGACACATCCGCAAAGGTCAGGCGCAACCCCAGCAAAGCGACCCCGACACGCAGCAGGGTCCGAGAGCAGAAGGTAATGCCGTCCATCGTGCGCGGCGTGTCGGTCATAAAGTTGAACGCCATGCCGATCAGCAGGGCAAACAGCATTGCGGGGGCGTTGTAGTGATCCGCCAAAAAGCTGGACGCCAGCGCGACGGTGACCGCCAGAATAATGCCGCCGCGATGATCCGCGATCCACGCCAAAGTTTGCGGAACGGGGCCAGTTTGGGGGCGAGGTGACAGGTTCATATCGTCTGGTCGGGACATTGACGGGCCTTGATCTGGGGGCGGTGCGCGGCTTGGCAGCCGCGCCCGCGCAACCGAGGGGCTACATCCGGCCTTTCCAAGGCACAAGGCGCTGGATCATCAGCCGCATGAAAAGATCAAAGGCAAAGGCGATAAACGCGATGACAAAGATGCCCATGATCACGACGGGCGTTTGCAGGAACTGACTGGCCGACAACACCATATACCCCACACCCTTGGTCGCGGCGACCATTTCGGCGGCGACCAGCGTCGTCCAGCCAAAGCCGATCCCGATGCGCATCGCGGTCAAAATCTCTGGCAGTGCGGATGGCAGGATGACGTGGCGCAGCACCTGCCAGCGGCTTGCGCCAAAGGAATAGGCCGCGTGGATCTGTTCAATCGCAGCAGATTTCACGCCAGACCGCGCGCCCAAAACGATGGGCGCAAAGACCGACAGAAAGATCAGCAAAACCTTAGAGGTCTCTCCGATGCCGAACCAGATGATCATCAGCGGCAGATAGGCCAGCGGCGGGATCGGGCGATAGAATTCAATCGGCGGGTCAAGCAACCCGCGCATGACCGGGCTCATGCCCATGGCCAGTCCCAGCGGGATGCCGATCACGCAGGCAAGGATGAAGGCACCAAAGACGCGCGCTGTCGAAATGCCCACGTGTTCCAAAAACGGTGTGCCGGTAAAGCCTGTGTCCCAGATCGATAGAAACTTCTGCACGACGGTCATCGGCGCGGGCACAAAAAGCGGTTTGACCCAGCCCATGAATGTCACCAGCCACCACGCAAAAAGCAGCGCCGCGATGGACAGGAGCGACAGCCACAGCGTGTTGCCTTCACCGGGGACGCCGTAAACTGCGCCCGGTTTGACTGGACGGCCGCGGGATAGGCGGGCGAACAGGGACGGTTTTTGGCTCATGCCATGGCCTCTTGGTCGGCAAAGACGATGTCCAGCACCTGTTCGCGCATCGCGATGAAATCGGGGCTGGATTTCAGTGCGCGGGCAGGGGTGCCTTTTAGATGGGCGCGGGAAAACGGCAGGTCAAAGGTATGGGTGATGCGGCCCGGGCGCGGCGACATGACGACCAGTTTGGTACCCATGAACAGTGCTTCTTCAACGCTATGGGTGATGAAAAACACCGATTTTTGTGTGTCGTTCCAAACCTTCAGGATCAGCTCTTGCGCCTTTTCGCGGGTCAATGCATCCAGCGCGCCAAGCGGTTCGTCCATCAACAAAATGCGTGGATCGCAGGTCAGGGCGCGGGCGATGCCGACCCGTTGCTGCATGCCGCCGGACAATTCGTAAACCGGCGCATCGTGAAACCCGTCTAGCCCCAGCATGTCTAGAAACGCATCGGCCGTTTTGTTGCGCAGCGCCTTGGGCACGCCTTGGATTTTTAGGCCAAAGGCGACGTTATCGCGCACGCTAAGCCATGGCAGCAGCGCATGTTTCTGGAACACCACCGCACGGTCCGCGCCGGGGCCAGACACGACTTTGCCATCCAGCAGCAACTGACCCGAACTTGGGGCCAGAAAGCCTGCGATCAGGTTCAAAAGCGTCGATTTCCCGCAGCCAGAGGCACCAAGCGCGACGACAAATTCAGCATCCTTGATCGTCAGATTGATTTCGCTAAGCGCCGCAACTGGCGCACGGCGTTTCGCCGCCGGATAGACGACCGAGGCGTCCGTAATGATCAGTCCCAAACGGGGGCTCCTTAGCTGGACAAAGCGGCGGCTATTGCGTGGCGGCGGCCGCAATATCGGCGTTCACAAAGGGGGCATAATCATCTGCGACCGTGTCGATCCGCCCGGCTGATTTTAGGAATGCAGCGGTGGATTGCATCACATTCGCCGCATTGCCCAGCCACGCCGGGCCGGTCTGATCTGCCAGCGGGACAAAGGTATAGCCCTGCAAAATTTGGGGGATTTGGTCCGCTGGCGCGCCGGTCAGATCGGCGATGGTCGTCACGGGCGCACTGCCGACTGTCCACGCGGCAGGATCGGCCAGATAGGCCTGGTTGGCGCCGTCCATCACGCGGGCAAAGGCGGCCATTTCAGCCGGATGCGCGGCGGCGAAATCCGTGTCGACGACCCAAGCGTTAAACGTCGGATAACCCCAGTCCGCCGTCTGATCCGCGCCTACGATGCGCGTGCCACTTTCCAGCAGTTGGGTCTGCACGGGCGGCCAGATAAAGGCGGCATCCAGCACGCCCATGCTCCAGCTTGCGGCGATTTGGTCCGGTGGCATCGACACGATGGTTACGTCAGCCTCGGTCAGGCCAGCGTGGGCCATTGCGCCCATCAGGGAATAATGCGCTGTCGATCCGACCGGAACGGCGACGCGTTTGCCTTTCAGATCGGCAAGGGTGGTGATGCCCGATCCGTCGTGTGCGATCAGGCTTTCCGCTTGGCCGATCGCATAGGACAGCATGAACATCTGCAAATCAACGCCCTGACTTGCCGCAATTGCCAGAGGCGACGAGCCCAGTTCCGCCACCTTCACATCGCCAGAGGCCAATGCCGCGATGACCTCTGTGCCAGAGTTAAAGACCCGCCATTCGATGTCCCATCCGGTTGCAGCGGCGAAGGCGTCGGTGCCACGCACTGCGTTCATCGGGGTCGGATCGCTGAAGGTCGCGATGACCATCGTTTCGGCCGCAAGGGTAGAGGCCGAAAACGCCAGCGCCGCAGTCCCCATCATGATCATTTTTGAAGGGCGGGTCATAGGTCGGCTCCTGAATGGAATAATAGGATTATGCTGCATTCTTCGTGGTCGAAAGGGGCCGAAGGTCATTTGTATTGGCCCTCGCGCAAGGCACGATTGTCTGGCGCGGATTGGGGTGATTATGAAATGTCGCGGCCCGCGTTGCCACCCCTCCTTTTTCGAACGGGGCGCAGGCTACGCGTGCGTGAAGGGCGAATGTACCGTCCTTATGGCAGCGGCCCGACCGCAGCCTTGATTGGCAGGCGTCGACGGCACGATCCGCGACATTGCGATCTTGCCTACAATGTAAGTAGCCAGCGGTTATTTATAACGCGGCGCGGATTAGCAAAAGCCGCGCCGTTTTGTTTAGGGGGCATCCCCTTGCAGTCCAGCCATGCGTCACCGTGGCCGAACTGGTGCAACAAATCTGATCGGGCACCTTGGGAGGAAAATTCTGCCGATCAAAACCGACGTGGTGACCTAAAACGGTCGCGTGATGTCCATTTTGACGCGAAAGTCTGTCAGACAGTGCAAACCGCGTTGATCGGCGTCATCATCGGCGCATTGCCGGGCACCGGCGGTGCCTTTCGGCCCGGGCGCAATGTAAGGCTTTGCTGCGAAAGGATCGCGCATGACGACGTTAAAACTGGGGCTTATCGGGGACAATATCGCCCGGTCCCGTTCGCCTTTGTTGCACCGGCTGGCGGGGGCGCAAAATGACCTAGCGGTGACCTATGATCTGCTGGTCCCGGTTGATCGCGGCGCACTGTTCGAGGAGGTCTTTGCCGCCTGCCGCGACGGGGGCTATCGCGGGGTCAACGTGACCTATCCCTATAAAGAACGCGTCACCCAAGGGCTGCGGATCGACGATGCCTTGGTGCGGGCGATTGGGGCGGTCAACACAGTGATCTTTACCGCGGATGGCCCGCAAGGCCACAACACGGACTACACTGGGTTCAAAGCAGCCTACGCGCGGGTGCGCGGTGATGCGGCAACTGGTCCGGTGCTGATGATCGGCACTGGCGGTGTCGGGCGGGCCGTGGCCTTTGGCCTGATTGCACTTGGCGCGACTGATTTGCGATTGGTGGACCGGGATCTGGCCAAGGCCAAAGCTCTGGCCGCCGACCTGCGCTGCGCGGCCCCGAATGTGCAGATCAGCGTTGGCAGCGACGCCGTTGCAGCAGCGCCGGGGGCGGCTGGGCTGATCAACTGCACGCCGGTGGGCATGACCGGCTACGAGGGCACGCCGCTTGCCGCTGCAGCAATGACCGGGGCCGAATGGGCCTTTGATGCCGTCTATACGCCGGCTGACACGCAATTCCTGACCGATGCCGCCGCCGCTGGTCTGACGGTGATGTCCGGGTGGGAGTTGTTTTTTTACCAAGGCGTGCACGCTTGGGCGATTTTTGCCGGGCTACCGCTGGACGAAGACGCGCTGCGCCATGATCTGATTCACACAAAGGAAGACGAATAGAAATTAGATCACCGAAGGCAGCGCGCTAAGCATTCGACTGTATTCTTAATGCGGTTTGACCGAGAAAAAGTGGAGTTTTTACTGCCCCTTTTCAATTTTCGTCGCCAGCGGGGCTTCTGGAGATTTCCTGTGGGAGTTGCGCGGGCTTGCACCATGAATAACGCGCCGCACATTGCAACCAATCAGATGAACCGCACACTCTCTTAGCTAAAGCCGCCTTTGGTGCCAAAAATTCTGACGGGGATAAATAAGCTGGCATAGAAAGGCCCTAATGAGCCGGATCGTGGGTCAGCACGACCCTTCTGTAAAAGTGTTCACTAGACTAGGGCCGGAATTCTAACTGGTTCGCTGTTACGCTGCCAGTTTCGCAGAAATGCCGGGCCACTTCTCCACCTTCAGCCATATTTTGGAAATCATTTTCGTTCTTATAAACCCGAACCTCGGCACCATAAAAGCTGTCGTAGTATCTGTCGTCCACACCTATGAGGGCTGCGTAAACGTAATCGACGTTTTCATACCCGATAACCAAGAAATCGGTAAGATCTCGACCGTATATCTTTTGGTCAATCGCACTGGCACTTATTACGTTAAAATAGGACGTTGTAGGCGTGAAATATAGCTCTGTTGGGGCGGTTCCCAGCGCTAAGGGATAGCTGCTTTGGTCTTCTGGCACCGAAGATGCGTTCGATGTGCGTTGTGTCGCTATTTCGTGGCAAAATTCGACCCGCGTATCGATGTTTTCAAAGGTGCAAGCGAACAAGGTCTGCATTGGTGGCAGGCAGTTTGCAGATGCCGCTGAGCTAAACAAGACGAAGCAAGACCCGCAGATGATATGTATTTCAAGCGGTTCTTCATGGATCGATCCGATGTGTTTGGCGCTGTGGTCCGAGGCGTGTTGGTTTTCAGGGTGCCAGACGGGCATCTGTATTACGCAAACTGTTCCACAGCCCAATCTTTTTGAACACTCACAAATGCCTAGCATTGCATGGTTTTTTGCTCACATTGATAAAGCTGCCCAGTCCTTCTTGTTCAAGATAGTTTAAGTATTTAGGGCAAGGTGATGACTGACGTGCGTCAGTGAAGTTAGAGATGGAGCCATCATGATCCCGGCATATATGCTTATCGGTGCCCTGGTGGTTTTTGGCGTTCCTGCCGCCATCATCTATCTTTTGATATCAAATGCCAGCTTGCGTCGCCGCGTTGCCATTTTAGAGCAGGCATTTGCGAGACCGGAAAACGCCACACCAGCTATTCCCGTCCAGCGCGCTGGTCCGCCACCGCTCATTGATATTTCAGAAACTGACGGTGTTGGCGGCGACTTTCATGAACGGCCACCTCTGCCTCAGCCGGACAATTCAGCCACCGTCTCGCAAGCTATCGTGTTCACCGCAGTCAACATGAGGAAGCTTACCAGCTGGATCACTCAGAACTGGTTCTACGCGGTGTCAGCGCTGTCTCTGGCTCTCGCCGGGGTGTTCTTGGTCATCTACGGCGCTGAACAAGGCCTGCTTCCGCCATCGATCCGTATCATATCGGCTCTGGCGCTTGGTTGCGGCCTCATAGCTGCAGGAGAGTATATCCGACGGCGATATGGCGACGGGAAAGCGGTCAGCACGACTTACCTGCCATCCACGCTTTCAGGAGCAGGTATCGTTACGCTGTTTGCGGCCATACTGGCTGCACGTTGGCTATACGGCTTTACCGGTCCAGAGGTGACATTAGCGGGTCTGGCCGCGGTTGGTGCCATCGCCATGGTGCTAGGCTGGTTCTACGGTCCCTTCCTCGCCGCAGTAGGTATACTTGGCGCAATGGCCGCACCGTTTGTCATAGGTGGCTCATCGGAAGATCCTTCAGGCCTATATGCATACTTCGCGGTCATTACCGTAATGGGGCTGGCCATCGACACATTCCGACGCTGGGCATGGGTGTCGGTGCTGGCGCTCACTGCAGGCTTCGCGTCAGGATGGCTGTTGAGCGTTGGTGCCGGAGCGATCGTTTCAATCTCGTTTGTGCTTTACCTTGCCGCGCTATCGTTTGCCGCGATCACGGTCCCGGTCAGAAGCCTGAAGCCCGATCATCGGGGGGCGCTGCTTAGCATGTCCATTCTGGCGCGGTCGGAAGGCGCTGCTTGGCCAGAGTTCCCCGCGCGCCTCGCTGGAGCTGCAATTTTGGCCGCGAGCCTTTTGATCTTGCACACGACGTTGGAAACCTCAGACCAAAGCTTGTTCTGGGTCGCCGTTCTAACACTTACCGCGCTAACCATGGCGCTGATCGTCTGGGCCCGCAATGCACCTGCCTTGGCCGATCTGATCGCCTTGCCGGCCGCCGCTCTGCTGGCCATCGTATGGAGCAGCTCTCGAGTTTGGCGAGGCGTCGTCAACGCCTCTCAGACGCCAGGCAACGAGCTTATCCTGATGCCAACGCTTATGGTTGCGATCGGTCTACTCGTCTCGATTGCGGCAGCTTGGCGATCCCTGCGCGGCGGTCCGGCCTACCAATTCGCCGCCGCCTTCGCAGCGCTCTTTGCTCCGGTTCTGGCAGTCATCATCGAGGTCCAATGGCAGCCGGCGCATTCCATAGGAGCATATCCTTGGGCCCTGCATGCTATGGTTATCGGCGCGGCTATGGTGCTGATTGCTTATCGGTTTGCACGGCAGGACGGCCCTGAAGACAGAACTCGGGTTTCCTTTGCGGTTCTTTCTGCATTGGCCTGTATCGCGTTTGGTATGGTGGTGATCCTGACATCTGCCGCACTAACGATCGCCTTGGCGGTTACGGTCGTCGCTGCAGCTTGGCTTGATCGGCAGTATAGCTTGCCACTGATGGGCACCTATATCCTCGCCGGCGTTGCAGCCATCGGCTACCGGCTCGTCGCCGATCCCGGACTAGGTTGGGCATTGGATGCGCCCATCATGGAAGTGCTGCCGACCTATCTTATCGCATTCACCGCTTTTGCCGTGTCGTGGGTTTTCATGACATCCATCAACCGTCCGCGGTCAGAGGTCATTTTAGAAAGCGCGTCCATCTCATCGTTTGGGCTGCTGCTATCCGTGGCGCTGTATCGCTTTTTGCTGCATTGGACGGGCCTACCCAGCGCCGGTGAAAGCCACTGGGCGGCAGGTATTGATACAGCGATCTGGATTGTGCTTGGCTTGGCTCAATTGCGCCGCTTGCAGCTTGGCGGGCCGCTGCGGTCGGTTAGGATTGGCATGGCGGTGATCTTTTTCACGATCGCCTTCATCCGGTTCGCCGTCGCGCTGGTATTCTCAAACCCCATATCCGTTTACATAGACGATCAGGTCATCGGACCCGTCCTGTTGAACACATTGATGCCCGCTTACTTGCTTCCCGCCGCGGCTTTGCTGCTGGGTGCGATATGGCTCAAGGATTTGCAAAGCGTCCTCAGGAAGGCTTTGATGATACTCGCGGGCGCCGTGGCGACCTTCTGGCTGACAATGACGATCAGGCACGGCTGGCGCGGGGCGGAGGATATGGCTTCTGTCAGCGCAAGTCAGGGCGAGCTTTACACCTATACCGTGGCAATCATGATTGTCGGGGCGGCCGCTTTCTATCAGTCGCTTGCCCGAAGGAGCGTAAATCTACGCAGAGCTGGCTTGATCATCATCGGACTTGCTGTCGCCAAGGTCTTCTTCATCGACATCGGTGAACTGGATGGACTGACACGTGTGTTCGCGCTGCTTTTCCTAGGCCTGACATTAGCCGCGCTCGCATGGCTTAACCGCTGGGCAAACGGCCACGATCCGCAGTTGAAGCATCAGCCCGATGATAAGGAGCCTGCTGATACCTCTGACCTGCGCCCCTAAAACGCCTCCGATCTTGTGTAGAGTCCGTCCAAAAAGAGGACGGGCAATTGAAGGCACGAATTTACGGACGAACAGATCATCGCGGTGATCAATGAACAGGACGCTTTAGCGAAGTCAGCCGATCGATGCCGACAGCAACTTATCAAAACTGGCGATCCCGGAAGGAATCGAACCCTCAACCTGCCGATTAGAAGTCGGCTGCTCTATCCAGTTGAGCTACGGGACCGCACAGGTCGTGTTTTGCGGGGTTGGCGGGCGCTTGGCAAGCGGGTTGCGCGTTAAAGCGCGGCAAAAGCGGAATTTCCCGGCCGGATCGCAGCATTCTTAGGGCAGGCCCCGTGACACTTGATCGCGGGACACGGTATGAGGGCGCAACAATTATGAAAGGTGCCCCCATGCGACACATCTTGCTTGGTCTGCTTGTCCTGTCCGCGCAGCCGCTTGCGGCGCAGACGCTATACTTTTCGGCGATTCCTGACGATGACGAATCCCGTCTGGTCGAACGCTTTGGCGCGGTGGCAGGTTATCTGTCGGACACGCTGGACGTTGACGTGCAGTATGTGCCGGTCAAAAGCTACGCCGCGGCCGTCACCGCCTTTGCGAATGATCAAATCCAATTGGGCTGGTTCGGCGGGTTGTCCGGCGTGCAGGCGCGTATTGCAGTGCCGGAATCCCACGCGATTGCGCAAGGCGCAGAAGACGAGACCTTCGTCACCTATTTCATCGCCAATAAGGATACCGGCCTGACGCTGGACCCCGCATTCCCCAATCTGGCAGGACGCAGCTTTACCTTCGGCGCTGAAACCTCGACCTCTGGCCGCTTGATGCCGGAATTTTACATCCGTGCAGAGTCGGGCCAAGCGCCAGAAGAGCTCTTCTCCAACGTCGGCTTCTCCGGCGATCACGGGCAGACGCTGCGTCTGGTGGCATCGGGCGCTTACGAGATCGGCGCGCTGAACTATTCCGTCTATGACACTGCGGTCGCTGATATGACGCCAGAGGCTGCGGCGACGACGATCATCTGGGAAACGCCGCCTTATCCCGACTATAACTGGACGATCCGCGGCGATGTCGATGCCACCTTTGGCGCGGGCTTTGCGGACAAGGTGCAGGCTGCTTTGATCGGTATGGATGATCCAGTGCTGCTCGAATCCTTTCCGCGCAGCGCCTTTATCGCAGCCGATGATGCGCTGTATCAGCCCATCGTTGATACGGCGCGTGCGCTGGATCTGATCGACTGATGCCACAGCCGCTGGTCACGCTGACGGGCGAAAGCCTTGGGTGGGGTGGCCAGCTGGCGCTGCACGATGTGTCCTTGCAGATCGCGCAGGGCGAGCGGATTGCCATTCTAGGGCGCAGCGGCGCGGGCAAAAGCACGCTGCTGACTGCGCTGCACGACCGGGCGCAGGTGCGGCTGGCGCTGGTGCCGCAGGACCACGGGCTGATCGGGGCGCTGTCGGTATTTCACAACGTCTGGATGGGCGTGCTGGATGATCACGGCACCGCCCGCAACCTGCGCACGCTGATTTGGCCCAATGCTGATGAACGCGGACGGGTTGCGCAGGTCCTTGGCGTTGTCGGCCTTGATGATCTGGGGCGGCGGCCCGTGTCGCAACTGTCCGGCGGGCAGCGACAGCGGGTCGCGCTGGCCCGCGCCTTGCTGCGCGGCGGGGCGCTGGTGCTGGGGGACGAACCTGTGACGGCGCTGGACCCCGAACAAGGCGCGGCCTTGCTCAATCATCTGCTGGGGGCCTTTCCGACAAGCGTGCTTGTGCTGCATGACGTGGATCAAGCCTTGCGGGTCGCGACGCGGATTATCGGTCTGCGGCAGGGCCGCGTTGCCGTGGATGCGCCTGCTTCTGATCTAAGCGCAGACGATCTGCTACAGCTTTACCGATGATCTTGCAGCGGCGTCATGTGCTGGCGGGCTTTGCCGCGCTCACCCTTATGGCCCTTTGGCTCGCCGACCTTGGCGCGATGCGTCCTGACCCTTGGATGACGCTGAGCGCGATTGGGCAGGGTATCCTGCATCCTGATTTTTCCGATATCGCGGGTCTGCTGCGGGCGACCGGGCTGACGGTTGCCTTTGCCTTTTGCGGTGTCGGTCTGGGCGCTGTGCTGGGCCTGTTGCTGGCCCCATTTTATGGCCGCGCCGCCGTGCGCCTGACCTGCATCGCGGTGCGGTCCGTGCACGAGCTGTTCTGGGCCCTTCTGCTGCTGGGCCTGACGGGGCTGTCGCCCCTGACCGGCGTGCTGGCCATCGGGCTGCCCTATGCGGGCATCTTCGCCAAAGTCTTCTCGGAATATCTAGAGGACGCCGCCGCCAGCGCGCCTCTGAGCCGCCGCTTGCCGCGCCTGACGGCGCTACTCTGGGTCCGGTTGCCGCAGGCGTTGCCGCAGATGCGGACCTATACGCTGTATCGCTTGGAATGCGGTCTGCGCTCGTCCGCTGTGCTGGGGTTTATCGGGTTGCCGACCTTGGGCTTTCAGTTGGAAACCGCGTTTAAGCAGGCGCAGTACGGCCAAGCCGCCGCGGTGCTGGCGCTGTTCCTCGCGCTGATCTTGCCGCTGCGCTTTTGGGTGATCTGGCGGCTGGTGCCGTTGATGCTCGCGGCCTCTGCTACGGCGCTGATCTGGTTGCCGACGCCGCCGATGGGGCAGGGCGCGCTGATGCGTTTCTTAACAGGCATTGTGCCAAGCCCGCTGCGCACTGGGGCCGATTGGGGCGGCTGGCTTGATAAGGTGCTTCTACAACAAGCGCTGCCCGGCAGTATCGACACGCTGATCTTGTCGCAAATCGCGCTGGCGGCGGCGGCGCTGATCGCGGCTGTGGCCTTTCCGGCGATCGTGCCCCGCGTCGTGGGCCGGGCGGGTGCCGTGATCGGCCATGGCGTGCTGGTCGTGCTACGCTCTATCCCGGATTACATGCTGGCCTTTGTGCTGCTGCAAGTGCTGGGCCCGTCGATGCTGCCCGCCATTCTGGCACTTGGCCTGCACAACGGCGCGATCATCGCCCACCTGCTAGGCCGTCAAGCGGCGAGCCTGCCGCAGCGCACCGGCGCGCCGCGCGGCGTGACGCTGTGGGCTTGGGATCTGTTCCCCCGCCTGTCCCCCGCCTTTTGGGCGCTGTGTCTGTATAGGTGGGAGATTATTTTGCGCGACAGTGCCATCATGGGCCTGCTTGGGATCGGCACGCTGGGCTTTTATATTCAAAGCAACGTGCAGACCCTGCGTATGGACCGGGTCGTTGCGCTACTCGTCGTCTCGGCCTTGCTGACGCTGCTGATCGACACCCTATCACGCCGCCTGCGCCGCGCCATGCGCGACGGCCCGCCCCTGCGGATCGAGGCGTCCCGCTGCCTCGCGACATAGGCGTCCCTTGACGTCCGCGCCTTGCGGGCTTTCATAGAGTGTATTCCAAACCGGAGCCTGCATCATGGCCGCCACCACCACCGATCTGACATTTGATGTCACTGGCATGTCCTGCGCCGCCTGCGCTGGCCGGGCAGAGCGTGCCTTGGCCGCCGTGCCGGGCGCACAGGACGCGCGCGTTAACTTTGCCACGGGACAAGCGCGGCTGTCGCTGGACGGGGCATCGCTGACGGACGTCACGCAGGCACTGACGCGCGCGGGCTATCCCGCCGCCACCACCGTGATGCAGATCGAAGTGGACGGCATGACCTGCGCGTCCTGCGCTGGCGCGGTCGAACGCACCTTGGCCAAGGCCCCCGGCGTGTTGGACGCGCAGGTCAATCTGGCCACCCGCCGCGCCACCGTGACGGCGCTGGTTGGGGCGGTCACAGCGCAGGACTTGGCGCAGCGTGTCACCGACAATACCAGCTATACCGCCAGCGCCGAACCTTCCGCCCCGCAAGAGGACCGCACCGCGGCAGAGCAGCACGCCTTGGGCCGCGACACGGCGATTGCCGCTGCACTGACCCTGCCGGTTTTCATCATGGAAATGGGCGGCCATGTGATCCCCGGCATGGCCGCGGCCATCGACGGCAGCATTGGGCGCACCGCGTCGTGGCTCATCCAGTTCGTGCTGGTGACCCTTGTGCTGATCGGTCCGGGCCGCCGGTTCTTTGTCCACGGCATCCCGTCCTTGCTGCGCGGCGCGCCAGAAATGAACGCCCTTGTCGCCCTTGGCGCAGCCGCCGCGTGGACCTATTCCACCGTCGCCCTCTTCGCGCCCGGCCTGCTGCCCGCAGGCACGCAGGCCGTCTATTTCGAGGCAGCCGCCGTCATCGTCACCCTGATCCTGCTGGGCCGCTGGCTAGAGGCGCGGGCGCGAGGCCGGGCAGGCGCTGCGATCCGGTCACTGGCCGGGTTGCGGCCGCAGTCTGCGCAGGTGGAACGTGACGGGGTCGCGACCGAAATCGCCACGGATGCGATCGTCGTCGGCGACATTGTGATCGTCCGGCCCGGAGAGCGTTTGCCCGTCGACGGCACCGTCCTGACCGGCTCCGGCTGGGTCGACGAAAGCATGATCACCGGAGAGCCCGCGCCCGTCGAAAAGAAGCCCGGTCGCAGCGTGACAGGCGGTACCGTCAACGGCGAATCCGCCTTGCGCGTGCGGGCACAGGCTGTGGGCGCGCAGACGGTTCTGGCCGGGATCGTGCGGCTGGTGCAGGACGCGCAGGGCGCAAAGCTGCCCATTCAGGCGCTGGCCGACCGCGTTGTGCGCTGGTTCGTGCCGGCTGTTCTGGTGGTCGCCGCCTTGACCGTGGCGGCTTGGCTGGTGTTTGGCCCCACGCCCGCCTTGACCTATGCGCTGGTCGCTGGCGTATCGGTTCTGATCATTGCCTGCCCCTGCGCCATGGGGCTGGCCACGCCGGTCAGCGTCATGGTCGGCACGGGCCGCGCGGCTGATCTAGGCGTGCTCTTTCGCCGGGGCGATGCGTTGCAGCGCCTGTCGGATGCGACCGTGATTGCCTTTGATAAGACCGGAACGCTGACCCTTGGCGCACCGGATTTGACCGCCTTTACTGTGGCTCCCGGACAGGACGAAGGCCGTGTGCTTGCGCAGATCGCAGCGGTAGAGGGCGCGTCAGAGCATCCCTTAGCCCGCGCCATCGTGAAGGCCGCAAAGGCGCGTGGGCTTACCTTGCCCGCCGCGACGCAGGTCACGGCCCTGACTGGCATGGGCGTGCGCGGCGTGGTGGACGGCGCGGTTGTGTTCGTCGGCGCGCCGCGTCTGATGGTGCAAGAGGGGATCGATATCAACGCCTTGCAAGAGGCTGCAGATCAGATCGCGGCCTCGGCGCAGACGCCCGTTTTCGCCGTGATCGACGGTGTGGCGGTCGCAGTGCTAGGCCTGTCCGATCCAGTCAAGCCGAACGCCGCCAAAACCATCGCCGCCCTAAAAGCGCGGGGCTTGCGCACGGCCTTGATCACAGGCGATGCGCAAAGCGTGGCGGATGCGGTCGGGGCCAGCCTTGGGATTGATACCGTCGTGGCAGAGGTACGGCCCGAGGGCAAAGTCGCAGCGCTGGACGATCTGCGCCGCGCAGGGGACACGCTGGTCTTTGTGGGCGATGGCATCAACGACGCGCCCGCCTTGGCCGCCGCTGACGTTGGCATCGCAGTGGGCACGGGCACGGATGTGGCGATTGAAACGGCGGACGTGGTGCTGATGTCGGGCGATCTGGATGGCGTGGGGACCGCGCTGAACTTGTCGCGCGCAACCCTGCGGAATATCCGGCAGAACCTGTTCTGGGCCTTTGCCTATAACGTCGGGCTGATCCCGGTTGCGGCAGGCGCGCTGTATCCGTTCACAGGCATGATGCTGTCGCCAATACTGGCCGCCGGCGCGATGGCGGCGTCCAGCGTGCTTGTGGTGTCCAACGCGCTGCGCTTGCGCCGCGCTGGCTAAACCTTAGCCAGCGACGGATTTACGGATCGCTGCCATGTTGGCACCGTAAACATCCGCCTTATCGACCGATCCACCCCGGAACACGGCAGAGCCCGCGACCAGCACGTCGGCCCCGGCCTGGGCAACCAACGGGGCGGTGACAGGGTCGACGCCGCCGTCGACCTGAATGTGGATCTCTCGGTCGCCAATCAGCTCTCGGACGCGGCGGATTTTGGCGGTCATGTCGATAAACTTTTGCCCGCCAAAGCCGGGGTTCACGGTCATCACCAGCACCATGTCGGCGACGTCCATCAGGTCAGCGACGGCATCCGCCGGGGTGCCGGGGTTCAGGGCGACGCCAGCTTTCATGCCCGCGGCGCGGATCGCCTGCAGGGTGCGGTGGATATGGGGTCCAGCCTCGATATGCGCGGTCAGGATATCGGCCCCGGCGTCGGCATAGGCGTCGATATAGGCATCCACCGGAGAGATCATCAGGTGCACGTCCATCACGGTTTTCACGTGCGGGCGGAAGGCTTTGACGGCGGGGGGACCAAAGGTCAGGTTTGGCACAAAGTGGCCGTCCATCACGTCGATGTGGACCCAGTCAGCACCCTGCGCCTCGATCGCGCGGATTTCGCGGCCGAAGTCGGCAAAGTCTGCGGACAGGATCGAGGGGGCAATCTTGAGGCTGCGATCAAAGGTCATGGCGGCTTTCCTGTGGTCAAAAGGGCAGGGGCAAAGGGTGCGGCGCACCATCGTCCAAACACGGCGGCTTTACAACGGGGCGCGGCACGGCGGATGGTGGGGGATCACGCAAGGGAAAATTGCTATGAAGATTACTGCCGCCGCCGATCTGATCGTAAAGCCCGCCAGTGCGGACTGGTTTACCGGGGACGTGACAATGTCGCCGCTATTCCACGACGAGGCCCCGTCGCACGCAGCTGGGGCGCGGGTGATGTTCCAGCCGGGTGCGCGCACAAATTGGCACACTCATCCGCTGGGGCAGATCCTGATCGTGACGGAGGGCGAAGGACGCGTGCAACGCGAGGGCGGTCCAGTGCAGGTCATTCGCGCCGGCGATGTGGTGCGGTTTGACCCCGGCGAGCGGCACTGGCACGGGGCTGCGCCCGGCCTTGCCATGACGCATATCGCCATCCATGAGGCCGTTGATGGCAGTGCGGTGACCTGGGCGGAGCCTGTTGCAGAGGCAGATTACCTTAGCTGACGTGGACGTTTCGCCGGAGGCAGGATGCCTCCGGCGGGAGTTTAACGCGCCAGATGAAGGCGGCATCGCGGCCTATCGGGCGGGGCAAGGCGATACAGTCAGGTGCCCCGTTTCAAGTATTTAAGAAAAAGCGAGGACAGGGCGTTAGTCGAAAACGATGACATTGCGTTTGGCCGCGCCAGATTTAGTGTCGGCGATGGCGTCGTTGATCTGGTCCAGCGTCCAAGTGCGACTGACAAGTTCGTCCAATTTCAGGCGGTCTTGTTGGTAAAGATCGACCAGCCACGGAATGTCGCGGGCGATGACGACGTCGCCCATTTTTGACCCGATCATCGCCTGGCCAGAGGCGGCGATCATCACCGGCTGGTAGCTGCTGGTGGCGCCAGAGTGAGGCATGCCGACCATGATGATCTTACCGCCCGGCGCAAGGTACTGCGCGGCGGTGTCATAGGCGGGAATGGCACCGACGGTGACGACGACGACGTCAGCGCCTTTGCCCATCGCCTTTTTCGCGGCGCGCCACGGTTTGCTGTCGGTGGCAAGGACGCCGTCGGTCGCGCCGAAATCGCGGGCGATAGCAAGTTTGTCGTCCGTCATATCGACGGCAATGATACGGCGGGCCCCGGCAATGCGGGCCCCTTGGATCGCGTTCAACCCGACGCCGCCTGCGCCGATGACCACGACGTCTTGACCGGCACGCAGGCCTGCGGCGTTAACCACAGCACCGACGCCAGTGATGACACCGCAGGCCAGCAGGGATGCGGCGACAAGGTCCATATCAGCGGGTAGTTTTACGATCTGGCTTTGGTCCACGACGACTTTTTCGGCAAATGCGCCGCTGTTCATAGCTTGCTCTACCGGCGCGCCATCAAGGGTGGTCAGCGGGCCATCGTGGGCGGCTGGCGCGCTGCACAGCACGGGCATGCCGCCGCCGCAGGTGGCGCAGGTGCCGCAAGCGCGGATTAAGGTGACGACGACGGGATCGCCTATGGCCAGGCCGCGGGTGCCTTCGCCGATGGCGGTGACGTGGCCGGCGGCCTCGTGGCCATAAACGGCGGGCAGCTTTCCGCCCCAAGCCCCTTCGGCAAAGTGGATGTCGGAATGGCAGATTGCGCAGGCTTTCAGGGTGACTTCGACCTCTCCCATCAGGGGGGCGCGCAGGTTCAAGGTTTCGATCTGCAGAGGATCGCCATGGGCATGACTGACGGCGGCTTTGATCTGGGGCATGGGGGCCTCTTGCTGGGGTTGGCCGTCAGTCTGGGCCGGGGGGCCTTAGGCTGCAAGGGCGAATGCGGCTGCGCTAGAAAGCGGTGCGCGCACGCATGAAAACGGCGACTGCAAGGACGACCAGGCCAGCCGCCAGCAGGAACGGCGCGCCGGGCAGGTAGATGGGCGCGGATGCCGCCGTGAAGAGCCAGAAGGTCTGCGTCATCAGCAGGGGGCCGATGATCGTGGCGATCGCGTTTACGCCGGTCAGCACGCCTTGCAATTCGCCTTGCTGGTTGTCGGCGGCACGGCGCGACATGATGCCTTGCAGCGCAGGCCCCGCGACAGAGCCGAGGGCGGTGAGCGGGGTGAGCGCGAGCGCGAGCCAGCCGCTGGTGACAAAGCCGAGGAAGATGAAAACGCCCACGTCGACGGCCAGGCCTGCGATGACGGTGTTGCGTTCACCCAGCACGCGCAGGATTGGCTTCATCAGCAAGCCTTGGACGATGGCGATGCCGATGCCGAAAAACCCAAGCGACAGGCCAATCATACCCGGCCCCCAGCCAAAGCGGGCTTGGCCGTAGTAGGCCCAGATGGCCGGGTAGACGAAGAACGCCATGGTATAGATGAAACTGACGGTCAGAAGTGGCGCAAGGCCGGGCAGGGCCGCGATGTGGCGCAGCGCGCCAAGCGGATTTGCGCGGGCAAGGGTAAAGGGGCGGCGGATGCGGTCGGTCACGGTTTCGGGCAAGATTAACCAGCCAAAACCGAGGTTGAGCGCCGCCAGCAGAGCCGCCGCATAGAACGGCGCGCGTACGCCCCAGACTGCGAGTGCGCCGCCCAGCATCGGGCCGATCACAAAGCCGACGCCAAAGGCCGCGCCGATCAGGCCAAAGTTGGCAGCCTTTTCATGCGGTTTCGAAATGTCGGCCATATAGGCGCTGGCGGTCGACTGCGTCGCTGCCGTGATGCCGCCGATGATGCGGCCCAAGATCAGCAGCCAAATCGTATGCGCGAGGGCCATCAGCAGATAGTCCAGCGCCATGACGCCAAGCGCCAGCAGCAGCACGGGGCGGCGCCCATATGCGTCGGACAGCGCGCCGATCATCGGGCCGAACAGGAACTGCATCGCGGCAAAGATCGTTGCCAGCAATCCGCCCCAAAGCGCGGCGCTGGCAAGGCCGGGGCCTTCGACGCTTTGGATCAGGTCGGGCATAACCGGCAGGATCAGCCCGATCCCCATCGCATCGATGACAACCGTGATTAGAATAAAAAGGACCGGCAGCGGCATAGCGTTAGGTGGCGTGCGGCACGGTGCCGGTGCGGGTCAGAAAGTCCGTTAGGATCTGCGCGTATTCTTCTGGCTTTTCGCCGCAGGGCAGGTGGCCCGCGCGGCGGATCAGGGCAAAGCCGCTGCCGGGGATCAGGTCGGTCGTTTCCCTGACCAAATCAGGGGGCGTGGCCTTATCCTCGCTGCCCGCAATGCCCAGCGTCGGCAAGCGCAGGCCGCTGGTCGGGGTAAAGAAATCGGTGCCGGAAATGGCGGCACAGACGCCCAGATACCCCTCTAGCGGAGTGTCGATCAGCATCTTTTGCCATGGCTGCACTGCGGGGGTGGCGCAGAAGTCGGGTCCGAACCAGCGCTGCATGATGCCGCCCGCCATCGCCTCTAGCCCTTGTGCGCGGACTGTGGCGATCCGGTCCGCCCAGATGGCGGGGGTGCCGATTTTGGCGGCCGTGTTCGACAGCACCATGGCGCGCACGATGTCCATGCGTTTAACCGCCAGTCCCTGTGCGATCATGCCGCCGACGGACAGGCCGACAAAGACGCAATCACGCACGTCCAGCGCGTCGCACACGGCCTCTGCGTCACCGATCAGCTGGCCCATGGTATAGGGGCCGTCCGGCACGCTGCTTTGGCCATGGCCGCGCTTGTCCCAGCGAATATAGCGGATGCCCTTTGGCAGCAGGTCCATCACCGGGTCCCACAGGTGCAGGGTGGTGCCAAGCGAATTGGCAAAGACCACGGTGGGCGCGGCAGGATCGTCCACGCCATCAATGCGGGTGTGAAGGGCGATATCGCCGCGGGTGACGGTGGTTTCTCTCATGCGAAAGCCTTTGTGTGGAAGTGGGGCCGACAGACCCGGTATTGATTGATGCGTCAGGCGGTCAGGTGTCCGTGGCGATCGCGCGTGTAAAGGTGTTCGGGTCGACGTTGCCGCCCGTGGCGATGGCGATGACCGCGTCGCCCTGCAAGCTGTCCCCGTGGAACAGGGCTGCTGCCAGTGCAGCCGCGCCGCCCGGTTCAATCACGATCCGCAGGCGGGCAAAGGCCAGCGCCATCGCGCGCAGGCAGTCGTCGTCGCTGACCACAAGGCCGGGACCACACAGGCGCTGCATGATCGGAAAGGTCAGATCGCCCGGCTGCGGCGTGACAATCGCGTCGCAGATCGACCCTTCGGCAGCGGCATTGCGCTGGATCTGCCCCGTGGCCAGACTGCGGGCGGTGTCGTCAAAACCCTCCGGCTCGCAGGGGCGCGCGCGCAGGCCGGGGGCAGATGCTTCCAGTGCGAGGGCCACGCCAGCGGTCAACCCGCCGCCGCCGCAACAGATCAGAACGTCGGCGTTTGTGATGCCCCTCGCGGCGGCTTGAGCGGCGATTTCTAGGCCCGTGGTACCTTGGCCCGCCATGACCTGCGCATCGTCAAAGGGCTTGATCAGCGTCAGGCCGCGTTCGGTGGAGAGGCGCAAACCAATGGCATCGCGGTCTTCGGTGGCGCGGTCATACAGCACGACTTCGGCGCCCAAGGCGCAGGTGTTTGCGATTTTGATCGCTGGCGCATTCGCGGGCATGATGATGACGCAGGGGCTGCCATGGGCGGCCGCAGCGCGGGCGACGCCCTGCGCATGGTTGCCGGACGAATAGGCAATGACACCCGCTTTGCGCTGGGCCTCGGTCAGGGCCGATACTGCCGACCATCCGCCCCGCGCCTTAAAGCTACCTGTGTGCTGCAGGCATTCTGCTTTGACAAAAACGCGGCGGCCCGCGATCTCGTCCAGAAAGGGCGAGGAGAGCAGCGGCGTGCGCCGGACGTGGCCATCAAGGCGCGCTGCGGCGGCGGTGATCATATCGATATTCATGCCATGGACCTTATCCAAGATTGCAACGCTGTTAGGGCAGGGCCCTCGTCCAAGAACGGCACATGACCGCGATCCGGCACTTCGGCAAAGATGCCGTCCGGGCGCCGGCGCTGCATTTCGGCCCATGTCGCGGGCGTCAGCAGATCGCTGTTCGCGCCGCGTATGGCGGCCAAGGGCAGGTTAGCTGTCGCATCAAACAGTGGCCACAGGTCCGGCATCGCGGTTTTACCATCGCCTAGCGATTGCGCCAGCGCCGGGTCATAGCGGATCACAAGGCCGCCGTCTGTTTGCTCATAATGCTGCTCAACCTCGGCCAGCCAGCGATCCATGGGCACGCCGCGAAACGTCGTCCAGACGCGGTCCCGAAAGGCGGCGGCGTCGGCATAGGTTTTCTGCACCGGGTTCTTGCCGACATATCCGGCAATGACGGCCAGCCCTGCTGGATCAATCTCTGGCCCGATGTCGTTCAGGGCCACACCCAGCAATCGGTCGTGCGCGGTGGCGGCCAGTATCATCGCAATCAGCCCGCCGCGCGACGTGCCAAGCACGGCCGCCTTTGCCAGGCCCAGATGATCCATCAGCGCGAGGGCGTCTTTCGCCTCGACCGGGACGGTGTAGGTGGCTGGATCGGCCCAATCCGATTGGCCGCGCCCGCGATAGTCCAGCCGGATCAGCCGGGCGTCCAGATGCGGCGCGACGTGGTCAAAATCCGTGCCGTTGCGCGTCAGCCCTGCCAGCGCCAGTACGGGCAGGCCGCTGCCGCTGTCGGTGTAATGCAGACGGGTGCCGTCTGGTGCGATGAAATCTGGCATTAGACATACTCCGGCAAGGTGGACAGGTCCGGCAGCACATGCTGTGGCTGGGCATAAAGCCGGTCAATCGGCGCGCCAAGGCGGTTGACCCAAGCCGTGTGAAAGCCATAGCCAGCCCCCGCCGCTGCGTCCCAGCCGTTCGAGGATACGAACATCACCTGATCGCGGCGGCAGCCAAAGCGGTTGCCGACCATGTCGTAGACGGACACATGCGGCTTAAAGACGCCCACATCCTCGACCGACAGCGCGTCATCAAGCAGGTCATTCAAGCCCGCCAGCGTGATCGCCGCGCGCAGCATATCAGGCGGCCCGTTCGACAGAATCGCCGTTGTCAGACCGCGATCTTTCAAGGTGCGCAGCATGGCGGGGACCTCTGGATAGGCCTCAAGTTCCCAATAAAGTGCAAGCAGACGCTTGCGCAGGGCAGGATCGTCTAGGCCCGCCGCCTCCATCGCCCAATCCAGACCGTCTTGGGTCAGCTGCCAGAAATCGCAGTGCCGATCGGCGACGGCGCGCAGCCAGCTATATTCCAGCTGCTTTTGCCGCCAGTCGCGGGCCAGCTGTTCCCAAACGGCGGCAAGTCGCTCTTGCCCCGGCTCTTGTGCGGCCCTGCGGGCGGCGGCGTTGACGTCAAACAATGTGCCATAGGCGTCGAAAATACATGTGGTGATTGTCATGGGAAGGCTCCTGTCGCTTGGCGAAGACTTGCACGACGCGGCGGCAGGGGCAAAGCGGTTTGCATCCCATAGCGCGATTCGTTAGCGTCCCCGGGATTTTGAACTGAAAGGACGCAAAATGACGACTGCAAAACAGGGCGACACCGTCCGCATCCACTATACCGGCACGCTGAACGACGGCACGGTTTTCGACAGCTCTACGGGTCGCGACCCGCTGGAATTCGAAGTTGGATCCGGCATGATCATCCCCGGTCTGGACGTGGCAATCCCCGGCATGACCGTTGGCGATACAAAGACTGTGAACATCGCGGCTGATCAGGCATACGGCCCGGTCAATGACCAAGCACGTCAGGCCGTGCCGCGCGCTGACATCCCCGCGGATATCCCGCTGGAAGTTGGCGTACAGCTGCAGATGCAGACCCCCGACGGCCAAGTTGTGCCCGTCACGGTCGCCGACGTGAACGAGACCGAAGTCACGCTGGACGCAAACCACCCGCTGGCTGGCAAAGACCTGAACTTCGACATCGAGATCGTCGAAATCAAGGCAGCCTAATCAGGCAATACGAACAAGGCCGCGGGGATCATCCCCGCGGCTGACCGGCGCACCCCAAGGTCACGCCTCTTACTTTACCCAAAAATTATGCACCTGACGTCGCGCACCCCCGAAGGTCTGCGCCGCTGAAGGACATCCATTCTTCTTCTGGTCAAAAATACCTCAGGGGGAGTCCCGCAGGGACGGGGGGCTGGCCCCCCGCCTTTTGCGATTTTTCGCCGAAAATCGACCCGCTTTACAGGTGATCCGGCTGCGGCATGCCCAGAACGTGGAACCCGCCATCGACGCGGATAATCTCGCCGTTGGTGTAAGCGCCAACATCGGACGCCAGATACACTGCCGTACCGCCCACCGCTTCCAATGTCGCATTGGACCGGGCCGGGGTGTTCTGTTCCGTGTGCTTGAACGTGCGCCGCGCGCCGGCGATCGCCGATCCGGCCAGCGTTTTCATCGGGCCGGGGCTGATCGCGTTCACGCGAATGCCTTGCGGGCCCAGATCGTTCGCCAAATAGCGCACTGCAGATTCCAGCGCGGCCTTGGCGACGCCCATGACGTTATAGAACGGGGTCACGCGGTTGCTGCCTTGATAGGTCAGCGTCAGGATCGTGCCGCCGTCCGGCATCATCTCTGACGCGCGTTTGGCGACGTCGATTAGCGAATAGCACGAAATGGTCAGCGAGTTTTGGAAGTTCGCCCGCGTCGTGTTGATGAAACGGCCTGCCAGTTCGTTTTTGTCGGAATAGGCGATCGCATGCACGACAAAATCGATGCTGCCCCACTTGTCCTTCAAGGTCTGAAAGGCGGCGTCCATGCTCGCATCATCATTCACGTCGACGTCGATCATGATGTCCGATCCGACGCTTTCCGCCAGCGGGGCCAGACGCTTGCCAAAGGCTTCGCCCTGATAGGTAAACGCCAGTTCCGCGCCCGCCTCGGCCATGGCCTTGGCGATGCCCCAAGCGATCGACCGCTCGTTGGCCACGCCCATAATCAGGCCGCGTTTGCCCTTTAGCTCGATCATACTCACTACCCTTTGAAGCGCGACAGCAACATAGATCCGTTGGTGCCGCCAAACCCAAACGAATTCGTCATAATCGTATCCAAACCTGCGTTATCGACGCGGGTCGTGGCAATCTCGGACGCATCTAGCGCTGGGTCCAGCGTTTCCACATTGATTGACGGTGCGATGAAATCGTCCTGCAGCATCAGTAGGCAATAGATCGCCTCTTGTGCGCCAGTTGCGCCTTGGCTGTGGCCCGTCATCGACTTGGTCGAGGAGATGGGCGGCGTGCTGCCTTGGCCAAAGACGCGGCGCACGGCCTCAACTTCGCCCACATCGCCGACGGGGGTGCTGGTGCCATGGGCGTTGATATAGCTGATCTTGCGGCCCTCGGGCAGCGTTTTCAGCGCCATCCGCATGGCCCGCTCGCCGCCTTCGCCAGACGGCGCGACCATGTCGGCCCCGTCAGAAGTGGCAGAGAAGCCGGTGACTTCGGCATAGATCTTGGCACCGCGTGCCTGGGCGCCTTCCAGCGTTTCCAGCACAACCATGCCGCCGCCGCCTGCAATTACGAAACCATCGCGGCCTGCGTCAAACGCCCGAGAGGCCTTGGTGGGGGTGTCGTTATATTTGCTGCTCATCGCGCCCATGGCGTCGAACAGGCAGGACAGAGTCCAGTCCAGTTCCTCGCCGCCGCCGGCGAACATGATTTCCTGCGTGCCAAGGGCGACCTGCTGCGCGGCCATGCCGATGCAATGCAGGGATGTCGAGCAGGCAGAGGTGATGGAAAAGTTCATGCCCTTGATCTTGAAGGCCGTCGCAAGGTTTGCGCTGACCGTCGAAGACATCGTCTTGGGCACAGCGAACGGCCCGATCCGTTTAGTCGCGCCAGTGGCCAGCACGGATTGGTGCGCGGCAAACATGGCAGAGGTGGACGGCCCGCCCGAACCGGCGATCACGCCGGTCATCGGATTGACGATCTGTTCCTCTGTCAGGCCCGCATCCGCAATCGCTTGCGTCATGGAAATATGGGCATAGGCCGCACCCGGACCCATAAACCGCAGGGTCCGCTTGTCGACGTGGTCCGCCACGTTGATCTTAAGCGTGCCAGCGATCTGGCTGCGGAATCCGCGTTCTGCCATCTCGGGCGAGGCTTCGATACCGCTGGTCCCTGCTTTCAGGGCAGCGGTGACTTCTTGTGCATTATTACCGATGGGGGACACGATTCCCAAACCGGTGATGACGACGCGACGCATGGGCGCACTCCTTCATAGTTGGGGTATGTTTAGGCCACACTGGCCTGCTGCCGCAACCATATAGAGGTGCGGCGGCGCGCTACGGGGCAAATTGTAGGGTTTTTAGTAGCAAAGGGATCGACTTGCTCGCGCAAGCCGATCCGCAAGAAAGGGGGTGCCAAAGGCTGTCGCGATCAGCTTTCGCTGAGGGCGACCTTCATGTCCTTGACGATATAAATGACTTCGCCGTCAGCTTCGACGATGCCGTCAGCGACGCCCATCGTCAGGCGGCGGGTCTGGATCGCTTTGGTGAAATCGATCTTGTAGGTCAGGCGTTTGCGGTCAGGGCGGACCATGCCGGTCAGCTTCACTTCGCCAACACCAAGGGCGTAGCCGCGACCCTGCCAGCCGCGCCAGCCCAGATTGAAGCCTGTCAGCTGCCACAAGCCGTCAAGGCCAAGGCATCCGGGCATAATGGGGTTGCCGGGGAAGTGGCAGTCAAAGAACCAAAGGTCCGGCGTGATATCGAATTCAGCGACCACGTGGCCCTTGCCGTGCGCGCCACCATCGCCAGAGATGTCGGTGATCCGGTCCATCATCAGCATGGGCGGCGCAGGCAGTTGGGCATTGCCGGGGCCGAAAAGTTCGCCGCGTGCGCAGGCCAAAAGGGCGTCTTTGTCGAAGTGGGTGGGATACTCGGCCATGGCGATCCTTCGTGTCCGGTCTGGGCGCATCTTGCGCCGGCTGCAGGTTAGTATTTTGCGCGCCACGTCTAGCATTACGGCCTTTGCAAGGGCAAGCCTTGCGCAGATGCGGGAAAGACGTTGATCCGCAGGGCCTTGATCCCATATGAATGGGACATGAGTGAATTTGCCAACCTTTCGCCCGGCACGACCGACACCGCAAGCCAATGGCTGGCGGGCGTTGGATTGCGTCCGACCCGCCAACGTGTGACGCTGGCCGCCTTGCTGATGGGGGACGGGATGGACCGTCACGCCACCGCCGAGGGGTTGTTTGCGGCCGCCGCGATTTGTGACGAGCGGGTATCGCTTGCCACCGTGTACAACACGTTGCGTGCGTTCTGTGCGGCGGGGTTGCTGCGTGAAATCACTGTCGACGGTGCCAAAAGCTATTTCGACACCGATATGTGCGATCATCCGCATTTTTATTGGGAAGACACCGCCGAGCTGACCGATGCACCGCGCGAGGCGCTGGATATCCGCAGCCTGCCGCAAGCCCCGAACGGCGCCCAGATCGTGGCCGTCGATGTAGTCATCCGGCTGCGGCGCAGCTGAGATATTCGTCAAAGCGTTAACGGCGCGTTAACCTTTTGCGAGGCACGTTGGGACATGGTAAATTCAGGACGCCGGGTCCTACCTGGAGTCGGCACATATTTCTTTACTGTCCGCTTGGCTGATCCAGAATCGGATTTGTTGACGCGGCATATTGAACTGCTGCGGCTGTCGACTCGCATGTGCCAAATCCGGCATCCTTTTGATATTGGGGATGCGGTCGCGTTGCCGGACCGGCTGCATGTGATTTGGACCCTGCCGCCGGGGGATGACAATTATGCCGTCCGCTGGCAGTCCATCCGGTCCACCTTTGCGCGCCACGTGCCAGAGCAAGAGGTCCATGAGCGAAAGATGGCGATCTGGCAGCGGCGGGTCTGGGACCGGCCCATCTTGACGCAGGCTGATTTGGCGGAGTGCCGCGCCTTGATCAACGAGGCACCGGTGCGTGCGGGGTTGGTGCGTCATGCCGCCGATTGGCCCTATTCCACAGCAAGCCAAGCCTACCTGCGCGGAAATTCCGGCGGGTCACCGCTGTTGCATGTGATCGAGGGTGGTCGGTAGATCGCGCAGTCCAAGGGTCGCAGCCGTAAAGCTACGGCGTTAGAACCACTGACCCGGCTCCATCAGGCCTAAGTCCAGCAACTGCTGGGAGTGCCACTCAAACGGCGCAGAGTTGTGCCAGTGGAATGTCTTGATATGCGCAGAGGATCCGGGGTTGCGGCGCAGTGCCTTGGCCGTGCGAAAAGAGCATAGGGTCGCGGTAAGGCTGTTGTGCCACGGGCAGGCAAAGGTATTGAATTCCGGGTCGTTAAATGTGTGATCGTCCCGCAGTCGCAGACCGGGCTGCGCCCGGAACAAAGATATGCGGTCGATGCGGCGGCGGGGGACGGGGATATGTTCTTCGAACCGCCAGCGCAGGCCGCCAAAGAAGTCCAGTTGCCGGTCCAGAAAGGCGTCGTCCTTATCCTTGCGGGCCAGCGCGTAGTAGCCGGATTTGTCCAGATGGGCGTCCTGCAGGCTAACAGCGGTCGGGTGGGCGTCCAGATCGCGGGCATAAAGGTCGACGACATAGGTCAGAAGGCTAAAGCGCCGTTCCTCTACGGAAAAGGCCAGCATTTCGCCGACAGCGCGCGTTTCGCAGAAGGGAAAAAATAGGTATTCTGTGTTGTAGCCGTAGTAAATCCACTGCCCCGGTGCCGCATCGATCACGCCATTTACGGCGTCGGTCAGGGTGTTTTCCGTGGCGGCATCGTGGTGCACCCGCGTGATTTGCGCATCAAGGTCAGCGGCGACGTCGATATCCGCTTTGCCAATCGCGACGACCTGCCGAAACCCAGATTTAAGGTAGTGACGCAGGGTGCTGTCGACCTCGACGCTGTCCTCTAGCAAGATAATCGCGATCGGCCCTTTGGCCAGCGCCGCGCGGCCGTTTTGCAAAAAGTCGGTCAGGCTGGAAAATGTCATGGATGCGCCGGGTCAGAAGGTCGCGCGCAACTTCGGCGGAATCGCCCTGCATTGCAAGCCCGCCGCCCAAGCGTTAGGGAAGGAGCCGTCCCTTTTTGTCAGGTCCCGCCCATGTCCGCGCCACGCAAGCTTTTCGTCAAGACCTATGGTTGCCAGATGAACGTCTACGACTCAGAGCGTATGACGGAAGCATTGGGCGGCGAGGGGTATGTCACGACGGACCGCGCTGAAGATGCGGATATGATCCTGCTGAACACCTGCCATATCCGTGAAAAGGCAGCGGAAAAGGTTTATTCCGAACTTGGCCGGATGCGTGCGTTAAAGGACGCGAACCCTGATCTGAAGATCGGTGTCGCAGGCTGCGTCGCGCAGGCCGAGGGCGAAGAGATCATGCGCCGCGCGCCGATGGTTGATCTGGTGGTTGGCCCGCAAAGCTATCACCGTCTGCCCGCGATGGACCGCGCCGTGCGCGGCGGGGCCAAGGCGCTGGACACTGATTTCCCTGATGACGACAAATTCGACACGCTTAAGGCGCGCACCAAGATGAAGCGCGCGCCAGCTGCGTTTCTGACCGTGCAAGAAGGCTGCGACAAGTTCTGCGCCTTCTGCGTTGTCCCTTATACCCGCGGGTCAGAGGTCAGCCGCCCGGCCGACCGCGTCATGCGCGAGGCGCGAGAGTTGGTCGACGCTGGCGTGGCAGAGATCACCTTGCTGGGGCAGAATGTGAACGCCTATCACGGTCATGACGCAGGCCTTGCCGGTCTGATCTGGGATTTGTCCGCCATTGATGGGCTAAAGCGGATCCGTTTCACCACAAGCCATCCCAACGACATGGATGATGCCCTGATCGAGGCGCATGGCACCTGCGACAAGCTGATGCCCTACTTGCATTTGCCCGTGCAGTCCGGCTCTGACCGCATCCTGAAGGCGATGAACCGCAAGCATACGGCGGAAAGTTATCTGAAACTGGTCGACCGCATCCGCGCAGCACGGCCTGATATCATGCTGTCCTCTGACTTTATCGTCGGCTTCCCCGGCGAGACGGAAGAGGATTTCGAGGCGACGCTAGAGCTGATCCGCAAGGTCGAATTCGGGCAGGCGTATTCGTTCAAATACTCCACCCGTCCCGGCACCCCGGCGGCCGAAAAGCCGCAGATGCCGGAGGACGTCATGGCAGAGCGTCTATCCCGCCTGCAGGCCTTGTTGACGCAGCAGCAGCGCAAGATTCAGGACGACATGGTGGGCCGCACCGTGGGTGTGCTGTTTGAAAAGCCGGGCCGGATTGACGGGCAGATGATTGGAAAATCTGATTACCTGCATGCGGTTTACGCGGACGCGCCCGCCGATGTGCTGGGGCAGGTGCGGCAGGTTAGAATCACCGTCGCGGGCACGAATTCTTTGGGCGGAGAGCTTGTGCGCTGAAAAGTGCCAATGCCCGAGAGCGTTAACGTTTTGTTAAGGAATGTCAGTTGTGGCAACCCACTGTTGCCGCATGCGACACAATATGTTGTGAATTCCGCTTTCAATGTCCGCTGATCTTGCTAAAACTGCGTCCATTGTGTGTTAAAGAAACTTATCCATACCCATGATGGTATGCGCTGTTTCAATAAAGAGGTATTCGCCGTGGCAACCACCCCGACCCAATTTGCAAAGGCCGCGCTTGCGGGCGTTCTGGCGCTGACAGTTGTCGCCGGGGGCGCATCTGCCCAGCAGGTCAACCGTTCCGAAAAGTACGTCCCCACCATTTGGATCGATCCCGATGGCTGCGAGCATTGGGCGATGGACGATGGTTCCGAAGGCTTCATGTCGCCGCACCGCCGCCGTGACGGTAGCGCCGTGTGCCACCGCTCTGAAATTTGCGGCGTGGTCCCGACAGATCAGCTGTTCGCAACGGACAAATACGCGATCAGCGCGGCTGGCCGTGCGACCTTGCAGAACTTTTTCCAGACGGCGAACGCCTTTGGTTTCATGATCTACGGTCACACCGATAGCCGTGCATCTGACGAATACAACATGCGTCTGTCTGCCAACCGCGCTAACGCTGTCGCCGGCGTTGCGCAGTCCGTTGGTGGCCGCGTTGTGGACGTCCGGGGCCTTGGCGAACGCCAGCCACGCGCCGACAACAACTCCGCTGCCGGGATGCAAGAAAACCGCCGCGTCGAAATCTACTGCATCCGCTGAAAGGAAGCCCTGATATGAAAATCATGAAACTCATCGGGCTTTTGGCCATTGGCGGCGCGCTTGCAGCTTGCGAAGGCGGCGAAGGTATTCGCCAAATCGGTCCTGATAAATCCATCGACGGCGGCGTGAACGCGCACCACCTGTCCACGCTTGTTGCTGGCGTCTGGGTTGACCCAGAAGGCTGCGATCACTGGATCATCGATGACGGCGTCGAAGGCTACCTGTCAGAGCGTCTGACGCCCGATGGCCTTCCGGTTTGTTCCGGCGTTGCCCCGCCGAACACCGCCGTTGGCCCATTCAAGGCCGGATCTCCGATCCCGGACTTCTTGTAATTTGCTTGCATCATAAGCATTTCAAAGGCCGCAGCACACGCTGCGGCCTTTTTTCGTTTCCGGTGCGACCAATGACTTGCGGCCGGCGTTCAGCCTTGCAACGATAATCATAGACACTCTGTATCAGGAGATACGATTGCCCTCTGGCGTTCTGACCCCCACCGCTGCCGACGTTTCGGAATCCGTTCTGGAATTTCCCGACAACTTTTTGCTGATCGACTTGTGCGGCCAGTTCGATCGCAATCTGACTGCGATCGAAAGCGCGCTTGGCGTGCAAATCCTGCGCCGGGGCAACCGGCTAGAGGTGGTCGGCGCCGAAGCCCCGCGCCATGATGCGCTAGATATCCTTAAATCGCTGTACGAGCGGTTGGAATCCGGCAAAACGCTGGAGCCGGGCGATATCGACCGCGAATTGCGGATGCACCCTGACATGTCCATCACCAACGGCGACCAGCCAGAGCTGTTCAAAGGCGAACTGGCCGACCGGGTGGAAATCAAGACCCGCAAAAAGCTGGTCGAGCCGCGGACCGAGGCACAAAAAGCCTATGTCCGGTCGCTGTTCGAAAACGAGCTGTGTTTTGGCATTGGGCCTGCGGGTACGGGCAAGACCTATTTGGCCGTGGCCGTCGCAGTGAACCATTTCATCAGCGGCAATGTTGACCGGATCATCCTGTCGCGCCCCGCGGTCGAGGCGGGGGAAAAGCTGGGCTATTTGCCGGGCGACATGAAGGACAAGATCGATCCTTACATGCAGCCGCTGTATGACGCGCTGAACGATTTCTTTCCATCCAAGCAGGTCGCCAAACTGATCGAGGAAAAGCGGATCGAGATCGCGCCGCTCGCCTTTATGCGCGGCCGCACGCTGGCCAATGCCGCCGTGGTGCTGGACGAGGCGCAGAACGCCACGACCATGCAGATGAAGATGTTCCTGACCCGTCTGGGCGAAGGGTCGCGCATGGCGATCACGGGCGACCGCACGCAGATCGACCTGCCGCGCGGTGTGAATTCCGGTCTGTGGGAAGCAGAGCGTTTGCTGCAGAATATCCCCAAGATCAGCTTTAACTACTTCACCTCTAAGGACGTGGTGCGGCACCCGCTGGTTGCGCGGATCATCGAAGCCTACGAGGCGGACGCGGAAAAGACCGGATGAGCCATGACCTTGTGGCTGGCGTACGGCAGGCGATCTTTCACCTGCGCGGCCAGCCCGTCATTCTGGACGCTGATGTCGCGGCGATCTTTGATCGCACGACAGGGGCGGTGAACCAAAGCCGCCAGCGCAATGCGGGGCGGTTTTTGGACGATTATGCCTTTCAACTGACCGCCGATGAATGGGCCAACTTGAAATCACAAAATGTGATTTCAAGTGCGCATGGCGGGCGGCGCGGGCGGCCTTGGGCCTATTCTGAACAGGGCTTTATCATGTTGGTCACGGGGTTTCGCGGCGCGGCGGCAGACCGGGTAGCACGCACGGTCGCGGAAACCTTTGTCGCGTACCGCCGGGGCGAATTGCCCGCAGGCCGCGTCTTTGACGGGGCCGATGCGCCCGAACTGCGTCAGTCCTTGCGTACGCAGCTGGGGCAAATGCTGGGCGCGATTGCCGCGATGCCCTTGCCGGGCGGGTCGACCGTGATGACGGAACTGGATCAAGCTACGCAATCGGCGCTGGGCCGGGTGCGCGCTTGGCTGGATCAGCCGGGCAAGGAAAACAACAAGCTTGACGGCGAGATCGCAAAACTGGCCGCTGATACGCAAAAGGCCTATGCCGAAATTAGGCGCACGGATGCGGAAACGGCCAACCTTTGGGCGGATACGGTGCTGAAACGCCTCGACGCGGTGCGGCAGCTTCGCGCGATGGTGCAGCAGATAGAGCGTGACGATCTGAGCGGAATGCTGGATGACAGCTTTGGGCCGGCACGGGCGCCGGTCAGCTTGCCGTCACGGGACACGATACATGACGATTGATTGCCTGAATGAAGACCCGCGTTGGGATGCGCTGGATTTGGAAGCGCTTGCGCTGGCCGCATCGGACGCGGCCTTGGCCGAACTTGGCCTTGATCCGCAGGCGTGGGAGATCAGCCTGATGGGCTGCGACGATGATCGCATCGCCGCGCTGAACGCTGATTTTCGCGGCAAACCGACCCCGACAAATGTGCTGTCATGGCCATCGGATGAACGCGGCGTGGATCTGGCGGGCGAAATGCCGGCCGCCCCAGATCCCACTGACCCCGAACTGGGCGACATTGCGATTGCCTATCAGACCTGCGAAGCCGAAGCGCAGGCCGCGGGCAAGCCGATGACAGAGCATGTGACGCATCTGATCGTGCATGCAACGCTGCATTTGCTGGGTTTCGATCACGAACGCGACGAAGACGCCACCCTGATGGAGGGGTTGGAGTCGCAGATACTTGGCAAGATGGGTCTAGATGATCCATACCGTGAATAGCGCCGCAAGGCACCAGATAGGCAGGGAGACGATGGGCGATACCGACGACGGGTCTTTGGAGGCAGCGCAAAGCGCGCAGCCTGAGCAGGCAGACGAACAACAAAGCGACGAACAGCGCGGCAATTTCTTTAGCAGGCTGTTTGACGCCCTTTCGCCAAACGGCGACGGCGAGGACGAGGAAAGCGAAGGTGCAAGGTCCACTGCGCCGACCTTGACCGTGCCGGGTATGCTAAATCTGCGCCGGATGCGGGTCGAAGATGTCTCGATCCCAAAGGCCGATATCATCGCCACATCTGTCACCACGACCAAGGAAGACCTTGTCGCGACCTTCCGCGAAAGCGGCCTGACGCGGCTGCCTGTCTATGACGGAACGCTGGATACGCCGCTGGGGTTTGTGAACCTCAAGGATTTTGCGCTGAAATACGGGTTTAACGGCGATGCCATCGCCTTTGATCTGCGCGCTTTGCTGCGGCCTTTGTTGTTTGTGCCGCCGTCCATGCCACTGGGCATTTTGCTGACCAAAATGCAGGCCGACCGCACCCATATGGCGCTTGTGATCGACGAATACGGCGGCACTGACGGCTTGGTCACGATCGAGGACTTGTTGGAACAGGTCGTCGGCGCGATCGAGGACGAGCATGACGTGGATGAGGTGAAAAGCTTCAGCCTAGAAAGCCCCGGCGTCTATATCGCGCAGGCCAAGACCGCGCTGGAGGATTTCGAGGCCGAAATCGGGATGAACCTGACCGATCACGATGACATCGACGAAGAGGAAATCGACAGCCTTGGCGGCCTTGTCATGATGCTTTCCGGCCATGTGCCGGTACGCGGCGAAGTGATCCGCCACCCTGACGGGCCAGAGTTCGAAGTGCTGGACGCCGATCCGCGCCGGATAAAGCGGCTGCGCGTGCGCATGCCGCAGGCCTGATGCGAGGCTGATGTGACGATCATGACAGACCGGCTGTGGCTGCTTGGCCGCTGGCCGCGTGTTGCGGCTTTGCTTGCGCTTGGGCTGGTTATCGCCCTTGGCATGGCGCCGCTGGACTGGTGGTTTGTTGCCGTGCCGGGCTGGGCGTTGGTGCTGGCGGTGCTGACCTCTGCCCCGACGATACGGGCGGCGGGGCGCGGGGCGCTGCTCATAGGGCTTGGCTATTTCGGCCTGACCCTGCGCTGGCTGGTGGATCCTTTCTTGGTCGACGCGGGCACGTGGGGCTGGGCCGCGCCGTTGGCTGTCACGCTGATGGCACTGGGGGCGGCGCTGTTCTGGGTTGCGGGGACATGCCTTGCACGCATGATCGCGCCGGGACGACTGTCCGCGCTGGTGTTGTCGCTGACGCTGGTCGAGGCGGTGCGCAGCTATCTGTTCACGGGCTTCCCTTGGGCGCTGATCGGTCATGTGCTGATCCCGACGCCTTGGGCACAGCTTGCATCCTATGGCGGCCCGCATCTGCTGACGCTGCTGACGCTTGGCGTGGCAGCGGGGCTTGTCTGGGTGGCACGCAAGCAGTGGCTTGGCGCTGTGCCCTTCGTCATCGCACTGGCTGCGGTGCCGCTGTTGCTGCCGCCTGCCACGGTGATCGATCCGGATGCCCCCAGCATCCGCATCGTGCAACCCAATGCCCCGCAAGAGGAAAAGTGGGACCCCGAACGCAACCTGACCTTTTTGCGCCGCATGATCAGCTATACCCAAGCGGGCCCGCGCCCTGATCTGATCGTCTGGCCCGAAACCGCCGTGCCTGTCTTGATGGATTATGCCCAGCCAGAGCTTGAGGCGATATCAGAGGCCGCCATGGGCGTGCCGCTGGTCACCGGCATCAATCGCAGTCAAGGCGGGCTTTATTATAACGCGCTGATCGTGCTGGGCCGGATGGGGCAGGTGGTGCAGACCTATGACAAGGCGCATCTGGTGCCTTTTGGCGAATACGTTCCCTTTGGTGAGACGCTGAAACGGTTTGGCATTCACGGGCTTGCCACGTCAGAAGGGGGCGGCTTTGCCAGCGGCACGGTGCCGCAGCCTTTGATCGATTTGCCGGGCATCGGCCTCGCGCGGGCACTGATTTGCTATGAAGGCATCTTTGCCGAAGAGATCGCAACGCCTGAACGGCCGCGCCTGCTGCTGCTGATCACCAATGACGCGTGGTTCGGTAAAGGGGCAGGGCCGACGCAGCATTTGATGCAGGCCCGGCTGCGCGCAATTGAACAAGGGCTACCAATGGTACGCTCTGCCAATACCGGGATCAGTGCGATGATTGATGCATATGGTCGCATCACTGCGATGATCCCGCTGGATACGGCGGGTTATGTTGATGCACCGCTTCCTGCGGCGCGCGCTGCAACGCCCTACGTGCGTTGGGGTGATGTGCCGGTCATGATTTTGGTGTTGTTGAGCCTGATCGCCGCGGCCTTGCACCACCGCAAGGGGCGGGGCGATTTGCGTTGACCCTGCGGGGTTGTCTGCTTAACGAAGCGGATGACCTGCCACAACGGCTTCCTGACGTGGCGGGGTAATTTTAAATGGAGCACGTCCCATGGCACGCCAAGATTACATTTTCACCTCTGAATCCGTGTCAGAGGGACACCCTGACAAGGTCTGCGACCGTATTTCCGACAGCATCCTTGATGCGTTCTTAACCGAAGAGCCCGAGGCCCGCGTCGCTTGCGAAACCTTTGCCACCACCAACCGCGTTGTGATCGGCGGCGAAGTCGGCCTGAGCACCCTAGAGAAAACACAAGCGTTTCTGGCTGGCGTTCCTGACATCGCCCGCGCTGCGATCAAGGATATCGGCTACGAGCAGGACAAGTTCCACCACGCCACCTGCGAGATCACGAACCTGCTGCACGAGCAGTCGGCGCATATCGCACAGGGCGTCGATGCCTCGGACGATAAGCCCGAAGGCGCGGGCGATCAGGGCATCATGTTCGGCTTTGCCACGCGCGAGACGCCAGAGCTGATGCCAGCCCCGATCCAGTACGCCCATGCCGTGCTGCGCCGCCTTGCAGAAGTGCGCAAATCCGGCGAACAGCCGACGCTGCGCCCCGATGCGAAAAGCCAAATCTCGATGCGCTATGTCGATGGCAAGCCGGTGGAGGTCACGTCGATTGTGCTGTCCACCCAGCATTCCGACGAAAGCCAGACCAGCGCCGATATTCGCGCGATCATCGAGCCGTATTTCCACGAAGTGCTGCCAGAGGGTCTGATCACCGACAAAACCGAATGGTGGGTCAACCCGACTGGCATCTTTGTCATCGGCGGCCCCGACGGCGACGCCGGCCTGACCGGACGCAAGATCATCGTGGATACCTACGGCGGTGCGGCCCCGCACGGCGGCGGTGCGTTCTCTGGCAAGGATCCAACCAAGGTTGACCGCTCTGCCGCTTATGTGGCGCGCTATCTGGCCAAGAACGTCGTCGCATCCGGCATGGCCGAAAAGTGCACGTTGCAGCTGTCCTATGCTATCGGCATCGCGCAGCCGTTGTCGGTCTATGTCGATCTGCATGACACGGGCGAAGTCGATCCGGCTGCTGTCGAAAAAGCGATCCGCGCCACGATGGATCTGACCCCGCAGGGCATCCGCACCCATCTGGGCCTGAACCGCCCGATCTATGCCCGCACCGCGGCCTACGGCCACTTTGGCCGCGCGCCAGAGGCGGACGGCGGTTTTAGCTGGGAACGCACTGATCTGGCTGATGCGCTCAAGCGCGCTGTCTAAACGCTGACTGATGTGACAGCGGAAAGGGGCGGGCCAGTGGTCCGCCCTTTTTGCATCTCGGCAGCGGTTGCGGGCGCGGTCGGGCTCGTCTAAAGCCTGCGGCCATGACTGAAGATAGACACCCATCGGGCGCCCCATGGCGCAATTTCTATGGCCGCTTCCGGGGCAAGACCATCCGTGCGAGCCAGAAGGATTACCTTGAAAACGACCTGGACGCGTTGTCGCCGGGGCCGATTGACTGGGACATCAACCCGGACCGGGTAAAGCTGGACCCTGCGGCGATCTTTGACGGCAAGGATATCTGGCTGGAAATCGGCTTTGGCGGCGGCGAGCATCTGGTCGCCATGGCAGAGCGCTATCCCGAGATTGGCCTGATCGGCTGCGAGCCGTTTATTAACGGCGTGGCTATGCTGCTGGGCAAGATCCGCAAGGCTGACGTGGAAAACCTAAAGGTGCATCCCGGCGACGTGCGCGATCTGTTCGACGTGATGCCTGACGCCGCAATATCCAAAGCGTTCTTAAACTACCCCGACCCATGGCCCAAAGCCCGCCACCACCGCCGCCGTTTCGTGACGGCAGAGCATTTGGAGCCGCTGTTTCGCGTGCTGAAACCCGGGGCAGAATTCCGCGTGGCGACGGATATTCCCGACTACGTGCGCCAGACGCTGGAAGAGGTGCCAAAGGCGGGCTTTGTGCTGGAAACGGCGCTGCCGGACGGTATGAACACGCCTTGGGATGACTGGGTGTCAACGCGCTACGAGCAGAAAGCCCTGCGCGAAGAGCGCGATCCGCATTATCTGACATTCCGCAAACCGGCCTGACGCCGTCCGGCGCTGTTGGCCCTGCGGGGCCAAGGCGCCCCGCCCGCCATCCCAGGCATTCGTTGATCTGGCACCCCTCGACCCGGATCGGCGGCTGGGCTAAGCAGGGGCCGAATTTGCAAAGGAAGCCCCTATGTCCGGCCATGGCACCCCCGTTCCGATGACCTCTCGCGCTTGCGGGCCGCTGACCGGCGTGGCCGAAGTGCCGGGGGACAAGTCGATCTCTCATCGCTCGCTGATCCTTGGCGCGATGTGCGTGGGCGAAACGCGGATCACCGGCCTGCTCGAAGGCGACGACGTGATGGATACGGCAAAGGCGATGCGGGCCTTTGGCGCGACGGTCACGGACCACGGCGGCGGCGAATGGTCGGTGCAGGGCGTCGGCGTTGGCGGCTTTGCCGAACCTGCAGGCGTCATCGACTGCGGGAATTCCGGCACTGGCGTGCGTCTGATCATGGGCGCGATGGCGACCACCGGCATCACCGCGACATTTACCGGGGATGCATCCCTGTGCAGCCGCCCCATGGGCCGCGTGACCGATCCGCTTGCCTTGTTCGGCACCCGCGCCGTGGGCCGTGAAGGCGGGCGTCTGCCGATGACCCTTGTTGGTGCCGCAGACCCGGTGCCTGTGCGCTACGTCGTGCCGGTGCCTTCGGCGCAGGTGAAATCCGCCGTGCTGCTCGCCGGCCTGAACGCCCCCGGCCAAACTGTGGTGATCGAAAAAGAAGCCACGCGCGATCATACCGAACGGATGCTTGCCGGTTTCGGTGCCGAGATTGACGTCGAGGACACAGACGAGGGCCGCGTCATCACCCTGCAAGGTCAGCCAGAGCTGCAGCCGCAGCAAATCGCTGTGCCGCGCGATCCCAGCAGCGCGGCCTTTCCGGTGTGCGCGGCGCTGATCGTGCCCGGCTCTGACGTGCTGGTGCCCGGGATCGGCCTGAACCCAACGCGTGCGGGTCTGTTCACCACCCTGCGCGAAATGGGTGCCGACCTGACCTATGAGAACGAGCGCATTGAGGGCGGCGAACCTGTCGCCGACCTGCGTGCCCGCTATTCGCCCGATATGAAGGGCATTAGCGTTCCGCCCGCCCGGGCGGCCAGCATGATTGACGAATACCCTGTGCTGTCCGTCGTGGCGTGTTTTGCCACGGGCGTCACCGATATGCAGGGCGTGCGGGAACTCCGCGTCAAGGAAAGCGACCGCATCGACGCGATGGCCAAGGGCCTGCGCGCCGCTGGCATCGACGTGGCCGAAGGCGACGACTGGTGGCAGGTCACGGGCCTTGGCGCTGGCAATGTGCCCGGCGGGGCCACGGTCGAAAGCCGTCTCGACCACCGGATCGCGATGGCCTTTATGGTCATGGGCATGGCGTCGCAAAAGCCAATGAGCGTTGATGACGGCAGCCCGATCACCACGTCCTTCCCAATATTTGAACCGCTGATGGCGCAACTCGGCGCGCAGGTTAGCCGGGCGAACGGATGAGCTTCACCATCGCCATTGACGGCCCCGCCGCTGCCGGCAAAGGAACGCTCGCCCAAGCCTTGTCCGCGCATTTCGGCTTTGCTTATCTAGACACCGGGCTGCTTTACCGCGCCGTCGGCGCTGGCGTCTTGGCTGGTGGAGAGCCGGTCGCGGTCGCGCAGGCCCTTGATCCATCCGACCTGAATGCGGACACCCTGCGCACACAAGCCGTCGCGGATGCCGCCAGCCGCGTTGCGGTTATTCCCGACGTGCGCGCCGCACTTATCGCCTTTCAGCGCAGCTTTGCCCGCCGGGACGGCGGTGCGGTCCTGGACGGGCGCGATATTGGCACGGTGATTTGCCCTGACGCGGACGTGAAACTCTTCGTCACCGCCAGCGCTGAAATCCGCGCCGACCGGCGCTTTGCCGAACTCACAGCCAAGGGGGTGCAAACCGACCTTGCCGCGATCCTTGACGAAGTGCGCGCCCGCGACGACCGCGACCAAAACCGGGCAGAGGCCCCCTTGATCGCCGCCGCCGACGCAACCTTGATCGACACCACGTCCATGACCGCCGCAGAGGCGCTGGCCCAGGCCATCACCATCGTCACCGCAAAGCGCGCTTAGCCCAGCGTTCCCCTTCTTCTGGTCGAAAATACCTCGGGGGCGCGGGGGCTGGCCCCCGCATTCCTCCTCTCACCCCGATCTTCCGTTCGCGGGACGCGCCACACCCAGTGCAGCGCTGCACAGACCATGTGCAAAGCGGGATGCTGCGGACCCGTTTGGAATGCCCTATCTGACAGAGGACAGGTCGTCCGATGTGGACGCCGCCGCATCACGAAAGAGAGCTCTTATGCTGATTGATGATCTGAACTGGCGCTATGCCACCAAGAAAATGGACGCAGGCAAACCCGTTTCCGAAGACAAGGTGCAGGCGATCCTTGACGCCCTGCGTTTGGCCCCGACCTCTAGCGGTCTGCAACCATTCGAAGTCTTCGTTGTCACCAACAAAGACACCCGCGCCAAGCTGTCCGAGGCCGCATACGGGCAGCAGCAGCTGGTCGACGGCAGCCATGTCCTCGTGTTCGCAGCCTGGGATGATTACACCGCAGAACGCATCGACATGGTCCGCGATGAGACCGGCGAAGCGCGTGGCGGCGTGAGCGACAACATCAAGGAATACTACAAGAACCTAAAGGGTAACTACGTTGGCCGCGACGCCGAGGTAAACTTTCAGCATGCCGCGCGTCAGGCCTATATCGCGCTTGGCGTGGCAATGGTTGCCGCGGCAGAGCAGAAGGTTGACGCCACCCCAATGGAAGGCTTCGAGCCTGCCAAGTTTGATGAAATCCTCGGCCTGCGTGCCAAGGGATTGAAATCCGTCTGCATTTTGCCGCTGGGCTACCGCGCTGCCGAAGGCGACTGGCTGAACGGTCAAGCCAAGGTACGCCGCGATCCAAAGGTTCTGTTCACACACGTGGCCTAATCTCGCCTGTCCAGCCCTAGGGCTTGCGATAAAACGGTCCGCGCTGTATATGGGGCGGGCCGAAGCATCGAGACAGGTGCGGGCATGAGACTCGAGCAGGGTCGGTATCACACCGGCCCTGTTGTTTTATGTTCGACTCGCCGCACCGGCCAAACCGCAATCCAAAGACCGGCGGAGACAACCGCACGGCCCGTATAAAAACACAAGATTAGGAAATCAGCGCCACATGGCAAGCAACACAAGCATGGAAGAATTCGAAGCCCTTCTGAACGAAAGCTTCGAAATTGATACGCCCGCAGAGGGCTCGGTCGTCAAAGGCAAGGTCATCGCGATCGAAGCCGGTCAGGCCATCATCGACGTCGGCTACAAGATGGAAGGCCGCATCGATCTTAAAGAATTTGCAGAACCCGGCGAAGAACCCAACCTGAAGGTTGGCGACGAAGTCGAAGTGTTCCTGCGCCAGGTGGAAAACGCCCGTGGCGAAGCCGTCATTTCGCGTGAAATGGCTCGCCGCGAAGAAGCGTGGGACCGTCTGGAAAAAGCTTATGCTGACGAAGAGCGTGTCGATGGCGCGATCTTTGGCCGCGTGAAGGGTGGCTTTACTGTCGACCTCGGCGGCGCTGTTGCCTTCTTGCCCGGCTCTCAGGTTGACGTCCGCCCCGTGCGCGACGCTGGCCCGCTGATGGGTCTGAAGCAGCCTTTCCAAATCCTGAAGATGGACCGCCGCCGGGGCAACATCGTTGTGTCGCGCCGTGCGATCCTCGAAGAATCCCGTGCAGAGCAGCGTGCTGAAGTCATCGGCAACCTGACCGAAGGTCAGGAAGTTGACGGCGTGGTCAAGAACATCACCGAATACGGTGCGTTCGTTGATCTGGGCGGCGTTGATGGTCTGCTGCACGTCACCGATATGGCTTGGCGCCGGGTCAACCACCCGTCCGAGATCCTGTCGATCGGCGAGACGATCAAGGTGCAAGTCATCAAGATCAACAAAGAAACTCACCGTATCAGCCTTGGCATGAAGCAGCTGCAGGCCGATCCGTGGGATGCAGTCGAAGCCAAGTACACACTTGATTCCAACCACACTGGCCGCGTGACCAACATCACGGACTACGGCGCATTCGTGGAGCTGGAGCCAGGCGTTGAAGGTCTGGTTCACGTGTCCGAAATGTCTTGGACCAAGAAGAACGTGCACCCCGGCAAGATCGTGTCGACCTCGCAAGAAGTCGAAGTCATGGTGCTGGAAATCGACTCTGCCAAGCGTCGCGTTTCCCTTGGCCTTAAGCAGACTCAGCGTAACCCATGGGAAGTGTTTGCAGAAACCCACCCCGAGGGCACTGAAGTCGAAGGCGAAGTCAAGAACATCACCGAATTCGGTCTGTTCGTTGGCCTTGAAGGCGACATCGACGGCATGGTTCACCTGTCCGACCTGTCATGGGATGGTCGCGGTGAAGACATCATCGGTGACTTCCGCAAGGGCGACATCGTCAAAGCCAAGGTTTCCGAAGTTGACGTCGAGAAAGAGCGTATCTCGCTCTCGATCAAAGCTCTGGACGCTGACCCGTTTGCCGACGCCATTGGCGGCGTGAAGCGCGGTTCGATCATCACCGTTGAGGTCACCAAGATCGAAGACGGCGGCATCGAGGTCGAGTATGAGGGCATGAAATCCTTCATCCGTCGCTCTGACCTGTCCCGTGACCGTGCCGAGCAGCGCCCTGAGCGTTTCGGTGCTGGCGACAAGATCGACGTGCGCGTCACCAACATCGACTCCAAGACCCGCAAGCTGGGCCTGTCGATCAAGGCACGCGAGATCGCAGAAGAGAAAGAGGCCATCGATCAGTATGGTTCCTCCGACTCCGGCGCGTCGCTGGGCGATATCCTGGGTGCAGCGCTGAAAGGCGACAACTAAACCCGGACCGTCATCTGACGATCTGAAATAAGAAGGCCCCGCCGGTTGATCCGGCGGGGCCTTTTTCAATTTCCATAACCCGAATCGCTGCTCGAAAAGGCCCGCCGCGCGGGCGCGCAATTGCCCCGCGACCAAAGTCGGGTTGGGTTTTGCGGGGCTGATCGGCCGGTTCTTGCCGGAAAACCAAGAATTTTTACACCTTTACGTGTATGCGGGCTATTTCTTGACTGGGGCATCCGGTCTATGGTCAAGCATATGGCAGGTCTGCCAATTTTAGCTGTTTGTGCCTGCGAGGTGACACATGATTCGCTCGGAACTTATTCAAAAGATTGCTGAACAGAACCCACATCTGTTCCAACGTGACGTCGAACGCATCGTAACCACGATCTTTGAAGAGATCACAGGTGCCCTAGTCCAAGGTGACCGGGTTGAACTGCGAGGCTTCGGCGCATTTTCGGTGAAAAAACGTGATGGCCGTACCGGACGGAACCCGCGGACGGGGGAAGCGGTTGAAGTCGACGAGAAGCATGTGCCATTCTTCAAAACAGGTAAGTTGCTGCGCGACCGTCTGAACGGCGCGTAACGCGCTGCTTTAGAAAACAAATAAGGATCGCGACCGGATGAAAACCCTGAAATACGTCTTTTGGGCCATTGTGGCCGTGGTTCTGATCCTTGTTGGGCTTGCGAACCGCGACGCGACGACCTTGCAGGCGATGCCAACTGCCTTTGCCAACCTGTTTGGCATTTCCCCGCAAATCACGCTGCCGCTGTTCATCGTGATCTTTCTGGCCGTCGGTGCTGGTCTGCTGCTGGGGCTGGTCTGGGAATGGATTCGCGAATACCCCGAACGCGTCGAAGCCCGCGCCCGTGCGCGCGAGATTGAGCGTCTGCGCGCCGAAGTCGCCCAGTTACGGTCTGTCAGTGCCAGCCCGAAAAAGGGTGACGATGTGCTTGCCCTGTTGGACGCACCCAAGCGGCAGACTGCCTAAGGTATGACAACGCGTATCAAGATTTGCGGCCTGCGGACTCCGCAGGACGTCGCAACAGCCGTGGCCTGCGGTGCCGATGATATCGGTTTGGTTTTCTTTCAAAAATCCCCGCGCCACCTGACGTTAGATGCCGCAGCCGACCTTGCGCTGACCGTCCCTTTGGGCGTGCGCAAGGTCGCGCTGACCGTGAACCCGACGGACGAGGCGCTTGATGCCTTGCTGGCCCGCGTGCCCGTCGACCTGTTGCAACTGCACGGCCACGAATCGCCGGACCGCGTGGCAGAGATTCGTACCCGCACCGGTGTGCCTGTGATGAAGGCTGTCGGCATCGGCGACGCAGAAGACTTGGAGGCGCTCGACGCCTACATGGCCGTCTGCGAAGAAATCTTGGTCGACGCTAAGCCGCCCAAAACAGCCGTGCTGCCCGGCGGCAATGGCCTGACCTTTGACTGGCGTTTGCTGCAAGGGCGCAGCTGGTCTGTGCCTTGGATGTTGGCCGGCGGTCTGCGTCCGTCCAACGTGGCAGAGGCGATCCGTCTGACCGGTGCGCCGCAAGTCGATGTGTCATCTGGCGTCGAAAGCAGCCCGGGCGTCAAAGATGCCGATATGATCCGCGATTTCTGCGCGGCGGTGCGCAGCGTCTAACCCTGCGGCGTGCTGCCCGCTTTACCCTTGGCGCGCACGGGTTTACTGCTAGCTCAACAATTTTACGGGGGATGGGCCATGCCTGAAGATCTTTTCAACAGCTTTATGAATGGGCCCGACGAAAAGGGTCGTTTTGGCGATTTCGGTGGGCGTTTCGTGTCAGAGACATTGATGCCGCTGATCCTGAGCCTTGAGGAAGAATACGAGAAGGCCAAGACGGACGACAGTTTCTGGGCCGAGATGAACGATCTGTGGACCCACTACGTCGGCCGTCCCAGCCCGCTATACTTTGCCGAACGGCTTACCGACCATCTGGGCGGTGCCAAGGTCTATATGAAGCGCGACGAGCTGAACCACACCGGCGCGCATAAGATCAACAACGTGCTGGGCCAGATCATTCTGGCGCGCCGCATGGGCAAAACCCGGATCATCGCTGAAACCGGGGCAGGGCAGCACGGCGTGGCCACCGCGACGGTCTGCGCCAAGTTTGGTCTGAAGTGTGTTGTTTACATGGGTGCCCACGACGTTGAACGTCAGGCCCCCAACGTGTTCCGCATGCGCCTACTGGGGGCGGAAGTCGTGCCCGTGACCTCTGGTCGTGGCACGTTGAAGGACGCGATGAACGACGCGCTGCGCGACTGGGTGACCAACGTGCGCGACACCTTTTATTGCATCGGCACTGTGGCTGGCCCGCACCCTTATCCTGCGATGGTCCGCGATTTTCAGGCCATCATCGGCAAGGAAACCCGCGAACAGATGCACGCTGCTGAGGGCCGTTTGCCTGACACGCTGATTGCTGCGATCGGTGGCGGGTCGAACGCCATGGGCCTGTTCTTTCCTTTCCTTGACGACAAATCGGTGAACATCATCGGGGTCGAGGCTGGCGGCAAAGGCGTGAATGCCAAGATGGAGCATTGTGCGTCCTTGACTGGCGGGCGCCCCGGCGTTCTGCACGGCAACCGCACCTATCTGCTGCAGGACGATGATGGCCAGATCCTTGAAGGGTTCAGCATCTCGGCCGGCCTTGATTATCCCGGCATCGGGCCAGAGCATGCCTGGCTGCATGACATCGGCCGCGCGCAATATGTGTCCATCACGGATGTTGAGGCGCTTGAGGCGTTCCAGCTGTCCTGCGCGCTAGAAGGCATCATTCCCGCGCTAGAGCCGTCGCACGCGCTGGCCCATGTGATGAAGATCGCACCGACCCTGCCCAAGGATCACCTGCTGGTGATGAACATGTGTGGGCGCGGCGACAAAGACATCTTTACCGTCGCCAAGCACCTTGGGTTTGATATGAAAATCTGACCTTAGCGGGTCATTCAACAGGGGCGTCGTCCGGTATTGGGACGACGTCCGCCTCATCAGTGGCGGCTGCTTCTTCTGGTGCCTCTGGCGCTGGTTTGCGGCGCAGGTCCAAAATATCCAGATCAGATTCCAGCAAGGGCTGCGGCATCAGAATGCGAATCCGGTCCGGCTCTGGCTGGGTGACGATACCGACGACGGGCCAGAGGGTGCCGTCGCTGGTGTTTTCAGGCGGCAGATCGGCATAGGGCAGGGGCGCGGTATCCGTGACATAGCCGGTGCCGGTCAGGATCATCTCACCATCAACCAGTGTAATCTGCCCCGTCAGCCGCTGAGAGCCGCTTGTCTTATCAATGACAAAGGCAGCGCCGTCTGCGGTGATTGTGCAGTCGAAGGGTGCATAGGTGACAAGCGCACTCAAATCCCCGCCCAGCTTCAGCGTGCGGCAGGTCCAGTCGCCGGGCAGGCTGGTGGCCAGCGGTGCCAAAGCGGTGCCTGACAGGACTTCTTGTAGCAGGTCCACATCACCCAAGCCGCCACCCGCAAAGGCCTGCAGTAGCGCCGATCCGGCGGTTGTGTCAAAAGCATCCAGCCGCGCCTGATCTGCGCCGCGGATAGGGGACGCGTCTTGCGCGAAGACACAGGTCGGCAGCAGCAGCGCAAGGGAAACGGCGCGGATCACAAGGATACCGCATACAGCCGCAGCACATCGATGGGCACGATTTCCAAGGCGCGGACGTGGGTCGCGTACAAGTTCACCTGCGGCGCGCAGCCTTCGTCATGAGCTTGCAAAAAGCGGCTGGCGCACAGGCACCAACTGCTTCCTGGGTTGAGGCCGGCAAAGCCGAACTCTGGCCGCGGCGTGGTCAGATCGTTGCCTAGGTATTTCGAAAACGCCAGAAACTCTGCCGTCATCACGGCGCAGACCGTGTGGCTGCCTTGATCGGCAGCGCAGGTGTCGCAGGCCCCGTTCCGAAAGAACCCTGTCATGGGCGCGGTCGAGCAGGTCTGCAACGTGCTGCCAAGAACGTTGAAAGAGGGGTCTTTTTCCATGCGGTATCCTAACGTTATGGCGGGCGGCGTCAGTCTGGGGCGATCCAGTCAATCCAGCGTCCGTGAAAATCGATCCGCGCCAACTGTACGGTCACATTCCCCGGCCACAGGCGCAAGGTCAGTGCAGCGCCCGGGGCGTCAGTGCCGTCCGCCTCCATCCCCAGCCATGCCAGCGGGGTGTCATCGGTCGCGCTTGCTCCGGCGACCTCGATGCGGGCGCGGCCTAGGGCTTGGCGGTCAGCGGGGAAATATTGCCATGCAATCGTGTGATAGATCAGGTGCAATTGGCCGCGCACATGGGGTAGGCGGGGCGTCAGCCCGTCGATGGCATCGCCTTTGATGACAGGCGCGCCCGCAATTGCCATGGCAGCGCGGGTCATGTCCAGCCGATGCGGTTGATCCGCCCACAGGTAGGCTTGCAAGCGTAGGGCGTCATCTGGGTTTTGCGGGTCCAGCGGGTTTAGATCGACACCAAGGCGGTCCACAACAACAGGCGCAGCGCGGGGCGGCACCGGCCCTGTCCATGTCGGCGACAACGTCAGCGCGGCATCATCCGGTCCATAGCGCATATCCGGCAGCGACAGGGCAAAGCGGTCGCACATCAGGTTCAGCCCTGCGCTGGCCCCCAGCTCTGTCAGTCGCACGGGCAGCGGATGACGTGCGTGCAGCCAGTGCAGTGCGGCGATGATGCCCGCAGCGCGGCGCACCTCGTTGGTTTGCGGTGCAGTGTCGATAAAGCGGTCGATAAAGGCCGCGTGTTCCACCAGCGCCGCGCTGACCGCCTGCCACAGCGCATCATCGCTGACGTCATGGGGTGGATAGGCCAGCATCAAGGCGTCATCCCCGTTCAGCCGAAGGGCATGCAGCGCACCGCACAGGCGCAGCGGCACGCTTTGCCCTTTTGCGCCCGTGTCACCCGGCCAATGAAAGACGCGGGTTCGGATCTGGCCTTCAGGCCAATCGCGCTGGGTCAACAAAGTGCACAGCCGCGCCATAAAGGGCGATTCCATGTTTGCACAATGCACCGCCTGATCGATGAACGACGCGGCGATGGCCTCAGGCATCATCGGAAACGGTCTTTCAAACGCTCCAGTGCGCTGCGGGTGTCTTCTTGTGGTGCGGCTTCGGATGGGGCGGGGCTGGACGCGGGGGCAGAGGCGGGGGCTTTGCCGGGCTTTGTCGTCGAAGACCGGGGCGGCGCGGCGCGCAGGGCAATCGCATTCAGGAATTTGTCGCCGTGCCCGTCGATCAACTGCCCGATGCCGTCAGATATGCCGCGCATCACGTCGTCCAGCCATTCCTGATCCGCTTTGGCAAAGTCGTGCAGCACATAGCCCGCGACCCGGTCCTTGTGCCCCGGATGCCCAATGCCAAGGCGCACGCGGTCGTATTCCGGCCCCAGATGCGCATGGATCGACCGCAGCCCGTTGTGCCCCGCATGACCGCCGCCTGTTTTCAGCCGCACCTTGCTAGGCGCAAGGTCCAGTTCATCGTGGAACACGATCACATCGGCAGGCGCGACCTTATGAAAGGCGCAGGCCGCCTGAACCGATCGTCCCGAATCGTTCATGAATGTGGTGGGTTTCAGCAGCAGCACCTTGTCCGCGCCAAGCCGGCCTTCGGACACATCGCCGTTGAATTTTGCGCGCCATGGGCCAAAACCGTGATCGGACGCGATCCGGTCCATCGCCATGAACCCGATGTTATGACGGTGGCCCGCATATTGCGAACCGGGATTACCAAGACCAACAAGTATTTTCATGACCCATCGTTAACCCGCGCGCGGCGCATGGAAAAGGGGCCAGATGTGAAAAGGGGCCCCGCAGGGCCCCCGTTCGGTCGTCTTATTCGCCGTCGACTTCGGTCGCTGGAACTTCGTCAGCTGCGACATCATCTTCATCATCGGCAGTCATCGTCTTAGGTGCTGCAATGTTGGCGATGACGAAGTCACGGTCAGAGATGACCGGCTTTGCGCCTTCGGGAAGCTGTACGTCGCTGAAGTGGATGGTATCGCCCATCGCACGGCCAGCCAAGTCGATCGTCAGGTGGTCGGGGATTTCACCGGCCAGGACGTTCATCTCGACTTCGTTGCGAACCACGGTCAGCGTGCCGCCACCGGATTTCAGCGCCTTGCACTCTTCTTCGTTGATGAACTCAACAGGAAGGAAGATGTTCACGCGGCTTGTACGCTTAAGGCGCATAAAGTCGATGTGCGTTGGCAGGTCTTTCACAACGTGGCGCTGAACGCCGCGGCAGATGACGCGGACGTCGTCGTGGCCTTCAACCTTCAGGTTGAACAGCGTGGACATGAAGCGGCCCTTACGCAGACGCGTCAGCAGCTTGTTAAAGTCCAGTTGCAGGGCAACGGGGTCAACACCGCCACCATAAACAACGCCAGGAACCATTCCGTTACGACGGGCTGTGCGGGCGGCCCCCTTGCCTGTCCCCGCGCGGACCTCGGCGTGCAGATCAGGGATCTTGTCAGCCATTGGTATTCTCCAAATGTAGTGGGACCGCCCTCCAAGGGTGTGCGGTCCGATGAAGTCGCGCCTATAGCGTTCCTTGGTCTGTTTTGAAAGAGGGTGCGTATATTAAAATGTGCGCCCCGTGGCTGGCGGTGGTGCCGGGTGCGGGGTCGGTGCCTCCGGCGGGAGTGTATCTGGCAAGATGATGGGAGGCGTTAGGCCCAGTCGCCTTCAAAGTCCTTTGGCACAAGCAGGACGTCGCGGTCGACATCGGCGATGTCGCGCTTGCCGCACAGGGCCATGGTCAGATCCATTTCGCGGGCCAAGATTTCCAACGATTTCGTCACACCTGCTTCGCCCATCGCGCCAAGGCCATAGATGTAAGCGCGGCCGATCATGACGCCGTGGGCCCCCAGCGCGCGGGCTTTGAGGATGTCCTGACCGGACCGGATACCGCTGTCCATCAGCACTTCGGTCTGGGTGCCGACGGCCGCAACGATGGCGGGCAGCATGCGGATCGCGGACAGTGCGCCGTCCAGCTGGCGGCCGCCGTGGTTGGACACGACAATGGCGTCGCAGCCGACGGCGACGGCCTTTTTCGCGTCCTCGACATCAAGGATACCCTTAAGAATCAGCTTGCCGCCCCATTTCTCCTTGAGGCGCGCGATCATGCCCCAATCAAGCTTGGGCTCGAACTGTTCGGCGGTCCAAGACGACAGGGACGACATATCGGTCGCGGATTTTGCGTGGCCGACGATATTGCCAAAGCTGCGGTTCTTGGTTTGCAGCATCTCCAACCCCCAAGACCACTTGGTCGCAAGGTTCAGAATCGTTTTAGGCGTCAGTTTCGGCGGGGCAGACAGGCCGTTTTTCAGGTCCTTGTGCCGCTGGCCAAGCAGTTGCAGATCCAGCGTCAGCACCAGTGCATCGCAGCCTGCATGTTTGGCGCGGTTGATGATGTTATCAACGAATTCTTCATCGCGCATGACGTAAAGCTGGAACCAAAAGGGGGCCTTGGTGGCCTTGGCGACGTCTTCGATGGAACAGATCGACATGGTTGAAAGGGTGTAGGGCACGCCGAATTTCAGCGCGGCGCGGGCGGCTTTGATTTCGCCATCGGCGCATTGCATCCCGGTCATGCCAACAGGGGCAAGGGCGACGGGCATGGCCACGTCGCGGCCAATCATCGTGCTGGCCAGCGTGCGGTTGGACATATCGACAGCGATGCGCTGACGCAGGCGCAATTTGTCAAAGTCAGAGGTATTTTCGCGGAAGGTTTGTTCGGTCCAGCTGCCGCTTTCGCAGTAGTCAAAGAACATCTTTGGCGCCCGGCGGCGGTGCATCTGTTTCAGATCGTCGATGGTTGTGATGACGGGCATGGGCGCTACCTTCGCAAATTGGTCAGCTTACCTTGCCAATTTCGGGGTGCGCTGGCAATGCCTGCTAGATGTCAATCCACAGGGTAATCGGCCCATCATTGGTCAGGTTCACCGCCATATCCGCGCCGAACTGTCCGGTTTGTGTGGTGATACCCAGCTTTTCGACCTCTGCGATGAACGCTTCATACGCAGCGCGGCCTTCTTCTGGGCGGGCGGCGCTGGAAAAGCCGGGGCGGTTGCCGCGGCTTGTGTCGCCGGCCAGCGTGAACTGCGACACGATCAGCGCGGTGCGATGCGTGTCCAGCAGGGACAGGTTCATCTTACCAGCGTCATCCTTAAAGATGCGCAGCTTTGCGATCTTGGCTGCCATTTTCGCCGGGGCGTCCGGGGCATCACCCGCCATCGCGCAGATCAGGATCAGCAGGCCGGGGCCAATGGCCCCGACGGTATCACCGTCGATGGCAACACTGGCCTGAGTGACCCGCTGGATCAGGGCGCGCATCTTATAGTTCGTGCGCCCAAGGCGGGTTTGCCCCGGCGCGGGCGACGGTAATCGCGGCAGATTTTGCGCCAAGGGCGGCGGCATCACGCAGCTGATCGTGCGTTGCACCTGCGACGCCAGCTTTGGACAGCAGGCCCGCTTGGTCCAGCCCGGCTAGGAAGCCCGCGTTAAACGTATCGCCAGCGCCGACCGTATCGACGACCGTTGCCTTGACGGCGGGCACGTCGAATTGGCCGCGGCGAGTGATGATCGTCGCGCCTTCGGCCCCTTTGGTCATCAGCACGACCTGGGTTGCGCTGTCGCCCAGCAGGGATGCGCCGTCGTGGTTGCCCGTCAGCCACGTCAGATCCTCGTCCGAGATTTTGACAATATCGGCCACGGCCAGCATCGCGTTCAGGCGGGCGCGGTAGGCGGCCTCGTCCTTGATGAAGCCGGGGCGGATGTTCGGGTCAATCATGGTCAGCTTGGTCGGTGCTTCGCGCAGCATCAGCGCTTTATACGCCTCGCCGCAGGGTTCGACGACCAAAGAGATGCCGCCAAAGAACAGCGCATCGGCGGTGATATCGGGTAGGTCGGCGGCCGTCAGCATCCGCCCAGCGGTGTTTTCGTCGTAAAACGCATAGGTCGCGTGCCCGTTCAGCAGCCGAACAAAGGCCAGCGTTGTTGGCCGGTCAGAGATATGGGATGGGCTGCTGTCGACCTTGCTGTCCGCCAGCACGGTCCGCAACTGCTCTCCGAATAGGTCAGAGGACAGGCCAGAGAAGAACTGAACCTGTGACCCCAAGCGGCCCAAAGCGATCGCCGTATTGAACACCGCGCCGCCGGCATAGGGGGCAAAGGCGGCTTCGCCAGCAGGCGTTTCGCGTGGCAGCATGTCGATTAGCGCTTCGCCGCAACAGATGATCATCGGACAGGTCCCCCTATTGGTTCATCGCGTAGAAATACCCGACTGTTAGCGCAAACACCAGCCCGAGGAGGACCGCAAACGCGATCTTCCACTTGGAATAGGGCCGCTCACCCTGCACGCGCCCGGTGCGGCCGTTGACGACAAAGCGGTAGGTCTGGCCGTTGTATTTATAGGCCGCCATCCAGACCGGCAGCAGGATATGTTTGAAGGTCACCGCTGACACCTGCGTCTGCACGCCTGTCACCCGCTGCTCGTCCCCGCCGATATCGAACTTTACATCGCGTAGGATCATCCGGTCCATATAACCGCGCGCTTGGGTAAAGCCGTCTTGCAGTGCGACCTGATAGCCTTCGGCCATAAAACCAGCGAGGTATTGCGGCTGGTAAGGCTCAAGCTCCGACAGATCCCACGGCTCTAGCCCGTCGGTGTATTGCTTGGGCAAACTGGTGGAGGCCAGCACCAACACATCGTCAAAAAAGCGCTGCACGCGGCCAGCGGCGCTGCGCCAGCGGGTGTGCTGTTCACGGATGGTGCGGGTTTTACCGTCCCGCGTCACGGTACGGGTAGTGTAATAGTGGGTGCCGCGCTGGCCGGTGTAGCTGCTGGCTGTCTGCGCATCAAAGGTCCAGTAGGGCACATAGATACCGTCCATCGCACGGCCCTTGCGGGCGTATTCGGTCAGACCGCCGGGGGCGAACCACAGGCTACCCAGCCAGTCGGTCATCGCATCGCGGGCGCGGGCTTGGTCCAACGCAAAGGGCAGCAGGCCGCGTGGTTTGATCTGGCGGTGCGGGCCAGTGTCGGTGACGACGGGCGTTGCGCAAAAGGGGCATTCGGCGGCATGTGTGTCGCCTGCCAGCTCGAACTGCGCACCGCAGTTGGGGCAGGACTGGACGCGTGTGTCCTCCATCTCGGCCCCCGGCAGTGCGTTGTCCAAGGCTTTGCGGAAATCCAGTTCGACCATGCCGCCAAAAGGGCCAGCGCCGCCGCCGATGGCTTCGGTATTGCCGCAGTGATCACAAACCAATTGCGCGCTAGCGGGATCAAACCGCAGGTCGGACCCGCAGGTGTGACACGGAAAGCGGTGGTCGTTTTGGGGGGCGACTAGGGGGGCTTCGGCGGTCATCGGACCCTCGGGCAGGTTTGCGGAACTGCCCAAGGGATAGCGCGGTGCGCGGCGGGGCGCCAGCGCGGCTTAATCTGCGGTGCCGCGTGTCATGCGGCGCAGGGTCGCGTCTTTTAGGAAATAGTAGTGATAAAGCGCGATCAGCGCATGGCCCAAGGCCACAATCATCAACGCATTTGCCACCAGCGCATGCGGATCACCGACGGCACGGATTTTCAGATACCACGTCACGGCACCCATCGCCGGGGCCAGAAACATCAGCAGATACAGCAGACGGTGGTCCCAAGTCCCGGCTTTTTCCATCAGCAGTGGTTGTCCCGCAATCGGGGCTAGCGCACCTTGCATCCAGCGCACGATCATTCGGATCACGACCAGCAGCAGAACCGCCGTGCCCAGCCAGACATGCCATGTATTGCCGTCAAACCCGCTTAGGTTTTCCTGCATCCGGGTCCTCAGGGCGCGGCCCATGCCATCGCCCAGCCACCAGGTTGCAAGGATCAGCACCGCAATCAGCCAATGCAGGCCGATTTGAAGTTTGGAATAGCGGGTTTTGTCGGCCATCGGTCTGGTCCCTTGCGTTGTGCCATCCGACATCTAACGCAAGGTAAACACAGTTCCGTCGCGGGCCGTTACAAGTTTTTACCCTGCTGGCGGCGGCGGCGGCATGACGGTGAAAAGCTGTGCAAGTTCCGTGTCCACGGCAGGCTTCCAGCCGTCCTGACCTTGGGTCCAGACCATCGTATCGCGGCCAAGCGCGCCTTCGGTCACCTTGCGGCCCATTGCGGCCTTAGAAAACGGACCCGTCGTCTGGCCTGCAATGGCGATATGCCAAACATGCTCCACCGGAGGGGGCGGCGGCGGCGGGGCCGCAGCGGCGACGCTTGGCTGCGGCATCTGACCCCAAGGGCCGGGTTGCACCATATTGCCCATCTGCATGCCCAGACCTGCGCCCATGCCGATGCCCATCGCCTGGCCTGCCGCGCTACCCGGCTGGGTCATCGCCTCTGCGGCTTTCCACTTCATATGCTCGTCCAGATTGCCCGCGATACCGCGGCTGGTGCGGGCGTCCAGCGCCTTTTCCACAGCCTCTGGCAGGCTGATGTTTTCGATATAAAGCTCTGGGATCGTGATGCCGTAGGCGGTCATGGTGGCGTCAATCGCCTTGGCGACCAGATCGCCCATGTCCTTGGTATTCGCCGCCATATCCAGTGCGGGAATGCCGGACGCGGCCAGTGCGCGGCTGAATTCCTGCACGATGACATTGCGGATCTGATAGCTGATCTCATCCGCTGTAAACTCTCCATCCGTGCCGACGATTTCGCGCATAAAGACGGCCGGATCGCTGACCTTGATCGCATAGGTGCCATAGGCGCGCAGGCGGATCGGACCGAATTCGGGATCGCGCAGCATGATCGGATTCTTGGTGCCCCACTTCAGATCGGTAAAGCGGGTCGTGTTGATGAAATAGATTTCCGATTTGAACGGGCTTTGAAAGCCGTGATCCCAATGCTGCAGGGACGTCATGATCGGCATGTTGTTGGTTTCCAGCATATACATGCCGGGGGTAAAGACATCGGCCAGCTGACCTTCGTGAACGAAAACAGCAGCCTGACCTTCGCGAACCGTCAGTTTGGCACCATACTTAATCTCGTGGCCGTGACGTTCAAACCGCCAGACCATCGTGTCGCGGGTGTCGTCGGTCCACTGAATAACGTCGATGAACTGGCCAGAAAGGAAGTCGAGAATACCCATGTCAGGCTCCTATGTAAGTCGGTCTAATCAGCTGGCCTTGTCCGTGCCCAGCAATTCCTTTGCGATGACCCGCGCAATCGGTGCCGCCTCTGCTGCGGACATGCCGGTTTTAAAGCGCTTGTCGTAAAGCATTTTAAGCAGCAGTTCGTCATGGCGGGTCAGCAGGCCGAATTCTTCGTCGTCGTTAAAGATCGAAGGCCGCGCCTGCGGGCTGTCGTTAGCAAGTCCAAGGCCCTGCGACAGTTCTTCGTGGATGCACGATGTCGTCAGCAGGGTAGGGTGTTCGGCGCGGATCACGGCGACGGCCTTGGCATAACTCGCAGAGCCGCCTTCGGAAAAGGCGATGACGATGCACAGCTGATCGCGGGGCAGGTTCATGATCGCCCGCAGGCTGCTGCCGCCGATACCGGGCACCAGTTCGCGTAGGCGCGTCTCGTACCCGGCGCGGTCATCTTCGGACAAGAACAGCACGTGATAGTTGGCGTTATTATCGGTCATGCTGATCGGTACGCCTGATACCCGCGACAGCCGCGCGGCATAGGCCGCAACGCTGGCACGGTCCTTGCTGCGTCGATCCGCCGTGACCGAGGGGCCGAATTCGACTGACATGCGGATCGGCTGATCCCATCGCCGCAGGCGCGATTCCGTGGCCTGTGCGCGCAGGAAATCACCGTCCGTGACGTATTCGTCAAATAGGGCAATGCGGACAAAGTTTCGTGCCAGCATGGTGTCGGTGAACGGGGTGTCCGATCCGCCGCCGTCACTGCGTAGCAACCCTTGGGTAATCAGATCGTTCTGCAGGCGCTGATAGTATACTTTAAGCGCCGCGCTTTCGGCACTGACGGGCGGCACCGTTTCCGGTGCGGGCGCTGGCTGCGGCGTGCGCACAATGGGGCGGGCGACCTGCTGGGGGATCACCGGCGTGACCGCGACATCCGCCGGGGTCGTGCAGGCGGACAGTGCAGTAAGCCCCGCTGCCATCATCCCAACACGCAATGCCGCCCGCTTTGTCATGTTTTAAGCGCCTTTTGCCGGAGTATTGCGCGATTTGGCGGAGGCCAGCGTGGTTTTCAAATCCTGTTCCATCTTTTGCAGGTCTGCCTCTGCCGCGGCGCGCTTGCGCTTGCCTTCGTCGGCGATGGACAGGCTTTCGTCGATTGTCGCGATCAGATCGGCGTTCGCGGCCTTCACGGCCTCGATATCAAACACGCCGCGTTCGATTTCCGTGCGGATCGCGGTATTCGCATCGCGCAGGTTCTTGGCGTTGGCCTTCAGCAGGTCATTGGTCAGATCATTCGCCTCGCGCACCGCGCCCGCCGCTTGGGCCGACCGCTGGATCGTCACCGCCTGCGCCAGTTGCGTTTCCCACAAAGGCACCGTGTTCAGCAGGGTCGAGTTGATCTTGGTCACAAGGCTCTTGTCGTTTTCCTGCACCAAACGGATCGACGGCAGCGATTGCATCGTCACCTGACGGGTCAGTTTCAGATCATGCACCCGGCGTTCCAGATCGTCCCGCGCAGATCGCAGATCGCGCAGTTGCTGCGCTTCCATGACGCTGCCCGCTTCTGGCGCAGCGGCGACGGCTGCCTCTTTTGCGGGGATTTCTTCGACGTCGATGCGGGCCAGACGCGCTTCGCCAGCGACGATATACAGGCCAAGCTCGTCATAGAACGCCAGCGTCTTGGTATACAGCCGGTCGAGGGATTCGATATCCTTCATCAGCATGGTTTCATGGCCCAGCAAATCGTCGGTGATCTTGTCGATCTGGGTCTGCACGTCCTCATACTTGGCGACGAATTTCGAAAGCGGCGTCGCACGGCCCAGCAGCTTGTCGAACCAGCTTTGCTTGCGGTTCGGGTCCAGTTCGGCCACGGAAAAGCCGCGGATCGTGCTGACGATGCTGCGCAGGCTTTCACCCGCTGGGCCCACGTCCTTATTGCGCACACCCGATAGCATATCTTGGGAAATCTGCTGCAATCCGGCCTGCGCGGCAGTGCCAAAGGTCACGATAGAGTTCGTGTCCGTCAGATCAATCTCGTTCATGCGTCGGGTGATCGCCTCTGATGTGGATTTGTCGGCGGTATCCAGCGTGACCATTTCCGCAGGCGGTTCGGGCAGCACGACGGCCGTCATTTTTTCCACATCGGCAAGGGTTGCCTGTGCGCGGTCGCGAGTCGTGTCAGCCATCTATCAGTCCTGTCTGTCTGCGATGCCTTCGCGCGCCAGACGGTCGCGCAGCACCTTGATTTCGATATCCATATCACTGCGGTCGTCATCTAACAAACGCGCGGTGCGGGCATTAAAGTTCCGGTCCAGATCATCCAGCAGCGCGACATAGGCCTCGCGGGCCTGGGGACTGGGTTTGCGCCGGGTCAGATCGACGAACTTGGTCGTCGCATCCGTGGCACCCTGCAAATAGACGCCCAGAAACTTGCGGGCCGAGGTCAGATCGCGCGGGTCTTCTTCGACTGTGCGAATCATGGTGAGGGCGGTGGACTGAAAAGCGGCGACACGGGTCTGCAGCGGACGGTCGCCAAGCGCTGTGATCTGCGCCATCATGGCGGACAGATGCGCTTCTGCCTCTTCGACAACGCGGGCGACGCGGTCTTGTTGAAAGCTGTCGACGCCAGCCAAGCGTTTGTTTTGCAACGGATCAATGCCAAAGGCCGCCAGATGTGCGGCGGTGGCGACGATGCCGTAGATGGCACTGCCAAGCAGCCCGTCGCTGCCCGTCGCCGTGGCAAGCGCGACGCCAAGACCTGTCAGCAGCGCGGCAAGGATCTTGCGCGGCAGGGCAGGGCGCCGCGCGACGCTGCGCGCTTGCCATGCCGCCGTGGCCCGTAAGCCGCCGCGCAGCAACCAAGCGCCAAGGCCCAAGGCCGCAGCCCCCGCAATCCCTGTCGCCAGCCCGGCCGGATCGCTGCCAAGCGACGCAAAAAGCAAGATTGCCGGCGGCACCAGCATCAGGTTCGCCCGCGCGCCAACCGGATCAACCACAGGTCGCTGCTGCACATGACCAGCAGGCGTAGCGCCGGGACTAAATTTACCGCCGTAAGATTTCGCCATCAGTCAGCCCCCAGCAATCCGGTGCTGACCCCGGTGGTCAGTGCGAACAAAAAGATAAATGCGATCATGCGCACCGGGCCGGGCAGGCCCTGCGGTGTGCTGGCATCCTCTTGCGTGGATGCCGTCCGCAGCGCTGCAATCCCTGCCATCGCGACGATGGCAAGGCCGCAGAGCAGCGTCAGGAACAGTATCAATCGGGCCATGGCGGAACACTCGCGCAGTCAGTTACAGCCGATAGGTAATCAGGCTCACCCCAATTTGCGAGGTATTTTCGCCACAAAGGTCAGTCCCGGCGTGTTCCACGCTTAGGCGGGGCCGATTTGCTTGGCCCTGATTTAGAAGGCCCAGCCTTTGAAGGGCCAGCCTTTGAAAACCCAGCCTTTGATGGCCCGAATTTCACGTCACCGGATTTCGCAGGTCCGCTGCGCGCCGCGCTGCCCTTTGCAGGACCGCCCTGACCGCCTTCACCGCGCGTCGCGCCTGCGCCTGGTTTCATCACGCGGGTCAATGGCTTGCGGGCGCGCGGTTTTTGCGGCTCCGGCGACTCTAGCCCCAGCTGCTCGCGCAGCACGCGGCCTTTGACCTCTTCCACAGCGCCAGCTTCCAGCTTGCCCAGTTGGAATGGGCCATAGCTGACGCGGATCAGACGGTTCACGGTGGTATTCACCGCTTCCATCGCGCGGCGAATTTCACGGTTTTTGCCTTCGCGGATGCTGATCGTCAGCCAAGCGTTCGCGCCTTGCTGGCGGTCAAAGGTCACAAGCATCGGCTGATAATCAATGCCGTCCACGGTGATACCTTTGCGCAGCTCGTCCAAGCGCGCCTCTGATACCGATCCGTTGATCCGCACGCGGTAACGGCGCAGCCAGCCGGTGCTGGGAAGTTCCAGCCGCCGCTTGATGCCGCCGTCGTTGGTCAGCAGCAGCAACCCTTCGGAATTGATGTCGAGCCGTCCGACCGACATCACGCGGGGCATGTCTTCTGGCAGGTTGTCAAAGACCGTCGCGCGGTCCTTTTCATCCTTGGCGGACGTCACAAGGCCAGCAGGCTTGTGATACAGCCACAGGCGCGCGACCTCTGGCTGGCCAACAGGCTTGCCATCCACAACGATGCGGTCGCGGTCCGTGATGTTCAGCGCGGGGCTGGTGATGGTCTTGCCATTCACCGACACGCGGCCTTCGCTAATCATACGTTCCGCATCCCTGCGCGAGGCGATGCCGGCGCGGGACAAAACTTTGGCGATTCGGTCGCCCTCAGGGGGGGTATTGCTCATCCCTGACGCATAGCGCCTTTCGCGGGGGCTTGCCAGAGCGGGGCAGGGGCGGGCATGACGATGGCATGACATTTCGCAGCTACATGCAGATCGCACTTGATGAGGCGCAGGCCGCGGCCGCCCGCGGCGAGGTGCCGGTCGGGGCCGTGATCGCCGGACCGGACGGTGTGCTGGCGCAGGCTGGCAACCGGACAAGGGAACTGTTTGATCCCACCGCCCATGCCGAAGTGCTGGCGATCCGCGCGGCTTGCGCGGCGCTGGGGCAGGAACGGCTGACGAGCTATGATCTGTATGTGACGCTAGAGCCTTGCCCAATGTGCGCCGCCGCCATTTCCAACGCCCGTATCGCACGGCTGTATTACGGGGCCGCAGATCCGAAATCTGGCGGCGTGGCGCAGGGGCCGCGCATTTTTGCCCAGCCGCAGTGCCACCACGCGCCGCAAGTCTATGACGGTATCAACGCGACGGCGTCAGAGGCGTTACTCAAAGATTTCTTTGCGCAGCGCCGCTGACGATTTTTCGGGGAAAATTCGGGGCTAGATGCTGATGATTTCCATCACCTCTGGTGTTTTGACGTCCACACCCGGCAGTCCGTCGATCAGCACTTGTGCATCTTGGGCCAGCGCAGGGAAGGTTTTATAGTGGCAGGGGATCACGGTTGAAAAATTGAAATACCGTTTCGCCGCATAGGCCGCGCGGGCCATGTCCATAGTGTAATGACCACCAGCACATAGGATGCCGATATCGGGTTTGTGCAAGTCGCCCATCCAGTCCATGTCGGCCATGATGTCCGTATCGCCGCTGACATAGATCGTGTGCCCTTCACCGGCGATCATAAAACCAGCCTCGTGCCCAGCATATCGAGGGCCGTCGCCTGTTTCGATCGAGGACGAATGCACCGCGTTCACCATAGTGACCTTGGCCCCGTTTAGATCGACCGTGCCACCTTTGTTAAAGCCAATTGCATCTTCGCCGCCCAGCAGCGCGCAGATTTCAGGGATGCCCACCAGAACAGCGCCGGTTTCTTTCAAGATCGCGGCGGCATTTGCCGTATGATCGCCGTGACCATGCGTCAGCAGAACATGGGTCGCACCAGCGATGGCATCGGCTCGTTTGTCCGCGGGAAAGGATGGATTGCCGTCTAGCCAAGGGTCGATCAGCAGCACAGCGTTTTCGATCTCGATGCGAAAGCTGGCATGGCCAAGCCAGATGATATTCATAAGGGCACGCTCCAGAATTGAAAAAGGGGGCAGACCGGGATGGTCTGCCCCCCGTGTTCAGGGTTGTAGCGCGAAAGCCTTAGGCGTCCTGCGGAATCCGCAGCATCTGGCCCGGATAAATCTTGTCGGGGTGCGACAGCATCGGCTTGTTGGCCTCGAAAATCGCATGATAAGCGCTGGCTTTACCCATGGTTTCCTGCGCGATGGCGGACAGGGTGTCGCCCTTTTTCACAGTGTAAAAGACGGGCTCTGCCGCGTCTTCGGCTTCGACTGCATCTTCAACCGCAGCCACGCCGTCCACGTTGCCGACGGCTAGGATCAGCTTTTCTTTTGCTTCTTGCGTCAGGGCTTTGCCCTTGGACGTCACGGTGACTTTGTCGCCGTCAACTTTAATGTCCACGTCCTTGGCGTCGAGGCCCAGATCGGTGACTTCTTTGTTCAGCGCCTCAGCCGAGGGGCCCTCGTCGCCGTGGCCGGTCAGCTTCTTGCCAGCGTTCTTTACGAAGTTCCAAAGTCCCATGGTCGTATCCTCAGATCATTGCGCGGCCCATGCTGGGGCGCGTCCTGCGGGTAAACCTAGGGCGGCATTGTTCATGCGACAAGTTGTCATGTGACACCGCGTGGCGGCAAATGGTTGTGGCGGACGCAGGGGCGGGGTAAATGCGGGGCCAACACACCCTGCAACGATGTTTCGGAGTCCGCATGGCCATTGATACAGACACCGCCCGCCGCGTGGCGAAACTCGCCCGGATCAAGGTCGAGGACGCCGCCCTGCCAGCGCTAGCACAAGAATTCAGCGCGATTCTGGGCTTTATCGAACAGTTGAACGAAGTCGATGTCGACGGCATCGAGCCGATGACCAGCGTCACGCCGCAGCGCCTTTACCGCCGCGAAGACGTCGTCACCGACGGCAATCAGCAGGCCGCCGTGCTCGCCAATGCCCCCGATGCCCGTGAAGGGTTCTTTGCCGTGCCGAAGGTGGTGGAATAATGACCGATCTGACTAAACTGACCATCGCAGACGCCCGCGACGCCCTGCGCAAAGGTGACGTGACCAGCGCTGAGCTGACGCAGGCCTGCCTGACCGCTATCGACGCCGCTGATGCGCTGAACGCTTTCGTGCACAAAACGCCCGAAGTTGCAAAAAGCCAAGCCGAGGCCGCAGATGCCCGCCTAAAGGCAGGTGATACGCCTGATTTGTGCGGTATCCCGCTGGGTATCAAAGACCTGTTCTGCACCAAGGGCGTGCCAAGCCAAGCCGCCAGCGGCATTCTTGCGGGCTTCAAACCCGAATACGAATCCACCGTCACCAGCCAGCTGTTCGACGCAGGCGCGGTCATGCTGGGCAAGCTGAACATGGACGAATTCGCCATGGGCTCGTCGAACGAAACCTCGGTTTACGGCGACGCTGTAAACCCGTGGAAGGTCGACGATCGCAAACTGACACCGGGCGGCTCTTCGGGCGGTTCTGCCGCTGCTGTGGCAGCTGATCTGTGCCTAGGCGCGACGGGCACCGACACCGGCGGCTCCATCCGCCAGCCTGCCGCCTTTGCGGGCATCACGGGCATCAAGCCGACCTATGGCCGCGTCAGCCGCTGGGGCGTTGTGGCCTTTGCGTCCTCGCTGGATCAAGCGGGTCCGATGACCAAGACTGTGCGCGATTCGGCGATTATGCTGCGCGCGATGTCCGGGTTCGATCCCAAAGACAGCACCAGCGCCAATATCCCTGTCCCTGATTTCGAAGCCGCGCTGACCGGCGACATTCGCGGCAAAGTCATCGGTATCCCCAAAGAATATCGCATGGACGGCATGCCCGCCGAGATCGCTAAGCTGTGGGAAGACGGCACCGCCATGTTGCGCGACGCTGGCGCTGACATCCGCGATATCAGCCTGCCGCACACCAAATACGCGCTGCCTGCTTACTATGTCATCGCCCCGGCAGAGGCATCGTCGAACCTGGCCCGCTATGACGGCGTTCGCTTTGGCCACCGCGCCAAGCTGGATAAAGGCGACGGCATCACCGAGATGTATGAAAAGACCCGCGCCGAAGGCTTTGGCGCAGAGGTGCAGCGCCGCGTCATGGTCGGCACCTATGTGCTGTCTGCGGGCTTTTACGACGCCTATTACAACCGCGCCCGCAAGGTGCGCGCGCTGATCAAGCGTGATTTCGATGAAGTCTTCGCCGCCGGCGTTGATGCCATCCTGACGCCCGCCACGCCTTCGGCCGCTTTTGGCCTTGGCGAAATGGCGGATGCGGACCCGATCAAGATGTATCTGAACGACGTCTTTACCGTGACCGTCAACCTTGCGGGTCTGCCCGGTATCGCCGTGCCGACCGGCACCGATGCCAGCGGTTTGCCGCTGGGTCTGCAACTGATCGGCCGCCCTTGGGAAGAGGGCGATCTGCTGAATGTTGCTTATTCACTGGAACGTGCGGCAGGTTTTGTCGCGAAACCGAACCACTGGTGGTAACATCAGTGCGATCTTTGATTTGAAAAGGCCTTTGCCGTGATCCGTTCCTTTGCATTCTTGGGTGTCGCTGCGACGCTTGCTGCCTGTGCCCCGCAGGTGCCCGATAGCGGGCGGGCTGTGGCGCAGGCGCAATCTGCAAGCCAGACCTCGACCTTTAACGCCCCCACGCAGGTCGCGGCGACGCCGTTGTCCGGCGGTCTTGCCGATCCGTCCGCGGCGGTGAACCCGTCAGAGCTTGCCGCATTGGGCATTGGCAGCGGTGCACCGGTGGGGCTAGCGCAGGCACAAGCGCAGCAAGTCCCGCTAGAGGCGTCGCCACAGAACCCGCAGCCGGCGCTGGCCAGCAATCCCGGCCTGTCGGACGAGCAGTCCTTTACCGCCGTCTCTAGCCGCGAAACCATCGAAAGCGACGCAGAGCGCCGTGCCCAGCAGATCGCGCAACGCCAAGTCGTGATGCCAAGCGCCTTGCCGCAGCGGCCAAGCGATACGGGTCCGAACATCGTGGAATACGCGCTGAAGGCACCGAATCGCAAAGGGCAGGAATGGTATTCCCGCTCTATCTTTGCGGGCCGGGGCAAGTTCCAGCGCAACTGCGCGACCTATAATTCGCCCGATGCAGCGCAGCGCGATTTCTTGGCGCGGGGCGGCCCGGACAAAGATCCGCGCGGCCTTGATCCTGACGGCGACGGCTTTGCCTGCGGCTGGGATCCCGCACCGTTTCTGCTGGCAGAGGGCGGGAACTGATCCTTACCGATCGTACATCGCCTAATCACGGGCCGCGGCGGGGCGGGCAACTGCCTGATATGGTGGTGATCCACTATACAGCGATGACCAGCGCTGCCGCGGCCTGCAATACGCTGTGTAATCCTGACACCGAAGTTTCGGCGCATTACCTGATCGCACAGGATGGTGCGGTGCACCGCCTTGTGCCCGAGGATATGCGCGCTTGGCATGCCGGGGCAGGGCGCTGGGGCGCGGTGACGGATGTGAACAGCCGATCCATCGGGATCGAGCTGGCAAACCCCGGCAACTGCCCCTTTGCCGCAGCGCAAATGGATGCGCTGTGCGATTTGCTGGCGGGCATCACGGATCGCTGGGCGATCCGGCCAGCGCGGATCATCGGCCATTCCGACATGGCACCGGGGCGCAAGATTGACCCCGGCGCGCGGTTCGACTGGCAGCGGTTGGTCAGGCTGGGCCTGTCGATCTGGCCTGCGCCGTATGGTGAAATTCCGGATACAACAGATTTCCGTTCCCTGATGCAGCGCTTTGGCTATACCGCTGATGCGCCAGATGACGTGCTGCTGTCCGCCTTTCGCCTGCGCTTTCGCCCCCGTGCCACGGGGCCGCTGTGCGCCGCTGACATGGCGCTGATCGCTGATCTGGCCTATCGCTTTCCCGTTGACGATGGCACCGTCACCGCTTAGGCGATTTGTCGTGCGGATGGCTGGACGGTCGCGGGCAGCAATGTCCGAGGAAAGTCCGGACTCCATGACGGCAACGGTGCCGGGTAACACCCGGCGGGGGCAACCCCAGGGAAAGCGCCACAGAGAAGAGACGGCCTTGGTCGCACCACGCGTGCGGCATTGCAGACACCAAGGTCACGGTGAAACGGTGGGGTAAGAGCCCACCGCGCGACTGGCAACAGAAGCGGCACGGCAAGCCCCACCGGGAGCAATGCCAAATAGGGGCCTTGCGCCGGTGTGATCCAGCAATGGATATCCCGGTAGGGACGCCTGACCCAAAAGGCCCGGGTTGGCAGCTAGAGGGTCGTCGGTAACGGCGGTCTTAGATGAATGATCGTCCAACTGCCGCAAGGCGGGGGACAAAATCCGGCTTATAGGCCATCCGCACATATCGACCGCCTGACCCAATCGGCACCTGCGCGCGTTACCTGCCTCAAAAAGCCCCTTTTGTGGTTGACTCGGGGCCAGCGCCAGTTAGAAGGCAATCCTCAAGAGATTTGATGCGCAGCACGCATTCCGCGCCGCGAACAGGAGAAGACACATGGCGAAGCCAACCACCATCAAGATCCGCCTGAACTCCAGCGCGGGCACCGGGCACTTCTATGTCACCAAGAAGAACGCCCGTACCATGACCGAGAAAATGGTCTGCAAAAAGTACGACCCCGTTGTGCGCAAGCACGTCGAGTACAAGGAAGGCAAGATCAAGTAAGATCTGCCATTCATTGCTACGCTGGGCCTCGCATTTGCGGGGCCTTTTGCGTTTTTGGGTTTAGGTTTGCGCGGCAGCCTTTTTGCCGCGCCACATGATGAACAACCCTGACAGCACGATCAGCGCGGACCCGGCCCAAGTGGCTGTTGTCAGCCGTTCGCCGAACAGCAGGGTACCTATCCCGATGCCAAACAGCAGGCGGGTATATCGGAACGGCGTCACGGCGGACACGTCCCCGGTGCGCATCGCCTTCATCAGGCTGGCATAGGCGGCCACACCAGCCCCCACAGCGCCAAGCAGGGATAAAGCGGCGAGCAGGGTAGGGCGGATCACGCCTGCCCCCTCCCACAGCGTATACAGGGCCCCTGCGACGATGACGGCGCAGAACCCATATAGCCCAAGCCGCAGGGTGCCGATGCTGGCGGGTGCCGCGCGGCTGGCCAGATCGCGGCCCGCAAAGCCGAACATGCCGATGATCGCCAGCAACGATAGCGCGGAAAAGCTGTCAGTCCCCGGCTGGATGATGATGATCACCCCGATCAGCCCCACAATAATCGCCGTCCAGCGCCGCCAGCCGACGGTTTCGCCAAAGACAATCGCAGCCCCCGCCACGACCACCAGCGGCGTCGCTTGCAAAATGACCGTGGCGGCCGACAGGGGAATCATTGCGATGGCAAGGACATAGAACAGACGGCCTGTCACCTCGAACACCGCGCGGATTCGCATGGGGCGGGACAGGACGTCTGGCACGAACAGTGCCATGCCGTTCAAGCGCAGCAGCGCGGCAAAGACGCAAGCCCCGCCCAATCCGAACAGGATCAACACCTGCCCAATTGGCAGGGTCAGGGCAGCGGTTTTGATAAAGGCGTCCTCGACCGCGAAGAGGGCCATGGCAAGCACCATAAAGGCGCTGCCGATCAGGTCGGCTTTGCGGGCGATGGCCGTGTCGATCATGGTATGTGTCCCGCAGTTTTGTGTTCGCGGCACTGAACGCCGAACGCGGCGAGGCTGCAACGAAAAAGGGCCGGTCCCTGCGGACCGGCCCCTGATCGTGTTAGGCTGGTGCGATTACTCGCGGTTGCCGAACAGTTGCAACATGAACATGAACATGTTGATGAAATCGAGGTAGAGGTTCAGCGCGCCCATGATGGCGGACTTGCCCAACCACTCTGCGTCGCCCTGCTGGGCGTGCGCGATGTAGTCAGTCTTGATCTTCTGGGTGTCGTAAGCGGTCAGACCTGCAAAGATCAGCACACCAAGTGCAGAGATCGCAAGCTGCACGATGCCGGACCCAAGGAAGATGTTCACGATCGACGCCACGATCAGGCCGATAACGCCCATGATCAGGAAGCTGCCCCAACCGCTGATGTCTTTCTTGGTCGTGTAGCCATACAGCGAAAGACCGGCAAAGCCGACTGCGGTGAACAGGAACACCTGAATGATCGAGAAGCCGGTGTAGACCGCAAAGATCCACGACAGCGACAGACCCATCAACGCCGCAAAGGCGTAAAAGAACGTCTGCGCGCCAGCAACCGACAGCTTGTTAATCATCGCACCCATGGCGAAAACCATGGCCAGCGGTGCGAACATGATCACCCACTTCAGCGGGCTGGTGTACAGCAGCACGCCCAGATCGGTCAGATAGGTATTCGCGCCAATCTGCGCGCCCGTTGGTACGGACGACAGCGCCAGACCGGAAATGGCCCAAGCAGCGGCAGCGGTGATCAGCATGCCGACGGACATGATGCCGTAGACTTTGTTCATGTGGGCACGAAGCCCCTCGTCGATTGCGGCGCCGCGGACGGTGCCCGCGGTCCTGATCGTTTGATATTCAGCCATCAAGACCTCCTGTTTAATGTCGTGCGCATTTTGTACTGCGCTCGGGTAACATATTGGCACAGCAGGCCCACGTTTCAAGACCTCATGCCTTGTCGCGGCAGGTTGACACAGTGTGTTGCCACGCAGTTCGGACAGCCACGTTGTGATGCGGTTGAAATGGCTTTGCATTAGCCTGTTTTAACGGCCCCGATATGGGTCTGCGCCTAGGGCGTGATCACGACCTTGCCTGTGGATTTGCGGCTTGCGATCAGCTCTAGCCCCTCTGCCGCGCGATCTAGGGGTAGGGTGTCACTGATATGCGGCTTCAGCCGGCCTTGGGCGAACATCTCCATCAGCTCTGCCAGACTGTCCGTCAGGGCGTCTGGCGCAAACTTAAGGTAGTTGCCCCAGTAGAACCCGATGACATCGATATTCTTGACCAGCAGGATATTGGCAGGAATCTGCGGGATGTCGCCGCTGGCAAAGCCGATGACGATCACGCGGGCCTCTGGGTTGCAGGACGATAGCGCCGCCTTGAACGCATCGCCGCCGACGGGGTCGTAAACCACGTCGATGCCGCCAATCTGTTTGGCCAGCGCCTTGAGCGCGGCTTTCAAATCGCCAGCATCGGAATCGATCAGGTGATCCGCCCCGGCGGCCTGCGCGACGGCCAGCTTATCCGCGCCGCGCGCAACGGCGATGACGGTGGCCCCCAGCGCTTTGCCGATTTCAACCGCCGTCAGCCCCACGCCGCCCGCAGCACCAAGGACAAGCAAGGTCTGCCCAGCCTGCAATCGCGCCCGGCGGGTCAGCGCCAAGTGCGATGTGCCATAGGCGACCTGAAACCCGGCAGCGATGTCGTCGGGCATCGCGTCTGGCACGGGGCGGCACAAATCGGCAGGAAAAACGCCATATTCAGCCATCCCGCCTTGGCCGCCAAACACGGACACCCGCGTGCCTATCGCAGGCTGCGTTGTGCCGGGGCCGTGGCCTTCGACAATGCCGCAGACTTCCATGCCCAGGGTAAAGGGCGGGGCGGGCGTGTCCTGATACTTGCCTTTGGCCATCAGCATATCGGCAAAGTTCACCCCGCAGGCTTTGATGCGCAGCAAGACCTCTCCTTGCGCGGGCACGGGCTGCGGCACGTCAGTGATGCTGGGCGGGGCGTCAAAGCCCGTAACTTGGAATGCGCGCATGAGGCGGAACCTATTGATGAGTGCGGGGCGGCAATGGCGCAACCGAAACGCGCAAAAGTCAAGGGCGCATAGGAATAGTCTTACGCAAGGTAACTTATAGCCTTTTGGGTAGGTTCGAACCCCTGTGCCTGTCCTTAAGGTAAGCATGCCGCGTGCAACCGTTGCGTGTTCGCCGTGCGATCATTTAGGCAGGCAAACAGCAACGGCGAAAGAGATTTTAAGGTCGTTTTACAAGATTAAAAGTCGGGCACATGTCCGTTTGAACAGGATCAATTACGATGAAGCATGAAGTGGACGTCCACGTTGGTAAACGTATTCGCCACCGCCGGTGGATGAATGGCACAACGCAGCAACAACTGGCCGAAGCCGTCGGCATCAAGTTTCAGCAGATCCAAAAGTACGAGACGGGCATGAACCGTGTCAGTGCCTCTCGGTTGTGGGATATCGCGCATGTCTTGGGTGTGCCGGTGTCGTTTTTCTTTGACGGTTTGGACAGCGATACGCAGACGACGCCCAAAGCGGGCGATTTGCCGGGCGACATCATGACCGACAAAGAAGCGCTGGATCTGCTGCGGTCCTACTATGCGATTCCTGAAAATCAGCGCCGCCGCCTGTTCGATCTGGCCCGCGTCCTTCGCGAAGCTGCAGCGTAACCGCTAACGTCATCCCGGTTGGGCGTTTTCAAAGGCGCATGCGTCAGATAGGCTAACCGGGTTGACGCCCGGTTGGCCTGCGTCATTCTAGATTTCTTAGTTACGGGAATGCCTTACCTTGGATGACGCACTCAAAGCCGACCTGATCCGTGTGGCCCACTTGATCGCTGACGCGGCCCGGCCCGAAACGATGCGCCTGTTTCGATCGGCAGAATTGCTGGCCGATAACAAGGCAGATGGCGGCTTTGACCCTGTCACCGCAGCCGACCGCGCGGCAGAGGTCGCAATGCGCGCCGTGATCGCGCGCGAACGCCCAAACGACGGTATTCTGGGTGAAGAGCTTGGCGTGCAAGGCGGCACCAGCGGGTTGACCTGGGTGCTGGACCCCATTGACGGCACGCGCGGGTATCTGTGCGGCACGCCGACCTGGGGTGTGCTTGTGTCGGTGGCTGACGCGACGGGGCCGCTGTTTGGCCTGATTGATCAGCCTTTTATCCAAGAACGCTTTGTCGGCGGCTTTGGCCAGTCCGAAGTGCGCGGCCCGCATGGCACGCATAAGTTGGCGACGCGCCCCAGCCGTCCGCTTAAGGATGCGATCATTCTGACCACCTTTCCAGAGGTCGGCACCACCGCCGAAGGCCGCGCCTTTCACGCGGTTGCCAGCCAGATGAAGCTGACGCGCTATGGCATGGATTGCTACGGCTATGCGCTGCTGGCGGCCGGTCAGGTCGATCTGGTGATCGAGGCGGGGCTAAAGCCCTATGACGTGCATGCCCCGATCTGTGTTATTCAGGCGGCAGGCGGTATTGTGTCGAATTGGCAAGGCGGCGCGGCGCACCACGGCGGCCAGATCATCGCCGCCGCGAACCGCGATATCCACACCGTTGCGCTGCAAATCCTGCAGGACGCGATGGATGGCTGAAACCCTTCTGCGCGGGGCCAAGGTTGTCGTCACGATGGACGATGCCGGGACAGAGCTAGCCGCCGCTGACGTCCTGATCCGGGACGGCGTGATTGCTGCGGTGGGGCAGGGGCTGACGACGACGGGCACGGTGCACAGCGCCGCAGGATGCGTCATCACCCCGGGCCTGATCAACACCCACCACCACCTGTATCAAACCCTGACCCGCGCTGTGCCCGGCGGGCAAGATGCCTTGCTGTTCGGCTGGCTGCGTACCCTCTATCCGATCTGGGCCAAGTTCGGACCAGAGGAAATGTTCATATCGGCCCAAGCGGGCTTGGTTGAACTTGCGCTGTCAGGCTGCACTCTGTCGTCGGACCACCTGTACCTTTATCCCAATGGCGCGCGGCTGGACGACACGATCGCGGCGGCAGCAGAGGTCGGCCTGCGCTTTCATCCCACACGCGGCGCGATGAGCATCGGGGAAAGCGATGGCGGCCTGCCGCCTGATGCTTTGGTCGAGCGCGAAGACGCGATCCTGAACGACTGTATCCGCGTCATCGACGCTTTCCACGACCCGCGCCCCGGCGCGATGGTGCGCGTCGGCGTGGCACCATGTTCGCCGTTTTCGGTCAGCACCGACCTGATGCGCGATGCCGCCCTGCTGGCGCGCGATAAAGGCGTGATGCTGCACACGCATTTGGCGGAAAATGACGAAGATGTCGCCTATTCGCTGGAACGCTTCGGCTGCCGCCCTGGCCAATATGCCGAAGACCTTGGTTGGACCGGCCCTGATGTCTGGCACGCGCATTGCGTTAAGCTGGACGCAGGCGAAATCGACCTGTTTGCCAGATCGGGCACCGGCGTAGCGCACTGCCCTTGTTCAAACTGCCGCCTTGGGTCCGGCATCGCGCCCGTGCGGGCGATGCGGGATGCGGGGGTGAATGTGGGCCTTGGCGTTGATGGATCCGCCAGCAACGACAGCGGTAACCTCATCGGCGAGGCGCGTCAGGCGATGTTGCTGCAACGCGTGCAAAACGGCGCCGATAAGATGAGCGCGCGCGAAGCATTGCGCCTTGCAACGCGCGGCGGGGCTGCTGTGCTGGGACGCGATGATCTAGGCCAGATCGCTACCGGAAAACGTGCTGATCTGGCGATCTGGGATGTGTCGGGCATTGAAAGCGCAGGCAGCTGGGACGCCGCTGCGCTGGTGCTGGCCGGCCCGACGCGCGTGCGCGATTTGTTCGTCGAAGGGCGGCAGGTTGTGGGCGATGGGCGGATGTTGACGGTGGATACCGCCGCCTTGACCCTGCGCCAGAACCGGCTGGCCCGCGCCTTGATGGATTGACAGTGGCGGGCGGGGTCTGCCCCTATGCGGGTGACCTTTCCCAGTTGCAGGTGCTTTGCCATGTCGATCCGTCTGTCCGCCGTTTCCGCGATTGCTGCGCTGGCTTTGTCCGCCTGTGTGCCCATTCCGATCCCGATGGTTGTCCCGCTCAGCGCCTCTGGCCAGCCAGTCACCAATCAGCCGGTGCTTGCGCTGGCAGCAACCCCGCCCAAATCCACCGCCGTTGATGCGGCCCTGAATAAGGCACGCGCTGATACGGGCCGTGCGCCATTGGTGTCCAACAGCGGCCTTGACCGGGTTGCTGCGCAATATGCAGCCGATCTGGCGCAGGGTGACAAGCTGATGATGGGGTTGGATACCGGCGCGCGGGCGGGCGCACGGATCAAGGCGGCGGGCGTGTCTGGCTGCACGTCAGGCGAAGTGATCTCTCAAGGCTACCCGAGCGAGGGCGCAGCGCTCCGCGCGTGGCTGTCCAGCCCGAAGCAGGCCAAAATCTTGATGGACACGCGCTATGCCAACTATGGCTTTGGCCACGCGGCGGATTTGTCCGGGCGCGGGGCCGATGTTTGGGTGATCGTGCTGCTGATGCCCTGCGCGGCCTAAGCGCGGGCGCGCACGCCGCCGACCCAGACATCGCGCACGGCGCGGTCGTCGCCCATCATGATGGTGGGGAATAGCGCCTCCCAAATGTCGGTCGCCTGGGCTGCGCGTTGGGCGATGGCGGGGGTGGATGATAGGTCCAGCACGGTGATATCTGCAGCAGACCCGACGCCCAGATGACCGATCTGCCCGCCCATGTGCAGGCTGCGTGCCGACCCTTCCGTCGCTAGCCACATCAGCTGCGCCGGATGCAGCGGGGTGCCGCGCAACTGCCCAATCTCGTAGGCCGCAGCCATGGTGCGCAGCATCGAAAAGTTGGACCCGCCCCCGGTGTCCGTCGCAAGCCCGATGCGCAGCCCGCGTGCCGCAAGCCCGGCCATGTCGAACAGGCCAGAGCCGATAAAGGTGTTTGACGTCGGGCAGTGCACAACGGCGGCATCAACCTCGGCCAAGCGGTCGATTTCGCGCGGTTCCAGATGGATCGCGTGACCGTACAGACCATTCGGACCCAGCAGGCCAAACGCCTCGTAGGTGTCCAGATAGTCCCGCGATTGGGGGAACAGATCGCGGACCCATGCGATTTCCGGCAGTTGTTCCGACAGATGCGTCTGCATCAGCACTTCGGGTCGTTCAGCCCAAAGCGCACCCAGCGCCGCCAGCTGATCAGGGGTAGAGGTCGGGGAAAAGCGCGGGGTGATCGCATAGGTCGCGCGGCCCTTGCCGTGCCAGCGGTCCAGCAAGGCTTTACTGTCGTCATAGGCGCTTTGCACCGTGTCGCGCAGCCCGTCTGGCGCGTTACGGTCCATGCAGGTCTTGCCGCCGACAACGGCCATGCCGCGGGCGGCGGCCCCTTCAAACCAGGCATCCACGCTGCCGGGGTGGATCGTGCAAAAACTGGTCAGCGTCGTCGTGCCATGGGCCAGCGCCAGATCAAGCGTCGTATCCGCCACCTGCCGCGCGTAATCCGTATCCGCCAGACGCATTTCTTGGGGAAAGGTGTAGGTGTTCAGCCAGTCGATCAGCTGCTTGCCCCAGCTGGCGATGATCGGCGTCTGGGGGTAATGCATATGCGCATCGACAAAGCCCGCGCTGATCAGCGCATCGCCGTAATCGGTCACGGCGGCATCAGGGTGTGCCGCGCGCAACGCAGCCCCGCTGCCCGTCGCCACGATCAAGCCCGCATCAATAACAACGCCGCCAGCGCTGTCGTGGCGCGTCGCGCCTTGCCAATCCGCAAGGGCGTCGCCGTCAAACCCTAGGGTCTGTCCTAAAAGAAGTTGTTTTGTCATATCCTCATCCTAAAGCGCGGCGTGGGGGGCTACAATCGGCTGTATCACTGTTGTGGCGCGGCCCAGCTTGTCTATGTTGCGGGGCAAGCCATCAAGGGGACCGCTATGACCGAATCTGATACGCTCCCCGACCTTGAGGACGAAGACGAAGAAGCCTTTGGTATTAACGACCGCGTCGTCGCGGATGTGCTGGACGCGATCGAGGCGCGCAATGTCGAAGACATCGACGCGCTGCTGGAACCGCTGCACCCCGCCGACATCGCCCACCTGATCGAGCTGATCGACAGCCGCCAGCGCCGCGAATTGCTGACCCTGTGGAAGGGTGGGATGGACGGCGATATCCTGTCCGAGCTGGACGAGCGGATCCGCGAAGAGATTATCTCGGCGTTTTCCCCGACCGAACTGGCCGACGCCGTGCGCGATCTGGACAGCGACGATGTCGTGGACCTTGTCGAATATCTGGACGAAGAGCAGCAAGAGGCGGTGCTGGACGCGCTGGAACCCGGCGACCGTGTCGCGGTGGAACAATCGCTGTCCTATCCAGAGGAATCCGCTGGTCGCCACATGCAGGTGGAACTGGTGCGCGCGCCCGATCACTGGACCGTTGGGGACGCCATCGACTTTCTGCGATCCGACGTATCGCTGCCCGATCAGTTCTATCACATCATCCTTGTCGATCCCCGGCTCAAGGCCACGGGTTATGTCACGCTGGGCCGCGTCCTAAGCCATCCGCGCGCCACGCGGCTGCAAGACATCATGGAAGATACCTTTCGCACCTTTCACGTCGAACAAGACGTGGAAGAGGTCGCGCAGGCCATCAACCACTATCACATGATCACCGCCCCTGTGGTGGACGACGACGACCGCATCGTGGGTGTCATCACCATCGACGACGCCATGGCCTTTCTAGAAGAAGAGGCGGAGGAAGACCTTTTGCGTCTGGCCGGTGTAGGCGAAGGCAGCCTGTCCGACCGCGTGATCGAGACGACAAAGCAGCGTGCGCCTTGGCTGGCGGTGAACCTGTTCACCGCGATCTTGGCCTCCATGGTGATTTCCCTGTTCGAAGGTACCCTGCAATCGCTGGTGTCGCTGGCCGTGCTGATGCCCATCGTGGCGTCGATGGGCGGTAACGCGGGCACGCAATCGCTGACCGTCGCCGTGCGCGCACTGGCAACGCGCGATTTGACTGGTGCGAACGTCTGGCGCGTCATCCGCCGAGAGGTGCTGGTAGGTTTGATCAACGGCATCCTGTTTGCGGTGGTGATGGGGATCGTCGGCATCGTCTGGTTCGGCTCGCCCATGCTGGGTGCGGTGATCGGCTGCGCGATGGTGATCAACCTTGTCGTGGCGGGCCTTGCGGGCACAGGCGTGCCGATTGTGCTGGAACGTATGGGCGTCGACCCAGCGCTGGCCTCTGGCGCTTTTGTGACGACGGTGACGGATATTGTTGGCTTCTTTGCCTTCCTCGGGCTGGCGGCGGTATGGCTGCTGTGATGCTGGACAAGGCTGCCGCGCGGCAGGCGGCGCTGGCCCGCCGCGCAGTTGCCCATGCGCAGGGCGGCGCGCAGGCGGGGTATCTGTCAGAGGTACTGGCCGGCTACCGCGGCGCGCCGCTTGCGGGTTATCTGCCAATGCGCACGGAAATCGACCCGCTGCCTGCCATGGCAGAGGCGGCGGCGCATGGCGTCGTCGGCGTGCCAGTCATCATGGCCAAGGACCAGCCGCTGCAATTTCGCACGTGGACCCCTGAGTGTGCCACGGTGCCCGGCACCTTTGGCGCACCCGTCCCAAAGGCGGGCGACTGGATGGTGCCGCAGATCCTGATCGTGCCGCTGGTGGCCTTTGATCTGCGCGGCGGGCGGCTGGGCTATGGTGGCGGCTTTTACGATCGCACCTTGCAGGCGCTGCGCGCGCAGGGGCCTGTTCTGGCGATTGGATTCGCCTTTGCGGCGCAACAAACGGATGACCTGCCGCTAGAGCCGACGGATCAGCCGCTGGATATGATCGTGACAGAAGCGGGCGTTCTGACCGTTTGAAAAGGCCGATTTTTCGTCGAAAAACCGGAAGATAAAAAATCTTCTAGAAGATTTTGCCCTCAGCCCCTAACAGGGGGCCATGAAAATCATGTTTTTGGGCGACGTCATGGGACGCGCCGGCCGTAGCGCCATTACCGATCACTTGCCGCGACTGCGCAAGGATTGGAAACTCGATTTCGTCGTGGTCAACGGCGAGAATGCGACCAATGGCGCGGGCCTGTCGCCCGATCACGCCAAGGCAATCCTTGATGCGGGGGCTGACGTTGTCACGCTGGGTGATCACGCCTTCGATCAAAAGGACATGCTGTCCTTTATCGACAAAGAGCCGCGTATCATTCGCCCGCTGAACTTTTCCAAAGCATCCCCCGGTGCGGGCGCGCGGGTGTTTTCCGACGCGCGCGGGCGCAAGGTGCTGGTCGTGCAGGCGCTGGGCCAAGTGTTTATGAAACGGCCCTTTGATGACCCGTTCTCGGCGCTGGATGCGGTGCTGAAGCAGTATCCGATGGGCGGGCAGGTGCAGGCCACGCTGGTTGATATCCACTGCGAGGCGACGTCCGAAAAGATGGCCGTCGGCCACTATTGCGATGGTCGCGCCAGCATCGTTGTCGGCACCCATACCCACGTGCCCACGGCCGACGCGATGGTGCTGCCGGGCGGCACGGCGTTTCAGTCCGACGCTGGCATGTGCGGCGACTATAACTCTGTCATCGGCATGGAAAAGACAGAGCCGCTGCGCCGCTTTATCACCGGCATGCCCAAGGCCCGCTTTACCCCTGCCGAAGGCGAGGCGACGCTGTCTGGCCTTTACGTCGAAACCGACGATGCCACCGGCAAGGCCAAGACCTGCATGATGGTCCGCCAAGGCGGTGCACTGTCGCAATCCGGCCCCGCTGTCTGAACCAGCGATCGGTCCCAAAGGCGTCATCTGACCTTGCGCAACACGCCGCGCCCCGCGCTGATGGACATTGCGCAGGGCGGGGCAAAAGGCGACAATGGGTGGATCAATTCATCGAAAGCCAATCATGATTCACTTCGCCTTTCTGGACCAGCATCAGGCCATTGTGACCCTTGCGGTCCTCGCTGCGATGTTCACTCTGTTCATGCGCGAAACCTTCCCGACCGAAGTTGTGGCGATGATCGGTGCAGCGTTTTTGCTGTTCACAGGCATTCTGCCCTATGACGAAGCGGTCAAGGTGCTGTCGAACGCGGCCCCTTGGACCATCGCGATGATGTTTATCATCATGGGCGCGCTCGTGCGCACCGGGGCGCTGGACTACGTCACGCAAATGGCCGAACGCGCGGCGAAACGGAACCCGCGTCAGGCCATCGGCGGCGTGATGGGCTTCGTGGTTTCTGCCTCTGCCTTTGTGAATAACACACCTGTCGTCGTGGTGATGCTGCCGGTCTTTGTGCAGATGGCGCGGACACTGAAAGTGTCGGCGTCGAAGCTGCTGATCCCGTTGTCCTATGGCTCGATTGTTGGCGGTACGCTGACGCTGATCGGCACATCGACGAACCTTGTCGTCGACGGTGTGGCCCGCCAGTCCGGAATGGAGCCTTTTGGCATTTTCGAAGTGACCCCCATTGGCCTCGTGATCGCGGTCTGGACCATGGGTTATCTGATCTTGTTCGGTAATCGCTTGCTGCCGGACCGCACCAGCATGGCGACCATGCTGTCGGATCGGTCCAAAATGCGCTTTTTCGCAGAGGCGGTTATCCCCCCCGATAGCAACCTGGTCAGCCGCGAAGTCCTGAGCGTTCAGCTATTCAAGCGTGAAGGTGTGCGCCTGATTGACGTGATCCGCGGCGATGCATCCCTGCGCCGCGATCTGGAAAATGTGAAGCTAGAGGTCGGCGACCGCATCGTCCTGCGCACCGCGATGACAGAGCTGTTGTCGCTGCAGGCCACCAAGGAATTGCGCCGGGTCGATCAGGTGTCGGCGGTGGAAACATCCACGGTCGAGGTGCTGATTTCGCCTGAATGCCGCATGGTTGGCCGCACTTTGGGTGCGCTGCGCCTGCGTCGCCGTTACGGCGTCTATACGCTGGCCGTCCATCGCCGCGACCGCAATATCGGCCGTCAATTGGACGAGCTGGTCGTCAAGGTTGGCGACACCCTGCTGCTGGAAGGCGCGCCAGAGGATATCCAGCGCCTTGCAGCGGACATGAACCTTGCCGATGTGTCCAAACCGTCGGCCCGTGCCTATCGCCGCAGCCATGCGCCGATTGCCATCGGTGTGATGCTGGCTGTCGTGGTGCTGGCTGCGTTCAACGTTGCGCCGATCTTGCAGCTGTCGTTCCTTGGCGCGGTCATCGTGCTGGTCACGGGCTGCATTGACGCGGACGAGGCGTTCGAGTCGATCGACGGCCATCTGCTCTCACTTATCTTTGCCATGCTCGCCGTTGGTGCCGCGCTTGAAGCCTCTGGCGCGGTCGAGATTATCGCCGGATCGCTGGCCCCTTATATGACCGTGCTGCCACCCTTTGTGGTCGTCTTTGCGATCTATGCGCTATCGATGGTCCTGACGGAATTGGTGTCCAACAACGCCGTGGCTGTCGTCATGACGCCCATCGCCATTGGCCTTGCTGCTGCGCTGGACGTCGATGCGCGCCCCTTGGTCATTGCGGTGATGATGGCGGCCTCTGCCAGTTTTTCGACGCCCATCGGGTATCAGACCAACACGCTGGTGTACGGCCCGGGCGGGTATAAGTTTAGCGACTTTCTGCGGATCGGCGTGCCGCTGAACCTGTCGCTGGCGGTCATCTGCTCTGCCGCAATCCCCTGGCTTTACCCACTGTAAGGCGCAGGCTTGCGGGGGCAGGGTCCTCTGCGCTATAGCGAGCCGCAATCACCGACAGACCAAAAAGAGGGTTCACGCCATGGCCGGGCATTCCAAATGGGCGAACATCCAGCACCGCAAGGGGCGCCAGGACAAACTGCGCGCTAAGCTGTTCTCCAAGATGAGCAAGGAAATCACCGTCGCTGCCAAGATGGGCGACCCCGATCCCGACAAAAACCCGCGCCTGCGGCTTGCGGTGAAAGAGGCCAAGCAGTCCTCTGTCCCCAAGGAAGTGATCGAGCGCGCGATTACCAAAGCCGTCGGCGGCGACGCTGAAAGCTATGACGAGATCCGGTATGAAGGCTACGGCCCGAACGGCGTCGCTGTCATCGTCGAGGCGATGACCGACAACCGCAACCGCACCGCGTCCTCCGTCCGCTCCACCTTTACCAAGAACGGTGGCAATCTGGGCGAGACGGGCAGCGTTGGCTTTATGTTCGACCGCAAGGGGCAGATCGTCTACCCCGCGTCTGTTGGCGATGAAGACACCGTCATGATGGCCGCGATTGAGGCGGGCGCAGAGGATGTGCAGTCGGACGAGGACAACCACGTCGTCTATTGCGCGCCGACCGACCTGAACGAGGTTTCGACCGCGCTGGAAGCGGCGCTGGGCGAGTCTGAAAGCACCAAGCTGATCTGGCTGCCGAACATGCAGACAGAGATGGATCTTGAGGGTCTGACCAAGCTGATGCGTCTGGTTGAAACGCTGGAAGACGACGATGACGTCCAGTCTGTGACAACCAACGTTGAAGCCAGCGACGAAGTCATGGCTGCCTACGCGAATAGCTAATTTTTATGCGCACATCGCCCGGACCTTGGTTGCACCATGGTCCGGGCTTTTTTGTCAGCCGCGCTGTGCGAGCCTTGTCAGCAAGGACGATGGCGTGATCTGGCCAAGCGATTGGCCGTTTTCCATAACGTCCAGTGCCGCGCCGGATTGCACCTTGTCGATGATGTCTTTCACCGGTGTCTCTGCCGCGACTTGGTCGCCGCCTGACACCCCGTCAATCATCACGTCACGCGCGGTCAGAACCCCAAGCGGGTTCATATGCGCTACGAATTCAGCGACATAGCCATTGGCGGGATTTGTGAAAATCTCGCGCGGGGTGCCGACCTGCACAATGCGCCCGCCTTCCATGATCGCGATGCGATTGCCGATCTTAAACGCTTCGTCCAAATCATGGCTGACAAAGATAATCGTGCGACCACGCTGCTTTTGTAGGTCCAGCAACTCGTCTTGCAGGCGGGTGCGGATCAGCGGATCGAGCGCACTAAACGGCTCGTCCATCAATAGGATCGCAGCGTCCGTGGCAAAGGCGCGGGCAAGGCCGACACGCTGCTGCATACCGCCTGACAGTTCCTCCACCAGCGCATCGCCGCGATCTGCCAGACCGACAAGCTTCAGCTCTTCATCGACCCGCGCCCGGCGCTGCGCTGCGGTTTGGCCGCCCAGTTCCAGCCCAAGCCCCACGTTGTCGCGCACAGTGCGCCACGGCAGCAGTCCGAACTGTTGGAACACCATCGCGATGTCATGCAGGCGCAGATCGCGCAGGGTCTTGGCGTCGGCGCTGGTGACCGACCGCATGCCGTGCCGCGTTTTCACGCGCACATCGCCGCGCACGACGGGGTTCAACCCGTTGACCGCACGCAGTAGCGTCGATTTTCCAGACCCGGACAGGCCCATCAGGACAAGGATCTCTCCATCCTCGACGTTCAGCGAACAATTATGGACGCCAAGCACCTGATCGCAGGCTTTGCGAATCTCGGGCCGGGTCATGCCTTGATCCATCAGGGGCAGGGCGACCTCTGGCGTGTCGCCAAACACGATAGAGACGTTGTCGAATTCTACAGCACTCATTTTTTACGCACCCGCAAAGTTCGATCTAGCATTATGGCAACGATCACAATGACGAAGCCGGATTCAAATCCAAGGGCGGTATTGACCGTGTTCAACGCCCGCACAACCGGCACACCAAGGCCATTCGCGCCGACCAACCCGGCGATGACGACCATCGACAGGGACAGCATGATCGCTTGGTTCAGGCCCGCCATGATCTGCGGCAGGGCAGAGGGCAGTTCGACCTTCCACAGCAATTGCCGTTTGGTCGCGCCAAAGGCCTGCGCGGCCTCGACCAGCGCGGTCGGGGTGGACGAGATGCCAAGGTAGGTCAGCCGGATCGGCGCAGGCAGCACAAAGATCACTGTGGCAATCAGGCCCGGCACGATGCCAATGCCAAACAGCACGACAGTGGGGATCAGGTAAACAAAGGTCGGCAGGGTCTGCATCAGGTCCAGCACCGGCACGATGGCGCGGTAAAAACGCGGGTTATGCGCCCCCGCGATCCCAATCGGGACACCGATCCCCATGCAGGCCGTGCAGGCCATAATCACAAGGGTCAAAGACTGTATCGTCTCTTCCCAGTAGCCTTGGTTCAGGATGAACAAAAAGCCCAGCAGCACCAGCAGCGGCGTCTGCCAGCGGCGTTGAATGCCCCAGGCAATCGCGACGAAGATGGCGACCATGGCCAGCGGGGGCACAACCAGCAGGCCATCGACGATGCCTTCAAAGCCGTCTTTCAGGCCGTCGGCAAAGGTATCGATCACCCCGCCAAAGGTTGCATTGATCCAGTCAAAGATCTCGCGCGCCCACAGGCCCACAGGAATTTTCGTATCAGTCAGCCAGTTCATCGGGTGCCTTCAATTAGGATGGCGCGGGCCGCCGTGGCCCGCGCCGATATGTTACTAAGCCGTGCGGCTTAGCCTTCCAGCTTGGCCGTCACAGCCGCAACAGCGTCGCCGCCGTCCAGCGTGGTGACGCCGTCCAACCAGCCAGCCCATGCGTCTGGGTTCGCCTTCAGCCAAGCGCTTGCGGCCACTTCGGCGTCGGCGTTGTCATTCAGGATCGCGCCCATGATTTCGTTTTCCATCGGCAGCGTGAAAGACAGGTTTTCCAGCAGCTTACCGACGTTCGGGCAGGCAGCGACATAACCAGCAGCGGTGTTGGTATAAACAGTCGCACCGCCCAGATCGGGGCCGAACCAATCATCGCCGCCTTCCAGATAGGTCATGTCGAACTTGGCGTTCATCGGGTGCGGCTCCCAGCCAAGGAACACGATCGGCGTCTCGCGGCCATCGGCACGCTCGACCTGCGCCAGCATGCCCTGCTCGGACGATTCGACGACCTCGAAACCTTCGAGCGCGAAGGCGTTCGCCTCGATCATGTCCAGAATCAGGCGGTTGCCGTCGTTGCCCGGCTCGATGCCATAGATCTCGCCGTCCAGCGCGTCGCGGTTGGCCGCGATATCGGCAAAGGTTTTGATGCCCATGTCAGCGGCGGCCTTGTTCACAGCCAGCGTGTACTTGGCACCCTCAAGGTTGGCGCGGACGGTGTCGACGGTGCCTGCCTCGCGGTAGGGGGCGATATCGCCTTCCATCGTCGGCATCCAGTTGCCAAGAAACACATCAATGTCGCCAGCAGCCAAGGAAATATAGGTGACCGGCACGCTGAGCAGTTTGGTTTCGGTGTCATAGCCCAGCGCGTCCAGCACGACGGATGTGGCCGCTGTGGTCGCTGTGATGTCGGTCCAGCCGACGTCGGCAAAGGTCACCGCGCTGCAGTCATCTTGCGCCAGCGCAGGTGTCGCGGCGACCAGCGCCAGTACGGAAAGTGTGGTCTTCAAAGTCATCGAAATTCTCCCGGTCGGTTTTTATTGATTGATGAGTCAATCAAAAACGGTTTAGACAGATATTGCAACAAGGAATACTGCAATGCCCAAGATTGGGATGGAACCTATACGCCGCGACGCTTTGGTCAAAGCAACAATCGCAGAGGTCGGCATCCATGGCTCGCTGAATGTCAGCGTCAGCCAAATTGCAAAGCGTGCCGGTATGTCATCGGCGCTGGCGCACCATTATTTCGGCGGCAAAGATCAGATTTTCCTTGCCGCCATGCGCTATCTGCTGCGCGAATTTCGCCAAGAAGTGCTGCGCGCCTATCGAACAACGCCTGACCGGGCAGAGGCGATCATTCGCGCCAGCTTTGCCAAGACCCATTTTGATCCCGGCACTGTCGCCGCATGGATGGCGTTCTATGTACAGGCTCAAACCAACCCCGCCGCGCGCCGATTGTTGTCGCTGTACCAGCGGCGCCTGCGGTCTAACCTGACCCATTCCCTGCGCGGGCAGGTCGCTGATCCCGCCGAAGTGGCCGATGTTCTGGCCGCCTTAATCGACGGCATCTACATCCGCCGCGCTCTTGCCGCGCCTGATACGGACGCCGCTGCGCAAGTTCTTTCGCTTCTGCAGGTTCTGCGGGCCGCCACGCCCCAGACCTGACCCTCATCCTCGCTTTTTCCTGAAATACTCCCGCCGGAGGCACCTATGACCTATCCTACACAACCCAAAGCCAGCCACTTTATCGGTGGTGAATACGTCGAAGACACTGCAGGTGAGGTGATCGAGGTCATCTACCCCTACACCGGAGAGGTCATCGCCCGCGTCCACGCCGCGACCCCTGCCATCATTGAACGCGCCTTGCAGGCCGCGACGCAGGCAAAGGCCGCTTGGGCCGCGATGACCGGAACAGAGCGTGGCCGCATCCTGCGCCGCGCCGCTGATATCATGCGCGAGCGCAATCACGATTTGTCCGTCCTGGAAACCTTCGACACGGGCAAGCCGCTGCAGGAAACCACCGTGGCCGACGCGACATCCGGTGCGGACGCCTTTGAATACTTTGGCGGCATGGCCGCCACGATTACGGGCGAGCATATCCCGCTGGCTGGCGGCGATTTCGTCTATACGCGGCGCGAGCCGCTGGGCGTGTGCGTCGGCATCGGCGCATGGAACTACCCCACCCAGATCGCCAGCTGGAAAGGCGCACCTGCGCTGGCCTGCGGCAATACGATGATCTTTAAGCCGTCAGAAACCACGCCGCTCTGCGCGCTCAAAGTAGCAGAGATCCTGCATGAAGCCGGCGCGCCTGCGGGCGTTTATAACGTGGTGCAGGGCATGGGGGCCGTCGGGTCTGCACTGATCACCGACCCGCGCGTCGCCAAGGTGTCGCTGACCGGCTCTGTCGCCACGGGGCAAAAGGTTTATGCCGCCGCCGCCGCGGGCCTGCGCAATGTCACGATGGAACTGGGGGGCAAGTCGCCGCAGGTCGTGTTTGACGATGCCAACCTCGAGGATGCCGTGTCTGGCGCGATCCTTGGTAACTTCTATTCCACCGGGCAGGTCTGTTCCAACGGCACGCGGGTCTTTGTGCAGCGCGGCATGGTTGATGCCTTCCTTGCGCGTCTGACTGAACGCCTCGGCGCTGTTGTTATGGGTGATCCGCAGGACATGGGCACTAACTTTGGCCCCATGGTCAGCGCCCGCCAGCGCGACATCGTCGAAGGCTTTATCGCCAAGGGCGTCGCTGAAGGCGCGCGGCTGGTTTACGGCGGCACGCGCCCTGACCGCGATGGCTTCTTTCTGGAACCCACCGTCTTTGCCGATGTCACGGATGAGATGACCATCGCCACGGACGAAATCTTTGGCCCCGTTATGTCGGTGCTGACCTTTGATGACGAAGACGAAGTCCTGCGCCGCGCCAACGCCACGCCTTACGGCCTTGCCGCCAGCGTCTTTACCAGCGATCTGACCCGCGCGCACCGCATGGCCGCCGGGTTCGAGGCGGGGACCTGCTATATCAACACCCACAACCTTGCCCCGGTCGAAGCCCCCTTTGGCGGATCAAAGCTGTCGGGCGTCGGCCGCGAGAATTCGAAAGAAGCGGTGATGAACTACACCCAGACCAAGGGCATCTATGTCGCGATGAACCCGGTCGAGGCGCCGTTCTAATGCGCGCTGCCTCGTTCCCACGCGCCGAATTATCCCAAGAGGTCATCCAATGAACGCTGAATATGTCATTATCGGCGCGGGCAGCGCGGGCTGCGCGATCGCCTACCGCCTCGCAAAGGCGGGCAAGGATGTGTTGGTGATCGAACACGGCGGCACCGATGCTGGCCCGTTTATCCAGATGCCTGCCGCGCTGTCCTATCCGATGAACATGAAAACCTACGATTGGGGTTTCCAGACAGAGCCAGAGCCGCATCTGGATAATCGCAAGCTTGCGACACCGCGCGGCAAGGTGATCGGCGGATCGTCCTCGATCAACGGCATGGTATATGTGCGCGGCCACGCCAAGGACTTCGACCACTGGGCCGACATGGGCGCGCAGGGCTGGGCCTATGCCGATGTGCTGCCCTATTACAAACGGATGGAACACTGGCACGCCGGTCTGCACGGCGGCGATCCGGCGTGGCGCGGCAAAGACGGCCCGCTGCATGTCACCCGCGGCCCGCGCCGTAATCCGCTGGTTAAAGCCTTTGTCGAGGCGGGCAAGCAAGCTGGCTATCAGGCAACGGACGACTACAACGGCGAGCAGCAAGAGGGCTTTGGCCCCTTTGATGCGACGATTTATCTGGGCCGCCGCTGGTCTGCCGCGAACGCCTATCTGCGGCCTGCGCAAAAGACCGGCAACTGCCGCGTCACCCGCGCCTTTGCCCGCCGCGTGATCATCGAGGATGGCCGCGCCACCGGGGTCGAAGTCAGCCGCCGCGGCGTGACCGAGGTGATTACGGCCAGCAAAGAGGTCATCATCGCGGCCTCTGCCATCAACTCGCCCAAGCTGCTGATGTTGTCGGGGATCGGCGACGCCGCGCATCTGGCGCAGCATGGCATCCCCGTCGTGGCAGACCGGCCCGGCGTGGGGCAGAACCTGCAGGATCACCTAGAGCTTTATATCCAGCAGGCGGCAACCAAGCCGGTGACGCTGTTCACCTATTGGAAACTGTTCTGGAAGGCGCTGATCGGCGCCCAGTGGCTGTTTGGCAAACGCGGGCTTGGCACGTCGAACCACTTTGAAAGCGCGGCCTTCGTGCGGTCCAAGGCCGGCGTTGAATACCCCGACATTCAGTTCCACTTTTTGCCCATCGCCATTCGCTATGACGGCAAGGTCGCGGCAGAGGGGCATGGCTTTCAAGCGCACGTCGGGCCGATGCGGTCTGCGTCGCGCGGTGCGGTGACGCTGAAAAGCGGTGATCCTGATGTCGCGCCGGAAATCCGGTTCAACTACATGTCCGACCCCAAGGATTGGGAGGATTTCCGCACCTGCATCCGCCTGACCCGCGAGGTTTTCGCGCAAGAGGCCTTCGCGCCGTTCCGCGGCCATGAAATTCAGCCCGGCGCGGCTGTGGAATCGGACGACGCGCTAGATGATTTCATCCGCGAACACGCCGAAAGCGCCTATCACCCTTGCGGTACCTGCCGGATGGGGGCGGCGGATGATCCGCTGGCGGTCGTTGATCCCGAATGCCGGGTCATCGGTGTCGAAGGGTTGCGCGTTGCAGACAGCTCGATCTTTCCGCGTATCACCAACGGCAACCTGAATGCGCCGTCGATTATGGTGGGTGAAAAGGCGTCGGATCATATCCTTGGCCTTGATCCTTTGGCCCGTGCGAACGAGGCACCTTGGATCCATCCGGACTGGCAGACCAAGCAGCGCTGATTTTGAATTAAATCAAGGGTAAAGGCGGCACCTGCTGCCTTTACCTTGCCATCATTCGCACCCATCTTGGGAACATGCGAAATTTGTTAACCATTTGTTTACTACTTTGTGCCGTGCCTGCTGCTGCCGATATATCGGGCCGCGCGCGGGTGATTGATGGCGATACGCTTCAAATCGGCCAAACGCGCATCCGCCTGCATGGCATCGACGCGCCAGAGGCGAGCCAGACGTGCCTTGATACAGGCGGTGTGGCGGCCGCTTGCGGTCTGGCCGCGACGCGGGCGATGCAGGTGCTGATTGGCACCGATACCGTGCATTGCACCCCGCGTGATACCGACCGCTATGGCCGGACAGTCGCGCGCTGCGATGTGGGCGGGCGGGATCTGGGGCGCGATATGGTCGCCTCTGGCCTTGCGATTGCCTACCGACAATACAGCATGGACTATGTCCCGGTCGAACAGGCAGCGCAGGCCAAGGGCCTTGGCGTTTGGGCCGTGCAAATGCAAAACCCTGCCGATTTCCGCGCTGCCAAAGCCGATCAGCCCGCCGCGCCGGATGGCTGCGCGATCAAGGGCAATATCAGCGGCTCTGGCAGTATCTATCACATGCCGGGGCAAGAGCATTACGGCGCGACCCGGATCAATACAGCAAAGGGCGAGCGGTGGTTCTGCTCTGAAAGCGAAGCGCGCGCCGCAGGCTGGCGCGCATCACGCCGCTAGGCGGGCAGCCGGCTTGCCAAGGCGCGCGTGCGCAAGATGACAACACCAATCGACACCAGTGACAGGATTGCGCTGACCAGCATCAAGACCTGCAAGGGAACGGTCCCAGAGGTGTCGTTCAGCAAGGTGCCCGCGAATTGCGACAGCGCCGCGCCGCCGCCGATCATCAACGCGCCACCAAGGCCAGAGGCTGTGCCCGCAAGCAGGGGGCGCACCGACAGCAGGCCAGCGGTGGCATTGGGCAGCATCAAGCCATTGCCAAGGCCCAGTAGCGTGCAAAAGCCAAAGAACAGCGCGGCGGTGTTGAACCCGGCGAGCGACACCAGCAAGGACGCGCCAAGGCCCGCGATGCTGACGATACAGCCCGCCAGCGCCATGGTGTCGATACCAAACCGGATCGCGTAACGCCCGGTCAGAAAGTTGCCCAAGGCATAGCCAATAGCGGGGGCGCCCAGTGCTGCGCCCGTCATCATCGCGGACAGCCCGTACAGGTGGTCGGCGACAAAAGCCGCGCCGCCCAGAAAGGCAAAGAAAGAGCCGGAGCCGAAAGCGCTGCACAGGGCGTAGCCCCAAAAGCGCGGCGCGCTGAGCAGGTCAGGATAGCTGCGCAACTGCTGGGCAAAGCTGGTGCCGCCAGGGCGCACGGTTTCGCCTTGATCGAAGTAGCAAAACACAAAAACCAATGCGCCTGCCAGCGACAGAAACACGAACGACGACTGCCAGCCAAAGGCTTGATCCAGCACACCGCCGATGGTCGGCCCGATCATCGGGATCACAGCCATGCCCATGGTGACATAGCCGATCTTGGACGCGCTGACGTTCGCGGGATAGATGTCGCGCACGACGGCCCGGGACAGCACGATGCCCGTGGCTACCGTCGCTTGTAGAATGCGAAAGGTCAGAAAGGCGGCGATGGATGTGGCAAACAATGCGCCAATCGTCGCCGCAATAAAGACCAGCAGCGATCCCAGCATCAGCTTGCGCCGCCCGAACCGGTCCGACAGCGGCCCGACAAAGATTTGCAGCACCGCCGTCGCCGCCAGATAGCCGGACACCGATAGTTGCATCGTGGCATAATCGGTCTGAAAGAATTCAGCCATCCGGGTCAGCGATGGCAAAAAGATCGACATATTCAGCGCTGAAATCCCGGCCAGCAGGATCAGCGTCGAAATATGTGGCGGGGTGCGGTTGTCAAAGAACCGAATTTGCGCGGGTGTATTCATCGGCGCAAGTTACAAGTCGCGCTTTGGTTGTCCATGGCCGTCACGGCGCAGCATTCTGTGCAAAAATGAACGCAAAGGGCCGCCTTGGGGATAGCGCTAACACCCCATGCACTGTGCCTTTGGGACGCATCCCTACGCTGGCAAAGGAAAATTTGTTGACAAACTCCGCTACGTATCCGCGCTTTGTGGCTTCACCTGCGCGTGCAGCGAACCTATGATCCCTGCCAAAGCAAGGCGAAGGCTGCGGGGGGATATTATGAAAGATCACTTGGACGCGCTGGCGGCGCGGCGGGCGGAATCGCAACTGGGCGGGGGCGTGAAGCGCATTGATGCCCAGCATGCCAAGGGCAAATTGACCGCGCGCGAGCGGATCGATCTGCTGCTGGATGCAGACAGCTTCGAGGAATTCGACGCCTTTGTAACGCACCGGGCCACCGACTTTGGCATGCAGGACAGCACGCCGATGGGCGACGGGGTCGTAACCGGGTGGGGCACGATCAATGGCCGCATGGTCTATGTGTTCTCTCAGGACTTCACCGTTTTTGGCGGATCGCTGTCGGAAACCCATGCGCTGAAGATTTGCAAGATCATGGATATGGCGATGCAGAACGGCGCGCCTGTGATCGGGATTAACGATTCCGGCGGCGCGCGTATTCAAGAAGGCGTGGCGTCGCTTGCTGGCTACGCCGAGGTGTTTCAGCGCAACGTGATGGCGTCCGGCGTTGTGCCGCAGATCAGTCTGATCATGGGGCCCTGTGCGGGCGGCGCGGTTTATTCGCCTGCGATGACCGACTTTATCTTTATGGTGCGCGACACGTCCTATATGTTCGTGACCGGCCCTGACGTGGTGAAAACCGTTACGAACGAGGTTGTCACCGCAGAAGAGCTGGGCGGCGCAAGCACGCATACCAAGAAATCCTCGGTCGCGGATGGCGCTTATGACAACGATGTCGAGGCGATTGCCGAATGCCGCCGCCTGTTCGACTTCTTGCCGCTGAACAACCGCAAGACAGTGCCGACGCGGCCGTTTTTTGACGATGTGAACCGGATTGATGACAGCCTTGATACGCTGATCCCCGATAACACGAACACGCCCTATGATATGAAAGAGCTGATCCACAAGCTTGCGGATGAAGGTGACTTTTACGAAATTCAGGCGGATTTCGCCAAGAATATCCTGACCGGTTTCATCCGGCTGGAAGGGTCCACCGTCGGCGTCGTCGCCAACCAGCCGATGGTGCTGGCAGGGTGTCTTGATATCGATAGTTCCCGCAAGGCGGCACGGTTCGTGCGGTTCTGCGATGCGTTTGAAATCCCAATCCTGACGCTGGTTGACGTGCCGGGGTTCCTGCCGGGGACAAGCCAAGAATACGGCGGCGTGATTAAGCACGGGGCCAAACTGCTGTTCGCCTACGGCGAGGCGACAGTGCCCAAGGTCACGGTCATCACCCGCAAAGCCTATGGCGGCGCATATGACGTGATGGCGTCCAAGCATCTGCGCGGTGATTTTAACTACGCTTGGCCTACAGCAGAGATTGCTGTGATGGGCGCTAAAGGCGCGACCGAGATTATCCATCGCGGCAAAAGCGTGGAAGAGATCGCAGAGCGGACGAAGGAATACGAGGACCGATTTGCCAATCCGTTCGTTGCAGCCAGCAAGGGTTTCATCGACGAGGTGATCATGCCGCGGTCCACCCGCCGCCGGGTATGCCGTGCCTTCGCGTCCTTGCGCGGCAAGTCATTGCAGAACCCGTGGAAGAAGCATGACAATATTCCGCTTTAGAACCGGCAACAGGGAAGGGGGGCCAGCCCCCCGTCCGCCAATGGCGGACTCCCCCCGGAGTATTTTTGGCAAGATGAATGCGGTGTCTGTCGCCGGGGTGCAATTTGCGCGATTTTGTCCGGCGCTTGCTTTGACAGGTGCGCTGTTTTCGGGCGCGGCAGTCGCGGCGCAGCAAATTGCTGTGCCGTCTGGCGTCGAGTTTGCACTGTATGACGTGATTCTAGAGGAAGACGCCGGGATTGCGCGTTTTCGGTTTGTTGTGCCGGCGATTGCCCCTGCGGGCGCGCATCTGGAATTTGCTGATATTGTTGATGATCTGCAATTTGTCTGCGACAGAGTGATCGTGCCTGCGCTGCAAGGCAACGGCTGGAGCGAAGCTGAAATTGTGCTGTCTATTTCAGATCAGCGCGCTGATTTCGGAACTTATGATCCGGCCATTACTCAATTTTTTCAGCCGTTTCGGTTGAAAGATCAAACATGCATCTGGGAGGACTTTTGATGCCAATGGATGCGATGGCAGTTTACCGCCGCTTAAGCGGTGTTTTCCTGCCACTGTTGCGTGATCTTGCGCATAATACGCTATGCCGGATCGCCCGGCCTGCTAGGACTGTTTCGAGGGACGCAACAGAATCGTCCCTGAAACACATGCAGACCGGCGATCAACGCTGGCTGCGGCAGTCAGGTAGATCAGGCAAATGTCGAACGGTTTTAAACTATTTTGTGTCATGGCCCTTATGGCAGTTGTCGCTGTCAGCGGGTCAAAAGGCCAAGCCCGCGTTGGTTTGGGCGAGATCACTACAAACCAGTAACCCTGCACAGGGGGCTGCGTGATGGAAAAGCATCGCGGTTTCCCCGGACGTCTGCCGGGCACTGATTATCAATTCGTGATTCGCCGCGGCCTGAAGGCAGGCGCGACCAAATTGGTGGAACGCGAGCGTTATGCCGATCGCAGGCCGCCGGATAAGCGGGCGGACGTCGGCTTTATGGAAGCGTTGTGGCTGCACTTTGGCGAAGAGCCATTCGTGCGGGGCAATCTGGACGCGGGTCGTCTGAGCTGGCTGTTCGGCCGAGAGGTCGTCGCGGTCGAGGATCCGTTTGATCCCGAAAGCTATGAAGCGCTGCTGCGTATCGACGTCGCGCGGGCGCGGATCAGCTTTCCAGAGATCTTTGCATGATGGCTTTGCCGCATCATTTAAGTGCGATGCACCGTGATGCGGCGGCCTTTTCGGCTTTGCTATCGTATAGCAATCGCTTTTATGGGAACAAATCGGCGGCAAAGCGCCTTTTGTCCCTAATCGGGCTTGAGTTACTCGCTGACTCAAGTGATTTTGCGCCCATTAACAATCTAATCAAAGGCAACATAACATGTTCAAAGCTACCTGGATCCTCGCCCCTATCGCAGCACTCGGCCTGTCTGCATGTGCCGGCTCTGGCATTGGTGACACCGACCTGGAGCGCGGCGTTATCGGCGCAGGCGCAGGTCTGGTCGCAGCTGAAGTCCTTAACACGGACCCAACTGCAACGGCTGTTGCTGGCGTTGCCGCTGGCCTGCTGTGCGATGACGCAGGCATCTGCCGCAGCACCCGCTAAATTCTCTGGCGCCATTTCGGCGCAAGGGACGATCATTTCCGCCGTCGAGGTTTACGCCTCGGCGGCGGTTTTGCGTTTGAAGGACTGATTCACATGTTCAAGAAAATTCTGATCGCCAATCGAGGCGAAATCGCCTGCCGCGTCATTAAGACGGCCCGCCGGATGGGGATCGCCACTGTCGCGGTCTATTCTGATGCGGACCGCAATGCCTTGCATGTGAAAATGGCGGACGAGGCGGTGCACATCGGCCCAAGCCCGGCCAATCAGTCCTATATCGTGATCGACAAAATCATGGATGCCGTGCGCCAGACCGGCGCAGAGGCGGTGCATCCGGGTTATGGTTTCCTGTCGGAAAACCCAAAATTCGCCCAAGCTTTGCAGGCCGCAGGCGTTGCCTTTATCGGGCCGCCCGTCGGCGCAATCGAGGCGATGGGCGACAAGATCACGTCCAAGAAGTTGGCCCAAGAGGCGGGCGTCAGCACTGTGCCGGGCCACATGGGCCTGATTGCGGACGCGGACGAGGCGATTAAGATCGCTGGCGAAATCGGCTATCCGGTGATGATCAAGGCCAGCGCTGGTGGCGGCGGCAAGGGCATGCGGATCGCTTGGAAAGAGGACGAGGTCCGCGAGGGCTTTCAGTCGTCCAAGAACGAGGCGGCCAACAGCTTTGGCGATGACCGGATATTCATCGAAAAGTTTGTGACCCAGCCGCGGCACATTGAAATTCAGGTCTTGGCCGATGGCCATGGCAACGCGGTTTACCTGCACGAGCGGGAATGCAGCATCCAGCGCCGGAACCAGAAGGTCATCGAAGAGGCACCAAGCCCCTTCCTTGACGAAGAAACCCGCGCTGCGATGGGTGCGCAGTCTGTCGCTTTGGCCCAGTCCGTTGGCTATACCAGCGCGGGCACGGTGGAATTCATCGTCGACGGGGATCGCAATTTCTATTTCCTAGAGATGAACACGCGGTTGCAGGTCGAACATCCGGTCACGGAACTGATCACCGGCATCGATCTGGTTGAACAGATGATCCGCGTCGCGGCTGGCGAAAAGTTAGCCTTTGGGCAAAGCGATCTAAAGATCAACGGCTGGGCGATTGAATCGCGCCTTTATGCCGAGGACCCTTATCGCGGCTTCCTGCCGTCCATCGGCCGTCTGACCCGTTACCGTCCGCCTGTTGAAGAGGCGACGGATGCTTATGCCGTGCGCAATGATACCGGCGTGTTCGAGGGCGGCGAGATCAGCATGTTCTACGATCCGATGATCGCCAAGCTCTGCACTTGGGCCCCGACGCGGTCCGAGGCGATTGACCACATGCGCCTAGCGCTGGACGGGTTCGAGCTGGAAGGCATCGGTCACAACCTGCCATTCTTGGCGGCGGTGATGGACCATCCCAAGTTCACCAGCGGCAATATGACAACGGCGTTCATCGAGGAGGAATTCCCCGACGGCTTCGACGGTGTCGCGCTGGGCGGCGATACATTGGTTCGCATCGCGGCAGCTGTCACAGCAATGCACCGGATCAGCGAAATCCGCCGCACGCGGATTACGGGGCGTATGAATAACCACGAACGTACGGTCGGAACCGACTGGAACGTCGCGGTTCAAGGCCAGTCGTTTGACGCCGTGGTTAAAGCGGACCGCGCCGGCGCTGACGTGACAATCGGGGCGCAAACGCTACGGGTCGAAAGCGATTGGCTGCCGGGGCAACCCTTGGTGCGATTGTCCGTTGATGGCACACCGCTGGTGCTGAAAGCAGCCCGTATTCCCGGCGGCTACCGCGTGCGGCACCGGGGCGCCGACCTAAAGGTGCATGTGCGCACCCCGCGTCAGGCGGAACTGGCGGGCCTGATGCTGGAAAAGGTCCCGGCAGATACGTCCAAGCTGCTGCTGTGCCCGATGCCCGGTCTGATCGTCAAAGTCGACGTGGCCGTGGGCGACGAAGTGCAAGAGGGTCAGACCCTGTGCACGGTCGAAGCCATGAAGATGGAAAACATCCTGCGCGCTGAACGGCGCGGCGTGGTGTCCAAGGTCAACGCCAGCGCGGGCGATAGCCTTGCGGTGGACGATGTCATCATGGAGTTTGAATGAGCCGCAGGCCGCCTCTTGTTCTGATCTGGGCTGTGGCCTGCATCGCTGCGGTGCTTGTGGCCTTTGGCGCGCTGGTGGTGATGATCCCCTCAGGCACCGTCAGCTACGCGACTGAAATGCCGCGCAGCGCGGTGACGGCACCGATGATCGCGGTTGTCGTGTTCTGGGGTATCGTGCGCGCGTGCGGTGTGCCGCTTGATCCGATGAAAACCTATGTTTTCGGCGCGCTTGCGGTTTACGGGATGCTGTATCTGGTGGGCCGTGTGTTGGCCGTCACAGGCATAAGCCCGCCGCTGGTGCTGGCGGTCAACCTGATCGCGCTGATGTCACTGGCATGGTGGTGGATCAAACTGGCGGCGCAGGCCCGGCGATGACGGCTTTAGCGTTGTCTGGCCTGCGTCACTGGTCCACGCCGCGCCGATCCTGCATTTCCTGCTGGCGCATCGGCATCTTGTCGATGGACCGTGACAATTCCCGCACATCCCAAGGGCTTGGTTTGCGCGCCTTAATGGCCCCATCCTTGCCCATCAGCGCCAGCATGAACCCGCGCGGCCGCAGCCGTAGCCGGGTGTCGCTGCGGCCCGCTGGATCGGTATCAAAGATCACCACGACATCGCGCAGCGCAAGTTCTTCGGCGCGGGCGGCCAAAAGCTCTATCTGCTGCACAAACTGCTGGTCATTGGGCGAATCTGCAAACACCAGCACGGGGCGTGCGATCCATTTGAAGGCGTCCAAATCCAGCCCTGCCGCATCGACAAAGATGGTGCGGTCCGCGTTCCATGCCGCGACAGGATCGCCGGCAAGGTTGCTGACGGGATCGGTGGACGCGGCCTCTGCTTGCGCCAAGACGGGCGCGGCGGACAGGGTGGCAAGACAGGCAATTGCAAAAACTGTTTTCATCATACCCTATCATATAGCCACTACGCACAGATTTACGATGCGCCATATTGCCTGCGCATGCGCGGGACAGGGGAATGGGACGTCATGCACCGGATGATCGCCCTGCGCCGCACCGATGACCTGACGTTTTTACGCGGCAGCGCTGCACCGTTTTTGACCTTTGCCTTGGTCGCTGCCATCAATGCTTTAACAGCCCACCGCTGGGCAGGGCGCGCCTGATCGCCGGGCCGCACAACATCATTTGGGGGGATACCGATGACTGACAAATCCACATGGGAAAAGATCGCAGCCAAAGAACTGCGCGGGCGCAGCCTTGACGATCTGACGTGGCACACCCTCGAAGGGATCGACATACAGCCGCTGTATACGGCGGACGATATCGCGGACTTGCCCCATATGGGCGGCATTCCCGGCGCGGCCCCCTATACGCGCGGCGTTAAGGCCACGATGTATGCAGGCCGCCCTTGGACGATCCGTCAATACGCCGGCTTTTCCACGGCCGAAGAATCCAACGCCTTTTACAAAGCAGCCCTTGCTGGTGGCCAGCAGGGGGTGTCAGTCGCCTTTGATCTGGCGACGCACCGCGGCTATGACAGCGACCACCCCCGCGTCGAAGGCGACGTCGGCAAGGCTGGTGTGGCTATCGATTCCGTCGAAGATATGAAAATCCTGTTTGACGGCATCCCGCTGGACAAAGTCAGCGTATCCATGACGATGAACGGCGCAGTGATCCCGATCCTCGCCAACTTTATCGTCACTGGGGAAGAGCAGGGCCATGACCGCCGCGTGCTGTCGGGCACGATCCAGAACGACATCCTTAAGGAATTCATGGTGCGCAACACCTATGTCTACCCGCCGGAGCCGTCGATGCGGATCATCTCTGACATCATCCAGTACACCGCCGACGAGATGCCGAAATTTAACTCTATCTCGATCTCTGGCTATCACATGCAAGAGGCTGGGGCGAACCTGGTGCAGGAACTGGCCTATACACTTGCTGACGGGCGCGAATACGTGCGCGCCGCGATTGCTGCGGGTATGGACGTGGACAGTTTCGCAGGTCGTCTATCGTTCTTCTTCGCCATCGGCATGAACTTCTTCATGGAGGCGTCCAAGCTGCGTGCCGCCCGCCTGCTGTGGTCGCGCGTGATGGAGGAGTTCGAGCCGAAGGATCCCAAATCCTCCATGCTGCGCACCCACTGCCAGACCAGCGGCGTCAGCTTGCAAGAACAAGACCCCTACAACAACGTCGTGCGCACGGCCTATGAGGCGATGAGCGCCGTGCTGGGCGGCACGCAATCCCTGCATACCAATGCACTGGACGAGGCGATCGCCCTGCCGTCCGACTTTGCCGCCCGCATCGCCCGCAATACACAGCTGATCCTGCAAGAGGAAACCGGCGTCACCAACGTCGTCGACCCGCTGGCTGGCAGCTATTACGTCGAAAAGCTGACCCACGATCTGGCAGAGGCCGCTTGGGCGCTAATGGAGGAAGTCGAGGAGCTTGGCGGCATGACCAAGGCCGTCGCCTCTGGCATGCCCAAGCTGCGGATCGAGGAAACCGCAGCCAAGCGTCAGGCTGATATTGACCGCGGCACCGAAGTCATCGTCGGCGTGAACAAGTATCGCAAAGACAAAGAAGACCCCATCGACATCCGCGACATCGACAACGCAGGCGTGCGCGACAGCCAGATCGCGCGCTTGAAGAAAACCCGCGACGGCCGCGATCAGCCTGCCTGCGACGCAGCCCTTGCCGAAGTCACCCGCCGCGCCCGCGACGGTGGCAACCTGCTAGAGGCCGCGGTAGAGGCCGCCCGCCAACGCGCCACCGTGGGCGAAATCAGCGATGCGATGGAAGAAGTCTTTGGCCGCCACCGGGCCGAGGTCAAAACCCTCGCCGGTGTTTACGGTGCCGCCTATGATGGCGACGCCGGCTTCGCCGCGATCCAGAAAGACGTCGAAGACTTTGCCGCAGAAGAGGGCCGCCGCCCGCGCATGCTGGTCGTCAAAATGGGCCAGGACGGGCACGACCGGGGTGCCAAGGTCATCGCCACCGCCTTTGCCGACATCGGCTTTGACGTCGACGTGGGCCCCCTGTTCCAAACCCCAGAAGAGGCGGCGCAGGACGCGATCGACAACGACGTCCATGTCATCGGCATCAGCTCTCAGGCGGCGGGGCATAAAACCCTTGCCCCCAAACTGATCCGCGCGCTTGAAGACGCAGGCGCTGGCGATATCCTTGTGATCTGCGGCGGTGTGATCCCGCAGCAGGACTACAAGTTTCTGACCGACGCGGGTGTCAAAGCCATCTTCGGCCCCGGCACCAATATCCCCAAAGCCGCCGCCGATATCCTGACCCTGATCCGCGCCACCCGCGACTAGGCTTCATCTTGCCGGAAATACTCCCGCCGGAGGCACCGTCCTTTGCAACGCAAAGGGCGGCACCTCTTGCATCCTCCTTCACCGCGTTGTCTCCTCTCGTTGCAATCGGCAGAGGTGAACATGCTAACACTTGACCACATCGCACTGGCCTGCACCGATCTGGCCGCTTCGGCCGACCTCCTGTCGCAGATGATCGGCGCGCCGCTGCAGACCGGCGGACAACATCCGCGCTATGGCACCCATAATGTGCTGCTGGGGATGGGGGATATCTACCTTGAGCTCATCGCCCGCGACCCGGACGCCGCACAGACGGGGCGGCCCACGTGGTTCGGGCTTGATCATTTCACCGGCCCGATGCGGCCCGCGAACTGGATCTGCCGCACCGATGATCTGGGGGCTGAGCGGGCAAAAATGCCCGTCGATCCGGGCCCGGCAGTGCCTTTGACGCGCGGTGATCTGGTTTGGGACATCACTGTGCCGGACGATGGCAGCCTGCCGCTGGACGGCGGGGTGCCGACGTTAATCCAGTGGGCGGCGGGCACCCGTCACCCGGTGGACCGGCTGCCCGATAGCACGTGCCGCCTGCAACACTGGACGGTGCACCATCCACAGGCGCAGATGCTGCAAAATACGCTGCCGCTGGTGGATCACCGCGTGCAGTTCGTCGCTGGCCCCGCCCGTTTTGCGATGACATTACAAACACCGCGCGGGATTGTGACGCTATGATCCGGCCTGCGACGCCAGTTGACGCGGCTGCGATCTGCGGCATCTGGAACCCCGTCATCCGCGACACCACCGCGACCTTCACGGCGATTGAAAAGACCCCCGCCGGTATCACTGCGCTGCTGGCCGATAAGGCCGCGAGCGGCCATCCGTTCTGGGTCAGCACCGCAGGCGATGAAATCACCGGTTTCGCCACCTATGGCCCTTTTCGGGGCGGCGACGGCTATCGCCATACGGTCGAACATACGGTCCATCTGGCCCCCGCTGCACGGGGTCTGGGGACGGGCCGGGCGCTGATGGCGGCGCTTTGTGATCACGCCGCGGGGCAGGGGATGCACAGCATGTGGGCGGGGTGCAGCGGCGATAATTCGGGCGCGGTCCGCTTCCACGAACGCCTTGGATTCGTGCAGGTGGCGCATCTGCCGCAGGTCGGGCGCAAATTTGATCGCTGGATCGACCTTATCCTTTTGCAAAAGATGCTTTAGGCTAAGTTTCATGTCGATCTGGACCCGCATTGCCGATGCTATTGCCGCCCTGCGCGCAGGTGAAAGCCTGTTCGCCGTGTTTGACCGCCTGCGCACGCCGCCCGACCGGTCAGTCGCCTTTACCATCGCGGTTATCGCGCTGGGGGCCAAGATGGCCAAGGCGGACGGCACCGTGACACGGTCAGAGGTCGCGGCCTTTCGCGAAGTCTTTCACATCCCCCCGCAAGAAGAGGCGCACGCCGCCCGCCTGTTCAACATGGCCCGCACCGATGTTGCGGGCTTTGAGGAATACGCCGCGGGCATCAAGCGCATGTTCGGCGACAACGACGCCCCGCTGTGTGATCTGATGGAAGGGCTGTTCCATATCGCCCTTGCCGACGGCAATTACCACCCGGGAGAGGACGCCTTTCTATCCCGCGTGGCCGATATATTCGGTTTTGACGAACGCCGCTTTGGCCGCATCCGGGCGCAATTCGTGCCCGACGCCGCCCGCGATCCATACGACGTGCTGGGCGTCGCGCCAGATGCTGATTTGGCGACGATCCGGGCCGCGTGGCGCACACAGGTCCGCGAAACCCACCCCGACCGGATGCTGGCGCGCGGCGTACCAGAAGAAGCGGTCAAGCTGGCAGAAAAGCGGCTGGTCGCGATCAACCGCGCTTGGGAAGACATCTCGGACCTGCGGCAGTGACGGATCGGCTGCGGCTGGCCACGTATAATATCGAATGGTTCAATAACCTATTCAATGACGCGGGTGATCTGCTGGATGACCTTCACTGGTCGGGCCGCTGGGGCGTGACGCGGCGCGACCAGATCGCGGCGCTTGGGGCTGTTTTTACCGCGATGGACGCCGACGCGATCATGGTGATCGAGGCACCGGACACATCGCGCAGGCGCAGCACGCAGCGTTCGCTTGAAGGCTTTGCCAAGCGGTTTGACCTGCGCGCAAACCGCGTGCTGACCGGATTTCTGAACGACACGCAGCAGGAAATCGCGCTGATGTATGATCCGCGCAAGATGGACGCCGCGCATGCGCCACTTGGGTCCAAGGATGTGCCGCAATTCGATGGCAGCTTTTCCGTCGATCTGGATCATGACGGGCGACCAGAGCCGGTGCGCTGGTCCAAACCCCCGCTAGAGGTGACGCTGACCCCGCACGGCGGACAGCCTATATCGCTGATCGGTGTTCACGCGAAATCAAAGGCCCCGCACGGCGCCGACAACCCCGCACATAGGCTGCGGATCAATATCGAAAACCGCCGCAAACAGCTTGCGCAATGCGTCTGGCTGCGTGCGCGGGTGGATCAGTTGTTGCAGCAAAGGCAGCCGGTCGCCGTGCTGGGCGATTTCAACGATGGCCCCGGTCTGGACGAGTTCGAAACTCTGTTCGGCCGCTCCAGCGTCGAGGTAGTCTTGGGCGAGGTTGGCACTGTGCCGATGTTCGACCCTAACGCGCGGCTCGCGCTGTCAGGACGGCTCGCAGCGCAGCCTGCCTCTGCCCGGTTTGAACATGACGGCGTGTTTTTGTCGGTGCTGTTGGACTACATCATGGTCAGTCCCGATCTTGCTGCCCGCGCGCCGCGGTGGACGATCTGGCACCCCTTTGACACGCCTGCCTGCTACACCAATGATGCCTTGCGGGATGCCTTGCTGCTGGCGTCTGATCATTTCCCCGTCACCTTGGATTTGCCCAGCCCCTTGGCAAGCGTGGGCAACGGTCCTACCTACAGAGTATGAAAAAGCTCATCCTCGCCTCCGTTCTTGCCCTGACCGCAGTTGCAGCCGTGGCACAGATGTCCGATCCGCCGGTTGAAAGCCCGGATGCGGTCGAAGAGCAGCGGCCCGGTCGCAGCTTGATGGAAGAGGGCGCAAAGCTGCTGCTGCGCGGCTTGTTGAGTGAGGCAGAGCCCGCGATGCGTGATCTGCAAGAGTTTGCCGATCAGATGGGGCCGGCGATGAAATCGCTGACGGATCAGATGGGGCCTGCGCTGGCCGATATCATGGCGATGATCGACGATATTAAAAACTATAGCGGCCCCGAATTGCTGCCCAACGGCGACATCATCATCCGCCGCGCGCCAGACGCACCAAAGTTTGTGCCGTCCGATCCACCGCGAGAGATCGACCTTTAGCCTTTGAACTTCACCTCAAATGTCGCGTCCATGGCCTGCGCCAAAGCCGTCAAACGCGACGCGGCGACCTCGCCATAAAGCGGGCGGGCCCCAGCGGCGAGCGTGAGGGTCAGGTGTTTCGACTTCGCGCTCCACTTGATCGTGCCCGGCGGTGTGTCGCCTTCGAGCCATAGCATCGCGCCAAAGCGCAGGGCGCGGCCAAGGATGTCGGCCTCTTTCATCTGTTCTGGCGAAAGCATCGCAAACAGTGGCGCAAAGCGGCCGTCCGGCGTTTTGCTGGAATACCGCTTCATCAGCGCCAGCCCCAGCTGCACCCGCTCGCTATGTTTTAGCCCGCCTAGGTTGGCACGGGTCGCGTTGTCGAACGTAATCTCGGCCCGGTAATCGGGGTGGGCGCGCCAGCTGACGTCGTGCAGCAGGCAGGCTGCCTTGATGATGCGCAGGCGTTGCCAATTGGCGCGGGGAAACAGCGGCTTGACGAAATCATATAGCAGACGGCCAAAGCCGGGCAGGCGGGCGTCTTTTGCTTCGGCAAAGCGGCACGCCTCGATCAGGGGATCGCGTTCGCGCAGGGCGCGGGGCATCTGTTCGTACAGCATACCTTCGCGGATGCCATAGGACGACACGGCGACGTCCTTGGGTTTGAACACGCGCACCAGTTCTTTCAGGACCAGCACGGCAAGGGGCACCAGCGATATGCGGCTGTCAGAAATCCCGCAGCGGCTGCGCAGGTCTTGCAGGTCCGAATCCGCGATATAATGCGCGGTCTCTCCGATGCGGCGGGCGGTCATGCGGTATTCGTGCAGAACGGTCAGCGGATAGCCGCGCCGTTCCATGTCAACACGAGCAATGGCACGCCACGAACCACCGACCAGAAACAGACGCATGCCAGTCTCGTAATCCATCTTTTCGTGCAGATCGGCGATGATGGTCTTTATATGCGCCTTCAAGGCCTTCTTGCCGCCCTTCACCTCGCGCAGCTTGAGCGGACCCAGTGGAGAGGTCACGCGGCGGCCGACACGGCCTTCGGACAGATCGGCCAGCTCCATGCTGGACCCGCCAATATCGCAGACGGTGCCAAAGCTGCCGGGCCAGCCCAACAGGACGCCTTGGGCGGACAGGCGGGCTTCTTCTTCGCCGTCGATCACCCACAGCTTGATGCCGGTTTCACGTTCCACCTCGGCGCGGAAATCAGGGCCGTCGCTGGCCTCGCGCACGGCGGCGGTGGCGACGGCGGTCAGGGGGGCGATGCCCATCCCCTGTGCCAGCGCGGCAAAGCGGCGGATCGCGGATAGGGCGCGCACGCGGCCTTCGGGGTTCAGGCGGCCTGTGTCGGACAGGCCTGCACCCAAGGCGCACATGATCTTTTCGTTGTAAAAATACGCGGGGCTGCGGGCGGCACCGTCGAAGACCACCAAACGGACAGAGTTTGATCCCACGTCCACCACGCCAACCCGGCTAAGGTTCTGGGACGCCGCATCGTCGAACAGCGGTCGGCCAAACGGGCCCCAGTCGATGGTTTCGGTGGCGGTATCGTCCGTCATCGTCTTATCGTCCCGGTCATTTCTGCCGTTTACCATGTGACGCGCTGCGCCGCAGAGTCAACGCCCCGCGGTGTGCGATCAGTCGTCGGTGTGGGTCAGCTGCGGCACATCGGACGCACCGGCAGAGCCGCGGCCGGACAGGGACGGGTTCTCCATAAAGAACCGGTGGCAGTTGAACGCGAACTCGCCATCCGGCCAAGTCGCGCGGATGAAACTGCCGTCAGCCTGCATCACCCAGCTTTGCGCGACATCAGCCATATTGGCGGCCATGATCTGGCTCACGATCTGCGCCTTGACGGTGTTGTTCGTGATCTCGACCAGCGTTTCGACCCGGCGGTTCAGGTTCCGGCTCATCCAATCGGCAGAGCTGATAAAGACCTTTGCCTTTTTGCTGGGCAGGGCGTGGCCTGCGCCGAAACACACGATGCGGCTGTGTTCCAGAAAACGTCCGACGATGGATTTGACGCGGATATTTTCCGACAGCCCAGCCACATTCGGGCGCAGGCCGCAGATGCCGCGCACGACCAGATCAATACGGACCCCAGCTTGGCTGGCCGCATAAAGCGCGTCGATCACGTCCTTTTCGATCAGGCTGTTCATCTTGGCCCAGATCACCGCAGGCTTGCCGGCCCGCGCGTTCGCGGCCTCTGCCTCGATCATTTCGATCAGGCGGGATTTGAGGCAGATGGGAGAGATCGCAAGATTTTCCAGCCCCTCTGGCTGGGCATAGCCGGACAGGTAGTTGAACACCTTGGTCGCGTCGCGGCCAAGGGCGGCGTCGCAGGTGAACAGGGATACGTCGGTGTAAATCCGCGCCGTGATCGGGTGGTAATTCCCGGTGCCAAAGTGGGTGTAGGTCACCAATTTTTCGCCTTCACGGCGGACCACCGTGCTGATCTTGGCGTGGGTTTTGTAGTTCAAAAAGCCATAGACGACATGCGCGCCGGACCGTTCTAGGCGGCGCGACTGGCGGATATTGGCGGCTTCGTCAAAGCGCGCTTTGAGTTCTACTAATGCCGTCACCGATTTGCCGTCTTCGGCTGCTTCGCACAGCGCTTCGACAATCGGGGATTTCTTGGATGTGCGATACAGCGTTTGTTTGATCGCCACGACGTCAGGGTCGCGGGCGGCCTGCGCAAGGAACCGCACGACCATATCGAACGTCTCGTACGGGTGGTGCAGCAGCATGTCCTTTTGCTGGATCGCGGCGAACATATCGCCTTCGTGGTCCTGCACGCGTTCGGGCACGCGGGGGCTGAACGTGGGCCACAGCAGATCGGGGCGCTCGTCCAGCACAAGCTCGCTCAGGTCGCTGATGCCGATCAGACCGTCGACGTTCACAACCTCTTCTTCGGTCACATGCAGCTCGTGCATGATCAGATCACGCAGGGCGGTGGGGGCATTGTCAGAGATTTTCAGTCGTACCACTTCGCCGCGGCGGCGGCGTTTCAGGGCGGTTTCGAACTCGCGCACCAGATCTTCGGCTTCGTCTTCAAGCTCTAGGTCGCTATCACGCAGCACTTTAAAGGCGCATTGCCCGCGGACTTTGTAACCGGGGTAAAGGCGGCCAACGAAGTGCAGCAGCAGCTCTTCGAGCGGGATAAACCGGAAATCTTCGCCGGGCAGGCGCACAAAGCGTTTGATCTGCGCAGGCACCGGCAACAGGGCGCGCAAGGGCCGCTTGTCGCTGCCGCGTTCCAGTTGCAGGGCAAGGGCGAAGCCTTCGTTCGGCAGGAAGGGGAAGGGGTGGGCCGGGTCAATCGCCAGCGGCGACAGGACCGGGAACACCTGTTCAAGAAAGAAATCGCCAAGGAATTTGATATCGTCATCCCGCAGATCATCGCGGGTCAGGATGTGGATGCCTGTGTCCGACATCTCGGTGACAAGGGTGCGGTAAACCGTTTGTTGGCGGTCCATCAACGCGCGGGCGTTCACGTCGATCAGGCGCAATTGTTCCGCAGGGGTCAACCCGTCAAGGCCGGGGGTCGTGTTGCCCGCATGGGCCAGTTCGCGCAGGCCAGCCACGCGCACGGTATAAAATTCATCAAGGTTGGTCGCCGAAATCGACAAGAACCGCAGGCGTTCCAGCAAAGGCACCCGGGTATTTTCCGCCTCTTCGAGCACGCGCATGTTGAAGCCGATCCAAGACAGCTCTCGGTTCACAAAGCGGTCTGCGGTGGTCAGATCAAGGTCGAGTGTCACCGGATCAGGGCGGGCACTATTTAAAAAATCAGCGTTCATCATGGGGCCTTATACCCCGCCGATATGGCAGGCGTGTGACAGAGTTCACAACAAGCCGTCTTGCTTGTCCAGGACCTGTGCTGCCAGTTTAACGGTGATCGCCCGTTTTTCCGTCAACGCTGCTGCATCTAGCGCCGCCACGATCCGCTGGGCGCTCGCAAAGGACCGTTCAATCCGGGGCACCAGATAGCTGGCGACTTCGGGCGAGGGCAGGATCTGGCGGTCGGCGAACAGCTTCATCAGAACCGCCTGCAATAGTGCGTCGTCGGGGCCGGTGATGGTGGCAGGGGTCGTCGCCTGCATCCGGCTGGCCAGATCGGGCAGGGCGATAGACCAGCGGGCAGGGTGGCTGCGCGCGGTCATCAGCAGCGGCAGGCGGTGCGCGGCGAGGTTGTTGTGCAGATGAAACATCGCCTCTTCGCGCGCGGGCGGCAGGCGGTCCATATCTTCGACCACGACAGCGCGATCGGGGTTCAGGCCGTCTGGCAAATCTTCGGCGCTGACAAGCTGCGCGCCGTGGCGGGCGGCGAAAACGCGGGTCAGGTGGCTTTTGCCTGCGCCCTCTGGCCCGGTCAGCACCAGCTTGCCTTGCGGCCAAATTTCTGGCGCGGCGATCATGGTATAGGCGGCGCGGTTGGCATCGGTGACAAAGAAATCCTCTGCCCCCAGCGCAACACCCGTTGGCCAGTCAAATGTCAGTTGCATCGCCATATTTAGTCGCCCAGCGTGCCGCGATACAGCGGGCTGGCGCGGTAGCGGTCCAGTGCAAAGCGGGCCAGCACGCCGATGACAGCGGCGACGGGCACGGCGACCAGCAGGCCAACAAAGCCGAACAGCGATCCAAACACCGACAGCGCGAACAGCAGCCAGACCGGGTGCAACCCGACAGAAGAGCCGACGAGTTTCGGCGTCAGGATGTTGCCTTCGACGAATTGGCCGGATTGAAAGATCGCGTAGACGGCGATCAGCCAAGGCCATTCGCCCCAGAACTGGAACAGCGCCAGACCCAGCGCAAGGCCGCCGCCAACGATGGCCCCGACGTAAGGGATAAAGGTCAGCGCCCCGGCGATGGCCCCGACAACAAGGCCAAAATTCAGCCCCACCAGCGCCAGCGCAACAGCGTAGAATGTGCCAAGGATCAGGCAGACCAGGCCCTGGCCCCGGATAAAGCTGGCCAGCGTGCGGTCAATCTGCCGTGCCAGATCGCGGATGGTGTTGACGTGATCACGCGGCAGCAGCGCATCGACGCGGGCGGTCATATTGTCCCAATCCAGCAGCAGATAGATCGCAACGACCGGCACGATCACCAGCAACACAACCATGTTGACCAAGCCCAGCGCAGACGACAGCACGGTGTTCAGCAACTCTCCGCCGCGGGACTGGATCATGTTGCCGATATTATCAAGCTGGGTGCGGATCGTGGACCCTTCGACCAAAATCTCGGGGAAGCGGGTCGTTAGCCAGTTTTGCAGCGTGTCAAACAGCTGCGGCGCGGTTTCGACCAGTTGCGTGGCCTGCGTGATCAGCGTCGGGATCACCAGCAGGATCAGCAGCACAAAGACCAACAGCGCAACCAGCGCGATGATCGCCACCGACAGGCTGCGTGACAGGCCCAGCCGTTCCAGCCGGTCCGCCACGGGATCAAGGATATAGGCAATCGCCCCGCCCAAGATGAAGGGCATGATCACGTTGCCCAGCGCATAAAGCACGATCAGAAAGATGATGGTGGCGATGCCCCAATAGACAGCTTGTTGGCGCGTTGACATGGGCATCGGGTATCCTTCTCGATCACTTCTCTTTCAATGCCGCAGCCCCGTCCGCCGCGCAAGCCATGCTTGCGGGCAGGCAGGGGGACGACTAGACAGTTCCGCAACACTTTTCGTTATAAGGTCACACACCCCATGCGTATGTCGCGCTACTTCCTCCCCGTCCTCAAGGAAACCCCGCGCGAGGCGCAGATCGTCAGCCACCGGCTGATGCTGCAAGCGGGCCTGATCAAACAGGCCAGCGCTGGCATCTATTCCTGGCTGCCAATGGGGTACAAAATCCTCAAGCGGATCGAACAGATCGTGCATGAAGAACAGGCAAAGGCGGGTCATCTCGCAATGCTGATGCCGACGATCCAGTCCGCCGATCTGTGGCGCGAAAGCGGCCGCTATGACGCTTACGGCGATGAAATGCTACGCATCAAGGATCGCGGCGGCCGTGATATGCTGTTCACGCCCACGGCTGAGGAACTTGTCACCGACATCTTCCGCTCTCATGTCAGCAGCTACAAAGACCTGCCGCTGACGCTTTACCAGATCCAGTGGAAATTCCGCGATGAAACCCGCCCTCGCTTTGGCGTGATGCGTGGCCGCGAATTCCTGATGAAGGACGGCTATAACTTCGATTTGACGCAAGAGGACGCGCTGCACGCCTACAACCGTCACCTTGTCAGCTATCTGCGCACCTACGAGCGGATGGGCCTGCAAGCGATTCCAATGCGCGCCGATTCCGGCCCCATCGGCGGCGACGATACGCACGAATTCCTCGTGTTGGCGGAAACCGGCGAATCAGAGGTGTTCTATGACAGCGAGATCACCGATCTGACCTTTGGCGATCGCCAGATTGATTTCGACGACAAAGCCGCCTGCGCTGCCGTGCTTGACGAATTCACCTCTCGCTATGCCCGCACGGATGAAACCCACGACGAGGCGCTGTTCGCTCAAGTGCCAGAAGAACGCCGCCGCACCGCGCGCGGGATCGAAGTCGGCCAGATCTTTTACTTTGGCACCAAGTATTCCGACGCCATGGGCGCAACCGTGCAGGGCCCCGACGGCAAGCCCGTCGCGGTCCACATGGGATCGCACGGCATCGGCGTGTCCCGCCTGCTGGGCGCGATCATCGAGGCAAGCCACGACGACAAAGGCATCATCTGGCCAGAGGGCGTGACCCCCTTCCACGCCGGCATCGTGAACCTGCGCCAAGGCGACGAGGCCACGGACGCGGCTTGCGAGGATCTCTACGACAGCCTGCGCGCCGCTGGCCTTGATCCACTGTATGATGACCGGGACGAACGGGCAGGGGCCAAGTTCGGCACGATGGACCTGATCGGCCTGCCATGGCGCATCACCGTCGGCCCGCGCGGTTTGAAATCCGGCGTGGTCGAACTGACCAGCCGTCGCACCGGGGAAAGCGAAGAGCTGTCCCCCGGCGATGCCGTCGCCAAGCTGATCGCGATCTACGCGAACGTCTAAACGGTCCATCGTCCCGAATGACCTTAACAAACGGCGGTGCAGGGCAATCTGCGCCGCCGTTTGCGCATCATCTGCTGATCATTGCCGCCCGTGTACCCCGCGGTAGACCTGCAGCCCGACTTGCGGCACAGTGCCCGCAAAACAAGACGCAGCAGACAGGCAAATCCCATGTCCCCGACCCCGATGTCCCTTACGCAAGTCGACTGGACCCAAATCCCAGCCCCGCGCGATGACGGCGGCGCGGCCCATCTTCCGGGGCTTGCTATGCCGTCCGTCCCGCTGCCCGCCACAGACGGGCAGGTTGTGGACCTGTCCAAACTGGCGGGGCGCTGCGTCGTCTATATCTACCCTATGACCGGCCGCCCGGACCGCGATCTGCCCGCAGGTTGGGACGCAACCCCCGGCGCACGCGGCTGCACCCCGCAATCCTGCGCCTACCGCGATCACGCGGCCGATTTGCACGCGCGCGGCGTGCAGCACCTTTTTGGCCTGTCCACCCAAGACACGGCGTATCAACAAGAGGCAGCAAGCCGTCTGCATCTGCCTTATCCGCTGCTGTCCGACGCGCAGGGCGCGCTGATGGGTGCGCTGAACCTGCCACGGTTGACTGCTGACGGCCTGACCTTGCTTAAACGGTGCACATTGATCCTGCGGGACGGCCTGATCCAACACGTCAACTACCCCGTCTTTCCCCCGGACGAGGACGCCGCCCGCGTCATCGCTTGGCTCGACGATCCGGTGAACGCATGATCCGCGCCTTGGCCTTGATCGGCGGTCTGGCGGGCGGTGCTGCGCTGTCGCAATACCCCGAATTTTCGCAGCAATACCTACAGCGGCTAGCAGGCCAAGTGGATGCGCTGAACATCGTGGTCGCAGATTTCGAAAACTCTGCCATGCGTGCTGGCCTGACCCGGTCCCAAGCGCTGGAGGAACTGACAGGCACCCCGTTCCTGCAAGATCGCCAAGCCGACATGCGCCGTACCTTTCGCCGCCATGCCGTGTTGACCGACAACCTTGCCACCCTGCGCAGCGCGTCCCCCTTGGCGCGCATGACGATGCCGCAGCGCCTTGGCGATCCGGCAACCTTTGCGGCAACATGGTCCGACTTCACCCCGGCGGTGCCCTTGTCCGTGGCAGGCGTGGCCGCGACGGGCGCAGGTTTTGTGCTTGGCTGGGCCGCGCTGCGCATCGCGCTGGCATTGGTCATGAGCAGCCTGCGCGGCCGCAGCCCGGGGCCAAAGCGCGGCGGACCCGCCCTGCGTCAAGAGCCCGCTCTGCATCCCCACCAAACCACCCGGGCAACCCCGCGCCTGTCCGGCGTGCGCCGGGGCTAACCGTTGAAAGGTCACGCAATATGAAAGCTTTGATCACATGGGGCGGCTGGGACGGCCACCAGCCTGAACAGGTCGCCCATGTCTTTCGCGATATGCTGACAGCCGAGGGCGTCACGGTCACCCTAACCGACAGCCTTGCGCCCTTCGACGATCCCGATTTGCTACAAGCGCTCGACCTGATCGTGCCGGTCTGGACCATGTCCGACCTCAGCCGTGAGGCCGCAACACACGTGTCAGAAGCCGTCGCGCGCGGCACCGGCCTTGCTGGCTGCCACGGCGGCATGTGCGACGCCTTTCGCGGCAATCCGCTGTGGCAATTCATCACTGGCGCAAACTGGGTCGCCCACCCCGGCGGCGACGGCGTCAAACACCGCGTGACGATGACCGGGGACGACCCGCTGACCAGCGGCATCCCGGATTTCGACATCGAGACAGAGCAATATTACCTGCACACCGACCCTGCTAATCACGTCCTCGCCACCACCCGCACCGACGTTGTGACATGGTACCACAGCCCGAACGGGGCCGTAGATATGCCGGCCGCGTGGACGCGCAAATGGGGCCTTGGGCGTGTCTACTACAACGCCCTTGGGCACAAAGCCGATGTCATCGCCAGCGGCCCGCCCCATGAAATGCTCCGCCGCGGGCTTATCTGGGCGGCCAAAGGTAAAGCCGCCGCCGCAGGCCAGTCCATCGCCCACCTGCAAAACAGCGGCAACCACGGCTAAGCTTCACCTTGCCAGATAAACTCCGGGGGACGTCGCATCGCGACGGGGGGCAGCGCCCCCTCGACACTCCCAGATCAAGCCCCGCAAGCGACAAGCGCCCACCTCACACCCCCTTGCATTGACGCGCCCCTTGATTTGCGTTCAAGGTCCGCTCGACCAAAAGACCGGAACCCGCCATGGCCCAGACCCCTCCTTTCGCGCGCTTTGAATGGCTGATCGCCTGGCGCTACATCCGCGCCAAACGGGCAGAGGGCGGCGTGTCCACAATGACGTGGATCAGCTTGATCGGCATCACGCTGGCGGTCTTCGCGCTGATCGCGACGCTGGCGATCCGGTCCGGTTTCCGGGCAGAGTTTGTAGACACCATCCTCGGCTCCAACGCCCATGTCACCGTCTATGAACAAACGCCGATTGCAGGCACGGACCAGTTCACGCGGATCATTTCGGACTATGCCGCGCTGACGGACCGCATTTCGCAGGTCCCCGGCGTCACCCGCGCCGCCCCCTTGGTGCGCCAGCAGGTCATGGCGAACCGCGGCACGCAGAACGCCGGTGTCGAAGTCTACGGCATCACCGAGGCCGACCTGCGCACCGTCCCGCGCATCGTCACACCAGAGGATTCCACCGGAAGTCTTGATGACTTCGCCACCGGCATCGCCATCGGGTCCGGCGTCGCGCGCGAGCTTGGCGTTGCTGTTGGCGACCGGATCAAGCTGATTTCCCCTAACGGCGTGCGCACCGCGATGGGCACCAGCCCGCGCGTGAACGTCTATCCTGTGGTCTATATCTTCACCGCTGGCCGCTATGATATCGACAAAACCCGCGTCTACATGCCGCTGGATCAGGCGCAAATCTTCTTTAACCGCGAAGGCGTCGCAGACGAGATTGAAGTCATGGTCGCCGATCCTGACGACGTCGAAAACATCATGCCCGAGATTTTGAATGCGTCTGGCGACTACGCCTATCTGTGGTCATGGCGCGATAGCGCGGGCGCTTTCCTGCGGGCCCTGACGGTCGAGGATAACGTGATGTTCGTCCTCCTCTCGATCCTTGTGCTGATTGCCTCGATGAACATCATCTCTGGCCTGATCATGCTGGTGAAAAACAAAGGCCGCGATATCGGCATCCTGCGCACCATGGGCCTAACCGAAGGGTCGATCCTGCGCATCTTTTTCATCTGCGGGGCAGGGATCGGCACCGTTGGTACTGTGCTGGGCCTGATCCTTGGATGCCTGTTTGCGCTTTATATCGATCCGATCTTTTCCTTCGTGAACTACGTCGCTGGCGGCGGTGTTTGGGACCCTGAAATCCGCGGCATCTATGCACTGCCAGCGCAGCTGAACCTTGGCGATGTGCTGTCATCCGTTGCGCTGTCGCTGGGTCTGTCGTGGATCGTCACCATCTTTCCGGCCCGCCGTGCGGCCCGCATGAACCCGGTCGAGGCGCTGCGCTATGAATAATCCGATCCTGACCCTGACTAACCTGAAAAAGGGCTACAATCACGGCAAGCCGAACGAAGTGCGCGTGCTGCAAGGCGCGACATTGTCCGTGCAGGCCGGAGAGGTCGTGGCCCTTGTCGCGCCCTCTGGCGCGGGCAAGTCGACGCTGCTGCATATCGCGGGTCTGCTGGACACGGCCGACACTGGGACGGTTGCGATCCGGGGCGAGGATATGACCAATCTGAACGACCGCCGCCGCACCGCGATCCGCCGCAATGACGTCGGCTTTATCTATCAATTCCACCACCTGCTGCCGGAGTTTTCGGCGCTGGAAAACATCACCCTGCCGCAGATGGCCAACGGCGTGCGCGACCTGGACGCGCGCGACCGCGCCATGATGCTGCTGGAAACCGTCGGTGTCGCCCACCGCGCCGCCCATCGCCCGGCCGAGCTGTCAGGTGGAGAGCAGCAGCGCGTCGCCTTCTGCCGCGCGCTGGCCAATGATCCGGTGCTGCTGCTGGCGGACGAGCCGACGGGCAACCTTGACCCGGCAACCTCTGACAAAGTGTTTGACGCGCTAATGGCGCTGGTCCGCAGCACGGGGCTGGCGGCGGTGATCGCCACGCATAACTTGGAACTTGCCGCCCGTATGGACCGCGCGGTGCGCTTGGTGGATGGGCAGTTGGTGGACGGCGCGGCCTAGGCGCGCTGGGCGACGTAGACGCCGGCCGCCATCAGGGCGATGCCCGCAAAACGGGTCCAAGTTATGGCCGCGACGCGGGCGTTGAAGAACCCAAAGTGGTCAATGACGGCTGCCGCGATCAGCTGGCCCAGCAGGACATAGAATACGGCCTTGCCGATCCCCATGTCAGGGCCGATCCATGTGATCGCCAGCACGTAGAACGCGACAAAGCTGCCTGCGATAAACCACTGTTTCGGCGCAGTCGGCAGCTTGGCCACCGCGCCCGGGTTTGTGATCAGCGCCGCCACCAGCGCGATGCTGAAAGCCACGGCAAACAGCACGCAGGCCGCCACGGCGGGCGATCCGATATGGCGGCCCAACGCGCCGTTCATCGCCGCCAGCACGGGAATGCCGAACCCCGTTGCCAACATGATCCACACTTGCACAGGCATCAGCGCCCTCACTTGCCAGACCGGGCCATAGCGCCCATGATTGGCGCCAACATGCGCCGGACCAACGGCGCGCACAAGCAGCACGAGGCCCCCACATGCGTATCATCATCCTGACAGGACTTCTGGCTTTGGCCGCCTGCGCGCCAGAGCAGACGACCATCGACGGCGAAGCCGCCTTTATGGCGCAATGCTCCGCCTGTCATGGCCGGGACGGGCGCGGGAATGCTGCGATGGCGGCCAGCCTTGCCGTGACGCCGCCTGACCTGACCCTGATCAGCGACCGCAACGGCGGCACCTTTCCGCAGGACCGCGTGATGAGCCAGATCGACGGCTTTACCCGCGGCGCACACGGCGGCGCGGACCCGATGCCGCATTTCGGTGACGGCGACCTTGGCCCGCTGGTGATGACGTCAGAGGACGGCAACCCGGTGCCCGTCCCGGCAGAGCTGCTGGCCCTGTCCAACTATCTGCAATTGATCCAGCGCCAGCCCTAAGCTGGCCCATGTTGCAAAGCGCCCCGCGCGCCTGACAATGGCGTGACAAACGGTGTCACGGGGTGAATTAGCGGGGGCTTCGGCTATCTTTTGACCAAATCAGTTAAAGGATGCCCCAATGAAACTGCCCCTTGCCGCCGCCTTGATCCTCGCCGCAACAGCCGCCACCGCTGGCCCCGTCGGCTTTGCCAATTGGAAAGAGCAGCGCTTGTCGCTGTTCGGCTCGAACGACTATAGCTTTGGCTCGTCCCTTGGGCTGGCGTCGAACGGCACCGTCAGCATCGCATGGGGCCGCGCGCCGCAGGCGGATTGGGCCGCGACATCGGCCAGCTGGTCGTGGAACGTGACGCAAAGCGTGCCCGCCACGGACCTAAGCCGCAAAGGCGGGGATGATCGCAACATCGCGGTCTATTTCGTCTTTGTCCCGCAGGCCGTCGCGGCAGAGCTGGCCAGCGCCGATATCCGCGCGCTGCTGGGCCGCAGTGACGTGCGCGTGCTGCAATACGCCTACGGCGGCAACAACGCCGTCGGATCGGTCCTGCCGTCGCCCTATGGCACCGCTGGCACCGGCGTCACGATCCCGCTGCGTCAGGCCGGCACCGGCGCGTTTAACGAGCGCGTGAACCTTGCTGCCGACTATACCCGCGCATTCGGCGGCGCGCCGGGGGCGCTGATCGGGCTGGCCGTATCCGGCGATAGCGACGACACCAAATCCAGCATCGCAGCCACGGTCAGCGGGCTAAGCCTGAACTGATTTTGATCTAAATCAACGCAAAAGGCGGGCAGGGGGACCACGCTGGGATCAAACCGAAATTGGAGTGATCCCATGCGCCACACCCTTGCCGCCCTGCTGATCTGCCTTGGCCTGCCGCTGCACGCGCAAAACGCCGAGGTCGGAGAGAAGCTGTTCACCACCCACTGCGCCACCTGCCACGGGGTGGGGGCGCAGGGCGACGGGCCGATGGCGAACATGATCTTGATCCAGCCGCCCGACCTGACCCGTATGCAGTTCCGCTTTGGCGGCACCCTGCCGATCACCCGCATCGTGATGCGCATCGACGGCCGCGACCCCCTGACCAGCCACGGATCACCGATGCCCGTCTACGGCGATTTCTTCGAGGGCTGGGACGTCGCCGTCAAATCCGAGACCGGCCAGCCGATCATGACCAGCCTGCCGATTGTGGATTTGCTGGCGTATTTGGCGAGTGTGCAGAGGTAGGGGCAATAATAATTCTAGAGTATCTCTCCAAATTATCGATTTTTTATCTCATGTTACACTAGATCGAGCTTATATTTGTATTGACCAATCTAATCTATCAGGTGACAGTGTTGCGAATCTGTTTAGGAATTAGTAATTGTATTATATTGTCTCTAGGGTCGAAAACTTCGCGCGATATCAGGGCGAGGAAATGATTGGGGCGCCTCAAATGGGTTTTGCCATTGAGGGTGAGGTTCCGCGAGAAAAATTCAATTTCTTTGAATACAAAAAAATAGTTATATTTACGGCTATCTAACTAGAAACGGCGGGGGCGACCTTTCTCGGCTGGGCGGCAATTCTGAAGATAAATATGTTGATGGAATAACTATTGTCTTTGTTGGAATTGGTTCAGGGGAGCTTTGCGGCTATTACATGAACGCCAGAGTTTACAACAATTCATTCGCCCATCCAGGTGGAATTTTTCCTGGTGAGAAGATTTTCCGGGTGAGAGTTTCAGCGTCAGATGCTGTTGTTATTGATCCAAAAGAACGAAAGAAACTTTTTAGAATCAGCCCTACGTCGACTCATCCAACTTTTTATGGTGATTCAAATTCAGAGTGGTCTGGTGACATTGAAAATGCTCTAGCTAAAGTTTCACGCTCTGTGGGCGTAGAGCGAAAAGTTTTAAAACACTCAACTCGCCTCGAGCGACAATCAGCAGCTAGAAAACTTGCACTCTCAAAGTTTGGTTCTCAATGTGCTTGTTGTGGCTTAAAAGGTGCGAAAGATACTATTTTGGATGCAGTTTTCGAAGTCCATCACCTATATCCTTTTGCCCGTGGGGTTGAACAAGAGCGGGAGCTAGTTGTTGATGATCTCACCTTGCTCTGCGCAAATTGCCACAGGCAAATACACAAGATGCCTGATGTTTCAGATGTGGATGCATTGAGAAAGTATCTGGAGAAATAGATCCTTGATCTTGCTTTGAAAATCAAACATCCAATTCCTCCACAAACCGCGCATTCTCCTGAATATAGGCAAAGCGCAATTCCGGCTTTTTGCCCATCAGGCGCTCGACCAGATCGGCGGTCTCTCCGGGCTCTATGTCGGCCACGGTGACGCGGATCAGTTTGCGGGTAGCGGGGTCCATGGTGGTGGATTTCAGGTCGGCGGCGTCCATTTCGCCTAGACCCTTAAAGCGTTGCAGGTCGATCTTGCCCTTACCGCCTAGGCCCTTTTCCAGCATCTTGTTTTTCTCTGCTTCGTCAGAAACATAGATGCGTTTCGCGCCTTGGGTCAGGCGGTACAGCGGCGGGCAGGCCAGATACAGGTGGCCTGCGTCGATCAGCGGGCGCATTTGGGTAAAGAAGAACGTCATCAGCAGCGACGCGATATGCGCGCCGTCGACGTCGGCGTCGGTCATGATGATGATCTTGTCATAGCGCAGATCGTCCAGATTGAACCGCGTGCCCATGCCAACGCCAAGCGCTTCGCACAGGTCCGAAATCTCGGCATTGGTGGTCAGCTTGTTGGACGCAGCGCCCAGCACGTTCAGGATCTTACCCTTCAGCGGCAGCAGCGCCTGCGTCTTGCGATCGCGCGCGCCCTTGCCGGACCCGCCAGCCGAGTCCCCCTCGACGATGAACAGTTCTGTGCCTTCGCGGGTCTTGTTGCTGCAGTCGGTCAGCTTGCCGGGCAGGCGCAGTTTTTTGGTCGCCGTCTTGCGGGCGGTTTCCTTTTCCTGCTTGCGGCGCATCCGTTCTTCGGCCCGCAGGACAAGGAAATCTAGGATCGCGCCAGCGGATTTCGTGTCCGCCGCCAGCCAGTTGTCAAAGTGGTCGCGCACAGCGGCGTCCACCATGCGCTGCGCGTCAACGGTGGCAAGGCGGTCCTTGGTCTGGCCGACGAATTCAGGCTCGCGGATAAAGCAGGACACCAGCGCGCAGCCGCCAGCGGTCAGGTCTTCGCGGGTGATGTTGCCCGCTTTGCGGTTGTTGGTCAGATCGCCGTAGGCCTTGATGCCCTTCAGGATCGCGGACCAAAAGCCGGCTTCGTGGGTGCCGCCCTCTGGCGTGGGGACGGTGTTACAATAGGACTGGATAAAGCCGTCGCGGGCAGGGGTCCAGTTGATCGCCCATTCCACCTTGCCCGGCACGCCGAACTTTTCGGTAAAGCTGACGTTGCCCGCAAAGGGGGTGTCGGAATAGGTGGTGGACCCGCCCAGCGTTTCATTCAGGTAATCGGACAGGCCGCCGGGGAATTTGAACGTCGCGGTGGCAGGGGTTTCGCCGTCGTCGATGTCTGTCTTCCAGCGAATTTCGACGCCGCTGAACAAGTAGGCCTTGGACCGCGCCATTTTGAACAGGCGGCCGGGCTTCAGTTGCAGCGGGCCAAAGATATCAGCGTCTGGATGGAACGTGACCGATGTGCCGCGCCGGTTGGGGGCCGCGCCGATCTTTTCCAGCTTGCCCTGCGGGACGCCGCGCGAAAACTCCATCGCGAACAGCTCTTTGTTCTGCGCGACTTCGACCCGCAGGTGGTCGGACAGGGCGTTCACAACGGACGAGCCCACGCCGTGCAGACCGCCGGATGTGGAATAGCTGTCGCCCGAAAACTTGCCGCCCGCGTTCAGCGTACAGAACACGATTTCCAGCGCGGATTTGGTGGGGTCCTTGGGGTGCGGCCCGATTGGGATACCGCGGCCGTTATCGCGCACGGTGACGTGGCCGTTGGCGTGCAGCTCGACCTCGATCCATGTGGCGTGGCCGGCGACGGCCTCGTCCATAGAGTTGTCGATGATCTCTGCCACCATGTGGTGCAGGGCGCGGTCGTCCTTGCCGCCGATATACATACCGGGGCGCAGGCGGACGTGTTCCATGTCCTCCAGCACCTGAATGGACGAGGCATTATAAGAATCGGGGGAGCCCCCGGACAGGAGATCGGACATATGCGCTGCTCTTTTCACGGTTTGGCACATATTGGCAGGCGGGGCGGGGCGGGGCAATGCCTCGCCCCGCCCCAAGGCGCGGTTATTCCCCGGCGGGCTTGGATTCGAAGGTCAGGCCAACGGCGGTGCGGTTGGCAAAACCGTTCCAATAGGTGTTGTCTTGCGTCGGCGCGCCTGCGTCATCCACAGCCCAGACGCCGTCAGCGGCGCTCGGGGTCAGGTCGAAATATTCGGACATATCAGCGCCCTTCAGGTTCTGGTCGACCCAAGCGGTGACAAAGTGCTGCGCGATGTTGTTCATGCGCACGTTGTCCCAGACCGCATCGCCGTAATGTTCGAACGGCGCCCAGCCGAGGGTTTCGTTAATGGCATAGCCTTCCTCGGGCGATGGCATCGGGGCACCGGCGTTGTGGTTGGCGTTCAGATAGGTCAGCAGGTGGCGGTCGCTGTTCACCGCCCCGTCAAAGATACCGCGGATCGCGTCATATTCGGACACATCGTCCACGCTGCCTGCAATCAGCAGCAGCGGCTTGTCGATGCCCGCCAAACCGTCCGCATCCCAGAACCCGCGGTTGTTACCCCAAGGTCCAAAGGCCGCAAACGCCTTGATCCGGTCGTCTTCAAGTTCCGCATGGGTGTCGCTGCCCATGACATTGCGTTCCAGCAGGCCCTGCGGCGGGGCGTAGTCGGATGACGTGATCGCCTCTGTTAGGCCAGCGCCCGCTAATATCAGCGCGCCGTAGCCGCCCATCGAATAGCCGACGACGGCTGTATTGCTGGCGTCGGTGATCGCGCCCAGATCGCCGTCCAGCGATTCCATGCTGTCGATCACGAATTTCTGGTCCCATGGGCGGTTATACAGGGTAGAGCCGAAATTCCCCATGTCGTCATAGTTGCTGTCGGTATGGTCGATGCTGGCGACGACATAGCCCTTGGACGCGAGGTTTTCACCCAAATGGCCCAACAGCCAGCGGTTGCCTGGATAGCCGTGGCTGATGATGACCAGCGGAAACGTCTCTCCGGTCAGGGCGGCGGCGTCGCGCACGGCTTGGCCCTGCAAGGTGACGTCGGTGCCATCGCGCATCATCGCCTGATAGCTGCCACCAGCGGCCGTGTCGGCGGCGGCGGGATACCAGATTTCAACCGTCAGGGGGCGGTCATAGGTCGGGATATCACCATCGGCTTGCGCGTTTATGACATCGACCTGACCCATGTTGGTAAATGTCATGGTCTGAACGCCGACCTTGTAGTCGCCATATGCGGCAAGCGCGGGGGCGTCTGGGCGGATCACGTCGATCCGGTTTTCGGCGGCGGCTGGCAATGCGGCAAGGCTCATCAAGGCCATGGGCAGTATACGTTTCATGGTTTCTCCTCCACTTATGGTCCGGCTGCGTTGGCCATGCCGGATTACTACGCTAGGTAGAGCGGACTGGCGGAGGGGAAACAATGAAGATCGCGGTTTTAGATGATTATGCCCTAGCGTCACCTCGTCTGGCGGACTGGCCCGAGTTGGGCGATATGACGGTGTTTCAGGATACCATTACGGGCACCGAGCTGGTGGACCGCCTACGGCCCTTCGATGTGATCTGCCTGATGCGCGAACGCACGCCCATGGGCGCGGACCTGATCGCACAACTGCCAAACCTGCGCCTGATCGTGACCAGCGGCCCGCGTAACGCCAGCATTGATCTGCCCGCGGCCCGCGCTGCCGGAATTGCCGTCTGCGGCACCCAAAGCCGCAAGACGACGACGTCAGAGCTGACCACGCTCATGATGCTCGCCCTGAACCGCCGCCTCTTGCCAGAGGTCGCAAACCTGTCGTCAGGCGGCTGGCAAAGCGGCCTTGGCCGCGATGTGGCGGGGCTGACGCTGGGATTGATCGGGCTGGGCAATATCGGTGCGCAGATGGCGGTAATCGGCAAGGCGCTGGGAATGGATATCGTCGCTTGGTCGCCGAACTTGACGCAGGCGCGTTGCACTGAACTCGGCGTCGCGCGTGCAGACAGCCTTACCGATCTGATGGCGCGGGCCGATGTTGCCTCTGTCCACATGGTGTTATCGGATCGCAGCAGGGGCCTTGTGGATGCGGCGGCTTTTGCGGCTGCTAAACAAGGACAGGTGTTCATTAATACCTCGCGCGGGCCGCTGGTCGACACCGGGGCCTTGCTAGACGGCCTGCGCGCTGGCAAACCTGCGATGGCTGGGCTTGACGTGTTTGACGTGGAACCCCTGCCGCTGGACGACCCCCTGCGCGACCCGGACCTTATCGCCTCTGGCCAGTTGCTGCTGACGCCCCACCTTGGCTACACCACAGAGGCGACGTTTCGCCTGTTCTATACCCAAACGGTCGAGGCGATCCGCGCCTATCAGGCCGGCACCCCGATCAGAGAATTGTAAGAAGGATGACCCCCATGCGTATCTTTTTCACCGGCGGCAGCGGCAAGGCCGGGCAATATGCGGTCAAGCATCTGCGTGATCTGGGCCACCTTGTCACCAACATTGACCTGGACGCCCCCGCCGATGGCCGCAGCCTGCGGGTCGACCTGGCGGATGCAGGGCAAGTCGCCAGCGCGATGCAGGCCTATGCGGATTTCGACGAACTCGACCCCGGCACCGGCGTGCCGCGCTATGACGCCGTCGTCCACTTTGCCGCCGTGCCGCGCATCATGATCGTCCCGGACAACGAAACGTTTCGCATCAACACCATGTCGACCTACAACGTGATCGACGCCGCCGTGAAGGCGGGCGTGCCTAAGATTATCTTTGCCAGCTCTGAAACTACCTACGGCGTCTGTTTCCATGATGGAGAGGTGAAGCCCGCCTATATCCCCATCGACGAAGATCACCCCACCGTGCCGCAGGACAGCTACGCGATGTCAAAGGTCGTGAACGAGGCGACGGCCCGCAGTTTTCAGGCGCGCTCCGGCACCGACATCTATGGGCTGCGCATTAACAACGTCATCGAACCCCATGAATATGCGGAAAATTTCCCCGACTTCATGGCGCACCCCGAAAAGCGCCGCCGCAATATCTTTGCCTATATCGACGCCCGCGATCTGGCGCAGATGGTGGAACGCTGCCTCGCCACCGACGGTCTTGGATACGAGGTTTTTAACGTCTCCAACGACGACCTCAGCGTGGGCCTGACCTCTGACGAGGTAATCGCGCGTTTCTATCAAGGCGTGCCAAAAACACGGCAAATGGGCGAAAACGAAACTTTCTATGCCAACGATAAAGCCAAACGCATGCTCGGCTTTGCCCCCAAACATAGCTGGCGCGACGTCCTGAAACCCTAACCGCACGTCCCCCGTTCTTCTGGTCAAAAGTACCTCGGGGGGCCGCCGCAGGCGGTGGGGGGCTGGCCCCCCATACCTTCACCGCGCCCACAGCCTCCATCGCACGCACAGCGCTGGACCAACGCCCGAAACACGCCTAATCGAGTCCCCATGGATCAACCCGCCCACACCTACCCGCAACACATCCGCGCCGCGCTGAAACTTGCGCTGCCGCTGACGCTGTCGAACGTGGCGCAATTTGCGATCCACATGACTGATACGCTGATGCTGGGGTGGTACAACGTGACTGCTCTGGCTGCGGCGACGCTGGCCAGTAGCCTTTATTTCGTGATCTTCATCGTGGGTGCGGGCTTTGCGCAGGCGGTGACGCCTGTGGTCGCCTCTGCGGCAGAGGCGGGGGATATCACAACCGCCCGGCGCGCCACCCGCATGGCGGTGTGGCTGTCCATCATCTACGGCGTGATCGTCATGATCCCGTTTTTTGTGGCAGAGCCGATCTTGCTGGCCATGGGGCAAACACCTGCTGTTGCGGCAGAGGGGGCGGATTACCTCTGGATCATCGCGCTGGGCATGATCCCGGCGCTGATCGTCATGGTGCTCAAATCCTTCCTTGTCGCGCTGGAAATGACCGCGATGATCCTGTGGTCGACGGTGGTTGCGGCCGTGCTGAATATCGGGCTGAACTATGTGCTGATCTTCGGCAACTTTGGCGCGCCAGAGCTGGGGATTCAAGGCGCGGCCATTGCCTCTGTCACCATGCAAGTTGCCACTGTTCTTGTGCTGGGGGCCTACGTCCTGCGCCGCTTGCCCGACTATCAATTGATGCGCAATCCGCTGCGGCCTGACCCGCAGATCATGGGCCGCGTGTTCCGCCTTGGGGTGCCGATTGGCCTGACGTCATTGGCCGAGGGCGGGCTGTTCACCGCCTCTGCCATCATGATGGGCTGGATCGGAGAGATCCCGCTGGCGTCCCATGGTATTGCTCTGCAAATCACCAGCCTGACCTTCATGGTGCACATTGGTTTAAGCCAAGCTGCCACGGTGCGGGCCGGGCGCGCTGTTGGCCGCTCGGACGAAACAGCGCTGCGGCGCGGCGGGATTGCCGTGACCACGCTGTCCGGCATTTTCGTGGCCCTGACGATTGCCGTCTTTCTGACTGTGCCAGAGCCGCTGATCGCGATCTTTGTGGATGCGGATTCGCCTGTGCGGGCCGAAGTCATTACCCTTGGCGTCAGCCTTCTGGCCTTTGCGGCGCTGTTTCAGCTGGTCGATGCGGCGCAGGTTATGGCGCTGGGCCTGCTGCGCGGTATCCAAGATACTGCAATCCCGATGATCATTGCGGCTGTCAGCTATTGGGTCATCGGTATTCCGACGGGATACTTGCTGGCCTTTACGCTGGGCTGGGGCCCGCAGGGGCTGTGGCTGGGGCTTGTTGTTGGTCTGGCGTTTGCAGCCGTGGCGCTGACGTCGCGGTTCTGGCGCAGGCGGTTCAAGCATCCGATGACCAGTGGAACCGCTACCCCTTAGGGTGTGTTGAGTTGCATGTTTGATTTCATCACCAACCTGATCGACACGATGGGCGCTTTTGGCGTCGGTATCGTGATGTTTCTGGAAAACGTGTTTCCGCCGATCCCGTCGGAACTGGTCATGCCGCTGGCAGGCTTTAACGCGGCGCAGGGCAGCGTATCGCTGCTGGCGGTGTTTGTCTGGGGCACCATTGGCACCGTGCTGGGCGCGTGGCTGTGGTACGAGGTGGGCCGCCGCCTTGGCCGTGCGCGGTTGCAGCGGTTCATCGGCAAATACGGTATCTGGCTGACGCTAAGCCAGGACGACGTGCAAAACGCAATCGAGTGGTTCGACCGTCACGACAAGGGGGCCACCTTTTTCGGGCGGATGATCCCGGGCGTGCGCACGATGATTTCTGTGCCTGCGGGTCTGGCGGAAATGTCGTTGCCCCGTTTCATGCTGTACACAACCGCAGGCAGTGCGTTGTGGAATCTGGCGCTGATTGCTGCGGGATATCTGTTGCAGTCGCAATATGACCGTGTGGTGGATTACTTGAACCCAGTCACAAACCTGATCCTTGCCGCTATCGCCGTCACCTATCTGTACCGCGTCGCGCGGCAGCTGATGCAGCGCCGCAAGTCTTAGTCGCCGCCGGACTTCTTTTCATCTTCCGCCAACATGCGGTCCGCCTTTTTGCGTATCAGAACGGTGCGCAGGTCGTGCATCGCCAGCAGCAGGGCGTCGGTGACATCCTCTAGCTGGTCGTCAGAGGCTTTGGCCTGCACCCATTGCGTCGTGATGTTCAGGTAATCGACAGCCCGGTGGATATCGTCGATATCGCGCTGGGCCAGTAGGGCGACCCGGTTGTTGAGCCACTCTTGAATGGCTTCGATATCCGCATCGGTCAGGCTGCGGTCGCCTTGCGGCTTCACCTCTCCGTTGCGGACATTGACGACGGCGATCTGGTCCATCTCGATCCGGCGCTGACGGTTTTCCGTGTCCACGCGGAACACGGCGGCCCCGTTTTCACGAATCCGAAAGTAATAGTCTGGAAGATCAGCGCCCATGCACGGTTGCCCCTTTTTGCGTCACGATAGCGGACCGCCCGGGGCGATCAAGCCCGCAGGCGGCGGCCACCATCAGGTCAGGCCCGCGCAGAACGTCTTGATCCGCCCGCAGGCATCCGCCAGCGCGCTATCGGCGGTGGCATAGCTGACGCGGAAATGCGGGGACAGGCCAAAGGCTGCGCCAAAGACGACAGCCACGCCGGTTTCATCCAGCAACGCGGTGGCAAAGGCCTCGTCCGTGTCGATCAAGGTGCCACCAGCGCTGGTCTTGCCGATGCAGTCCTTGATGGACGGGTAGACATAAAACGCACCCTCTGGCCGGGGGCAGGTGATGCCGTCGCACGCGTTCAGCGCATCAACCACCAGATCGCGGCGGCGGATGAACATGTCGTTGTTGGGCTTCAGGAACTCTTGGGTGCCGTTCAGCGCCTCGACCGCGGCCCATTGGCTGATGGTGCAGGGGTTGGACGTGGACTGCGACTGCACCTTGCGCATCGCTTTGATCAAGTCCTCTGGCCCGGCGGCATAGCCGATGCGCCAGCCGGTCATGGCATAGGCTTTGCTGACGCCGTTGACCGTCAGGGTGCGGTCATACATGCCCGGCTCGACCTCTGCCGGGGTGCAAAAGGTGAAAGCGCCGTAAGCCAGATGTTCATACATATCATCCGTCATCACCCAGACATGGGGATGCTTGAGCAGCACGTCGGTCAGGGCCTTTAGCTCGTCCCAGCTATAGCCTGCGCCAGTCGGGTTGGACGGTGAGTTGAACAGGAACCACTTGGTGCGCGGGGTGATCGCGGCCTCTAGCTGGTCTGCGGTGATTTTGTAGCCGCGCGACATTTCGCCTTCGATAAACACAGGCGTGCCACCGCCCAGCAAAACCATATCGGGATAGCTGACCCAATAGGGGGCGGGGATGATGACTTCGTCGCCGGGGTTCAGCGTCGCCATAAAGGCGTTATACAGCACCTGTTTGCCGCCTGTCCCGACGCTGACCTGCGCGGGGGCATAGGACAGGTTGTTGTCGCGCTTGAACTTGGCGCAGATCGCCTGCTTTAGCTCTGGAATGCCATCGACAGCGGTGTATTTCGTCTTGCCGTCTTTGATCGCCTGCGTCGCGGCGGCCTTGATGTTGGCGGGCGTGTCGAAATCCGGCTCTCCTGCGCCAAGGCCGATGATATCGCGGCCCTGCGCCTTTAGTTCTGCAGCGCGGGTGGTGACGGCGATAGTGGGGGATGGTTTGACGCGGTCTAGGGTCGCAGACAGAAAGGTCATCAGGGGCATCCTGTGGTCAAGTGGCGTTGTCTGTGTCATAGGATGATGACCTAAGTTCACGCAAGCGATCAGAAGGTTTATATGCCCGATTCAGATTGGTACAGCGACGAAGCAGCAACCTTTGGCGACCGCCTGACAGCGGCGCGCGAAGCTGCAGATTTAACCGTTGACGGTTTGGCCACGCGGCTGGGCGTCAAGGTGTCCACCCTTGCAGGGTGGGAACAGGACGTAAAAGAACCCCGCGCCAACAGGCTGCAAATGCTGGCAGGTATGCTGGGCGTCAGCCTGACATGGCTACTGACAGGGCAGGGTGACGGTCTACTGCCGCCGAGCGATGACACGCCGGCAGATACAGATGCCCGCGCCTTGCTGGCTGAACTGCGCGATCTGCGCCTGTCGATGGCTGCTAGCGCGGACCGGCTGGCGCGGCTAGAAAAGCGGCTGCGTGAAAAGCTAAAGGACGACAAATGACCGAAACCGTTGAAATTGCGCGCAAGCGCCTGATTATGCGGTCCATGCGCCGCGGCATCAAGGAAATGGACCTGATCCTGTCCGATTTCGCCAGCCGCGCGCTACGCGGCTATGACGCGGACCAGCTGGCCTTGTACGAGGCGTTGTTGGATGAAAGCGATCTGGACATCTATCACTGGGTCAGCGGCCAAAGCGGCGCGCCTGCCAGATTTGCGCCGCTGGTTAGCGAAATTTCAGCTGGTGCAACTGGGTTGACACGACCGCACGCAACTTAACGAAATTTTTGATAATTTGGTGCAGGCTCCGTTTCAGACAGCTGGAACGGAGACTGCAATGACCTTGCACGCCAAACTGAACACGAAAACCGATGACAGCACGATGTCACCGGCCAACGCGGCCTTTATGGCGACCTATCTGGATTCGCTTTTGTTGGTTGAACGCCTGCACCGCTTGCTGCTGGACGTGATCAAGGACGAATTTGAACGGATGGGGGTGCTGGAAATCAACCCTGTGCAGGCGCTGCTACTGTTCAACGTCGGTGAAAACGAGGTGACGGCAGGGGAATTGAAATCCCGCGGTTATTACCAAGGCAGCAATGTCAGCTATAACCTCAAGAAGCTCGTCGATAACGGCTATATGCACCACGAACGGTCCGAAATTGACCGACGATCGGTGCGTGTTCGTCTGACCCAAAAAGGGCGGGAAATCCGGCAGATTGTATCGACCCTATTTGCGACCCATGCCGAAGGGCTGTTATCGCGCGGGGTCGTGGATCAGCAAGGGATCGAAGATATCACCGGATCGCTGCGCCGGGTGGAACGGTATTGGACCGAACAGATCCGCTATATCTATTGACGGGCATCCGACAGCGCGAGGCTTTGCAGCTCTCGTAGCAGTTTGCGTTCCATCGCGGCGGCGTAGTTGTCAAAGCCAAGCGCCGTTTCGACAAAAGCGCCCGGTCCGCGAATGACGTAGGCGCGGAAATACGCGGATAGTTCTGTGATATCCGCAATGCTGTCGTCTTGGCCGGGCTGTTGGTTTGGCGCGATGGTCAATCCATTCACAGTCACACCCTGCGGTGTGCGGCTGGCGGGAATGTCTTGTGGACGCGGCCCGGTATTTGCAATGCCGTCGCCCGACAGATCTAGCGTACGGGTCCAGCAATCTGCCTGCGTGTCCAGCATGGCGAATCCCGTCAGCAGGGCAGAGCCAAGTGCGGTGGTCTGGTCCTGAATACTGCGCGGGGCGGCCCGGATGCGCTGCCGGGCTGCGGTCAGGTCATCGGCATTCGCAATTGTCGTCCACGGCAGAATGACAGTCTGGGCGGTTGGACCGCTCCATTCAAACACGGTCAGCCGGATGGGTGCGCTGGACTGTTTTAGGATGGCGCGGGCGACGTCATCGGTGCCCAAGGCCTGCGCCAGACCCTGCCGTTGTAGATCATATTCGCGCGTATCGACCGAGCCTGAGATATCAAGCCCCAGCGCCAAGGCCTGACGGCAAGCAGCATTCGCTGCCGGCGCAGTCAGCAAAATGGCAGCAATTACGCCCGCAAGGGTGATCCCTGCGCGGTGAATATCGCTGCCCCTGTGATAAAAAATATCAGCTTGAGCTGGCAGGCCTGTGACAACGACGCCGCACGCGCCACCGCCTTCAGACCTGCCAGCCCGCGCCATGACTTACCAGTGACCGGTGTTTTGCATGCTCGCCCAAGGTTCAGCCGGGGCCAATGCATCGCCTTTTTGCAGCAGCTCGACCGAGATGTTATCGGGAGAGCGCACAAACGCCATGTTGCCGTCGCGCGGCGGGCGGTTGATCGTGATGCCGTTGTCCATCAGGTGCTGGCAAAGCGCGTAGATGTCGTCGGTTTCATAGGCGAGGTGGCCAAAGTGGCGGCTGTCAGACGGCAGCGCATCGTCGCCGTCCCAGTTATACGTCAGCTCGACCGGGCAATCCTCGTCACCCTCGGCCGCCATGAAAATCAGCGAAAAGCGACCGCCTTCGTCGTCGCGGCGCTTGGTTTCTTTCAGACCCAGCAGGTTAAAGAACGCCATCGTCTTTTCCAGGTCTTTCACGCGGACCATGGTGTGCAGATATTTCAAGGACATTGCTGTCTTCCTTTATCGATGTGTATCTGCGCCCAGACCTAGCATGCAGGGCGCCGCCGCCAAGTCGCAATCAGAACGCAGAGCGCAGATCCATTCCGACGGTGGCATATTCCGTGTCAAACCGCTCTGCCGCAGAGAAGGTGCGGCCAACGCCCAAGGTTACGACCGGGCTGAAACCATAGTATTCGACGTTGTCAAACTGCGCCGCCAGCTGTGCGTTCACGCTGCGATCGCGCCGGGTCCCGTCGACATAAATGGATTCGCCGTAGTTGCGTTCTTCTAGCTGTAGGCCAAAGCCGAATTTCACGTCCATGATCGGCTTAGCCAGATCAAGTCCTGCGCTGACCCGCCACGCCGTAAAATCATTTTCGGCGCTGTCGGAACTGCTGATACGGCGCGCAACGCCAAGGCTGACAAGATTGCCAGAGGGCTGCAGAGTTGAATAATTGATTCCCGCGCCGTAATTCAAGATGTCCGGATCAACAATTGGGATGCCGTCAGTGTCTGTCCGGTCCCCGCGCGCTGACTGATTTTTACGCCCAAATCCATCCAGACGCACCTGATCCGTCTGGCTTAGACTAAAGGTATGCGAAATGGACGGGGCAATGAACCGCTGATATGGATCGCCGCCATACCACGATTTTCCGACCTGTACCGTGACTGTCGTCGGACGCGCGCCGGCCTTCAAAATCCGTTTTTGAATGAGGCTGAACGACGCCTCTGTATAGGAAAAATCGCTACCGCTGCGGGGCAGGTCGCTGTGGTCGGTAAAGCTTGCGTCGATATCGCGCTGCAAGGCGTCCTTGGCCGACTGACCAAGGGCATAGGTCGTGGTGCGCAAATCAAATCCAAGGGACAATTGCGCACGCTCTGTTTCAAGCGCGCGATAACGCGCGGACACGGCAGCATCGAATTGGACACCGGACAGCGGCTTGGCGGACTCGCTAAGCACGGTCACAAAGGGGCCGATCGTCGCGGTGTCAGAGCGAGAGCCGTTATTGATATTATTCGACGGGGACGCGCCGAATTCTAGGTTGAACGACAGCGGATTGCGATTGCGCAAAAATGCGTAGTCCTGCGCAACCGACTGTGCGCCGGATGCAGATGGCGCGGCCTGCCGGGCGCGGCGCAGCCAGAACTGGGCGCGCGTGTCGTGCCCTTGGCTCGCATGGGCCCGCGCCGCAAGCCGCGCTGCAACATAGCGCGATGTGTCGTCACCAGCAGCGCGGTATCCGCGCTGCGCCAGACCTGTCGCCTGTGCCGGCTGCCCTTGATCCAAGGCAGCCTGCGCGCCAAGAATCAGGGCGGCGGGGTCGCGCGCGTCGCGCGTCAAAAGCGCATTTAGGATCTGCGCCGCGTCCGACGGCCGCCCGGCGTTCAGCAGTTGCTGCGCAAAGACACGCATGTCGTCGGCCGTCATGCTTACGGCCTCGTCCGAACTCGTTTGCGCCACGCCCATCACCGGCGCAGCCATCAATATCACGGCCGCAGCGGCGATGGATTTCAGAGTGATCATCGGTAAAGGATCGCTCCGCCTGTTTCCTGGACGGTAACACCCTCGCTGCGCGGGTCATCCGACTCCACAGTGATAATGCCGACAATCTCTCCGCCATCGCCGCTGGTCGCATCGCCTGCCAATACGCCGTAAAACGTTCCAGATTCATAAACGACAGGTACGCCGGTCGTCGGGTCGAGGCGCAAGTTGAATACGTCGCTGGTAATTTCACCATTCTCGTTCAAGGACGATGAACCTTCCTGAATGACCCAGGCGATGTCTGGCATCAGCAATTGGCCATCGGATGTACGCAATGCTACGGCGGTGCCATCTTGATTGATCGCGCGCCGGTCGGTAACGCGACCTTTGACGGCATCATTCGCGTTGAAATCGTCAAAGTCGAAGTCCATCGACATGTTGCCGGTCGTATACTCTAAGCCGGTTTGATTATTGTACACGCGCAAACCGGCATACTGGCCGGAAAAGGTTGCCTGACCTTCGGTTGGGATCACGACGCCGCCGTTTCGTTCGTAAACATAGCCACCGAAGCCGTAGTCAGAGTAGCCGCCGGTGCGCACGATGGCAAAGCTTGTGCGCGGCTCGCCGTCGACCTGATTGTCGCTGACGCCGTAGAGTGCGCGATAAGGGATGATTTGCTCAACGGGCTTGCCGGTTAGGGTATCTTCTACCACTTCGTCAGCGGCAAAAACCCGCGTCACACCCAAGGTGTTCAGCGGTGCGTCAACACGCTGATAGGTGTTCGCGCCGTCAAAGCCGAGGTTGTCGACCGTAAAGGTATCGTTAGCCGCGTCGTATGACACATCCGTCACCAAACCGCCGCCATTGCCGTTGCGGTCTTCGTAGCGAAAAATGCCGGCGTCGGGCGACGGCGCGTCGGTGCCGGGCAGGGGCGGTGTTGCGCCATCTGTGTCGATATCGCCGCCATCGCCATCGGTATCCGTCGGATCCGTCGTATCTGTGGTATCCGTCGGGTCAGTGCCGTTCTCGTCGAACAAGGGCTGACCATCGCCGCAGGCTGCAAGCAATGCAAGCAGCGAGCTTGCGAGAGTTAAACGGATCATGGAATCGTCCTTTGGAATGGCTTTAATTTGAACTTTACTGTCCGGGGCTGACAGCGCTGAGTCAATGCGCGCCGCCATATCGCCGCCGGTTTGTTCACCACTTATGGAGGTTTTGCCACGCCCCGCCTAAAGTGCAGCGATTCGCGATAAAAGGACGATCCCCATGCCCGTGACCCCGGACCAACAGGCCGAAATCGATGCCCTGCGCGCCAGCCCCCGCCAGACGTTGCGGGCCGTGTCCGACGGCGCGGAAAAGCATTTGTACACAGCGCACCCCGTGCTGGATCACGGTTTTGTCCGGCTGATCGACTATATGGGCGACGATGCCGCGATCTGTCAGGCCGCCCGTGTGTCATACGGCAAAGGCACCAAATCCGTGCAGAACGACGAAGGGCTGATCCGCTATTTGATGCGGCATTGGCACAGCACACCGTTTGAGATGTGCGAGATTAAGCTGCACGTCAAACTGCCCGTCTTTGTCGCGCGCCAGTGGATCCGGCACCGGACTGCGAATGTGAACGAATATTCTGCGCGGTATTCGATTCTTGATCGTGAATTCTACATGCCTGATCCGTCCCAATTGGCGGCGCAAAGCACCATCAACAATCAGGGTCGGGGCGCCAGCCTAACACCCGATGAATCCGCGCGGGTGCTGGACATCCTCAAGGGGGACGCCGCGCAAACCTATGATCACTATGCGGAAATGATCGCCGAAGAAGGTCCCGACGGCACCCCAAAGCAGGGCCTTGCCCGCGAGCTTGCCCGCATGAACCTGCCCGCGAACATCTATACCCAGTGGTACTGGAAGGTGGACTTGCACAACCTGTTCCACTTTTTGCGCCTGCGCGCCGACGCCCACGCTCAATATGAAATCCGCGTTTATGCCGACGTGATTTGCAACATCGTCGCCGACTGGGTCCCCGCCGCTTACGGTGCCTTTGCAGACTACCGTCTGGGCGGGGCCGTGCTGTCTGCCAAGGGATTGGCCTGCCTGCAGCGCATGCTGAAGGGCGAGGAGGTCACGCAAGAGACCTCTGGCATGAGCAAGGGCGAATGGCGGGAGTTTCAGGGCGTCTTGGCGTAATCTCAGCGCTTCGATCCTCTTGATCGCCTGACCTTCGGTCGGTGCTATCGTCGACGACACTCGTTCGAACTGCGCTTTGCTAATGTTGCATGCCGGGAATTTCCGGCATGCGACCTGTGGCGCAGATGTCTAACCCTTTTAAGTTGTCCGGAATCGGTCGAATCGAGACGATTCTGGTAGGGGAATTTGGCCCCGCATGCGTGCTGGACTTAGATCGTTTGAGGCAAAAAATAGCCTTAATTGTGCAACGACAACTGGTTAATGACGCTACGTCCGAACGGTGTCTTGGCGTGTTTGAGCGCTGATATAAAACGATTTTTCAGGAAATTAACACTTTTCGGGGAAATCTTGCCCCGTGTTCCCATAGTGCGCTTTGCCCGTATCCGATAATTTTGCCTTAGAAATGACAAACGCCTTGGGGGTCAAAATGCACGCTACAAAATGTTCGACCGCAACTTCTAGTTTTCCAGAAATCCAGATGGCTATTCTGGACCGTCTGTCTCAGCAGGCCGACCGGTTGGCGGCACCGCCACAGAAGACGAAAGCAAATATTTTGCACCGCTGGTCGCGTTTGCTGTCTTGGTAATGTGATGATGCGCACCCAACTCCGGTTTTAAACCGTCGAGTTTGGGATGGTCTGCCAACCTAGCGCAAATCACCACCCGTTGTTTACGATTAGCCAGTTTTCAGAGTGCTTTAAAGCCCGCACGGCATCCGCCGGAGCGGGCTTTATCGTGCGAATTGAGCTCTTGGCGCTCGCGGCAGGCCGCGCCGCAAGTGGCTCTTGATTATTCTCGTGCTATGTCAAATGTCACGCGCGTCAGTCTTGTTTTGTCAAAGCCATAAGGTGTTACCCACTATGAAGGTTTTTAGCCTCAAATCCTGCGATACCTGCAAAAAAGCGATCAAAGCGCTGCGGGACGCGGGCCATGATCCGCAGATCATCGACGTGCGTGCCGACGGGCTGACGGACGCTGACCGCGCGGCGATCATCGGTCAGTTCGGTGATGCTGCGATTAACAAATCGTCAACCACTTGGCGGAACCTAGAGGAGGGGGAGAAGGCGCAGCCTGTGGCCAGTCTGCTAACCCTGTATCCGACGCTGATGAAGCGTCCGGTAATCCAGAACGGCGATGTTTGGACGATTGGCTGGAAGGCTGACGCGCAAGCCGCGCATCTGTAAGGCGGCCCACCTTTCGGCAGGCCGCCCAAGTGTTTAGCGCAGGTCCGGCGCGGTCGCGGACAGCGCCAGCTCTGCCACGATCTCGTCCAGCGCCATGACTTTCGTCTGCTGTTCGCCCAAGCGGCGGACAGAGGCGGTGCGCTCTTCAACCTCGCGGCCGCCCAGCGCCAGAATGATCGGCACCTTACCGACAGAGTGTTCGCGGACCTTGTAGTTGATCTTTTCGTTGCGGGTGTCCGCCTCGGCGCGGATGCCTTTGGCGCGCAGGGCCGCGACGACTTCCATGGCGTAGTCGTCGGCGTCAGACACGATGGTGGCCACGACAACCTGACGCGGGGCCAGCCAGAATGGCAGCTTGCCGGCGTGTTCCTCGATCAAGATGCCGATGAAACGTTCAAAGCTGCCCAGCACGGCGCGGTGCAGCATCACAGGGCGATGCTTGTCGCCGTCGGCGGCGACATAGTTGGCGTCCAGACGTTCGGGCAAGTTAGGGTCGACCTGCAATGTGCCGCACTGCCATTCACGGCCAATTGCGTCGGTCAGCGTGAATTCCAGCTTGGGGCCATAGAATGCACCTTCGCCAGGCAGCAGTTCAAACCCGTAGCCAGCGGCCTTGCAGGCGTCGCCCAGCGCAGCCTCGACCCGGTCCCAGCTTTCGTCGCTGCCGATCCGCTTTTCCGGGCGCGTGGACAGTTTGATCGTCCAGTTCGTAAACCCAAGGTCGGCGTAAACCGAGGCGAGCAGTTTGATGAACTTTTCGGTTTCCGCCACGATCTGGTCGTCGGTGCAAAAGATGTGGGCGTCGTCCTGCGTAAAGCCGCGCACGCGCATGATGCCGTGCAGCGCGCCCGAGGGCTCGTAGCGGTTGCACGATCCGAATTCGGCCATGCGCAGCGGCAGGTCGCGGTAAGATTTCAGGCCTTGGTTAAAGATCTGCACGTGGCAAGGGCAGTTCATCGGCTTAAGCGCGTTGACTGTCTTTTCGCGGGCGTGATCCTCGTCGACTTCGACGATGAACATGTGGTCCTGATAGTTGTCCCAGTGGCCGGATTTTTCCCACAGCACGCGGTTCACGACCTGCGGGGTGTTGACCTCGACGTAGCCGTCAGCGCGCTGCTTGCGGCGCATGTAGTCCTGCAGTTCGGTGTAGATCGTCCAGCCGTTCGGGTGCCAGAACACCTGACCGGGGGCCTCTTCCTGCATGTGATACAGGTCCATCTCGCGGCCCAGCTTGCGGTGGTCGCGCTTTGCGGCTTCCTCTAGCATGTGCAGGTGGGCCTTCAGGTCTTCTTTGTTAGTGAAGGCGGTGCCGTAGATGCGTTGCAGCATGGCGCGGTCACTGTCGCCGCGCCAATAGGCACCGGCGATGGACATCAGCTTAAAGCAGTCGCCGGGGACTTGGCCGGTGTTCTGCAGGTGCGGGCCGCGGCACAGGTCCTGCCAGTCGCCGTGCCAATACATGCGCAGCGGCTCGTCGCCGGGAATGCTCTCGATCAGCTCGACCTTATAAGGTTCGCCGCGGTCTTGGTAATACTGGATCGCCTTGGGGCGATCCCAGATTTCCGTGCGCACATCATCACGCTTGTTGATGATTTCCTTCATCTTTTTCTCGATGGTCGCAAGGTCTTCGGGTGTGAAGGGCTCCTTGCGGTCAAAGTCGTAATACCAGCCATCCTTGATCACCGGGCCGATGGTGACCTGCGTGTCAGGCCAGATTTCCTGTACGGCGCGGGCCATGATGTGGGCCAAGTCATGGCGCACCAATTCCAGCGCGGGAACGGCGTCTTTCATTGTGTTAATGGCGATAGAGCTGTCGGCGTCAATCGGCCACTGCAGGTCATAGTGCTGACCGTTCACAGTCGCGGAAATTGCCTTTTTACGCAGGGACGACGAAATGTCCGCCGCGACATCGCCAGCGGTGACGCCAGCATCATAGCTGCGCGCATTGCCATCGGGAAAAGTAAGGGTGATCTGGGCCATTATGCTGGCTCCTCATCGGTTTGGCGCCCACGGAACGCCCGGTTGCGGGATATGTGTGGCGCTTAGATGCCGTTTGGTGCGCGCGGGGTCAAGAGGCTGGCGTATGCGCGGTTTGCGGTTAAGTTTGCGGCGCCAAAGCAGGGAAGCGTCATGCCGCAAGATTTTGCCAAAACCGTCTTTAACCGCGTAACGCGGGATGCAGGTACCAACGTTGGTTTGGACAAGGACGCGCAGCAGGCCGAGCCGGGCAATTTTCTGCGTCATATCGCGGCGCTGTCGGGCAGCAAGCTGGCGGACGGGTTGGTCGACCCCAAGCTGGTGCTGTCATGGCTGCTGACACATTTGGGGGCGGGATCGTTCTGGGTTGGCCTGCTGGTGCCCGTGCGCGAAAGCGGCGCGCTGCTGCCGCAGCTTTTTACGACGCCCTATATTGCGGCCTCGCCCTATCGCAAATGGTTCTGGGCGGGCGGATCGGCGGTGCAGGGCGTTTGCGCGGCCGGGATCGCGGTAGCGGGGCTCACGCTGCAAGGCGCAGTCGCAGGGGCGGTGATCGTCACGCTGCTGGGCGTGCTCGCGCTGGCGCGGTCAGTCTGTTCGGCCAGCTATAAGGACGTGCTGGGCAAGACCGTGGGCAAGTCCCGGCGGGGCACGGCCACGGGTTTTGCCAGCTCTGCCGCCGCCGTTGGCGTTATCGCCTTTGCACTGGTGTTGCTGCTGGACCTTGGCGACCGCGCGGTCATCGTGATCGCTGCGCTGCTGCTGGCGGCGGCGTTCTGGCTGATTGCCGCGGCGGTGATGGCGGGGCTCAAAGAGCCGCGTTCCCAGCCAGAGGATGCAAGTGGCATCGGGTTGCGCCAGTTCCGTCTGCTGCGCACCGATCCACAGCTGTTGCGTTTTATCGCAGTGCGCAGCCTGTTGGTCGGCACCGCGCTTGCGCCGCCGTATTTCCTGCTGCTGCGCCCTGATAGCGCGCTGAACCAACTTGGGGCGCTGGTCCTTGCCTCGGCCACCGCGGCGCTGGTGTCGAGCTATGTTTGGGGGCGCTTGTCAGACCAGTCGTCGCGCAAAGTGTTGATGTATGCGGGGATCGCGGGCGGGGCGGTGCTGTCGGCGGTTGTCGCGCTGACGCAGGTCGGGTGGATCACCGTGCCGGGCGTGATCCCCGTGGCGCTGTTCGGCCTGATGATCGCCTACCAAGGCGTCAGGATCGGCCGGTCTACGCATCTGGTCGACATGGCGGATGAAGGCGACCGCGCGCCCTATACTGCGCTGTCGAACACCATTGTCGGGCTGGTCCTGCTGGTCGCGGGCGGTTTGTTCGCGGCTGTGGGGGCGGCGTCGGTGCCCCTTGTCATTGCCCTGTTCGCCGTGATGTGTTGGGGCGCGGCGGGACTGGCCGCAGGATTGAAAGAGGTGCAGGCCGATGCCTAACATGTTGAAAACACCGCAGGGGCGGCAGATCGCTTATCACCACACGTCCGGGCAGGGGCCGACGATTGTGTTCCTTGGCGGGTTCAAATCCGACATGGGCGGCACCAAGGCTGTGCATCTAGAGGCATGGGCGCAGGCACAAGGCCGCGCGTTCTTGCGGTTCGACTATTCCGGCCACGGCGAAAGCAGCGAAGCCTTTACCGACGGGGCCATCGGCGATTGGTTCGCGGATGCCCGCGCGGCGCTGGACATGATCGACGGGCCGCTGGTGCTGGTCGGCTCCAGCATGGGCGGCTGGATTTCCCTGCTTTGCGCAAGGGCGATGCCGGAACGGATCGCGGGGCTGGTCACGATCGCCGCAGCCCCTGATTTCACCGAGGACAGCATGTGGGCCAGCTTTGACGCCAGCCAGCGTGAAGCCCTTTTGCGCGACGGCCAGATCGCGCTGCCGTCAGAGTATGGCGATCCTTACATCATCACCCGCCGCCTGATCGAGGATGGCCGCGATCAACTGGTCTTGCGCAGCCCGCTGGACCTGCCGTTCCCGGTGCGGTTTCTGCAGGGGACAGCCGATCTGGACGTCGATGTCAGCGTCGCGCTGCGGCTGATGGATCATGTCACGGGGGACGATGTGCGGCTGACTCTGGTCAAAGGCGCAGACCACCGTTTTTCCGACCCAGACTGTCTGGACATGATAACAGCTGCGGTGACGCAGGTGCTGGACCGCGCCGCTGACTGATCTGCCGCAACGTCTTGCTTTGGATCGGGCTGCGCCGCCACTAGCGTCCGCTGGAACAAGGGGTGGCATATGGCACTAACACGCGGGCAAATGGCGGGCTGGGGCTTGGCAGACATGGGCGTGAACGTCTTTGTCGTGATCAAGCAGCTGCTGGTTTTCACGTTTCTGACGACGCATCTGGGCGTGCCACCAGCGGTCGCGGGCCTTGTTACCTTTGCGGTGCTGGCCTTCGATGTCGTGACTGATCCGATCGTCGGCTATCTGTCCGATCGCAGCCAAAGCCGCTGGGGCCGCCGCGCCCCATGGATCGCCGTCGGTGCGGTCATCTTGGCGACCTCCATCGTGTTGATGTTCGCGGTGCCTGCGGGGCTGCCTTGGCAAAGCAATGCCTTATGGGTCACGCTGTTTTTCGGCTTGGCCTCTGTCGGGTTTACCTTTGTTGCGATCCCCTATGGCGCAATGGCGGGGGAAATGACGCAAGACCCGGCCGAACGCTCTGCGATGATGGCCTACCGGATGAGCTTTGCATCGCTTGGGCTGCTGACCGCCGGGGCGCTGGTGCCGGCCTTGGCGGGCAATACGCAGGCCGGATACGCGCGGGCCGTTCTGATCGTGGCCCCGGTTGTGGTGCTGACGATCTGGGGGATGTTGCTGGCGACGCGGCGCGCGCCGCAAATCACGGCACCCGCCAGTGCGGGGTTCACTGCCGTGCTGCGGCTGGTCCTTGGCAATCGTCCCTTTGCGATACTCGTCGCGCTTTACGGCGTGCTGACCTTGGGTGTCGCCTTGATCGCGGCAGGGCTGCAATTGGCGGCGCTGTATCTGATGACCGATGCGCCGGGGCCGCTATCAGCTTTGACGGGCGCGCTGGGCATCTTTTCGACCCTGTTTGCGATGTTCATCCTAGGGTCACTCCTGTCGCAATTTCCGTGGGTCTGGGCCAGTGCGCGGTGGGGCAAGATCACGGCGCTGATGCTGGGCTTGATGCTGTATGTCGTTGTTCTGATCGGCGTTTGGCTGTGCTTGCCAGCCAGCGGCGTGACCGCGATGGCGCTGCTTTTCCTTGCGGCGGGGGCGGCAAATGGGGCCTATCAGCAGATCCCTTGGGCGATGTATCCCGATCTGATGGACGTCACCCGCGCCCAGCAAGGAGCCGCGATTGAAGGCGCGTTCAGCGCCGTGTGGCTGTTCGGGCAAAAGGTCGCCAACGCACTGGCACCGCTGGCGCTGGGCCTGATGTTGCAGGCGGCGGGCTGGCAGGCGTCAACGGCGGGTGTTACGGCGCAAAGCGATCAGGCGCTGAACGCGCTGCGCACGGCGCTGACCTTGGTGCCAGCGGCGATATTTGTGGCTGGCGGGCTGGGTCTGTGGCTGATTTATCGCCCGCTGGCAAAGCATGTGGCAAGCCACCGCTAGCCCCCGCCGCTAAGGGTTGCACCGCCTTGCCCCCGGTGCGATGACGGAAAAAACACGCAAGGGCAGGGCAAAGATATGACGCGCGAACCGCTGGTGATGATTCCGCCAATGCTGTGTGACGCCCGCGTTTTTGCCCCGCTGACGGCCGCCATGTCGGTCGACCATGCGACCTGCATCATGCCGACCACCGGGGGCGACCGGATCGAAGATATCGCAAGCCGCATTCTGGACTGGGCCCCCGCACGCTTTGCGCTGCTCGGGGCGGGCATGGGCGGCGCTGTCGCGCTAGAGGTGATCCGCCGCGCACCGACGCGGGTGTTGCGCATTGCGCTGATGAATTGCACGTCGCAGCCCGAAACGCCGCAAACCTCGGCCGCGAGAGAGCCGCTGATCGTCGCCGCCCGCGCTGGGCGGTTCAAGGACGTCGTCGCGCAGGAAATGCCCGCCGCCTGTTTTGCCGAAGGCCCGCACCGCCGCACGGCGATGGAATGCGTGACCGATATGGCTTGGGCGATGGGGCCAGAGCACTACGTCACTCAGGCCCGCGCCATGCAGCGCCGCCGCGATCAATCCGCGACCCTGCGCCAGATTCGCCAGCCCGCAATGGTGATCTGCGGGGCCGAAGACACGATTTACCCTGTGCGCCGCCACGAATTTATGGCGGAAATGATCCCGTATTCGCGGTTAGAGGTCATCGAAGGCGCGGGCCATCTGCCGATGCTGGAACAGCCAGAGGCAACATTGGCCGTCATGCGCGATTGGATGCGGCAACCGCTTGTGTTGCGATAGGGCAGCAAAAAGCCCCGCCGATTTTCATCGGGCGAGGCTGATTGATAGCTTCAGTTCGTTTACTTCGCAGCGGTCTTGGCTGGCATTGCCGTGACATTGCTCGCCTTGGCCTTGGCGGATTTCGCAGGTTGCGGCGCATCAGCGTTGTCGTCGATGAACTGCAGCACCAGTGGGCGGATATTTTTGCGCCACTTGCCGCCAGCAAAGATGCCGAAGTGACCTGCGCCCGGCTCTAGGTGGGCGGCTTTTTTGCTGTCGGGCAGGCCCGTCATCAGGGCCAGCGCGGCAAGGCATTGGCCAGGCGCCGAGATATCGTCTTTTTCACCCTCGACCACCTTCACAGCGACCGTGGTGATTGCGCCGATATCGACCTTTTTGCCAGCAACCGTGAAATCATTGCGGGCGATATCGCGGTTTTTGAACACGCGTTCGACCGTGGACAGATAAAATTCGGCAGGCATATCCATCACAGCAAGGTATTCGTCGTAGAATTCATTGTGCTTGTCATGCTCGGACGCTTCGCCCTTGGCTGTCGCGATGATCTGGTCGCGGAAGGCGTTTGTATGCGCTTCGCGGTTCATCGAGATGAAGGAGGACAGCTGCAACAGGCCCGGATAAACCTTGCGGCCCACCCCTTTGAATTTAAATCCAACCTGCTGGATCATCAGCTGTTCCAACTGGCCCATGCTGACGGAATGGCCAAACTCTGTGACCGAGGTCGGGTTGGCATCAGGGTCGATTGGACCGCCGATCAAGGTCATCGACCGTGGCTGCGCGCTGGGGTCTTCGGCGGCCAAATAGGCGACGGCGGCCATGGTCAGCGGCGCTGGCTGGCAGACGGCGATGACGTGCAGGTCGGCACCAAGCTCTTTCATGAAATCAACAAGGTAGAGCGTGTAATCTTCGATATCGAATTTGCCGGAACTAACGGGGATGTCGCGCGCATTGTGCCAATCGGTGGTATATACCTCGCAATCGGGCAGCAGGGAAATCACGGTCTTTTTCACCAGCGTTGCATAGTGACCCGACATGGGGGCAACCAGCAGCACGCGGCGTTTCTTAGGCTCGCGGCCGCCAACCTTGAAGTGGATCAAGTTGCCAAAGGACTTTTCCAACACCGTTTCAATATGAACGATATGGTCCGTGCCGTCAGCGGCGGTTTGCGATGGAATGTTCCAGTCAGGTTTCACGACCATACGGCTGAAGGCACGTTCGGTGACTTCGCCCCAAGCGCCAAGCCAATCCATAAACGGATTGGCCGTCATCGCCATGGCGGGGTAGCTGGCAAAAGCCCGCGCAGTCGACCCAAGCCATTGGTTCGTGTTACGCATGCTTTCCATCATGTCGTAGGTCATCATATACTTCATGTTGGAACGTTCCTGATGTGGTCGCGCAATGAATGCTGCAACTGCGAAGGTAGGCCGGGGGGAGTGATATGACAACTATTGATATTCATGAAGGTGAAACGAGCCGTAAAGAACTTGACAATTTAGAAAAGAATTTGGCGCGTGTTGATGCTTTGACACAACGTCTGGTTGCAGCGTTGTCCAAAGGGCGGCAGGTGCCGACCGCGCTGCAAGGGCCAAGCAAAGAGCTTTATGCCAAAGCCGCAGGTGCCTATTGGACCGAGATGGTCAACAACCCGGCGAAGCTGATCGAACATCAGCTGTCGTTCTGGTCAAAATCCGTGACCCATTTCGTTGAGGCGCAGGCGCTGCTGGCGCAGGGCCATATCGCCGCGCCAGAGGATAAGACCCCGCCAGATCGCCGCTTTTCCCACGAGCTGTGGCGCACCAACCCCTTTTTCAACTTCGTCAAACAGCAATACATGATCAACGCCGAAGCGATCACGCAGGCGATTGACGATGTCGAAACGCTGGACCCTGCCGAAAAGAGGCGCCTGCGCTATTTCGGCCAGCAGATCGTCGATCTGTTCAGCCCCACCAACTTTTTGGCCACAAATCCCGAGGCGCTGAGCCTTGCGGTCGAGACGGAGGGCGAATCCCTTGTCAAAGGGCTGGAAAACCTTGTCCGCGACCTAGAGGCAAACAACGGTGATCTGGTGGTCACGCTGGCGGACAAGGACGCCTTTACCGTTGGCGAAAACCTGGCGACCACGCCGGGAGAGGTCGTATTTCGCAACCATCTGTTCGAGTTGATCCAGTACACGCCGACCACCAAGACCGTGTTTGAAACACCGCTGGTGATCTTTCCGCCTTGGATCAACAAATACTATATCCTTGATTTGAAGCCCGAAAACTCTTTGATCAAATGGATTGTTGATCAGGGGCATACGCTGTTCGTGGTGTCTTGGGTGAACCCGGACCCCAGCTATGCCGACACATCGATGACCGATTATATCCAGGACGGGTTCTTGCAGGCGATCAGCACGGTCAAGGCGATCTGCGATGTGCCGCAGATCAATGCCATCGGTTACTGCATCGCGGGTACGACCTTGTCGCTGACGCTGGCCTTGCTGGCGCAGCGCGGTGATGCTTCGGTCAAATCGGCCACCTTGTTCACCGCGCTGACCGACTTCTCCGATCGCGGAGAGGTTGGAGTCTTCTTGGACGAAGACTTTATGAATGGGATCGAGCTTGAGGTCGCCAAGACGGGGATCTTGGACAAATACTACATGTCGCGGACCTTTAGCTTTTTGCGGTCCAATGACCTGATTTATGGGCCTGCGATCAAAAGCTACATGCTGGGTAAGGCTCCTCCAGCCTTTGATCTGCTGTATTGGAACGGCGACGCGACGAACCTGCCGGGCAAGATGGCGCAGCAATATCTACGCGGTCTATGTCAGGACGATAAGTTCGCGAGCGACGGGTTCGACGTTGCCGGCGCAACGGTGCAGATCGGGCAGATCACCCAGCCAATCTGCGCGATTGCTTGCGAAACGGATCACATCGCCGCGTGGAAAAGCTGCTTTCGCGGGGTGCAAAAGATGGGATCGGACGACAAGACCTTTATCCTGTCCGGCTCTGGCCACATCGCAGGCATCGTCAATCCGCCCGCGAAAAAGAAGTACGGTCATTGGCTGAACCCTGATCTGTCGCTTGATCTGGATGCGTGGAAGGATACGGCAAGCCAGCAAGAGGGCAGCTGGTGGCCGCATTGGCAGGCGTGGCTTGCGGAAAAATCAGGCGAGATGATTCCCCCCCGCGCACCGGGTTCGCCCAAATTCCCGCCGATTTGCCCGGCACCCGGAACCTATGTGACTTAGGGGCAGTTTGTTTCGCGTATGAATTGTATCGGCATATCAGAGGATTACGCACTTGCAGAAAGTCAAAATGCTGCAGTGCGGAAAAAACTTGCAATGCTGCACTGCAGCATATAGATTGTTTGTACAGATACAGGCGATGGGAATGACCTTCGCCAACATAGCAAAGGATGCATACCATGGCTAAGACACAAGACTTCACCGCCGTTTTCAAAGACATGATGGGTTCTTTCCCAGTCGACACAAAGTCGATGGAAGATGCCTACAAGTCGCAGGCAACTCTGGCCGAAAAGATGTCGACCGTTTCCCTGTCCGCCGCTCAGGAGTCCGCACAGCTGTCCGCTAAGTGGGCACAGGACACCCTGACCAAGATGCAGGACATGACCAAGGTCAAGGCAGAGCCAGCAGACTACGCCAAGTCGATGACCGACTTCGCATCGGCCACCGCCGAGTCCGCAGCCGAGCACATGGCCGCTTTCGCTGAGATCGCGAAAAAGGTTCAGACCCAGACGCTGGAACTGATGATGGCCGCTGGCAAGGACATGTCCGAGGACATGACCAACGCTGCGAAAAAAGCGTCCGACGAGATGACAGCCGCTGCTAAAAAAGCAACGACTTCTAAGTAATCCGTCACTGTTGACGAGTATCAGGCGCGCCCTTCGGGGTGCGCCTTTTTGTATCTAGAGTTTTTCTTGTTTGTCTTGCAGTCGCGGCATAGCATTGCTGCACTGCATCATGCTTGGGAGGGCAGACCGTGGCCGCCACCGATAAACCACTGCTGATCAAGCGCTACGCCAGCCGGCGCCTGTATAATACCGAGACCAGCGATTACGTCACGCTGGAAGATATCGCGACTTTTATCCGCGCAGGCCGCGAAGTGCAGATCGTTGATCTGAAATCTGGTGATGACCTGACGCGGCAGTACCTGCTGCAAATCATCGCCGAACACGAAAACCGCGGCGAAAGCGTGCTGGGCGTCGATCTTTTGACCGACCTTGTGCGCGGCTATACCAGCCAGGCCGTATCCGTCGTGCCGCAATTCCTGACCGCCAGCTTCGAGATGCTGCGCGATGGGCAAAGCAAGGCGATGGACAATATGACTAAAACGAACCCGCTGCTGAATATGCCGGGGTTCGAAGCGATGCGCAGCCAGCAATCTGCGTTCTTTAAGGCGATGACCGGTGGGTTGATTCCCGGCGTGTCACGCGAGCCGCAAAAGACGAAGCCTGCGGATGATCTGGAAACGATCAAGGCGCAGCTTGCTGAAATGCAGGACAAGCTGTCCAAGTTGGGCAAGTAAAGGCCCAAACCAATGATCCTGAATGTCGTCGTGGTGGCGGTCGTCACTGCGATGGCCGCGCTTCTGGCCTCGCGCCGGGTTGCATCCGCCCCGCTGTGGCGCGCGACGACAACGCCGCTCGCGTCAATTATCGGCAGCGGATTTCTGCTGCTGGGGCCGCTGCTGGGCGGGGCATACGGCATCTGGGCGATCTTGGTCATGGCGGTGTTGAACGCCGTGGCTTGGGCCTTTGGCGCGGCGATTCGGCAAAGCATCGCAGACCCGCGCCCATCCCCGCGCCTTGATACGGCGGCGTCGGTGGTGCTGGCCTTCGCCTATGTCATTTCGGTCGCATATTATCTGAACCTGTTCGGTGCCTTCGCCGTCAGCCTGACACCGTTTGATACGGATCTGGCGGCGCGCACGGTGTCGACTGCGGTGTTCCTGTGCGTCCTGATCGTCGGCTGGACCAAAGGCTTTGCCGCGCTGGAACGGATGGAGCAGGTGTCGGTCGGGATTAAACTCGCGATTATCGCGGGACTGCTAACCGGGCTGGCCATCACCTTTGCGCAGCGCGCCGGGGCGGGGACGCTGATTATCGAAATCCAGCATCTGGCGTTTTGGCCTGCAATCACCTTGGGCTTTGGCCTCATCGTGACAGTGCAAGGGTTCGAGACGTCGCGCTTCCTTGGCGAAAGCTATGACGCCCCCATGCGCGTGCGATCGATGAAGCTGGCGCAGCTGACAGCCGCCGCGATCTACATGGTCTATATTATCTTGCTGGTGCCTCTGTTTGCGGCTTCCGAATACCAACTGTCGGAAACCGCGATCATCGACATGATGGCCGGGGTCGCCCCGGTGTTGCCGCTGCTGCTGGTCGCCGCCGCGCTTGCCGCGCAGTTCAGCGCGGCGGTGGCGGATACCAGCGGATCAGGCGGGCTGATTGCAGAGGTGACGCGCGGACGCGTTGACCGGCGCACAGGTTATGCGGTGCTGGTGGGGCTTGGCATCGTCATGACTTGGACGCTGGATGTGTTCCAGATCATCGCTTTCGCCAGCCGCGCCTTTGCGTTGTACTATACGCTTCAAGCCGTTGTTGCGGCGCAAACGTCGCTAGGCCGGGGTGCCAAGACACGCGCCTTTGGCTGGGCCGCCCTTGCGATATTTGGCGCGTTGATCGTCGTGCTGGGCCGCGCGGCAGAGGGCGGTTAGACCCCCAACCTGTCCCGCAGCGCATACCATGTCATCGCCAGCGTCAGCAGCGGGGTGCTGAAACGGGCACCGCCCGGAAAGTTGGGTACTGGCAGCGCTGACATCACGTCAAAGCGCCCGGTCTGGCCAAGGATCGCTTCGGCCATGACGCGACCTGTGAAACCGGAGAGGGCGACACCGTGGCCGGAAAAACCAGCCCCCGACATCATGTTCGGCGCGACGCGTTGCAGCGCGGGCAGGCGGGTCATCGTGATGCCCAGCGTGCCGCCCCAGACGTAGTCCAGCTTGACCTGCGCCAGTTGCGGAAACAGCGATACCATCCGCGCATGCAGGGCCGGGGCAATGTCTGTGGGGAAGCCGACAGAATAGCTTTCGCGCCCACCAAACAGCAGGCGGCGGTCTTCGGACAGGCGGTAATAATTCACAACGAACTTGGAGTCCGCGACGGCGATATCGCGGGTCAGAACCTCGTCTGCCAGATCGCCCAGCGGCTCTGTCGCGCCGATGAACGAATTGATCGGCATCACGCGGGCGGCGACCTTGCGGTTGATGCCCGGCAAATAGCCGTTGCCTGCCAGAATGACGTGATCCGCTGTCACCACACCGCGCCCGGTCTGCACGCGGGCGGGCGTGCCTTGCTGGATGCAGTGAACTTCGGAGCCTTCAAGGATCACAGCGCCTGCAGCCTCTGCCGCGGCGGCAAGGCCAACGGCATAGCGCAGGGGGTGGATATGGGCGGCACCGTTGTCCAGCCAGCCGCCTGCATAGGCATCGGTGCGCACAATGTCATGCAGCCCGGCGCGGTCTAGCGGCGTGATCTTGTCATAGCCGTAGTTGCGCGCCAGAAACTCCGCCTCGGCGTGCAAGTCCTTGCGGCCCTTGTCCGAATAGGTGCCAAAGGCCACGCCCGGCGTCCACTTCGCATCTGGCGCATGGGTGTCGATCAAATCGTGCAGATCGGCCTTGGCCTGTTCCGCGCAGTCCCAAAGCGCCCGCGCCGGGCCATCGCCCAGCTTTTTCGCCAGATCAATCTGGTGCCAATTATAGCCTGACCCAACCTGACCGCCATTGCGCCCCGATGCGCCAAAGCCCGCGCGATGCGCCTCTAGCACGATGACCTTGCGCCCAGCTTGCGCCAATCGCAGCGCCGCCGTCAGCCCGGTATAGCCGGCACCGATGATGCAAACGTCAGCTTGCTGGTTGCCGCGCAGTGATGGGCGTTGCGGCGGCAAATCGGCCGTCGCTGCATACCAGCTGGCGGGAAATTCACCGGCGGTGTCGTTGCGATAAAGTGGGTTCATTCGGCCTCTATTTGCTGTGGCTGGACCTTGTCCCATGTCGTCGCGACGGCCAATGACAGCGCGCCAAGGCAGAACACGAACCCAAGGGCCGCAAGCAGGTTGCGTTTCATCCGATCAGACATTGAGCAACAGATGTTCACGTTCCCAAGGGCTGATGACCTGTAGAAACTCGTTATATTCTGCATGCTTAACGATGGAATAGACGCGGGCGAATTCCTCGCCTAGCACGGCTTGCATCTCTTTCGCTCCGTCGAACAGCTCTAGCGCGGCATATAGGCCCTGCGGAATCGCATCCTCGGCCTCGTAGGCGTCGCCTTGGAAACGTTTGTCGGGCCAAATCTCGTTTTTCATGCCCAAATAACCGCAGGCCAGGGATGCCGCGATGCACAGATAGGGATTGCAATCCATCCCAGCCAGGCGGTTTTCCACGCGCCGCGCCTCTGGCGGGGAAATCGGAATCCGGATGCCTGTCGTGCGGTTGTCGCGGCCCCATTCAAGGTTAATTGGCGCGGCGTGATCGCGCACATAGCGGCGATAGCTGTTCACATAGGGCGCGATCACGGCGATCACGCTTGGCATATGTTCTTGCAAACCGCCGATGAAGTGAAAGAAGTCGTCGGTCTCTCCGCCTTGCGGGCCGGTAAAGATGTTGCGGCCTTTGCGGTCCAGTACAGAGTGGTGGACGTGCATCGCGCTGCCCGGCTCACCCTCGATCGGTTTGGCCATAAAGGTCGCGGTGCAGTTATGCTTCAACGCCGCCTCGCGCAGCAGGCGTTTGAAAAAGAACACCTCGTCCGCCAGCTTGACCGGATCGCCGTGGCGCAGGTTGATTTCAAGCTGACCAGCGCCGCCTTCTTGGGTGATGCCGTCGATCTCGATCCCTTGGATTTCGGCGTATTCATAGATGTCGTCGATCACCGGGCCATAATCGTCCACGGCGGACATGGAATAGGCCTGCCGCGCCGCAGCGGGGCGGCCTGTGCGGCCCATCATCGGTTCAATCGGCTTGGCGGGGTCGATGTTGCGGCCCACCAGATAGAATTCCATTTCCGGCGCGACGACGGGCGTCCAGCCTTCGGCTTTGTACAAGTCGACGACGCGTTTCAGCACGTTGCGCGGGCTGCATCCAACAGGGCGGCCCTTTTGATCAAAGGCATCGTGGATCACCTGCAAGGTGCCGTCCTTTGTCCACGGCGCGGCAGTCGCGGTGGACATGTCAGGGCGCAGGATCATGTCGGGCTCTAAGAAGCCTTCGGGGCCAGCAGCCTCGCCCCATTCACCGGTGATGGTCTGGAAAAAGATCGAGTTTGGCAGGTGGAAATGCGCCTGCTTTTCCCATTTCGAGGCGGGCACAGCCTTGCCGCGGGCGATCCCGGGCAGGTCGGCGATGACGCATTCGACCTCGTCCAAGCGGTTGTTTTCCAGATAGACGCGCGCGGCCTCTGGGATCGCATCCATCCAAGTCATGTCAGGCTCCGGGTTTTGAAAAAGCGGGTCATCTGATCCGCGATCCGGTGGTTGTCGATGGGCATTGTCGCGACCGCGCGGGCTGCTGTCAGCAGCGGATCTGGCACAACCCCTTCGCCGCGTTCGTCGCCAAGGCGCTTGGTAAAGGCGTTTTCGAACTCTGGATGCGCCTGAACTGTGAAAATCCGGTCGCCGTAAACCAGCGCTGCGTTTTCGCAAAAGTCATTGGTGGCAACAATCTGTGCGCCGTCGGGGCGCTGTGTCACCTGATCCTGATGCCATGCATTCAGCGCGACAGTGTCGCCCTGCCAGTCATAGGTCTGCCGCCCGACAGCCCAGCCGCCGGGAAACTTTTCGACGCGGCCACCCAAGGCCTGCGCGATAATCTGGTGGCCAAAGCAAATCCCGACCATCGGCGCGCCAGCGGCATAGGCGTCGCGGATAAAGATTTCCAGCGGCGCGATAAACGGGTGATCCTCGTAGGCACCGTGCTTTGATCCGGTCAGCAGCCAACCGTCGGCGGCGTGAACGTCTGCCGGGAACTGCATATCGACGACGTCATAGGTTTCGAATTCGAACCCCTGATCCCCCAGCAGCTGCTTGAACAGATCTGCATAGTCGCCCGTGTCCGGCCGCATCGCATCTGGTGCGTGCCCGGTCTGCAAAATTCCGATTTTCATGGATCACCTGCTATTAATGTTGGCAATCTAGGACGCCGTGTCCGCCCGTGCAAGCGGGCCATTTGTCTAGCGAATAATCTGGGGCCGGATCCGCAGCCGCTTGCGTTTTTCCTGCGGCAAGTGGCGGTTCAGACGGGCGTTGATCAGGCCAAAAGACGTGATGACGATCAGCGTCAGGATGATGAAATATCCCGCAAGGATCGGGTAGGGGACAAAGGGGTTGAAGGTCTTATCGGCGAAGTAATTGGCGTAATAAAGTGCGTCGCCCCGCTGTTGCAGCGCCGGAAAGCCAGAGAAGTAGACCAACGTTGTGGCGTGAAACAAAAAGATCGCCTCGTTCGTGTAGGCGGGCCAGGCCAGCCGCAGCATCGTCGGCCAGATCACGCGGCGGAACCGCGACCAGCCGGACAGGCCGTAGGCGTCTGCCGCCTCTGTGTCGCCTTTGGGGATCGACAGCAGCGCGCCGTAGAAAATCTCGGCGGAATAGGCGGCGGTGTTAAAGAACAGCACGACCAGCGCGCCCGCCCAAGCGGATGTAAACATGCCGAAGACCGGTGCCACGCTTTTGAGCGAGAGGAACAGGAAATAGGCAAAGAAGAACTGGATGAACAGCGGCGAGCCGCGAAAGATGAAGATGAACCATTCCGACACTTTACGCAGCACAGTGTGGCGCGAGGCTTTGCCAAGCGCGAGGGCAGTCGCCAGTACAAAGCCTGCCGCCAGCGCGAAGATGCCGAAATAGATATTCCAGATCATGCCAGAGCCGATCAGCGTGAACTGCTGGCACAGGGTGAAGTCGGATCGCGGCAAAAGCCGCTCGCCTATGCCAAGGCTGCGCAGACCGTAGTCGGCGATGGTTTGAATACAGCTCATCCGGCGGCCTTTCGCTGCGCTTCACCGCCAGCGGTGGCTTGGCCGCGGGTCAGGCGGGCCATGACGCGGCTTAGCACAACTTCGGAAACTTTGGTCAGCGCGAGGTAGAACACCAAAAGCGCGCCAAAATACCACATGCGCCAGTCGCTGTGGGGGTAGTCGGTGAAATTGGGGGTCTTGGTGCTGCCAAGCTCGCGCGCCCAATAGACGATATCTTCGACGCCCAGCAGGAACAGCAGCGGGGTCGCCTTGATCAGGACCATCCACAGGTTCGACAGGCCGGGTAGGGCATAGACCCACATCTGCGGCACCAGCACGCGGCGGGTGACTTGGCGGCGGGTCATGCCATAAGCCTCGGCCGTTTCCAGCTGGCCGCGCGGCACGGCGCGCATGGCCCCGAACATCACGTTGGCCGCGAAAGCGCCGAAGACGATGGAAAAGGTCAGGACCGCAAGGCCGAAGCCGTAAGTTTCATGCACCCACTGCGCCGCATTGCCGAGCGGCATCTTGGCCTGCTGGCAGACGACAAAGTCGTTGCCTTGCCGCACAGGTTCGGTCCAATCGGGGCACAGCACCTTTTGGCGCAGGTATTCGATGCCCTGATCCAGTGCGATGACGAAGAATAAGAAAAACGCGATATCTGGTACGCCGCGCACGACGGCCATGTAGGTTTTGCCAAGCCAGCGGATTGGCGCGATCTGGCTGCGCGCGGCAGAGGCCCCGCCATAGCCGAACAGCAGCGCCACAGGTGCGGTGATCGCCAGCAACAAAAGCACCGTACCGACGGACCAATAGATGCCCATATGCTTGCCTGTGGTCAGGTAGCAAGAGAGCCACGTCAGGCCAGACAGGCTGGCGGGATCTGTGCAATAGCTAAAGATGGCGCCGATCCTTGACGTTGGTATGTGAGTATTTTTGGCAAGATGATGGGGATGCGCCGCGCCCAAGTACGGGGGCGCGGCGCCTGATTTTTAGAACGTTGCAGAGCCCGGCAGCATGTCGGTGATCAGCGTGTTCAAGGTGCCGTCAGCCTTCATGGACTGGATCGCAGCGTCGAACTTTGTTTTCAGCTCTGCGTCGCTTTCGCGCAGGCCAAGGCCAATGCCGCCACCGATCAGGACGTCTTCGCCCATCATGTTCAGATCGCCGTCAGCTTCTGCGATTGGCAGCAAGAAGGCTTTGTCGGCCAGAACAGCGTCAGCTTCGCCGTTGCGCACGGCGGCGACGGCCTCTTCTGGGGTTGCGAATTCCAGCAAGGTCGCGCCGGGCAGTTCGGACGCGACATAGCCGGCCTGAATTGTGCCGGACTGGGCGGACACAACAGCGGAAGCCAGATCAACACCGTCGGTCATCGACACGAATGCGCTGGGATCGGGCTGGGTATAAGGGTCAGAGAAATCGATGACTTCGTCACGCTCTGGCGTGATCGACATGCCGGCCATGATGACATCGTAGTTGCCGGACACCAGGTTCGGAATGATGCTGTCCCAGTCGTTGGTGACCCATGTGCAGTTCAGCTCAGCGCGCTTGCACAGCTCGTCGCCCAGAACACGCTCGAAGCCGTCGACTTCGCCAGCGTCGTTGATGAAGTTATACGGAGGGTAGGCGCCTTCGGTGCCCATGCGCACGACGTCCTGCGCCATGGCGGACCCGGCCAGCAGTGCGAAGGCTGCTGTGGTGAGTGTTAGTTTATTCATTGTCGTCTCCCGTTGGATGGGGCGGCGTTGCGCCCCGTTGATCGGACGGAGGGTTATGCGAAACCCGCAAAATGGCAAGCGTGAATAGGCTGACGCTAGGTCAGGTGGCCTAGGCGGGCAAGGTGGCAGACAGAAAGCCGCGCAGGCGGTCGGTTTGCGGGTTGGTAAACAGATCACCGGGCGCGCCTTGTTCCTCGATCACGCCTTGGTGCAGGAACACGACGTGGTCGGATACATCGGCGGCCATGCGCATATCGTGGGTCACGATCAGCATGGTGCGGCCTTCTTCGGCCAGCGCTTGGATGACGCGCACGACTTCTTGTTCCAGTTCCGGGTCCAGCGCAGATGTAGGTTCATCGAACAGCAGCGCCTTTGGTTCCATGCACAGGGCGCGAGCGATGGCGGCGCGCTGTTGCTGGCCGCCGGACAGCATGGCGGGGTAGGCGTCTGCTTTGTCGCCGATGCCCACCTTGTCCAGATAGCGGCGGGCGGCGTCTTCGACCTCTGCCCGGTCGCGTTTCAGCACGGTCAGCGGCGCTTCCATCACGTTTTGCAGAATCGTCATATGCGCCCAGAGGTTGAACTGCTGAAACACCATCGACAGATTCGTGCGGATACGGATCATTTGGGCATGATCGGCAGGGCGGCGGTTCAGGCCCGTGCCCTTCCATTTCACCGGCTCGCCGTCAAAGATGATATCGCCTTGCTGGCTGTCTTCCAAAAGGTTGGCGCAGCGTAGCAGGGTGGATTTCCCCGACCCGGACGAGCCGATCAGGGACACGACATGACCTGCAGGCGCGGTGATATCCACGCCTTTCAACACTTCTAGGTTGCCGTAAGCCTTGTGCAGGTTGCGGATCGCGATGACGGGTGTTTGTGCGGTATTCATGGGGGACGATATGGCCGCAAAACCCATATGAATGCAACGGGCCTTAGCCCGCGTTTTCGATTCTACGGCGCGCGGCGTTGCTGTCTTGGTCCGTGACGCCCAGCATTGGGGCAACCATGCGCATGATGCTGTCTTCTTGCGCGTCGCGTTCGCCGTCGGCCAGCACGATCTGCCACATGGCATCAATCACCGCGAGGCGGTCGTCGTAATCCACCGCATCCTTGATCGCGCGGGTAAAGCGGACGGTGTCGGGGGCCTCGGCCTCTAGCGCCTCGCATTGCGTGCGCAGGTCGCCGGCGTCGGACAGGCCATAACGGCGGCGCAGGATCGCCTCGATCCGGGATTTTTCGATCGGGTCGTAGTGACCATCCGCCCGCGCCAAACGAACAAGCAAAGCACCCAGCGCAAGGCGGGCGTCGGCGTCGGGGATACGGTCGGGGGCGGGGGCGGTCATGCGCCGGATCAGATCTGCAAACATGAGGTGGTTATAGAGCCGGCGCAGAGGTTCGGAAAGGGTCGGGCGTCAGGTCTGTGGCTGCACCCGCGCAAAAAGCCGTGACAACGCGTTGGCTTCATCAACGAAACCGTAGGGCGGATTGATGACAAACATGCCCGATCCCACCATGCCATGCCCCGGCCGCGCAGGCGGAAAGTTCACGGTGTGGGATATCGCGTCAGGAAACTGGCGATGCAGCGCGCGCAGCATCGGCTTGTGCCGCGCATCGGTCAGCACGGGATACCACAGCGCCAGAATACCCACGGGCCAGCGGCGGTGCAGCTTGCGCAGGAATTCGGGGATGTCCTCGTATTCGGTCTTCACCTCCCAACTGGGATCACACAGCAGCAGGCCGCGGCGCGGATCTGGGGGGCAGCGCGACAGCGCCATGGCAAGCCCGTCGGACTGGGTCACGGTGATGCCGGGCAGGGCGGCGCGCAAGGCCTCTGCCTCTGCTGGGTGAAGTTCGGCAAGGGTCACGTTGTCCTCGAACCGCAGCGTATCAAGCGCGATCTGCGGGCTGCCGGGATAGATGTGCGGGCCGTGGCGTTCGCGGATTTTCGCCAGCGCGCGCGCATAGGGATGATCCTTGGCAAACCAGCCTTGCGCCAATGCGATGCCCTGCGCGGCCTCGCCGGTTTTCACCGCCTCGGGGCTGCGCAAATCATAGACCGCACGCCCTGCGTGGGTTTCCAGATAGGACAAGGGTTTGGGTTTTTGGATCATGTAATCCAGCATCCAAGCAAGCAGTGCGTGCTTGTGGACATCGGCCATGTTTCCGGCGTGGTAGGCGTGTTGATATGAAAGCATCACATTGCCCTAACCTGTTCGGGTGGGGCCGTGAAGCCTTGTTGCACAAAGCATTGGTGCTAGAGTGCGAACAATTACACCTCTTTCCCAGAAAGTCTTCGCATGTTGTCCTCTCGCTTGCTGTCCGCCGCGCTGGTTACGGCGCTTTTGCCCGTCGCTGCTGCGGCCCAGAACACCCTGTCGATCGGCCTTGGCCCACAATCGGCCCCCAGCTACTTCGGCTCTTCCGAGAACGAGACAAGCCTGACGGGTGCGTTCAGCATCCAAGAGCTGAACTTTGGTCCGCTGAGCCTCGGCGGATCTGAGGGCGGCACAGCGCAGGGCTTTGGCTTTGCAGCCTCCGTCCGTTTCATCGGAGAGCGCAGCGGCGCTGAGTATTCCGAGCTGGCCGGCACCGAGACGATCGACGCCGCACTAGAGCTGGGTGGCGGTCTGACCTACACCGCAGACAACTTTTACGTCTTCGCGCTGGCACGCAAAGGCGTGACCGGACACGACGCGCTGGTTGGCGAACTTGGCGCTGATGCGATCTATCGTCCGTCTGCCCCGGTCGAGCTGCGCGTCGGACCGCGGTTCTTTTTCGGCGATGACGAATACGCCCAGCAGTATTTCGGCGTGACCGCCGCAGAGGCCGCAGAGGCCGGTAACGGCAACACCCTGACCGCATACAACGCCAAAGGCGGCCTGCTGTCCCAAGGCATCGAGGCGAGCGCGTCCTATGCGTTTTCCGAGGATTGGGGTCTGACCGGCACCGTGCGCTATGAAGAGTTCGCAAACGACGCGGCTGACAGCCCCATCGTTCAGCAGGGCAGCGACAATGCGACGACCGCCAGTGTGTTGGTGACACGCCGCTTTAGCTTCTGAAGCGACGGCTATTGAATTGAAAAAGGCGCGTCCTGCGGGGCGCGCCTTTTTTTGTGCTTTGTGTCGGGCATATCGTGGGCGAGTGAGGATCGACCCTGCTCCGCCAGGCCGATCCGTGGGGGCTTTGCCCCCATACCCCCAAGGTATTTTTGACCAGAAGAAAGGACCGCGATCACGTCGCGACGGAGGGCTTAGACCAAGCGCGAATTTTCAACCGCGGCGCGGATGAAGTCGGCAAAGAGGGGGTGGGGCGCGAAGGGCTTGGATTTCAGTTCCGGGTGGAACTGCACGCCGATGAACCAAGGGTGGTCTTTCCATTCGACGATTTCCGGCAGCTTGCCGTCGGGCGACATGCCGGTAAAGCACAAGCCAGTTGCCTCAAGCTGTTCGCGGTATTTGGTGTCGACCTCGTAGCGGTGGCGATGGCGTTCTTCGATCGCGGTGGTGCCGTAGATTTCGGCAACTTTAGAGCCTTCGCGCAGGGTCGCGTTATAGGCGCCAAGGCGCATGGTGCCGCCCTTGGCGTCGCTTGATTTGCGGGCGACGGTCTTGTTGCCCTGCACCCATTCTTTCAGATGATAGACGACAGGCTCAAAGCGTTTAACGCCAGCCTCGTGGTCGAACTCTTCGGATCCGGCAGTGGTCAGGCCAGCGACGTTGCGCGCAGCCTCAATCACGGCCATTTGCATGCCAAGGCAGATGCCAAGGTAGGGCACACCTTTTTCGCGGGCGAATTGCGCCGCCTTGATCTTGCCTTCGGTGCCGCGTTCGCCAAAGCCGCCGGGGACGAGGATCGCGTGGAAACCTTCAAGGTAAGGCGCGGCGTCTTCGCGGTCGAAAAGCTCGGCGTCGACCCAGTCGATGCGGACTTTCACCCGGTTTGCCATGCCGCCATGAGTCAGCGCCTCGGCGATGGATTTGTAAGCGTCTTCAAGCTGGGTGTACTTGCCAACGATGGCAACGCGCACTTCGCCTTCGGGGTTGTGAATACGGTCGGCGACGTCATGCCAGACCGTCAGGTTCGGCGCGGGCGCGGGGGCAATGCCAAAGGCGTCCAGCACAGCTTGGTCAAGGCCCTGCGCGTGATAGGCGAGGGGGGCTTCGTAGATTGATTTCAGGTCATAGGCCGCAATGACGGCGTCCTTGCGGACGTTGCAGAACAGACCGATTTTTTCGCGTTCCCGCTCTGGGATCGGATGTTCTGACCGGCAGACCAGAACGTCAGGGGCGATGCCAATGCTACGCAATTCTTTGACAGAGTGCTGCGTCGGTTTGGTTTTCAACTCTCCGCTCGCGGCCAGATAGGGCAGCAGGGTCAGGTGCATAAAGATGCACTGCCCGCGCGGCTTGTCTTGGGAAAACTGGCGGATCGCTTCAAAGAACGGCAGCCCTTCGATGTCGCCGACAGTGCCGCCGATCTCGCAAAGCATAAAGTCGACTTCGTCTTCGCCGATAGAGATGAAGTCTTTGATTTCATTCGTGACGTGGGGGATGACCTGAATGGTCTTGCCCAGATAATCGCCGCGGCGTTCCTTTTCCAGAACCGTGGAGTAGACCCGGCCAGAGCTGATAGAATCGGTCATGCGGGCTGCAACGCCGGTAAAGCGTTCGTAGTGGCCAAGATCGAGGTCGGTTTCCGCGCCATCGTCGGTCACAAAGACTTCGCCATGTTCAAACGGCGACATCGTGCCTGGATCGACGTTCAGATACGGGTCTAGCTTGCGCAGACGGACCGTATAGCCGCGCGCCTGCAGCAGCGATCCCAGTGCGGCAGAGGCCAGGCCCTTGCCTAGCGACGACACAACCCCGCCCGTGATAAAGATGAAACGTGCCATGGAAGGGCCCCCGTGTGTGTCAATAATTCAGACCTGCAATCCAGCTTTGGATCGCATCATCACGGGATTGACGGATAGCCGAAACAGGCCCCCACGTGCAACCCGTGACGCAATATTTTGATTAACCGGCCCGAGGGCCGGCCAAGTGTTGTGGTATCAGTGGCTTAGTTGCCTGACGGCACCAGCGGCGCATCACTTGCTGACGGCGGCAACAGATTGTCGCCCAGACCGGATGATGCTGGCGCATCAGCGACCGGCGCATCCTGCAGGCGGTCAACGACCGATGCACCTGCCGCGTTTTCGGCGGCAATGATTGTCAGCGCGATTGATGTGGCAATAAACCCAAGCGCCAAAATCCATGTGACTTTGCCCATGGCAGTCGGGGCCGGGCGCCCAGTGGACGCGCCGCCACCACCGCCAATGCCCAATCCGCCGCCTTCAGAGCGTTGCAAAAGGACTGTGCCGATCAGCGACAGTGCAAGGATCAAGTGAATGACGAGGACGACGTTTTCCATGTAGGACGGGCCTGCGGGTTGTCTGCGGTTCGGCGCTATCTATGCCGTTGGCCCCCATGCCGCAACCCCAAAGGCCGCCGCGCGAAAGGTACATCCGCACGCAGCTTTGCTTTTTCGGTTTCATGCCTGCCCCAAGGCGCATATAGCGGACAGCGGAATTTCCGTAATAGGACAAGTATCATGGCAAACGTTGTCGTCGTTGGCGCCCAGTGGGGCGACGAAGGTAAAGGCAAGATCGTCGATTGGCTGAGCGAGCGCGCCGATGTCGTCGCCCGCTTCCAAGGGGGGCACAACGCGGGCCATACCCTTGTGATCGATGGCAAGGTCTACAAACTGCACGCGCTGCCCAGCGGCGTTGTCCGCGGTGGCAAGCTGAGCGTCATCGGCAACGGTGTCGTTCTTGACCCTTGGCACCTGCTGAAAGAGATCGAGACGATCCGCGCGCAGGGCGTTGATATTAATCCAGAAAACCTGATGATCGCGGAAAATACACCGCTGATTCTGCCGTTCCACGGCGAACTTGATCGCGCCCGCGAAAATCAGGCCAGCGTCGCCAAGATCGGCACCACCGGCCGCGGCATCGGGCCGTGCTATGAAGATAAAGTCGGTCGCCGCGTTGTTCGGGTTGCCGATCTGGCCGATCCGGCCACACTTGAACTGCGCATTGACCGCGCGCTGGTGCACCACGATGCGCTGCGCCGGGGGCTGGGCCTAGAGCCGATCGACCGGGACGAGGTGCTGGCACAGCTGCGAGAGATCGCGCCTGCGATTCTTGCTTACGCCGCCCCCGTCTGGAAAGTGCTGAACGACAAGCGCAAAGAGGGGAAGCGCATCCTGTTTGAAGGCGCGCAAGGCGCGCTGCTGGACATCGACTTTGGCACCTATCCCTTTGTGACCTCGTCCAACGTGATCGCGGGCCAGGCTGCGACTGGTACGGGCGTCGGACCGGGCGCGATTGATTTCGTGCTGGGCATCGTCAAAGCCTACACCACGCGCGTCGGTGAAGGCCCGTTCCCCACCGAACTGCTGGACGCCGACGGCGAAAAGCTGGGCCAGCGCGGCCATGAATTCGGCACCACCACGGGCCGCAAGCGGCGCTGCGGCTGGTTTGACGCGGCCCTTGTGCGTCAGACCTGCGCGACCTCTGGCGTGTCGGGCATTTCCCTGACCAAGCTGGATGTGCTGGACGGGTTTGAGACGCTGAAAATCTGCACTGGTTACGATCTGGACGGCACCGTGCTGGACTATCTGCCGACCGCCGCAGACCAACAGGCACGTTGCAAGCCGATCTACGAAGAAATGCCCGGCTGGTCCGAATCGACCGAAGGGGCCCGGTCGTGGAACGATCTGCCTGCGCAGGCGATCAAATACGTCCGCCGCATCGAAGAGCTGATCGATTGCCCCGTCGCGCTTGTGTCGACCTCGCCAGAGCGTGAGGACACGATCCTTGTCACCGACCCGTTCGCCGCACGATGAACGGCTGGTTCGCCAATCTAAGCTACAAGGCGCGCAAACGTTGGGCGCTGCTGATTTTGGTGCTGGGTTTGCCGACTTACATGATCGTCGCCGTGACCATCACGTCGACGCTGGACAGGCCATCGTTCCTGCTTGAACTGGCGATCTACGTCGGTCTTGGCATTCTGTGGGCCTATCCGTTCCGCAGCATATTCAAAGGGATAGGTCAGGCCGATCCGGACGAAAAAGACTGATTTCAATCGGTCACTGACATGAAAAAAGGCGGGGGTTTTCACCCCCGCCTTTTTGTTTGTGCATCTGCCGGACAGGTTAGCTGCCGACGGCCATTGCCTCTGGCTTGAACCGGATCCGTTCAGATACGGCAAAGCGGCCATTGCGGACGCGCTCAATCCGGCCTTGGCGCAGCAAGGTGCCAAAGGACCGCAGACCATCTTCGCGAGAGAAGTCCTCTGACACAGTCTGGCGCACCTTTTGCATGATATGCGGACGAGAGAAGTCCTCCGAGCCTTCCACAAATGCGGTGTAGGCGGCGGCAGCTTCCAGCAGGTCCTGCAGGCTTGTCGCGCCCATATTCTCTGCAAACTCGGCAAAGTTGCCGGCCTCTTGGGTGGGCGCAGGGGCGGCGGTTGCCACGCGGCGCGGTTGGACCGGGCCGTCGGCCTTGTCCTGCGCCAGTTCCTTTTCCAGATCGACACGCTGGCTTGGCACCAGCTTCAGCGGAGCAGGACGGGCGCGTTCGCCGCGATCGGATGTGCCTTCGGCACGCGGGGCACGCCGGGGGCGGACAACCTGATCCAGATCTTCGCGGAACACATCCTCTGCTTCGGCCCGCTTGTCACCGGTTTCACCCAGTTGGCGTGCCGCCTCTGTTGCGGCGACAGCGGCCTTCAGCTGGGCAATCGCATTGCGGCGACGGCTTGCTTCTGGATCTGCCAACTCTTCGTTCGCTTGCGACATAATCCGCGACATTTCTGCCTCTGACGTGTCGGGCAGCGGGTCGCGGCGCAGCTTGTGTGTCGTTTCTGCGGCTGGGGCGGCTTCCACTTCTGATGCGCGTGCCACTTCTGGCGCGGTATCGGTGTCGGCATCATCCTCATGGCGCAGGGCCGCAAGGGTGCGCTGCAGATCGGCCTCGTCATCGTCGGACAGGGTGCTATCCGCAGCCTGCGTATCGAAATCCGACATATCATCTGCGTCATCAAGCATCATCGTCGATGTCGCATCATCGCGGTCGTCGGACAGCTCAACCGTGTCATCAAAGGCTTCATCCAGATCAGCTACGTCGACCTGCGCTTGCGGCGCGTCTTGTGTCGCAGCCATCATCGCCGCAACCGAGGTTGACGCGGCAGACTCGTCGTCAGCCTCTTTCGGCGTAGCCTGATCTGCGGCTTCCGACTTTTCAGCTGCCAGCTGTGCAATATCCGCAGCGGTCAGCGTCGCGACAGCCTCAGTTGCCTCAACCGGGCGCTGGCGACGTGTGACGCGCAGAATGCGGCCACGCGGCGCAGCAGGAGCGGTTGCCGCTTCTGCCTCTTCGGGGGATGCATCTGCTTGCGTCGCACGCAGGCCCGCGCGCTGTAGATTGCGCAGAACGGCACTGATCTGATCATCAGTCTCGTCCGCCTCGGCGGTGGGTGCCGCGTCTGGCTCAGCTTCATCTGGCTTAGCTTCTGGCTGGGCGTCTGCCACAGGTGCAGATGCTTCAACTTCCGCCGTATCCGTTTCCGCATCGCCCTGGTCCAAAGACGTCGCCTCGTCGCCGGACACATCAGCGTCGCTGGTGTCATCCGCAACGATATCGTCCGTCTCAGGCTCGGCCTCAGCGACGGCTTCTACCGCAGCTGTTTCGGCCTTTGGCGCAGGCTCTACCGTTTCGACTGGTGTTTCCAGTTGATCGGGCGCGCCAGCCACCGGGGCCGTCTCTTCCAGATCCTCTACAAAGGCAGAGGGTGCCGTGGCGGGGTTCACGCCGCCGACGACCGCACGGATGCGCTGCAGCTTGGCGGCGACACTTTCCGAATCGGGATGGGCAGGGGGCTCGGTGCGGGGTGCTGCGGGCTGTGCCACAGCCTCGACCGGGGCTGCATCGCGGGCCGCTGCAATTGCCTTTTCACGCATGGTGTCCGTTTCAACCGGACGGCGCGGCGCGGGGGGCATGACGGGCGATTCGTCGCTGTCAGCCGCGTCTTGCGCGGTCGCATCCGCTGTGGGCGCTTCGACTGCTGCTGGTGCATCCGCAACGCTTGGCGCGGCGACTTCAGCCTGCACAGGTGCAGGTGCAGGCGTCGGCGCTGCCGGGGTTGGTGCAGGTGCAGGCGCGGCAGCTGCCATCGGCGCTGCAACCTGCATCGGCACGGCGGCCGGTTCAGAGGCGCGCAACACAATGCCCGTCTCGCTTGATCGCACATCAACACGGCGCGAAATCTCGCGCTCTGCGATCCGCGTCAGCATTTCTGCATCGGGGGTAGGGGGTTCAGCCCCAAAATAACGGTCCCCTGCGGCCAGATCGCGGAAATATTCTGCAATCGCCTTCATCGTAGAGAAGGAATCTTCAAATCCCTCCAACGTGCACGAAAAGGTGCCATAGGAAACGGTAAGAATCTTGCTCGACTCAACCATGATTTCGCTCGCTTTTTGCCAGTCCTAGTGACAGCCTGTTTACCAGCAATTGGTTCGCAAATCGGAACAGTCCGGCGGTGCTGGCGGGTTGATTTCGTGGCACTTTCAAGGCAGGTCCACAAAAAAGAGACAATACGCCATGTTTGACCCGATTGTTCACATCTCGTCCCCAATCACTTTGCTTGGTGGTGCTGATACAGACAACAGTCAGCTTAACATCTGCCTAAAGGTTGCGCCATCCGTGGTAGCCGCTGACGGCGGTGCCGACCATGCGCTGCGCCATGGGCTGACGCCGATCGCGGTGATTGGCGACATGGATTCGCTAAGCGTTGCGGCCGGCGCGGCCTTTGCCAGTGGGCTGCACCGTGTATCGGAACAGGATAGCACGGATTTCGAAAAATGTCTGACCCGAATCGTGGCGCCGCTGATAATGGCGACGGGATTTTTGGGCGGGCGGCTGGATCATACGCTTGCGGTGCTGGGCACGCTGGCGCGGCTGCGGGCACATCACGTGATTCTTGTGTCGCAGGATGATGTCTGTGTCTTGCTGCCGCAGGGGCGTAGCACGTGGCACCTGTCGCCCGGCCTGCGGGCGGGCGTTCTGCCGCTGGGCCAAGCGCAGGTTAGCAGCCACGGGTTAAGGTGGGATCTGGCGTCCCGCGCAATGGCACCGGACGGTTTGGTCAGCAGTTCTAACGCGGTGGCGCAGCCTGCGGTGACGTTTGATGTGACCGGCCCGGTCCTGCTGACCTTGCCGCTATCCGAATGCGACGCGGTGGTCGCCGGCGTCTTGGCGCAGGTCAGCAGTTCGGCACGTTGACGGCAAGGCCGCCAAGGGCGGTCTCTTTATACTTGTCGCTCATATCCGCACCGGTCTGGCGCATTGTTTCGATTGCGGCATCAAGCGGCACCAGATGAACACCGTCGCCGCGCAGCGCGAGGCTTGCGGCACTGACGGCCTTAATGCAGCCCAGACCGTTGCGTTCGATACAAGGCACTTGCACCAGCCCGCGCACCGGATCGCAGGTCATGCCAAGATGGTGTTCCAACGCGATCTCTGCCGCGTTTTCGATCTGCGCCGGGGTGCCGCCCAACACGGCGCACAGGCCCGCAGCGGCCATGGCGGCGGCAGAGCCGACCTCTGCCTGACAGCCACATTCCGCGCCGGATATGCTGGCGTTGAACTTGATCAGCCCGCCAATCGCGGCCGCTGTCAGCAGAAAATCAGGTACGCCAGCCGCGCTTGCCCCCGGTACGTGGTCCAGCCAATAGCGGATTGTTGCGGGAATAACCCCCGCCGCGCCATTGGTGGGCGCAGTGACGACGCGGCCGCCAGCGGCGTTTTCCTCGTTCACCGCCATGGCATAGGCGGACATCCAATCGTTGATCGTATGAGGCGCAGGCTGGTTCCTCCCGCGCTCTGCCAGCAGGGCCTGATGAATGCCGCGCGCGCGGCGGCGTACTTTCAACCCGCCGGGCAGGATACCATCCGTGGCAAGGCCGCGGTCGATACAATCCGACATGACCGCCCAGATATTCTGAAGGCCAGCGTCTAGGTCAGGGCTGGTGCGGCGGCTGCGTTCGTTGTCGCGTTTCAGCTGGGCAATGGATTTGCCGCTGCTTTCGGCCATCTGGACCATCTGCGTGGCGGTGCTGAACGGATAGGGGATGGGCGGGCCACTGTCGGCGTCACGGCCTGCGGCGTGCTCTGCTTCCGTCAGGACGAAACCGCCGCCGATGGAATAGTAAGTCACTTGGGTAACTGTGTCACCTTGGCTATCTAGGCCTTTGAAAATCATGCCATTCGCATGGCCGGGCAGGGCGGGGCCGTAGTCAAAGATCAAATCATCCTTAGGATGGAACCGCAGCACTGGCAGGCCCATGGGCGCGACCTGTGCGGTCTGCTTGACCTGCTCTAACGCGGCCTCTGCGATGTCGGCATCATAGGCATCGGCGCGCATGCCGGTCAGGCCAAGGATCACGGCGCGGTCGGTGGCATGACCCACGCCGGTAAAAGCCAGCGATCCGTGCAGCGACACCCGGACGCCCGCCACGGCAAAGGGCTGCGCGCGCAAATGATCTAGGAACCGCGCTGCGGCGACCATGGGGCCGATGGTATGGGACGACGACGGGCCGACCCCGACCTTGAACATGTCGAAGACGGATACGAACATCAGGTGGGGCTGCCTTCTGGTGGGATTGGGTGGTGCGGCGCGGAAAACGGTGTGGCACCAAGGCCCTCGGCCGCAGCGGCGCGCTTTGTGGCTGGCATTTGCTCGAACACCTGCGCAAATAGATGCAGGCGGGGCCAGTTGCCCAAATCATACCACCCGGCCGGGCCGCCATAAAGCGCGGGCCAGCGCAGCATCGGCGCAAGATAGCACATCTGCGCCACATGATCAGGGGACCATTCTGCCTCTAGCAGATCCAGATGACTGGCCAAGCGGTGCTTTGCCGCGTCGCGCAGGCTGGACGGGGCGGCGGGCAGGTATTGTTCGGGATAGAACAGCGTCCGCAGCGTCGGGTGCAGCGTGTTCGACATCCAAAACAGCCAGCTGAGCGCCGCGCCGCGCCCGGGCGCATCCGGCGCAGGCATCAAAGTGCCGGGCGCGCTGTCGGCCAGCCACAGCAAGATCGCGCCGGTTTCAAAGATTGGGCCGCTGGGTGTTTCCAGCGCCGGGATCAATCCCGCCGGGTTCAGCTGCAGATAAGACGCGCTGCGCTGACCCGCAGCGGCGCGGTTGACCAGAGCAGTGCGATACGGGCGGTTCGCAAATTCCAAAGCAAGCCGCACACAAAGCGAGGCATTGTCGGGGGCATAATGAAGGCACACAGATTCCATGCGCCAACCCTATCCAAAGCCGCAGCCCGCGTCAGTCCGAAAGCGACGCTTTAACGGCGCGCAGGGCCAGCCGCATGGCGACCCGTGCCGCGCAGCGCGCCGTCTTCGACACCGATGCGGTGATACAGCATCGCGGCGTTCAGCACGGTAAAGACCACGGCCACCCATGTCATGCCCAGCACCATTGGGGCTGCGATGATTTCCAGCACAACAAGAGTATAATTGGGATGCGGGATAAACCGGAACGGACCGCGCACGACAAGCGGCTCGTCCAGCACGATAATCCGCGTGGTCCACCGCGCGCCCAGCGTGCCTAGGATCCAGACGCGAAACACCTGCAACACGGCATAAAACGCCAGCCAGCCCATGTGCAGCGGCTGGTTCCAGCCAAAGACCAGCAGCGCCAGTACCCAAGCAGAGTGCAGGGCGACCATGAAAGGATAGTGACCTGCTCCGACCTCATAGGCCCCGCGGGCCATCAAGCGGGCCGTGTTGCGCCGGGCGATGACAAGCTCGCCCAGCCGCTGCACAACGATGAAGGCGAGGAAGAGGAATGTGCCGGTTGTCATGGCGCGACCGTAAGCGGCATCATGGCTGCGGTAAAGCCCGGCCCCAGCGCGCACAGCGCCAGCCTGCCTGTCTGCCCAGCGGCCAGCACACGTTTCAGCACGAACAGCGCAGTCGGGGCGGACATATTGCCATAGTCACGCAAGGTCGCGCGTTCCGCGTCCAGCGCGCCTGCGGGCAGGTCCATCGTCGCCTCGATCGCCTCGACCACTTTGGTGCCGCCGGGGTGGCAAACGAAACGGTCGATCTGGCTTAGGTCCAGCTGCGCCTCTTGCAGCATGGATGCGATGGCGGGGCGGAATTCGTCGGTGACAAATCCGGGGATCGAGCGGTCAAAGATCACGCCAAGCCCGGTTTCATCCACGTCCCAGCCCATGATCGGCAGGGTGTCCGGGAACAGATGCTCGTGCCCCTCGTGCAGGGTGACTTCGCCCGCCGCGCCAGAGCCAGAGCCTGCGCCGATCACAGCCGCCGCCGCACCGTCGCCGAACAGCACGGTGGCGATCACGTCGGCCTTTTGCAGACGGTCGGACCGGAAGGACAGGGAACATGCCTCGACCGCGACCATCAGGACGGTGCTGCCGGGGTCTGCAGCGGCCAAGCGCCGGGCGATGGACAAGCCCGACACGCCGCCCGCGCAGCCCAGACCGAACACGGGCACCCGGTGCACATCGCGGCGAAAGCCCATTTCTGCGTGGGCCTGCGCCTCTAGCGTGGGGGTTGCTATGCCGGTGGATGAGACTGTGACGATGGTATCGACTTGGTCGGCGCTGATGCCCGCAGCCTGCAGCGCATCGGTGGCGGCGGCGATGAACATCGCCTTGGCCCCGGTCATATAGGCCGCGCCGCGGTCAGCCCAGCCGTGGTCCGCAGCGAACCAGTCCAGCGGCATCACACTGTACCGCTTATCAACGCCAGCGTTTTCAAACGCAGGCACCAGCTTTTCAAAAAAGGGATACTTGGGCGCCAGCAGCGCGCGCGCTTGGTCCAGCACGTCGGATTGCGCCAGTTCATGCGCCGGCAGGGCGGTGCCGATCCCTTTGAGGACGGTGGTGTTGCCCATCCCAGTCATTGCGCGGCGGCGGGTCGCGGGCTGTTGCAACATATTCAAAACCTTTCAGACGTTATTTCAGTAACGAAGGCCAAAGCGAAAGAGTTCCGCGCGGGCCGGTTTCTTAATTCACCATGTGTTTGCGGTAACGGCGCAATTGCCCCTGTCATGCAGGCCCTGCGCCGCCTATAACGCGCCCGTGTTTTAAAGGAGCCACGCCATGCCCGTTGACCTGTCCCCCATCGACAAGGCGAAATACGTCGCCGCAAAACGCGCCTGCGACTATGTCGAATCAGGGATGAAGCTGGGCCTTGGTACCGGGTCCACCGCCGCATGGCTGGTGCGCTGCTTGGGCGAGCTGGTGCGTGACGAGGGCCTGAAGATCAAAGGCGTGCCAACATCCACACGCACCGCGCAACTGGCCCGCGACGTCGGCATCGAGGTGATTTCCCTGGACGAGGCCCGCTGGCTGGATCTGACCATCGACGGCGCGGATGAATATGACGGCGCGCTGAACCTGATCAAAGGTGGCGGCGGGGCGCTGTTGCAGGAAAAGATCGTGGCGACCGCCAGCGATCAGATGATTGTCATCGCTGACGCATCCAAAAAGGTCGAAACGCTGGGGGCTTTCCCGCTGCCAATCGAAGTGATCCCCTTTGGCTGGCAAACATCAAAAGCATTGGTCGAAGAAGCGCTGGTGGGCATGGACGTCATGGGGGCAACGACCAGCCTGCGCATGAACGGTCAGGCACCTTTTATCACGGACGAGGGCAACCACATCCTTGATTTGCACCTGAACCGCATCGGCAACGCGCGTCAGTTGAGCCTTGTCCTGAACCAGATCCCGGGCATCGTGGAAAACGGGCTTTTCATCGATATCTGTGACATCGTGATTACCGGGTACGGCGATGGCCGGGTCGAAGTGCATGACATCAACAAAGGCGAAGTTGATGAGACGCGCTACGACTTTCTGGATGACGGTAATATTTTCGCTGATCTGGGCGACTGATCCGGTTTCGCCTGAGCTGCGCTCCGGCGACCGCTTGGGGGCTTTGCCCCCAAACCCCCAAGGTATTTTTAACCAGAAGAAGGGGGAGGGCAGGTCGTGTTTACCAATTTAGATGTGACGAAGGGGGCGTGATCGCCCCCTTCGCCTTTTAGGCGTTCCAGGGACGGTCGCCGTTTTCGTCCTTTACCCGGGTCGGCAGACCAAGGCGGTCCAGCTGGGTCAGGAACGGGGCGGGCGGCAATTCTTCCATGTTTTTCATCGCGTTTGCATCCCAAGTGCCGTCTGCGACCAGCAAGGCAGCTGCGACGGGCGGCACGCCTGCGGTGTAGGAAATGCCTTGCGATCCGACCTCTGCATAGGCCTCGGCGTGGTCGGCGACGTTGTAGACGAAGACTTCAACCGGCTGGCCGTTTTTGAGGCCTTTGACGAAATCACCGATGCAGGTTTTGCCAGTGTAGTTCGGCGCAAGCGAGGCGGGGTCGGGCAGGCAGGCTTTGACGACCTTCAGTGGCACGACCTCTAGCCCTTCGGCCGTGGTGACGGGCTGTTCGGACAGCAGGCCAAGGTTTTTCAGCACAGTGAAGACGTTGATGTAGTGTTCGCCAAAGCCCATCCAGAACTGCACATCAGCGTCCGGGTAGTTGGCGGACAGCGAATGCACCTCGTCATGGCCGGACAGATAGGCGCGCTGGGTGCCGACGACGGGCAGGTCCCAGTCGTGACCAACCTCGAACATCTCATTCTCTTGCCACGCGCCGGACTGCCACGAATACACCGTGCCAGTGAATTCGCGGAAGTTGATTTCCGGATCGAAGTTCGTGGCGAAGTATTTGCCGTGGCTGCCCGCGTTGATATCGACGATGTCGATGGCGGAAACGGTGTCCATAAACGTGTCGATGGCATAGCGCGCATAGGCGTTCACAACGCCCGGATCAAAGCCCGCGCCAAGGATCGCGGTGATGCCTTTTTCGGCGCAGATCTCGCGCTTTTTCCATTCGTAGTTGCCATACCACGGCGGCGTTTCGCAAATCTTGCCCGGCTCTTCGTGGATCGCGGTGTCGATATAGGCGGCGCCCGTGGCGATGCAGGCGTCCAGCACCGACATGTTCACGAAAGGAGAGCCGACGTTGATCACAATCTGGCTGCCGGTGTCCCGGATCAGGGCGGATGTCGCATCGACGTCCAGCGCGTCCAGGGCGTGGCCCTGCAAAACGCCGTCCACTTTCATCGCGGATTTTTCATGGACAGAGGCGATGATCGCATCGCATTTCGACACCGTGCGGCTGGCGATGTGAATATCGCCCAGCAGATCATTATTCTGCGCGCATTTATGCGCCACAACCTGAGCCACGCCGCCGGCGCCAATAATTAGAACGTTCTTCTTCATCGGTAACATCCCCTGTCGTCTGGGTGGGTGAAGGGCGCTTAGGATAGCGCCGCGGCGAAATCGTCGTAAGAAAAGGCGCGGACAAGGCGTTCCGTGCCGTCCAGTTCCTTGATCGCGATGGACGGCATCTGCACGCCGTTGAACCAGTTCTTCTTGACCATCGTATAGCCAGCCGCGTCCTGAATGCTAATGCGGTCGCCGGCAGCCAGCGGGGCGGGGAATTTGAATTCGCCAAAGATATCGCCCGCAAGGCAGGACTTGCCGCAGATCATCCAGTCCTCTGGTCCGGCGTTCGGTGCGATTTTGGCGCTTTCGCGGTAGATCAGCAGATCAAGCATATGCGCCTCTGTGCTGCTGTCGACGATGGCAAGGTTTTTGCCGTTGTGCAGCGTGTCCAGCACGGAGACTTCGAGCGTGGTGGAATTTGTGATCACCGCCTCGCCGGGTTCAAGGTAGACCTGCACGCCGTAGGTATCGGCAAAGGCTTTGAGCCGCGCGGCCAGTTTTTCCAGCGGGTAACCTTCGCCGGTGAAGTGGATGCCGCCGCCAAGGCTGATCCAGTCCATCTGCGCGATCAGATGGCCAAAGCGATCCTCGATCCCTTGTAGCATCGCGTCAAAGCGGTCGAAGTCGCCGTTTTCGCAGTTGTTATGAAACATAAAGCCGCTGATTTGGTCGATCACCGCTTCAATCGCAGCCGGGTCATGTTCGCCCAAGCGGCTGAACGGGCGCGCCGGGTCGGCCAGATCAAAGGTCGATGTCGACACGCCGGGATTGACCCGCAGGCCTCGGGTATGGCCGCGCGATACCTCTTCAAAGCGGGACAACTGCCCGATGCTGTTAAAGATCACCTTGTCGGAATTGCGCAGGACATCATCAATCTCGTGATCGGCCCAAGCCACGGAATAGGCGTGGGTTTCGCCGGGGAAATGTTGCCGGCCCAGCTTTACCTCGAACAGGGACGATGACGTGGTACCGTCAAGGTATTCAGAGATCAGATCGAACACCGACCAGGTCGCAAAGCATTTGAGCGCCAGCAGAGCCTTGGCACCGGAATGCTCTGTCAGCCAAGCAATCTTTTGCAGATTCGGCAGCAGGCGGCTTTTGTCGATCAAGTAATAAGGCGTCTGCATTGCGGGGGCCTTTCGCCGGGAACTATGAAACGATGTCCTATAATCAGATGACAGATCAGAGACAAGCAGGCGGCGCTGGCAGTTTGCAACGGACGGGTGCATAGATTGCTGCGAATCGTTCGCAAAAGGCAGGCTGCCCATATGTCCACGCCCAGCACGTCCCTGACCGATCGCACGTCGCAGCGCATGAATGATGTGTTGGCCGGCCGCATTCGCGGGCCGCGGTCATGGCTGGTCTTTGCCGGGCCTGCTGTCATCGCGTCCGTCGCCTATATGGACCCGGGCAATTACGCGACGAACATTCAGGCGGGGGCGGGCTATGGCTATGCCCTGCTGTGGGTCGTGGTGATGGCGAACCTTGTGGCGATGCTGTTTCAGGCGCTGTCAGCACGGCTGGGGATTGTGACGGGCAAGAACCTGGCCGAACACTGCCGCGATGGGTTTTCGCGTCCAGTGGTGATTGCGATGTGGATCGTGTCGGAAATCGCCGCCATGGCGACCGATCTGGCGGAGTTTCTGGGCGGTGCCATTGGTCTGGCGCTGCTGTTCAATATGCCGCTGATGGCCGGAATGGGGATCACCGCCATCGTGACCTATGCCTTGCTTCTGGTGGAAAATCGCGGCTTTCGCCCAATGGAGCTGCTGATCGGCACGCTGGTGGGCGTCATCGGGCTTTGCTATCTGGCAGAGCTTTTCATCGCCCCGATTGCATGGGGCGAGGCCGCGCGCGGCGCGATTATTCCGCAGATGCCGGACCTTGCGGCATTGACGATTTCCGTGGGGATCATCGGTGCGACGGTGATGCCCCATGCGATCTATTTGCATTCTGGCCTGACGCAGAACCGTGTGCAGATTAAGAACGACACCGAACGCGCCCGTGTGCTGAAGTTTTCCAACGTCGAAGTCGTCGTGGCGCTTGCCATCGCAGGCATGATCAACATCGCCATGGTGATGATGGCGGCCAGCGCTTTTCACGCTGGCAACCCAGAGGTCGCCGAGATCGAGACCGCCTATCACACCCTGACACCCTTGCTGGGCGGGATGGCGGCGGCGGCATTCCTGATATCGCTGATCGCCAGCGGCGTGTCGTCATCCGTGGTGGGCACCATGGCGGGGCAGATGATCATGCAGGGCTTTATCCGCCTGCGGATCCCGCTGCTGATCCGCCGGGTCGTGACCATGCTGCCCGCGTTTATCGTCGTGGCGATGGGTGTAAACGTGACGACGGCGCTGGTGGCCAGCCAAGTCGTACTGTCCATCGCCTTGCCAATCCCGATGATCGCGCTGGTGATCTTCTCGTCCAAGCGATCCGTGATGGGGGTCTTCACTATCGGTCCAGTATTGAAATCCCTTGCGATCCTTGCCGCTACCGTGGTGCTGACGCTTAATTTTGTGCTGCTGGCCAATGTGGCAGGTCTGCCGATTCCGTTCTTGTCAAACTGATCTGCATTGCGCTCACTTTTCCGGTAGGGGGCGTTGGCCTTTCGGACCGGTTGCGGCTAGGTTGCGACTGAAATTTGCAATGCGGAGCCTGCACATGTCTTTCGATTACGATCTTTTTGTTATTGGTGGTGGCTCTGGCGGTGTGCGTGCGGCCCGTGTGGCAGCGCAGACAGGTGCAAAAGTCGCCTTGGCCGAAGAGTCCCGTATGGGCGGCACCTGCGTTATTCGCGGCTGCGTGCCGAAAAAGCTGATGGTCTACGCATCCACCTATGCTGAAAAAGTCGAAGAGGCGCAGGGTTATGGCTGGGACGCCACCATTGGCGATTTCAACTGGGACAAGTTTCGCGGCAAGCTGCACGCCGAACTTGACCGTCTTGAAGGCGTTTATCGCAAGCTGCTGAACGGTTCTAACGTGGAAATCCACGACTGCCGCGCGACGGTCACGGACGCGCATACGGTCAAACTGGGTGACGGCAAGTCTGTCACCGCCAAGCACATCCTGATTGCCACCGGCGGCCACCCTGTGCGCCCCGACATGGAAAACGGCGATCTGGGCCTTGTGTCCAACGACATGTTCCTGCTGGAAAAGCTGCCCGAAACGCTGCTGATCATCGGCGGCGGTTACATCGCTTGCGAATTTGCCTGCATCATGGCGGGCCTTGGCGTGAAGGTGACGATGTATCACCGCGGCGCGCAGATCCTGAAAGGCTTCGACGACGAAGCCCGCGGCCTTTTGGCGGAATCGATGCGCCACCGGGGCATTGATCTGCATACTGGCACCACCATCACAGAGCTTTGCGCTGCCGATCAGGCCCCAAAGGGCCGGGTCCCAGCAGGGTCTGACGCGGCCGCTGGTGGCACGAACCCGCTAGGCGGTAACCCCAAAAGCTTTACCGATGCCCGCGCCGCTGGCCCAATCTGGACCCGTGCGACAAACGGCGACGAAAAGGTATTCGACCACGTGCTGTTCGCCACGGGCCGCGCACCCAACACTAAGGGTCTGGGGCTGGACGAGGCTGGCGTCGATGTTGGCCGCCAAGGCGAGATCGTCGTGGATGAGTTCAGCCAAACCAATGTGCCGTCGATCTATGCCATCGGCGACGTGACCAACCGGGTGCAACTGACGCCCGTTGCGATCCGCGAAGGCATGGCCTTTGTCGAAACCGTCTTTAAGGGCAACCCGACGCCCGTCGATCATGAACTGATCGCCAGCGCCGTGTTCACCCAGCCCGAACTGGGCACGATTGGTGAAACCGAAGACGACGCCATCGCCCGCGGCGAAAGCGTCGAGGTTTATTCCACTGCGTTCCGCCCGATGCAGACTGCATTTTTGGATACACCCCAGCGTGTGTTGATGAAGTTGATTGTCAGCACCGAAACTCGCAAGATCTTGGGGTGTCACATCGTCGCGGACCATGCCGGCGAAATGATCCAGATGGTGGCCATCGCAATCAAGATGGGCGCTACAAAAGAAGATTTCGACCGCACCTGCGCCGTCCACCCAACCATGGGCGAAGAACTGGTCACGATGAAGACACCGGTGCGGACAACTTGAATTATCGGGCCATTGGCCCGATCTAAAGACTGACGGGTCCGAACAGGATCGTAACATCAAGGAAGACTGACACACGATGGCAGGCAATAACGGGGGCCCCTGGGGGGGCGGCGGCGACGATAATCAGGGTAAGAACGACGGCAATGGGTCCAACCCTCCGCCGCGTCCACCACGTCGCACTGGCGAGGGGCCACAAATTCCTGAGATCGACGAGCTGATGAACAAAGGCCGCGAACAGCTGCGGGTCCTGATGGGCGGACGCGGCGGCGGCAACGGCACGGGCGGCGGCGGCACAGGCGGCGGCAATGGTCCGGCACTGACGCGCGGCACCATTGGCCTTGGCGTGCTGGCGGCGGCTGTGCTTTGGGGCATGGCATCCATCTATACCGTCAAGCCAGAAGAACAGTCGGTAGAGCTGCTGCTGGGCGATTACATGTCCACCAACGGCCCCGGCCTGAACTTTGCGCCTTGGCCTATCGTCACGCGTGAAGTCCTGGCGGTCACGTCAGAGCGGTCCATCGACATCGGCACCAGCCGGTCCGGTCTGGACGCGGGCTTGATGCTGACGGGCGACGAAAACATCGTCGACATCGACTTTCAGGTCGTGTGGAACATCCTTGATCCACAGCTTTTCCTGTTCAACCTTGCCGATCCCGAACAGACGATCGAGGCTGTATCTGAATCTGTGATGCGTGAAATCATCGCGCAAAGTCAGCTGGCACCGATCCTAAACCGGGATCGCGGTTCGATTGCTGAACGCCTGAAAAGCGAGATTCAAAGCACGCTTGATAGCTATCAGTCCGGCGTGAACATCATCCGTGTCAACTTTGACAAGGCCGATCCGCCCGAACCCGTCATTGCATCCTTCCGCAAGGTGCAGGACGCCGAGCAGGAACGCGACCGGTTGCAGAACGTTGCTGACGCCTATGCCAACCGGGTCGAGGCCGAGGCACGCGGCCAAGCGGCTCAGACCATCGAGCAAGCCGAAGGGTATCGCGCGCAGACTGTGAACGAAGCCTCTGGTGAGGCGAGCCGTTTCTCGGCCGTTTTGACGGAATACCAAAAAGCCCCAGAAGTGACGCGCAAGCGGCTGTATCTGGAAACCATGGAAAAGGTTCTAGGAGAGTTGGACATCATCCTGCTTGACGAATCCCAAGGCGGGCAGGGCGTCGTGCCATATCTGCCGCTGAACCAACTGGGCGGCGGCTCTAGCCGTCCTCAGACGCAAACGACCGAAGGGACAAACTAATGCGGAAATCTGTTTTCCTACTCCCCGTCCTCGTTGTCGTGCTGTTTGTGGCCATCTCCTCGGTGTTTATCGTGGACGAGCGTGAAAAAGCGCTGGTGCTCCAATTTGGTCAGATCGTGAAAGTGAAAGAAGAGCCGGGTCTTGCCTTTAAGATCCCGTTTATCCAAAATGTCGTGCGCTATGACGACCGCATCTTGTCCCGTGATCTGGACCCGCTGGAAGTCACGCCATCCGATGACCGCCGCTTGGTCGTCGATGCGTTTGCACGCTACCGCATCGCCGATGTGCGCCAGTTCCGTCAGGCTGTTGGCGCGGGCGGCGAAGAGGTCGCAGCGCGTCGCTTGGACGGCATTCTGCGCGACACCACCCGGAACGTGCTGGGTACGGTTGCGTCGAACGACATCCTGTCCACTGACCGCGCCGCGCTGATGCTGCGCATCCGCAACAACGCAATCACCGAGGCGCGCAGCTTGGGTCTAGAGGTCATCGACGTGCGTCTGAAGCGTACGGACTTGCCGCCGGAAAACCTGAACGCGACCTACGAGCGGATGATTGCGGAACGTGACCGCGAAGCCGCAGACGAAGTCGCACGCGGTAACGAGGCCGCTCAGCGGACCCGCGCTGCCGCAGACCGCACCGTGGTCGAGGTCACATCAGAGGCGAACCGTCTGGCCGAGGTCACACGCGGTGAAGCCGACGCCGAGCGTAACGGCATCTTTGCCGAAGCCTTTGGCGCAGACCCAGAGTTCTTTGAATTCTACCGTTCCATGACCGCCTACGAGCGCTTTGCCGCATCTGGCCGGTCGTCCATGGTGCTGTCCCCGAATTCAGAGTTCTTTAACTATCTGCAATCGGATCAGGGTCAGGCCGCAAACGATAATGCAGCGCGGGCCCCAGCGGCACCGGCACCTGCCGCGTCGAACTGACGCGCGCATGATCGCACTGGCATTAACAGGCCTTGGCCTTGTTCTGCTGATCGAGGGGCTGGTGTACGCACTGGCCCCTTCGCTTATCGAAGACATGCTGGCAGCCCTGCGCAGCTTGGGTTTGCCGGAACGCCGCCTTGTCGGGCTGGCGGTGCTGGCGACAGGTGCCGCCTTGTTATGGCTTGCGGCATTGATTGAGACATAAAGTCACGATCCGTTCACCCTTTACATTGAGACTTTGCGCTCTCAGGTTTGCGCCCTAGGTTCAGTGTCAACGCTGCCCTGCGCAACACAACAAGGAGTCCGCCCCGTGAGGTCACAGGCCAAAGTCTTAACACTCGCCGATCCCCGTTACATGTTGTCCGGCCTTGCCCTGACCACCGCCTTGATCCTGTCGCAGTCGCTGCCCGGATTTGCGCAGGTGAACCCCGAAACCACGACTGCGGAAACGACACAGGCCCTGCCGGGCGCCGTTGCTGGCCGGCCGCTGACCTTTGCCGATCTGGCCGCTCAGGTCAGCCCGTCCGTCGTAAACATCACCACCTCCACCACCGTGGCCGAACGCACAATGCCGCAAGGTATCGTGCCCGAAGGGTCCCCGTTCGAGGATTTCTTTAACGATCTGGAAAACGGCCCTGGCGGCCAGCCCCGCAGATCAAGCGCGCTTGGCTCTGGCTTTGTGATTTCGGCGGACGGCTATATCGTCACCAACAACCACGTGATTGAAGGCGCGGACGAGATCGAGATCGAGTTCTTTCCCGGCGATGGCCAGCCTGCTGCGCAACTGCCCGCCACGCTGGTCGGCACCGATCCGAACACCGACATCGCCGTGCTAAAGGTTGAATACGACAGCCCGCTGCAGTTCGTGGAATTTGGCGACAGCAATGGCGTCGGTGCCCGCGTTGGCGACTGGGTCATGGCGATGGGCAACCCGCTGGGGCAGGGCTTTTCTGTCTCTGCCGGTATCGTGTCCGCCCGCAACCGCGCGCTGTCCGGCACCTATGACGACTACATCCAGACTGACGCGGCGATCAACCGTGGCAACTCTGGCGGGCCGCTGTTCAACATGGACGGCGAAGTCGTCGGCGTGAACACCGCGATCCTGTCGCCCAATGGCGGGTCCATCGGTATCGGTTTTGCGATGTCGTCGCAGGTCGTCAAGAACGTCGTCGATCAGCTGCAAGAATTCGGCGAAACCCGTCGTGGTTGGCTGGGCGTGCGCATTCAGGACGTCACGCCCGACATGGTCAGCGCGATTGACGGGCTGGACACCGCACGCGGCGCGCTGATCACCGACGTGCCTGCCGGTCCAGCCGAAGACGCCGGTCTGCTGGCCGGTGACGTGATCCTGTCCTATGACGGCACCGAAGTCGCTGATACCCGCGAACTCGTGCGCATGGTCGGCAACTCTGCCGTGGGTGCGACGATCCCGCTGCAAGTGCTGCGGGGCGGCGAAGAAACCGCAATGGAAGTGACCCTTGGCCGCCGCGAGACGGACGAAGCCACCGCTTTCCCAGCGTCCGAAGAGGCACCAGAACCCGCTGACGCAGGCGCGGAAATGCTGGGCCTGACCTTGTCGCCCGTCACGCCGGAACTTGTCGAAGAGTTCAGCTTGGACGACCGTCCAGGTCTGGTGATCACCGATGTTGATCCCGCGTCCGACGCCGCAGGCAAAGGTCTGACACCGGGCGATCTGATCACGGACGCGGGCCAACAGGCCGTGACGACCGTGGAAGAACTGCAAGCGCGCATCGATAACGCGGTTGAGGCGGGTCAGACATCCCTGCTTTTGTTGGTCCGCCGCGACGGCAACCCGCGCTTCCTTGCGCTGGCGCTAGAGGATAAAACCGACAGCGAATAAATCTAGCTAAGCCTCAAACGCGCGCCGTTCCCGAAAGGGGGCGGCGTTTTGCGTTTATCTAGCTGCGGGGGACTGCCAATATGCCAAGGTCGCGGGCGATATCAGTCGCCAGTAGCGGACTGTCCGTGCCGCTGCGGCGCTGATAACTTTGCACAGCAAGGCTGGTGGCCGCGTCATATTGCCCCGTAATCGCCCCGTCATAGGCGCGGCGGATCAGCAAGGCGCGCTGCAACGTCGACACAAAAGCCGCCGTGTAAACAGGCGGGCAAACGGTTTCGAACCGGGTGCCTTCGCCGACCTTAACGGTCTGCGGCCGGGTGATCGTGCGAAAGACGGCCGGGTTGATGACAGTGCCCGCAGCGTCGCGCGTCTCGGGCGCGACTTCGATCAATTCGCTAATAATATTGGTCTGCGTCGGCCCTTCGGTGCGGGCAAAGCAGCGACCCTTTGCATCGGTTTCGATATCGCCAAGGGACACGATAATCGGTGCCGTGCCAGTGCCGCTTTGCGGCGGCAGCGGAGTGCAGGCGGACAGCAACAGGGCGAATGGTAAAAAGCGGTGCATCGGGACTCCTTCGCAGTCCGTCTTAAAGCGTCGGCGGTGCAGGTCAAACGCCATTGTGGGGCAGGGCGGGGTCGTGTGCATTTGTGACTGGCAGGGCCAGCCCCATTCCCTTAGTTATCGGGGCAAAGCTGATAGGCGCGAAAGGATAAGACGATGGCGAAAATCACCTATGTAGAGCACGGCGGCAAAGAGCACGTCGTCGATGTGGCGAATGGCATGACTGTCATGGAAGGTGCCCGCGACAACGGCATTCCGGGGATCGAGGCCGACTGCGGCGGTGCCTGCGCCTGTTCGACCTGCCACGTCTATGTCGACCCGGCGTGGGCTGACAAGCTAGAGCCCAAGGACGCGATGGAAGAGGACATGCTGGATTTCGCTTACAAGCCGAACCCAGAGCTGTCCCGCCTGACCTGCCAGCTGAAAGTTTCTGACGCTTTGGACGGCCTGCGCGTGCAGATGCCTGAAAAGCAGATCTGATGCGGGTCGTGGTCGCCGCAGGTTTGCTTGTCATGCACGCGAGCCTTGCTGCGGCCTGCCAGAACCCACCACCGCCGCCTGCTGCGCTGTCAGGCAGCGTGGCAGTGGCACCGGGCGGCGATATCACGCGCGCCTGGTACGACGACCCCACGACAATCTACGATCACGGCATCCTTGGCGACGCGGTCGAAGCGGCGACGCTGCGCATTGCAACTGCCGAGGATTGCGACATCCGGATCGCAGCGGGCGCGGGCCATGTGTTCGAGGACACGGCCCCGCGTCTGGCTGATCTAGACGGGGATGGCCAAACCGAAGTCATCGCCGTGCGCACGAGCCTGACGCAGGGCGCGCAATTGGTGATCTATGGGATGCGCAGCGGCGCTTTGGCTTTGCTGGCGCAGACGCCCTATATCGGCCAGACGCACCGATGGCTTTCGCCGATTGGCGCGGGTGATATCGACGGCGATGGCCGGATCGAGGTTGCCTATATCGACCGCCCGCATCTGGCGCGGGTGCTGCGGGTCTGGCGCTTTGATGGTGCGGATTTGGCTGAGGCCTACCGCGTGCCAAATCTGACCAACCACCGCATTGGCGAGCGAGAGATCAGCGGCGGGTTTCGCATTTGCGACGGTGTGACCGAAGCAATCGTCGCCGCGCCCGACTGGTCGCGCGTTTTAGCGGTGCGGATCGATGCGGGCACGGCATTGGTGCGTGATTTAGGGCCGGTTGGGCCGGGTGCGTTTGATCGGGCTTTGGCCTGTAAAGGGTAGGAGGGCGGGGGCGCTGCCCCCCGGCTGCGCCGTCCCCCGAGGTATTTTTGACCAGAAGAAGCGGTTAGGCCAGCGTGGCGAGGGCCATGAGGGCTGTGATTTCGGCGATTTGCTGGGATGCGCCAAGGATATCACCGGTTTGGCCGCCAATTTTGCGCCGGGCGATCAGCGCCCAAGCGGCGGATGTCGCCGTGATCATGATGATCGCGGGCAGGCTCGCCCAGCCAAGGCAAAGCAGGGCGGCACCCAGCGCGACGCCTGTTGCGACCAGAAGCGTTGGCAAGGCCGGGCGGCCGACGGCATGGCTCAGTCCAGTGCCACGCGCATGGGGCAGGACGAAGGCCAACGCGATCATGGGCAGGCGTGATACTGCGCCGATGGCCAGCGCCGCAGGCCAGAGCATCGTGTCCAAAAGCGTGATCCAAAGCATCCATCGCAGCAAGACTGACACGAGCAGTGCCAGCACGCCGTAGGTGCCGATTTGGCTGTCTTTCATGATCGCAAGACGGCGGTCTTTGTCCCAGCCGCCCCAGAGGCCGTCGATGCTGTCGGCCAGCCCGTCTTCGTGCATCGCACCGGTTACGATCATCTGAACCGCGATTAAGAGCAGGGCGCAGACCCCAAGGGGCAGACCGCACCACATTGCCGCTGCCGCAGCCAATGCTGCGATCGCGCCCACCGCGACTCCGGCCAGCGGCCACGCCCAAGCTGCCCGCGCGCCGCGCGCCGTGGCGTTGGCGGTGTTGACGCGCACCGGCAGGCGCGTCAGCAGGCCAAGAGCGGCGGGCAAATCGCCAAGGGTCATCAGTGCGTCAGTACGGGGCAAAGGCGTGTCCATTGAACAGGGTTTTCTTTCGTCCGCTTATGGTTAGACAGGTCGGGACCGAACCGCAACGAGGACGACCATGACTGCCCCATTTACCACGCTTAACGATTTTCGTGGCCTTCTTGCCGCTGCACCCCGGGCCGATCAGGTCGCTGTCGATGGGGCAGCCGCGCGGAACGGCCAGCTGACCAAACCGCCCGGTGCCCTTGGCCGGCTAGAGGATTTGGCCCTGTGGTTGGCCGGGTGGCAGGGCACGGACAGACCGCGCATTGCCGCGCCGCAGATCGTGATCTTTGCGGGCAATCATGGCATCTGCGCGCAGGGCGTCTCGGCCTTTCCGGCAGAGGTGACGGCGCAGATGGTCGGAAACTTCCAAGGCGGCGGCGCGGCCATAAACCAGCTTGCGAAGGCCTGCGGCGCGCGCCTTGATGTCGTGCCGCTGGATCTGGACACCCCGACGCAGGATTTCACCCAAGGCCCGGCGATGACCGAGGCAGAGGTTGTCGCAGGCCTAGCCGCTGGGTGGGATGCAGTTGATCCGGCGACGGACCTGCTGGTCGTGGGCGAAATGGGGATCGGCAATACAACATCGGCGGCGGCGATTGCCCATGCGCTGTATGGCGGCACTCCGGCGGATTGGACGGGGCGCGGCACGGGCGTTGATGATGCGGGTCTTGCGCGCAAAACCGATGTTGTCGCGCGCGGGCTTGGTGCCAACCCGGCAGCAGGCACGGATGCGTTGCAGGCGCTGCGCTGCCTTGGCGGGCGCGAGGTCGCTGCCATGGCGGGGGCCATCGCGCGGGCGCGGGTGGACGGCATTCCGGTGATCCTTGACGGGTTCATCTGCTGCGCGGCTGCCGCGACACTCGCCGCTGCGGTGCCCGGCGCGCTGGATCATGCGGTTGCGGGTCATCAAAGCGCCGAGGCGGCCCATGCTACTTTGCTGGACCGCTTGGGCAAGCCGCCGCTGTTGCAGCTGGGCCTGCGCCTTGGCGAAGGGTCGGGGGCTGCGCTGGCGATCAGCATCGTCAAAGCCGCTGCCGCCTGCCATTCGGATATGGCAACCTTTGCCGAAGCGGCCGTCAGCGCAGGCTAGCTATTGCCGCCAGACGAGGTGTCGCCAGGCCGGCGGGGCAGAAGACGCTCTTTTTCTTCTGTCTCTTGGTTCTGGGCGCGGGCGGCGAGGGCGGTTTCAAGATCGCTGTTCAGCTGCCGCGCGCGGGCGATATAGTCGGGGTTGTCGGCAATCGGCACGCCCGGCTTCCACAGCTTGGCCAGATCGCGGACCATGTCGCGGTCAGAGTGATAGAACAGCGTTTCCGCCTCGGCGGCCTCGAAGTCCGTAAGGCCAAGGTTTTCCAGCGCATAGCGGCCTGCCCGCAAGGAACTGTCGAACATTTCGCGCACGATGTCGTCTGCGCCAGCGGCGTAAAGCTCGTAGGTATGCACCCGGTCACGGGCGCGGGCGATGATGTGCAGATCGGGGCGCACCTTGCGGGCATAGGCGACAAGGCGTGTTGCCATGTCTTTGTCGTCGATGGCGACCAGCATCACGCGGGCGTCGTCGATCCCGGCAGCGGCCAGCAGATCGGGGCGGGTGGGGTCACCAAAGAAACCGCGATAGCCGAACTTGCGCATCATCTGAACGGCTGGCAGGTCATTGTCGATCACAACGGTGGAAAAGCCAGCGGATTGGATCAGCCGGTTCGCCATTTGGCCAAAGCGGCCGATGCCCGCGATGATAACCGCGCCTTGCTCGTCGACCTCGTCGTGTTCATGCTCTTCGCTGTCATCCATGCGGCGGGACAGCCAGTCGTAGCCGATGAACAGCGCGGGCGTGACCAGCATCGACAGGGCAATGACCAGCAGCAGCATTTCCGACAGACTGCCTGGCAGCACGCCTTGTTGGTCAGAGAAAGAGATCAGCACGAAGCCAAATTCCCCGGCCTGCGCAAGGCCAAGGGTGAACAGCCAGCGATCCTTGCCGCGCATCTTGAACAGGAAGGACAAGGCATAAAGCACCGCGCCTTTGATCACGATGATGCCGATGACATAGGTCGCAACCCGCACGGGCTGCGCCGCGAGCAAGGCAAAGTTAATGCCTGCGCCAACGGTGATAAAGAACAGGCCCAGCAACAGGCCTTTAAACGGCTCTAGGTCGCTTTCCAGCTCGTGCCGGAATTCAGAGTTCGCCAGCACGACGCCCGCTAAAAAGGTACCAAGCGCAGGTGACAGGCCGACCGTGCCCATCAGCACGGCGATCGCGGTAACCATCAACAGGGCGAGGGCGGTGTACATTTCCCTTAATTTCGCGTGGTGGATGTAGCGGAACACGGGGCGCGTCAGGTAGACGCCGGTCAGCACGACGGCGGCGACGGCACCAATGGTCACCAGCGTAACGCCCCAGCCAGGCAGCCCGTCGACAAGGGACAGGGCAGCGTGGCTGTCTTCGCCAAGGTTTCGCACCAGCGATCCATCGGGCGCGATGCTGAGTTTATTGCCAGCCACCGCCAGCAGCGGCAGCAACGCCAGCATCGGGATTACGGCAATATCCTGCGTGAGCAGGACCGAAAAGACAGATCGCCCGCCCCCCGTTTGCATGAGCCCTTTTTCCGACAGGGTCTGCAGTACGATGGCCGTCGACGACAGCGCCATAATCAGGCCAATCGCCAGCGAGGTCTGGATCGGATAGCCCAGAAACATGCCCGCGCCGGTGACGATGGCCGTCGTTAGCACGATTTGCAGGCCGCCAAGGCCGATCAAGCGTCCGCGCATATCCCACAGGGCGCGCGGCTCTAGCTCTAGCCCGATCAGGAACAGCATCATCACGACGCCGAACTCGGCAAAGTGTTGGATGTCCTTCGCCTCTGTCCCGACCAATCCCGTCAGGGGACCGATCACGATACCGGCGGCCAGATAGCCAAGCACGCTGCCAAGACCGAGGCGGGCAGCAAAAGGCACCGCAATGACAGCGGCACCTAGATAAATCGTAGCCTGAAGCAGAAATGTTTCCATGTGCCTGTCATACAAGGCGCTTGGCGTTACGCAATGGTGGTGCAATCACGGAAGGTTTCTAAGCCGTCACAAATGTGCGGCAAACGCCTTAGCCGGGCAGCACCAGGGCGTAGGTCTTTCCGCGTTTGACAAAGTTCAGCGCGGTATCGCCAATCGCGGTGACTTGGCCGCCATCAAGGGCGCTGCCAACTTCGACCTTAACAAAGCGGCCATTGCCCAGACGCACCAGTGCGCGGCGGGCGTTGGGTTTGCCGTAGACACCGACAAGGTTCATCTGGCGCAGGTTCATCGCATTGTCGACGGTCGCCGCTTGCGCCACGCCGCCGGGGACATTGCCGCTGGGGGCGACGATTGTGGGCGGGGCTGGCGTTGCGGCGACGGCTGCGGTGCGGGTTGGTGCTGGGGCGGCGGCCACGGGCGGCGGCGCTGCGGCTTGGCGCGAGCGGGCCACGACCTGCGCAAAATTATTGGGGCGTGCGTCGGGACGGCGGGCGACGCTGACAGCAAGCGCTGTGCGATTGCTAAACGATGACGCCGGGGCGGCGGCGGCGATGGCGGCGGCAACAGCGTTAATATCGGCGGTGACGATGGCACCGGGAAGGGGCTGCGGCTCTTCCGGCGCGGCTTCGACCTCTGGTGCAAGATCAGATGGACGCAGAACAGGACGAGAGCCGGTATAGGCGGCGATGACGGCTTCAGCTTCGGTTGGGGTGGCTGCGGTGGCGATCAAGCCGCCCGGCCGCAGGCGCGGACGCACCCCGGTATAGGGAAGCGAAACAGGCAAGGTGGGCGCCTCTGCCACGTCGGTGGTCGGCAAAGTCAGCGCCGCCGCATCACCGGGCCGTAGCACCGGGCGCAGGGGCGGTGGCCCGGCGACAAAGGCGGGGCTGCCTGTCGCGGGCGCTGCTTCCGGCTCTGTCGCATCGGTAGGGACGGCAGCCGCAGCGGCCTCTGCCAGATCATCAGGTCGCACCACCGGGTCCACCGGGGCGGTCGCCACACGCGGGGTGCCTGGGCGCAAGACCGGGCGCAGATCCGGCGCGCCTGCGATCACCAACGCGCCTTGCGGCGTCACGACGCCTTCTGGCGTGGCGGCGATATTGCCGCGTGCATCGCGGGCAAACACAACGCCCGCTGCGGGCGGCACCGGCTGGTCTGCGATCACGGCGTCGGGGGCAGCGGCGTCTTGGCCGGGCATGTCCGGCTGGTCCAGCGCCTGCGGCACATCGACGGTGGCGACCGGATCGACCCCTTCCAGCGCTGTGCTGCTGGGCGTTGCGGCGATGCGGGGCGCGCGTTGATAGACGCCGGTCGCGGCATAGATGCGGTCCGCTTCGTCAGGGGACAACACCCGCCCGGCGGGGGCGCGCACGATGGGCGCTGGTGGCGCTACGGCCGCCATATCTTGCGGCACAATGGCAGAGGGGGCGGGTTCCGCCGCTTGCGCGACCTCGGCCGTAGGAGCGTCAGTTTCCTCTGCGGTGGCGACAGGTGTCTGAGGCGCGACATCTGTTTGCGGCGCAGTTTCGCCTTGCGCCAAATCAGCGGCAAGCGTGTCGTCGAAGGAAGGCTCTTGTGTCGCGGCTGCGATTTGCGGTTCGGCATCCGCGCCGGTGAACCAGCTTGTCACGGTGCCGCTTGGCAACGTCAGGGACCATAATCCCACCAGCAACAACACCAAGAGCAAGATTGCAGTCAGGATCAACCCGAGGAAGCGCGTTTTGCCGCGTTCCTTGACGCGTCCCTTTGCAGGCTGCGGTGCGGCCTGCGCCTGCGCTGCAGGGCGGTCGTCGATGATCTGCACGCCGGACTGGGCCGCGATGGCGGCTGCAAGCGCGGACACCGGCTCTTTTGCACGCCCATTGGCGGCCACCGGGGCGGGGGGTTCTTTGCGGCGGGTGAACAACGGCTCTTGCGCGGGGGCGGCTAGGGGGGCGGCGGTCACGCCATCGGGCATAGCTGTGGCTTTGATGGCAGGCGCGGTGCCTGTTACCGGCTGGGCGATACGCGGGGGGTGCGATGTGGTGCTCGTGCCCTGTGCCAAGGCTGCTTCGCTTGGCGCGCGGCGTGCTGCCAAAGCTGTCGCGATTGCGTTGTCGGCAGGTTGGGCTGATAGCGTGGACCGTTTGGCTGCGTTGATCGTCGGTGCTGCGATTTTACTGCGCGATGCAAAGACTGGTGCGTCGCCTGGCTCGATCGGGTCCGGTACGGCAGCGGGCTGATCTGCCTCTGGTGGCGGCGCAGATGCCTCTGCGGTTTGGGGCGCGGTGTCTTGGTCTGGCAACGCGTCGCTGACCGGCATGGGCGCATCGGACTGCGCGGCTGCTTCAGGCGCAGGATCAGGCTCGATTTCAGGTTCAGACGTGGGCGCGGCGTCAGGCTTCGCCGCAGGTGCGGATTTTGGCAAATCGACGATGCCGGTTTGTACGACAGGCTTATCGGCCCGTGTCAGGTCCATAGTGCGCCCGGCGGGCAGGGCGCCAAAGAACACCTCTGCATCAAAGGTGCCCGGTTCGGGTAGGGCGGCGCAGGCGACGGGGTTGAACAGATTGTCCGTGGCAAAGGCCGTCGCCTCGACCAGCGTTTCTTGGGCGACAGCGGCGATATAGGTGCTGCCATTCGCGCGCACCGTATCAATGACCAGTTCGTTCAGCGCATAGGGCGTTTCGCCGTCCAGCGCGTGGTGCACATCGTCCGCGGTCGTGTCTTCGCCCTGCAGCGTCATATAGCGGATTTGATCGCTTGGGATCACCAGCTTTGTGCGCAGGCCAGAAGGGTCCAGCGCAAGCGCTTGGTCCCGCAAAACTGACAGGGCCGCAGGTAGGTCGGCTGTCTCAAGCGGCACCTCGCCCACAAGGTGCCAGCCATCTGGCACCTGTTGCAGAAGGGCGATACCGTCGAATGAAAGCGAGAGTGCGAAATTAGGTGTCATCGATTGGCCATACGTCCGTGCGCAATACAAGAAATGTTCGGTATTCTTATGCGCAGGCTAACGCAGAACCGGGCCGGGGCCAAGGCGTTCGACACGGCGTTGGCGCTCGCTCGCTTGTGGTAAACCATTTGGAAAGAATAGAGCCATGATTAAGACATTACAGATCGCAAGCCTGCTGCTGTGCAGTGCGGCCATTCCGGCTGCCGCGCAGGACGCCGGGCTGACGGTAACGGGCACCGGCCAGGTCATGGCCAGCCCCGATATGGCCAGCCTGTCGCTGGGCGTATTGGCGCAGGCCCCGACAGCGGCGCAGGCCGTGCGCGACATGAGCGCGGATATGGACAAGGTCATGGCCAGCCTGACCGCTGCCGGGATCGCGCCCGAGGATATCCAGACCAGCGGTCTGCGCGTTGATGTGCAGCAAAGTTATGACGAGGCGACCCAATCGTCGCGTATCACCGGCTATGTCGCGGCCACAGATGTCAGCGTGCAAGTGCTTGATTTGTCCAAATTGGGTCAGACGCTCGACGCCGTGGTGCAAGAGGGCGCGAACCAGATGAACGGCCTGACCTTTGATCTGCAGGACCGCAAGCCCGCCTTAGACGACGCGCGCCGCGCCGCAGTCGCTGACGCGATGGATAAGGCTGAGCTATACGCGCAGGCGGCTGGCGTAGCCTTGGGTCCCGTGCAGTCGCTGACCGAAGGTGGCGCATCTGGCGGCGCGCCGCAGCCATATATGCGCATGGCGATGGACAGCGCCGAAAAGGTGCCTGTGGCGGCTGGCCAAATCACGATCAGCGCCGATGTCACTGTGACCTGGGGCTTTGGCGAATAACTAGAGCTTTGGCGAGTAATTAATTTGGGCGGGGCCGAAACCCCGCCCATTGTTTTTAGGCCGTCGCTTTGGACAGCGCCTGATCCAGATCCATAATCAGATCGTCCGCATCCTCGATCCCGATGGACACACGCACGATTTCCGGTGCTGCACCTGCCGCGCGCTGCTGGTTTTCGTCCAGCTGGCGGTGGGTGGTGGACGCCGGGTGAATGATCAAGCTGCGCGTATCGCCAAGGTTCGCCACGTGGCTAAAGATCTCGAGGTTGTCGATCAGCTTGATGCAGGCCTCATAGCCGCCCTTGACCGCAAAGGTGAACAAGCCGCCCGCGCCTTTGGGGCAGACTTTTTCGACGCGGTCAAAGTACTTGCTGCTCTTCAAACCAGCATAGGTGACGTAGTCAACGCGGGGGTCGTCCTCTAGCCATTTTGCGATCTTCTGCGCGTTCTGCACATGGCGTTCCATACGCAGGGACAGCGTTTCAATCCCCATCAGGGTATAGTGGGCGCCCTGCGGGTTCATGGTCATGCCAAGATCGCGCAGACCAATAGCGATCCCGTGAAAGGTGAACGCCAGCGGGCCAAAGGTCTCGGCGAACTTAAGGCCGTGATAGGCAGGCTCGGGCTCTGACAGGGACGGGAATTTGCCCGATGCGGCCCAGTCAAATTTGCCCGAATCCACAACGCAGCCACCGGTGACAGTGCCGTTTCCGGTCAGGTATTTCGTGGTGGAATGAACGACCAGTGTCGCGCCAAGCTCGATTGGGCGGCACAGATACGGCGTGGCGGTGGTGTTGTCGATGATCAGGGGAATCCCTGCGTCATCGGCAATATCGGCAATCGCGCGCACGTCCATGATATAGCCGCCGGGGTTGGCAATCGCCTCGCCAAAGATCGCCTGCGTGTCGTCATTGATCGCGGCCTTCACCGCGTCCAGATCGTCAAAGTCAACAAAGGTCGCGGACCAGCCGAAACGCTTGATCGTCTGGGTGAACTGCGTGACCGTGCCGCCATAAAGCCGCGTGCTGGCGACGATGTTCTTGCCCGGTGCCATTAGCGGAAACAGCGCCATCAATTGCGCCGCATGACCGGACGAACAGCACACACCGCCTGCGCCGCCTTCAAGCGTTGCGATCCGTTCCTGCAGCGCTGCGACCGTGGGGTTGGTCAGGCGCGAATAGATATAGCCGACCTCTTGCAGGTTAAACAGCGCCGCCGCGTGGTCCGCATCGCGGAACACATAGGCCGTCGTTTGATAGATCGGCACCTGCCGCGCACCCGTGGCCGGGTCGGGCCGTGCACCCGCGTGAATCTGTAGCGTATCAAAACCGTAGGTAGGTTCGCCGGACATGTCTCTCTCCCTTTGCAATGCGTTGCGACAGGTTTAGGAGGTTTCAACCCACCACTCAACGACCAAGGAGCCGCCAATGCCTTACCCGTTCCATTTTGCCTATCATGTCACCGATCTGGACGAAGCACGGGCCTTCTATACCGGCGCGCTGGGCGCGGTTGAGGGGCGCTCGACGGACACCTGGGTCGATTTCGACTTCTACGGCCACCAATTGTCGCTGCATCTGGGCGCGCCTTTCGCCAATGCCGCGACGGGCAAGGTCGGCGATCACATGGTCCCAATGCCGCACTTTGGCATCATCCTGCCGCTGGACGAATGGAATAAGCTCGCAGGCCGGCTAGAAGAACGTCAGACCGATTTCATCCTCGCCCCCTCTGTCCGCTTTAAGGGCGAGCCGGGCGAGCAATGGACAATGTTCTTCCGCGACCCCTCGGGTAATCCCATCGAAGTTAAAGGCCTTGCCGCCGACGCCGATATCTTCGCCAAATAGCGCCGCGCGCCCCTTCTTCTGGTCAAAAATACCTCGGGGTTTGGGGCAGCGCCCCAAGATCCGATTTTTCGCCGAAAAATCGGAAACCTCTGCTTTCGTACAATTCCTAGCGGATCCAAAATCCCTTGGCTTTGATCTGATTGCGGATCTGTTGTTCGCGCTTTGGTAAATCATTGCGGTCGAACATCGCACGCACTTTTTGGCCACGGCCCTGATAGATCATCCGCTTGTAGGCATCATACCCCTTCAGCAGTTTCTTGATCTTATTTGGGGCGGTGACGGCCTCCATCACCTGCACGGCGCGGTCGCTTTCGCGGGCATAGAACAGCGGCAGAATGCGGTAGTGGCAGGTCACATCGCCGTCGAGCCCGTCCAGCTCTGGCCCTGGCCGGCCGCCACCAAAGCTGTGGATCACCAGCGGCAGGACGATCTGGTCCAGCCATGGATGAAGCGATTGGATCACAAGCTCCTCTGGCGCGTCGTCGCGCACGGTTTTGGCGTAGTCCAAAAACCGTTGGCCAAAGGCCGCCGGGTCCGCGCCAAAGAACCAACCGGCGTTGAAATACAGATACCGCTGCCAGTAATCATCCGGGTGCGACAGATCGAGGCTGGATGCGAAATCCAGCCCGAAGCGGTCGTAAAGCGACTTCCAAACCGCGGTGTAGCCCGGCCAATACAGCTCTTCTTGGGGCCAGGTGCCTTCGCGGCGCATGGACGCGGCGGGGCGGTTGAAATCTAGGGGCAGGTCCGACAGCTCTCCGGTGATTAGCGTGTCGGTGTCAAAGAACATGAACGGCTCGCCCGCAGGCAGGGCAGCCAGACCTTCGATCTTGTTGCCATAAGGATAGCTGCTGCCAAAAACATGGCTGTCAAAGGGCACGACCTGCGCGCCCATCTCAAGCAGCGCGTCGCGGATGTCTTGGCTCATGCGCGGGTCGTGATCCCACAGCGGGCCGGGCTGGGGTTCGACGACGAAAACCCCGCCTGCAAACTGCGGTGACATCTCGCGCAGCGACGCGACAAAGACCAAGGCCTCGTACTGCAGGCGCCCGCCTTGGCCCACGATCATGATGTTGAAGGGCTGCTGGCCCGCTTGCATCTTTGCCATGGTCTATGCGTCCTGTTTGGCCTTTCGGCGGACCATAACGGCTGCAAGGCAGGCTGACCAGACGCGAACAGGACTGGATTAAGATGGGGCAGGGCACTTTCGCAGGCGCGCGCGCATTTCTGCCCCTCACATTCGCGACCAGATCGCTTATGGCTGCTGTAACCTATGGAGGGTGAATGATGGCCTCGTCCAAGAACGTTGTCGAACTGGTTGCCGTATCGCGCGCGAATGCGCAGGCGGCGCAGGATACGATTGGTGAAATTTTGCGCACGGCGGGCGGCGCTGATGTCACCGGCGATCAGGCCGAGGCGCTGCGCGCTGCGACCGTCGCGCTAGAGCTGGAAGCGATTGATATCTACACCGCCTTTGAAGCGCGGATGCAGCACCATTTCAAACGCGGACCGTTTTCGCGCAAGCTGCAGGCACTGCTGATTGAAAGCGGCAAGGCTGATTTGGCGGACCGGATTTACCAGTATTATCTGGCGATCAACGTGCTGAAACATGGCAAGGGCGACAGCTACCGCGCGCTTGTCAAAGACCCGTCGCCTTTGGTCGTGCTGCGGCCCGCGCCGGACGCGGCGTTGTCAGAGGTTGAGACTGAGGCTGAGGCTGAGGGCGCGGATCGCGCTGCCGGATTGGTGGATGTGACGGATCCCGGTTTCTTTGCCGGGCTGACCGATGCCATCTTGCAGGCGGCTGCGTTTCTTAAAAAGCGGTAAGCGCGGCGGGCTTAAATTTGCGCAGCGCCGCTGGAGCTGCGCACCATCAGCGTGCCTTGCAGAAGCACGTCGGCTGATCCGGCTTTGCAGTCAAAGATCGCAGCGATGGACCGCTTGGCCAGTTGGTCCATCGGCTGTTGAAACGATGTCAGGCGCGGCACCACAAGCGACGCAAGGTCGATGTCGTCAAACCCTGTGACAGACACCTGCGCTGGCACCTCGATCTGTAAATCGCGCGCACAGCGCAGCACCCCGATGGCAAGCTGATCGTTCGCGGCTGCGATGGCCGTGACGCGCTGGGCGGCAGGGGCGGCAAAGATTGTGCGGGCGATATCCTCGCCGGATTGATAGCCGAAATGGCCGTTGTGGATTGTCAGTTCAACGGCAGGGTCACGCTGGCGCAGGGCGTCTATGCGGGACTGAAAGCCAGCCAGACGGGCGCGGCCGACAAACGTGTCCTGCGGTCCCGCGATATAGGCGATGCGGCGATGGCCCAGCCCGAACAGATGATCCGCAATCTGCGCCGACCCTTCGGCGTGATCGGTCGAAATCAGGCTGTAATCGGACAGACGGCGGTCCACGGACACGATGGCGGTGTCGGTGACGTAGCGGTCTGACACCTCGTCCGACACGGCGCAGACAATGATGCCGCGCGGGGTGCGATCCAGCAGGGCCATGATCTGCCGATGCTCTGTCGGTTTGTCGTCGTGGGAATTGGCCAGCATGACCATATGATCGCGCACCGCGGCCTCTGTCTCGATCGCTTTGGCAAGCTGGGCGAAATAGGGGTTGGAAATGTCGGGCACGACCAGTCCGATCACATTGACCATATTCGTGCGCAGGGCGCGGGCGGCCAGATTAGGGCGATAGCCCAGCTGCGTGACCGCGTCGCGCACGCGGGTTTGCAGGGCGGGCTTGACCGTGGGATCGCCGCTTAGGACCTTGGATACGGTCCCGACGGATACGCCTGCCGTGGCTGCGACGTCCTTGATCGTGGCCATATTCCGCTCCGTGATACCGCTGGTATCAACGGTTTAGCACCGCTTGGCACCGGACGCACGGCTGGAGATGAAAGTTGTCACCTCGCTGTGTGCGGGCAGGGACGCGGCCGCGCCGCGCCGGGTGGTGGCAAGGGCTGCGGCATGCAGGGCGTAAGTCACAGCATCCGCAACGGGTGCGCCTTGCGCCAGCGCAGTGGCAAGCGCGCCGTTAAAGCAATCGCCAGCGGCGACCGTATCAATGGCATCAACCTTGCAGGCCGGGGCCGCACCGGACTGGCCGTCAATGCACCAGACCACACCGTCGCCGCCCATCGTCACAATCGCGCCGCGCCCGCAATGCTGGGCAAGCTTTGCTGCGACCTGTGCGGGCGGGATGTCATCGCTAAGGCCGGACAGCAGGCGCGCCTCGGCGAGGTTGGGGGTGACGATGTCGAATTGGCTTAGGACGTCCGGGCCCCAAGGTGTGTCTGGGGCAGGGGCGGGGTCCATGATCACCAACGCCCCCGCCGCCCGCGCCAGATGCGCAGCGGCGCATGAGCCGTCCAAGGGAATTTCGTTTTGCAGTAGCAATACAGATACGCCTGCAAAGACATCTGCCTTGCGGGTCACAGTCTGCGCGATCACGGCGTCATTTGCACCGGGGGACAGGCGGATGATGTTCTGACCATCCGGCCCCACGTCGATGCTGGCGATGCCAGTGGGCGTATCGTCCAAGCTATCGGCATAAAGCGCGACACCTTGCGCGATCAGCTCTGCACTGGCGCGGCTGCCAAAGCCGTCGCGGCCAAGTGCGCCGATCATGGTGACACGGCCCCCCAGCCGGGCTGCGGCGATGGCTTGGTTTGCGCCTTTGCCGCCCAATTGCACCAGCGTTTCGTGCGCGCGGATGGTTTCACCCACTGCGGGCCAGCGCGGCAGGTAAAGGGTCATGTCCATATTAATACTGCCGACGACAAGAACGCTCAAAACGCAACTCCGCTGATCAGGATGACATTGGCGTAGGGCGTGACCTCGCCAGTGCGGATGAAGGCGCGGGCGTTGGCTGTGCTTTCCTTGAACGCCTCATGCGTCAGCGTGCTGCGGGCGATAGGTCGGCCTTGATCAGCAGCCCAGCCATCACAGGCCGCAGTCAGATCGCGGGTCAGGTCGGCAGAGGCTTCTTGCGCCCAGACGATGCCTTCGATCACCAGTTCCGCGCGGATCGCATGCAAGACCTGATCAAAGCGCGGCACGCCTGCTGTGACAGCCAGATCAATGACCGGCACCCCCGGCGGCACAGGCAAGCCTGCGTCCGCCACGACGATACGGTCGCCATGCCCAAGGGACGCAATCAGTGCGCTGAGGTGGCGGTTCAGAAGGGCCGTGCGTTTCATGATGCGCTATACTTTGCACGGTAGTGGTCAAGGATAACGGCGACGATGATGACGACGCCGGTGATCATCTGGCGCAGAAAATCGCTGAGCCCCATCAGGATCAAACCATTGGCCAGCACGCCGATAATAAAGGCCCCCAGCAGCGTGCCGATCACCGAACCGCGCCCGCCCGCAAGGCTGGTGCCGCCGATGATCACGGCTGCGATAGCGTTTAGCTCGAACCCAATGCCGGCAATCGGGCTCGCGATGTTTAGGCGCGCCATATAGATGATCGCGGCGAAACCGGCGGCCAGACCACTGATCGAAAAGGCGATGACCTTGTACCAAAACACGGGATGCCCGGCGAGGCGGACAGCTTCTTCGTTATTGCCGATCCCGTACAGCAGGCGGCCAAACACAGTGCGGTTCAGCACAAACCACGCGATCAGCGTCATCACCAGCGCCACGATGAACACCACGGGCACGCCGCCGATCAGCATGGAGCCGAATTCCTCGAACGCGAGCGGGAAGGCATAGATGGTTTCAGCGTTTGACACCTGAAGCCCGGCGCCGCGCGCGATATTCAGCATGCCCAGCGTGATGATAAACGACGGCAGACCCCAATAGGCGCTGATCACGCCGTTGAGCAATCCGCAGATCATGCCGACGCCAAGGCCCGCAATACAGGCCAGTAGGATCAGCTCTGTGTCGCCAAAGCCGGGCAGGGTGATCGCCTTGCCTGCGACGACGGCGGCGAAGGCCATGACCGATCCGACCGACAAATCGATGCCGCCAATCAGGATGACGAAGGTCATACCGACGGCAAGGATAAGGTTGATCGTGATCTGCGTCAGAATGTTGGTGATGTTATTCGCGGTCAGAAAGTACTCTGACGAAAACGAAAAGATGACGATCAGGAACAGCAGCGCCAGACCAATGCCGGCGTTGTTGATCAGGGACCGAAGGGCCGCCAGCTTTGGGGTTGCGGTGGTGGGGGATGCCATCAGCGGGCTCCTTCAATTTGCAAGTCTGCGATGGGGGAGGTGTCACTCTGGCCGTAAGCCAGATTGAGGATGCCCTCTTCGGTGAAATCGGGGCGGTGGACTGTGCCCATGATGCGGTGGTTGGCCATGACCATGATCCGGTCGGACAGGTTGGTCAGTTCCGGCAGTTCCGACGATACGATCAACAGGGCGACGCCTTGGGCGGCCAGATCGCGCAGGATGGCATAGATTTCGGCTTTGGCACCGACGTCGATCCCGCGGGTCGGCTCGTCCAGAATCAGGATGCGGGGATTGCGGGCCAGCCACTTGGCCAAGACGACCTTTTGCTGGTTGCCGCCCGACAGGCTCGAGGCGGGATCGCGCACAGAGCCGCATTTCAGCCGCAGCCGCGCGCCGCCTTCCTTTGCAATTTGCTGTTCGCGGGCAAAGCGCAGCAGCCCGCCCCGCGATATGTCCTTCATGCTGGCCAGTGCGATATTGGCGGCGATGGGCATATCAAGGATCAGGCCCTCGTCCTTGCGATCCTCGGTGACGAAGGCGATGCTGGCGGCGATGGCGTCGCGCGGGCCTTTGAAATGCACCGCGCTGCCGTTGCATTCCAGCGTGCCCGACAGCACCGGATCTGCGGCTACGATACCGCGTAGCAATTCCGTCCGGCCCGCACCGACAAGGCCCGCGATGCCAAGGATTTCGCCGTAGTGCAGATCAAGGCTGACGCCCGCAGGGTTGGGGTCAGAGGCGACGCGCAGACCTTTGAGCGACAGCGCAACATCGCCGGGGATGCGGGCGGCGGTGGCGGCGCCCATCTGGGCCTCCAACTCTCGGCCGACCATGTTGCGCACGACGTTTTGCGGCGTCGTGTCGGTGATGTTCTCGGTGATGATCGTCTCGCCGCTGCGGAACACGGTGACGCGGTCACAAATGGCGAAGACTTCATCAAGGTAGTGCGTGACAAAAACAACGGTGACGCCCCGGTCGCGGATGCCGGTGACGATGTCGAACAGGCGGGTGGTTTCACGTTCGGTTAACGTGGCTGTCGGCTCGTCCAGGATCAGGATCGCACTGTCCGATTGCAGGGCGCGGGCGATTTCCACCAATTGACGATGCGCGATGCCAAGGCTGCTGACAGGGGCGCGCACGTCAACGTCGCTTAGCCCGATGGCGTCCAGCGCAACGCGGGCGCGGCGGTTCATCTCTGGCCGGTTCAACAGGCCGAACCGGTTGCGCGGCATCGCCTCGATCGAGATGTTCTCGGCCACGCTCAGGTGTTGCAGCAGGTTGAATTCTTGATGCACGACCTGCAATCCGCTGGCCTTGGCGTCATGGGGGCTGGCGGGGCGATAGGGCGCGCCGTTCAGCGTGATCTGACCCGCGTCATGGGGAAATACCCCGGACAGGATCTTGATCAGCGTCGATTTACCGGCACCGTTTTCGCCCACAAGGGCGTGGATTTCGCCGCGTCGCAGGGAAAAGCTGGCACCATCCAGCGCACGCACGCCGCCAAAGTGCTTTTTCAGACCCGTGACGGTCAGGATGTCATCCGGCGCGGCGACAGGGTTGGGATCAGGCACAGCTGAACACATCAAAACGACCACTTCTTTTGGGGGTATAGAAAAGGGGCGCGCCCGGCGGCCGGGCGCGCCGCACCGCTTACTTGGTGACAAGCTCGATAGGGGTCGTGACCCAGCCTTCCAGCTCTGGTCCGCCAGCGACGACGTCCAGCGCCAGATCGATGGCATTCGCCGCCATTTTCTGGCCGAACTGGTCAACCGACGCCAGCATGCGCCCGTCTTCGATCATGGGCAGCACGGCGGGGATCGCGTCAAAGCCCACAACGATGATGTCGCTGCGGCCTGCGTTTTCCAGCGCCTTGACGACACCGATTGCCATGGAATCGTTGGCGGCCATGACGCCCTGCAGGTCAGGGTGCGCGGTCAACATGGTCGAGAAGACTTGGTTCGCCTCTTCGGTTTCCCAATGCGCAGTGCGGCTGTCCAGCAGGTCAAGGCTATGCTCTGCCACGGCGTCTTCAAAGCCTAAACGGCGCTGCGTCGCGTTGTCTGCGCCGGGGTTGCCTTCGATAATGACAACTTTCCCGCCAGCACCCAAAGCTTCGGCAAGGGCATCGCCCGCCATCTTTGCGCCGCCGCGGTTGTCGGGGCCGACAAAGGCCAGTTCCAACCCTTGCTGCGCCTTGGCGTCCGCGTCCAAGGCGACGTCAAAGTTGACGACCGTAATGCCCGCCGCGATCGCCTTTTTGATCGGGCGCACCATAGCTTTGGAATCGGCGGGGGCGATGACGATGGCATCGACGCCTTGCGTGATGAAATTCTCGACCGCGTTAATCTGGCTTTCAAAGTCCGTCTCGTTTTGCATGCCGACAGCGCGCAGTTCATAATCGCCGCGCTGGGCTGCGTGGGCCTCTGCGCCTTCCATCATGTTCTGGAAAAACTCGTTGGCCAGCGATTTCATCACCAGTCCCACGACGGGTTTGTCCTGCGCCATTACGGGTGCAGCAAGCAAAGCGATAGCGGCCGCAGCCGAGGCTGCGATTTTTGTAAAAGTCATTGGTTCCCTCCCAAGGATATATACCGCGCCGCCCCTAATCTGGTGCGATGCGATAGGGGGGAACTGACCATAGCGGCGGCGGATCTGTCAATATGAAACGTTTCATATTTGCAAAAACGTCGATTGGGGCCGTTTGGGGCAGGGCAAAGGCGCGCGGTTGGTGCTGTTACAAACGGCTGTAACCGACTAGGTACGCTTGAAATGCGATGTGACTGCGCGCCCATGACCCAGAGAGCCTATCCCTTATGTCTAATCCGAGCATGAAAGTGGTTTTGGTCACGCCCGAAATTCCGTTCAACACAGGTGCAATTGGACGGACCTGCGTCGCGCTGGACCTAGAGCTGATCTTGATCAAGCCTTACGGATTTTCATTGGATGAAAAATCAGTACGCCGCGCCGGAACGGATTATTGGAAGCATGTTCACCTAAGTGAATATGAGAGCTGGCAAAGCTTTTTGGACGCACGCAAACCACCGCGGGATGGCCTGTATTTCTTCGAGGAACACGGTGCGCAAAGCGTCTTTGATCCGGTGTATCAACCTGATGCCTATCTTGTCTTTGGTTGTGAATCTGCCGGGCTTCCGGCTACAATCCTGAATGACATGGACGACCGTGTCTTTAGCCTGCCGATGCGCAATCCCCTTGTCCGATCGCTGAACCTAGCAAACGTGGCGACGGCTGTCGTTTATCAAGCAATGCGCACCCAACTGGGCGGTTGAGTGTAAGGTAGTTCATCCGCGACTTGTAAGTTGCGCGCGGCCGCAAAGCCCTGCTGCGCGCCGGGTGCAAGATAAGATGATTGGGTAACGCCAAAGGTTCGCAGAAACCGCATCAGGTTTTGCCGGATCAGGGATCTGGCCTACGTTAAAGGTCGTGTTCTGGGCGTATTCAGATTTTTCAAGCTGCGAAGGACAAGATAGATGACTGAAGTGAGCAAGCTGAAACAACCTATCGTGCGACACTCGGCCTCGACCGGGGCAGGCAGTCCAGATGTCTGGGGCATTTACGAACCGGGCACGGGTGCAGCGCGACAATCAAGGTGAGAATCCAGCGTCAATCAGGATGAGAACGCGGGTTTGGGGGCATGTAGGGCGGGCGTAGCCTGACCGGAGGGGCCCCAAACCCGCGTTTTGCCCGTAATGGGTAT